>Ga0315280_10000009_pt1 | contig 399578 bp, 395 predicted proteins | sample YL17G06_40_MG_FD_203697 | JGI IMG/M metagenome (GOLD analysis project Ga0315280, IMG submission 203697) | Sediment microbial communities from Yellowstone Lake, YNP, Wyoming, USA - YL17G06_40 | ecosystem: Environmental > Aquatic > Freshwater > Lake > Sediment | place: USA: Wyoming | collected... | reverse complement strand
CAAATTCTTTTAATCTCCTGATAATGCGTTATTTTTCAATCCAGTGAGTAAGTATATAGACTGTAAAAAATATTATAGCGATAAAAACGATGAGCGTAAAAACAGCCGCTTCCAAGGCCATTTTCCTCGGCTCTTTTTTCGTCGGGTAGTGATGCATCCATTCATTGTAGCTAATGAGATAAGCCATAACCGCGGCGATTAATGCGAAAGGAAGGAAAATAAAATAAATACTCGTGCTCATATCTGTACATATTTAAATTATGCTTTGGCGGCAAATTGTTTTTATATTTTAGCAAGTTTTATCTTTTTTTCCAAAACAACAAACAAAAAAGCAGAAATTACTGCCATGATACTTCCAAAAATAAATGGCGCGCTAACGCCAATATAAGTCCAAAGCAATCCGGCGATAAGAGAAGCAAAAAAAGTGCAAAGGCCAATTGTGGTTTGATAAATACCAAAAGCCGTACCAGTCTTTTCTTGTGGAACTAAATTAGAAATATAGGCCTTGCTCACTCCTTCGGTGAGGGCCATATACATTCCGTAAACCGGGAAAAGGAGCCAAAGGAAAAGACTGGAATGTGCCAGGCCGAAAAAAAGATAAACAGCGGAAAAAAGCAAAAAGCCAGCTAAAAGCACTTTTTTAGGTCCAACTTTATCAGAAATAATTCCGGCGGGCATTGAAAAAATGGCGTAAGTAAAATTAAAAAGAACATACAAAGCCACAACTAAGATTACTGATAAACCCAAATTTTGCGCCCGCAAGATTAAAAAGGCGTCCGAACTATTGCCTAAAGCAAAAACGAAACTAATCAACAAAAAAATCTTAAAAGATGGGTCAAGATTGCGCCAACTTAAATTAAGGGCAGGGGAAAGATTTGCTTCTTTCTTCCTTTCTTTCACAAAAAAGAGCAACAAGAGAATTCCAATACAAGCAGGGATAAAAGCGAGAAAGAAAATCAAACGAAAATTATTATCCAAAAAATGAATTGCCAAAAGAGCAATCAGCGGACCAACTACCGCTCCTAAAGTATCAAGGGCACGATGAAAACCAAATGATTTTCCCCGAGTCGAAGTATCCGAACTTTCGGCAATTAAAGCATCCCGGGCTGAAGTTCGCACTCCTTTACCAAAGCGGTCAATAAAACGGGCAAACAGAACAAATGGCCAACTAAAAGCCAAGCTTAAAAGTATTTTAGAAATGGCTGAAAATGAGTAACCGGCAACAACAAAGGGTTTTCTCTTTTGAAGTTTATCAGAGAGCCAGCCGGAGACAACTTTTAAGACGCTAGCGGTTGATTCGGCAATGCCTTCTATCAAACCGACAATCGCTACTGGCGCACCTAAAACAGTGGTGAGAAAAATCGGAACGATTGGATAAATCATCTCCGAGGCCACATCATTAAAAAAACTCACCAGTCCCAAAACAAAAACATTTTTAGAAATACCGAATTTATTTTTCATAATTTTATTTCATTAAGTCATCAACGCCAATCCCCAAACCTTTGGCAATCTTCATAACCGTTTGAATTGAGGGCTTGGTGATAACATTTGTTTCAATTTTGGTCAGCGTTGTATAGGGAAGATCAGCTTTTCTCGCCAATTCGTCCTGCGTTAATCCTTGCTTATTTCTAAGCTGTTTTATCTTATCCCCAATTGTTTCGTTATTGTTTTGACTTTTCATAGTTTCCTAGGTATGATAGTATTAGTATGGGTGCTTATCTAACCCTTCATAAATATGATAACAAATAAAACTAAAGTAGTCCAATTAAAAATGAGGGAAGCCCGCTTTTGGCCAAAAATGAAGTTCGAGCCGATATTTTTTCAGGTTCTTTGGCAGTTTGCGCCTCGCAGAGCGAGGCGACGATTTCAAGCCAGAGCACTAAATACTTTAGTGCTCGGTCGAGCACATAGAAATTATTTTATGTGCTCTGATTTTTCTTTGGCGGCAAATTCCCGCAACTCGGCGAGTTGCGATTCAATACTTAAAATTTGTCTTTCTTCCGAGTCAGTAGATTTTCTTGTGTAAATAAAGTATTTCATAGTTTTAATTTAGAAAAGCCCGCTTCTGGCGTTTCGCTTCGCGGAACGAAGACAAAAAATTCAATTTCTGCTTCAAAATCGGCTGGCGAGCCCGCGTAGCGGGCGAGCCAAACGCTTCTTTTACCAACTGGCGGAGGCGAGAGGATTCGAACCTCTGTGGGACTTTTGATCCCCACGGTTTAGCAAACCGTTGCTTTAAGCCGCTCAGCCACGCCTCCAAAAACAATATTTTTATTATTTTATCACAATGTCAGATTTTATCAACTTTTTTAGCTTGTTAAGATTTGGGATTTTATGATATAATTAACAATAAATATGCAGGAATATGAGACCAAAGCCGTGATTTTAAGCAAAGAGACAATAGGCGAGGCGGACGCCCAAGTCGCTCTATATACGGAATTGCTGGGGAAAATCGAATTGACCGCCAAAGGATTAAAAAAAATTACCGCTAAATTATCCCATCATCTGGAGCCGCTTAATCTGATAAATGCCACTGTAGTGGCAGTTAATCACAAGCATTTAACTAGCGCTTTGGCAATCAACACCTTTTCCAATGTGCGAAAAAATGAATTGGCGCTATCTATTGCTTTGCGCAGTTTGAAAACGTTAAAGGAGGGGATGGTTTCGCCGGAGCGGGACGATTTTTTATGGAGAGAGCTGACCTCATTTTTAAATGATTTAGAAAATCTTAGCAGTCAGAAACAGGATAATTTGATATTGGGTCGCGGTCTTTATTTCTTGAGTCGTTTGGCGAGGGCTTTAGGAGTTTTGCCTGATTCCGTAGAAGATTTAAAGAGTAATCTGGCCAAAGAAACGCGGGGAGTTCTGGCCGAGCTGATTTCCGAGAAAAATTTTAACGAAATAAATCAAGGGGTGTTTTCCGCCAATATTTATAGGCAAGTCGAGCCCATTTTCAAAAAACTTATTTTCCAGGCCCATAGTTGGTTAAGTTCTGAGCTTTGAAATTTGAGATTTAAGTTTATTTATTATGGCCTTAAAAGATATTGAAAAACAACTCTACGGCATGCAAGAAGAAACCGTGGAGGAGGAGGATATTTTTGAGGAGCCGGTGATTGAGCCGGAAAAAACTCGTTGGAGAAAACCAGTGCCAGCCGGAGAACCTCGGCCGCCAGTCCAAATTCCGAAGCGGCCGCCGTTTAATTTTTATCAGCCCAGAAAAAAATCAGTGGTTTTGTATGTTTTTTTGGGACTCTTGGCCGTGGTTTTGATTGTTGAAGGAATAATTGTAGCGACGAAATATTTTTCCCGCGAAAGCAACATTGATATATCTTTTTCAGCCCCAAGCGATGTTTTAGTGGCCGACCCCTTTGAATTGAAAGTGAACTACAAAAACGATTCTCCCAATCTGCTTCGGGGCGCCACTTTAATTTTGGAGTTGCCCGAAGACGTAAAGTCACTGACAGATTCAGCTCAAGACCTTTTCGTTAAAAGAGAGCTTGGCGATTTAGGAACCGGCAGCAGCAATACTCAAACTTTTCTTTTGGTGGCCTTGGGCAATCCCAACCGCATCGATAATTTTAAAGCTACCCTGCAGTACAGTTTGCCCGGTTTTGGCAGCCGTTTTGAAAAAAGCAAGACTCAGAACCTAAACGTTAATGGCACCGCCTTGAGTTACAATACGATTTTGCCCCAGAATGCCAATAGCGGTGATGAATTTGTTTTTGAAATTGACTATTCTAACAGCACCAATCAGACGCTGACAGGTTTAAAACTGCAGGCATTTTATCCTCTTGGCTTTAATTTCATCAGCGCCAGCGTTGAACCGGCTGAGGGCAATAATTTGTGGACTTTGGGCGATTTGCCGTCCAAAAGCAACGGCAAGTTGCTAATTAAAGGCGCATTGATTGGACAAGTCGGCTCGTTTTATGAATTTGGCAGTCAATTGAGCATTATAGTGCAAAATCAATTAATAAATTTAGACAAAAAAACAGCTGGCGTCACCATTCAAACCTCGCCTCTGAAATTGGTCATCTTTGTTAATGGCGCCAGCGACTACATCGCCAATTTAAATGAAATGTTGGAATACAGAATTGATTATCAAAATAACACCGCTATCGGTTTGGAAGAGGTCATTATTAAAGTCAAATTAGACGGTGATTTGTTTGATTTAACGTCGGTTGCGAGCAATGGTTATTTTGATTCTGCTTCCAAGCAGATTATTTGGAACGCCGGCAACACGCCAGAATTGCGGCTTATCAATCGGGGAGCCAGCGGTTCAGTAACGTTCAAAATCCGGCTCAAAAGCAGCTATTCCATTAAAAGATTAAGCGATAAAAATTTTGTTGTGAAAGTCCAAGTCCAAATGGAATCGCCGAGCGTGCCGCCGGATACCAGTTTGCAGAAAACTACGGCTGTAGCGGAAATTGATAGCCGACTGTCGGGCAAGGCTGATTTGTTGGTGTCGGCGTTTTTCCGTGACGCAGCTTCGGGCATTGTCAATAAAGGAACTTTGCCATTAAAAGTGGGAGTCGGCACCAATTTCACTATCCACTGGAAAATAATTAATTATTCCAATGATTTGAGCAGTATCACAATTAAATGCATTTTGCCTCAGGGCATTAGTTGGACCGGAATAATTGGCGGCAATTATGGCGATTCAGCCCCAACCTATAACGAAAGAACCAGCGAAGTCATTTGGCAGATTCTTAAATTGCCAGCGACCACCGGAGTGGTGCTGCCTGCTCGCGAGGTCATTTTCCAAATAGCGGCTGTGCCGTCGTTAAATCAGATTGGCGGATATATGAAGCTTTTGGAGAAAATAGAATTTAGCGCCAAGGATGATTTTACCGGCCAAGACATTCATTTGACGATTGATGCCATCGATTCCGAACTGGCCAATGATTCCACGGTAAAACCCGATGATGGCAGAGTGCGGCAATAAAAAGTATAATAATTAATATGGCTAAAAAAGAAGAAAATTTAATGGAAAAAATAGTGTCTTTGTGTAAAAGGCGCGGTTTTGTGTATCCTGGTTCGGAAATTTACGGCGGTTTTCAAGGTTTTTATGATTTTGGCCCATTGGGCGTGGAAATGAAGAATAATTTGAAAAAATTGTGGTGGAATTGGATGACTGTTCAGCACGAAGACATTGTCGGCATTGACGGAGCGATTATCACCAACCCTAAAGTTTGGGAGGCAAGCGGCCATGTTAAAAGTTTCACCGACTCGTTATCTGAATGCAAAAAATGCCACCATCGTTTCAAATCCGATGATTTAAACGCTAAAAAATGCCCGGATTGCGGCGGAGAATTGACCGAGCCGAAGCAATTCAATATTTTAGTGCCGACGCAACTTGGCGTCATAGAAGGAGAAAAAACTAATGCTTATCTGCGCGGCGAGGCTTGTCAAACAGTTTACCTTGATTTTAAAAATGTTCTGGATACCTCGCGGTTAAAAATTCCTTTTGGCATTTGTCAAATTGGCAAGGCATTTCGCAATGAAGTGACCCCGGGAAATTTTCTTTTCCGCCAGATAGAATTTGAACAATGGGATTTGCAATGGTTTACCCATCCATCAGAAATGGAAAAATGGTTTGAATTTTGGAAAGGCGAACAAGTGAAATGGTATAAGAGCTTGTTTACTCACCCCGAGAACCTCGGATTTTATAAGCATGAAAAATTAGCTCATTATGCCAAACAAGCTTTTGATATTATTTACACCAATTCTCCCTGCGAAATTAAAGAAGTGGAGGGGATTCATTGGCGCGGAGATTGGGATTTGTCCGGGCATTCCAAATATTCTGGCCAGGATTTGAGTTATACTGATCCGAAAACCAAAGAAAAATTTATTCCTCAAATTGTGGAAACTTCCGGCGGCGTTGATAGAACGTTTTTGTTCCTGCTTATTGACGCTTACGCTGAAGAAGGAGAGAGGATTGTTTTGAAGCTCAATCCCAGAGTCGCTCCCTATAAGGTTGCGGTTTTCCCGTTGCTTCGCAATAAACCGGAATTAGTTGAAAAAGCCAGAGGAATCTATCAAGATTTGAAGAAGCGTCTTACGACGGTTTGGGATGACAGGGGAAATATTGGCAAAAGATATTATTCTCAAGATGAAATTGGAACTCCATATTGCGTCACTGTTGATTTTGATAGCTTGAAAGACAATACCGTAACTGTCCGCGATCGCGACACCACCAAGCAAGAAAGGGTGAAAATAAGCGATTTAGCATCTTATTTTTCCGATAAATTAGGATCGCCCTGCTAAGTTTTAAAAGGTCGGCAATTAATAAATTTTCAATTTATGGCAATTATAAAAATTCGAGAGCTTCTCGGAACTTCTTCCAAGAGCTTTGACGATGCACTGAAGCAAGTGGTCGAGTTTGTTGGCGATGATAAATACAATCTCACCGGACTGAAAATAATTGACCAATCAGTCAGTTTGGACAAGGGCCAAATTGTTGAATACAAAGTCAATGTCAAAGTGGCTTATAAGTGGGAAGAAGAAAAGTGAAATAACGGGCTCTGATTCGGGAATAGTAAGGCCCCAAAAAGTGCTTTTAGCTTCTGGTTTAGAGGTGTTGTTGGTGCCGCTAAAAGAAACCCAAACCGTGACGGTTTTGACTTTGGTTCGGGCCGGTTCAGAATACGAAAAAAAAGAGCAGAACGGCATCTCTCATTTTTTGGAACACATGTGTTTTAAGGGGACGGCTAAGCGGCCAAGCTCCAAAGAAATCACCACTTTAATGGATGGCTTGGGTGCAGATTTTAATGCTTTTACCAGCCAGGAGCACACCGGCTATTATATTAAAGCTGACCACCGTCATCTGGAAACGGCTCTGGATGTCATTTCGGATATTTATCTTAATTCGCTTTTTAGAGAAGGGGACTTTGAAAAAGAAAAAGGTGTAATTATTGAGGAAATGAATTTGGACGAAGACACGCCGACCAGTCAGATTTACGACATCTTTCTAAAATTATTATATGGCGATCAGCCAGCCGGTTGGCGGATTTTGGGTGAAAAAGAAATAATTAAAAAAATCAAAAGGCCGGAAATTTTAAATTACATTAAAAATCGTTATACCGCCAAGCAGACGCTGATTGTGGTAAGCGGTAATTTTCACTCGGCCAAAGTTGTTAGCCGTTTAAAAACATTGTTTAAAGGTATTAATTGGCAGGCAAGCCCGCCTAAATTAAAAACCAAAGAAAGCCAAAATCAGCCGCGCGTTGCTATTAAAACCAAAAAAACCGACCAGGCCCACTTAATTCTGGGAACGCGGGCTTTTTCAAAGTTTGATGACCGCCGATATACCTTGGCGGCGTTAGCCGCACTTTTGGGACAGGGAATGAGCTCGCGCCTTTTTCAGAAAATTCGCGAAGAAATGGGTGCGGCTTATTACGTTTACAGTATTACTGATTTAGGCTCTGACCACGGCTTTTTTGGCATAGCGACTGGCGTTGCTTTGAATAAAATAAAAGACGCCCTCGGCATTATTAATAGCGAATTTAAGAAAATCGTTGTTGAGCCGCCGAGCGAATCGGAATTGAAAAAATCTAAAGATTATATCAAGGGCAAGATGACGCTGGGTTTGGAAAGCTCCGATGAATACGCCTTTTTTTACGGCCTTCAGCAGCTTTATTATAAAAAAACTTTTTCTCTAAACGATATTTTTAAAAAAATTGATGCGGTCAACAGCCGAATGGTCCAGAATCTGGCTCGCGAATTGTTTCGGCCAAAAAACATTAACCTGGCCATCCTCGGACCATTTAAAAAGGAGGATGAGCTTCATTTTAAAAAACTTCTCAAGTAGCAAAATTATGGATTCCTCAAAAAAAGACAACTTAATCGAAACTTTAATCAAAGAAGGTTATTTGAAAACGCCTCGCATTATTGACGCTTTCAAAAAAATTGATCGGTTTGATTTTGTGATTGATTATCTGAAAACCGAAGCTTATCATAATGTACCGTTGGGCATCGGTTTCGGTCAAACTATTTCTCAACCATTAACTGTGGCGGTGATGATGGAATTGCTTCAACCCCAAGCCGGTCAAAAGATTTTAGATGTCGGTTCGGGGTCGGGATGGTCAACGGCGCTTTTATGTGAAATAGTGGGAGAAGAGGGCAAAGTATACGGCGTGGAAATTGTTCCGGAACTATCCGATTTCGGCAAGAAAAATGTCAGCCATTATAATTTTATAAGCAAGGGAATTGCCGAAATTATTTGTAGCGACGGTTCTAAAGGTTTGCCGGAGAAAGCGCCTTTTGATAGGATTATTTCAGCTGCCAGCAGTCACCATATTCCCGAGGCCTGGAAAAAACAGTTGAAAATCGGCGGCCGCTTGGTTTTACCGATGAATCAAAGCTTGTGGCTGATAATTAAAAAATCAGAAAATGATTTTGAATTAAAAGAATATCCGGGCTTTATTTTCGTGCCTTTAGTAGAAAGATAAAATGGTAGTTTTAAAGCCGCCCCGCCAGAGGTGGGGCGGCTTTTTATCGCTTCCACCAGATTAAAAGTCGCGGAGGCTTCACCCCCAGCCCAATGCATAAGTTGGACTTTACAAAATAATTAAATCATATATAATGAAAGCAGATATTTCAAAATTTTTCTTTAGGAGGTTATATCATGGCTAAAAATAAGCCAACAAAAAAGACTAATGGAATGAACGGCGCAACTGCTAAGGAAAATGGCAGCGATAGCCAGATTACCGATCTGATTAAGAAATTCAAGAAAAGCGAAATCGCTCTTGAAGAGCTGGTTAAAAAGTTGCCCAGAAAATCCAAGAACAAAGTTTGTATTGACCTACTGGAAGCGCGGGAAATTTCTTTGACAGATTTTCTGGGTGTTATGGTTCCTAGTCTACAGAAGAGATGGGACATCATTTTTAATCTGCTCAAGGAACACCGAGTTATCCGCAATCAGCAGTTAGCTGAAAAACTTACCGCCAAAAGACCCCTTTCTTACAGCGTGTTGAACAACGCTCGTGGGCTTTTAAGCAAGTTCGTCGAGTGGGGCGCTCTCACTCAAACCAAAAGTCCTGACCAAAAGCACAACATCTATCTTTGCAATCTGCCCGAGTTTTATTCGGTTGAGGAATTGCAAAATCTTAACCCCGAACATCACAAAGTGAAAATTCTTAAAGCTTGTGGCCACAAGTGGCAATCCGTTGAATCAATATCAGCTCAAGTTCATATTTCGCCGTGGTTTTTGGAAGAAGTTTTTGATGCTTATGTTGAAGAGGGCCTTTTGGAAAAAAAGGAAGGCCAGAAAGAAAACAAGTACCGCTTAGCCCGTGGTTTGCAAGAAATGGGTATCTCCGCTGAAAGCATCAAAGCTTTGGGCGTTATCAAAGCAAATAACTTATTAGAGCAGCAAGAAGAAGCAGAATCAATGAGCAAGGATTTTGAATCCTTGGATGAACTCATCGAACTTCAAGAAGAAGATTTGAAAAACAAGACCGTGGAACCCAGGCCAATATTAGTGAGCGGCGATTCGTTGAAGCTCAGTTTTATTGGCGAATTGGCCATCGGTCATCAATTTTCAGATGTTAAACTGATTCGATATTTCCTGAAAGAACTGGAAAGATTTAGCCCCGATCTTTCGATCAATTCCGATTTTGTGCAAGGCGATTTCCGGGGAATCCAAGTTGACCGATTAAGGACGCATACTCGACTTGGAGGACTCAATAAAGTAGCTCGCCAGTATAAAGGTGCTAATAAAGTTCTCTGTTCTTTGGAAAAAGTTGCCAAACAGAAGGTTTTCTATCAACTTTCCGACGATGACCATCAAATCTCCGTCTCTCGAGCTCTTATTGCCATGCAGACATATATGGGCTTGAGAAGGAGCGGCTTAAGCAGTCTGTTCCCCGAGGAAATCAAAAGACTATCTGGTGAAGACTTTCGTCGTTTTATGAAGTTCCAGTGGCAAGTGATCCAGCCCTATATGTACAGAATCGGTCGCAGCCTTTTAAACACCAAAGAAGTGGAAAACATCATCGGAGATTCTCACAGCGAGTATCTTTTGATCGTGTTTATTCTGCTCTTTGAGAAGAGGGGCATTCCGATTCCGGAGAAGTGGAAATTGGTTGTTGATATGGAAGCTCTTCACGGCGATAAAGCCAAATCCAAAAGAATCGTGACACCCGATCCGATCTTGCTTAGGTTGCCGGAGAATTTCGGGAACAAAGAAATTTTGGTCGTCCACAACAACGGATTTTCTCCCGTAACTATGTATCTGAACTCTTTGTTGATTCCGGAAACAGTCATCAGGCAATTGCAGATGCGTGGAGAAGAAACTCCGTTTATGTTGCTGGATTTTCACCAAGAAAGATTTTGCGGCACCAAAGTCGGGAAGACGATTGGCGGAAGAAACGATACCTACATCTTCAACTTGCCGGGGGCAAAAAATACCATCCTTGATGCTTCTAACAAAATCAAAAGTTTCAACTCCATAAACATTCTCACTGATAAAGTGCACCGTCAGAATACCTTCAGAAAAGAACCATCCACTTCTGCTATAACCTGCTTTGAAATCTTCCCTGACGGGAGATTGAAATTCAGGTTACTCACCCATCGAATGGAGCGAGTTTTGGAGGCCTGCAAAGATAAGCCCGAGCAAAGAGAGCTGATGGCGATTTTCCAAGACCTTCAATTAGGCTCTATCCAGATGAGGCCGGAGTGGAGTATCAAAGCTGCTGATTATGCTTTGTACACCCGTCAAGTCTCCATCATTGATTTCAATGGAGACATTATCCACGGCATCAACTATCCACAGACCTACTCAGAGAATCGACCCAAAAGATTGGTTTCCATCAGAAGTCAGCAAGCTTTCACTAAAAGATTATTTCTCCCGTTTTTCCCAGCTCCAAACATTAAGAAAGTGCGGATGCGAATCGGTAATCACGAATGGAACACGTTTGGTACTGCTGCAGCTGGGCAAAACAATCTGGTGTTCTTTGCTGATGCTTTAGCTGATTTTCATGCAGGCAAGGGTCAACCGCTTGATGTCATCTGTTATTCCCGCGTGCGCCTTAAGAATACCGCTAATCCTGGCGGGGCTACTGTCAATTGGCCGTATACGGCTGAGGAAGTGGCTGGGTTCAAATATGCTATTCAGCACAAGTGGGCGATGCATGAAGGTGGCAGTGGCCTCAAGACGATGACGGAGTGGGCTATGAGAATGGCTGGCTGCGTCGGAGATGTTGATCTACTGATTGCTGCTCATAAGCATATGTTCGCTGTGGCTTTGATCGCCGAGAAGTTGTTCTTACAGCTTCCTGGCATGGTTGACCAAAGCGGATATGAGCTGGCTGGTGGTTATATGCCGCAATCACTTTTTCCGCTGATCGAGTTTTCCAACAGAGAAGGCATTACCGTTGAACTGGTTCCCATTGAATTTTTGGAAAGCTACAAGTGTGTCTCGCCGGCCTACAAAGAAATCGATAGCCAGGGTTTATTGGATAGACCCAAACCCGGCACTCGAGAATACGCTTTTGGCCTGGATTCGCCGTACATCCAACGATTAGAAGAAGAAACCGACAGTCTTTATGTCGAGGTTTAACCAAGAACAATTTTTCAAAACTAAAGGGGGCTTCCTCGGAAGCCTTCTTTTTTCTGGCTCCAATTTGATTTTTTCCAAGAAATAGATATAATAAGCTTAAATCCTACTTAATTATGCGAAAAGTTTTATTGATTATTTGGGAGACCATTGAAGTGGCGACCATATCGTTGGCGGTCGTTTTAGTTGTTAGAAGTTTTTTGGTGCAGCCCTTTTTTGTTGATGGAGATAGCATGATTCCTAATTTTCACAATGGAGATTATTTGCTGATTGACGAATTAACTTATCGTTTTCGTCAACCAGAGAGAGGCGAGGTAATAGTTTTTCGACCGCCGCAGAACGCCAGTAATTATTATATTAAAAGGGTTATTGGCTTGCCCGGCGAGACCGTCCAGATAAAAAATGGCTTAATCACCGTTTTCAATAATCAGCAGCCGCAAGGTTTAGTTTTAGGCGAAGATTATATTCACAACATTAAAACTTCCGGCGACTTAACAGTTAAATTGGATAAGGGCCAATATTTTGTTTTGGGCGATAATCGTTATGCCAGCTACGATTCGCGGCAATGGGGAGTCCTGCCTCAAAAAAATATTGTAGGTCTCGTGCGATTAAGAGTTTGGCCGATTAGCGCGGCCCAGGCCTTTAGCGCTCCTCAATACGTTTATTAACTAATAACTATCAACTTATAATCAAAAACTAAAATGGGACGAAGACCTAAAAATTTAATTCAACATCGGGTGCGGCGGCCAAAATTAAAAAAAATTCTTCAGGCGCCGAAAGGAATGCCTGATATTTTGCCAGACGATGATTATTATCGCCGCAAAATATTTAAGACCGTGGAGGGTTTGGCCGACTATTATAATTTTGGTCGGATTGAAACGCCTATCTTGGAGGATAGTCAGGTTTTTCTCCATGGCACCGGGCCAACCAGTGAGATTGTTCAAAAACAAATGTTTAATTTGAGAACTCCCGGCGGAGATCACCTTTCTTTGAGACCAGAGTTCACTCCCAATATCATTCGCGCTTATTTAGAAAATGGCCTTTTTAATTTGCCAAAGCCAGTCAAACTTTTTGCTTGGGGTCCGATTTTTCGTTACGAACAGCCGCAAAGAGGGCGCTATCGCCAGTCCTGGCAGTATGATTTTGAGATTATTGGCGACGAGGATCCGATTTATGATGCTTTGGTTATTCAAATTTTCCACAATTCTTACAGTGATTTAAAAATCAAAAATTTATTGATTGAAATTAATACAATCGGTTGCGACAATTGTCGGCCGATTTGGCATAAACACTTAAAAAGTTATTTCCGTTCTCGCCTACGGAAACTTTGTCCAGATTGCCAACGCCGCTATAAAACAAATACTTTGCGGATATTGGATTGTAAAAATGAAATTTGCCAGCCATTTAAAGAGGGCGCGCCGAAAATGCTTGATTATTTGTGCCGCGACTGCCATAACCATTTTAAAGCTTTGTTGGAATATCTTGAAGAGTTGAATTTGCCCTACGCCATTAACCATACATTGGTGCGCGGTTTGGATTACTATACCAAAACAGTTTTTGAAATTCGAGAGACCACCGATAATTTGGCTCTCTGCGGCGGCGGCCGCTATGATTATTTAACAGAAGTTTTAGGCGGCAAACATACTTCGGCAGTCGGCGCAGCAGCCGGCGTGGAACGTTTGGTGGAGATTTTAAAAAATCGGCAACCCAGACAAGAAATGGGTCCCAAGCCTAAAGCATCTTTAGTTTTAATTGGCGATATGGCCAAGAAAAAAGGATTGGGCATTTTGGAAATGTTCAGAAAGACCAATCTTTGGATTGCCGAATCTTTCGGCCGAGATTCGGTAAAGGCACAATTGCGGCAGGCGGATCGTCTTGGTGTGCCGTTTGTCTTAATTTTGGGCCAAAAAGAAGCAATGGACAACACGATTATTTTGCGCGATATGAAATCCGGCGTGCAAGAAACCATTGAACTGAACAAAATTACAGAAGAATTGAAAAAACGTTTTAAAAATGCTATTGTTTAATTAGCCAAATTATATTTTTTGTTATATTATGAATGAATGCATTTTTTGTCAAATAATTAATAAAGCAATACCCGGCGACATTGTCTATGAAGATGACCGATTTATGGTTTTTAGAGATATCAACCCCAAAGCGCCGATTCATTTATTGGTGGTCCCCAAGGAGCATATCTCCAGCATTAATGATTTAGAAGAGAAAGATAAGGAACTGATGGGAGCGTTAATTTTAACAGCCAAAAAGGTGACAGAGCAGGAAGGATTTGTTTCCTCGGGTTATAAACTTCTTTTTAATGTAGGTCGAGAGGGTGGGCAATTGGTTGATCACATCCACCTCCATATTTTAAGTGGCGGCTATACTCGCCCTCTCGCCGAAATCTAGAATTTGAATTTTGGAATTTGGATTTTTTTAATCACTATGGCTATAGAAATTAAAAGAAAACCGGACGAACCAATAAACGTTTTTCTCTACCGCTTTAACAAGCAGGTCCAGCAAAGCGGCGTTTTAAGCGCGGTTAAAAAAGCTCGCTTTTTTGCGTCGGCTCCCAATCGGCGTCAGCGCCGAGCCTCCGCTATTTATCGGGCAAAAATTCGCAAAGATATCCAGTATCTCAAGAAAGCTGGCGTTTTGAAAGGTACAGAAGACATCAAATTCATTAAAAAACTTTTGAGAAATCCTAAAAAACAATCTTTTTAGTATATGAAAATAATTTTGGGATTGGATTTGGGGAATCAAAACCTTCGTTTGGTTTTAGGGACTCAAACAAAAAATTTGAAGCCGAAAATTTTGGTAGCCCTGGAGCGGCCTTCAGCCGGCCTGAGCAAGGGTTCGGTTGTGGATTTTGAAGAATTCATTCAAAGTTTGGAAAGTGCTTTGACAGAATTAAAAACCACTCATAAGCATTTGCCCAAGGCTATTATGATTAATGTTTCCGGCCCTCATTCGGCTACAAAAATTAGTCGGGGGATGATTGCCGTTTCTCGAGCAGACGGAGAAATTTCTGAGCACGATGTCATTCAGGTTGTGCAAAAATCCCAAGACATAAATTTAACAGCCAATAAAACTCTTCTTCATGTAATTCCCCGCGAATACACGGTTGACGATTTAACGGGCATTAAAGATCCCACGGGCATGCACGGCATCAAATTGGAAGTGGAGAGTTTTATTATTGAAGGATTTTTGCCGAACATCAAAACAGTTCAGAAATCTTTTAGCGAGATTAATCATCGGCTTTCGGGAATGATTTTTACGCCTTTGGCCGCCAGCCGCTCTTCTCTTTCCAAAAAACAGCAGGAAGTGGGAGCGGCCATCATTGATTTAGGCGCTGAAAGCACGAACTTGGCGGTTTTTGAGGACGGCAAATTATTGACGACTGCCACTTTGCCCGTTGGCGCCAACCATATCACTCATGATATTGCCATTTGTCTAAAAACGTCTTTGGATATCGCGGAAAAAGTAAAATTAACTTTCGGTTCGGCTATTGCGATGGAAGTATCGCGTCGCGAAACTCTGGACCTTTCCAAGATTAGCAGAGAGTTCACCGCTGAAATTTCTCGGCGCTTTTTAGCGGAAATTATCGAGGCCCGTTTGGAAGAGATTTTTGACCTTATTAATGACGAGCTGAAAAAAATCAATCGTCAGCAAAAATTGCCGGGCGGAATAGTTTTAGTGGGCGGCGGAGCGAAATTACCCCAGATTGTTGATTTTGTTAAAAATTATTTGCGATTGCCGGCTCGCATCGGCCATCCGGTTAACTTGCAATTAGAGGATACCAAAGAGGAGGTAGCGGAATTGGTGGATGACCCGGCTTTTGCCGTGGCCACTGGGCTCTTTCTGTGGGGCTTGGATAATTTGGGAACCGAAAAAATCTCTATGCCATCACCCTTCTTGTCAAAAGTTAAAAAAATTGCTAAGATATTCTTACCTTAAAGTAGAGTTTACTTTTAATGTTAAATTTGTAATATGCCTCAAATCAAATATCCCTTAGAAACATTTGCTAAAATCAAGGTTATCGGCATCGGCGGCGGTGGCGGTAATATTATTTCCCGCATGAATCGGGGGCAGATGCGCGGCGTGGAATTTATTGCGGTTAACACTGACGTTCAAGATTTGCACAAAACCGGCATCCGCGAAAAAATTCATATTGGCAAGAGTATTTCCAGAGGATTAGGAGCGGGTATGAATCCGGAAATTGGCCGACAAGCCGCCGAAGAAGCAAAAGCTCAATTGGGAGAGGCGATTAAGGGCGCAGAAATGGTGTTTTTGACCGCGGGTTTAGGCGGCGGAACAGGCACCGGAGCGATTCCGATTATCGCCGAAGTAAGCAAAGAAAGTGGAGCTTTAACCATTGCGGTTGTTACTAAGCCGTTCTTTTTTGAAGGCAGCCGTCGCTCTCAAATTGCCGAAGAGGGATTAGCCAAATTGAAAGAAAAAGTTGACGCTTACATTGTTGTCCCCAATGACCGAATTTTTAATATTATTGACCAGGATACGCCGCTTAGTCAGGCCTTTGAAGCCATTGATGATATTTTAAAATATGCCGTCAAAGGCGTGGCAGAATTAATCAACGTGCCGGGAATCATCAACGTGGATTTTGCCGATGTGAAAACTGTGCTGCAGGATGCTGGTTTGGCCTTAATCGGTATCGGAAAAGCCAGTGGTCAAGAGCGGGCGATGAATGCGGTAAAATCCGCCATTAGTTCTCCGCTTATTGAAATTTCGCCGCATGGCGCCCGGGGCGTTCTATTTTCGGTAATTGGTAATGATTTAAAAATGGCGGAAATTAATGACGCCGCTAAATTAGTGAGCGAAATAGTTGATCCTGGCGCCAAAATAATTTTTGGAGCGATGGAAGACAGCCGCCTGAAAAAAGGCGAAATAAAAATTATGGTAATTGCCGCAGGATTTAATGGCTTAGTGAAATACAACAATGATGCCAAACAGCAGTCAATTATTTCGGAAAAACTATCAATTAAAAAAATAGAAACACCATCCGACATTACTCCGAAAACTTCTTCCGAATCTTTGGAAATCCCGGCATTTCTTAGAAGGAAAAAGAAGTAAAATATTAGTATTCACCAATAAAAAGGTCGCCTTGAGAGCGACCTCTTTTTATTCTTCTTCGTTATTACCTGGCCTTTTCCAGCTTACAAAATCACACTGGGGCCACCTGGAACATCCGTAAAACATTCTCTTTCTGGCTTTGGTGCGTTTGATAATTATATCTCCTTCTTTGCATTTTGGGCATTTGACGCCAGTAACTTTTTTGCTTGCATCCATGATTTTTTTAATATTTCTGCATTCCGGAAAACCGCTGCAACCCAAAAACTTCCCGAATTTGCTCCATTTTACCAACATCGGCTTTCCGCATTTGTCGCAAATTTCATTGGTTTTTTCTTGAAAATCTTCTTTAGAAACTTCATCGTATTTTTTCAAGAGGTTTTCTTTAAATGGCCAATAAAAGTTTTTGATAATTTGTTTCCATTGTTCTTTGCCTTCAGCGATCTCATCCAAATCTTCTTCAATTTTGGCCGTGAAATTGATGTCCGTAATCTGCGGAAAATGCTTAGCTAAAATATCATTAACAATAAAGCCCAGTTCAGTTGGGAAGAATCTTCTTTCTTCATCTTTTTCAACATAAAATCTGTCTTGCAAAACTGAAATAATGGGCGCGTAAGTGGATGGCCTGCCAATACCGTTTTCCTCCAGAGTTTTAATCAATGAGGCTTCATTATATCTGGCTGGCGGCTGGGTAAAATGCTGTTCAGGTTTTACTTCGCTTAATTTCACTTCTTCGTTATTTGCTAAAATAGGCAATAAAACTTCTTGGAATTGTATTGGGTAAGCAGCTAAAAATCCTTCAAATTTTAGAGTATTGCCACTAGCTTTAAATTGATATTTGTCTTTTCCGTTCTCTCCTATAATGGAAATAGCGATTCTGTCAAAAATCGCGTCTTTCATTTGACTGGCAATAAATCTTTGCCAGATTAAATTGTAAAGTTTGTATAGATTCGGTTCCATTTTGTCTTTTAATTCCGAAGGCAATATTTCAGGATGAGTGGGACGAATGGCTTCGTGCGCTTCTTGGGCGCCTTTGGATTTGTTTTTATAGTAATTTGGAGATTCGGGCATAAAATTCTTGCCGAATTTTTCGGAAATTATTTCTCTGCATTTGGATATGGCTGAAGCAGCAATATTCAAAGAATCGGTTCTCATATAAGTGATTAAGCCAATTGAGCCATTGCCCAAATTTTGCCCTTCATAAAGCATTTGAGCGATTCTCATTGTTTGTCTGGCGCTGAATCTTAATTTTTTAGAAGCTTCTTGTTGCAAAGTGCTGGTAGTAAATGGTGGAAGGGGGGCTTTTTTTGTTTTTTGTTTCTTTATCTCAGATATTATAAATTTTTTACAAGATTCAATGCTTTCTTTTATCTGGTTGGCTTGTTTTTGTTTTTTAATGTCAAATTTGTCCAAACTTTTATTATTGATAGAAAATAATCCAGCTTCAAATAATTCCGGTTTTTTATTTTTACTGAAGATAACAACAATGCTCCAGTATTCTTCAGCCTTGAATGATTGTCTTTCTCTTTCTCTGTCAACAATAAGTTTTAAGGCGACAGATTGAACTCTACCAGCTGAAAGTCCGCGCCTGATTTTTTGCCACAGAAAAGGCGATAATTCATAACCTACTAAACGGTCCAGGACTCGCCGCGCTTGCTGGGCGTCAACTAAATGCAGGTCAATTTTTCTTGGTTCAGTTAAAGCCCGATTGATGGCATCCGGAGTTATTTCGTGGAAAGTGATTCGTTCATAGTCGGGCAAGTTTAAGGCCTGGGTTAAATGCCAAGAAATAGCTTCTCCTTCCCGGTCTTCATCAGTGGCCAAAATAACTTTTGACGCCTTGGCCGCCAATTTTTTCAACTTCGTCACATTTTTCTGAGCTTTCTTTGGAATAATATACTGGGGTTGGAAATTATGTTCTACGTCAATTCCCAGGCGCGATTTGGGTAAATCTCTCACATGGCCGTAGGAGCTTTCAATTTGATAGCCATCCTTTAAAAATTGGCTGATGGTTTTGGCCTTGGTGGGGGATTCAACAATAATTAAATTTTTCGCTGCTCTCGCCATATCTATATTAAAATTTAATGCGATAACCGCCGCTGTCTAATTTAATCAAATTTTTTAATTCCAAAAAAGTTAGATTTTGGTTCACCAAAGAGGTCTCCATTCCACTCTGCGCAATAATTTCATCAACGCCAATTGGCCGTTCCGCCTTTCTGACAATTTCTAATAATTTTTGTTCTTCCAGGGTCAGATTTTTCAATTCAGAAGGTTGCGGCGTTCCTAAGGGTAAATTTAATTCTAACAAAATATCCTCAATTTTGCTAACTAATTTAGCGCCGCTTTTGATTAACTCATTAACGCCCTCAGAGTTTTTAGAAAAAATCGGTCCAGGCACTGCAAAAACCTCGCGGTTTTGCTCTAAGGCAAAGCGGCCAGTGATAAGTGCGCCGGACTGAAGCGGCGCTTCAATAATTAAAGTGCCCAAACTCAGGCCGCTAATAATCCTATTTCGCGCCGGAAAGTGATGCTTTAGAGGCGGGGTGCCTAAAGCATATTCTGAAATTAAGGCGCCGTGCTTAATAATTGTTTCGGCCAGTTTTTTATTGCTAGTGGGGAAAATAACATCCAAGCCCGTTCCCAAAATCGCCAGGGTCTCGCCAGCTTCTTCCAAGGCAGCAGCATGACTGAAAGTGTCAATGCCGTAAGCCAAGCCGCTGACAATGGTTACGCCCGAGCGCGCCAATTCTTTTACTATTTTTTCCACCACGGTTTTGCCGTAAGGACTTGCCCGGCGAGTGCCCACTACCGCAATTCTTGGTTTCTTTTCGGAATAGTGGCCCAATTGGTATAATGCCAGAGGGCAACTGTTGATTTCTTTTAAAAGCGGAGGATAGTTATCATCGGAGGATAAAATCAGTTCCACGCCCGAATTTTGCAGTTTTTGCCATTCCTGCTCCGGGTTAATTTTATTTTTCTTTTCAAAGAATTTTTTAATCGTTTCTGGCTCAAAATGATGAGGATGCGTCATTTTCGGAAATTGGTTGCTATCCCAAGCCCGACGAAAAGTGCGGTAGCATTTTTTCAAGACCGTGATTAGGGCGAAATTGTTTTCGCTTGCCAAATTTAGGGCGTTATAAAATAATTTTTCTTGCGGGTCTATTTTTGCCATCTTATTTAAATATACTATAGCCCAATGAGCGGAATTAAACAAGGGGAAATGCCATTTACTTGGATGTTTATATATTTTTTGATATAATTGAATAAACTATGTCCGTCTTGGAAAAAATAAAAAGCAATGAGTTTACGAAACAACTGTCAGTTAAAGCTGTTATTTTGGCTGTCGGCTTGATTGTGGCGGTGGTGGTTCTGGTAATTTTGAACGGCAACATTAATACCAGCAGTCAAAAAATTAAAACCTTGCGTCAAGACATTCAAAAATTAACCTTAACCTCCGAGGCCTTTTCTAATTTGGCCAGAGATTATCAGATCCTCAGCCCTTATTTAGAGACGATTCGCAATTTAATTCCCAATCGCGATAAAGTTATTAATTTTAATCAAGAGCTTTCTGAATTAGCCGAGAAACATAAACTGGATTTCGGATTTATTTTTCAAGAGGCGGCTGTCCAAGCTCAATCAAAAGTGGTGCCGTTCACAATGACCCTCAAAGGAAATTTCTCGGATTTTGTTGAATTTTTGGCTGAATTAAAAACTTTACCGTATTTTGTTGATTTAGACAGCTTCAACATCAGCGGTCCGCCGATTGACGATATTGCCCGCGGCGTTCAAACAATTTCCATCATCATCAAAGGGAAGGTCTTTATGCAGCTTGAAGAGACGCCAAGCCCTTCCCCAACCCCTGCGTCCTAAAATTATTATTACTATTACTATGGCCAGCTTCAAAAATTTATTTAAAAAAAATAAGAACCTGACAAAAAAATATCTCGGCCCGAAAGCCCTTAATCGCCGGCGATTGACGCACCAGAACTTGATTTTTTTTGTGGCGGCGATTATTATTATTGCTGGTTTGGCGGCTGCGGTGGTTTTTAATCTCTCTCTGTTAATCAGCCAGATTAATAAAAGTCTTAAAGTTGAAAAAGGCATGACTATTCCCATCGTCCAATTTGATTTGAAAGGTTTTGGGAAAATTCAGGGAAAATTAGGGATTAGTTTGACTACGCCAACGCCTACGCCAAGTGCCACGCCGGCGCCAAGCCCTTCGCCAACCGTTTCGCCATCAGTGACCCCAACAACAACTGCCAGCCCAACATTATCTCCAAGCATAACTGCCACGCCAACCCCCACTCCGAAAGCCACCGCAACGCCGACCCCCGTTCAATAAGTTTAGAATGCGCACATGGTTCAGCTTGCCCCGCCGAATTTTAAATGCGCACATAGTTCAGTGGTAGAACGCTGTCCTGATAAGACAGAGGTCCTTGGTTCGATCCCAAGTGTGCGCACTAAAAACGCATTTTATAGGGTAAATCCCGCAAAAGCATGAAACTTGGAAATTTCATGCTTTTTTGATTTTGGATTGCGTAATCTTCCTATTTTTGTTTTTTTATGTTATATTAGCTGAAAGGTCATTCGGTAATTTTTTATATAAAAATTAATTAAATAAAAACTATGTCCAAAACAACGAAAATAATCCTTTGGGTCGTTATAGCCATTATTGTTATTGGAGTGATTTGGTATGGGGCGAGCAGGAAGTCAACAGAAAAAGAGACGATTAAGATTGGAGCGATTTTACCATTGACAGGAAAGGCAGCTCAATATGGTCAATGGGCTAAAAATGGATTTGATTTAGCCACCGAAGAAATAAATTCTTTAAATTACCCATATCGTTTAGAAATGATTTATGAAGATGATGCCGGAGATCCGAAGACAGGCGTAAGCGCTTTTCAGAAGATGATATCAACGGATAAGATATCCGTTGTTACTGGGCTGATACTAAGCAAGGTCGCCCTTGCTGTTGCTCCTATAGCAGAACAGAATAAAATAGTTCTTTTAAGCACAAGCGCATCTTCTGACGAGATGAGAAATGCAGGTGATTATATTTTTAGAAACAGAGAATCTGGGATAATCCACGGTCAATCAATGGCTGATTATGTTTTCAAAAAACTAGGCATTAAGAAAGCAGGGGCGCTTTATGCTAATGCCGAAAATGGCATTACTTATGCCCAAGCCTTCAAGGAACAATTTCAAAAACTAGGAGGAGAGATTGATTTTTACGAAGCATTCAGTGAGGGAGAAACCGACTTTCGCACCCAGTTAATTAAAGTAAAAAATAAGAACCTAGAAGTGCTTTATGTTCCGGGCCTAGTTACAGAAATCGGTCAGATATTGAAACAGGCCGAAGAGCTGGATTTAGGAATAAAATTTTTATCTTCTGGCGGGGCAGAGGCTCCTAAGCTTATTGAAATCGCGGGTAAAGCTGCAGAAAATTTAATTTATACTTATCCTGCTTTTAATCCAGATTCTCTTAATGAAACAGTCAAGCGATTCACTTCTAAATACTTAGAGAAATTTGGAACTAAACCAGAATTTATAGCTGCTAATAGTTATGATGCTATAAAAATCTTGGCAGAAATATTTAAGAAATATGGTCATAACTCAAGCCAAATTAAAGATGGCCTGTATGGGACTAAAAACTACAACGGTGTTGCTGGTATTTTGAGTTTTGATGAGTATGGTGACGTAATTAAACCTGTGATGTTGAAAATCGTTAAAAACGGCCAATTTGTTCCATTAGAAAATAATTAATTAAAAATAAAATCTATGAAAAAAATTTGGATTCCAATCATAATTGTCATAATCATTATTGTTGCGGTTGTTGTATTCTATAAACCGAAACCGAAAGAGACGATTAAGATTGGGGTAATTGTGCCACTTACAGGACCAGGAGCAAGTATCGGAACAACCCTAAAAGAGGCATTGGAGTGGAAAATTGAAGAATTAAAAGCCCAAGGTGTACCAATTGAACTATATATTGAAGATAGTCAATCTGATGTTAAACAAGCAGTCTCGGCTTTTCAAAACCTTGTTAATGTAAAAGGAGTCGGGTTGATTTTTACAATCACTTCTTCAGCCGGATTAGCGCTCAAGCCCCTAGCTGAGGAAAATAAGGTATTAGTATGGGCAGACACAACTCACCCCAACCAAACTCGTGATTCTCATTATGTACTTAGACACAGCAACATAGTAGAAAAGGATGTGGCAGTTATAGGAGATTTTATAAAACAGAAATCTTATAAAAGAATAGGCTTAATTTACCAACAAGATGATTGGGGAGTTGCTTGGAATCAGTACTTTATTGATTTCGCAAAAAACTCAAATATAGAAGTTATTTCAGAAGCCGTTAACCCAAAAGATTCTGATTTCCGTACCACAATTACAAAAGTAAAAGCAAAAGATCCGGACGCTATATTTTTAGTTGCCCTTGGTCCAGCAGCAGGATTATTAATAAAACAAGCAAAAGAATTGGAATATAAAGGTGATTTATATTCCTCAAATGGATTCATTCTTACTCCAGATGCCGTTAAGATTGCAGGAGATTTTGCAAAAGGGATGTACTATCTTACTTACGAAGAAAATGCCCAGTTTAAGAAAGATTATCAAAAAAAGCTTAACAAAGAACCTTCTATTTTAGGATTCGTGGGTTATACAGATATAGAACTTCTTTATTATGCAATTAAACAAACAAAATCTAGCGATCCGGAAAAAATAATAAATTTTATTAAAGGAGTTAAAGAGTTTCAAGGAAAATATGAGAGGGTAGAAATCAATTCAACTGGTGACATTATCTTATCTACTCAGGTAAAAATTTGGGAATAAAAAGAATTGATTAATATGACCAAAACAATAAAAACAATCATTTGGGTCGTTGTGGCTGTTATTGTTGTTGTTGGCATTTGGTATGGAGTGAGTAGAAAGCCAGCAGAGAAGGGAGTGATTAAAATTGGCGCGACTTTGCCATTGAGTGGGAAAAATGCAACCTATGGAAATGAAATAAAAAATGCGATAGATCTTGCAATAGAAGAAATTAATAATAATGGCGGGATACAAGGTAGAAAATTAGAAATGATTTATGAAGATGACCAGGCGGACCCAAAAATCGGAACCAATGCAATGCAAAAATTAGTTAATATTGATAAAGTTCCAGTAGTATTAGGGTCATGGGTTTCAGGCGTAGTGGTGGCTTCAGCACCAATCGCTGAGCAAGCAAAAGTTATAGTTATGGCAGAAGCAATTGCCCCGGCAATTACTAATGCAGGTGATTATATTTTCCGTATTCAACCATCTGCTGGTTTTTACTCAGAAAAGTTGATGGAGGTTGTTATAAATAAACTCAACCTTAAGAAGATAGCAATCATTTATATCAATAATGAATTTGGGGTTGCTTTACGAGATACTGTAAAATCTGTAGCTCAAAAATTGGGTGGTCAAATTGTTATAGAAGAAACTTATATGCCGGGCGATACTGATTTTAAAACACAACTAACCAAAATCAAATCAGCAAACCTAGAAGCATTATTTATAGGTGGTTATCAAGAACAAATTAATATCATTAAGCAAACAAATGAATTAGGTATAAAAACTCAGTTGTTAGCAGGGCCTCCATTTGAAAGTCAAACGACACTCGAAAGCTTAGGCGCTCTAGCAGAAGGTGTGATATACCCTTATCACTTTGCTGTAGAAAACGCAAACCCTAAAACAATTAGTTATATGAATGCATATAAAAAGAAATTCGGCGTTGAAACTGGTGGTTTTGCTCCATTAATGTATGATGCAGTGTATATTATTGCGAGCGCAATGGAAAAGTGCGAAATTAATACAGATTGTATCAAAACCGAATTATACAACACCAATTATAGTGGAGTTAGCGGGAATATTACTTTTGATAAAAATGGCGATCCGATAATCCCGATAGTTATTAAAACAGTTAAAAACGGCCAGTTTGTACCGTACAGTGAATAAGTAGTAAGTAAGTAAGCAGGTAAGTAGGTAAGTCGGTAAGTTAGCTTATAAGCTTACAGCTTACAACTTAAATCTAATTAAAGATGTTTCTTCAACTTCTAATTAACGGATTAATTGCAGGGGCGATTTACGCTTTGGTGGCAAGCGGGTTTTCTTTGATATATTCAACTTGCAAGTTTGTCCATTTTGCTCATGGCGCTACTATTGCTTTTGGCGCCTATTTTTTATATTTCTTTTTCGCCAGTTTGGGCTTGAGTTTCTGGCCAGCAGTAATTTTGGCGATTATCTGTGCCTGTATTCTAGGCTGGTTAATGAATAAAATCGTTTACAAAAAACTCCGCAAAAGAAAAGCCAGTAATGTTATTTTATTAATTGCCAGTTTTGCGCTTTTGATTTTGTTGGAATCATTGATTTTGATGTTGTTTGGCGCAGACGTTAAAACCATCGGCTATATTAAAATCGCCAAGGGCTTGGAATTTTTAGGCGCGATTATTACGCCTTTGCAAATCGTGATTATTGCGGTTTCAATCATTCTGCTTGTTTTGTTATATCTTTTTATGAAAAAAACCAAAATCGGCAAAGCAATGCGGGCAGTTGCCGATAACAAAGATGTGGCAGAAATTGTGGGAATTTCTTCGGAAAAAATTTATTCCTGGTCATTTATTGTTGGTTCGGTTATTGCTGGAATAGCGGGAATTTTAGTCGGACTTGAGCAAAATTTAGAGCCGACAATGGGCACGAATTTGATGATCAAAGGATTTACAGGCGCGATTATTGGCGGAATTGGCAGTGTGCCGGGAGCGATTTTAGGTTCGTTCTTGCTCGGCCTTGTTGAAAACTTCGGCATCTGGTTTTTGCCCTCCGGCTACAAAGACGCCATTGCTTTTGTAATTTTATTTATCTTCCTTTTATTCCGTCATCAGGGAATTTTGGGAATTAAGAGAAATAATAAGTAAAAAATAAGTAGTAAGCTGGTAAGTAGTAAGCAATATGAAAATAAAATTTATTATAAAAATTATTATTGGAATAATCGTCGCTATTTTAATTGTGGTTGGTGGGATTTGGTTGGGGGCTCATAAAAAGTCAGTCCCGGCGGGGAAAGAAGTTATTAAGATAGGATTCATAGGCCCCCTAACAGGAGAATTAGCTTTGTGGGGAGAGAATCAAAAATCAGGAATTGAGTTGGCTTCGGAACAAATTAATAAGCAAGGCGGCATCAATGGCCTACCGGTTAAAGTTATTTATGAAGATTCCCAGTGTGATCCAAAAAATTCAGTTTCCGCGATTAAAAAATTGATTGAAATAGACGGAGTGAAAGCTATTATTGGCGATACTTGTTCTTCTGCTGTTTTAGCTATCGCCCCCATTGCCGAGGAAAAGAAAATACCACTCATTGCGCCAATAGCTGCAGCAGATCAAATCAGTGAGGCAGGCGACTATATTTTTAGAAATTTTGTTACTAATAGTAAGTACGGTATATTTGCTGGAAAACAACTTAAACAGGAAGGGAAAAATACGGTAGCAGTAATATATTTAAATAATGATTATGGGAAAAATTTGGCCGAGGACTTTTTTGTTAATTATGAAGCAAACGGTGGCAAAATTGTTTTTGATGAAGGATATAATAATGATGTTAAAGATTTTAGAACTCTTTTGACCAAGGCAAAAGATAAAAATCCTGATGTAATTTTCTTGGCGGGATATTATCCTGACGGCGCTATTATATTAAAGCAGGCAGAAGAATTAAATATCAGAATTGAGTTTTTCGGTGGGGGAGATGCCTACGATGACCTTGGTCTTGTTAGCTTAGCGGGTAAGGCTAGTGAGAATTTTAGATTTCTTTCTATTCCCATGGGGGGTGGCCCGACTTTTGGACAATTTTCTCAAACATACAAAGCAAAATATAGCAAAGAGCCGCCTGTCTATTCCGATTATGCTTACGATGCCTTTATGGTAATGGTTGGAGCAATTCGTAAAGCTGGCCTTGATACCACTGCGATTAAAAATGCGCTTTATGAAACAGATTATGCTGGCGCATCAGACATGATTCGTTTTGATGAAAAAGGGGATATAATCAACCCCAAAATTATTATAAAGATAATCAAAGATAGTAAGATTGTAATTTATAAAGAATAGTATGAACAAAACAACAAAAATTATAGGAGGAATAATAGTTTTGACAATAATTGTTTTAATTGTCGTATTCTATAAGCCAGTGCCAAAAGGGACGATTAAGATTGGAGCTTTGTTTTCATTGACTGGGACAACTAGTTCTTACGGAGAACACATGAAAGAAGGAACAGATTTAGCAAAGGATGAAATAAATGCTCAAGGAGGAATAAAAGGAAGAAAAATAGAAATAGTTTATGAGGATACACAGGGTGATACTCAACAAGGAATAACCGCATATCAGAAATTAGTTAATATTGAAGGATTAAAAGTCTTACTGGCAGGAATTAGCAATGTAGTTCTCGGTGTAGCTCCTCTGGCAGAACAGAATCAGGTGTTGGTTTTTGCTATCGGGACAGCTGCTGCTCAGATTTCTGAAGCAGGAGATTTTATTTTTAGACACAATCTTTTACCTCAAACCGAGGCAAAGGTTCTAGCTGATTTGGTTTATAATAAAAAAGAATATAAAGAAATAGCTGGCATATTCGTTAATACAGAATCGGGGGTAAGTTATCGAGATGAGTTTAAGAAAAATTATGAAGAATTAGGCGGTAACATCAAACTTATTGAAATGTATGAAAAGGGCGCTGCCGATTTTAAGACCCAACTCACTAAAATCAAGGCTTCGGGCGTTAAGGCTGTTTTTGCTGGTAGTTATATAAAAGAATTAGGGTATATTCTAAAACAAAGCAAAGAACTTGGTTTAGATGTCCAATGGTTTAGTGCTTACGTAGCCGAGGGGCCAGAGGTTTTAGACATCGCCAAAGACTCAGCTAATGGCTTGATTTATTCTCATTTTTTTAATCCAGAGTCTCCTTCAATAAAAGAATATCAGAAAAAATATGAAGAGAGATATGGGAAAAGCTCTGAATTTTATGCTGCTTTAGCTTATGACAATGTAAAGATTTTAGCAGAGGTTATGAAAAAATGTTCAAACCCCGAAGATTCTGTTTGCATAAAGAGCGAACTATATAAAATAAAAGACTTCCCGGCAGTAACAGGAAAGATTACCATTGATGACAAGGGGGATACCTCTAAAGAGATAGTGATTAAAACCATCAAAAACGGCCAGTTTGTACCCTACGAAGATTAAAGATTAAAGATTACAGATTAAAGTTTTTCTTTAATCTTTAATCTAACAACTTAAATCTAAATTAAAAAGGTCGAACTTAAATCTTTAACCTTAAATCTTAAATCTTAAATCTTAAATCTAATTCTAAACCTATGAATAAAACAACAAAAATAATTTTAGGAATTGTTGTAGCTATTATAGTGATTGGAGGGATTTGGTATGGGGCGAGTAAAAAGCCGAAAGAAACAATAAAGATTGGGGTGATAGGTCCCCTAACGGGAGATATTGCTGAATATGGTCAAAATATTAAAAATGCTGTTGATTTAGCATTAGAGGAAATAAATAATACAGGCGGAATTAATGGAAGAAAATTACAACTCATTTATGAGGATCATGCTTGTGAACCCAGTAAAGCAGTTACAGCAATACGGAAATTAATTAACATAGATAAAGTGGATCTTATACTAAGCGAAGCATGTTCATCACCGGCATTAGCAATGGCACCTATAGCAGAACAAGAACACAAGCTGTTAATGTTATGTACAGAATCAAATTACAAAATAAAAGATGCGGGAGATTATATTTTTAGAGTTTATCCATCTGATGCTTTTCAGGGTAAGAAATTGGCAGAGATGATAAGCTCTAAAGAGTATAAGAATGTAGCGCTAATTTATATTAACAATGATTATGGGCTTGGTCTGAAGAAAGTTTTTGAAGCAGAATTTTTAAAATTGGGAGGAAAAACCTTAATTACCGAAACCCACCAGATGGGCGCAACGGATTTTAGATCACAAATAACAAAAATAAAAGCCACAAAACCGGAAGTAATTGTTTTAGCAGAACATCCAAAAGATGGGGCATTAATAATGAAACAACTTCAAGAATTGGGAGTTAATGTTCCTATTTATGGCTCTGATGCCATGAAAGATGAAGTTGTAATTCAGACCGCAGGAAGTGCCGCAGAAAATTTAATTACAGTCTTTCCCGTCCACCCGAAAGGAGCAGATTATGACCAATTTGAACTCGTATATAAAAATAAATATGGAAAAATTCCAGAGGGTTATGCCCTATACGGATACGATGCCCTGAAATTAATTGCTCTAATCATTGATAAAGTGGGTTTAGATCCTATAAAAATAAAAGATGAATTATACAAAGTTAAGGATTATAAAGGAGTAACTGGCGTTATAGGCTTTGATGACTTTGGAGAAAGAATAAGCGTTGATTACAATGTTTATATGATCAAAAACGGCCAGTTCGTGCCGTATGAGGAATAATTATTAGAAATTAAATCTATGAAAAAAATTTGGATTGGTATTGCGATCGTAATAGCTATAGCTTTGGCTGCAGTACTCATAATCACTCAGACAAAGAAGGAGCCAGAATTAATAAAGATTGGAATAATTACACCCCTTACTGGTGGTTCAGCTAAGTATGGTGAGGATATTAAGCGAGGGTATGATTTGGCTGTTGAGGAAATAAATGAAAAAGGAGGAATAAGCGGAAGAAAAATTAGGCTGATTTATGAGGACAGTGAAGGGAAGCCTGAAAAGGCAGTTACAGCCGCTCAAAAACTAATTCAGAGAGATAAAGTAATTGCTATTTTGGGAGATTTATGGAGTTCTCCTACTTTGGCAGTTGCACCTATAGCTGAGAAAAATAGAGTAGTGTTACTTTCTCCTGGTGCATCCTCTCCTAAACTTACAAATGCGGGAGATTACATCTTCCGAAATGAAATTTCAGAGGCATATGGAGCTAAAGAATCGGCAGGGTTATACTTTAATGCCGGATTCAGAAAAATAGCGATTATTTATATCAACAATGATTATGGTATAGCAGTTCGTGATATTACTCAGCAAGTTTACAAAGAACTTGGTGGAGAAATCGTTAATGCTGAAGCGTTTGAGCAAGATGCAAAGGATTTTCGGACTCAGCTTTTGAAAATTAAAAGGACAAATCCTGACGCTATTTTAATTGCTAGCTATAAAGAATCAATACTAATATTAAGACAAATGAGAGAGATGGGCATGGGAATACAAGTTCTTGGATCACCTCTTTTTGAGGATCCTGAAATTATCGAAAAGGCTGGAGACATAGCGGAAGGAGCAATTTATAGTTATTATGGAACATTCGATCCAAAGAGTCAAGATGCGAGGATTTTGGCATTCATTAAAAAGTTTAAAGAGAAATATGGCGTTGAACCGGAATATTATGCTCCTATCGGATATGATGCTGTTAAAATCATTGCGCTTGCAATCGAGAAAAGGGGCTTTCAGCCAGAGCAGATTAAAAATTCACTCTATCAGATAAAAAATTTCCCAGGCCTTTCAGGAACTACAAGTTTTGATAAAAATGGAGACGTAACAAAGCCAATTATTCTTAAAACCATCAAAAATGGCCAGTTTGTACCCTATGAAGATTAAAGATTCAAGATTCAAGATTAAAGTTAAAACAAGATTAAAGATTTCAGATTAAAATTATGCAAGTTGAAGATTTAGAAGTGTACAAAAAATTATTTAAACTTACCTTAGAAGTTCATGAGATTACTATGAGTTTTCCGAAATTCGAGATGTATGAACTCGGCTCTCAGGCAAGGCGTTCTTCTAATTCTGCTCCAGCTAATTTAGCAGAGGGTTTCGATAACAAACATACGAATATTTATTTAGAATGTATTAGTAGAGCGCAAGGCGAAATTCGAGAAACAAAACATCATCTAAGAATGGCACATAAAAAGGGCTATATTCCTGAACAAAAATTAAACTATTTTATAAATGAATACGAAGAATGCTCAAAAATGCTATATGGTCTTGAAAAATCGCTTAGAGTAAATAAAGAGTAGTAACTTAAATCTTTAACCTTAAATCTTAAATCTAATATTATGTTTTCTGCCTACTTAATTCATTTACTAATCTTAATCGGAATATATTTGATTCTGGCGATTGCGATGCAATTGGCAGTGGGGTTTACCGGATTATTGAATCTTGGCCATATTGCTTTTTATTGTGTTGGCGCGTATGTTTCTGCTTTATTGGCTTTGGCTGGCGTGCCGTTTTGGATTTGTATTATTTTGGCCGGCATTGGCGCAATGCTATTTGGGTTTTTGCTTGCTATTCCAACAAATAAAATCAAGGGGGATTATCTGGCATTAGCTACTCTGGGATTTTCTTTTGTTGTTTATGCGGTTGCTTTAAATTGGACAAGTTTGACTCGCGGACCTCTGGGCTTGCCCGGAATTCCCAAGCCGAGTTTATTCGGTTTTGTTTTTTCGGATAATTTCAGTTTTCTGATTTTAACTCTGATTATTGGTGCAATTTCTTATTTCATTATTAGCCGTATCACCAAATCTCCGTTTGGCAGGGTTTTGGAAGCAATCAGGGATGATGAATTAGCAGCCAGAGTAATGGGCAAAAACGCTTTTAAAATGAAAAGTTTATCTTTGGGAATTTCCGCATTTTTTGCGGGTATTGCTGGAAGTTTATATGCCCATTACATTACCTTTATTGACCCTTCATCATTTACATTGATGCAATTAATCCCAGTTGTGGCGATTGTGATTATCGGCGGTTTAGCGTCTTTAAAGGGAACAATTATTGCCACGATAGTTTTAACTTTACTGCCCGAGCCATTGAGATTTATCGGCTTTCCTTCCTCAATTATCGGCCCGGCGCGGCAGATTCTTTATGCTTTGTTTTTGCTTTTAATCTTAATTTATAAACCAAGAGGGTTTTATGGGAAGTTTGATCTTGAATAGGCATACGAATTTTAATGCGAATTATATTCGAATTGCGAATATTAGTAATATGTTAGAAGTTAAAAATATAAAAAAGTGGTTTGGGGGTGTGAAGGCAGTTGATGACTGTGATTTTGAAGTTCAGGAAAAAACCATTACTGCTTTAATTGGGCCGAACGGTTCGGGAAAAACAACGGTATTTAATCTGATTTCCGGTATTTTGAAGCCCGAAAAAGGAAAAATAATTTTTGATGGGTATGATATTACCAATAAATCGCCAGAATATATTGCCAATTTGAATGGCTTGGGCATTTCCCGTCTTTTTCAGCAAAGCAGATTATTCGGGAATTTGACGGTCAAGGAAAATCTTTTACTGGTTTTAGATAATGAAGATGAAAAATTCTGGAAAAATTTGTCAGGGAAAAATAAAATAACCAAAGAAAAAGAAGCGAAAGTCAAGACAATGCTGGAAATGGTAGATATGTCGGGATTCGTCAATAAATTAGCCCGAGATTTGAGTTTTGGCCAGAAAAGATTGGTTGAGTTGGCAAGAACTATTTTAAATTCACATAAATTATTGATGTTAGACGAGCCAGTGGGCGGAGTGAATCCAAAATTGCGTCAAGAAATTGCCAAAATATTGTTAAAACTAAAAGAACAAGGCGAGACAATTTTACTGATTGAACACGACATGAATTTTACTTTAAACATTGCTGATAGAGTGATTGTGATGGACGAAGGTAAAGTCATTGCCGAGGGCAAGCCAGCCCAAATAAAAACCAACCCCAAAGTACTGGAAGCATATCTTGGAGAGTAGACTCTTGATTTTTTTTCAAACTAAGTAGAATATAAGCAAAGGTCGAGAATTGGATGCGAATTAAAATTCGAATTTAATTCGAATTCAATTCGAATAAAAATTAGAATGACTTAAACTAAATCTATGAACAAAACAACAAAAATTATATTAGGCGTAGTGATTTTAGCGGTAATTGTTTTAATTGTCGTATTCTATAAACCCGCGCCACGGAAGGCGATTAAGATTGGGGCGATTTTGCCGTTGACAGGAAAAGTAGCTGGCCCTGGACAAGATTTGAAAAATGCTCTGAATTTAGCATTGGGTGATATTAATAAAAATGAAAATCTTATCGAATTGGTCTACGAAGACGATCAATGCGATGCCAAAAAGGCAGTGGATGCTTACAATGGTTTAGTAAATGTAAAGGGCGTAAAAATTATCATTGGTGCTCTTTGTTCGCCAAGCACATTAGCAATTGCTCCTTTGGCTGAAAAAGATAAGGTAATTTTAATTACTCCCGCTTCAGCAGCCGAATCCATTAGTAATGCCGGTGATTTTATTTTTAGAAATCATACAAAAGACAGTGATGAAGCAAGGGCATTAGTTAATTTTGTCCTCAAAAAAAGATATAAAAATTTAGCAATTATGTACTCAATTAGTAACGAATGGGCGATTCAACGAAAGGAATATTTCTTAAAATACTTGCAAGAAGGAGGGGGCGTTGTAAAAATTGAAGTATCTTTTGCCGATGATCAAAGGGATTTTGCTACAGAATTAACCAAGATAAAAAACAAAGAGAAAGAAATTGATGCCGTTTATCTTATTGTTTCCATAACCGCAGTACCGGCTAGGATAATTAAACAGATGGCAGAGCTAGGAATTCAAAAACAAGTATTTGGTGATAAAAGTTGGGCTACCTCAGAATTTTTGGATACTGTAGGGAAATTATCCGAGGGAATTATTTATACTGAAGCAGAGTTTAAACGCTCAACAAGCCCAGAATTTTGGGACAGATACAAGGAGAAATTTAACAAAGAACCTGCTAGCTGGGCTGCACAGGGTTATGATTCTTTAATGATTCTTAGTCAAATTATTTTCGATAAGAAATGTGGTACGGATACAACTTGTATTAAAGACGAGCTTTATAAGACAAAGGACTATCTTGGTGCTGCTGGTAAAACGAGTTTTGACGAAAATGGGGATGCGATTAAAGCCATAACCATTAAGGTAATTAAAAACGGCCAGTTTGTGCCGTACGAAGATTAAAGATTAAAGGTGACAGATTAAAGATTAAAGAGAACTTAAATCTTAAATCTTAAATCTAAAATCTAAAAACCATGAACAAAACAACCCCGAAGTATAAAGCTTCGCTTTAACTACGGGGCAGGCAAAAATTATGACAAAAAATACAAAAATTATAATTGGTATAATCGTGGTCGTTATCATCATCGGGGGGATTTGGTATGAAATGAATAGGAAACCGACCGGAGATATTAAAGTTGCTTATATTTCGGCTTTGTCAGGAGAGGCTGGAGTATGGGGTCAATCTCTAAGGAGGGGTTTTGATTTTGCAGTAGAAGAAATAAATTCTAATGGCGGAATTGATGGTAGAAAAATTCAGGTTATTTATGAAGATGACGGCTACGATGCCGCCAAAGGTGTTAGTGCTTTTAATAAAGCTATTGATATTGATAAAGTAAAAATAATTACAGGAACTGTTTGTTCTTCTGTTGCCATGAGTGTTGCAACAAAAACGCAATCAAATAGAGTTCTTTATATTGCTACGGCTGCGACAAATCCTGATGTTCCGAAACAGGGGGATCTTATATTTAGACTCTGGCCGTCTGATGCTTATGAGGCAAAGGCAATAGGTAAATATGCGGTTAATTCTCTGGGGTTAAAAAAATTAGCCATTCTTTATTTTAACGATAATCCGGCCGGGATTGCATTAAAAGATAGCTTTAAGGAGTCTATTGAATCAGGTGGCGAGGAAATAATTTCAGAGGAGGCGGTGTCATCTACTGAAAAAGATTTTAGAACCATTTTAATCAAAATAATTAAAGATAATCCAGACGGAATTTATATTGCAACAATTCCCGGGGTAACTCCTTTGGCAGTTAATCAAGTTAAGGAGTTGGGCTATAGGGGAGATATCTTTCTTTATGGGCCTTCTATACTTTCGGAGGGAATTCCAGAAAAGATTGCAATAAAAGATAATATTTATTATCCTATGCCTCTAACTGTGCAAGAAACTCAATTTTGGGATAATTATAAACAAAAAACAGGATCAGACGCAGATTTACTCATTGGTGGTGGTTATGATAGTATGAAGTTAATTGAATATGGCTTAAAACTTTGTGGAGAAAATAATGATTGTATAAGAGATAAAATATTGAGCTTGAAAGATTATCAAACAACTAGGGGGAAAATAAGTTTTGATAAAGATGGAGATGTGCAGGGAATTAAATTTGAGATAAAAAAGTTAGACTAAATTAATCAAATAAATTTAAGCAGATTAAATTTTAAAACATATGACCAAAACAACAAAAATTATATTAGGTGTAGTAATTTTAGTGATAGTCGTTGTGTTGGTAGCAGTATCCTATAAACCTGCACCAAAGGGGACGATTAAGATTGGGGCGATTGTTTCTTTAACGGGCAAAGATTCTTATTTTGGAGAGGTTATTTATAAGGGCATGTTGTTAGCAAGTAAAAATAGTTCTGTAAATTTAATAGTTGAAGATTTTGGAAGCGAAACGAAAAATGCTCCAACTGCTGTAAATAAATTAATAAACATAGATAAGGTTGATGTTTTGTTAACAGAATGGTCAGAAGATACATTGGCCGTAATAGAACTTATAAACAACGCCAAAATACCCACTATTTGTGTTGGCTGTGGGAGTATTGGCATAACCAAAGAGAGTGAATATCTGTTCAGAGTTTGGCCCTCAGACGAATTAGAAGTTAAAGCGTTGGTAAATTATGCTAAAGATAGGAATCTTAATAAGGTTGCTATATTACAGACTATTTCTGTTTGGGAAGAGTCTCTCACCGAAGCTTTCAAAAAAAATTGGGCCGGTGACATCTTTATTCAAAAAGCCATGAGAGAAGACAATGATTTCAGAACCCAACTTTTAAAAATAAAAGGATATAACCCCGATTTTATTTATTTGGCTTGTTATGAACAAAAATATCCAATAATCTTAAGACAAATAAAAGAATTGGGCATTAAGGCTGAAATTGGAAGTACGAGCTGGATAAACGATCCGACAATATTGGGATCTTGTGGCGTTAATTGCAATGGCGTTATTGTTCCTCAATATTCTTTACCATCGGAATCATTTGTGTCGGAATATAAAAACGAATATGGCGAGGATCCAGGCATAGGAGCAGATGTTGCCTATGATGCAGTTAAGGTCACCGAGGAAGCAGGCGATAAATCAAAAGGCGAAATTTTAAAAGAATTACTCAAAACAAATTATTCAGGAGCCTCCGGAGAAATACAATTCAATGAAATCCGAGACAGAGTTAAAAGAGAGGTAAATCTTTATAAAATAGAGAATCAGAATTTAGTAAATATTTAATATGCTGCTAGTTAAAACCTATCTTAATAAGAGCAAAATTCATGGAATAGGTCTTTATGCTGGTCAGTTTATTCCAAAAGGAAAAGCAATTTATAGATGTAGTCCTGGCCTAGATATTAATTTATCCAAAAAACAGTTTAATAAGCTAGATTATTATTCCAGAAAACAAATAAAACATTATGGGCATTTAAGTCAAAAAATAGTAAATGGCATTTGGCCTTTGATGATACCCGTTTCTGTAATCATAGTAAAAATGGCAATATTACAATAGATAAAAATAGTATAGAATACCAACTTATTGCAAAAAGAAATATTAATAAGGATGAAGAAATTACCCAGGACTACAAAGAGTTTGAAAAACTAAGAAAGGGATTGAAATAATTTCATTCTAATTTTTATGCTCAAAATACAAAATTTAAAATCTGGCTATGATGGGATGGAGGTGTTGCATGAGGTTGATTTGGAAGTGAAGCCAACAGAAATTGTGGCCATTATTGGGCCCAATGGTTCTGGCAAGTCAACTCTCTTGAAGAGCATATTTAATTTATGCGAGATTTATTCCGGCAAGATTGTTTTTAAGGATAAAGATATTACCAAACTCCCGACCCATTTTTTGATTCATGAAGGCATTAATTATGTTCCGCAAGGCAGGCAGGTTTTTGCCACTTTAAGCGTCAGGGAAAATCTGGAAATGGGCGCTTTTATTATGGAAGACCATCAATTATTGAACAGAAACATAGAAGACGTTTTTAATAAATTCCCGTTTTTAAAAGATAAACAAAATGATTATGCTATGAATTTATCCGGCGGTCAGCAGCAAATGCTGGCCATTGGCCGGGCATTAATTCAGGATCCGGAATTGCTTTTATTGGACGAGCCATCTCTTGGTCTGGCACCCAAGGCGCTGAAAGAAGTTTTTGATAAGGTTGTTGAAATCAATAAAGAAGGAATAGCTATTATTATTGTTGAGCAGAATGCCAAAAAAGCAGCAGAAATCGCTAATAGAATTTATGTCTTGGAAGATGGCAAAATTGCGCTTTCTGGCAGCAAGGAAATTTTTCAAGACGAAAAAATAAAAAACATTTATTTTGGCGGATAAAAAGGGATAGGTTGGGCATTAGGGCTTGACAAACCGATATTCTTGAGTAAAATGGAAGATGAAGTGAGTGTTTCGCTTTCCTGAATGTCTAGTCATTTAGGAAACACTCCAATTTATTCGCTCCTCCCGCCGCTTGTCGGCGGGAGGTTGTTTTTGACTTAGCGCGCCACTTCTCATATAATAACTAAGGTTGGGACTTATTCAGGCCCGGAGTATCGCGCACTCACTTATTGAATAAATTGGGGTCAACCGATTTCCGGGCCTGAGTGTGTCTCAATTTATGAAGCTAACGTTTCAAAAAAATGTTAAATTAGCTCCATTAACTACTTTTCAAATCGGCGGCGACGCTGATTATTTTTTTGAGGCCACAAATCTTGAAGAGTTAAAATCAGCCCTTGAAGAAGCGGCCAAAAAGAAATTGCCGTTTTTTATTTTGGCTGGCGGTTCCAACATTTTAGTCAGCGACAAAGGTTTTGAGGGAGTTGTAATAAAAATTCAAAATTCAAAAATCAAAATTCAAAATGACAACTCCCGCCTTCGCTCTACGAGCTTCGGCGGGCAGGCAAAATTCAAAATTTTCTGCGAGGCTGGCGTTCTTTTGTCACAATTAGTGGCAAAATCTTTAGAGATTGGCGCAACTGGTTTAGAGTGGGCGATTGGCATCCCCGGGACAGTCGGCGGAGCAATTGTCGGAAACAGCGGAGCATACGGTCATTCTATTTCGGAATCCGTCGTCAAAGTAAAAGCCTTGACGAAAACCGGCCAGCCAAAAACAATAACGCAAAAGAATTGCAAGTTCTCTTACCGCGAGAGCATTTTCAAGCGCTCCGGCGATATTATTGTTTCCACTGTTTTGGAATTAAAAAGGGGCAACCCTCAAAAAATTAAAAAAAGCATCCAGCAGTTTATTCAAGAAAGAAAAAATAAAATTCCATTACAACCGTCAGCCGGTTCCATTTTTAAAAACGTGGAGTTGGGCGGCCAGTCAAAAGATTTGGCGGAAAAAATTCCGAAAGAATTAATTAAGGGAGGAAAAATCGGCGCCGGCTATCTTATTGACCAATGCGGCCTAAAAGGCAAAAGCGTTGGCGGAGCCAAAATTTCCGACAAGCACGCCAATATTATTGTTAATGTAAATCAAGCCAAGGCACTGGACGTTTTAGAGCTTATAAACATTGTTAAAAAAAACGTCCAAGAAAGATTCGACGTTGAATTGGAACTGGAAATTAGATTAGTCGGTTTTGATGTGGAAAATCATCTGTTATAATATATAGGCAATGAATATTAATATTAAAACAACGTCTTTAGAATTAACTCCAGCGATTAAGGAATATGTTGAAGTCAAAATGCAGGCCTTGGAGAGATTTTTGAAGCGGCTGGATGAGAAGGGCGCTGTGGAAATGCAGATTGAACTGGCCAGAACCACTCAACATCATCAAAAAGGCGATGTCTATTATGCCGAGATTAATCTGGGCCTGCCCAAAAACGTCTTGCGAGCAGAAGCAGAATCCATTGATATTCGTTCCGCTATTGACGAGGTTCAGGAGGATTTGAAGCGGCAGATTGAAAAGTACTACGATATAAAAGAAACCAAATTCAAAAAAGGAATGAGAAAAATTAAAGAAATGCTTCGAGGATTTTAAATCGAAAAATCGCATTTTCACTTCGTCCCCACGCTTAAATTTATAGGTGTGGGGGCTTTTTCTTTGAGGAAAAATGTGCTAAAATGGAGGAAATTTACCAAAATGGCTGGTTTATTTTCAAAAATTTTTATTGGCGATGTTTCGCGCCATTTTTATAAAAAACACAAAGACCTTTTAGCCGAAATCGGCCAATTGGAAGCTGAATTCCAAAAACTCAGCGATTTTAGCTTGCGGGAAAAATCTTTAGCATTGAAAAATCAAGTTAAAACACCGGCTGATTTAGATGAGCTTTTAGTGCCGGCTTTTGCTTTGATTCGAGAAGCAGCCAAACGCACATTACATCAACGCCATTTTGACGTTCAGCTTTTGGGCGGAATAGCCCTTCATAACGGAAGCATTGCGGAAATGAAAACCGGCGAAGGAAAAACTTTGGCGGCAACGGCGCCGGTTTACCTTAACGCGCTCCTTGGTCGCGGCGTCCATATTGTGACCGTTAATGATTATTTGGCAAAAAGAGACACAGTTTGGATGGGACAAATTTATTATGCTCTGGGACTCTCCATTGGTTGCATCGCTCATGACGCTGCTTATCTTTACGATCCGACTTTCCAGCCGGAACAAACGGAAAACATCAAGCAGGTTGAAGCGGAAAAAGACAAAGAGCGGGACACTTTGGGCGCCTTCAAAGTGGTTTATTCCTATTTGCGGCCAGTGTCCCGCAAAGAGGCCTATAGTGCGGACATTACCTACGGCACCAATCACGAATTCGGCTTTGATTATTTGCGCGATAATTTGGTTTATGATTTTTCTGAACGGGTGCAGCGCGGCCATTATTTCGCCATTGTTGACGAGGTGGACAGTATTTTGATTGATGAGGCCAGAACGCCGCTTATCATTACTATTCCGGAAACAGAATCAAGCGAATATTACAAATTATTTGCTAAAATTGTTCCGCAATTAACTAAAGAAACTGATTATAATGTTGATGAAAAGTTGCGTTCTGCCACATTAACCGAGGAGGGGATTCATAAGGTGGAAGAAATTTTAAAACTTGAGAATTTGTACAGCCCCGAAGGGTTCCGCTATCTGCATTATTTAGAAGAATCGCTGAAGGCCTGGGTTTTGTTTAAGCGCGATAAAGATTATGTGGTCAAAGACGGCGAGATTTTGATTGTTGATGAGTTTACCGGCCGCTTGCTTTATGGTCGCAGATATTCCGGCGGCTTGCACCAAGCGATTGAGGCCAAAGAAGGAGTGCGGGTTCAGGAAGAAAATCGGATTTTAGCCAGCATCACTTTTCAGAATTATTTTCGGCTTTACGAAAAATTATCGGGGATGACCGGTACAGCTCTAACTTCCAGCGAAGAATTTGACAAGGTCTATCATTTGGATGTGGTGCCAATCCCAACCAATAAACCGATGATTCGCCAGAATTTGCCAGATTTGGTTTATAAAACCGACGAGATTAAATGGGAGGCGATTATCAAAGAAATTCAAGAACGTCATGCCAAAGGTCAGCCGCTATTAGTTGGAACAATTTCCATTGAGAAAAATGAAAAATTGTCCGCATTTTTGAATCGCGAGGGCATTCCACATGAAATATTAAATGCCAAAAATCACGAACGAGAAGGCGCGATTATCGCCCAAGCCGGCAAATTAGGAGCAGTGACCGTGGCGACCAATATGGCTGGCCGCGGCGTGGATATTGTTTTGGGCGGCAATCCGCCGAGCCCCGAAGAAGCTAAAAAGATTATAGAATTAGGGGGAGTGCATGTCATCGGCACAGAACGTCACGACGCCCGCAGAATTGATAACCAGCTGAGAGGCAGAAGCGGCAGGCAGGGCGATCCGGGCTCGTCGCAGTTTTTTGTTTCTCTGGAGGACGATTTAATGAGAATTTTTGGCGGCGAAAGGTTAAAAAATATGATGACCAGCTTGAATTATCCGGAGGATATGCCCATTCAATCAAGGCTGATTTCGCGTTCCATTGAATCCGCCCAATCAAAAGTAGAGGGATTTAATTTTGATGTCCGCAAGCACACTTTGGAATATGACGATGTTTTAAACAAGCATCGCTCTCTTTTTTACCGCCGCCGCGATGAAGTTTTGCAATTATTCAAAAATGGCGGGTTAGAGGATTGGGGATGGCAGGTTGTTGAACGAGTTCTTGGTCAGATTATAAATTTACCAGATGAGGAGTTGAAAAAAATCTTTGTTCGCCTCGGCATCTTGGAAGAAAATTATGATTTAGAAACGCTGGAGGAAGCCGACCGCTTTAATTTTTTCAGCGAACGCTTAAAAACCAATTACCAGAAAATCAAAAGCGAAATAGGCGAGGAATTCTTCAATCTTTCTTTAAAATTATTGATTTTACAGATATTTGACGCTTTATGGACCGAGCATTTGGAAAATATGGAATATCTGCGGGAATCGGTGATGATTCGGGCTTACGGCCAACACGACCCGCTGGTGGAATATAAATCCAGCGGCCATCAGTTATTCCGGGATTTCTTCGGTCGTTTTGAATCAATCTTCTTTGACACGGTATTTAGAATTCGAAAACCGACAATGGAGATGGTCAATCAACCGGGCCAAAAAATTGCTAATATAAAAAAGGTTGGCAGAAACGATCCCTGTCCGTGCGGCGCTAAACACCCTGATGGTCGGCCTGTAAAATACAAACATTGTCATGGCCGGGGCTAGTTTTAGCACTGAGTCAAGTAAAAAGTGCCATGGAAGATAATATCGTAAAAATACAAAATAGTTTAAGGCAAGCAAAGCAACAGGGAAAGAAAATTGCTTTCTGTCACGGTTGTTTTGATGTTTTTCATTTGGGGTATCTCGAATTATTAAGTAAAACGAAAGAGGTAGCTGATATAGTAGTAGTTGGCATCGAGAAGGACTTCATATATAAGACGATGCAAGAAAAGGGAGCCGCGTTTTCCGAAAGAATAATGGGATTGCCGAGGAATTTGCCGATATTCTTGAAATCCTTGATGCATTCGCAGATTATAAAGGATTTGACCGAGAAGAAGTGCAGCGGATAAAAGAGGAAAAAGCAAAAGAAAGGGGGAAATTCAAAGAAAGAATAATTCTGGATGAGTCATAAAGATTGACTAAGTAAAAATAAAAAAATCAGCCCGAGGGGGCTGATAGAGTTAAGAGAAAGATTGGAACTAGATGATTTTCCAGTTTGGACAACGGGTTACTGCCAAGGCGATATGCCGGGTTCTGCATAATTGATACAGCGTATCGGCAATGTAACAATGAGCCTTGGGGTCTCCATTGGGACCCTCATAGCAGTTCAAACAAAGGCATTCGGTGAGTCGCAGTGATTCTGTGGTCGGGTTCACCCAAACTTCATGCTTAAAACGCACTTCTTTTACCGGTTGCTTTTTCATATTTAATCTCTCCACCATGTCAAGCTTCCACTTTCTAAGTTAATCCATTGTGTAATTATTGTCAAATCAGTCATTATGGTCATTAATCAACCATCAAAAACTTTTGAAATCAAGCAAGAAAAATTTTCAGGGCCCTTGGATTTGCTTTTGAGTTTGATTGAAGAAAAAAAATTGGAAATTACTGAAATCAGTTTAGCCAAAGTAACAGACGAATTTTTAAAATATGTCGGCGACATTAAAAAAGTCTCTCCCGGAATTCTGGCGGATTTCATTGTGATTGCCGCCAAATTGCTTTTAATTAAATCCCGCGCCTTATTGCCGACTTTGGAGTTGTCATCAGAGGAAGAAGCGGAAATTCAGGATTTAACCAAGCGCCTGGAAATTTATCGCTTATTTAAAGAAGCCAGTCAAAATTTGAAGAACTTATACATGACCCAACCGCTTTTTAGCCGCGAATTTCTTTTTAATCAAACACCTATTTTCTATCCGCCCAAGAACCTCTCTTTAAACGACCTGCGAGAAGCTTTTCAAAAAATTTGGGAAGAATTCCAGAAGTTGGGGGAAGAAGTTTCAATTGAAAAAATCAAAAAAATCGTTAAAATTGAAGAAAAAATCAAGGACATTCTCCGGCTTCTGACCAAAAAGAGCAATTTAGCTTTTGGACAAGCAATCAAAAAGTCGGAAAAAATTGAAATTATCATTACTTTTCTCGCTATTTTGGAAATGTTTAAAGAACGGATGATTATTATTGAACAAGAAGAGGCCTTTGGCGAGATTACGTTAGTGCTAAATAAATAAAATGGATAATTTACCAAAACAAATTGAAAGCATTTTGTTCATCTCTGGCGAGCCAATTGACTTGGCAGAACTGGCTAAATTGCTGGAAAAAAACGAGGAAGAAATCAAAGAGGCGATTGTTGCCTTAAAAAACGATTATGCCGCCAACCCCCGCGGCCTGATAATTATTGATAATGAAAACAATTATCAACTGACCACCAGCCCGGAAACAAGTGAAATTATCGCGAAATATTTAAAAGAGGTGCTAAAAGAGGAATTAACGCCGGCATCTTTAGAAACCTTGGCCATTGTTGTCTACAAAGGCCCGCTCAATCGCGCTGACATTGATAATATCCGCGGAGTCAATTCCAGCTTTATTTTAAGAAGCTTATTAATTCGAGGGCTTATCAGTAGGGAATTCGACCCCCATCGGCCCAATGCCTATATCTATTGGGCCAGTTTTGACTTAATCCGCAAATTGGGATTAGAGCAATTAGAGCAATTGCCGGATTACGAGAAATATCATAGTTTATGAAAAAAATTAAATTTTTAATCCTGATTTTTGCTTTAATGGTTTTGGGATATTTCGGCAGCTGGTTTTACAGCCGCTATTATTTAAACTTCTCCGGAAACTCTTCCAATGTCGTGCCGGACCAGCCCTTTTATTTGGCCTCCGATGGCCAAGTTGACCTCTATCCCATTCGCGACTGGAAAGTTAGCGATCCCAGCATCAGCGCAGAAATTGTTTTAATGAGCGATATAGACAGCGGCTTTATGTTTTATCAAAAAAACCTGAATCTGCGCCGGCCCATTGCTTCGGTGACAAAATTAATGACAGCTCTCATAGTCAAAAAACATTTGCCAGCTGATGCGGCCGTCACAGTAAGTGAAAAAGCGGTGGCAGCCGACAGTGCCCAAAGTAATTCTTTGCGGGCCGGCGAGATTTTCAACGTTCAGGATTTGATGAAAATAATGCTTATGATTTCCTCCAATAAAGCGGCTGCTGCTTTCGCCGAAGCTTTAAATTCCGAAGATTTTGTTAATCTGATGAACGAGGAGGCCAAAAATTTAAATATGACCCGAACCAGCTTCGCCGACCCCAGCGGATTGAATATGGCCAATCAGTCCACCGCTGAAGACCTTAAGCGCTTCGCCCAATATATTTTGCAGAATTATCCGGAGATTTTCGTTATTACTCAGGAGGATAAAAGCGCTGCTGTTTCGCAAAACTTAAAAATTAATCACGACTTGGCAAGCATTAATCTTCTGGCTCATTCGCCGAAATTTTTAGAAGAATTAAATATTAAATATCTGGGCGGCAAAACCGGATTTACCGATGAAGCCAAAGAAACTTATTTAGGATTATTTTCCGTTCCCAGCGACAGGTTTGCTGGTCAAAACCGGCGTATTTTAGTCGTTGTTTTAAATTCCGCTTCCCGATATAATGATATTGAGTCATTATTGCGTTGGATAAAAACCGCTTATGTATTCTGAAATATTAGGACAAGTCGTGCGCGTGATGATTTTATCGGGCGCTGCTTTCATAGCGGCCATGCTTTTAACTCCGGTTTTAACACACTTTCTTTATAAATATAAAGTGGGCAAGCAAATCCGGGCTGAAGGCGCACCGATTTTCGCCGGTTTACACCAGAAAAAAGAGGGGACGCCGACCATGGGAGGCATTCTTATCTGGGTTGTGACCGGCTTAATAGCATTAATTCTGTGGTCCCTCAGTCGCGTTTTTGATGGTTTATGGGATTATTTGAATTTTGTCAGCCGGCCTCAGACCTATTTGCCATTGTTTGCTTTAATTGTGGCTGCGGTCATTGGTTTTGGTGATGATTTGTTAGGCGTTTTGCGCTTAGGCCCGAAGGGCGGGGGATTAAAAGTCAGCCAAAAAATCCTGCTGTTTGCCGTCATTGCCTTAATAGGAGCCTGGTGGTTTTATTTCAAGTTGGGCTGGGACAGTATTCACATTCCTTTTTTGGGTGATATCACTCTTGGACCCTGGTATATTTTAGTATTTATGTTTATTATTATTGCCGCAGCTTTTTCCACTAATGAAACTGATGGCTTGGATGGTTTGGCCGGCGGCGTTCTATTTTTTGCTTATTTGGCTTTAGGGGTAGTGGCTTTTGTCCAGGGCAAATATGATTTAGCGGTTTTTACCGGTGTCATTGCCGGCGCTCTGGGAGCTTTTTTGTGGTTTAATATTTATCCAGCGCGATTTTTTATGGGCGACACCGGCTCAATGGCATTGGGCATCACTTTGGGAATTTTGGTTATGCTCACCAACACTGCTTTGCTTTTGCCATTTTTCGGATTTATTTTATTAGTGGAATCGCTTTCGGTAATTATTCAAATATTGAGCAAAAAAATCCGCCGCAAAAAAGTTTTTTTATCAACTCCCATTCACCATCATTTTGAAGCACTTGGCTGGCCGGAAACCAAAATCACGATGCGCTTCTGGATTTTATCAGCTGCAGCCACGGCTTTCGGTTTAGTTATCTTTTTTATTGATAAATTTTTGTAATCCCGCCTCCAAACCAATCTCTTGACTATTGACAGAATAAATCCGCTGTGCTATAATAGGATTAGCCTTAAATAGGCTGATTTTAATTAGGAGGTCTTTAACAATGAACAATATCAGTAGAAAACAGCTACTCTGGCTGCTTCCCTTAGTCGTGATGGTTTTCTTTATTGCTTTGTGGGGAATCTGGTATCTGGTTTCGGGCAGCGTGCCCAGTACCCAGTTCAAATTTGGCGAAGAGAAAATTATCCATCTGTCGCTGTCTCGCTGGTGGGATATTCCACTGGCTCCTATCTGTGCTTTTTTTCTGCTGGTGCTTTTCACCAGCCGAAAAATCAGAAAGGATGACGATTTAATCGTGGCTACGGTTTTCTTTCTCGTTGCTGGCCCACTTTTCGGCTTGGTTATTGGTTTGGCAATCGGTTTGGTCGCTGGCCTGATGGTGAGGTGCTTAATCGCTTTTAGCCAGTGGCTTGCCAGAAATTAATGGCTGATGAGGTGTTCAAATGCAAGTAATGAGAGTGGAAATTGAAGAAAGCGGTTACCGATTCACTTTTATTCCCGAACCGCGACCGGGGTTTGACTCATTTAGACCTTTTCTAGTAGCAACGGCCGATCTCAAAACCAATGTGCTTGACCCAGCAAAGGATATCCCCAGCGAAATCAAGCGCCGGGCCTTTGCCCTGGCAGCGGTGATTTTCAACAAATTCAAATCGTAATGAAAAGGCGGGGAATGGAAACATATTTCCCGCCTTTGCCTTTTCTATTGACAAACTGATTTTAATATGATATACTGGAAACAGTTGAAAATAATGACTCTTTTAAAAGTTAAAAAGGGAGTAGTCTAATATAAAGAAGGAGGAAAGATACCAGAACCTTCCATTGCATCACCATAATGCATAATATCCAATAGGGAAGTCGAAAATCTGGATTTTCTTTCTTCAACGGCAAGTCAACGCACTTGCCTCCCTTCCAGAGTTAATCATTTTATGTGGTTGGCTCTGTGAGGGAAATTAAAAATTTAGTACAAGGAAGCAAGGCTCAGAGAGATATGGTTATTATAACGATGTTTTTCTTAGCCTTGATTCCGAGAGGCTTTTCTCTTTGCTTGGCAAAGATAGAAGCAATCTTATCTCGAAAACAAAGGGAAGCATAACCTTTTCTTATTTGAGAGATAAGAAGGAGTAAGGGAGTTGAGCACCCCTTTGGTATCGATTGCAGTTGACGTTGAGATACTAGAAGTTAGGGGATTAACCAGGATGTGGGCACGGCCTTGCATAATGGACCCTAACATACTCGCTCTTTTTAAAGTAAATAAAGGCAAAATTCCGAAATTAAAAATTTAATAAGGAGGAAAAATTGAGAACAAAAATTTTTCGGATGGGAAAAACGAAAAAGCAAATGCTGAATTTCATGCGGAAACTTGCCAAGAAAGAAGGAAACAATCCTCTTTCTCCTCAAGAACTTGTGAAGCGCGGTTGTCCAGTAAGTTACAAGTATCTTAGCCAGCTACTTTCAGCCATGGCCAGAAATGGTCTACTGGAAAAAACAGGATGGGGCAAGTATAAACTTGCCAAATTTCGGTCAACTACAAAAAAGGAGGAGTCAACGATAGTGAAGCCAATGAAAACATCCCTGGATGAATGGAAGTGCAAAGTTGAAGGAAGAATGACCAGAGTTAGTGAAGAACTTGAAAAACTCCAAACTGATATTGACCGCTGCACAGAGGCGATTCTCAAAGCTCAGAAGATGAAAACTGAACTGGAAGCAAAAAAAGCTGAAGTAGATGCTGAAATGGCAAAACTTAAGAAGATTCTGGATTTAATTCATCGCTGTCCCGACTTCTCAGAAGTCATCCAGTATCTCAAGGAGTTATTTGAGTAGCTCCTTATATCTTCTCGCTCCGGTCGCAGATAATTGGGCGAGCCTGACCAGCTCAACGCCGGCAGGACGGCGCGGGTAAGACCAAGACCAGGTCATTCTGCAGGAAGATTCAAACTCTCCTCTTAAGGGGTTTCGAATCGTCCTGTTAACAAAGGGGTTTTTAAAAAAGAACTTCCCCCATAAACAAAAAGTTCTTTTTTATTTTTATCAAAAATTGTTTTTACTTTTTAATTTTTACTTTTTAATTTTTTCTGATAGCCGCACCAGAATTCATAACCAGACAGCGGTTTTTTGCTTTCCGGTTGGATTTTTTTAATAATCAGGCCGCCTTGGCCGCATTTCACAATCAAATTTTTATCACAACAGAAAAATTCACCTACTCTCTTATTTGGCAATAATTGTGCATCTTTGAATATCTCGGCTTCCAAAATTTTATAAATTTTTCCCTTAATTTCAAAAAATGTTCCTGGCCAGGGATTTAATGCCCTGATTTTTCTTTCAATTATTTCAGCCGACTCGCCAAAATCAATCTTACCATCTTCTTTTTTTATAATTTTACAAAATGTCGCCTTTGAATGGTCTTGGGGAGGGGGAGTGATTTTTCCATTTAACCATTTCGGCAATGTTTCCAGCAATAATTTGGCCGATTCCTCAATCAATTTTTCTTCCAATTCTTTATAACTAAGTTTTGACATTTGAGATTTTCCCGCCTCCTTCGCCTCCTTGATTCCAAATTTATTGAATGGCGGGATCCCGCCAAAGCGGGAGAGTTTTGAGCTTGCGATAATGTCACCATGGTCCATTTCTTCATCCATCAGCATTATAGTCGCTCCGGTTTCTTCATCGCCATTAAGAATCGTTGCCTGAATAGGGGAGGCGCCTCGCCAGCGAGGTAAAAGCGAGGGATGAACGTTCAAACAGCCCTTTTTGGGGATTCCCAGGATTTCCTTAGGAATAATCTTGCCGTAACTGGCGATAATAAACAAATCCGGCTTCAAAACCCTCAATTGGCCCCAAAAAGCCTCATTTTCCCTCAGTTTAGTTGGCTGACTGACCCCTAAACCGTGTTTTATAGCCATTCTTTTGACTTCTGGGGCCTGTTTCTCCAGCCCTCGGTCCTTTGGCTTATCCGGCGCTGTAATCACTAAAATAGGGCGAAAATTAGCCCTAATTAGAGATTCCAGGATTTTAGCGCCAAAATAAGGAGTACCCCAAAAAATGATTTTAGCTGCGTTTTCTACTATTGACATATCTGTTTTGGAGAGATAGGGCTAATTTTTTAAGCGATAATCTGTTTGGGTGGCTGGACCCGATAAAGCTTATCAGCTCTGTCAATGAAAAGAATACCATTAAGGTGGTCTATTTCATGCTGGCAGATACGAGCCAAAACATCTTTGGCTTTTATTTTAATGGCCTTGCCCAGTTCATTAAATCCCTTAACTACTATTTTTTGCGGCCGATTCACTAAGCCGACAATGCCTGGAACGCTCAAACACCCTTCTTCCATTAAAACAGTTTTTTTGGAACTTTGAACTATTGCTGGATTAATAAGAATAAATGTTGTTCCTTTGAATTGACCGATGAAAATGCTTTTATTTTCTCCGATTTGATTGGCGGCCAATCCCGCTCCTTGCTGGCTCAGCAGAATTTTTTTTATTTTTTTAATTAAATCGGCGATTTTGGGGTCGCCAATATCAGCGACTGGTTCGGTCGGTTTTCTTAAAAATTCTTCCTGCTTTTTATTTTTAATGGTCAAAATTTTATCGCTCTTTTCCATATTATTTAAAGGAGATTGACGGGATTAATTTTAATTAAAACATCGTTGGGCAAAAATTGGAGAATTTTATTGCGTTTTTTTATTAAATCCAAGGAGGTTAAATCATTGGGTTCGCGTTTAATCCTGAGAAAAATTTCTTTAAGATATTGGTTTTTAATTTTAGGGATAAAAGCTGGCGCTGGCGCTAAAATTTTATAATCCTCTGGATTAAACAACTTAGCGACCTCTTGGCTTAAATGCCGGTATAAATGTTGGCTTAAACGGTTTAACTGTTGCGGATTGCGGTTAGAAACAGTAATTTTAATTATTTCGGAATAAGGCGGATAAAAAAGCCGCGACCTTAATTCTAACTCATTTGCGTAGAATTTATCAAGATTATTGATGTTTTGGAAGAATTCTTTTTTGGGGTTGAATGTTTGGATAGCCACTTTTTTACTGACAGAAGACAGTTTCTGGATGATGCGTTTTAGACGTTCTTCACTGCGAAAATCAGGAAAAATTAGGATTTGTTCAGCTGAGGCCAAAATGCTTAAATCTATTTCGCTTGTTAAACGGTTAAGAAACTTGAAAAACAATTCGGTGGCTACCAGAATTTGAGTTTTGCCATTTTCAAATTGACTGAATAATTCTTTTTCTTCTTTGATGTTTTTTAGGTTGTCAGAGTCAAATTTTTGAGTTACAACGGCGGGGAATTGTTTTTGCAAAAAATTAACGGTTTTTTGGGTAGCAACGCCCAAAAACTTAATAAGGTGGCTTTGACAATTGGGGCAGACATCAGCAGGCGCAGTTTTAAAGCCGCAGTGATGGCAACGCAATTCAACAATTGGCGGAATGAAATGATAAACCATAGCTACCTCACAATTTGGGCATTTAAGGACATAACCGCAATCCTCACAGATTAAAGCTGGCGCCAAACCACGGCGATTCACCACCACTAGCACCCGGCCTTTCTGGTTGATGATTTTTTTTATATCCTCTAAAACCGCCGGCGCAATGATGCTCTCTGAAGCAGTTTTGCGCAAATCCGTTACAGTTATTTTAGAATGAGGGAGTTCTGGTAATTTATCATAACTTTTGAACCATCCTTTTTGGATTAACGGCCAGCTTTCCACGCTGGGGTTTTGACTGATAAAAATTAATTGGCTGGCAAATAATTCGGCTAATTTGACGCTGGCCTGGCGGCTACTAAAATGAATTTTCGTTTCCCAAGTTTCATGACTGGGATTTTCTTCTTCTATGACGACAATCAAACCCAGATTAAAGAAGGGGGCAAAAATAGATGAGCGCAGGCCCATAATGATTTTTTTCCGGCTGCCGTTGATTTCTCCATAAAGCTTTTCCAGGGTCTTCGTGGATTTTTGCTTGTTAAAAACAATCGTGTCTTCGGAAAATTCTGCCAACTGTTGTTTGTAGGTTTCCAATTTAATTTGATTGGGGAGAAGCATAAAAACTTGCCGGCCATCTTGCAGTATTTCTTTAATTTTCTTCTTTAAAAAATTAAAATCATCGTGGAAAACATAAATATTTTCGCGGTTAGTTTCTCTGGCACTAAACGGAGGGTGATTAAGAGATGCGGTTTTTTTCAAAAAAGCCACATTCGGTATGGCTAGCTTTAACAAAGCCGAAAGAGGCGAATAATAATATTCAGCAAGCCATTCTACCAAGCTAAATTGATTCGGCGTTAAAACTGGTCCTTTGTTAATAACGTTTTTCAGCGATTTTAAGGCAAAATCAGCTTTTTTGATGCTGATTTTTGTTTCAATAGGTTTGGAGGAAATAACAATGCCGCTGGCGGTTTTTTTGGCCAGAGGAATAGAAACCAATGCGCCCCAAGGTAATTCCCGAGAGCTGAAATAGCTTAAAATTTGCGACTGAGAACGGGGCAGATAAACTAAAGGAATAATTTTATGAATATACATCAATGTCTTTATTATTTATTATAACAATCCGCGCCCTGATAGACAAACGCCAAAAAGTCGGATAAAATTAAAAACATGAACCAATTAAGACTGTTTTTCGCCATTGATTTGCCGGAGCGCATCAGGGAAGAATTACTAATTTTAGCCAAGAAGGAAGAGAGTGATATCTGGCGCTGGACGCCAAAGGAAAATTTGCATTTAACCTTAGTTTTTATCGGCCATCTGGACGAAGCGCAGTTGCCAAAAGTTATTGAGGCCGGCCAGGATGTTTGTCAGAAAAATCCATCTTTTACCTTAAAAAGCCGCGGCATCGCCTATGGTCCTGAAAGTAGCAGTCGGATGGTTTGGCTGAATATGGAAAAAAGTGAAGAGCTGGCCAAATTAAAAAACGATTTAGAAGAGGCCCTATTAAAAAGAGAGGTGGATTTTAACAGAGAATACCGGGAATTTCACCCTCACATTACTTTAGCCAGATTAAAATTGAGCTGCGCTAAACCCAGCCATCAAATCCATAAAGATTACACAGAAGATTTTTTGGTGGAAGAGATGGTTTTGATGGCCAGTAATTTGAAAAGAAGCGGCGCCGAATACACGGCTATCCAAAAATTTTCTTTCCAATGAAAGTTGAAATAGAATAAAAATTAGGTTATAATCAAAAGAAATTCAAATGTCCATCCTGAAAATTCATTTCATAAAAAAATTTAATTTCAAAAAAATCGGAAAAGTATCAATTATCGTCTTAGTTGGCTTAGTTATTTTGGCCGGAGTTTTTTGGGCCGGAATAAGAGTGGGGGAGCGATATTATCCGTCTATCAAACTGGTCAAGGGCCTTAAAAACCTGGAAACCACCAAGCCCGCTGACGTAGATTTTAATTTGTTTTGGGACGCCTGGCGATTGATTCAGAGCGATTATTTAAAATCCGGAAAATTAGATAGTCAAAAAATGGTTTACGGCGCCGTCCGGGGCTTGTTGAACTCGCTCGGCGATTCTTATTCGGTATTTTTTGACCCCGAGGAAGCCAAAAAATTCTCTGAGGATGTAAGCGGCAGTTTTAGCGGCATTGGCATTGAAATCGGCGTTAAAAAGGGCGTTTTAACCGTTATTTCGCCGCTTGAAGACACGCCGGCCTGGGAAGCAGGATTGAAAGCTGGCGATCAAATTTTAAAAATCAATGATACCGAAACCACGGATATGACTTCGGGGGAAGCGGTAAAATTAATCCGCGGCCCGGAAAATACGGAAGTCACCCTTACCATTTTCCGAAAAGATTTTGAAAAACCAAAAGAATTCAAAATTAAAAGAGCGGTAATCTCTGTCCCCTCAGTTAAAGTATCTTTTTTGGGAGATAACAATATTGCCCACATCAAATTATCAAGTTTCAATGAAAATACTTCCTACGAATTTTACCGAGCGAGTTTGGAAGCTCTAATGAAACAATCGCCGGCAATTATTCTTGATTTGCGCAACAATCCCGGCGGCTACTTGGAGGTGTCCGTTGACATCGCCGGATGGTTTTTAAATAGAGGAGATGTAGTAGTGCGCGAAAACATTAAAAATGAAAAAGAAACTATTTTTAGAGCTAGTGGCAATCAAGCCCTAATTAATATGCCAATTGTTATTTTAGCCAACGAAGGCACAGCCTCAGCTTCAGAGATTTTAGCCGGCGCCTTACGCGACAACCGCAACATTAAAATTGTCGGAGAAAAAACCTTTGGCAAAGGCTCGGTTCAGGAAATAGAAACTTTAACCGATGATTCAATGATAAAATTAACTGTTGCCGAATGGCTGATGCCTAACGGCGTCTCGCTTAATGACAATGGCCTTGAGCCGGATTATAAAGTAGAAATGACTGACAGCGATTATCAAAATAACAAAGACCCTCAATTAGATAAGGCCTTGGAAGTAATTGAATCGCAAATAACCGCTCAATGACCAAACTATGAAAGTGATTTTATTAACTGATGTTCCCAAATTGGGAAAAAAATATGACATTAAAAACGTAGCTGACGGCTACGCCAAAAACTTTTTGATTCCCAGAGGTCTCGTTGAGCTGGCGGCGCCGGAAAAAATTAAAAACGTTGAGCTGAAACGGCAAACGCTAAATAAAGAAAAACAAGAACAAATTGAGGCGTTTAGAAGGCAGGTCCTGCAATTAGCCGGTTTTAAACCGGAATTTTCCTTAAAAATTGGCGAGGGCGGCAGCGTTTTTGGAGCAATTGGCAAAAATGAAATATCCGAGCGGCTCAAAGAAAAGGGGATAAATATCGGCCCAGATCAAATCCAATTGGAGAAACATTTTAAAGATTTGGGCGAGCACGCAGTGAAAATAAAATTCAGCCCGGAAATCGAGGCTGACTTAAAAATCATTATTAAAGCCGAGAAAAAGGAGAAAACAACTCATCCAGCCAAAACGAAAAAGGTTAAATCAGTTAAATAACCGATACTTTTTTCGCTGTTCTCCGCTTGCCGTTAAAACCGGTTTTTAAAACAGTAGAAAACTTCACCACTCCCTGTTTTAGGGCATAAAGAGTGTCATCTTTGCCAATACCTACATTCTGGCCGGCCAGAAACTTAGTGCCACGTTGGCGAATCAAAACAGCGCCAGCTGGAGCAAGTTGGCCACCGTATAATTTGACTCCCAGGCGTTGAGCGCTGGAATCCCGTCCTAATTTAGTTGAACCGCCTGATTTGGTATGTGCCATACAATTGTTAATTATCTTAACATAGGATAATTTAAAAATCAAACATGAAAATTATGGAATTTTTATCCAAATATAAAAAAGAAATTATTGTGGTAATTTTTGTTTTTCTGATTGCCACTTTGAGCTTCGGTTTAGGTTATTTGGTGGCTTCCAAAATTACTCAAAAAGTGCCGATTATTTTTGAAAAATGTTCTAAGTGACGGAGATTATTCTTCCCAGTCCTTTTTTATTTTTTCCAGAGATTTTTTTACGGCTTTCAAAATTTTAAGGGTCCTGGTTTTGGTTTTAGCTTCTTCAATCTGTTTGAGTAGGGTAGGAGGGAGCTTCTTTAAAAGCGCCTCAAACTTCTTTTTGTCCAAACTTAAGACCTGCTGCCAGAAGCCATTGGCCTCCAGAATCTTTCTGATTTTTTCCGGATCGTAATCCTGTTTAATCTGGCTGGAGCGGCCAATAAAACCGCTGTTGCCAAAAACCCGTTCAACGCCCTTCTTTTCCAGATAAGTGTTAATCTGATGTTTAATGGCCGCCAGTTTTTCGTCGGTTTGGTCTGCTTTATTTTTCAAAGTAAAGTACTCATCCACCAGTTTTTTAACTTCCGCGTCTTCAGGAGTCGGTTCTTGATAGAGGTGCGACCACATCGGACACATTGCACGGAAATGGCAATAATTGCACAAAGCCGAGGGAATAGGCGGGAAGTATTGCTTTTCAATTTCAGCAATGTTTTTTAGAACCCGGCTTTTGGTTTTTTCTATGTCTTCCGGCATTCTTTTGGTTGACAATTTCTCGCCATGCTTCAAGAAGTATAAACTTAAATCAATGTTGTCGGCTTTCGCCATATTCGGCCAGCGCCTTAAAAATCCCAAGAGATAAACAGACAGTTGCAGATTGTCTTTTAAACTAGAGGCGGCTGGCATTTTCCGATTGGTTTTGTAATCAATAATTTCAAATTTCCCATCATCGGTTTTATCAATTCGGTCAATGATACCGGTTAAAATGTGAGTTGTCTCTTTGATGGAATCTTCGACTGGCGCTTCAAAGCCGGACTCTAAGGCAACAATGATAGGGGATTGGGTGATGTTCTTTTTATAAAAGTTCTCTAAAATTCTTTTGCCCTCGCTAAAATATAGCTCTTTGGTTTTTTCATCCGGCCATTTTATTTTTTCAGCGCCCTGCTCCCATTCCAGCCGAAAATAATCAATCAGCTCATCTAAGACGGGAAGAAGGGGGGATTTGCCATAAAAACGCTTTAAGGTGCTATGGACAGAGGCGCCAAAAACCTGCTCCTTGGTTTTGGGAGTTTTAATCTTTTCAATTACTTGAAATTCAAAACGCTTGGGGCAATTTTCAAAAATTTCCAAACTGGAATAGGATATTCTCATGTTTTTTATATTTTATCGCTTTTATGGGGAATTATCAACCTTCATCGGGATTATGCCTCAGTCCCTTGACAAATAGTAATTAAAGGTATATAATGTAAAAGGAACGAAAATTAAAAATTTCATAAGAAGAGGAGGTTTTAGAGATGTCTAAAAAAATCGTTAATGTGTTCTTGGCGGCTGCTTTCGGAATTGGAATTGTATTGGCGGCGGGTTCCGTCGTGGAAGAATTCTTCCTCGGAAGAAGCCCAGAACCAAGCTACAGAGATCTGTGGCCGACTGAGGTGAGAGAAGGGATTTTTGTGTCAATCAGTCCGATTGATCCGACCGGGACGTGGTATGCTATGCGGATTAAAGATCGTGATATCGAAAAGGACATCCTGGCCCATAAAGATGTGGTGACCTCAGAAATAAGAGATTGCATTATAGAGCCGGGGACTACTGTCTATTTCACTTTTCTCACTTCAAAACCCCGTTTCCAATTATTTAATATCCCGGTTTTTATGCCAACCCAAATTACCAGAAAAATGATTCGTGATGGCCAACTGAAATTGATTAATAGTGGCCAGCTCCGCTAACAAAAAGAAGAAAACGGGCTAAGAGAATGTTACTCTCCTAGCCCGTTTTGCATTTTAGAGACAGGGATAAAAGGGGGAGTGCAGAAACTCTATATTTTTCAGCATAGCTATACGTCGCACAAGGTAGATTTTGCGACATATGACTATGGCTGTTTATGCTAAGGCTAGTTCCAACCCCTTAATTATAAGCAGCCGGTTCTTAGGAAATCAAACTGCGTAGCAATTGAATAATTTTCTGAAAAAACCAAATTATTGCTCCGCCCATTTTCTTCAATATGAGAATTACGTCTATACCAGTGGCGTTTTTGAGCTTCTGATTGAGCTGGCTTAAATAACTTCCGGCTTTTACCAACCAGCCGCTTAACCCGGCTCCTCTAGTCAGTTGCCCTGAGGTTACCGATCGCCAAAGGGATTGCATGCCTTGAGAGGCTAAATTCTGCAATTTAGCGACGAAATCTTTGAGAGTTGTCGGTAAAAAGCTTTTGATTTGGTCAACATTCACCAGATTTTCCAGCTTATTAACGTCGGGCACGGATAAATTAATATTTTGTGCAGAGACAAAAATTGGCTGGAACAATCCTTCCAGTAAAATAAAAATTATGAAAATATTTATACTGGTATTGTGTCGCACAATTTTATTGATGTTTAGAGATAATTTAATGGGTTGACTGGTGCGCCGATAGGCATTGGACCGCACAAATTGCTGCTGTCCATGCGAAAAGTCGGTCCAAAATACACGGTAAAATGAAGATGGGAACCGGTGCTGAAGCCGGTGCTGCCCACATAGCCAATGAGCTCCCCTCTTTTTACTATATCACCGACTTGAACAGTTTGCAAAGAAAGATGAGCATACAATGTTGTTAAATAATTATTGTGGCTAATAACAATAAATTTCCCATAAGCCGCTCGATAGCAATATTTATCCTGATTGCCAACAGCAACTACTTTCCCGTCATCGGCAGCCACCACAGACATGCCAATGCTAGCTTGAATATCAATGCCGTTATGGGTCGGACTTTTATAAACGCCCTTTTTATAAAGATAACGGGAGGTGCTTGTAACGCCAAAGCCCTGCGAAATGCGGCCATTCACCGGCCACATCAAGATCCCGCTTTTGGCTGCTGGCAAGAGGTCGGGGTTAATCTGGGATTTGAGCGATTCTTCCAGGCGGTCAATTTCTGCCGCAACTTCAGCCTGACGCTCACTGACATCCGCCAGCAAGTTTTGGTAGTTTTTTTCCTGGTTTTTGGTTTTGCCTAAAAGGTCAGATTTTTCTTTTTGGATGCTGGTGGCAATTGTTTTGCGATTGGCCAGCGTATTTTTAGCGGCTTCCAGCTCTTTTTTCTTATTTTCTGAATCTGTTTTTTGAGTATTCAATTGGTCTTTGAGAGCCTGTAGCTGGTTAACATTGTCTTCAATGCTTTTGCCGAAATTCATCGTATTTTCCGCCTCAAGCATCGCATCAGACAATTTTGCGTTTTTCAAAAACACAACCAACGTATTGGCGTTTTCCCGATCCTGCTCGTATAAATTTCTTAGGTTTTGAGCGAGAACTTCTTTTTGAAAACCTATATCTTCCTGAGTGTTTTGACTTTTCAATTTTAATTGTTCAATTTCTAAAATCAATTTATCAATCTGTGTTTGGGTGACTTTGACTTTGAAATTGATGTTGTTTAATTCTGACTTAATCAGCGTCAATTCGTTATTTAAGGTTTTTTTGGCAGCTTGAGTTTTTAACAGTTCTTCATTATAACGAGCTTCTTCCGCTGATAACTGGTCCAAAAGCTGTTTTTTGGCATCAATTTGATTTTGCAACTCCTGATAAGTAGCCGAATAAACCGCTGGCCAATGAACGGTTGATAAAAAGATTATCAAAATCAATGAACCTTTTAAAAGATTTTTTAACATCATTTGATTTTTTGTCGAGCCGCTTCCAAGCGCTTCAAGGTTTCTTTCTGGCCAACAATATTCATGATTTCAAATGGCCCGGCTGAAGTTTTGACGCCACTCAAAGCCATCCGAAGCGGCCAAAGCAACTGTCCCCTGCCTCTTTTTTCCGCTTCTGGCATCAATATTGCCTCCAGTTGTTTTTGAGTAAAATTCTCCTCCTCTAAATGTGACAATAGATTAATTAAAAAGTCAAGATTGGCGATTAACTCTTCTTTGTTTATATTCTGCCAATAGAGAAATTCTGCTGGGTAATCGGGCAATTCAAAGAAATAACCGACCAAAGCGGGCAAATCCGATAGTTTCTTGATTCTTTCCCGGTGCAAATCAACGACTTTTTTAAGATAAGCGATGTCCTCCGTAATTTTTTTGCCAAAAACATCGGTCAGAAACGGAATCGCCAGCTCGGTTAATTCATCAATCTCCAGTTTTTTGATGTGTTCGCTATTTAACCAATTAAGTTTGTCAATATTAAAAACCGCACCGGCTTTTTGAACCCGGTCTAAGGAAAATTGTTCAATTAATTCTTCTTTGGTCAGAACTTCTTTGACTCCGCTGCCCGGCTTTTCTTCCGGATGCCAACCCAAAAAAATCAAAAAATTAACTAATGCCTCTGGCAGATATCCCTCCTTTCGATATTCGCTAATAGCCACTGTTGCGAAACGTTTGGACATTTTTGCCCGTTTCTCATCCAAAATTAAGGGCAAGTGTCCAAATAATGGGACGGACCAGTTGAGCGCTTCATATAGGGCAATTTGCTTGGGAGTATTGGAGAGATGGTCCTCACCCCGAATAATATGAGAAATGCGCATATTATAATCGTCAACGACAACGGTAAAGTTATAGAGAGGGGCTTTAAAGTTTTTGGCGATAATCGGATCGCCGATAAGTCCAGCGTCAAACTCCACTTTGCCGCGGATTAAATCATTAAAAACAATTTTTTTGTCCGGCATTTTAAATCGAACGACAAAAGAGGTGCTGTTTTTTAATTTTTTTTGCACTTCCTCCGGACTGAGACGACGACACTGGCCGTCATAACGAGGCGCCTCTCCCCTACTTACCATTTCTTGGCGTTTGGCCTCCAGCTCATCTTCGGTGCAAAAACAATAATAAGCTTTGCCTTGTTCAATCAATTGACGCAAATATTTTTCGTAGGTCTTTAAATTTTCGCTCTGGCGATAAGGACCAAAGGAACCCCCTACTTCAATGCCCTCATCCCAAAAAAGCCCCAGCCACTTAAGGCCGTCAAGGATGTCTTTTTCAAATTCGGGCTTGGACCTTTTTAAATCCGTGTCTTCAATCCGCAAAATAAATTTGCCGCCGTATTTTTTGGCGACCAGCCAATTGAAAAGAACGGTTCGCGCCGAACCAATATGAAGATAGCCGGTCGGCGAAGGAGCGAATCTCACGCGGGGATTGATAATTTGTATTTTGTGATTTTTCATATCTCAATTTTTAGTAAATCGAAAATTTCGCTGGCGATTTTTTCGCTGGAATCTTGCTGAAAAAAAAGATTGGCCCGATTGGCCAAGGAAGCCATCCGCTCTTTATTTTTAATTAAATCAATGATTTGTTGTGCAAAAAGATGGGGCAAAATATTCGGTTCTTCCAAAACTACGGCGGCGCCGGCTCGCGCATATTCTAAGGCATTCATTTTTTGGTGATTGCCGGCTGATTCCAGTAAAGGAATAAGAATCGCCGGCTTTTTGGCAGCCGAGAGTTCAAAAATTGTTCCGCTGCCCGCCCGACCAATCACCAAATCGCTGGTCGCCAAAGCCAGAGCATAATCATTCTCGTTAAAAAATCCTCGGGCCTGATAAAATTTGGCATAAATATCCGGAAGGCCTTCTAAAATAATTTTTCCTTCGGCTGCCACTTGGCGAAAATTATTTTGGCCGGTCTGATGAAACACTTGGATTTCATTTCGCACCAGATCCTCAAGCATTTCCAAAACCAAGTCATTAATTTGCTGAGCACCCTGGGAACCGCCTAAAGCCAACAGGAGCGGCTTGTCTTTCAGAAATCCGAAATAATCACGAGCCGATTCCCTATCCTCTTCAATTGAAAAATTGAAACGGGTGGGATTGCCAACTAAGGCGGTTTTCTCTGCGGGAAAATATTGGAAAGTTTGATTAAAAGAAATGCCGATTCTTTTGGCAAATTTTGCGGAAATTTTATTGCTTAATCCCGGCATCGTATCAGATTCATGAATAAAAACCGGGATGCGATATAACCAGCCAGCTAAAACCACGGGCAGCGCCCCATAGCCGCCTTTGCTGAAAATCAAATCAGGCATAAATTTCCAAAGATGGTATAAGCTTTGAAAAAAACCGATAATAACTTTGAAAATATCCAAAAAGTTAAGAGGAGAAAAATAACGCCTTAACTTGCCGGCAACAATTTGCACTATTTGAACGCCTTCACTCTTAAAAGCTTCTTCGCTAAAACCGTCCGGCCCAAGATATAGTGATTCCAACGTTAAAAGACGCCGGGAGGCCATCTTTGTTAAGGCTCTTTGAACGCTAATTAATGGGTAGATATGACCTCCTGTGCCGCCGCCAGTCAAAACAATTTTAATTTTAATTTCGGCGATATTCACTTGTTTAATTGCTGCTGCCATATTATTTTTTGCTGTATTTAGAAATATTAACAATAATTCCCATTGAAGTCAAAAGAACGCCCAAACTAGTGCCGCCGTAACTGATAAACGGTAATGGCTGACCAGCCAAAGGAATAAGTTTGCTCATGGCGGCAATGTTAATAAAGGCCTGGATGGCCACCATAATGGTCAATCCAGCAGCCAATAACTGAGAAAAAATATCCGGGCTGCGCTTAGCGATCGTCAATCCTTTAACCAGAAAGAGTAAGAACAAGCTAACAAAAACCAAAACTCCGATAAACCCAAATTCTTGAGCAATGACGGCAAAAATGGAATCGCCCATCGGCTCCGGCAAATAATTATATTTACTAACGGCATTGCCAAAACCAACACCCACTACTCCACCGCTCCCAATAGCGATTAAAGCCTGATTAATATGATAATCGCGACCTTGCGGATCGTCGCCATAATTGATAAAACTTAAAAATCTTTGCATTTGATAAGGTCGGGCAATAATCAGGCCAACGAATAGAGCAACTACTAATAAAGCGGCAAAGCCGATATAGAGCAATTTTGCCCGACTCAAAAGATAAACTGCCAGCGATGTGGCAATAATAACGACCAAGGTGCTGGTAGAACGTTGAAAAATAAAAATGGCGGTAATGGCGGCCAAAAAAATTAAAAAAGGCAAAAATCCTTCGCTAAAACTTTTAATTTTTGCGGTGCGCTTTGATAGCCAGGCGGCCAAATAAATTATAAAAGCTAATTTTAAAATTTCGCTTGGTTGGAAAGAGATAAAACCGAAATTCAGCCAGCGCCTCGCCCCATTCACCTCATAACCCAAAGAAGTAAAAACCAGAAACATCAATACAATGGCCGCAAGCAAAAAGGGCAGAGCCAGTTTTTCCCAGCGCCGATAATAAAGGCGGCTCGTCAAAAAAAATCCCACAAGACCGATTGTCCCGCCGTAGAGCAGCTGATGCTTCAAATAATAAAACGGGTCGTCAAAATTGTTTTTGCCCATTATTATTGAAGCGCTCAAAAGACAAGCCAAACCCAGAAAAGTGATTAGCCAGACAAGCGCGATGAATAAATGATCCGAGGAATGCGAGGAGCGCATAAATTTCAACGTTTAAAAATTTGGCCGGCCAAGACGCCCGTCCAACGGGATTGATTTATGGCGATTTGGCCGTTAAGAATGACGAAAGAAATGCCTTCGGGCTCCAGATAGGGATTTTGGTAACTAGCCAAAGAATTAACAGCTTGGGGTTTAAAAATTACTAAATCGGCGAAATAACTCTTTTTGATTAAACCTCTTTTGTGCAAGCCGATTTTTCGAGCTGGCTCAGAGGTAATTTTCTTGATAGCTTCTGACCAGGACATCAATTTTTTATCCCGAACCAAACCCAAAAATCTGGGAAAGGCGCCAAATGAACGAGGATGCGCTAGAGATTCGGGATTTCGGCTCTCGTCGCGGCCTGGGCCATTGGTGGATACGAGAGCCAAGGGGTGCTTTAACAAAGATTCGATGCCCATCTCAGAAAGATTGTCTTCAAAAACAGTTGCTCGACCTCCAGCTAATCGCAGAACTTCCAAAAACATTTCCTCAGAACTAATATTCCGATTTTTAGCCAATTCCTCAATGGTCTTGCTGATAAAATCCGGAAGCTTAGTAACCTCCGCAACAATAATCTTGGAGAAGTTATGTTTCTGTTTTTTTAATTCTTCTATGATTCGCCGGTGAACTATCTTATCATTGATGTTTTTCACCATTAATTCCAACCCCCCATAAATCGCCCAAGACGGTAAATAAGTATATAAGGGACTGGCTGTGGTTGTGTAAGGATAAAGGTCAAAATTAACATCAACGTCTTTATTTTTTAAATCGTTGATAATTGTTAAACTCTGGTTTAAATCGTCTTCGAAACCCTGATAGGCCTTAAGATGACTAATTTCCAAACGAGGCGTTTTCTTTAACTCCGCCACCAAATCTCCAATTTCCGCCATTGCCGCAATTAATCCTTCTTTTTCAGAGCGCAAATGAGTGGCGTACAAGGAGTCATATTTTTCCACAATTTTTAAAATTTCTAAAATTTCATATGGCGGAGTAATGCGAGAGTGGCTGAAACTCAAACCGGTTGAAACCCCGAAAGCGCCTTCCGCCAAACTTTCTTCCACTAAATATTTCATTTGTTTCAACTCATCATCGGTTAAATCGCGGAATTCTTCGCCAATCAATCCCCTTCTGATGGTGGCATGTCCGACAAGCGTTCCAAAATTAACGCCGATTTTAAATTGGCTCAATTTTTCCAAAAATTCGCCGAAGCTTTGCCAATTCACATTAACTTGATTGGGATCGGCCCATTTTCTGATGCTTATCAAATTTCCTTTAACGAGCGGCGCTAAAGAAGAGCCGCAGTTCCCGGTCAAAACTGTGGTAATCCCCTGTTTCAAAAGGCTGGTTTGACTTGGTTGGGTGAAAATAGTCAAATAATGGTCGGAGTCGCTATTGATATCAATAAATCCAGGCGCCAAATACAAACCATTGGCGTCAATAATCGTGTCGGCTTTTTTCTTCGCCAAAGCGCCAATAGCAATAATTTTATCTTTTTCAATTAAAACATCGGCGCGCTCTCCTTTCTCGCCAGAACCGTCAAAAACAATGCCATTTTTTATTAAAATCGCCATACATTGATATTTTACCACTTTTATTCAGATATTATAAGGCTATTTTTTCTATCGGAAGGTTCTGCCAGCGTTTATTAGTCAAATCCTTTTTCCGCAAAATTCCGGCTTTAGCGCCAATCGCCTCTACTACCGAGGTAGCATTGGCGCTCCCTAGTTTAATGGCTGTTTCCACATCTTTTTCCCGAAAAACGCTGCGATTTTTTACTTTAATGACTTGTTTGGTGATTAGCGCCGCCACAAACCCAGAAGCAAAAGCATCGCCAGCTCCGGTTCTATCCACTAATTTCTTCTCTCGGTAAATTCCGGCTCGCCACAAATTAGCGCCGTCAGAAACAACCACGCCATCGGGACCTTTAGTCATGACCACCAGTCCTTGAATCAAATCATCCAGCTTTTCAAAAACTTCTTTTTCTTTGCTAAATGGAATTCCCGTTAAAAAAGAAGCTTCTTCTTGGTTCAAAACAAAGATATCAAAATTATTTAAAAGATGCGGCGATTTTTTAAAATTAATTAATTCGCCCATTCCCGGATTGATTGCCAGAAACACATTATTCTTTCTGGCAAAGTTAATGGCTTGAAGCAAAAGATTTCTGTTGCCGGCCAAAGATGACAGATAGAGCCAGCGGCTTTTAATTTTTCGCCACGGAATTAATTTTTCCGAGATATTATCGCCAGCGCCTTTATAACTCAAAATTGTTCTCTCGCCGCTTTTGGTCAAAAAGATGACCGAATAAGCGCTGGGTGTTTTTTTGTCAATTTGAAAAAATTTGGTATCAACTCCTTCGCGTTCTAACTCCCTCCGGATTTCTTCGCCGCTGACATCATTGCCGACGCGGCAAACGCAGCCCGTTTTAAATCCCTGCCGGCTAAAGGTCACGGCGGTATTGGTGGCGCCGCCGCCGGTGGTAAAAATTACTTTCGGAACTTTTATTTTCCCGCCAAAAGGCAAAGCAATGCCCTTCCCCACCCTGAATTTTTTATCTTTAACAAAAATAAACGGAATTCCTTCAAAAAATCCGTCGCGAGTGGCTGAGCCAATGGCAAAAACGTCGTACATAAATAAATTTTATTTCCGATTTATCACTTTCTTGACCGCTTCTTTTATCGCATTTTTACCCATTCCAAAAGATTCAATTAATTCATTGGGTTCTCCAGATTCGCCAAAACGATCTCTTACTCCAACAAACTCAATCGGCACCGGATAATTTTGGCTTAAAACTTCGGCTACGGCCGAACCCATTCCACCCATAATTTGATGGTCTTCAACTGTCACCACCCTAGAACATTTTTGGGCGGCTTCAATTATTGTTTTTGTATCCATCGGTTTAATGGTGTGGTTATTAATAACCATCGCCTCAATTCCTTCTTTAGAAAGCTCTTCAGCTGCCTCTAGCGCGTTATAAAGCAGTGGACCAGAGCCAATAATAGCCACATCTTTTCCTTCTCGCAATATCAAGGCTTTTCCAATTTCAAAAGGAGTTTCTTCGGTGGTGAAAATCGGGGTTTTTTCGCGGGCAAAACGCAAATACACCGGTCCGACATAGCGAGCCGCGGCCAAAGTCGCTTTCCGCGTTTCAATGGCATCAGCAGGGGCTAGAACTACTAAACCTGGTAAACATCTGGTTATGGCAATATCTTCAAGCGCTTGGTGACTCATCCCATCGGGTCCCACTGAAACACCAGCATGAGCGCCGGTGATTTTGACATTAGCATTATTTTGTAAGATGCTGACTCTCAATTGACCCCAATTCATTCCTGGACAAAAAACCGCATAAGTGGAAATAAATGGAACTTTTCCAGCCAAAGCCATCCCAGCAGCCAAGCCCATCATATTTTGTTCGGCAATGCCGCATTCGATAAATCTTTCCGGAAAAACTTTCTGAAACATTGCTGACCGAGTTGAATCTGATAAATCAGTACACAAAACAACGACATTTGGGTTTTCTTTCCCGGCTAAAACCATGCCTTCGCCGTATCCGTCGCGAGTCGGCTTTTGCTCAATGTCCGGAGCAAAAATTTTTGGATTTAATTTGACAATTGGATTTAACATGTTGTTTTATTTAAAATGTCGGTAATTTTTTACTGCTATTTATTTAGTAATTCATTTAATTTGGCTCTGGTTTGTGGTCCGACCGAACCATAACCGGTTGTTGATTCATTACCAAAATAAACTATGTCGTATTTTTTCTGAAAACGTTCAACAGCTAATCTAGTGAGATTGCCAAAATACCCCGACACTAAACCCTCGGGATAAATTTCTGAACCTTGAGATTTCAAGAAAATCTGTAGTTGGCGGACAGCTTCGCCAGAGTCGCCTATTTTAAGGTTTTGAGTAAATTGATAGCCGCTTATTAAAGTCGTGCCTTGCTGGGTTGCCAACAATGATCGCAAATAGGCTAATTGCCGTTGTAGGGCTGAAAGCAAATTCTCGTAGTCAGCAGTAGTTGGATTAACCGGAAGAGTCGGAATAACTACTGGCCCAAGTATTGGAGCTGGAGTTGGGGTTGGGGTGTGAGTTGGCGTGGGAGTGGGAGTTGAACTTGGGGTTGGAGTAGAAGTAGGAGTGGGAGTGGGAGTTGGCCTAATAGTCGGCGTAGGGGTAGGATTAGTTGTTTTAATTAAAATGGAATTACCGGCTGTTCCAGCTGAACCCGTGCAACTCAAAATATAAACAGTATCTTGAATTGGCGAAACAACTTCTAAGCCCACAGTGTCTTTAATCCCTGACCAGCCGCCCGAGGCTGAGCAAGTATCCGTATTGATTGACGACCAAATTAAAGTAGCTGATTGGCCGACTGCAATAGAAGAATTGGAAGAAACCAAATAAACAAAAGGATCAGAAGCTAAGGGCGTTGGAGTTGGTCTTGGGCTAACGCTGATAGTGGCATAACACGCAACTGATCCATTAGGACCACTGCAAGATAATCCGTACACGGTAGAGTTAGAAACTATCACATTCCGACTCCCCGAAGTTAACATGTTAAAATTCCAATCAGAAGCTCCTGATGCAGTGCAAGAAGTCGCATTATTTGACGTCCAAGTTAAAATGCTGGATCCGCTTCCGTAAATCGTATTAGGGCTAGCCCAAATAGAACAAGAAACAGCTGGCGTTGGAATTGGCGTTGGCGTGGGAGTCGGAGGGACGACGGTGGGAGTCGGAGTTGGGGTGATAGTTGGAGTACCTGACACATTAACTGTGACGCTGTCCGAAGCAGAGCCGCCAGTGCCAGTACAAGTTATGGTATATATTTTAGAAGAAGTGAGATTACCGGTTGACAATGAACCAGAAGTTGATTTAGTGCCGGACCAATCACCTGAAGCAGTACAAGAAGTGGCATTGGTTGAAGTCCAGGATAAACTGGCTGAAGTATTGTAAGGAATGGTGATTGGGCCATTAGAACCATTGACTAGAAGGTTGACTGTGGGAGTTGGTGTGACATTATTCACGGTTACCGTAGCAGATGTCTGGCCGGTGTTTCCGGCAGCGTCATAAGCCTTGACCATGATGGCATGCGAGCCGTTGGCGTACTGGGTCGTAACCCATGAGTAGGCGTAAGGGCTCGCTGTGTCCGTCGCTTTGAGGGTCCCGTCCATGTAGAACTCCACCTTGGCGACTGCCACGTTGTCCAAGGCGTTGGCCGCCACGTTGACGGTCCCGGAAACCCCTGCGCCGCTGGCAGGGGCGGTAATTGAAACTGTGGGCGGCGTGGTGTCATTATTTACTATCACGCTGATGGAATGCTGGCTAATGTTTCCGGCAGCGTCATAGGCCTTTGCCGTGAGGGTGTGCGAAGCGTTGGCAAGCAGTTTTGAATCCAGAGCGAATGAATACGGAGAAACCGAATCAGTGTTCTTAAGCACACTGTCAACGTAGAATTCAACTTTGGAGACGCCCACATTATCTGTCGCGTTAGCCGAGACCGTAACCGAGCCCGACACTGTTGCCCCGCTGGCTGGACTGATGAGGGAGACCGAGGGAGGGGTGGTGTCAATAGTTGATTTGCAGCTTGCGTCGCAATTGTTCGTTCCGGGTGTAATGCCATGGCATTTTTGATCTGCTCCGCAGGCTGAATCGCAAACGCCGGTCCCCGAGCCGCCAGGATGAATCGTTGCCTGCCCCTTACACTTGGCCTGGTCGGAGTTTTTGTAGCTTACGCCATTGCTGGCACAAAAAGGATTGGTCTCCTGATTGCCGCACAAAACCTCCAAACCCCACTGCTTATGAGCGGCAAGAATATCAGGGGTATATGGTCCCACACCGATGCATGCCATTATTCCTTGCGCCGTCCAAGTGCTATACATCTCAACCCGGAGATTTGATGCGTACTCGTACCACATCAAGCCCGCTATGTCAGGGTCTTTTTTCGCCCAGTCGTAGTACCATTTCTGCTGGCAGAGGCTTGGTATCTGGCTTATATTCCATCCTCCGCCGTATTGATTGCATCTAAAATCCTGGCCTACCAGAATGATTTTTTTATCCGTGTCTTTGTTGAGTATCGCGTTTATGTTATTAAGCATTTCTTGCGTACAACAACCAGGCCAACAAGCGTGCTCTTCTTCTGTCCAGCAGGCATATTGTATGTGACCGCCTCCTGATTTGATCCAGTAAATATATCCTTGAGTCATCTGGTCAAATCGCAACGTTTGTGCGGCGCCGCAGGCATAAGGGTCCAGGCCGGCTGCTGTCATGTCGTTTACCCAAGACTCACTCAGAAAATAAGGGTCTATGCCTATCAAATCCAGGTTTGTGTTGTTAACGAGATATGAACCCTGCACCCAAGGCGAGTGGAAGATTACGAATGTTTTTATGTCAGGAAGGATTTCTTTGGTCAGGTTTATAACCTTATCTACTTTCTCCGGGTTATTTGGAAACCAGATTTCCGGTTCGTCAAAAAGATAAAGAGCCCATATCCTCTTGGAGTTTGCTCCAAGTTTGGTTTTGAGTACATTCAGGTAGTTTCTCCAGTCGCTTTCAGTTGTTGTGTTGAGGTTATAATAGAAATAACTAGAAATATTGAGCACAATCTTTAAGCCGGAATTCTCTGCGCTGGTTATAAGATTTGCCAGTGTTGTACTGCTATAAGTCGGGCTGTACCCGATGTATTCAAAATTTGTAAAACTAGTAATAAGCTTAAGGTCGTCATTATTATTGTATCCACCCCACGAATAATAACCATAACATTCAAGATTCTGCGATGCCAAGGCCACATTGTTTTTAATTAAAATTTTCGGCAAAAAAACAACCAGCGCCAAGCCAATTACGGTAACGACAGCGAACATTACAAAATTTAATTTTATTTTTTTCATACTAAATCCTAGATCAGACTGCACAATCTTATTCCGCCTCGCTCTTGATTCGACCGCCCAAACTGCGCAATTGCTTTAAGGCTGTCTCCGCTTCTTCTTTGTTAGGCGATTTACCATGCCATTCCGGTTTCCATTCCATAAAATCAACACCTTTACCCGGAATAGTATGGCAAATTATCATCACCGGTTTTTCATAAATTGATTTTGCCTGCTGGCAAGCGTCAATAACTTCGCCGATATTATGGCCGTCAACTTCCAAAACATGCCAACCGAAAGCTTCATATTTGGTTTTTAGCGGTTCAAGCGGCATAACATCCTCGGTAAAGCCGTCAATTTGGATATTATTTCTATCCATCAGAAAAGTTAAATTATCCAATTTATGTTTGCCGGCAAACATTACTGCCTCCCAAGTATTGCCTTCTTGCTGTTCACCGTCGCCTACTATACAGTAAACCTGCCATTTGTTTCTTACCTGCCTGCCGGCAGGCAGGTCTATTTTAGCGGCATAAGCCATTCCCACGGCAATTGAAGAACCATAACTAACTGGACCAGAACTATTTTCGATGCCGGCTAGACTACCACGGTGAGGATGGCCCTGAAGACGCGAACCGAATTTTCTCAGGGTTTTCAGTTCTTCAACCGGGAAAAAGCCAGCCCTCGCCAAAGCGGCGTAATGAATCGGGCAAATATGGCCATTGGATAAAATCAGCCGGTCGCGGTCTTCCCAAGAAGGATTTTTGGGGTCAACATTCAAAATGCCGCCGAAGTAAAGAGCGGTAAAAACATCAGCCATTCCCAAAGGGCCGGCCGAATGACCAGATTTCGCTTCCAAAAGCATTTCAATCACATCACAGCGCAATTGCTGAGCGATTTCTTCTAGTTTCTTTGATTCCTGATCAGTTAACATAATAATACGAATAGTGCCTATAATTCCTAAATATTTTCTAAAGCATCGATCGCCTCTTTAATGTTGGGACTATCAAAAATATAGGTGGCGGAATTAAGGATATCAGCACCCTCTTCTTTAAGTAAGGTTGCGTTTTCCAGGGTTACCCCGCCGTCCACTTCTATTATAACATCCTTTTTAAACCCCCTCAAAGATTTTATTTTATTGATAATTTCCGGATTAAATTTTTGGCTGGCCAATCCCGGTTTAACCGCCAAAATTTGAATGAAATTTATTTTTTCTAAATAAGGCTTAAGCGCCTCCCAGGGAGTTTCCGGATTAATCGCCAATCCTATCTCTTTTTGATATTTCTTTGCTGCCTCCATAATTTTATTCAAATCGGTCATTCCTTCCAAATGAATAACCGCTCTTTTTATTTGGGGAATTTTCAGCCAGTTTTCAATGGCTTCTTCGGGATTTCTAATCATTAAGTGCATTTCGATGCTAATGTTGCTTTTTAATTTCAATAAATCACCGGGGTTGTTCCAGGTGAGGTTTGGCGTAAAAACTCCGTCGCCAATATCAATCTGGACCCAATCGGAATGGGGCTCGATTAGTTCTATTTTTTTGACGACCTCGTCGAAATATTTTTCGTTAATAACGGGGATGACAAACATGGTTAAATCTTTTATCAACCGTCTATTTTCTCTATTCGGCGTTTATATCTTTCCTCTCCTTTAAATTTTGTCTCCAAAAAGGTTTTTATAATTTTTTTGGCGGTGCCGAAATCGGTAATATCCGAAGCCAGAACCAAAACATTGATGTTGTCATTTTGTCGGCCGTGTTCAGCCATCCAAGCAGAAAGACAAGTGCCAGCGCGAACGCCTTTATAGCGGTTAGCCACCACAGCCATGCCAATGCCTGAACCGCAAATCAAAATGCCGCGATTATTCTCGGGATCAGCCAATATTTTGACTGCAACCAGCTTGCCAAAATCCGGATAGTCATCTTCCGGCTCATAAACATAGTTGCCCAAATCCTCAAAAGCAATCCCCTTTTCTTGCAAAAAGGCCTTGATATCCTCCTTTAATTGAAAACCGCGATGGTCAGTGCCCAAATAAAGCATAATTTAATTATATTATGTATTAACTTGAAAAACCAGATAATTCGGACTCTGGTAAATCAACGGAAATTGCTCCTGATTTAGAATAAAGAAATTTCGGTTAATGTGGAAATCTTTTATCTTATCTTGCTCAATGACAATGTAATTGATGCCGTATTTTTTTATTAAATCAAAAGATTTTTCAGTGCCTTCATAAATACTTATAACATCACTCTCCCTCTGGCTATAATCAATGCCGTGTGTCCAGAGCCAGCCCCGATAGCCCATTAAAATTCTTCTTCCGGTAAAACACGGGACAGGATGATTGTGGCGGTCTGAAGTTAGAAAAATCGCTTCTTTTGGAATATTTTTAAGAACAAAATCAGCCAGCGCCAGATCTTCTTGAGAAAACATCTGCCAGCTTATATAAGATTCGCGAAAAACCGAAAGAAAGCCAGTGGGAATGAGCAAAAGAAAAATAGCGGCAATGACCAGATAACCCTGTTTGCTCATTTTATTTTTAATTCGACCAAACCAATCTCCAATTAAAACCGAGCTCAATAGAAACCACCAGAGCATTATTTTCATATTGTCATAAATGTGCGGCTGGAAAATAATCAGATTGGATAAAACGAACAATCCCAAAAATGAAAGATAAAAAGTTTTGAGCTTGGGCCGCGCCAAAACAAAGCCAACAATAAAAGCCGGCAAATAAAGTCCGAGATTTTTTATCCAAAACCACAGAACATTTTCTCCCTTGTCCGCCTGACTCGAAGAGGCACTCATCCAGCCAAAGCCAAATCTCATAAAATGCTGGCTGGATGCCGGATACAGCCACAAAACTTGCGGCAAGGCTAGAATTAACACTGGGATGCCAAACCAAAGCCAATTAATGATTATTTTCTTGAAATTTTTAATGTTTTGAAAAAAATCAATCAAAGCCAAAAAACAAGCGGCAAAAACCAAAGCCATAAAAGTATGGGTGTGAACAAGAGGAATGATACCCGTCAGCAACCCCGCATATAATAATTTTTTTCTTTCTCCGTTTTGCCAATAAAGCCAAAGAAAATAAATCACCGCCACTCCCAGAACTAAACCAAGGATAACGGCGCGCTGCGGCAAAATATAATCAGCGATAATGTTGGAAAAATTAATTCTGTAATCGGCTAAATGGCCGTATTCTTTGGTTAGCTGACCCAAAAAAGTTATTAAACTTACTCCGCTGGCTTTAAAATCCTGCCAAAAATATTTCAAACTAAAAGTACTGCCATTAAAGAAAAATAAAAAAGGAACCAGAACAGCTCCGATCCTGCTATGCGTGATTTTGAGCACCAGAAAATAAAACAAAACCACCAGAACCATCAAAAAAATAAAACTTGGCAGAATCAAACTCCAGCGCAGACTCATCCCCATTTTTTCCAAAGTGGCGCTGATAAAATCCGAAACAAAAGGATATCGCAATTTCTCGCCAACATAAACAGGATGAGCCTTTAATGCGGAAAATCCCCGTTCTTTTATGCTGGAAATCAATGACAAATGGAAAGCCAAATCGCCCCAGGTAGAGCCGCCGGAATACAAACCATCCGGTTTTGGCTCAAGCATGTGGCTGGAAAGCAAATTAAAAAACAACCAACCAAAGAAGATAATTAAAATTAAAAGCGGCCAGTGCCTCTTACAAAAATTTTGAACAACCATATTAAAAGATTTCCCCTGCCTTAATTACGTGCTGAACCAAACTGGCGGCATACCCCCATTCGTTATCGTACCAAACCAATACTTTCACCAAATCGCCGTCAATCACCTTGGTGAATGACAAATCCGCAATGCTCGGATAAGCGTCACCCACTAAATCGCTGGAAACAATCTGTTCTTCAACTGCCTTAAAAATTCCCTGCCAGCGTAGCTGGCTGGCGGCATTTTTAAAAATTTGGTTAATTTCTTCAACGCTGGTCGGCCGCTTGGAAACAAAGGTAATATCTGCCAAAGAAACAATCGCGACGGGCGTTCTAACGGAAATCCCATCAAACAATCCATTTAATTCTTTGATTACTTTGCTTACTGTGACGGCCGCACCTGTGGTAGAAGGAATAAGGTTAATGGCTCCGGCCCGGCCGCGGCGCCAATCTTTGGCATCCGGGCCATCAACGATTTTTTGAGAGGCAGTGTAAGCATGCGTCGTGTTTAAAATTGCTTTTTTTACGCCAATGGTTTCACAAAGTATAGCCATGGCCGGCGCCACTGCGTTGGTCGTGCAAGAGCCGTTGGAAGTAATTTTTGCTTTTTTAATATCCTCATCGTTTACCCCCACTATCGCGGTTGCGCCCAATTTATAACTCAAATCATCGTCTTTGCACGGCGCGGAAACCACAACTCTTTTGGCGCCGGCAGTTAAATGGGCCGAGGCCTTTTCAAATGTTTCAAAAACTCCGGTTGATTCTACGGCCACATCAATTCCTAAGGCGGTCCAAGGCAATTTTAACGGGTCTTTTTCCTGCAAGAATTTTATCTTTTTGTCGTCAACGATTAAAAAACCGGCATTTTTATCCACTGAAACTTTCCTCTGGTAGCGGCCGTAAACTGAATCGTATTTCAAAAGATAGGCCAAATTATCCAAATCACCCAAATCATTAACAGCCACAATCTCTATTTCCGGCCGCTCAAAAGCCAGTTTAAAAAACGCCCGACCGATGCGACCTAAACCGTTAATTGCTATTTTCATAAGATAAAATTTAAATAATTAAAAAACGACATTTCTATTATTATACCTGATATAGTAAACCGCCGCAACTGAAAGTTGCGGCGGTAAAACCGATATTTAAGAATTCTGAAGCCAAAAAGCCGCTATACCGAAAGCTACAGAAACATTTAATGATTCTTTCCTGCCGACCATCGGGATTTCAATGATTTTATGACATTTCTTGAGAATTTTTGATGAAATTCCTTTTTTTTCATGCCCTATAACCAAGGCGATTTTTTGTTTTTTCGGCAGCCGGAATTTATTCAAACTAATGGCGCGCCTGGTTAATTCTAAACCAATAATATAAAATCCTTCTTTTTTTAATATCTTCAATAATCGCCAGGTTCGGCCGAACTTTTTCCATTCAATATACTCTTCAGCGCCTAAAGCGGTTTTGTGAATTTCTCTTTTTTGCCGACCACTAATCGGTGCTGGCGTAATGCCACACAAAAACACCTTTTTAAAACCCAAGACCTCGGCTGTCCGAAAAACGGAGCCTACATTAAGTAAGCTCCGAATTCCATCTAATACAACATAAAATTCCTTCTGCATAAAATTAGTAATCGGCCGGCATATGATTATGCTTCTCTTCTTTCTTTTCCTCCGGCAAGTCAGCCACCACTACCTCGGTAATCAAAAACATTGAAGCAGCGGAAACAGCATTTTGCAAAGCGCTTTTGGTAACTTTAGTCGGATCAATAATGCCAGCTTTTACCATGTCTTCATATTTTCCGGTTTCCGCATTATAGCCAAAATTAAATTCTTTATTATCCAGCACCTGTTTTAAAACCACTTCGCCGCTCTGACCGGCATTTTCCGCAATTTGCTTAAGTGGCGCAGAGGCGCTGTCTAAAACAATGGAGGTACCAATCATCTGGCTAAACTTGCTCTGGTCTTTTGACAATTCTGCCACTATTTTATTTCTCACTTCATTGGCAGTTCTAGCCAAAGCCACGCCGCCACCAGGCACAATCCCCTCTTCAATGGCTGCTTTGGTGGCAGAAACCGCATCTTCAATCCGATGTTGCTTTTCTTTTTGTTCAACTTCAGTTGCGGCTCCAACCCTAATTACTGCTACTCCGCCAGAAAGTTTCGCCAATCTTTCCTGCAATTTCTCGCGGTCAAAATCCGAATCAGCTTTTTCCAAAAGCATTTTGACTTGCTTTACTCTTTTTTCAATTTCCACTTTGGAACCCTTGCCGTCAACGATTGTTGTTTTCTCTTTGTCGCAGATTATCCTTCTGGCGCTGCCTAAATTTGCAACATCGGCGTTTTCCAACTTGCGGCCCAGTTCTTCGGAAACTACTTCTGCCCCGCAAATTACTGCGATGTCTTGCAACATATCTTTTCGCCTGTCGCCAAAGCCCGGAGCTTTTACTGCCACGGCATTAAAGATGCCGCGCAATTTGTTGACAACCAAAGTCGCCAAAGCCTCGCCTTCAACTTCGTCAGCAATAATCAGCAGGTTTTTTTTGCCGGTTTGAATAATTTTTTCCAATAAACCAATGATATCAGCCACAGCAGAAATTTTTTTATCCGTAATCAAGATATATGGGTCATCCAAAACCGCTTCCATTTTTTCCGGATTGGTAACCATATAGGCAGAAATATAGCCGCGGTCAAATTGTAGACCCTCAACTACTTCTTTGGTCAAACCAAGAGTTTGTGATTCCTCCACAGTCACTACGCCGTCTTTTCCGGCCTGCTCAATCACTTCGGCAATCAAATTGCCGATTTCAGCGTCGCGAGCGGAAATCGTGGCAACCTGAGCTTTTTCCTCTTTGGTGGAAATCTGTTTGGAAACTTTTTTCAACGCTTCAAGCAGCGCCTCATAAGCCACCTCCATTCCCTTCCTCATACCAATCGGGTCAACACCGGCTTCCACATTCTTTAACCCTTCGGCCATCATAATCTGGGCCAAAAGAGTGGCGGTGGTTGTACCGTCACCAGCCACATCATTGGTTTTGGAAGCAACCTCTTTGACCAATTCAGCGCCGATGTTTTCAACTTTATCCGGCAATTCGATTTCTTTGGCAATAGTCACGCCATCCAAAGTAATGGTTGGCGCGCCATAACCCTTATCTAAAATGACTGCCCTGCCTTTGGGGCCCAAAGTCATTTTTACGGCATTAGCTAATTTATCTACGCCGTTTTTAATTGCTTTTCTTGCCTCGGATTTAAATAAAATTTGTTTTGCCATTTTTTCCCAAGAACGAAGTGATTGGCTAAAAAATGAGCACCCCGCCGAAGCCTTGGCGTAGGCGGGGGCCAACCATCATTCTGATTTATTCAATAATTGCGAGAATGTCCTCTCCTCTAGAATAATTGCGAGAATATCCTCTTCTCTAGCGACCAAATAATCTTTGTTATCAATTTTAATATCGCTTGGGCTATATTTTTGAAACAAAACAATATCCCCAACTTTTACTTCAGGAGCAATCCTTTTCCCTTGGTCATTAATTTTGCCGGGCCCAACCGCAATCACTTTGCCTTTTTGCGGCTTTTCTTTTTCGGCCGTATCCGGCAAAACAATGCCCGACTTGGTCACGGCATCTTCGTTAAGTGGTTCGATAATAATATGATCTGATAATGGTCTCAACATAACGATTTTTATTATATTAGCACTCTCGACTTTTGAGTGCTAATAGGTATTTTAATCATTAGCTACCTATTGTCAAGGGTTAGACAATAAGGTATTTTTTTTATATAATTTGTCTATATGTCAGAGGTTTTGGAAATAAAAATCAAGGACGAATTACGAAAATCTTTTGATAAAATTTTCAAACAGAAGAGGCCTGCTAATTTTGATTTTGAAATTCAATACCCACCCCAGGAAAGATTTGGTCATTACTCTACTAATTTGGCAATGAAAGCGGCACCATTTTTAAAAATGCCGCCGCAGATTATCGCCGAAAAAATTATCGCGGCCATCGCGAGAACATCATTTTTCAAAAATAATTTTTCTAAAATAGAAATTGTTGCGCCGGGATTTGTGAATTTCCGCTTGTCTAATTCGGCCTTAATTAAAACTCTGAGCACTATTCTGAGAGCCAAAGAAAAATACGGCAGTTTAAAAGTTGGCAAAAATAAGAAAATTCAGGTGGAATTTATTTCAGCTAATCCCACTGGTGAACCAACCATTGGCAATGCCCGCGGAGCATTTTTAGGAGATGTCCTGGCGAATGTCCTAGGCGCGGCCGGTTTTAAAGTTGAACGCGAATACTATATCAACAATGCCACATCCTCTAAGCAAATCAGGGAGTTGGGCAAAACCCTTCTTGGCCAAGGCCAAGTTTATCTCACTCCTCACTTACAAAAGTTAATTGACGAATTGAAAAAAGAATTAAAGAACAAAAAAATCAAGAACGAGGGTGAAGCCGGTTATTTATTGAGTAAAAAAATTCTGGAAAAAACTAAGGAATTTATTACTAAAAACTTAAAAATAAAATTTGACCAGTGGTTCGAGGAGAAATGGTTATACCACGAGAAAGAAATTGAGAAGGCTCTCAATTTGCTTCAAAAAACAAATTACACTTATAAAAAAGAGGGTGCTATTTGGCTGAAAACCTCAGAGTTGGGCGACGAAGAAGACCGAGTTCTGATCCGAAACGACGGTGAGCCAACTTATTTCTTAAACGATATCGCCTATCACTTGAATAAATTCAACCGCGGCTTTGAAAAAGTAATTGACATTTGGGGAGCCGATCACCAATCTCATGTCACGAGAATGAGGGTCGCCCTCCAAATTTTAGGGATTAACCCTAAAAAACTTGACATTATCATCACTCAGATGATGAATTTAAAAAGGGGTGGAAAAATTCTGAAGCTTTCTAAAAGAAAGGGTGTGGTAGTAACCTTAAAAGAATTGGTGGATTTAATTGGTCTTGATGCCAGTCGCTATTTCTTTATTTCTGTTTCGGCCGACAGTCAGATGACCTTTGATTTAGAACTTGTTAAAAAACAATCGGAAGATAACCCCTTCTATTATATGCAATACGCCTATGTTCGGGCTGGCCGTATAATAGAAAAATCCGATCAAAAGATTAAAAAATCAGATTTAAAAACATTAAAGGAAAAAGAGGAATTAAGTTTGATTTATAGCTTGAATAAAATTCCATACATTATTAAAAAAATAAGCGATGATTATCAAGTGCAACAATTAAATCAAACAGGTCTGGAAATCAGCCAAAAATTTCATAATTTCTACGAAAAATGCAGGGTTATTAACGAAGATAAAAAAATAACTCAAGCCCGATTAAATTTAATGGTGGCTGTGCGAATCGCTCTAAAAAGACTTTTTGACTTAATGGGTATCAGTGTGCCAAAACGAATGTAAAAGATTATGAAATTAAACAACCGCTACTTTCTCTTGCGCCACGGCCAAGCCACGTCCAATCTAAATCCCCGTTGGATGGCCGCCTGGCCGGAAAAACAAAAAGTTTCACGCTTAACACCAAAAGGAATAAAAGAAATCAAAAAAGACAGCCAATCCTTCAAAAAAATCGGCCTGGATTTAATTTATAGTTCGGACCTACATCGGACGGCCCAAACCGCCAAAATTGTGGCTCGTGTCACCAAGGCGCCGGTGATTTTTGCAAAAGATTTAAGGGAATTGAATACAGGGATTTTCAACGGCCAATCGTCCACTTTATATCATGCTTATTTCAAAAATAAATTGGAAAGGTTTACCAAACGGCCAGCCAAAGGAGAAAGTTTATTGGATTACCAGCGAAGGATTTATAAATTTTTCAAAAAAATCAATCAAAAACACAAAGGCAAAAAAATATTAATAATCTGCCACGGCAATCCCTTATGGCTTTTGGAGGGCGCGGTTAAAAACAAAACACCAAAACAAATGCTCAAAATTTATGGAAATCAGCTTATACCCGGCGAATACAAAGAATTAAAACTAAAATAATTTTTATATTTTCTTCAGATTTATTTGTATTTTTTCTCCGTCAATATTTAACTCTTTGGCAGTTAAACCCGAAGCCGCCGCAAGCTCGGCGCAGGCGCTATTTTCTTTTAATTCTTTCTGGAATTTTTGGATAATGGCCGCCAACACCCTGCTTTTAGTTTCATACTCCAAAACTACGTTTTTGTCTTTGACGCTCAAATTATTTTCTTTGCGCAATTGATTGATTTGGCGGCTTAATTCCCGAAGCATCCCCCCTTCTTTCAATTCTCCTGAAATTTCTGTGTCCAACTTATCTTCCTCGCCTAAAACTACATTGCGCACATTCAATTCCTGTTTTACCAAATCAACAAAAATGTTTTTAAACATTTCCTTGTCTTTGAAAGAAATTTTATTTAATGGCTGGCGAATTTTAATGCCAGCACTAGCGCGCAAAGCCAAGCCGATTTCTACTGCCTTCTGCGTCGCCGCCATCTTTTTAATAATTTCGTAATCAACGGTTAAACCCGCAATCTTCGGCCAATCTTCCAAATGGACTGATTTTTTTTTATCAACTACTTCCAGATTTTGATAAATGTATTCAGCTATAAACGGCGTAAACGGCGCCAGGATTTTTGACAACTCCTTCAAAACATAGCCGAAAACTTCCGAAGAAATTCTTTTCGCTTCCTTGCCGCCTTTTTTGAAACGTTCGCGGCTTAACCGAACATACCAAGTGGAAAATTCATTGATAAAATCCTGAATCGGCTTGCTGGCTTTAATAATACTATAGTTATCCAAATTTTCCGTTACTTCTTTAATTAACAAATGAGTTTTCGAAACAAGCCAACGGTCCAAAATATCGGCGTCTTTAATAATATTAAGAACTTCCTCCGCAGAGGGAATTTGTTCGCTGGTGCAATAAGCCAAATAAAACTGATTAATGTTAAAAAGAATCAAAATAACTTTCTTATATATATTATCCACCCCACCCTCGGAAAATAATAAGTTATCACTTTCCATTAGCGAAGAGGACATCAAATAATAACGTAAAGAATCGGCGCCATATTTATCAATAATCTGCCATGGATCGACATAATTCAGTTTGGATTTAGAAAGTTTTTCTCCTTCCGGATTCAAAATGGTGCCGGTTGTCAAAACATGTTTAAAGGGCGCTCGGCCAAACAAAATAGCAGAAACAACATGCATAACATAAAACCACGCTCGAGTTTGGGCAATATATTCGGCAACAAAATCAGCCGGAAATCTTTTTTCAAATAACTTCTCATTTTCAAATGGGTAATGAATTTCCGCAAACGGCATCGAAGCTGACTCCATCCAACAATCCAACACTTCACTGATGCGACTCATTTCGCTACCGCACTTTTCACATTTAAATTTGATTTTGTCGATATTGGGTCGGTGCAAATCAACTTTTTTAATATCGCCGGAGTTGTAAACTTCATTGAAATTTACTGCCCTCTCTTGCAATTCTAGAAAACTACCAATGCAAACTGTATTTTTGCATTGATTGTTTTGACAACGCCAAAAGGGCAATGGTGTAGCCCAATAGCGATTACGAGAAATATTCCAATCAGGCGCGCTTTCAATGCCATTCTTAAAGCGACCCTCCTTCAAATGCTCTGGATACCAATTGATTTGTTCATTTAACTCCAAAAGTTGTGACTTTATCTTTCGAATATTAATAAACCAGGAAGGAATGGCGACATAAAATAATTGAGTCCCGCAACGCCAACAAAATGGATACGGGTGCTTATAATTAAGGGTTTTATAAAGCAATTTGCGTTGCCGCAGGTCCTGTTTAATTTTGGGTTCGGCTTCTTTCAGATTTTTCCCCCGGACCAATTCAGGCGCTTCCTCCGTATATTTCCCTTGGCGGTCTAGCAAAGAAATAAAACTTAATTTTTTGGCCACTCCTAAATTGTAATCATCTTCTCCGTACGCTGGCGCGATATGGACGATGCCAGTACCATCTTCAATGGTCACAAATTCTGCTGCCACTACTGGAAAAGATTCTTTATTTAAAACATTATAAAGTGGTTCATATTCCAAACCTACCAAATCCCGTCCGGCCAGCTCCTTAATAATCTTGAAATCGCCAACCAAATTTTCTTTTCTAGCATCAGCCAAAATTAAATATTCATTATTTTGCTCCACTAAAATATATCTAACCTCTTCGCCAATCGCCAAAGCCGTATTGGCCACCAAAGTCCAAGGCGTAGTTGTCCAGGCCAAAATATAAAGATTTTTGTTTTGCGAAATACCAATGCGATCTTGATTTTTAATTACTTTAAATTTAACAATAACTGATTCCTCATCAATTTCTCGGTAACTATTATCCATTGCCACTTCAAAATTGGAAATTGGGGTTTCGCAACGAGGACAATACAGGAGCACCTTACGGCCTTCATAAATCAAACCTCTGTCCCAAATCTGCTTCAAGGCCCACCAAACTGATTCCATGTAGGTGGAATCCATAGTTCTGTAGGCGTTATCAAATTCAACCCAGCGAGCAATTCTTTCTACCATTTTTCCCCATTCGCGGATATAAGTTAATACGTTCTCGCGGCAGGTTTGATTGAAAAATTCTATTCCTTTTTCCTCAATTTGCTTTTTCCCGGAAATCTTTAATTTTTGCTCAACAATATTTTCAATTGGTAGACCGTGACAATCCCAACCCCAACGTCGTCGGACATGATAACCTTTCATCGTATAATAACGCGGAATAACATCTTTAATTGTAGACGCCAAAATATGGCCGTAGTGCGGCAATCCCGTCGCAAACGGAGGACCATCATAAAATACAAAATTCGGCGACTTCTCGCGTTGGTCAATGGATTTCTGGAAAATCTTGTTCTCGTTCCAAAAACTCAATATTTTTTCTTCAATTTCTTTGATGGAAAACATATAGATATATATTACAAAAGATAACCTAAAAATACAAACTTAAAACCTGCCCTGCCGGCGAGATGTTTAACTAACACAAACGGCAGGAATTCAAGATTAACGATTAATGTTAATTATATTAATCGTGGCAATTAAAATAATGGTTTCCAATAAAGGCGTAGCAAAAAGAAGAAAATAGCTTAAATTTCGAATTTTATCCCACAAAATTTTTACTAAAAACAAATGGAAAATAAAAAGTAAAATTGCCACCAGCCCCAAAACATACAAATTCCACCAGCTGCCAAATAAATCAATGCCGCCAATGGCTTTGTAATGAATGATGTAGGGCCGGTCAGTCGGTCGGATAGTGAAAGCCAAAAATCCCAGAATCACAATAATTACAGCTATTGTGATTGAAACAGACATTATCACCCACTGACTTTGAAATAGTTTCCGCATAAGTTATATAAAATTTTAACGGTTTTTATAAGTTTTTTCAATGGTGTTCCCATGCTTTATTAAAATGCGAAGGCGGCCGCAAAAGGCGGTCGCCTCAACGAGTTGAAAAGGGAAAGGAGTTAAAAACCGTTATCGGCAAAATGGTGATAATTGCAGCAGTCACTGTTCGCTTTCTGGGGCCCGCGACGACCACGAGGATGGGAGCAATTGTCCTCTAAATAGATGGTGGCATCAGCCACCTCGGCCCTCGGAAAGTTTTTGAGGAAAGATATGCAATTGCCGCAAACCCTTTGCCTTTTTACTGGCTTCCGACTTTCGATAGACCTCATAAATTCCTCCTTTCAAAAAGAATTTGAAGAAAAATTAAAGGAGTGATAACTCCGAACCATTCAAAGCATAGCACCTTTATACTAAAAAATCAAGGGAGATAATGTGAAGTTGCCAAGCCATTTAATTGCGGAACTCAGACAAAAAGTCGCTTTCAACCGTCAATAATGAAGCAGTTTGACACCTCTTTTGTATAAGTTCGTAGAAGTTTGGCGTTGTAGAAGCGTATTTTGCTTGTTCCTCTGGGAATATGGTAATTGCTAATTGCTTAGGCGGTTCCGCAATCCCATATAAGAGATCGCCCCTTCCCTTACACGATGGACCAATACATATTCTCTCATAGAAAGGTTCTTTGGTCATTCCCAGAATCCCCACTTTATTAAAAAATTCTATCAGGTGTCTCTGGGTTTGGTGACCGTAAGAAGCGCTATGTTTTTTCCCCAATTCTCCTGAGACGTCTATAAAAGTTAGGTCCTCGCGGCGTATGCTTAATTCTGCCCATTTTTCTAAAAGTTGGTTAGCGGCAGGTAAATGATATGTAAGAAATCTTCGGAAAGAAAGAGAGCGCGCTTGGTCGGTCAAAGCACGAATTGATCCCGGTTTAATATCGCCATAAGTATCTTTTAAAAGAGAAAGAATTGCATAAAACGTTGCTATTCCCGCCCATGAATGGTCTTGATTCGCGGGAGATAATGTCCCCGCTTCGCTAAAAGAAAAAATAACGTGTGGGTCAAACTTTCGAATGGTGGCTCTGATAGGGAAAATGGCATTTTGATCTACACCCAAATTTGGGAGCCCTAAAAATTTGACCTGTTTTATACCTAAAATCTTTGCTACTTCTCGACATTCTCTTTGTCTCTCAGACGCTAACCAATCTTCCTCTTCCGGCTTTACTTCTCTAAAATCTTGCAGTCCTCTCTTAGAATGAGTAATAGCTATTTTCCCTTTTTCTCCATTACTTAACACAAGTAAATAAATTTCTGCACCAAGATTTGTATATTTTGCGATGGTTCCACCCCAAAAAACAGCTTCATCGTCTGGATGTGGATCGACAACTAAAATCCGAGGGTTTTCTTTCATATATTATTATTGGGAATTTGTTCAACTTGTAACTCTTGTTTCACCTTACAACGCATATTATCTGCTAAATCGGTATATAATACTGCACGTGGACCGACGATGCAATGTCTTCCAATTTTTACACCAGGCATTATTTGGCAGGTGGTGCCAAATTTTGTACCTGATCCAATTATTACACTTAGTCTCTCCATTCCTGTATCAACTCGACTATCGCCCAGAGTCGTCACTACATTTCTACGATCCAACCTTCGGTTAGCAGTTGTCGTTCCTCCCCCCATGTCTACGCCCTTGGCCAATAAACTATCTCCAAGATAATTCCTATGAAACGCACATTCTCCTCCAATAAAACTTCGTACGACACTTGTTCTCTCGCCCACTAAACATTCTTTCCCAATAAAACTATTTCTTACTTGAGCGAAGTTCCCAACTGTTACATTTTCTCCTATATAAGTTGGGCCGATGATTACGGAGAAGGGATGAATAACTACTCCGTTTTCAATCCAAACTGGCCCTTCGATATGTACCATCCTATTGATTTGTGCTCCTTCTGCAATCCTTGATTCAGTAATTTTATCTTCGAGACGTTTTCTCAACAATATCAATAATTCCCACGGATACGTTAATTTCTGCAAAGCATCAATATCGGGTAATAATTCGAGCGGAAGTCCATCGAGAAGATTGAGATCAATCGGCCACATAGATTCGGGCCAGTGTACAAGTTTTTCTAAACGTATTTCTTTGGTAGCCATAAAAAATTCTAACAAGCTTTTTAGGATTAAAGTATGACATCAGATTGATTCGGGTTTCGTCAAATAATTATTTCGGCCGCCGCCTCGAGCTCTCCCCGTCAGAAAGCTTTCAGGCGCTGGCTGCGTCCGCTTTCGCAGCCAGCGCCACGCTCCCAATTACAAAATTGCAGCCCCAACCAGAGTCGAACTGGTGTTTTCAGGATGAGAACCTGATGTCCTAACCACTAGACGATAGGGCCAAAATCTCTACTTCATTCTAATCTCTTCAATGATTTTTTCAAGTTTGATGACGCGCGAGCCCTTTACCAATATTAAATCGCCGGCTTTAATTTCCCGCTCAATCATTTTTCTGGCAGCTTCGCTTGTACTAAAAACTTGGATTTTTTTGTGGTCAAAACTGTTTTGACGAGCGCTCTCTGCGATAAATTTAGCTCGCGGCCCTATGCAAAAAAGATAATCAACAACTTTTGCCGCCAACTCGCCAATGGCCTGATGGGCTTCAGTGGAATATTTCCCAATCTCCAACATATCACCCAACACCGCTATTCTCCTTCTGGCTGGCAAACTCCGCAGTGTCTCAAGGGCTGCTCGCATTGACAACGGAGAAGCATTATAACTGTCATCAAGAATCAGCGTGTCTTTAACGCCATTGACCAATTTCATCCGGCCATCAGGCGCTTCATAATCCAACAATGCCTCGCTGATTTTAATTAAATTGATGCCAAAAGCCAGACCAACAGCCATAGCCGCAGCAGCCGCATAGGCCTGGGGCCTACCAAAAACATTATTCAATCGGACAGGCACTAAACTGCCGCCGTATTGCACCTTAAAGCTGATTCCGGCTGGCCGACCGGCTTCAATGCGATATTCCAAATTATTCAAGTGCAAATCCGCTCCTTCATTAAAACCGTAAGTTATAATATGGGCACGGGTCCGGCTTCGCAGATTATAAACTATTTCATCGTCATAATTTAAGATGGCGAAGCCGTTAGTCGGCAGAACTTCAATTAAATGGGCTTTTTCGCGGGCTACTGCTTCGGGACTACTGTAGAACTCAACATGAACCGGAATTTCCCCAATGGCAGTGATAATACCAATCTGAGGCTTGGCAATCTCAGTTAAATACCGGATGTCACCAGGCCGATCAGCTGCCATTTCCAGAATCAGAACTTCCGGATAATTTTTATCGCTGAAAATTAAATGCCCCAGGGATTTTATTATTATTTTAGGCCAGAAAAAAATTCCTTTAACTTCGGGGTAGTTTCCCAAAACAGTCAGAGGTAATCCCAGTTCATTGTTAAAATTACCGATGTTGCGGCGCACAGAACGCTCTTGTTTCAAAACGGCATAGATTGCTTCTTTGGTTGAGGTTTTGCCGGCGCTTCCGGTAATACCAATGACGCCCGGCTGATATTTTTTCAATGTCAAAACAGCCAAAAGTTTTAAAATTTTTTTCAGTAAATTAGAGAGATGGGGGGATTTCATAATAGTTTAAAATAAATTCGGCCAATTCGCGGAACACCGGAATAACAGTGGCGCCGGCCAGTTTGCCTTTTTGAGGCTTGTCCATTTTTACTAAAATAATAAATCTGGGATTTTCTGCCGGAGCAAAGCCAATAAAAGAATGAGTTGTGTCTTGGCCGTAGGCGCCGTTCGCATCCGCTACTTGAGCCGTGCCTGTTTTACCAGCCACTTGATATCCTTTAATAGTAGCGACTTGGTTTGTGTCCACGGCTTTCACGAGCATAATACGCAGCAACCGGGCGTTTTCTTCGCTTAAGATACGGCCCCGTTCTTGTGGTAAAAATGCCTCTTCTTTATTATTATCGGCATTGATCATTTTATCAATAATATACGGCTTCATCATTACCCCTTTGTTCGCGACAGCGGCAATGGCATCAAGCAAACCCAAAGGAGTGACGGTAATGCCTTGCCCAAAAGAAGCGGTGGCAAAATAAATGTCTTTAAATCCTTGCAGATTTTTAACATCGCCTTTTACCTCGCCCGGCAAATCAACGCCGGTTTTTTGGTTAATGCCGCTGTTTAAAACAAATTGATGAAATAAATCATGGCCCATTAACTTTTCCGCATAAACCGCGCCGGTATTTAAACTAAGTCCCAAAACTCCGGTCATTGTCTGCGTACCATGAGCTTTCAAATCCCAATTTCTGATTATTTCACCTCCAACTTCCACGCTGCCGCTGTCATAATATTCGGTTTGCGGCGTTAATTTCTTGTTTTCTAAGCCGGCTGCTATGGTAATCACTTTAAAAACCGAGCCTGGTTCATAGGTCAATTCCACCGCCGGATTGATAAAATTTTCAATGGGATATTTGGAATAATTATTAGGGTCAAAATCAGGAAAATTCGCCAAGGCCAATAGCCGGCCGGTTTTCGGCTCCATCACAATGATGTTACCAGAAGCAGCTCCCCAATCCTCAACAGCTTTCTGCAGCAAATCATCGGCCTTGCTTTGAATATTGTAATCAATTGTTGATACTAAATCGAAGTTGTGCCGGCTAAAAAGAATGTTTGACAGAGAAAGAAGGTCAAAAATATTTTTTGGCTGATTAGTGGCCGAGAGGTAACCATCGTAATATTTTTCTAACCCATATTGTCCCCGAAAATCTTGTTCATCATCTTTAACATAGCCCAAAACCTGCGCGGCTAAAGTTTGATAAGGATAAAAACGTCCGGTTACTTCGTCAACGTAGACGCCGTCCAATTTTAAATCTTTGATTTTTTGGGCCAAAGCCGGATCAATCTTCTTTTGAATTAAAGCAAAAAGACTGTTTAATTGAGAAAATTTTTTCTCCAATTCGTCGGTCGGCGTCTGCAAAAGATTTGCGATGGCCTGGGCAGTGGCCGTCGGATCTTTTATTTCCTTTGGAACGGCACAAAGCCGCAAAAAATCCTTATTAATGGCAACGGGCATTAGCTGACGGTTTTTATCCTGAAAATATATTTTCCCTCGCAGATATTGCCAGTTGTTTTGCTTTGTTTGCACTTGGGAGGCGGCCTGAACAGAAAAAGCCCGATACTTTAATACCTGGAGATTATAAAATCGGAGAATGATGGCAATGGTTAAAGAGAAAAAAACGAAAAAAATAAAATAAAACCGCCAGTCCTCTAAGAAGTTTTTTATTTTTCTATTCGCTCGCCGCATTATTGCCTTTGTTGAAGCCGATAGAATTAACGGATTTCTGATTGGCAAAATAATTGGGACGGCTTTCTTTGACAAGTTTGGTATTCGCCAAAACTTTATCCAAATTAGTTGGGGTGCTTAAATAACTCAATTGAGTTTTTAAATCGGCATTCTTTTCTTCCAGCGTCTGTATTTTCTCTTCGGCTTTCTGGATATCTAAGCGGCTATCTGTTATTTTAACCATCCAAAAAATGTAAAATATTATGCCACTAATAATTGCAACGAGAGTAAAAAGACTTAACAAGGAAGTGATTTTAGCCGCTGCCGTATTGGCGCGTCTATTTTTCTGCCAGCTTATTTTGTTGGCATAAACATTAAAACGATTGGCTTGATAGCTTAAAACTGTCATATTAAAGTTTTTGGGCAGCTCGCAATTTAGCAGAGCGAGCCCTCGGATTATTGAAAATCTCGACTTTGGCCGGCCTAACCGGCTTTTTGGTGATAATATTTAAAGAGCTTGTATTATCGCGAAAGAAATTTTTGACGATGCGGTCTTCCAGGGAATGAAAGCTGATGACAATGATGCGGCCGCCATTTTTTAGGATTCTCAGAGCTCCTTCCAATCCCCTTTTTAAGTTATTTAATTCGTCATTGACGGTAATTCTTAAAGCTTGAAAAATGCGAGTGGCGGGATGCAAATGCCCATGTTGATATTTTTCCGGAACAGCCTGTTTGATTATTTCTACTAATTCAAAAGTGGTTTTAATCGGTTTTTCCTCGCATCTTCTGACGATTTGTTCGGCGATTTTGTGACTGAATTTTTCCTCGCCGTATTCTTGAAAAATTTTTTCCAAATCATCAAGCGACCAATTATTAACAATTTGTTCGGCAGTTAACAAAGCGTCGCTGCCAAAATTCATTAAAAGCGGCTCGTCTTTTTGAAAACTAAATCCGCGGCCCGACTCCTCCAACTCTTTAGAACTCATTCCCAAATCAAACAAGACACCATTCACTTCTTTAAATTTATAATCATCGGCGATTTTTTCTAAATTTTTAAAATTATCTTTCACCAGGATAACCCTATTACCATAAGCCTTTAATTTTTCCTCGGCACTCGACAAAGTGGCAGCATCCAAATCTATGCCCAATACTTTTCCCGAGGGACTGGTTTTTTGCAGAAGACAAAGAGTGTGGCCGGCCTCGCCCACGGTAGCATCAATAAAATTTTCATTGGGTTGGGGATCAAATATTTTTATGACGTCATTTAAAAGAACGGGGATGTGCATGCCAATGTTGTTTAAATTTTTGAGCAGGATTCAATGTGTAGCGACAAAAACTTAACTACAACATTGAGCACCCCGCACCTTTTCTAATGAGGACTCGCTATTAAATTAATCTGTCTATGCTGATAAAATGCTTTAATCTCGGGAAAATATATATTCATTAGAAAAGGTGCGGCGTAAAGGTTTTGTTTCCAAAATCACTGCGACTTCATCTTGTGATTTTGGACAAAGCCCTTTATATTCCTAAATCGCTTAACTTTTCAGCGATTTCAGTTGCTTCTTTTTCAGTTTTGGATTTGTAATCAATCCAATTATTTTCATCCCAAATTTCTATCCGATTATTTAAACCGGCAATTACTGCTTTTTTGTTGAGATTGGCAAATTTACGGAGATAATCCGGAATTAAGATCCTTCCTTGACTATCTAATTCGGTTTCAGTAGCGCCAGCTAACATAAAGCGGGCAAAAGCTCGGGAGTTGGCCTGGCTCAATGGTAAATTCATTAATTTCTGGAGCAAGCTTTCCCAGTCTTTTTGAGGATAGATAAAAAGACAATTATCTAAGCCGCGGGTGATGATTGCTTTCGGTGCCAGATTTTTCCGGAATTTAGCCGGAATGGCTAACCTGCCCTTATTGTCCAAATTGTGACGAAATTCGCCAATAAACATAAGCTTTTTTGTTAGGTAGTGGATAACTTGGGCTTTATCCCCATAGTTATCCACAATTCCCCACTTCTATTCTATAATACACCACAATTTAAAAAATCGCAAAATAATCAGCTTAAAAGAGGTACTAACGATTTTACTTAGAAAAAATTAAAAAATCCGCATTTTAAGCGGATTTTTTAAGAAAATCACTGAGGCCAACGCCTTTTTAATCCACAACTTATCAACAGTTCTTATTCAATTACTTTAAATCAGGGCTTTCTAAGATTCCCCACACCTCCTCTGGAATATTAGGCACGGTCCGAATCGGACTAACTCCCGGATATCGCCAGGCGCTGATTATTCTAATCTTCCTTAATTTTGATTTTGTATTCTCCGACGCCAAGGGTCGGAGCCCCGATCTCCGATAAATTTCATTATCGGAGCGTCGGGGTTGACTTATATTTTGATACATCACCCAAATTTCTGTTGGGTGCTTCTGAGTGCCGGTTGATTGCATTATGGCAACAGTATTTGGCGCAATCCCTTCTTCTTTTCTTTTCGGCGCATTCAAAACCCGCCGGATTCTTTGCTCGGACAATTGATATTGTTTCATTTTATCAATGGAATGATTGGTCCAAATTAAATTGTCGGTATTTTTCGGAATTTTAAAGCGCATATTTCTTCTTTGCTGTTATCCGTAATATAGCTGATGTTATCCCTTCCTTTAAATTGTTCGAAATAATTGTGAACTGTACGCCTACCTGCCAACAGATGAACGCTAATCAATAAGTGCGCCCTGTAGGGATCGGACCTACGACCTTTCGGATGTGAACCGAACGCTCTACCACTGAGCTAAGGGCGCGTACTATTTAAATAATTCTTTCTATTCCTAATTTATCAATGAGTACTTCTTTTTGTGATTCCATTACATCGCGAATTAATCGATCGAACATTGAATAACGATACTGAAATTCTTTCTCGGTTAGAACCAAATAATTCAATTCTTTTCCAAAATCCGCTTCCAGCTCGGCCATTAAATTAGCCAGCCTCCTTTCTTTTATTTTATTTCCAACGATTAGCATGTCAACTTCCCGCATTTTATCGTCGCCGACTAAAACTCCGGTTAAAACCAACAACTTGATGACCCCGATTCTCTGGAATAATTTTATCATTTTTCCTTTGTACCAAAACGACGGGCCAATAACTAAATTTGTCAGCGCTTCGTTAAGCGAAAAGAAGGGATTGAGAAATATTTTCTGCCCCTTCGTCCTTAAAAAGCCGATGTGTTTCAAATTCTTCAGCTCTTTTTTTAATAACCTGCTGTTTTTGATTTTTAGAAATTTTCTCAAATACTTTAAGTTAAAACCACTTCCTTCATGAAGAAGAAAAAAGCGGATGATTTTCACCCTGATTTCCTGGCCGAATAAAATATGAAAAACTAAATCATCCATAAATTATGATAAAATCCCGATATATTCGGGATTTTATCATAATTTCTATTTAATTTCCACTGCTGCTCCGACTTCCTCCAACTTCTTTTTCATCTCTTCAGCTTCCTCTTTTTTAATTCCTTGTTTTATCGGTTTAGGAGCGGCATCAACCAAATCCTTGGCTTCTTTTAAACCCAGGCCGGTAATTTCTCGGACAACCTTGATTGTTTGGATTTTTGCCTGGCCGCCATCTTTCAAAATTAAGTCAAAGCTGGTCTTTTCCTCAGCTGGACCGGCAGCAGGTCCATTACTGGCTGCGGCCGCCACCATCGTCGGCGTGGCTGAGACTCCAAATTTATCTTCTAAAATTTTTACTAATTCGGCCAATTCAGCAACATTTAATTTTTCAATGGCCTCAACTAATTTCTCAAATTTTTCCGGAATCTTTTTTTCGCTCATATTATTTTTTGGTTATGCGATCTAAGGCAATTACCAATTTCTGTAAATTGCCGTGAAGAACCCCGACCAAGGCTCTTGGTAAAGAATTTAAAACGTAAACCAATTGACTGAGTAAAACTTCGCGGGATGGCAATTTTGCCAATTTGACAATCATCTCGGCATCAACAAAATTTTTATCAATAAAACCTCCTAAAATTTTAAATGTTTTGCTTTTCTTGGAAAATTCGTAAATATTTTTGGAAGCCAAAATCCCCTCTTCCGGACTAAAAATCAAGGCAATCGGACCCGGAAATTGGAAGATATTGAAATTCTGAGCGCCGGCTAATTTAAGAATTCTTTGAATTAAGGTTTTCTTAATAACTTTTATTTCAATCCCTTCTTTTATCAGCGAACGCCGCAATTCTTTCATTTCCGAGACTTTTAAACCGGTGAAATCGACCATCAAAATAGCCCGGGCATTTCTGCCTTTTTTGCTAAATTCCTCTATAGTTTTTGATTTTTGTTGACGTGTTAGCATGCCAAATTTATTAAAATTTTACGAGCGGAGTGAGGAAAATTTTACTATAAATTTGAGCACCCCGCACCATTGCGACGATTATTTAACAGGTTTATTTAGAAATTCAGAGTTATTGCCTGAATACTTGCAGTGCCGACCGAGGGCTGAATAAGCCCAAGTCCGCCAAAGGCGGACATAGCTATCCGCCAGGCCGGCACCATGAAATTTAATTGTCGCAATGGTGCGGGGTCCTCGATTTTGTGAATTCGCTTCGCTCATACAAAATCGGGATAAAAAAATCTGCGATAGAGCCGCAGACAACAAAAATAATTGTTACCTCGACAGGACTTATTGCCGCCCAGAGCGGTTGCCTGTTGTCTACGGTATGATTCCATTATATCCGCCCACGGCGGATGTAATGTCGCTCGGTCGGAAAACGAAAATAAATTTTCGTTTTTCTCCCTCGCTTCCATTATATACAGCATTAAAAAAGTGTCAAGGGGTAAAATATTTGACAAAATAACAATAACTGATTACGATAAAAGTGGTTATTTAAAATTACTAAAAAGGAGGATAAAATGCCGAGAAAATCTTGGGACCAATATTTTATAGATATCGCCAAAGTGGTGGCTAGTCGGGCTACCTGCAACCGCGCTACAGTAGGAGCGGTTGTCGTTGACCCGGAAGATCATCAGATTTTGGTAAGCGGCTATAACGGCTCGCCGCGGAAATTGGACCACTGCGACGAAGTCGGACACTTAATGCAGGAAAATCACTGCCGCCGCGTCGTCCACGCCGAAATCAATGCCATTTGCCAGGCTGCCAGACGCGGTATTAGCCTCAAAGGAAGCGTGATTTATATCACCGGCTATTTCCCCTGCCTCAACTGCATGAAAGCGATTATCCAAGCCGGGATCAAAGAAGTCGTTTACGAAAAAGAATACCACAGTGCTGAATATCAATGGGAATTCAATATCGCCAAATCTTTTGCCCAAGAAGTAGGAATTGAACTGCAATGCCTAAATCCCTCCTAAATCCCTAAGGAAGGAGAGATAAAAAGAATCAAGATGAGGTTTAAAGAAAAAACCAATTTTGCTTTCCGAAAAAGGAGGTAAGAAAATGAGAATTGCTTTTGAGAAAATTATCGAGAAATTTTACCGGGTGAGAAGAACTTACTATGGCCTCAGGAAAAGATACGATGAGTTAAGCCAAAAAATAAGAGATTACATCAGGGCCCATTATCATTATTTAGACGAGAAAAAACGTCCTACCTGGAAAGGCAAAAAATATCTGGTCTATCTTGAATGCGAAACGGAAAAAATTATCGATGTTAAGAAGTTTATTCGACGAGTCGGACTAAAGAGGGCTTTGGAATTCATAAAAATTTCCAGAAAAGATGTGGAAAATAATCTCGAATATTTTGGTTTAACTAAAGAAGATTTAGCCGGACTCCTAAAAACTCGGGATGTTTATCCCCCGACAATCATAATTTTCACCCTCCGAAAACAGCGGGTTTGACCCGTATCAAAAGGAGTGGTAATGAAAAATGATCCTACTCCCTTAATCTTTGTTTTCTTTCTCTATTACGGCGATTTAATCAGACTCTTTTCCTGGAATGAAAAACTTTTAAGGAAAATCATCAAATACTGCCGCCTCCAACCGCCGTTGCTCCATCCTCAAGTCACCAATCCCTTTTGCCAAACCCATGCCTGCCCGCACAACCGCAGTCCTCCCAACAATTTAATTCTAAATAGGCCCGTAGCCATCTCATGACCGGGCCTGTTTTTTTAAAAGCAGCTGTTGTATAATAATATTTAAAATTTATGAACAGAGCAGAGCAACAAAGAAAAAGATTGAAACATTTTGCCTTAAAAAATCTAGGCAAACTCTATAAATATGCTGTCAAAAAATCGGAAATCGGAAAATTTTTTGACTGTTCTAGTTTGACCCAATATCTCTATCGGCGAATTGGAATCGAAATCCCCCGCTCCACGATTTTACAAGCCAGCTGCGGCCGGATGGTACCAGCTAGAAAACACGGTTTAATATTTAAACCAAAAGATTTAAAAGTCGGGGATTTGCTATTTTTTAAAGGGGAAAAAGGTCATTATAATAAAGAGTTTCCTCAAGGAATCGGCCACGTGGAAATGTATCTGGGTAATGGTAAATTAATCGAGGCCTGCGGCCACAGCCGAGAAAACAATCGCAAAGTAAAATTGATTAATTTAAAAAAGGAGTTGAAGCGACGAGATTTTTGCCTTGTTAAAAGAATTCTGAAAGGGTCGGATGTCAAAAGGTGGCACAATGACTACATCCAATTTTTCAAAAAATAAAAAGGGCTCGTAGGTAAAAGCTTTGGCTCTTTAAAATCCAAGCTCTCGGCGCTCGCCTCCCCTTCGTTAATTAATTTTTCAATGGAAGTGTCTGGGCTGGCGTTATAGTCTGACCAAAAATAGGTGCACTCCAAATCAATAGGCTGAGAATAAAAAGCAAGATTAAAATAAAAAGGATAATTTTTCTTTTTTTCATAAAATTGTGATAATATATTTTCGGCTGTTTTAAGCTTCTTCGATTTTTCTAATGAGATGGTGCTCCCGCAATTTTTCCAGGGCCTTGGCTTCAATCTGGCGAATCCGTTCGCGAGTGACATTAAATTCTTTCCCCACTTCTTCAAGAGTGTGAGTCACTCCATCGTCCAGGCCGAATCTCATTGAAAGAATTTTTTGCTCTCGAGGCGATAAGTCAACTAAAATGTGTCGCAGTTGGTCGCGCAGCAAACTTTGGGAGGCGGCTTGCGAAGGCGAAATGCTCTTTTCATCGGAAATAAATTCGCCCAAAAGCGATTCATCGTCAGAATCGGCAATGGGAGATTCCAAAGATAGAGTTTCCTGGGCAATTTTTATTAAATGATGCACTTTTTCCACATCAATATTCATTTCAACGGCAATTTCCTCCGGCAAAGGATCACGGCCCAAATCTTGAGCCAGGCGCCGGCGAACTTGGGCGTATTTGGAAAGCGTTTCAATCATATGGACCGGGATGCGAATGATTCTGGTCTGGTCGGCCAAAGCGCGCGTAATCGCCTGCCTAATCCACCAGGTGGCATAGGTAGAGAATTTAAAACCTCGGGTATAATCAAATTTTTCCACTGCCCGGGCCAAACCAATATTGCCTTCTTGAGTTAAATCCAAAAGAGTTAGATTGGGACTGCGATTAACATACTTTTTGGCGATAGAAACTACCAATCGAAGATTGCTTCTGATTAATTGTTGTCGCGCTTCTTCGTCGCCAGCCTCCACTCTTTTTGCCAATTCTTTTTCCTGGGCAGCGGTTAAAAGCGGAATTTTTCCGATTTCCCGCAAATAACTTTGAACGGCGTCAGAGATATTGCCATAATCATCAATTTGGCCGGCTTTCTTTAAATCTTCTTCGGTTATTTCGCCTTGAGGAGAAAGCTCAATCAAATCTTTAGCCTCCATCACTTCCACATTGGCCTTCTCACATAAATCATAAATCTTTTCCAAAAAAGAAATGTCGGTTTCAATGTCCGGAAATTCAGTCAAAATTTCAGTTTCGGTGATAAAACCGCGTTCCTTTCCTTTTTTAAGCAATTGGGATAATTTTTCCTCCCACAACGACCGATTTTTTGACGCCGCTGAGGCTCTCTTCCTTTTCTTGGACGCCGAAGAAATCCTCCTTGATCGCCGCTTGAGTTTTTTCTTTAATGATTTTTTCGGTCGTTTTTTGTAAATTTTTTGTTTTTTCTTTTTCTTTTTCATCGCGCTTGAAAAGCGTTTTAAAAATTGGCGAACTCTTTAAGCAATTCGCCAAATTCGCTTAAATTTTTGTTTAATTTTTCCAAGTCATTGGCTCTTTCCGATTCTTTAATTAAAATTGTTTTCTGGAAAATCATTTCTCGCAAAATTTCTTTCCGCAGCTCCCGCAGAGCTGTTTCAAAATCTTCCAGCACCTCAACGGTCTCGCCCCACTCATAATCCGCCAGAAGTTTGAAATAACCGATTTTCTCAGCCAGCACATCATCATTTATATCATTTAATTTATTGGATAGCAAAACGTCAACAACTCCCAAATAGTCGGGGCTAAAATAACTTTTGACATCAACCAATCGCAAACGCGCCGTCTCATCTTTGATGGCCAGAGCCAAAATTCTTTCGCTTAACAATTCCTTCCGGGTTTTAACGATTTTGACCGGTTCTGCTTCGAATTTTTCAGCAGTTAAATGACGTGGCTCATTTTTTATTTTTAATAACTCCTCCTCTAAATAAGATTCTTTAATTTGTAAATCTTCGGAAATCCTGCTAATCCAATGGGCGCGTTCAATGGCACTGGCCAGCCATTTTATTTTGGAAAGAAGAAAGTTAACGGCTTTTTTCTTTTCTTCCAAATTATTTTTATCCAAGCCGGAGGTGGCTATACGGTAATAGTAATCGCCCGAGTCCTCGGCTTTTTCCACCAAATGGCTGAGTTGTTTTGGAAATGCCGCTGCAAAATCAGCCGCGTCTTTTATCCCTTCGGGCAAAGTTAAAACCGAAACATTGAAATCAAAACTTTTGGCTAAATCAATGGCGCGCTCCGTCGCCAAACGGCCTGCTTCATCCATATCATAAGCAATCAGCAAGTTTTTGGTCGGCCGTTTCAGGATTTTTAACTGTTCTCCGGTTAAGGCCGTGCCGGAAGTGGCCGCAACGTTTTTTATCCCATCTTGCCAAGCCATCAAAAAATCCATTTGACCCTCAACCAGAATCGCCTGATTCTTCTCCCGAATTTCTTTTTTATTTTGGGAAAAACCGTAAAGCAGCCGTCCCTTATTGAAAATCGGACTTTCAGGCGAATTTAAATATTTCGGTTCGTTAGGATGATGCTCTTCATTAAAAATTCTTCCGGTAAAACCGACGGTGCGCTCTTGATTGTCAAAAATCGGGAAAATAATGCGGCTACGAAAGCGGTCAAAATAAGAATTGGGCTGCAGATTGGATTTAATGATTAGACCTGTTTTGGCAATGTCCTCGGTTTTAAAACCGTTTTTGACTAAATAGCGGGACAAACTGTCACTGGCTCCCGATGCAAAACCCAGGCGCCAAAAATCAATTGTCTCCCGTTTTAGGCCCCTTTTCCCCAGATATTCCAGAACAGCTTCGTTTTCTTTTAAATCATTTTCAAAATATTCGGCGGCCTTTTCGCAGATGCTGTACATTTTTAGCATTTCGTTCTGAATTCGCGGGTCCTCTTTTTTTAATTCAACGCCGGCCTGCTTGGCTAATAATCTTAAAGCCTCCGGAAAATCCAAATTTTCGTACTTCATTATGAACTTAAAAATGTCGCCGCCCTCTCCGCAACCAAAACAGTGCCAAATCTGACGCTCGGGTGAAATCATAAAAGAAGGAGTTTTCTCTTTATGAAATGGACATAAAGTCCGGTAGTTGGCGCCGGATTTGGTTAATTTAAGATAACCGCTGAGCACTTCAACGATATCCAAACGATCTTTGATTTCATCAATAATCGTCATGATTAATCAAATTTTATTTTGAAAAATTTCTTTTTGCCAATTTTAATAATATGTTCTCTGGTCGGATCCAAAATATAAAAGGGGTCCTTAATGGCTTGACCATCAATATCTATGCCGCCCGCCGAAACTAAAGCTTGGGCCTGGGAATTGCTCTTAATCTCGGGATCAAATTTTGGCAGAATTTTAAACAGCGGTGTTTTTTCAAATTTCAAAACTACTAACGGCAAATTCGCCGGCAGTTCTTTCTGGCTAAAAGTTTTTACAAAAAATTCTTGCGCTTTCTCTGCGACCTCCGGGCCATGATAAATTTTAACAATTTCCCAAGCCAGCCGCAATTTCAACTCGCGAGGGTTAATCCGGCTATTTTTCAAATCTTTTTCCAATCCATTCACTTCTTCTTCTGCCAGGTCGGTGCAAAGCCGGAAATATCTAATAATTAAACCATCAACGAGAGACATAATTTTGCCGAACATTTTTTCCGGTGCCTCACTAATACCCACATAATTACCCAATGACTTGGACATTTTCTTCTCGCCGTCTAATCCTTCTAAAAGCGGTAGGGTCATCGTCACTTGCTGCTGTTGCTGGTAAAATTTCTGAACTTCCCGGCCAACTAAAAGATTAAAGGTCTGGTCCGAGCCGCCAATTTCAATATCTGCCTTCACCGCGACAGAATCGTAGCCCTGCATTAAAGGATATAAAAATTCATGCAGCGATATTTCGCTGCCGCCTTTAAAACGATTTCTAAAATCCTCGCGCTCAAGCAATTGAGCAACGCTTAAAGTGCTCATTAAACCCAGTAAATCTTTTAGCGATAATTTCGCCAGCCATTGGCTATTGTAGCGCACCTCGGTTTTTTTAGGGTTTAATATTTTTTTAGCTTGTTGAAAATATGTTTGAGCGTTTTTCTTTACTTCTTCTTCAGAAAGAATGGGCCGGGCTTGACAACGGCCGCTCGGGTCGCCCACTCTCGCAGTGAAATCACCAATAATTAAAATCACTTGATGGCCAAAGGTTTGAAATTGTTTTAATTTTTTTAAAACAATCGCATGCCCTAGGTGCAAGTCCGGCGTCGTAGGATCCACTCCCAATTTTACTCGGAGCGGCCTTTTGTCGCGAGAAGATAAATTCAATTTTTCTTCAAGACCGCCGCGAGGTAAAACCTCAATTATCCCCTCTTCTAGCGTTTTTAATTGTTCCGAAAAAGAGGCGGTTAAAAACTTTTTCATATCGTTAATCTTTGTTTCTATTAATACTGATTATACAATATAAACCACAAAATCTCAATCAATTTTTTTAATCTTTATTCTCTCCATAATTTATTTCCTTTTATCCATAGCCAGATCCAGCAATTTGAGCAGTAAATCAGTATAGCTTAAGCCGGCCGCGGCCGCGGCCTTGGCCATTCCTGCATCAGAAGAGATGTCGGGATTGGGATTTACCTCCAAAACATAAAGTTGGTTCGTTTTTGCATCATAGCGAAAATCAACGCGCGCATAACCGCGGCAACCGAAAATTTTATAGCACTTCTTGACCGTTTCCTCAATAAATTTCACCAGCTTTTCATCAATTTTAGCCGGACAAATAACCGGCGTCTTTTTAAAAGCAATGCTTTGTTTAACCCATTTCGCCCGATAAGAAACAATCCGCGGCATATTGGGCGGCATCCCGCTAAAATCAATTTCCGCAATTGGCAAAACCGATAATTTTTTATTTCCGATAACAGCCACGTTAAATTCGCGACCATCAATAAATTCTTCTACTAATGCTTCCTGTTCATAAACATCCAAAATGTGGCTGACCTGTTCTTTCAACTGTTCTTCGTCGTTGACCACCGATCTCTCTTTAATGCCGACGCTGCCATCTTCCCGAATCGGTTTAACAATTAATGGAAATCTCAAATCGGAATTTAATTTGCGATTGGCCGCAGTAAAAACTTGAAATTTCGGCGTCAAAATGCCGTTAAAAGTCAAAATCTCTTTGGTTCTGGCTTTATTTTGACAAAGGGCCAAAGTAAAATAATTGTTTCCGGTATAAGAAATATTTAAAATATCGAAAATTGCCGCCACATGCGGCTCTAAAAGCGGATCTTCCCGAATACCGTCGTCCGCTAAATTAAAAACTACATCTGGCCGCTCGGCTTTTAGCTGCAGATAAGTTTCTTCGGTGGCGGGCAGAATTTTAACCTCGTGAATTCCTTCCAAAGATTTTTTGATATCCAAGGCATCGTTAATATTTTCCCTGCCGTAAGTATCAATGTCACTTGTCTTTTTGGGTTCTCGGGTAAGAATTGTTATTTTCATCTCTCTGTATTTTATTATATCAGAGTTTTTTTATTTTCCAATGCCTTCAGGGATTTTAACCGCGCCGGCTCGTCGAACAATCAACCGGCTACCTTTAATTTCAACCAGCGTGGATGGTGATGAAGACAAATAGCCGCCGTTAACATAAAAATTAATTTTATTCTTAAAGTATTTTTTGGCTTGTCTAATGGTAGAAGCCGGCTTAAATCCTTGTAAGTTAGCGCTTGGCGCGACCAGAGGGCCCGTGATTTTCAATAATTGCCGCAGTTCCTTTTTGGCTGGTAAACGAAAAGCCAAAGTTTTAGCGCTGCGGTGCAAATATGCGAATTTTTTGCTCCGGCAAGGCAAAATAACGCTCACTTTCCCGGGCCACAATTTCTTTAATATTCCTTTCTGACGAATACCTGTTCGAATACCGAATAATTTCAAATCATCCAAAGAGCTTATCAGAATAATCATCGGCTTTTTCTTCTCTCTCTTGCGCAACTTATAAATTCTTCGAACGGTTTTGGGCATTAAAGCCGAACCAACTAATCCGTAAATGGTGTCAGTGGCCACGACACCCACTCCCCCCTTAACTAAAATGGGAATTATCTTTTCTTTTTGTTTTTTAGAAACTGGCATTTTTTCTTCGCTGTTTACGACTGAAACTGTTGGCGAAACGATGCGACTCATTTCTTACTCTTAAGATTGTAATTTTAATTGATTGGATTAATTCTTTGATTGATTTCTTGGTGTTTTTTGGAAAAACCAATTTGTCATTGGCTAATTTTGAAATGCCCATCAAAGGAATATTCACAAAATTTTCTTTGAGAGTGGACAAAACAGCGCTAACCTGCGGCTTACCGCCGTCAACAACAATCAGATCCGGAAAAACCCACTCTCGATGCCTAAGACGGCGACTAATCACCTCTCTTAAAGATCCTAAATCGTCTTGTTTTTTGGCTGTCCTGATTTTAAATAAACGATATTCGCTTTTATCCGGCTCACCATTGGTGAAAACAACCATTGAACCAAATGGTTCTTTACCAGTCAAATGGGAAATGTCATAACCTTCGATACGATTAAACTTAGAAAGATAGGGGCGTCCCAGCTCATCATAAGAAATCAAGGCCACATCTTGAATGTGCTCCAAGCTTTTGATTTTTTCCGGATTTTCTTTTTCCAGTTTCTTCAATAAATTTTTCTTTTTGCCTTCCAGAAGTGAAATGATATTATTTATATTTTTCCGATATTCTTGTTTAGAAATTTTGCCAACACATGCGCCCGGACACAATCCTATCTGATAATTAAAACAGGATTTCCCGGAATTCGGGCGGCAACTGCTGTAAGGAAAAATTCTTCTAACGATTCTTAAGGCGTTTCTGATTAAGCCCAAACTTTGGTATGGACCAAAAATTTTTCCGCTTGGCAAAAATTTTTCCAATTCCCTTTCTCTGACAAGCATTGGGTATGGGTAATCAATTTTGGGAATAACAATATAAACAAAAGAGCGATTGTCTCTTTCTTTAACATTGTATTTGGGCCAATGTTTTTTAATCAGGTTTGCCTCCAAAAAGATAGATTCCAAAAGAGTATCGGTTTCTTTATGTTTTATTTTCGTTGCCAATTTCAGCATTTCTTTTAATCTCGGCTCAATAAATTTCTGGAAATAATTTGAAACTCTCTTTCTTAAACTTGTTGCCCTGCCAATATACAAAATCTTTCCCTTTTTATTCAGGAAAAAATACACTCCCGGCTTATCCGGCAACTTTTTGGCTTGATTAATTAGATTCATAAATATTTTTTTAAATATTTACCGGTATAAGATTTTTCGGATTTAATAATTTCCTCTGGCAAACCGGAGGCAATTAATTTGCCGCCTTTTTCTCCGCCTTCGGGACCCAAATCAATAATATAATCGCAGGATTTAATCACATGCATATTGTGTTCAATCACAATAACGGTATTTTGTTTTTCCACCAATTTGTTAATCACTTTTAAAAGCATTTCGATGTCATAGTAATGGAGACCGACTGTCGGCTCATCCAATAAATATAGAGCGCGTTTTCCCAAGGGATGCGTCAATTCCCTGCCCAATTTAATGCGCTGGGCTTCGCCGCCGGAAAGAGTTGTGGCTGATTGGCCTAATTGAATATAACCCAAACCTACTTCCTGCAAAACTTTCAGTTTATCCGTAATTAAATAAATGCCATCAAAAAATTCTACTGCTTCATCCACTGTCATTTCCAAAACCTCGCTGATATTTTTTCCCTGCCTGCCGGCAGGCAGGTGCTTATATTTAACTTGCAGGGTTTCTCTGCTGAATCTTTTGCCATGACAAACTTGGCACTGAACCAAAACCGGCGGCAAAAAATGCATCTCAATCAAATTATAACCGGCGCCCTGGCAGGCTTCGCAGCGTCCGCCAGAAACATTGAAAGAAAATCGCGAAGCAGTATAACCTCTGGCGCGCGCATCCTCCAATCGGCTGTAAAAATCGCGAATTGGCGTAAAAATTCCGGTATAGGTTGCGGGATTTGAACGCGGTGTTCTGCCAATCGGCGACTGGTCAACCAAAACCGCCTTATCAATGTATTCTGTCCCCAAAACTTTACTTACATCTTCCAATCGGTCGCCAAAACCGCCCTTGATATGATTCAAATTCTTATACAAAATATCGTAAATAAAAGTGGATTTTCCGCTGCCGGAAACTCCGGTTAGACAAATGAATTTTCTTAAGGGAATTTCTACGTTAATATTTTTCAAGTTATTGGCTCGGGCACCGATAATTTTTAATTTTTCGGTGATTTTGCTGTGGCGATGTTGGGGTAATTTAATTTTACGTCTACCAACCAAATACTCTAAAGTAAGCGATTTGTTAATTTGCGAAGGTGTTTTTAACAATGTCTCCACCTCGCCCTCCACCACTACCTCCCCTCCGTTTCTTCCGGCTCTCGGACCCAAATCTACCAGATAATCAGAGTGTTTGATTGTTTTCTCGTCGTGTTCAACAATAATCACGGTGTTTTTCTGGGCTTTTAAAGATTTTAAGGTATCAATCAGTTTATCTGTGTCTCTTTCGTGTAAGCCAATGGTCGGCTCATCCAAAACATACAAGGTATTTGACAATTGCGAGCCGATTTGCGATGCCAAGCGAATGCGCTGTGCTTCTCCGCCGGACAATGTTTCTGCCTGACGGTTTAAAGTCAAATAATCCAGGCCGACCTGAAGCAAAAAATTCAAGCGGTCAATAATTTCTTTTAAAACATTGGCGGCAATGGTTTTCTGACGTACTGTCATTTTGGCATAATATTCCGAAAAAAATTCACGAGCGCGGTCAATGGTAAAACCACTCACCTCGTAAATGTTTTTCCCTCTGATTTTTACGGACAATGCTTCGGGTTTTAATCTTTTGCCCTTACAAACCGGACAAATTGTATTTAAAAATAAATCGGTTTTCCCCAAACCGTGGCACTCGGGGCAGGCGCCATAAGGGCTGTTAAAAGAAAACAAGCGCGGCTCAACCTCAGGGAAAGAAAATCCATCGTTGGGACAACTCCATTTGCTTGAGAGCGAGAGTTCTAACGACGCGCCAGCTGGCGGATTGCCTTTTTCTTTTGTGCCCGAGGCGGATGATCCGCCTTTGGCGGAAAAAACCGCGATTACCAACCCTTTGCTATAATTCAAAGCGTTTTCCACCGCCTCCACCAATCTGCCCTCGTCAGACGGCATTACGCGGTCCATAACAATTTCAATGGTGTGATTCTTGTATTTTGACAAAACAATTCGGTCGTGCAAAGAATGAATTTTTCCGTCAATCCGCGCCTCAGAGAAACCCAGAGAGAGATAATCGTAGAATAATTGATAATACTCCCCTTTTCTGCCGCGCACTACCGGCGAAAGAATCAAAACTGATTCGCTTTTTAATTCATTTGCCTTGTCTTTGATAATATCAATCATTTCGTCAACCGAGAGTTTTTGAATCTTTTGACCGCAAACAGGACAAAATATCTCGCCCAAACGCGCGTATAAAACCCGCATATAATCGTAAATTTCCGTAAGCGTTCCGACTGTGGAACGCGGATTGTGAGAAAGCGCCCGCTGGTCAATGGCAATCGCCGGCGAAAGTCCTTTAATTTCATCAACGTCTGGCCTATCCAATTGTCCCAAAAATTGTCGGACATAAGGAGAAAGTGATTCAATGTAGCGACGCTGACCCTCGGCAAAAATTGTATCAAAAGCCAAGGAAGATTTTCCGCTTCCTGAAACGCCAGTAAAAACCACAATCTTTTCTTTGGGAATTTCCAAATTGATGTTCTTTAGATTGTGAACTCTGGCTCCCTTAATGATAATTTTTTCCTCTTTTTCCATATTTAGTCCAAATCAATTAAATTCTCTATTTTCTTTCGGATTGTCTCTGGCTTAATATGATGTTTTTTATTATATTCACGCTGGGTTTTTCTTCGGCGTTCTACTTCTTTGACTGCCCGTTTTATTGAACCGGTTAGTTCGTCAGCATATAAAATTACTTTTCCCTTAACGTTTCTTGCGGTTCTTCCCATGGTCTGAATCAAAGATGTTTCGCTGCGCAAAAATCCTTCACGGTCGGCATCCAAAATCGCCACCAGTGTTACTTCTGGCAAATCAAGGCCTTCACGCAATAAATTCACTCCGACCAAAACATCAAATTTTCCCTGGCGAAACTCGGTCAAGATTTTTGCCCGTTCCAGTGTCTGGGTATCGGAATGCATCCATCTGGCTCTAAATTTTTTCCTGGCTAAAAACTCGCTTAAATCCTCCGCCATTTTTTTTGTTAAAGTATTAATGATTGCCCGTTCGCCTAATTTGACGATTCTTTCAATTTCATTAATTACATCGTCAATCTGGGAATAATTTTTCTTTTTATCAAATACCGGCCTCACTTCAATTGGCGGGTCAATCAAACCAGTCGGCCTAATAATCTGTTCGGCAATCTGTTGAGAATGTTCTATTTCCCAATCAGCGGGTGTGGCAGAAGTAAAAATAATCTGATCTGTTCTTTTTTCAAATTCGCTAAATTTTAACGGCCGGTTATCCAAGGCCGAGGGCAAGCGCCAGCCGTATTCAACCAACGCTCCTTTCCTGCTTTTGTCTCCCTCATACATTCCCCTTAACTGCGGAACTGCAATGTGTGATTCGTCAATAATGGTTAAAAAATCCCCCCTACCATTTTTATATGGGAAATAAGAAAGTAATGTGTCTGGCGGCTGGCCCGTCAATTTTCCTGTCAAATGCCGCGAATAATTTTCAATGCCGTGGCAATAACCGATTGAACGCAACATCTCAATGTCATATCGGGTCCTGCGCTCCAATCTCTCTGCCTCAAGATAAAAACCCTTTTTATGAAAATAATTCAGCCGTTCTTTTAATTCTTTCTGAATTTCTTGAATTGCTTTTTCCCGTTCCGGTTCGGTGGAAACAAAGTGTTTCGGCGGAAAAATCACCAATTCATCCAGTTTTTTTATAAATTTTTGCTTCAAAATATCAACCAACGCCAATGTTTTTATTTTCTGGTTTTCAATTTCTACGTAATAAGTGAAGTCTCCGGAAGCGGGCATAATTTCAAAAACATCGCCGCGCAAGCGAAAATATCCTCTTTTCAATGCAGTATTGGTGCGCAAAAACTGGATTTTTACCAATTGCCTGACTAAATCTCCTCTGATAATTGGTTTTCCAATTTCCAAGTGCAGTGATGCGCCCAGATAAGTTAATGGCACACCCAGATTGTAAATACAGGAAACCGAAGCAACAATAATCACATCGCGCCTCGTCATTAAAGCGCTGGTGGCGCGATGGCGCAATTTGTCAATTTCTTCGTTTATCATCGCTTCTTTCTCAATGTAAGTGTCGGTGATCGGCAGATAGGCCTCGGGTTGGTAATAGTCGTAATAGGAAACAAAATAATTCACCGAGTTTTTTGGGAAAAAATTTTTGTATTCGCGATATAATTGCGCTGCCAGGGCCTTATTCGGAGCAATAACCAAAACCGGCTGATTAAAACGACTTAGGACATTTGCCATGGTAAAAGTTTTACCCGAACCAGTAACGCCTAAAAGCGTCTGGTAGCGGTAATTTTTCTTAATTCCCTCAACCAGCTTTTTGATTGCCCGAGGCTGATCTCCAGTGGGTTTAAAATTGGATTTTAATTGAAATATTTTATCCATATGCCAAAAATCGCCGCAGTGGCGGCTATAGGGGTCTATATGATTTGATTGTATCTTAAAACAAAGAGGTAAAAAATTCAAGACCTTACGGTTGAAGAATGTCTTCTGTCCGGCCGTCAATTGAAATCATCACATCGGTGGTTCCGAGCGCGGCAAAACGAACCGGAATTTTTATATGCTCAGCGTTGGCGGGCAGTCCCGAAGGATTGTCTTTCTCATAGTTTTTGATTTGGAATTCGACTAATTTTTAAATAATATATCTTTTTATTGTCGGCGCCAAATGGACCAAAAATTCATAGGGAGAAAGCGTGGCGATTTTAGCATAATTTTCAACGGAATTTAACCTGGAAGGATTGGTGGAAATAACTTCCACTTCGTCTTCCAATTTCAGCGGTTCTTTAACATCGGAAATATCAACTATGGCCAAATTCATACTCATCCGTCCCAAAAACCGCAAGGGCTGATTGTTAAAATAAACGGCTCCGCCTTGACTTAAGGTCCACGATAGACCTTCATAATAACCGCAGGGTAAAATTGCTATTTTCATATCCCGATCCGCTCGAAAAAGAAAATTATAGCCAATGCCCTCTCCTTTTTTAATATCCCGAATATTGACGATTTTGGCCTTGAACGAAAGAATTGGTTTTAAATCCAAAAGTTTGTCTTCACGATTCTCAAAACCATAAAGGCCGATGCCCAAACGAATTAAATTACTCTTTCCTTTATCCAAATAGCGCGTGCCGGCGGTGGCGGCAAAATGCAAAACAGCTTTAGAAAAATATCTTTCAAAAATCTCAACAGCTTTGTTCCATTTCTCCATTTGAACCAAAGTGTTGGTTGGATCAAGATTGTTGGCATCGGCCAAATGCGTCAGTAATCCATCAATTCTTATTTTCTTATTTTCGGATAATTTTTTAATGGTCGTTTCTAATTCGGGAATAGCCACCCCCTGCCGATGCAAGCCAGTATCAACCTTCAAATGAACAGTTAAAGGAAAGCTTATTTGTTTCTTTAAAATCTCGGTTTGAGCCAAAGAATTGACTACCAAAATTATTTTTTTCAATTCCTTCAGAAACCGCAAGCTTTTTTCAGCCACATATCCCAAAATAATAATTTCCTTTTTAACGCCGAACTGCCTCAAGAGCTGGGCCTCAACCAAGCTATCAACAGCAAAATAACGGACATCGCGGTTGTGGTCCAAAAATAAGCCAATTTCTTTAAGTCCGTGGCCGTAAGCATTGCTTTTCAAAACTGCGGCTATTTGATGACTTGGAAACCTTTGGCGAAATTGAGAAATGTTATGCAATAAATTTTGCGAGTTAATTTCAATCCGTAAAAGATGACTATCCGCCTTATCAAACAAATTTTTTATTTGGCGAAAAAAATTAAGTACGCGCATAATTATGAATTACTCAAAATCAGGGAAATCATTGCCCCAGGAGCAAAATTGGCAGCCGCTATGCGAAGCCGGCGCCGGATTAGCGATTAATTGAAGTGCCTTGGCAAAAACTTCATAAGCCCTTTGAGGGTTGGTTTCCATTTTTTGGGGTTCAATTCGAAACTTAATCAGCCCATTCTCTTCCACTTTTTTGGGAATGTAATAGATTAGATAACCAAAAGATGGAGTTGGATAACCGGATTTCTCCAATAAGAAAGCATAGCAATCCAGCTGGGTTTGATAATAAGAAGTGGAATCTTCTTTTAAATCAAAACCCCGCGTCTTATAATCAACCGGGATATAGTAATCGCCATTAACAAAACATTCGTCTAACGCGCCAAACAAAACGGCATTTAAAGTATCATCAGTGTATGACAAACCAGTTTTCCAATTGCGCCACTTATCCATCAGGGCTTGGTCAGAAAAGGGTTTGCCCTCCACCTTTCCTTCTAATTCCGGCGGCACCTTGCCCAAGACGCGATATTGGTCAAAATACTCTTTTATTAAACGGTCCAAGCCATTCGGCAAACTGGAAAACGGGCCTTGAGGCCGATGCACACCTTTAACTTCCGACAGCCAGAAACAAAGCGGGCACTCCTGAAAAAGATTTAATTTCGAAGGCGAAAGCCAAATTTTGGAGTTCAAATTTTCCATAAGATTCATTATATCTCTAATGAGATGTAATCTCGCTCGGTCAAAAACCGAAAATTGATGATTTTTGATTTTCTTCCTCGCTTTGATTATACACTAAATTGAGCAATTTAAAAATTTTCTTGATTCCTGTTTTATAAAACGGGATAATATACCCCTCTTGACAAAAAATAAAAGGAGGTTAAGATGAGGATGGTTTTTTTAACAATTTTTATTGATTGGAGGTAAACCAATATGAAGCGATTTTTGACGATTTTACTGGTCATCGGCCTATTCAGCGCTATTTTTCAGGCGCCGATTCTGGCCAAAGAAAATTTCCGAATCAAAATTCTCTGGCAAACTAATCAAATTCTCAATCAATCCCCCATTTCCGAACAGCAATACGCCCACCGGAGCAACAGAAACATTGATTATTATTTCGGCGATTGGTGGTGGTATGCCCGTGGCTATACCGAATGCTGGGTCGGCACTTTTTCAGGGTTGAATTACAAAATCGGCGAAATGGTACCGGGCTATCAAACCCGTTCTCTCACCCAACACAAGATAAATCAACATTTCGGCCTGGAAGCAGAACTGCGTCTTTTCAAAAAATTCTGGCTGGGTTTAAGCTATCTCCCCACTCCTACTTTTGTCATTGATACCGTCGAACAAAAAGATGTTTTCCGATTCGATGATTTCCAGAAACTTTCCGAGCAAATAATCCCTGACTACGGCACCTACTACGAATACTACATGTCGTTTAGTCGAACTTCCACCATTCAAAAAACGAGCGAAAAATTTTTCGCCAGAAATTTCAATATCTATCTCAAAACAGAAATTACGGAAGCGTTTATCAATATCTTCGGTGGAATCGGCTTGGACAGTTGGCAGTTAATAAGAGAGGTCAAAAAGGATCAAACAATCTACAACATCCTGCCCTGGGAAGGCGATCTGATTAGTTCCAAAGAAAACAATCAGACAACAACCAAAAAACAGTGGTATTGGCGACCATTCGCCCTAATCGGCTTACAGGTTGACGTTTATAAAGGACTAATGCTGGGCGTTCAAGGCAAGTTCTTTTCTCAAACCAAAAGATTCGATTATCACCACGAACTTCTTTTGCCTTCGCCGGAGCTGGACAAAAATTATTGGAGCCGACGACTTGACTCCGGAGCGATTCTTTTTTATCTGGGCTACACCTTCTGAGTAATTCAAGGGAAATAAATCCCCTCTTCTTGGTTTGGACAAGAAGCGGGGATTTTTCATTAATAAGGGCTTACTTAAGATTGTCTAACTTTTTGTATTTTTTCCAGAACCAGTCCGAAAACTTTTTCTGTCTTTGGAAAGAAATGTTTTCTTGCTTGACGGCTTTGGTTACAGCCAAATTGTACATTAAGTAGAGCATGTTCTTATCAGAGAATTTTTTCTCAAAGAGGCAGCTTAGAATTAACTGCCACTGCCGGAAACTCGGCGTATTGCGACCCATCAGGTCCACGAGCAACTCTTTGATTTTGGCTTCATCAGAAGCAGTGCGAATAGAAGCGATCTGCTCATTAGCTATTTGTTTTAATGATTTTTTTGCCATTCGGTCCTCCTTAGACAAAGGATATTCAATTATTAGAAGCTATAATAGATTATAAAAACTTTTGCTGAAAAATCAAGAAGATTACTCGCCGCCACCGGTTCTAAGTTTCAATTGCATAAACATATCATTTATTCTGTTCTGCAATTCTTGAATTCGGCTTTTTAATGTTTCGCGGTCCTCAATTTTATTCTCTAGCTGATTAACAGTGTTGGTAATTCTTTTTTGCACTTGCGCTTTTATTTTGTCGGCATTTTGGAAAAATGGTCGGCCATCGCTGCCAATAAGAATGGATTCGGCCTGAATTCTTTTGGCGGTGCTATCCCAGACGCCCCGGACAATGGCAGTTTCGCCGCTCTTTAAATCATCAAATGTGGCGATGGTGCTGGTGTTTGACGGACACATTACCCCCACCACCTGGATGCAGGCCGCTGGTTCGGATTTAATTATCTTGGTTTCGCTTGAAACTAAAATACTATAATCCCCTCCTTCGGTCTGTAAAATAAAACTATCCGGCGGAGTAATAGTTCCGATGACACCTTTAAAAACGCTGTGTTTTTTCTGAAGGGAAAGATCTCTGACGGTTTTGGCGTGAATTAAATAATTATCGGTTTCGTCCAAATAACCGAATACATTGATTAGGTCGCCAACGGAAAATTCATCAATCTCGGAATTGGCCCAATACTGCCGGACCAATTTAGCTTCTTTAAGGTCAACTTTGTAGGCAACGCTGAAAATGGAAACTTTCAGATAATCAGCCGCCACCTCGCTGACTTTGGCAGCTTTTATCAGGACCTCAACGTAGGGTTTTTCCCTGACATTAAAAGGGCAACGCTCCAATTCTTGACAAACTTTCAATCCCCGAATCTCTTTGATATCCAACGACTGACGTAATTCTTTTTCGCTAATCCCCTTAATAATAGGCTGCGGCGCTACAGTAATAGTTGGGGTCGGCGTTGTTATCAAAGCCGCTTCGCATTTATCTTGGCTGTCAAAGGTTTGCAAATCAGCATACATATAAGCACCACAAAATTGCTTTTGCGAACAAGATTGATGATCATTATCAAACCACCATAAATTCTGACATTGAAGATTTGAATTCGATTCCCGCGCAGATGTAGGGGTTTGCGCTAAAATTAATGCCGGCAAAAAACTGGCAACCAAAACAACAACCATAGAGACAATAATATGTTTTTTCATAGTTAGTTTTTACTTTGTTGAATAAAAACGACTTTGATTCTTATTATATAATATGTGATTTGTGGAAACAAGTGGCCGGTTTAAAAGATTTTTTAATCAAAAAGGGTTGGGGCAATCCCAACCCTAATTTTTCGGGCTTTATTATCTTTTCTTTGTTTGATTTTCTAGACGACTAATCGCTTTATTTTTATCGGTTATTTGCCAATGAGTTTTATTTATCACTTCTTTTAAAATTTCTATGATTTTATCGTAAGTTGGTCGGTCAACCGGATAGGGAGTGGCGTCTTTACCGCCCAAAGCAAAGCTGTAACGCGCCGGGTCTTCATAGGATGGTTTCGCGCCATAAATCACTTCCGACACCAGAGCCAAAGCTCGCATTGTTTTCGGCCCAACGCCGGAAATCGCCAAAAGTTTTTCATAATTTTTCGGCTCCTGCTCCACGACTTGGGCCAAAATTTTTTCTAAATATCGGCTTTTGGAAAAATTTTCCGTAACCACCGGATGATAATCAAATTCTTTATTTTCCAAGTTTAAAAGCGTCAATCTTTGCTGACCGAATTTGACCGAAGCCATTTGCGAAAGCGGCGAACTATATTTGCGAACTAAATTAATATCTTTAATCAAAGCGTGATAACCGCCGCAAATTAAAGCCACTGATGTCTGACGGGTATCTGTGCTATTTTTAGAAACTAAATTCAATACTTGTTTTTGGAACTTTTCTGAAGCAATGGCGCTATGCGGCTCGCAAACCAAATCCTTAATGTTCTCCGAAAACCAGTGATAGCGCCTAGCGGTTTCTTTGTCGGTATTCATCCCCTGCTGCACCACCGACCAAGCACCGCTTTTAGAAAAGAAAAAGGCGTGATGATAAATCTGAAAGCCATCCTGCACCAAAGCGCTGTCAACTTTAGCGGCCATTTTGGAATTATAAACCAAGGTGTTGGCTTTCTGCTCGCTGAAATTTATTTTCTCTCCCCAATTCTTGATTTCGTCCGGAGTTTTAAGCGAGGTTTTGCCCTTGCCGCCGCAAATAAAAATACCGAGGTCTTTTTCTTGGCCGCGAATTGCTTCTTTTAGGGCCGCGGTTAAAATGGTGGTCAAGCCCGAAGCATTCCAATCAAAGGCCAAAACCGTACCCAAAGATTGAAACCAAACTGGGTCGGCAATCCTTTTGATAAACTCGTCCGGGCCGTATTCACCTATTAAAATCTCCGTCATTTCCCGACCCAATCTTACCATGCGCTCAAAAAGCCATTTCGGACAGCGGCCTTCATCCAAAGTAAAAGTGGCAATTCCTCGATACATAAGATTTTTTTACAAAAAATGATTTTTGAAATAATCTAAACCATTAGCTGGCCCTGCGATGAATCGGACGCCTCCTGTTTTTGCTCGTAAAGCGAACGGGATTTCCTGGTGATGGCTAAAATGCTTAAAACAGTGATATAAGTGTAAATCACCTCGCCGGGAACATGGTAAGATTTTTTAAAAACAAACTCAGCCAAAAGCAAAACTATAAGCAGTAGTGACCAACCAGCCACAAACAGCTCGCCCGGATGCTTGCCGCGATAAAAAGAATGCCAGCGTTCAAATTCTTTTTCGCCGGCATAAATCGCCAAAATAGCGATATAAATGGCGGCTAAAGGCCTGAGCAGCTCTTGAAAAGCGTTATTGTGAATAAAATCGTAAATCGCCGCCGCATAAAAAATAAGCGTCCACAAATAAACGAGGTAGCGCCAAAAATTGGGGTGATTGGATATTTTAAACATATATAATATATATATTATACCATGGATATCTATATTCAATAGAAAATTTGGACATAGCGCCAGTGGCCATATTGGTCGCGGAAAAATTGCCAGCGCCGATAGCCGAATTTCTTCAATAATTTTTCTATTTCTTTTTTCTGCCAGGAATCAAACTCCATCCAGATTTGACCCTCCTTCTTCAGGTGACGCCGGGCCAAACGCAGAAACTTTCTAATATACAGCAGACCGTCCTTTCCGCCAAAAAGCGCTTTGGCTGGCTCGTATTTCAAAACCGCCGCCTGAATTTTCCGCCTCCGGTTAAGAGCCAGATACGGCGGATTGGCCAAAATAAAATCGTAAAGACTTTTTAATTTGCACGATGCGTCTCCTTGAAAAATATGACAACGAGACGGTGAAATCCGGTTGATTCGCAAATTAATTCTTATCTGTCTGGCCGCTTTTTTATCAATTTCAAAAAAATCCACTTTGGCGTTTTTGATGCTGCTTAACGCGGCGATACCAATGCAACCCGACCCGCTAAACACATCGGCTACTTTGATTTTTGCTTGCCCACCTTCGCCAAGGCTACGGTGGGACTTTTTCATTTCGCCAATCGCCTTTTCGGTCCAATACTCGGTTTCCGGCTCGGGAATGAACGACCGCAAAGATAAATCAATTTTGCAATTTAAAAACGGCTGCCAGCCGATAACGTAAGCAGTCGGTTCGCCTTTTTTCAAACGCAAGGCATCTTTAATAAATTCCGGCTTCCAGCGGCCTTGATATTTGTCCCGAAAAAGCCGATTAATTTCCAACACCAAATTGCCCGTCATAACTTCTGTTGTTCTTTTTTATTATACTGCATTGTTAATTGTTAATAAAATAGAAATAAATGAGGGGATTTGTAGTCCCCGAGGCGACTTGTTCAACAAAGATACGGGGTTGACAAGTCTTATTTATTGTTTATAATGGTATTATTCGAGTCAAAATCGGCTAGTTTTATAAAGCGATATAATATATATATAAAGCATATAAATAACGCCTTTTTGTTTCGAATGAACAAGGTCGCCATAATATAGAGAAAACAAAATGGCTTACGATGAAAATCAAGGTGGTTTTCAGAGAAAGATGTATCAAGGCAATTGGAAATGCTCCAAGTGCGGAAAGGAAATAACCGAACTTCCTTTTGACCCGGATCCCAATCGACTTGACCAGCTTTTGTGCAGAGATTGCCACCGCGAGAAACGACAGACCTTTCGCAGCCGCGAACCTCGTCGTTACTAATCGAAATTAACAAAAACCGTCCCGACTTAAAGTCGGGACGGTTTTTGTTATCTTAAATATGTTATCTTAAATAATTTTTGCCGGATAAATTGTGATAAATTGATTAACAAGTAAAATTGCGGCAATCAACAATAAAAGCAGCAATCCGTTACCGATTAGTTTAGGATATTGGATTTTAATTTTAATAAAAATAGTCAACGCCAAAGCCACTATCACCAGCAAACCAAAGGCGATATAAATAAAGTTGGCTGTTATTTTCGGATGACTAAGAATTTTTTCCAAGGCCGCGGCGCGAGGCGCGGTTTTTGCAACCTCAGATGAGACGGGGTTTGGAACGACCACATCAGCGCCCTTCACCGCAACAAAATTATCTTTAGCCACGAGAGGACTAGGAGTGGTTGCAGCAACCGGCTTGATTTCGGATTTTTGTGGCTGAGGTGAAACGGAAATAGCCGGCGCCGGTCGGCCAAATAATTGGACGACGAACGTCGCTTCTTGTCCCTGGTATTGGCCGTTCGCCATGCCAATGCCGATTTCCGTAAAATAATTATTCAAAATGTTGGCGCGATGACCGCTTGAATTCATCCAGGCATTAATCACGTCTTGCGAATCCACGAAATTAACCGCCAGATTTTCCCCTGCATAACTAAAGCGATACCCAACTTTGTCAAACCAATACCAAGGCGTCAAACCCTCGGGGCTAACATGAGCAAAATATCCTTTAGCCGCCATATCATTGGCTTTGAGCCGGGCCGCTTCATCCAAAACCGGATTGTCTTTAAGGGCCACTAAATTGCTGGCGCTGCGATTTTCATTTGTTTCATCCACCAGAACATCGGGGAAAATCAGCGCCATAAAATTAGCGCGTGGGAAAATATGATATATTTGCATCAGGAAAAGCAATTCGCAGAAAATAATAACAGCGGTGATAACTCTCACGGCTTTGGAACGCAAAATATACGGCTGATGGTCATTGCCTTCGTGCGGAATAAAGTATTTTTTCAACACTTTTTTCATACCCAATATATTACAACTTAATTATACTCGCTGCGCTCGTGAAATTTTGCTCGGATAAAATCACAAAACTGATGTTTTACTATTTTCTCCTCGCTTCAATTATATCCGTGCTCACGGATGTAATTTCGCTCGGTCATAAAGCAAAAATTGTTATTTTTACTTTATTTCCTCGCTTCAATTATACCACAAACCTTAAAAAATTGCAATAGATAGCCCCCTCTTAACATCATAATATGATTATAAGCCATAAAAAGCTAAACTGCCACACCAAATAATAGGTGTGGCGGTTTGCTAAATCATTCTTATGAGATTTGTGGCGGCGGCAGATTCAAATCCGAACACACATCAGCAATTGAGTTTACTGTCCGAGCAAGCCTTGAATGTATTGCAACCACTGTCCCAACAACCCGAGAAGTCTCATTTGGAGGTCTAATATACGTTGCATTAACATATCAACCCAACTGGTAGTCGCGCCTAAAACTGTTCCACTGGGAGTAGGTGTTGGAGTTGGAGTTGGAGTTGGAGTGGCAGAAGCACCGAGTACTTCTGGAGTTGGAGTCGGGCTTAAATAACAGCCCTCTTGCCAATAACTGCAGGTTCCGCCGTTTCCTCCGCCGCCAGTTGTATCAGGAGTTGGTTCAGGAGTTGGGGTTGGCGATTCTTCAATACATTCTTGCTCATTGCAAGATTGAGTATCAGAACCTTCACAATCACTACCTCCACTAGCTGGCTCAGGATTAGTACATGTTCTGGTTTGAGTACCACCGCCGCAGGTTACAGAACAGACACCCCATTCAGACCAACCGCCATTTATAGGTTCGGTGGATGAACACGACTGTGTATTACAGGATTGCTCGCTAGCACCTTCGCATTGAGCTCCCCCATTTGCTGGCTCTGGATTAGTACAAGTTCTGACTTGAGTGCCGCCATCGCAGGATGCAGAACATTCACTCCAATCTGACCATCCTCCATTTATTGGTTCGGGGTTGACGGTGCACACACTCGGCTGACCCTCGCAAGAATAACCTTCCTCAATTACGCACATATTTGAACAACCATCCCCGGATTGACTATTGCCGTCATCGCATGTTTCAGGTGATGTAATAATACCGTCCCCGCAATATAATTGCGGCGCACAAGTTTGCTCATTGCAAAATTGCTCGCTAGCACCTTCGCATTGAGCTCCCCCATTTGCTGGCTCTGGATTAGTACAAGTTCTGACTTGAGTGCCACCACCGCAGGTTGCGGAGCATTCATCCCAATCTGACCATCCTCCGTCTATTGGTTGAAGACATTCTTGTATATTGCAAGATTGAGTATCAGAACCCTCACAAGGATTGCCCCCATTTGCTGGCTCTGGATTAGTACAAGTTCTGACTTGAGTGCCACCACCGCAGGTTGCGGAGCATTCATCCCAATCTGACCAGCCGCCATCTATTGGTTGAGGGCATTCTTGTGTATTGCAAGATTGGCTAGAATCACCAACGCAAGCTGCTCCACCATTAGCAGGAGCGGGGTTAGTACAAGTTCTGGTTTGAGTGCCACCACCGCAGGTTGCGGAGCATTCATCCCAATCTGACCATCCTCCGTCTATTGGAACAAAAGCTGCACAGTCCGGGTCGGCTAAATCAGTTAAGCCATTGCCATTGTTGTCAATTTGGTCCGAGCAAAGTTCTTGGGTGTTTTCCGGATTATCATTATTAGTAATAGTACAAGTTTTGTCATCGCCAATTGCCAAGGTAATGATGCCGTCAGGGGCGCAATCGCCGGAAATTGTGCTGGCGTATCCGGTTTGGCTGATTTCGCTCACAGTGTAGGTGCCGGGATTAAAACTATTTTCAACGTCGCTAACTACGCTGACGATGTCAACAAATAATGGAAAATCAGCGACGCCTTTTGTCCCGCCATTATCATTCACAACAACTTTAGTTACTGTTAGTTTGGGAATAAAGCCGGCACAATCGGAGTCGGCCAAATCACTGTGGCCGTCGCCATCATTGTCAATGCCGTCGGAACAACGTGCTAAAGTATTTTCTGATACTGGATTGTCATTGTTGGTAATAGTGCAAGCTTTAATATCGCCTGGCGTTAAAGTAATATTGCCGGTGGCGTCGCAATCGCCGCCGATAGTAGCCGAATAGCCAGCTTGCTGCGTTTCGCGAATAATATGCCGGCCGGCATCGAAAGTGATTTGAATGCCGCTCGTCACCGGCGCGTTATCAACAAACAGTGGAAACTCATTAACGATTTTAGTTCCGCCGTTATCATTAATAACAATCTTGGTTACTGTAATTTTTGGTGAAATATCATCATTAGTGATAGTGCAGGTTTTCACATCGCCAACTAATAATGTAATTGAACCATCTGAAGCACAATCACCAGAAATCGCGGCCGTATAACCTGTTTGTTGCGTCTCGCTGATGGTATAAGCACCGGCATTAAAGCCGTTCTGTTGGCCGCTGGCGACTGGAGTTTGACCTACAAATAATGGAAAGTTGGCAACTTGCTTAGTGCCGCCGTTATTATTGATGACGGTTTTGGTAACGGTTAATTTTGGCTGAATATCGTCATTGGTAATGGTGCAGGTCTTACTTTCGCCGACATTGATGGTGCCAGAGCAATCAGCTGAAGTAGACATACTATAACCAGCAACTGAATCCTCAGCGACGCTGTATTGACCGGCATCAAGATTAACACTTATTCCCATCTCGTTTCCGCTAAAGTTTGGATTAGAAACATTGGTTCCGGAAACATTGATAGTGAAATCGCTAGCCTCTTTATTTCCGCCGTTGTCATTAATAACATGTTTAAAAACAGTCAACTGCGCCGAAACATCATTATTGATGATGGTGCAAGTGGCTGAACCGCCATTGGCTATGACAACGTTTGAACAAGTATCATAAGCAGTGGTATATCCAGAAACTGTTGACTCAACTATATTGTAGACGCCAGCAGCAACCGTCAAATCATTCTGGCCGTCGGTCTCAAAGGCCTGGCTGGCGCCGCCATTTACTGAAAATGAGAAATCAGCAAAGGCCTTGGTGCCGCCATGATTATTATTGATAACTTTTTGGATAGTTAAAGTTCCGGGCTGGTCATCGTTGGTAATGGTACAGGTTTTAATATCGCCGAGTGCCAGGGTAATAGTGCCATCAGCGGCGCAAGCGCCAGCCCAAACAGAAGCCATATAGCCACTTTGATTTGTCTCGGTGGCGGTATATAAAACATTGGCTGTTAAAGTATTAGCTGCGCCACTGGTAACTGGATTGCCATTAATGAATAATGGGAAATCTTCAACTTTTAATTCCCCGCCATTGTCCTTAACAACGGTCTTGATTAAGGCCAATGTTGGAGCGATGTCATCGTTAGTAATAGTACAAGTTTTGGTCTCACCAAGAGCAATTGTTCCTGAACAATCGGATGATTCCAAAGATGAGTAGCCCGAAGGGCCTGTTTCGGTAACGCTATATTGACCGATAGAGGTCAGAGTTTTATCAACTCCCGGACTTTCCGCGCCCGCGAAGGAATTGCCGCCGCTGACGGTTACATCGTTAATAGTCATTGTGAAATTTGAAGCTGCGGCTGTGCCGCCATTGTCATTAACAATGTGCTTGATAATTATTAAATGAGCAGGTTGGTCATCGTTAGTAATGGTGCAGGATTTTACATCGCCGGGATTTAAAATGATGCTGCCATTAGAAGCGCAATTGCCACTCCAACTGGAAGCTGTATAGCCGCTTTGATTTGTCTCGGAAACAGTATAACTTCCGGCTGCAAAAGTATTTTGCTGACCGCTAGTGACTTGGGTTTGGCCGACAAAAAGCGGGAAATCACTAACGATTTTAGTTCCGCCATTATCATTGGTGACAATTTTAGTCACTGTTAATTTTGGAGATGGGGATGGAGATGGGGTTGCAACTATCACAGCATTAGAAAAAGTAAGAAGTGTCCCTGTCTCATTGCCGCAATTTTGATTTGAACCGGAAATTCTAAAGTAGGCATTATAAGTTCCAGGCGAACCAGGAGCAGTAATGGTGTAGCTATTTGTGTATGTCCCCTCATCATCATAATCGTCAGCGTCCTCAGGATTACTGTTAGCACAAGTCATCGTTCCCGGAGGCGTGGTGTTAATTCTCCAACCGGTAGAACGCCAGTCGACATTATGTCCATCGGAAATAATACCCGTGACCGCTGCTGTTATTGACGCACCTGGCGCTACAGTTACGCTTGAACCGCCGTTAAGAGTAGCAGACGAAGTGATTCTGTCGGGTATATCGACATTATTCGAGCAAGTGTTGTTATTGTCGTATTTTTCATCAATAACATCGTTCGGGTCAACTTTGCACGTGTTGCCCCCGCCATGTCTTGGATTGTCCAATGTCACGCCTGCTTCTGTTGCAGTAACGGGGACTGTTATTGTAATAGTCCCGCCAACCGGTATATCTACGGCGCCGCTTGCGGTACAGGATAAGTTATTGTTTGCAATTGAACAATTAGTGGTCCCGCTTGTGCCGTTGCCATTAGCTGCCGTTGGAGTTCCATAGGTTGCATTGCTGCTTGGAAGATTGTCTGTGAAGACAGTATTTCCATTTACAAAGGACGCGGCAGCTGATCCATTATTGGTAATTGTGATTGTCCAGTTGAACGATAAGCTGTTGCCGTTAAAGTCATTGGTTTTGGTGACAGTGAGATCAGGGGCTAAGGTATATGTAACTCTTACCTCCACATAATCTAAAAATAGAGTATTGTCGTGCACATCCGCCTGGAGCCTGATTCTGAAATTGGCGTTTATAAAATCACCGGCCGCCCACGTTCTTCCCCAGGTATCGCTTGTGGAACCCAAGGTTTGAGTACTATCGCTGGTTCCATAATCAGTGGTATTCTTCTGGTTATCGGTAAAGTTGCTGCCATTCCAAGAAAGGTCAACATGAAAGTGCCTGTCGTGTGAATTGGAACTACTGTGAGCTTCAACTTTTACTTCAATACCATTTATCGTAGCACCAGCCGGAATAGTAGGAAATCCGAAGGTGGAATACTTCTGCGAGGTGTCATTGGCGTTAACAGTAGCGTAGACATCGTTCGAGTTGAAAGCATTATCAGGGTTTGTGAAGCCGGTACCATCAGAAACAGTTGGGGCCTTCCATCCACTATCGGCCGCCAAAGCTATATTTGACTGCAATGGTGCCAACAGAGAAACAAAAAATAAAGCCCCTGTTGCCAAAGCGACTGCTTTATTAAATGATTTTTTCATATTTTTACAGGTTTTAAGCAAATTAACGACTCAAGCGTTTATTGTTTGACACGGCCATATTACCTTTTTTATTTAAATTAGTCAACCCCATATAGAAGAAGGGCTCAAATAACAAATCGCCCCGACCAGAGGTCGGGGCGATTTTAATGCATGAGCTAACCTTAAAAAGTTATTTCCAGTCCTGCTTTCTGCTGATTATCAATCCAGAAAGTCATAACCCAGGTCTTGCCAATTGCCGACATAGTTATCGCTTTGGCGCTGACATCAATCGCTTTAAAACCAGCGGTTTCCAAAGCTTTCTGCACGGCAGCCATATCAGCCGCGGTCACAACGCGATTAAACGCGTAAGTGAGCATCGGACCAAATTCTTCCTGCAATTTAACGCCGACAATCGTCTCATCGCCTACTTTTGTATTAAAGACAGCGGCTAAAATCGGACGAAGTTCGGCATCAACAGTTTTGGCCTTCGCTCCTTGAATCGCAGGATCTGTGGCCTTGTCAAAATAAACTTCTACCGGACTCTTAGTGGCGCTTGGCGAAGCCGAGGCGGTTGGTGATTGAGTAGGAGTTGAAGTCGGAGTTGGGGTGGCGCCAGGAGGCGTTGATGTCTTTTTGCCCCAAACAAAATACCAAACACCGATAATCACAATCAAAACCACTATGCCGATAATCCAATTAACAACTTGCTTTTTCATTTTTATTTTATTATCTTAATGCGACCTTTTAATTACGGCCTGAAAGTCGATTTAAATATTAATTTTTCGGCAATTTTGCCAATCACTGGCAATGGCCTTTCTTTATTGCCCATAGCGTTCGCTACGCCAATAATAAACAAAACAAAAACGCCCAGATTCAGAATCCAAGTGATTGTTCGGGCGGTATACCACATATAAAACGGAAAAATGTGATAAAGAAGGCTATCAACTATTGATACGATAATTCCTAAGATAAGCAAGACCAAACCTTGCTTGACGTGGTATTTAACATAAGGGTCCTTTCTGTCCTCCGTTAAAAGCGGAACGAAAAAAAGAATGTAAGCAATGGCCGCCATAACGTTCTTGTTTTGTGGTTTCTTTTCACTACTAGTAGGTTGTTCCATAGATTTGTTAATGTCCGCCGACCTTTAGTTATTTAATGAATAATCACATTGTTACTCGCCCTTGCTAATCATCAACTCTATTTCCTGGCCGCTGCCACTATAAGTCACGGAATAGTTGATAGAATCTTTGATGGCAATTACAGTAAAAGAATTTGCATCAACGGCTGTCTGGACAACGGTCAATCCTTTGGATTGCAAATCAGCAACCAAGGCATTGGCATCTGTCCCTTGCGGAACTTTTTTAACAGTATAAGCTACCACGTCCCAACCCAAATTTGCGTAATTGGAATAGAAACTGGTAAGTTTGGCGCCGCCGAAAATTTTTTCCAAAGACGGACGAATAGCCTCATTGGCAGCTTTGGCCAAATCCGTTTGCGCTACCATATTGGTAGCCGCATTAAAAACATCGTTAGCTGCTTCGCCTTCGCTCGTGGGGCCCGGTGTTCCAGTTACAGGCGTTATGCTGGGATAGTTCCCACTCGGATAGATTCCGCCTGGATAATTACCTATATTTTTGCATATCTCTTTGGGCAAACCCATTTGCTGGCAATAAGCGCTTAAAATACGCTGCTCACGATATTTTTTATAGCCGTACCAGCCTCCGACAATAACAAGCAGCGCCACGACCGCTATAATAATGATGGTGGTTGTTTTTTTATTCATAAAATAAGTGATAAAAAAAAACTCGACTTTTGTTATTATAATTATAGCACTAAATAATCAAATTATTCAGTGGATAACTCGCAAAAATGCAGACGGACCGCCTTGGGCGGTCCGTTATTGAATTTGTGTTAGGAAATTAGTACATGGTGAGGTAATTTCTGATTGTCCGGTCTATCTGGTCGCATAGCTTTTCGTACGATTCGTCAAATGACGGAAAGTAAATGATGGTGTCAAAAAGCCTAAACATCGCATTTAACTGCCCGTCTTCCGAGGCTCGAAAATCGGTGCGGACGCCGATACTTAAGCGGTCGCTTTTGATGCGAATGCCTGCCTCCAAGCTCGTGCCGCTGTCAGTGTCAGCTCCATCAAGCACTGCGACAAAAAGGTCGCTGCTTACAGTTTGTTCAAAACAATGTTTGGCAATACCATCGCAATCGCCTTTGAATTTCTTGGCCTCATCCTGCGGTAGAACAACGTTGTAGCCCTTTTTCCGCAGGTATTCAGCGCATAACCGATTCCAGATTCTTTCGGCCTGCGTGAACAATGGGCCGGCCCAATAGAGCGTGATTCTCTTTGGTTCAAGTTTCACTTTCATTTCACCCTCCTTGCCCTCTTCGGCGGGTAACAGGCGCAACAATCTTTGTCGCTTTCATTTCTTGCCAGCTAACCTCGTGGGTGTACTCTCCGACTTGGATAGCCATGTGCTTAGCCCACTTTTTTTCTTTCCAATCCCAGGCATAACCATGAACCATACGATAGCCGGCTTTCCATGAGACAAAGACCGTATCCTTGTTTACCCATCCCTCTAACTCTTCGTTCCATCCTGTCTCACCAAAAACTGTACCATTTTTTCTGACCCCTCGTATGTGCACATAATCCTCGAATGGAACCCATGAACCGAATCCGAACATCTTGTACTCCATCTTCCACCAACCTTTTAGATTTTTGTAGGGGTCCAGTGTGACATTCTGCTGTTTTTCGAACTGTGCCATAGCCGGAAAAGACAGCAGTAAAACCAAAACCGTTGTCATTAAAGCCAGAAGCTTTTTCATTTTGAATCCTCCATTTTTCTCAGATTTTTCTTTCCTATTTTTTTTAATTGGGAAAGAACTAATCATATTATACCTCCAGCAAAAAATTCTGTCAAGTGGTCCTTTGACAAATTAATTAAATGATATGGAAGGTCGCTTTTATCTCCGAGGTTTGGAGATAACAGATAAAAAATTTACCTATCCCAAACAATTTCTAATTCAACCCTCCTCTAACGCTCCGTGGACTTTCCATCTTGACCGCGGCGCCATCCTGTTGTATATCGGCTACAGTCTCTTTTAAAAACCCAAACAAAAAAAATAAGATTCCCCCGCCTTCTATGGAGAAGATGGGGAACTTTTGTTTTCGGGCATTTTCACAACTTTCTTTTCCGACGAAAAGATAGTCGCTTTTGCTCTTATAGGAAAAAGAGTACCACTCCGCCCAAGAGACCGACGATTAAAATAAGGCTGGCTAATTTCAGAAGTTTGCTTTTTGGCTTCAGGGAATAATTGGCCAGATTCCAGATTTCTCGTTTATATTCTTCGGCAATGTTTTCGTCGGAGCTAAAAACTTTATCCAATTCATCTTTATATTCGTTAAAGTTTTTGCCGAGAAATCCCCACCAACACAGCAAGCCAAATTTGTTGCTAATTTTGCCGCGATACGGCAAACAGACAATCATAATTGAGATGAACACCGTGAAAAATGAAGCAACCGCCAACACTAAAAAATGCAGGTCGCTCAAATGGCTAACGCTTAAACCAAAAATCACGCCAGCAAGAGCTGAAAGAAAAGATGCCTTTTGATCCAGCGCATTCCTCAATTCATAATGATGACTTAAGGAATCGCGCAAAAAAATCATTGAATTGCTATCCATATAATAATATTGTACTAAACGTCGCTTTTGATTTCAATCACATCGCCGTCCTGGACAATATAATCCCGACCTTCGGTGCGAACCAGACCACGCTCCCGCGCCCGATGAAACCCCTTGGCCTCAACCAAATCATGCCAATTTATCACTTCGGCTTTAATGAAATGTTTTTCAAAGTCAGTATGAATTGCCGCGCCGGCCTGAGCCGCGCTTGAACCCCGCTTGACAGTCCAAGCCCGCGTTTCATCAGAAAGAATGCTAAAAAAAGTAATTAAATCCAAAAGCTGATAGGCTTTTTTAATGAGAGCGTCTAGTTTTAATTCCTGCACCAATCCAAATTCCTGACGCTCTTGGGGCGTTAAACTGGCAGCGTCAAATTCCGCCAAAGTATCCATCGTTAAAAACGGCCAATTGTTCTTTTGAAAAGTTTCCACAACTTCTTTTGATACTTCTTCCTCGCTGCCGTTCAATAAATACAATCTTTTTTTAATGGTGAGTAATTGGTAATTGTTTAAAATTTTTTCTTCTTCGGCTGTCCAGGCCTCGTCAATCAAAGCCTTCCCCTCTTTCAAAAAATCCCGCGCCCGCTTCAAAACCGGCATTTCCTTGATTGCCTCCGGATTGCCAGCTTTCACTTCGCCCCCCAAAGAATCAATTCTTTTATCTATGGTCTCCAAATCTTTTAGGGCCAACTCGGTATCCAAAATTTCTTTTTCTTCTATCGGGTCAATTTTGGAACGGGTATTGATGATGTTCGGATTTTTAAAAGCGCGCAAAATATAAACGATGCTGTCCACTTCGCGGATATTGGCCAGAAACTTGTTGCCTAATCCCTCGCCCTGACTCGCGCCTTTGACCAAGCCGGCAATATCCACAAATTTGACTGTGGCGTAAATTTTTTTGGCAGAATGGATAATCTCAGCCACTTTATCCACTCGTTCATCGGGGACGGCAACAACGCCAACATTGGGCTCAATTGTGCAAAATGGATAGTTGGCGCGATTAACTTGCTTTTTGGTAATGGCTTGGAACAATGTTGATTTGCCGACATTGGGCAAACCGACAATTCCTATTGAAAGAGACATAAATTTACTTTAGCCGTTAAGAAAAGGGTTTACAAGGTCTGCGCTGGCGACTGACTCTCAATATCGCTGAGGCGTTTGAACAAAAACAAACCAAAAGGCATTGGCAGCCAAAACGATAAAGCTCTGAATAAAAGCGTAACTACGACTGCCAAATTCAACGGAATGCCGAAAGAGGAATAAAAAAGCACCATCGCGCCTTCAAAAATAACCAGGGCCCCCGGTGAAATGGCAATCAATGCCACCACTTTAGTTAATATCATGCCCGCCATAATAGTCAAAAAATTTGGCCGGAAATTAAAACCGCAAAACAGCAAAAAAATTGTCGCGGCATCAGCCAGAAATTCCATCAATTGCCAAAAGAACGGCCTCCACAAATAATGAATTTTATTTTTGATGATTTCAAAAGGACTTTCCCACTCCCCCTCCAAAGCCCCCTGGCCGGGAAAGCTAAATTGGATTTTCTTGAAAAAAAACTTCAGCCACTTGTGCTTCGCAATTTTGCCGCTGATATAAATCAATGCTCTTTTGCTGCCGAAAATTAAAATAATTATATTTAAGGAAACAAACAGAAAGATACCCAAAATCGCCACCCCCAACAATATTCCGTGAAGCTTCTCTTTTAAAACAATCAGCATATAAAAAAGACTGAACAATAAAAGCAGAAGGCTGCAGAAATAATAAATAGAGTTTTGTAAAATAGCCACGGCGAAGCTCTCGTGAGACGGCAGTTTTTTCTTCTGAAAATAATGTATTAAATAACTGCCGCCGCTCAAGCCGGCTGGCGGTATTACCTGGCTCAAAAAAAGAGTGATAATTGAGACCCGAAATAGGTCGGGCCTACTAATTAATGATTTGTGGTTATATAAACTTAAAAGTTTGTAATAAACGTTGGCGGTGAAAATATAGGTTAATACTTGCGCCATTAAAGCGAGGATGAACCAGAATGGTTTAATTTTTTTAAAAAGCTCAACAATGTTTTTTAGCTCGGCGACATGGGAAAAAACAAAAACGGCCAAAATAATCAGAAGAAAATAAAAAATAAGAGCAAAGATTGATATTTTTTTCTGATTATAGCCGTTCATGGTTCCAACTATATATCTATCTTATCTGCTCCAAAAATTTTTTCAAACCTTCATCAATGGCAAATTTCAAAAGTGCTTGAAAAATCGTAGGGTTTAATAGATAAATGGTGACAAATGAACCTAATAAAATAAGCACGGCCAGCCATTTGGTGTAGATGCCTCGAGTCCGAATAAAAAGAACGACTGACAAAATGGCAATAATAGTCGGCCCGACAATTTTGATGTCGCCTAACGGCACATTATAACCGGCCACAATTGTCTGGGTTTTGCCCAAAAACGCCCCCAAATCAAAATTGATTTTAAAAACAATGAACAAAATTTCCAAAACAAAAATTGCCAACAAAATCCAGGAAGCCCATTTGGTGGATTTGCCCTCGGTCCGGTAAACCTCATAAATGACTGCGGGCAACAAAAACAAAACTAAAATTAAAGGATTGTGTTTTAAAAAACTTATCGCCGCACCGCCAATTGCCACCACCATCAAAATGGTGCAAATGAGAGCGGCGTATTTGGTTGGTTTAGCCATATTATTATTTAGATAATTATCCTTGTTAATATTATAGAAAAATTAACTGCAATTGTAAATTTAAGTTTCCGCGAATTAAGTGATTATTTTGCAATTATTAACAAAAAGGGTGTCGCTTTACAGCGACCTCCTTTTTGTTAATTTGTTAGACTTGATATGAATGTATTTAAGGCGTGGGTAAATTCGTTGATTGTTGCCTTAATTGAATTGACTGAGCTGTAATACTTCCGTCCGAATTTGACTTGCCATTCACCATAACTGTTTTTCCAATTGCTAAATCGCCGGACCCTCCGCTTACAAACTTGCCGACCTCCGTGCTTTCGGAATAAAAGACGATTTTTGAGCCGCCGTTCTGAGTTTTAACCGTAATGCTTTTATCATCTTTGGCAATAATTTCTCCATTGATAAAACCGCCGGTCGTTCGGCCATTTGGCGTCCTGGTTCCCGAGCCGTTGAACCCGCTGGCCATCGGGAAGGCGTTGGCGTTGACGGTTTTTTTGCTTTGACCGTATTTCATCCCTCCATAAAAAGATCCGGCGCCTACTATAATTAAGGCGATAATAAATATCGGTAATAATTTTTTTGTCATAGAATTAATGTTTATTACAAAATCGCCGACTAAACGATTATTTCAAAGAATTTTAATTATTATTCATAACGCAATGCTTCGATTGGGTTGAGACGGGCGGCTCGGCGGGCGGGATAATATCCAAAAATAATGCCGATGGCGGCTGATACACCCACTGCCAATAAAATTGACATTAATGAAACTTTAGTCGTGATGCTGCCGAAATAAGCCACGGCATAAGAAAGAAGCCATCCCAAAAATATTCCTACAATCCCGCCAATAAAAGTGAGCATTACCGATTCGGCTAAAAACTGCAAACTAATGTCTCTTTTCTTGGCGCCAATGGCTTTGCGCAATCCTATTTCCCGCGTCCTTTCGGTAACCGTCGTGAGCATCATATTCATTATTCCGATGCCGCCGACAATTAAAGAAATGCCGGCAATTGACCCAAGGAGTATCGTTAAAGTATCGGTTATTGAAGAAGCGCTCGCCACAATGTCGGCCTGATTCATAATGCTGAAATCGGCAAGTTCGGGATTTGAAATATTGTGGCGGCTTAATAGCAAAGACGTAATTTGCTCCTGTACCATTGTCATTGATTCCTGGTTAACCACTTCTACATATATGGTGGACAAATAATTGCTGCCGGCCAAAAAGCGCTGAGCGGTTGATAAAGGAATAAAAATCATATCGTCCTGGTTGCTGAAACCAGTTCCACCTTTGCTTTTCGTTATGCCGATGACTTTGAAATCAATCTTGTTTATTCGGATAGTTTTGCCAACAACATCGGTGGCATTTTCTCCGAAAAGATCGTCTCTAGTCGTAGGACCCAGTACTGCCACCTTTGACAAGCTCTTTACATTTTGTTCGGAAATAAACGACCCTTCCGCAATTTCAACGTTTCGCACCACCTGATACGCGGCAGTTGTTCCGACAACAGAAGTATTGGTATTTGTTCCTTTTGCCGTAATTTGATGGCGGCCGGAAAGTTCGGGAGCGAGGGCTTTAACAAGCGTAATTTCTTTCTGAATTGCGTCAGCGTCTTCTTGTTCGAGCGTCCGCGCCGAACCCCGGCCGGCGCTTACTTGCGTTCCAACTCCACGCTGGAAACTAGGCGATACTATAAGCAGATTTGAACCAAGTAACTGGATAGTTGATTCAATGGAGCTTTGTGCGCCTTGACCGACGGACACCATTGCGATGACCGAACCAATGCCGATAACAATGCCTAAAATAGTAAGGCCGGAACGAGCCTTATTAACGGTTATAGTTGAAAATGTTTCTTGGAATATATCGGCAATGAACATAGATTCTTTTATTTTTCATTCTTTAATTTGACGAGCTGTTTTGGATAAATGGAGGGGGGTGTCTTCAATAATTACTCCGTCTCTTAAAGAAATGACCCGCTGGGCATGCTCAGCAATATACTTATCATGAGTAATTAAAATGATTGTTCGGCCTTGTTTATTTAAATCTTGGAATGTTTTAAGAATAACTTCGCCGGTTTTACTATCCAGATTACCTGTTGGTTCATCAGCCAAAATAATGGACGGATTATTTACCAAAGCCCGGGCGATAGCCACTCTCTGCATTTCACCGCCGGAAAGTTGATTGGAAAGATGATAAAAATGCTGCTCGTCCAAGCCGACATTTTGAAGAGCAATCTTTGCCCGTTCTTCCCTTCCCGCGGCCGGAACTTCGGCATAAACCAACGGCAATATCACATTGCGCAATACTGTTGTCCGCGGCAGCAAATTAAAAGATTGAAACACAAAACCAATTTTATTCTTTCGGATGTCAGCCAATTCATCATCAGACAATTCAGAAATGTCTTGCCCATCAAACAAGTATTGACCGCACGTTGGCGTATCCAGCGCCCCCAAAATATGCATAAGCGTTGACTTGCCAGAGCCGGAAGGTCCGATAACGGCCACGAATTCGCCGGTATTAATGGTAAAAGACGCGTCCTTCAATGCAATAGTTTCAATTGTGGCACTTTTATAAATTTTTGTTATATTTTTACATTCAATCATAATGGTTACCGTCCTCCCCCCAAGCCAGGGATTCGGAAACTGTTGTTTGACGACGGTGTACTGGTAGGGCTAGCGTTGATGATGGTTTGGGTAACCGCTTGATCTCCCTCCTGAAGTCCGCTGATGATTTCCGTATACGTATCGTTGGCAAGTCCAATTTCAACGGATTGCTGCTCTGGTACGTTATTTTTCACAACCTCCACATAATTTGTATCGCCGCTTGTTTTTACGGCAGCATTAGGCACCATTAAAACATCCTGTCTGGCATTAGTAATGATTGCCGCGGAAACGCTCATGCCCGATTTAACACGGGTATCAGTTGTATCAAAAGCGATCTTAACGTTATAACTTACCACCCCCTGACTGACTGTACCGATTGCGTCAATTTCATCAACTTGGCCAACAACATTTAATCCGTCAATGGCGTCAAAAGTAAGCGTAGCTTTTTGGCCGGCTTTAACATTGGTCGCATCAACTTCATTCAAAGTGATTGACGCATATAAATCTTTGCTAATGAGCGTGGCGATAGTCCCATAAGATTGCAAAGAATCAACAGAATCGCCGGTGTGGACATTCAATTGCGCTATGATTCCGTTAAATGGCGCAGTAATATGATATTCGCTTAAGTTTTCTTTGGCATCGGCCAATGCGTCTTCTTTTTGCGCTATCGCTGATTCCTGCGCTTTAATATCCAATTCATCCGGACCGGATTTTAAATCTTCCAAAGAAGCGGTTTTTTCCGCGATACTTCTCTCCGCAGTCACAATGGCGTCTTTATAATTTCCAATTGAATCTTTAAGGGTGGTGATGCTGGAAAGATAGGTGTTGATTCGGCCGATATACGTGCTGTCATCAGTTACCTTAACCACAATGTCAACTGATTTAACCGTGTTATAAGTTTCCTCAATCAACGCGTCCAAAACTGCCGCCTCGGAATAACGATTGGCTTTTTGATAATTAGCTAAATTATCATTATATTGCTGCCAAACAGAATCCGAAGAAAGAACTCCGGTATTGATCCATTGATTAAGCGTCAATTTTGAGAAAACCGACATAATGCTTGGCAAGCCAAGAATAATATCCGACACGGTTTTAAATCCGTCTTCATAAGCTTTGACAAGATTTTTTTCAGCATTCTGTTTTGACTCTTTGGCCTGCGCTAAAGAATTCTCCGCTTGCAAAAGAGAAAGTTCGCTGGCCGGCGCCATTAATTTTTCCAAAGACAATTTCGCATTCTCCAAACTAGTTTCGGCGTTCCGAACAGCTTTCTGGCCATCAGTATCATCCAGCTGCGCGATTAAGCTTCCTTTTTTCACTTCATTTCCGACCTGCACGGGAACGTATAAAACGTCGCCGGAAACTTTTGCTTTGATGGCGACTTCATTGACAGCCGACACCTGACCGCTGCCGGAAACCGATAAAATGAGAGTCCCCTTTTCCACTGCGGCAGTAACATAGCGAGTGAAATTGCTGTTTTTATTTATTGCCTTAAATCCGAAAAACACCGCCAGAATCAAAGCAATTATTATCACTCCGGAAATAAACTTATGCTTCCTGATTGTTTGACGGGTTTTGGAAAAAAATGATTTTAACATAAAGTATTTTAATGCTTTTATCAGCTGGGGTTTGGTCCCATAGGTCCGATTGGCGGCGTGAACGGCGATGGCGGCGTCGGCAAAGGCGGCATAACTCTGATTAACTTTGCTTCAATCTGGCCGGAATTGTTTGGCTCACCAATAACTACCACCATATCATCCACTTCCAAATCGCTTGGTTTGACTGTTTTTTGCAAACTCTTAATCACTGTTTCATCATTGATTAAAATCGTCTTTTCAATGTCATTGCGGCCCCTGATAACAATATTAGAGCTATCTGTTTTTATAATCTGGCCGAAGGTACCATTGGCCTCTATAAAATCTTTGTCGCCAATCCCACCCAAAAAACCATTTTGCGGCCCCCCGAAATTCCGATGATAATTATCGCTCCAGCGGCAGGAAAAATTAGCCCTTTTTGCCCCGACAATACTACCAAGCTTGAATCCCAACAAAAGAATTATCAGCGCTATAACCGCTATAATAACTCCCGTGAATGCTTTTGATTGTAAAATTTTATTAATATCCATAAGTTTGTATTAATGATTTAATAATTGTTTCGACACAAATTTTGGCGAAAAAATAATTTTTAGGTCTTTAGCCAATAATTTCAAAGATTCCAAGAAAATTAACAGTACCACCGAAAAAGCCAATAACCCAGTAACGGGCAATGTTTCCAATAGTGACGAAAGGAAATTGCCAAAATAAGACAAAACAACGCCGGTATCGGAAAAGAGCAACGACAAAAATTGCATGAAACCCGATTCGGCAAATCCCTGATAAACCATTTTAAATACCGGCACAAAGGCCGCGATGGACCCTATAAGCCCAACAGAAAAAATAACCAAACGCCGTTTAGCGGTCAATAAATTTCGTTCGGTTTGAATGCGGTTGATTATTCTTCCCAAAAGACCGGCCGGAGGTTGAGGCAATTCAAAATGGTCAAATAATTGTTCATAATCCCTATTCATACGCCATTAGTAATACGGCTAAAGGATGATTTTTGGTGCAGCCATAAAAATTTTTGACATTAATCAATTGTCTCAGGAATTGTTGCTGATGATTTTTCTTAAATTGATGAGGGCCCGGCGGTGGCGGCTTTTTATGGTGTTAATGGATTCGTTCAGGGAGTCGGAAATTTCCTGAAAGGTAAAATGAAGGTTGTAGTATAAAAAAAGCACCGTCCGGTATTGAAGCGGGAGTCGCTGCAATAGAGAATTGATGAATCCGGCAAGGTCTTTGCGGGCAAAAATCTCATCCGGCAAAGGGGCCGGATCCGCCAAATTATCCACCATCTCATTTCCATCTTCTTCATTGTCTTGGCCAAGGGTTGAAAACTCAGAAAAAGGTATTGCCTTTTTTTTCCTCAAAAAATCTATTGAAGCGTTTTTAGCGATACTGAAAATCCAGGTTCTGAAACTTTTTTGCCGCTCCTTGCGCCGACTTCCAAAATAGCTCCTACGGGGATTGAATTTTTTGATGTTTTTCCAAACTTTCACAAACACTTCCTGAGTGATATCTTCTGCTTCGGCGGCGCCAGCCACATACTGATAAATAAAAGCATAAATGGGCCTGAAGTACCGCTCAATTAAAAGCTCCAGCGATTTGCCGTCGCCTTTAAAATAACTGGCGATGAGCTGGATGTCCCCTTCTTCTTGCATAAAACTGATTATAGCACAAATAAAAACGAGGTTCTCATTCTCTAAAATGAAAACCCCATTATTTTTTGCTGAACCTGAGCTTGTTCTTTAAAATGATTTCTGCATTCTTTTGGTCAAAATAAATCGATAATGGGCTAAAATACGGATACATAAAAGAAAGTTGGTCGCCGACGTGTCCCGCTCCCAGTATGTGTCCCATTTCATGAACAATAGTCCAAACTAGCTGCGGACTATCCTCTTTGGTTAGTTCTGACACCACCAGAAATTCATCGCCCCCGATTCGATCCGCCACCCCCACGCAATCGGCGGTAAATCGCGACAAGAACAAATCGGCAAATGGATTGACGCAGTGGGGAAAATGAGTGGCGACAATGAAAACAACATCGCAACCGTCTGATTCTATATCCTCTTTCAAGAAAGCCGGCCCGTCTTCTTTGAGATGAAGTTGGAATTGTTCTTCTGTCATCGCCAGAAACTTCTCTACAGAAAACTTGATGTGGTATTCATCATAGTATCTAGAAGCTACTTTGAGTGCTCTTTTTATGTCTTTTCGCCACTGGGGGTTCTTCTGGCAAATTTTTTGTTCAACTGCCACCTTAAGCTTGATTTTAACAGATATTGGTCTTTCTGCCCCCTGCAAATCAAGATTGATGATACCAGTCAGCAAGGATACAAACCACAGAACAAGCACAAGAAGCAAAATTTTTCTTGGTTGTAAGCCAATCATTTTGCACCTCCTTTTTGTGCAAATTATTTGTTTTTTAAGGATTGGTTTCTGTTTATATTATAGCAGATAGAAACAAAATTATCAAGGGCTAGCGGACAATTCTGGTCTTTTTCATTTTTATAGAGAATGGTAGAATTATTTCAGGGCGTAAAGGTCGCAAATAATGATTATTGGAAATTAAAACATGGATGCAATGGAGCCAAAAATTAAAAAGAATTTGGCAGTCAAAGCTATTTTGATAATTGTCGGCCTCGCTCTGATAGTTTTTGGCGTTATTAAAATTGTCGGCGGGTTAAAAAACTCGGGGAACTCCGCCCTTATCAATAAGTTTAATGAAATTTATAACTTATCCGCCGACATAGGCAATAATATGAAAACGGCCGGCAATCTGCTGGTTGGAATAGCAAATAAAGAGAACGCGAAGGATTATGCCGGAGCAGCTAAAGATATAGAAGCGAGCCTTTCGGAGTTGAATAGTGCGACTTCCGGGATTAATTCTCTGAATAATAAAATTTTGGAGTTTAAGACAATGGTTGGAGCTGTTTCTGATTCATCGGTGAAACAAAGCGGTTTGAAATTAGCTGATTTATTAGAACAAAAGAGTGTGGCTTTTTTAAATTTAATAAATCACACAAAACAGTTGATTGAGCCAGCCAAAATTTATTATGAGGCATTGGCGACCGGAAAAACTGGAGTTTATCTTGACAACAATCAGATTGCCGACCTCAGCCAAAAAATCAGCGAGGATAATAAAACGCTAACGACATTAACGCCAGAAATGAATGCCGCCGCTCAAGATTTTGCAAAGGCCGCCAAGTTCCAACTGAAAATATCGCAATAGCGGCCGTATGGAATTTCGGACAAAATGCCTCTGGCCAATCTTTGGCCAGAGGCAATGTCGTAAATTTAATTTTTTGTAAGCCGAAGCACCCTTAAATTTTCTTAAAAATCTTTCTTAATTCTTCTTTGGCTTGGGTTAGAATTTTTTTCCTTGTAGAGCTGAGATTTTTGCCAGCTCGATTAATATAAAAATTAAGCATGGACATTGCTGACTGATATGGGCTCCCCCTTCTTCCTTGAGCTTTTTTTGGCTGATGCCCTCAAAGACAAAGCAATCCTCTTTGGATTGCACCAAGTAAAAACTCCTTGTTCTAAATCTAAGGCATTGCTCTTTTGGCCTACTGTCGCTGACCAGTATTTGTTTCTGGGTTTTTTGCTTTGATTTTTCATTAATCTTGTATTTCCATATTTCATTTCCTCTCCCTACCTTGCCAGCGGGGAAATTTTATTTATAAGCAATAAATACGTCGTAATTATTCTCTCCTTCTATTTTTGTTTCTTCCACTCTACTAAAACCAACTTCTTTTAATAAATCAACTAACTCTTCGTGTCGCAAAAGATAGCTGTAATATGTAGATTCGTATTTCTCTTTATCAATAATTAAAATAGACTTCCAAATTCTTATTTTATTTTTATAATCGTGGGTCAGTTCCCAAATTAATTTTAACTTTTTCCCATCAATAACTTTTTCTCCAAAATCTTCTATTATCGGATATTTGGGCTGGTCATATTCTTTTTTATTTATAACATCAATGTATAATAAGCCGTTTTTGTTTAAAATATTAAAAAATTCATTTAAGCTCCTCTTAATGTTTTCTTTTGTATTTTTTGATATTTTGTTATTTCCCCAAGAATCAACATAAATTAAAGAATTCCCTCGACAAAGAATGGCATCAAATTTTTGTGGAATATTCTGGGTTAATTCAATCCAATTAGATATATGATAAGGAGTTTCAAGATTTTCTTTTTGTAATTTTTCTCTAAAAATACTGAACATTGCTTCGTCTCTATCAGAATAGGTAATATTCCAACCTAATTTTTTTAATTCTATACTCGGAAAACCCGCGCCCCCACCAACGTCTAAGATAGTATGAACATTGTGAGATTTCAAAAATTTATCCAGACCGGAAATATAAGTTTCATCCCACAAAAACTTTATACAAATCTCCCAAAGTTGAGCTATACTCATCATAAAAATCTTACAAATTTATTATCCTTATCAACTAGTATATTCTTCGGCTTAATCGGTTTACCGGTTAACTCGAAGCCCATAACAATAATTTCTTCGCCGGGCTTTATTAGATGACTCGCTGCACCATTCATACATATAATCCCCGAGTTTCTCTTGCCGATTATTACATAAGTTTCTAATCTTGCGCCAGAAGTATTGCTTACAACCAAAACCTTCTCGCCGGGCCAAAAACCAGCTTTGTATATTAATTCTTCGTCAATGGTAATACTGCCAATATAATTTAGATTAGCATCTGTTACCGTTGCTCTATGTATTTTTGATCTTAATACCCATCTCATAAATTTCCCTCTTCACCTCGCCAGCGGAGAAATTTTAGGAGCTTTAAAAAATCAATGTCTATATTTTATGTTATTTTCATCCTCTCCTTTAAGAATTCTATCCACCATTTCGATCTCTTCCAAAAGCCCTTCCACTAAATCATATTTCTTAGCTTCTTCGTAAGTAGTCCAAACAAAATCAATATTATCCTCATCAAGCTTGACTTCCCCCGATTTATACGGACAGTAAAAACTCAAAATAATTGCCGGAATACCGTCTGGCCTGATAAAAGCAATGTCTAACAGATATTTTATTTTCCCCACCTCTAAATTACATTCCTCTTTTATCTCTCTTCTTAAAGAATTTTCAATGGCAAAATACCAATGGTCTTTGGTAGTTTTCGGGGTATTAATATAATCATCGGTTTCTAATCCTCCACCTGGTACAGTCCATTTTCCAGGAAAGGCTTTTTTCTCTAAACTGCGACGCACTAACAAGTATTGGCCATTTTTATAAATGATGGCTGTTGAGGTTATCCGATGTAATTCTCTGTCTTTTATTTCCACAATATTTATATTCTATCAAAAATTCGCCTAAAAGGCGAATTTGGCTCTACTTCGCGAGCTTCATAAATTTTTATTGCGAGACAATTCGCAAACTTCTACTTTAACAACATTTCAAAGACGTAAGTCGCGATTATCCAGACAAGGGATGCGAAGACGACTCCTGCAATGAAACCCGAGAGCGCCGAGGCAAGAACTTTGCCCAGTTTAAACTTAAATACTCGCTCCTCCCACGAAACAAAATCGTTAATTAATTTATCCATAGTAGATAGGGGTTTATACTTCTTATTCTACCATAATGGATTTAGTCCGCAAGTGCTAAATGCGATAACTTTTTAAAAAGGTCTATTTTTGTTTAGTTTCTTTGAAAAATGCAGTTTCATAATAACGTAAGCCATATTCTCCTTTTTTATTTCGCCATTCGCTACCATTTTAAAGGCCTTCTTTATTGAAGTGGGCACAATTTTTATGTCTTCATCTTCATCGCTCTTCGTTGGTGCGGGAGTAAAATCGGTAGCAATATAACAATATAGCTTCCAATCCAATGTTTGACTAGAACCACGGACATGAAACAGTTTTAGCTTTTTTGCTTTCAAACCAGCTTCTTCCTGAAGTTCTCTTCTGGCGGCTTGTAAGGGAGTTTCATTCTTTTCAACTCTCCCCGATGGTAATCGCCATAGATATTTTCGGTGCTTTAACCTATATTCTTTGGTCAGAAGCAATCTCCCTTTAGCGTCTATAGCTAATATAGTAACTGTTGGTGGTCTTGCTACTTGTTCAAATGTTGTTATTTTCCCGCTTGGGAAAACTGCTTTGGCTTGTTTAATTTTAAATATAACTCCTTTGAATACCGTCTTATATTTTCCAACTTTTACTCTTTTTTTAGCCATGCCTCCATTCTATCAAATCTATCACAAAATCGCTAACGAGGTTTTTTCCAAAAAAGAAAAAGAGCCAGCGCGAACGCTGAACTCTTTTTTATGTGTTGGAGGATGAAGGCTTAAGCAAGTAGAGCCTCTGCTCGTTCTCTGATCACAGATGCAATCTTCCCCTTGAAAAACGTCGCCGCGAAGGGGAGATGGCCGGAGAGTTGTACCTCCGACGATTTCACCGTCAATGTTCCGGATACAGGAAAACCCATGGCCGAGAGGCTGAAGTTGCCGGTGTTACCGTTCCACTCCTCGTGCAGATTGCTAATTTTATCAGCAAACTGCTTCTTCGTTTCGCCAAGGAGAGTCTTAATCCGTCTCAGTGCCTCATCCTGCGATAGACGGTGCGAGACCGCCATGTTCAGTTTAGACATGCGCCTCACCTCCTTTTTTGCTTTTTCAAAGGAAAAAGTAAGAATTCCATTTTGGAAACTTTGCTTGTAATTATTCGGTAAAACATCGAGGGGTATAAGAAACTCCTGATAATAATTAAAATCGGGTTTAGTACTCTGTATGCTCAGGACGTCTGCTATAATGTCAACTTTAATTTCGTTCTCTTGGTGATAGGGCATTTCAATTATTATTCGGTATGCTTCTTTATCTTCGGAGATTTCTTCAACAGGACGGCGGGTGTATTTTGGCGGCTCACCAACAGAACATTGTTTAGGTGGCTCTCTATGCGAAGCTTGAATGTGGGGTTTCCAAGCATCCTGGTTTTTGACGAGTTCTCTGTTCCCCATGCCTCCGATTCCGATTTGAAGCTGAAACCCCCTTGTCCTGAATCTTACTGGATCTGCAACCCTGATAGGTTTTCTCTCTCTCACGTCTCTACTGGTGGAGCCGCAGGCTGTTCTTGGCGGTATAATAGACCTACGCTTTCTTTGAAGCATCTCTTAATCACCTCCTCCAAAAGGAATTATTTTAATATCAGGAAATTTTTTAAGCTCATCATCAACTTTATGGGCTGCTCCTATAAAGAGGATGCCAACTTCATCTTTGGGCAGAGTTTGGTTTATTGTTTCGGCAATAAATTTATCTCTTTCTATAAGTAGTTTTATCTTTTTTAGTACATTAGTATCTATTCCTCCAGTATATATTCCTTCAGCATTTATTCCCTTTGCTATATTTACCCACAGGTTGTGCTCTTCAACAAGCAGTGCTTGAGACTCTGTGCCGTGTATTTTTGCTCCTCTTTCCATCAATTTCTCAATAATCAAATATGGACGAATTCCTTCTTCGATCAAAAACTTTACCAGCTTCAATACAAATTCCTCTACAGCTGCCTCAACTACCCTTTCACAGAATGAACATCGGACTTTATTACTTGCGATTTCATCCATGTAGCGCTTCTTACCGGTTTTATCAAAACAAGTTTTGCAATAGAATGGTTGAGCTGTTAGCCCATCGACATAAATGTGCATTTTTTTACATTTTTCCGGGACATTTAACCCCTCCTCTTCAAGACATTGAGTAATTGTTGCCCAATATTGATCAACTTTTTCTCTATAGATTTTTTCCGCCTCGGGACCGTGAATCTGTTTTTCTATTTTTAAAAGTGGCTCAGCTAAAGATCCCAATTCTTCCAGTGAGTGCATAATAATCGGCACATAATATAAGGTTCTCAATTCATACCTCCTTTTATTAATTTATTTGTTTTATCCTCTTCATCAGGTTTTAAAAGAACTATCCATATCAACTTTAGTATAATTAGCTTAAAATGTCAAGGAATCTTTGGTGGTTCGAGCTATGGCCACTTTTAAGTAAAATGATGTTGGAGCAGCATTTAAGTAACCGCTGGCTGGCCGAGATAAAAAAGAGCGAAACCCGGAATTCAATCCAGATTTCGCTCTTGTTGCGTTTTGAATCAGCGAATGCGGCTCAATAAGCTTATGCCGAATTGATTATGGAAGTACTTGGTTAGATATTTTACAAATTCCGGCCCGAAGTTGCGAGGAGTAAAAACGAAAGGGATCCACTCTTTCACGCTTGTTTTCCAAATAGCGATTATGTTTTTAGTGTCTTTTTGGTATGTCATCAGATAAACAGGCGGATCAGTTTCTTTGCCGCTAAGTAATTCTGCTTGGACATTCAATTCCACTAAATGTTGGCGGTCCTTGTACATTACATGCGGCGCTCCACCCCCGAAGTCTTCACAGACAATGATGACAGCCTGGATAAAGGGATCCTTTGCTCTTCTGGCCTGACGGATTGCATCACGAAGAGCATAAATAGGATGATAGTCGCACATGACATCCCGAGCGCCAAAAAAGTTGTGGTTCTCCGTTATAACCGATGCGTGGTATCTGCGTTCCGGATGCAGTGGTGGAGGAGAGTAGGCGTCATTTACCAGATACTCCCCTTGGTAGATTGTTAAGATGGCCGACTCTACCAAGTCAACAAGAGTGTCCGTGATAGCCACCTTCTTAAAATCGGAAAAGAGGTAGTCGCTCATCTTGGTTACAACCGCGATTCCGCCCTCAGGGGCGCCGGAAACAATTTCAAAATCTTGACCCAAGTCTTCAAGCATGATATCTCGACAATTCCCGCACGGTAACGCAGTATCTCCTGGGTTTCCGGCAATAATGCCCAAAATAATGTTTTTGTTGGCTCTTCTCCCGTAATGGGCACGGAAAGCGGCAACTGCCGCCTCCTCAGCGTGTAAGGCCTGACAAATGCCGTACTCAATATTGCCAGCTGCTAGCATTTTTCCGCCAACAACGCCGATGCCTTCTTTTACGAAATATTGAGAAAATGGCGGGTTGGCAACAACAGAATTTTTGGCTATTTCCAACGCTTTGATGTATTCTCCGATTTTAGCTTTTTGTTCGTCGGAGAGGTCAACAATTTTCACCTTTCCATTGATTAAACATACGGTTCTAAAATCCCAAATGCTCATTTTCTTGCCTCCTGCTAAGAGTTGTCTTTCCATATTACTATGGGAAAGAACTAATTATATACTACCCCACCTCAAAGTTCTGTCAAGTTTATTAATTGAAGTCGGGGGTTAGCAGGGCTCCGAATTGTGAACAGCGTTAGAACTATACTTCAACGGCAAAATGGGTATATTTATATACCCAACTTGCCCCGTAGCAGAACGCTTTCGCTCTCACTGCGGGGCTTGGCGCCAAGAACTTAGAAAACACTTGCTCCACCACGCTGCTCGCTATTTCTTTAGAAAAATATCTTTTTAGCGATTAAAAATTATGATTTTTGTTCTGTTTTTCCGAAATTAAATTGTTGAGTGTTTTTTTGACAAGCTCAAGGCTATCCCAGTCAAATATGGAAATCGGTGTTACATTTTTATTTAATTTTTTGAGTTTTTTTACGGCTTCGCTGACAATGTCGAGTGAAACTATGTCTTTTTTGCTTACTAATACATATTCTGGTTTTTCCAGAAGCAATTTATTGTATGTCCCCAACTCGCCGCGGACTGTTTTGTAATCAACCACCGGGTCAACAGAATCTGCGGCAACAAAATGAAACAGGGTCTTCGTTCGCTCTATATGCCGTAAAAATTTAATGCCGAGACCCTTGCCCTTTGATGCGCCCTCAATCAGACCGGGAATATCGGCGAGTATTAAATCATAATACACGCCCAAATTCGGCTCCAGAGTCGTAAACGGATAATTTGCCACCCTGCTCTTAGCATTGGTCAGCTCGTTAAGCAAACTTGATTTTCCGACATTGGGCATTCCTACAAATCCCACATCGGCAATCAATTTTAATTCAAAACGGATTTCCAATGATTCTCCCGGCCTCCCGTATTCAAATTCTTTCGGCGTTGTATTGGTTGCTGAACGAAAATGAAAATTTCCCCTTCCCCCACGTCCGCCGCGGGCGATTAACATTCGTTGGCCGATTTTTGTTATCTCAAGGTCTTCACCCGTGTTTAAATTATGGGCAACGGTTCCGACGGGAACGGACAAAAACAAATCGTCCGCGTTGTTGCCGTCACGAAATTGCGAACGGCCATCCTGTCCGTCTTTGGCCTTAATTTCTTTTTTAAAACGGAATTGATTTAACGCGCTCAAATCAGAAACTCCCTCAACATAAATACTGCCGCCCTTGCCGCCACTGCCGCCCACCGGACCTAAAGACATTAAATTTTTATTAAAAGACACGGCTCCCTTTCCGCCGTTCCCCGCCACTGCGCTTATTTTTACATCATCAATAAGCATATTATCAATATATTATCAATATAAACTATTTTAACGCATACGGAAAATTAAACATCGCCCACAACTAACCAAAAAAAATCAAGTCTGAAAATAGGCTTGATTTTCATCTACCTGATTCTACTGGATCAATTCTTAAATGCGGGACACGTTTGTCGCGTTGGGCCCCTTTGGAGAATCAGCCTTGTCAAAAGACACCTTGTCTCCAATCTTCAAATCCTCGAAAGTTACGCCCTTAAGCTCATTCTTGTGAAAAAATAAATCTTTTTCTTCGCCTTCGATGGTAATGAATCCGAATCCTTTTTCATTAAGATTCTTTATTGTTCCTTCCATGTTTTCAAGATTAGTTTGATTAATGTTTTAAGGTTTTATCCTAAAGCTTAGTTCCCCAAATAAACTCGACTAAATTTTCATTAGGCAACTATCTTATATAAACAATACTAGCATTGAAAAACCAATTAGTCAATCTAAAGAAATTTGGGTTTGAAATTTGGCTCCGCATCGTGAACAACGTTAGAACCATAATCCAAAGGCAAAGTGGGAATGTTTATATACCGGATTTGACCGAGCTGTAAGAAACCCACCCCTTTGTATGAGGTAGGAGTTGAGTCTATTTATGTTTAGAACGAACTTTCTTTTTCTTTCCGCCAATTTTATGCCGATGCTTCAATGTAAACCGTCTATGAAGTCTTGAATGTCTAGCGTAGTTCTTATTTTTACGATCTTTCATAATATAAATTAAGGGCACTGATTAATTCTTAGCTCGACTATTTTATGATAATTTTTTGATATCTTCTTTGTGCCCAAATGTTAAAGAAGTAAGCCATAAAATAAATGGCCTCCTGAGTTTAGCCATAGACCAATTTTCATCTTTAAAAAGCGGGGCTTTCTCTATTCTAAAACGAGAAAGCAAAGAAATAGTAGCTCTCAAGTTTATGGGAGACAATCTATTGTGTCTCTCTAAAAACTGCTCTTTGTTTAGTTGTGGATCTATAATAATTTTTTGAGCTTTTTTGAATCTTGAAATCATATTTTATAAATGAAAAACGACTCCCAATAGCGGTGAGTCGCAAATAGTATTATTAAGTATTTCCCTTAATGATAATCTGGCAACTATTTGTAGGTCAAAACTCTCAGAGCTTCTGTTTTTATTATACGCTTAGCCTTTTAAAAAATCAAGCACAACCAAAAAATCGCCTCTTGTACGAGGCGACGGAAATTTGCTCCGGTGGTAGGATTCGAACCTACAACCTTGTCCTTAACAGGGACCCGCTCTGCCATTGAGCTACACCGGAATGATTTGTTAAAAATGCATCTTAATGAAACCATCTTCAACTATTTTCTTTAGATAATCTTTTCTTTTTAATCTCTTTAGTTTCATCTCAATCGCTCTAGCTTCTCTGAGAGTCGGATATTCTTGTTTTAGAACTAATCTAATTTCTCCGAATCTCTTAGTACTTGGCGTATGTCCACCAAAATGATGCCTTAATCTACTTTCTAGATTTATAGTACTACCAACATAATAACGACCATCTTCTAAACTTTCTAGAATATATACATAAGCCATAATTATAGGCTGAGCCCCGACGTTTCAGTCGGGACCCCGACCTCCGACTGAAGCGTCTGAGCGTCGGGGCTACACCGGAATACCATTGTATTTTAATAATAATTTTAGAAAAAAGCAATTCTGTATCATTGCTCCATAATCTTGTCTGTGCTAAAATTTAAATCTATGGCAGCAAAATTCACCCATCTCCACGTCCACTCCCACTATTCTCTTTTGGATGGTCTGGCCAAAATCGACGAGTTGATTGCCCGGGCCAAAGAATTGGGTTTTGACTCTTTGGCTTTGACCGACCACGGCGCGATGTATGGCATCCCAGAATTTTATAAAAAAGCCATTGCTGCCGGAATCAAACCGATTATCGGCGTTGAAGCTTATTTGGCCTTAGAGAGCCGCTTTCAAAAACGGCCGAAGATTGACGATAAAAGATATCACATCACTCTCTTGGCGAAAAATTTTCAAGGTTATCAAAATCTCCTCCAATTGGTGACCAAATCGCACTTGGAGGGTTTTTATTACAAGCCGCGGATTGATAAAGAACTTCTCCGTGAATACCGTGAAGGATTAATAGTTCTTTCCGGCTGTTTTGCCGGAGAACTGGCGCGGCTGATTGTTTCTAACCGCTTAGACCAAGCCGAAGAAAAATTAAAAGAATATTTGGATATTTTTGGGGAAAATTTTTATCTGGAAATTAACTACCATCCGAAAATCCAGGAAAGCGAAATTATTAAACGGGGACTAGTTGAACTCTCCAAAAAATATAATGTGCCGGTGGTGGCAACTTACGACAGCCATTATCTTCGACCCGATGATGCCGAAGCTCACGATATCCTCTTGGCAGTCCAGACCGGCAATAAAATTTTTGAAGAAGACCGCTTGACTCTAAAAGCCGATGATTTTTCGCTTTGCCCGACTGAAACTATGGTGGCAATGTTTAACGATTTGCCTGAAGCCATTGAAAACACCCAAAAAATAGTTGATTTGTGCGATGTCAAGCTGGATTTCACTAAAACCCTGCTTCCCCATTTTGAAGTGCCTCTGGGCCAGACGCCGGAAACCTACTTAGAATCCCTTTGCCGGGAAGGTTTAAAAAAACGTTTTGGCGACAAAATCACGCCAGAAATAACAGGGCGCCTAAATTTTGAATTGGGAGTTATTGAAAAAACCGGCTTTGCCTCGTATTTCTTGATTGTTCAGGATTTCGTTAACTGGGCTAAATCTAATGGCATTGTCGTGGGTCCGGGCCGCGGCAGCGTTGCCGGCTCTTTGGTGGCCTATTTTTTAAACATTACGGATATTGACCCTTTAAAATATGACTTATTGTTTGAAAGATTTCTCAATCCCGAAAGAATTCAGATGCCTGATATTGATATGGATTTCACCGATACCCGACGCGATGAAGTTTTAAACTACTTGCGGCAAAGATACGGTGAAAACCACGTGGCCCAAATTATCACTTTTGGGACGATGGCGGCCCGAGCAGCGGTGCGCGACACTGGCCGGGCCCTGGGACTCGCTTACAGCTTCTGCGATACCATTGCCAAGCTCATTCCTTTTAATAATTCTCTGGCAGAAGCTCTGGCTAATGTCGTGGAATTAAAAACTCTTTATGAGCGCGACCCGGACGTAAAAAGATTATTGGATTCAGCGAAAAAATTAGAAGGCGTTTCCCGACATGCTTCTATTCATGCTTGCGGTGTTGTTATTACCAAAGAGCCAATAGTTAATTATGTTCCATTGCAGCGTGCGCCTCAAGATGAAAATATTATTATCACCCAATACGATATGTATGCAATAGAAATGCTCGGCCTCCTGAAAATGGATCTTTTGGGACTAAGAAACCTGACTATTATTGAGGATGCTTTGGAAATAATAAAGGCGGTCCGCAATGAAGATGTGGAACTAGCGAATTTACCGGAAAAAGACGAAAAAACTTTTAAATTGTTCCAGGCAGCCGGAACTGTTGGCGTCTTTCAATTGGAAGGTTCGGGCATGCGCCGATACTTGAAGGATATGATTCCGACTGATATTGAAGACATTATTGTTTTGCTTTCGCTTTTTAGACCTGGACCATTGGAATTTATCCCTTCTTACATCGCCAGAAAACACGGCAAAGAAAAGGTTTTCTATCCGCACCCCAAGCTTGAGCCGATTCTTAAAAAAACTTATGGTATTGTCGTCTACCAAGAGCAACTTTTGGAAATCGCCAGATTCTTGGGCGGATTCACCGTTGGCGAAGCTGATGTTTTAAGGAAGGCGGTGGGCAAGAAAATCAAATCGCTTTTAGACGAGCAAAAAAACAAACTGATTGACGGGATGGTGAAAAACGGCATTGAGAAGAAAATCGCCGAAAGAATCTGGAGCTTTATTGAGCCCTTCGCCCAATACGGCTTTAACCGCAGCCACAGCGCCTGCTATGCCCAAATCGCCTATCAAACCGCTTATCTCAAAGCCCATTACCCGGTAGAATTTATGGCAGCTTTGATGAATAATGAAGCTGTGGAGGTGGAACGCACAGCTCAGTTGATTACTGAATGCCGCCAGATGAAAATTGAGGTATTGCCTCCGGATATCAATGAAAGTTTCGGCAAATATGGTGTGGTAGCCGGCACCAATTCTATCCGCTTCGGTCTTTCGGCCATTAAAAATGTCGGCGAAAACATCGTTGATGAAATAATTCATGAAAGAAAAAACAACGGCCCATTTAAAAACATTGATGATTTTCTTAAAAGAGTCGGGCATAAGGACTTAAACAAAAAATCCTTGGAGAGCTTGATTAAGGCCGGCGCTTTTGATAATCTGGCGGAGCGCGGCGAGCTTTCGGCCAATTTGGATGAACTGCTGCGTTATAATCAGGATGTGAAAAAAGCGGACTTAAGCCCGCAAATCAACCTCTTTGCCAAAGAAATGAGCTTTTCGCCATTGCGTCTGAAAAAAACCGAGCCGATGTCTCAGGAAGAAAAATTAAAATGGGAGCGGGAGCTTTTGGGATTATACCTTTCTGACCATCCGCTTAATCGCTATAAAGAAAGCATTGCGAAAATGACCAAAACGATTGTTGCTGACATTTCCGAGAAGCAACTCAATAAAACTGTCCGCGTCGGAGGCGTCATCAGCGACATTAAAAAAATTCTCACGAGGACCGGCAAACCGATGCTCATCGCCAAATTGGAGGACTTAAGCGGCAACATTGGAATTACGGTTTTCCCAAATACCCTGGAAAAAACATTAACAATCTGGCAAAAAGATAATATAATAATAGTAGAAGGCCGCGTCGACCAAAGCTATGACGGCTTGAAAATTATCTGCGAACAAGTAAAATCCATTAAACAATAGCTTATGAAAAAAGACCAAAATAGAATAGAAAAAATCAGGCATTCATTAAGCCACTTGATGGCTATGGCGGTTTTGGAAAAATTCCCCAAAGCCCAATTGGGCATCGGCCCAATAATTGAAAACGGCTTTTATTACGATTTTCTCCTGCCCCGGCCGATTGAAGAAAATGAGCTCCCGGAAATCGAAAAAAGAATGCGGGAGTTAATCAAAAAGAACATCCCTTTCAAAAAAAAGCTGGTTTCTTTCGCTGAAGCCGAAAAACTTTTCAAAAAATTAAAACAACCGTTCAAGGTGGAATTGGTGCGGGACCTGAAAAAATTTGGCACTACTGAAGCCGCTGAAAAAACCCGGGCCAAAGCCAAAAAGGCCTCGCTTTATTATTCAGCTGATTTTGTGGATTTGTGCAGCGGCCCTCATGTCGCAAATACCAAAGAAATCCAGCCCGATTCTTTTAAATTGGAAAAAATTGCCGGCGCTTACTGGCGCGGCAACGAAAAGAACAAAATGCTCACCCGCATCTACGGCCTGGCTTTTGAAAATAAAAAAGAATTGGATGATTGCTCTCGCTTATTTGAAGAGTCCCAAAAGCGCGACCATAGAAAGCTCGGCCAAGATTTGGATTTGTTCAGCACCCACGAAGAATTCGGACCAGGTCTCATTTACTGGCATCCAAAAGGAGGACGGATACGCGTAATAATGGAAGATTTCTGGCGAAAAGCGCATTACAAAAACGGTTATGACATTGTTTTTACTCCGCACATCGGCAAAGCCGACCTCTGGAAAACCAGCGGTCATTTGGGTTTTTACAAAGAAAATATGTACAGCCCGATGAAAATTGACAAAGATGAGTATTACATCAAGCCGATGAACTGTCCCTTCCACATTTTGATTTACAAAAATAAAATGCGCTCCTATCGCGATTTGCCTCTGCGCTGGGCTGAGCTTGGCACTGTTTACCGCTACGAAAAAGCAGGGGTTCTTCACGGCCTTTTAAGGGTGCGCGGCTTTACCCAAGACGATGCTCATCTAATCTGTACCCCCGAACAAATGCCCGATGAAATTAAAAGAGTTTTGGATTTCTCCCTCTATATTCTCCGCAGTTTCGGTTTTGATGATTTCCATATTTATTTGGCGACCCGACCCGAAAAAGCAGTTGGTGAAAAGAAAAAATGGGACGATGCGACTCACGCTTTGGAAAACGCCCTGAAAAAATCAAAATTAGCGTATGATATTGATAGAGCTGGCGGCGTTTTCTACGGCCCAAAAATTGATATTAAAATTAAAGACGCTCTTGGCCGCGAATGGCAGTGCACCACCATCCAATTTGATTTTAATATGCCGGAACGCTTTAAAATGGAATATATCGGCGCTGACGGCAAAGCTCATCAGCCCTATATGATTCACCGCGCTTTGATGGGGTCTTTGGAAAGATTTTTCGGCGCTTTAATTGAGCATTATGGCGGCGCCTTCCCATTCTGGCTCGCTCCGGTTCAAATTAAAATCCTGCCGGTAAGCTCCGCTCATAAGACATTTAGCGAAAAAATTAAAAATGTTTTTGACGAGCACGATTTCCGCTCAGAAATTGACGATTCCAACGAAACCATCAACAAACGCATCCGCGAGGCAGAATTGCAAAAAATCCCCTATACTATTGTTGTTGGCGACAAAGAAATGAATTCCGATAATTTAGCTGTCCGCACCAGAGCTAAAAAAGAAATTATCAATGTCCCGATTGATAAATTCATTGAGGTTTGTCAAAAACAACTGCCAAAGATTTAAATTATTTTGAAATGACAAAGGAGCGCTCGCGAGAACGCTCCTTTTTACTTGTTGGTTGGGCTCTTTTTAGAGCCACTGAGTCCAGCTGCCGCTGAACAGAAACTTGATGACGATGTCCCACAGGAATCCAACAATAAACCACTGCCACAAAACCATATGGACGATGAAAATAATCCACTCAAGAAGAGCAACTCCCCAACAGAATATAACAACCAACGGCCATATTAAAGCAGCTATCCGGCCGATTGCGGGTCCGGCGTTCAAACGATATGTCTGGAAATCGGCAGATTTTTTGGCTTGCTGATCATTGAAAAGGTGACTCGCAATGTAAGGATGGTAGATTTTCAAAGTGGTGGGTGAAGGAAGTAAGATTTTGGCTGCGATGGTAAATTGACCGTCTCTGGTATGGTCCCAGACTGCTCTGTCCACGAGGTAGCTCACCGTGTGACCGATGTTGATGTAGATAACGGCGAAAATGAACCAAAACAAAACCCTTTTCCCGAATTTCTTGCGTTTTTTCACAGAAATTTTCACAGAAAACCTCCTACCTAAGTTGTCAACGCCAGAATGTGGTCCGCTGCGAAGAGCTAAGATTCATTCTGAGCTAAAACCATTATAGCATATCACAATCACAAAGTCAATAGTTGAAGAATCGTCTCAAAATTGTCATTTTTGGCTGCTTTTACTTGATGCTCGTAGCTGCATTTTTGGCAACGGTAATGAATAATATATTCATCGCCTTTCTGTTCTGCGTTTATTGGTTCCATCATACCTCTGCAGTCAACTTGTCTGTCTCCCGGATTAATATCAACGTGCCGAGACCACAAACACTTTGGGCAATGGTCAGTATAGCCGCTGCCTTTGACGTGCCCCCCGCAATGCCGACAAGCAAAATCCTCTTTTTTCCTTTGAAATTTTTTCGGTTCAAGCATTATTGTCATGCTAACACAAATTTTCATTTCATCAAAACCAGCTTCTCATTTCATCAAAATTGGTTCAACAAATCGCTTTAAAGCAGGTCCGCAACATTTTGATTTTAATTCATACCACCACGGTATGAATTAAAAGGGAACGAACAGCCAGTAAATTCAATTGTGGCAGCACTGCGCCTGTCCTTTTCTGAGTTCCCTCTCCGAATCCGATTTTGCTCTTTTTTTAATTTTTTAGTAAATTTATAATATATGGCCCAAATGAACAAAAAACCGAAAATTGTCGTTATTTTGGGACAAAATGCTTCTGGCAAATCGGGTTTGGCCGTGCAAATCGCCCAGCGTTTTAACGGCGAAATAATTTCTGCTGATTCCCGGCAGGTTTATCGCGGAATGAACATCGGCACCGGAAAAACTACCCGAAAAGAAATGGGGGGAATTAAACATTATCTTTTAGATGTGGCTTCGCCAAAAAAACAATTCAGCGTCAACCAATATCAGAAATTAGCTAAACAAGCTATTAAAAAAATCCTGAAAAAGGGCAAGCTGCCCATTATTTGCGGCGGTACTGGACTTTATATTGACGCTGTTATTGACAATGTGGTTTTCCCGGAAGTTCCTCCCAACCTTCGGCTCCGTCAAAAATTGGGCCACTTAACAACCGACCAATTATTTCAAAAATTAAAAAAATTGGACCCGAACCGAGCCGAAAACATTGATAAAAACAACCGGCGCCGTTTAATCCGCGCCTTGGAAATTGTGATGATTTCCAAAAAGCCGGTGCCAGCAATTCAAAAGCAAAGAAATTATGAAGTTTTAAAAATCGGCATCAGGCGCCCAGCCGGCGAGCTTAAAATGTTAATTAAAAAACGACTGCTCAAAAGATTCCGTCAAGGAATGATAAACGAAGTCAAAAAACTCCATGAACATGGAGTAAACTGGCAGCGATTATTTGATTTGGGTTTAGAATACCGCTGCATTAGTTTATATCTGCATGGTTTTATCAGTAAAAAAGAAATGCGGGGAAAATTAAATAAGGCAATCCGCGATTATGCCAAGCGCCAAATGACCTGGTTTAAAAAAGATAAAGAAATAAAGTGGATTAAAAATATAAAACAAGCTGAAAGAATGGTTAAAAATTTTTTAAAAAACAAATAGAGGACCCACGCCGAGGTCCTCTATTCTTCTGTTACTCTATTACTCCTTCTTCTCAAGCGCTGCTTGGGCCAACTGTTCCGCTTTTTTCTGCAACGCTTCTCCAAATTCCCGCTCAAATTCCGGGGGCATCAAAGTGTTCCGATATCTCTCCATTTCTTGAGCAGTTTCTTTGTGGGCCTGTTCCCAGATGCGCTGATATTCCGCATCTGACTGCAAGCGCAATTTCTCAACGGCGCTTAATTCCTCTCCCCTTTTTCTTTCTTGATCAGTAGTTTTGGAGCCCAGAAATCGATGTTCAACTTCACCAGAGGCGTGAGTAATTTTTACTTCTCCGGTTTCTTCATTAACCACTTCGATCTCCTTGCCCCAGTTTATGTTTGATCCTTCTTTTCTCTTGGGGTAGTTCGGCGGAAGATTCTCGTGTTTCATAGTATTTATCTCCTTTTTAATAAGATTTTTAATTCGACTGATTTAATTATAGCACAATTTATTCTATTTTGTCAAGAGGGCTCTCAAACGCTCGGTTACGATGGTGGGATTGGCTCGATTTTGAGTCTGTTTCATCACTTGACCCACCAAAAACTGCAAAACAGTTTTCTTGCCCTTTTTATAATCCTCCACCACTCGAGGGTTATCGGCAATTATCTTGGCGATAATTTCTTCCAGATCTTTGAGGTCCGAAACCTGAAAAAGATTCTTCTCTTTGATGACAATTTCCGGGTCAGCACCGCTTAAAAATATTTCGGCTAAAACCGCTTTTGCCGCAGCAGAAGAAATCATATTTTTATCAACAAAATCAATCAAATGAGCAAAATTGTGTGGGTTAACTTTAATGTCTTCAAATTTTGCGCCGCTTTCAGTCATTAAACCGCGCAGGTCGCTGCTGAAATAATTATAAAATAATTTTATTCTTTTTTCACGGCGCTCTCCGGAGGTGGCTTGAAAGTTGTCCAATTCTGAAACTACATCTTCAAAATAAGAGGCGGCTAATGGCTCCCAAACTAAACTATCCACTTCGTTAAATTTCAAGCCGAATTCCTTCATAAAGCGCAATCTCTTTTCGTTAGGAAGTTCGGGCACTGACCTTTTTAAATCGTCCAAATCAAATAATTCTCGTGGTTTGAGCGGCAATAAATCTGGCTCTGGAAAATAGCGGTAATCGTGGGCTTCTTCTTTATGGCGCTGGGAAATGGTTTTAGCCTGCGATTCGTCCCAGCCTCGAGTTTCCTGAATAATTTTCCCTCCCTCTTCTAAAACTTCCGTCTGCCTTTTGATTTCGTACTCAATAGATTGTTCCATTGCGCGGAAAGAATTGAGGTTTTTGATTTCCACTTTGGTTCCCAATTCGCCATCCTCTTCGGCCAAAGAAATATTGATTTCGCAGCGCAGCTCGCCTTTTTCCATATCCGCGTTGGCAATGCCCAGATATCGCAAAATGGAGCGCAGTTCTTCAGCAAAACGTCTGGCCTCCGTGGCTGAGTTAATATCCGGCTCAGTCACCAACTCCGCCAGAGGAACACCAGCCCGATTAAAATCAACATAAGTATTTTTTCCGTCGTCAGAATGAATCAAGCGACCAGTATCTTCTTCCAGGTGAACGCGCCTAATTCTGATTTTTTTGAAGTTGGGCATTGGCATTTCGGATTTCGGACTTTGCACTCCATTTTTTTCAGCAAAAATTGGAATTTCTAAATACCCGCCGAGACAGAAAGGTTTATCATACTGAGATATCTGATATCCTTTCGGCAAGTCCGGATAAAAATAATTCTTCCGGTCAAATTTTGAAATCTTGGCAATCTCGGCGTTTAATGCCAGTCCCAATTTTAAAACTCCGGCCACTGCTTCCTGGTTTATCACCGGCAAAACGCCCGGATGGGCCAAGCAGACCGGGCAAACATTGACATTAGGATGCCGCTCTTCGGAATCATTCAAACAACCGCAAAACATTTTTGTTTTGGTTTTCAGTTCAATGTGTATTTCTAAACCGATGGTAGGAATATACATGGGTATTTTTATTAAAGGAAAGTTGTGCGCCTTCGGAGTCATTTCTCCTGACTAATTTTTTCAAAAAAATCTTGAGGTGTCGCAGTCACGCCGGAAATTAAGAAAGAGACAAAGGGTTCCTCATACAATTCATCAGGATATTTACCCATCATCACTTTTTCTTCCAAGGCATAGATTTTTTTACCTAAAACTGCGGCGGCAAACAGTTCGCCGCTGGTGTTGACACCAAGATAACCGTTTTTGTTATAAATAAAAACGATGTCGGCTTTTTTCACTCGGCTAAAAAGATGGTTGGAGGCGTCCCAGATTAACTGTTTCCGATATTCTTCATTTTTTAATCGGTCCTTCTCCGACAAATTGAGAAATTCCTCTGGCACCTCGTCAAAATCCGGCTCCAAAATCACAAAAGGCGCTTTGTTCTGCTGATTTAGCAGCCGCAATTCTTTGATGAATTGAGGCATTTCTTTGCGAAAGCGCTGACTGGAACAAAAAGCGATTTTTTTAATTGGCTCTTTGCTGAGAAAAAACATTAATAATTTCCAAACAACGATGATTCCTTTTATTTTAGGACAAAATTAGCAAAAAGTAAACTGATTTTGCAGTAAAAGTTGACCGGTTTTTAAAACAAAGCGCCCTGTTTCCGTAAACAGGGCGCTGTTCTTCGTTAAATAATCTTTAGTTTTCCCAAAATCTGTTCCCAGACGGGCTCGAGTTTTCCTTCTTTTCTGATGGCTTCGATTTCAGAAGGGCTATACCAGCCAGCTTGTTTTGTCTCTCTTTCCGAAGGCTTCAGCTCTCCGAAAAAATCAGCTCGATAAATCCACCAATTGTGCCAAGTGCCGCCTTGCCTGCGACAGGGATTTTCAAATCGCTCGTTTAAAACCAGCTTTAAATCGGAAATGGTCAGGCCGACTTCTTCTTGAATTTCGCGGATGGCTCCGGCTTCGGGGCTTTCCTTTTCTTCCAAATGGCCAGCGGGACAGGCAAAAAACAGCGGAAACAGCTTGCGGTCAATTAACAAAATTTTGGAATCAGAATTGACCAAAACCACTCCCACGCTGGTATGGTTGCAAATTTTCGGACTCTTAGATGCCAAAGGTATTTCTGACATATTGCCACGTCTCCTTTCCAATGTCTTCAATGCTCGGTTCGGCATTGATAATAATGACCTTGTGGATATTCTTGCGCATCTTAAACTCTTTGACAAGAGCTTGATGGGGCTCGGGATTTTCATCGGTAAACATTAGAACTTCGCGGCTTGCTTTTTCAATTCGTTCCAGATTTTCTTTGTTCTCGTAGAAATCGATGATTTTCCCCGAAACACGCAATCGCTCCAGAGCCACTGGAATGGGCAGCCAGTAGTAAAAAATAACATCCGGCGCCAAGTAGGAATTATTGAGGGCTCTCTGATGCAGTTCCAATAATTTGGTGAAATCAACGCCATTGGACATGCCGTGGCTATAACAGGAAATATCATAGCGATCTTGAACCACCCACAAACCCTTGCGCAGGTTGGGTAAAATATTGTCACGGACATCCTCAATGCGGTTGGCGATAAAAATAATCTGCTTTTCCCATTCGCTCAACTTTCGAGCCATTTCCAAGGCATTTAAAACATTAAGAAGCAGACCGAAGAATTGCCGCTGTGAACGCGAATTACCGTTCGTAGCCTCTAAACACTGGGCAACAGCTTCTTTAGCTTCTTTTAAAAGACGGCTATCCACTTGAGCATGATCAACGAGCTGGCGAATAATCCGGCCAAATATGCCTGCGCTCGGCTCATGATTAAGAACTGCGGGGATGCCGTTTTGCTTCAAGTTTTCCGTCAGTTTTTTGGCCTGGGTGGTCTTGCCTGAACCATTCAGCCCTTCAATCAAAATGAATTTGGCATCGCAATTAGCCTCAGTTGAATAAATTACTCTCATAATCTTCTCCTTTCATTACCTTTATATTATATCGTTTTTTATTTTCAAAAAATAGCTGATTTTATATTAGATGATAAAATGTTTTTGTCAAACAAAACCTCACACCTAATTAGGTGTGAGGGTGAAATAAAATTTTAATCCGTAATTTCGATGCCCATGCTTCTGGCTGTCCCCTCAATAATTTTTTCCGCCGCCTCAATATCATTCGCATTCAAATCCGCCATTTTCTTTTCGGCAATTTCCCGAATTTTATCCCGGCTCACCTTGCCCACTTTATTTTTGTGCGGCTCGCCAGAGCCTTTTTGAACGCCAGCTGCCTTGCGCAACAAATCAGAGGCCGGCGGAGTTTTTAATTTAAAGCCATAGCTGCGGTCTTCAAAAATGGTAATCTCTACCGGAATGATGTCGCCGGCCTGAGTTTTTGTCGCTTCATTAAATTTAGAACAAAATTCTCCGATGTTTAAACCGTGCTGGCCTAAAGCCGGACCAACTGGCGGCGCAGGAGTGGCAGCACCAGCTGGAATTTGAAGTTTAATAATTGTTTTGATTTTTTTTGCCATAGTTGTTTAAATTTTTGAGCTCATTAAGATTAAGCCTCTAAATCTTCTTCACCTGAAGAAAATCCAATTCCACGGGCGTTTCGCGACCAAAAATAGAAACTAAAACCTTAACCTTGGCTGTTTCTTCTTCCAACTCACTCACCTTGCCGTCGAAATCCTTAAATGGTCCGTCTGTAATCTTCACCACATCGCCCACCCGCAAATCAATCTTGTATTTCGGCTCTTCCGCGCCGGTTCTTTTCATAATTTCTGACACTTCTTCTTCAGACAAGGGCGTTGGCGTTGTGGAGTCGGCGCCGATAAAACCAGTAACCCGAGGGGTATTCCTAACCACGTACCAGGAATCATCGTTCAAAATCATCTCAACCAAAACATATCCGGGGTAAACCTTGTCTTCGGTACTGTAGCGCCGGCCGCCTTTTATTTTAATTTTCTTTTCCTTGGGAACGACGATGTTAAAAATCTTGTCGTGCATATCCAAAGATTCCACCCGCTGTTTTAAATAACGGGCCACCGCATCTTCATAACCAGCGTAGGTATGGACGGCATACCAACTTTTTTCCTGCGATTCTTTGTGTTTTGGCATTTTAGATAATAAACTTGGTCAAGAGAAAATTAAAGAGAAAATCGAAAAATCCCAAAAAGATGGCCACTCCCAAAGAGAGACCAATTACAATTAAAGTATATCGAGTGGTTTCTTTTCTGGTGAGCCAATTAACGCGCTTAAATTCCAATCTCACTTCTTTAAAAAATGTTTTAATTTTGGTCAACATAGTAATAGTTCCAGAATAAGAATTTCCCGGCTAAATGTCAAGATTGCGGACTGCTTTGGCGTGAACCTGAATGAAATGGCGACGCGGAGCCACTTCGTCGCCCATTAAAGTGTCAAAAATTTTATCCGCCTCTTTAGCGTCATCAATAGTCACCAGTTTCAGCAGGCGCTGCGCCGGATCCATGGTGGTCTCCCAAAGTTGTTCCGGATTCATTTCGCCCAAACCTTTATAGCGCTGCACATTGATGTTTTCTTTGACGCCGGAAACTAACTTTTTCAGCAGTGCCTCTTTTTCCGCTTCCAGATAGGCATAGTGGATTTCTTTGCCCTTCTGCAGCCGATAAAGGGGAGGTTGGGCAACATAAAGATGGCCCTGGCTGATTACTTCCGGCAAAAAACGAAAGAAAAGAGTCAGAAGTAAAGAACGGATGTGGGCGCCGTCCACATCGGCATCGGTCATTAAGATAACTTTGTGATAACGAAGTTTACTAATGTCAAACTCTTCGGCAATGGCTGTGCCCAAAGCAATAATCAAAGATTTTATTTCTTTTGATTCAATAATTTTGCTTAGCCGGGATTTTTCAACATTAAGGATTTTGCCTTTGAGCGGCAAAATCGCCTGAAATCTGCGATCCCGACCTTGCTTGGCAGAGCCGCCGGCAGAATCGCCCTCAACAATAAACAATTCGGATTCTTCCGGGTCTTTGCTGCTGCAGTCAGTGAGTTTTCCGGGCAGGGTCAAGCCCTCCAAAATTCCTTTCCGCAATACGGTTTCTTTGGCTGCTTTGGCTGCTTTGCGCGCTTTAGCTGCCAACAAGCATTTTTCCAAGATTTTCTTGGCGTCTTGAGGATTTTTCTCCAAAAAATCTTTGAGGCCGTCAGCCAAAACCGCTTCTACGGCAGTGCGCGCCTCGGGATTCCCCAGCTTGGTTTTGGTCTGACCTTCAAACTGCGGCTGGGACAATTTCACGGAAATAACTGCGGTAATGCCCTCGCGAACATCATCGCCCACCAAACCCTCCTCATTTTCTTTGACATAATCTTCCCGGCGGGCATAATCATTAAGTACACGAGTCAAAGCAGTGCGAAAGCCGGTCAAATGCATACCGCCTTCAGTCGTTTGAATGTTATTGGCAAAACAAAGTTCCAGTCCTTGAATATCTTCGGTATAAACAAAACTAACCTCAACTAAAATATCCTCATAGGATTTGCTGACATAAAAAATATTATCTTGGAGGGGTTTCTCGCCTCTAATCAGATGTTGTACAAAAGAAACAACGCCGCCTTCAAAATAAAAATCCAGTAAATTAACGTTGTCGTCGCGGCTATCAATCAATCTAATCCTGACTCTAGGAGTCAAAAATGCTTGATCGCGTAAATGGTCGGCAATTTTTTTTAAATCATATTCCGGCATCTTGCCGCTCTTATCTTTAAAAATCTCTAAATCGGGTTCGAAATAAACGGTGGTGCCGCTGATCTGACAGCTGCCGATTTTTTTGACCGCTCCCTGCGGCTTGCCGCGCTTATAATCCTGAGCATATTTGGTGCCGCTGCGGCAAACCTCAGCCCGCATTGAACCGGAAAGGGCGTTAACCACCGAAACGCCAACCCCATGGAGACCGCCAGAAACTTTATAAGAGCGGTTGTCAAATTTGGCTCCGGCATGAAGCATCGTCATCACTGTTTCCAAAGATGACTTTTTAGTTTGAGGATGAGTATCAATTGGAATGCCGCGTCCGTCATCTTGAACCGAAACCCGATGGTTGTCATAAATCCGAACTTCAATATTCTTGGCAAAGCCAGCCATTGCTTCATCAATGGCATTGTCCACCACCTCAAAAATAAGATGGTGTAAGCCGTCAATCCCGGTTGAGCCGATGTACATTCCCGGCCTTTTGCGAACCGGCTCCAAGCCCTCCAAAACAAAAATGTCTTTGGCTTCGTAGCTTGAAGACGGCTTCGGCATTACTGCCGAAACCGCTTCATTTTTGGGCCCTTTCGAAGCCGTTTTTTCAGCGTTTTTACTAGATTTTTTAGGCATTTTGATATTTATATTATAGCAAATTTTTTAGCAAAAACCAAGAGGGAAACAGCTAAAAATTGACTTCCCGCCCCAAAAAGCAGTCCCCTTTTAATTTAAACATTATACCTCGTTATAATTCTATATACCCTTTTAAGAGATTGTTTTTTATTTGATTTTTCAACTCTTCTTCGCCCAAATACCCAATAAAAATTTTATTCCACAGCGCTTCTTGGTGATGATATAAATATTTAATCATTTCTTTTTCTTTAACCAACGCCATCACGGAGTCAACCAAATTAAAACTGATCAAAACATCAATACCAACTTCTGTTGTAAAATAATCGCCCACCCAACCGAGATTATCCCAGAAAGTGAAATCCTCTTCAATGCCGCTGACGGCCTCACCGAGTTTAATTATTTCTTTTTCGGATTGCTCCCAATGAATAACTTCAGGATTAATGTGCGGCTCAAAAAGCCGATGGTCATTTTCGTCGTTTTTGGCCAAATACTGCTGAATAATCAGCCACTCTGCCTTATTCGAGGCCGGCAACGTTTCGTTCGGCAAATCGCCTTTTAGCGTCAAAATCAATTTTTGGGCGAAATCCGACTCTCGACTGAAAGTTTTGAAAATATCCGAATAAAATTTTACTTCATAATAATAATGGTAAACCAGAGAAATCATCCGCAAAATCTCGCCGGGGATGTTCAAAGACACGGGTATTACAAAAATCACTCCAAATTCCTTGAGGTGGCTGATGTTGTGGTACTTTCTTTGGACGAAACTTTCAGCTGCCCTTGACCATCTTTGACCCAGAGCTCGAAGCTCCACCTCTCTTTCTTCAAAATCATTTGGGGTTAAATTTGCGTATTGTTTGAAAAAAACATTATTCAGCCAATCGTTGTTTTCAATGAAGCGCAGGGCCGCAAAAATTTCAAAAATATCTTCAGCCGCCAGCATCTCTTCAACATTTTTATAATTTAAAGCCTGGAGAATGTTTCTGGGAGGTTCCTTCATTAATAATTCTCTGGCTTTGTCTTTTTTCAAAAAATAGCCATTGAGCTTGGCCACGCTGCCCTTAATCGCATTTAAAACTTTCTGACAATCTTCTGCCTTGGCAGCTGAAACATTGCCGAGCTTCTGGACAAAAACCTGGTCATCTAAATAAATTTTTTTGATTAGGGCGCTATAAACATCCTTAGCTGGAGTTTGACGATTTAACTCCAGCCGCGCCAAACGATCATCAATAATGTTGTTATTTTCTTCCAAAATTTTATCCAAGACGCCGCTTCTACCGCTTAAGGCGCTCATTTTTTTATCCAGTTCCAGAAGCGTGTTTTTGTCGCACCTTAAAATTTTTGCTAATTTTTCTACAGTTGAATTTTGTTTGTCCATATCTATGATTATAACGCAAAATTAAGCAATAAAAAACCCGCCGTGGGGCGGGTTGTTGATAAACTAGCCGCTATTTCCTTCCGGCGATAATCTGTTCAGCAATGTTTTTGGACACCTCTTCATAATGGTCAAATTCCATCGTAAAGAAGCCGCGACCTTGCGTCATTGAGCGCAATTTCGTGGCATAGCCAAACATTTCCGCCAAAGGCACTTTGGCATCAGTCACTTTGGCACTCATCCTATCAGAAATATGTTCAATCCGGGCTCTTTTGGAATTTAAATCACCGGTAACATCTCCCAAAAACTCTGCTGGAGCAATAACCTGAATTTTCATAATCGGCTCCAAAAGAATCGGGCTGGAACGCCGAACCGCTTCCTGAAAAGCCATTGAGGCGGCGATTTTGAAAGCGAATTCCGAAGAGTCCACTTCGTGAAAAGAACCGTCATAAAGAGTCACCCGGATATCCTGCATCGGATAGCCAGCTACCACTCCTTTTTCCATTGCCTCTTTTACGCCTTTTTCAACAGGCGGTATAAATTCCTGGGGAATAGTGCCTCCTTTAATGGCGTCAACAAATTCAAACTTTTGCCCGCGCTCCATCGGCTCTACTTTCAACCAGACATGACCGTATTGACCCCGGCCGCCGGACTGCCGGATATATTTTCCTTCGGCCTCGCTGGTAGTTTTGATGGTTTCCTTATAAGCTACTTGGGGCCGGCCGGTATCAGCCTCAACTTTAAATTCTCGGCGCATTCTTTCGGCCAAAACTTCTAAGTGCAATTCGCCCATTCCCGAAATAATTGTCTCGCCCGTCTCCAGGTCGCCTTTGACTTGGAAGGTGGGATCTTCCTCGGCTAATTTTTTCAAAGCAATGCCCATCTTTTCTTGGTCGGCTTTGGTTTTAGGTTCAATGCGCATGGAAATAACCGACTCCGGAAATTCAATCTTCTCCAAAACTATCGGATGGTCCGGGTCGCACAAAGTGTCGCCGGTAGTTGTGTTTTTTAAACCGACAATGGCTGCAATATCACCGGCAAAAACTTCTTCCACCTCTTCTCGATGGTTAGAATGCATCCGCATAACCCGACCAATTCTTTCCTTATCTCCTTTGGCAGAATTCAAAGTATAGGTGCCGCGCTTTAAGGTGCCGGAATAAACGCGAAAATAAGTCAAAGTGCCGACAAATGGATCGGTCGCAATTTTAAACGCCAAAGCAGTAAATGGTTCGCTGTCGTCGGGATGGCGAATTATTTCGGCATTAGTCTGGGGGTCAAAACCCGTAACAGGCGGCAAATCCATAGGCGAAGGAAGATAATCCACCACTCCATCCAAAACAAATTGAACGCCTTTGTTTCTTAAGGCACTGCCGCAAAAAACCGGAACAATTTTATAATCAATAGTTGCTTTTCTTAAAACTCTGCGCAATTCATCTTCGGTCGGCTCTTTGCCTTCCAAATAGCGGCTCATCAATTTATCGTCCTGCTCAACAATTTTTTCCACCAATTTGTGGCGAGATTGCCTTACCTCTTCCAAAAGATTGACTGGGATTTCCGACTCTTCAATAATTTCGCCGTGCTCGCCGGAGAAATGATAAGCTTTCGTTTGAATTAAATCAATTACTCCTTCAAATTTATCCTCCAGACCAATATTAATCTGGACCGGCATAGCGTTCGGCGTTAATCGCTCCCGAATGGATTGCAGAGAATTTTCAAAACTGGCTCCCAAGCGGTCCAATTTATTAATAAAGCAGATGCGCGGAACTTTGAATTTGTCGGCTTGATGCCAGACCGTTTCCGATTGCGGTTCAACGCCGGCAACCCCGTCAAAAACAACCACGGCGCCGTCCAAAACCCGCAAAGAACGCTGCACCTCCACGGTAAAATCAATGTGGCCCGGCGTGTCAATGATATTAATCCGATATTGACCCTTTTGTTTATCTTTTTGGTCAGCGGTTTTTTTATAAGTTTGGGTCCAAAAACAAGTGGTCGCGGCAGAGGTAATGGTAATGCCCCTCTCCCTTTCCTGTTCCATCCAGTCCATGATTGCTTCTCCTTCGTGAACTTCACCGATTTTGTGAGAAATGCCGGTATAAAAAAGAACCCGTTCAGTAACGGTTGTTTTTCCGGCATCAATATGAGCAATTATGCCGATATCTCGTGTTTTTTCTATGGGATAGAGTCGAGGCATAAATAGCTATCTGGCGAAGTGGGCAAAGGCCCTATTCGCTTCAGCGATACGATGAGTGTCAAGTTTCTTTTTAACCGCCGCGCCCTCGTTGTTTGCCGCGGCTATAAACTCCTCAGCCAATCTTTCATACATTGGTTTCCCGGTTTTCGCTCGGGCCGCCTGAAGAATCCAGCGGCAAGACAGGGCGAATTTTCTTTCGCCGCGCACTTCTTGAGGCACTTGGTAATTAGCGCCGCCGATGCGCCGGGATTTCACCTCCAATAAGGGCGTGGTATTTTTAAAAGCCACCTCCACCACCTCGACCGGATCTTTTTTGATTTTCTCTTTAATAAAGTCGAGCGCTTGATAAAAAATCTTCTCCGCCACTGCTTTTTTACCTTCTTCCATTAAATAATTAATAAGCCGAGTGAACTCGGGCCGGGAATAAACAATATCGGGTTCAAATGTTTTTTTAAAACTTCTTTTTCTTCGCATACAATAACTTATTTTGGCGTTTTGGCACCATATTTTGATCTTTGCTGTTTGCGACCTTCCACGCCAGTGGTATCCAAGATGCCTCGGACAATATGATAACGGACGCCGGGCAGGTCTTTGACGCGGCCGCCGCGCAAAACCACCACCGAGTGTTCCTGCAAGCTATGGCCGACTCCCGGGATATAAGCAGTCACTTCCATGCCGTTCGTTAATCTAACTCTTGCCACTTTCCGCAGAGCTGAATTTGGTTTTTTGGGCGTTATCGTAAAGACTTTCAAACAAACCCCTCTCTTAAACGGTGAGGGATAATCAGCCGGCCTATTTTTTTTAAGATTGAAGCCGAAGCTCAAGGCCGGCGCCTTGGTCTTGCGGGCAATTTTGGTTCTTCCTTTTTTGATTAATTGATTGATGGTTGGCATACAATATAAATTCCAAATTCAAAATTCGAAGTTCAAAACTTAAGTGCATTGTTAAATAATGTAGCAAATAAAAACGGGCTTGTCAATCCCGTAGGGGTGAATGAAGCAGCTCTTATACCTTGTCGCCGGTCAATAATTTTTATATAATGTATTATATGATAAAACAGGTGCAGTCAAAAATAACCTGGATTGACATTGTTAATCCAAAACAAAACGATATTGACTATCTCGCGAAAAATTTTAAATTCCATCCCCTGATTTTGGGCGAGATAATCCCTCCTTCCACTCGCTCTAAAGTTGAAATTTACGATAATTACCTATTTGTCGTCTATCAGCTGCCGGTTTACGACGCGCTGCGCCGAACATCACAAGCCACCGAAATTGATTTTCTCATTACCAAAGATTGCCTCATTACCAGCCGCTACCACTCCATTGAACCGATTGATAAATTGTTTGCGACCATTGAAAGGAATCTGGCCAATCGCGAACAATTTTTACTGAGAAGCACCGGTCACCTTCTTTACGAAATTCTAGAAAGGGGCCTCAGTTTTTCTTTGCGGCAATTAGTCCACATCAATGAAAAAATTCAAGAAATAGAAGAGTCAATGTTTCAAGAGAAGGAGAAAGAAATGATTAAAGGAATCTCCATTGTGAAACGGGATATTCTGGACCAACGCTCCATCACCCGGCCGCAAAAAGCCGTTTTGGAATCGCTCCTCGCCAAGGGCGCAAGATTTTTCGGAAAAGATATAGAAATATATTTTAATGATTTGCTCGGCGATTATGAAAAAATCTGGGATGCTCTTAATAATCTCAAAGAAACAGCCGAATCTTTGGAGGCCACCAACAACGCCTTATTCGAAAGCAAAACTAATAACATTATGAAGTTGCTCACAGTTACCACTTTTATTATTTTGCCCCTTTCCCTAATTGCCAATGTTTTTGGTTTGAGTATGCGTAACATGCCGCTGGCCGACAACCCGTTGGGGTTTTGGATAGTTCTCGCAATAATGTTAGTGGTATCATTTACCTTCTTTATTGTAGCGAAAATAAAGAAGTGGCTTTAATAATTTCTGATTAATTTCAGTTCTGGCTCAAAAATTATTTTAATATTTCCATCTTCGTCGGTCCGGAATACGTTTATTCCGGACTTTTTTAATAAATCAATGACGGTTTGAGCGGGATGACCAAAGCGATTTTCTCTGCCAACGCCGATTAAGGCAATTTCTGGTGCAATTAAATTAAGCAGTTTCTCGCTCGTTCCAGTTTTAGAGCCGTGGTGGCTTATTTTAACAATGTCGGATTTTAAATTTTGACCAAACTTACTGATTAGATTAGCTTCGGCATCGCCCAACAATAAAATTTTAAAATTATTAATCTGCCCAACCAAGACCAGCGAACTTTTATTAATATCGGACGAATTAAGCGCTTGACTATTGGGCGAAATAACGGTCAATTGATTGTCCCCGATTTTAATTTTGTCGCCGGCGGAAATTTTAATGATGGGAATCTGCTTCATTTTTAACGTTTTCAATAGATTCTGGAATGTGACGCTTGGACTAGGCAAACCATTATAAGCAAAAACTCGCGGCTGATAATGCTCTAAAACATCGAAAAAGCCCGCGTAATGATCGAGGTTGGCATGAGAAAGAATCAAAACATCCAAATTTCTGTCAAAAAATGGCTGACTGCGACCCAAGACGCCTAAAATTGACTGATCGGGCCCGGCGTCTAACAATATTTTCCCCGAATTGGGAAATTTTAATAAAGAAGCATCACCCTGACCAACATTTAAAAAATCCCATTCCGGATAGTGAGGGCCAAAACCAATCGCCCACCAAACCAAAACATTTAAACCAACCAAAATCAAAAAGGCGCAAATTAAAATTTTATAATTAAATCGCTGCATAAGTTCTATTTCGTTTATGGGCCAGAACAAATAAAAACGCCACCAAACCGACGCCCAGCCAAAAAGCTGCTTCTCGCCAAGAGCCCAAATTAAAACCGCTGAATTTCAAACTGCCAAAAAAATTGATGACGGAAATTTCATATTTAAGGAGGGGATAACTAAACCAGGCCAGAATCTGACCCAAAACTGAAAAAACAAAACCCAGGATCCCTGTCAAAAATCCAAAAAGCATGGTAGTAGGAATAAAAATTAAAATGAGAATGTTGGTTAAGGGCGCCACCAAAGAAAAATAGCCAAAACGAGAAATTAAAAGGGGCAGCACCGCCGCTTGGGCCGAGAGCGTTAACGCTAAAACTCCCCTCCAATTCAAAAATGATTTAACATCGGCCCGACTTATTCTTCCGAAAAGCGGCTCAAAATAAATCAAACCCAGGGTCGCCATAAAAGAAAGCTGGAAGGCAAAATCAAAACGGATAATTTTGGGGTTAAGAATGGTCATAATCAAAGCTGCCAAAAACAAAGCATTACGACTATGATAAAGCCGGCCTATTCGCTGGCCAAACATTGCCAAGATGCCCATTATTGCGGCCCGAACAATAGAGGCAGAAGCGCCAGTCATTAAAACAAAAAGGATAATAACAATGATGGCTAAACAAAAGGCCCAAGACCGATGAAAACCCAAAAACAAAAATAAGGACAGAACCGCTCCAACAATAATGGTAATGTTATAACCGGAAAGCGCAATCAGGTGGCTGGTGCCGCTTTTCTGAAGGTTGGTTTTTAAATCTTTATCCAAACTTTGGCGTTCGCCCAAAATCAGGCCAGCCAAAAAGCTGGCTTCCGGCTCCGGCAAAAATTTATCAATTTTTTCCTGAAATTGGTTTTTAGTTTTGAATAGAAAAGATTTAAGAGAAGATCCTTGATTGTGTCCGGTGACGGTAATTTTGGGATAATTAACCACGGAATAAATTCCATCTTTGGCTAAATACGCTCTAAAATCAAAGTCATTGTAATTTTTCGGCTCTTCAAACCTTCCTTGGATGGCCACCTCGTCGCCATATTGAAAATTTTCTAAGTACGGCCTGACTTTCGCCGAAACGCGACCTTGGTGCCCATCAATTAATTTTAGTCGCAGCCAAAGCGATGAATCTTTTATTTCTGGTTCTTCATCAATAACGGCTCTGACGCCAATGACATCTTGACTATTCAATAGCGCGCTGGAATTTTGCCGCGCAAAATAATCTTGAGTTTGGTAAAAAATCACACCCAAAACCAAAGAAAAAGCCAATGCAACAAAGGGAAGAAACCTTTTTTGAAAAAGAAAAAAGAAAAGGCCGAAACCGCAAAGCAAAACAAGAACTATTAAAATCCAAAACCAGGGAATAAAGAAAAATGAGGTAATAAAAATGCCGGACCCAAAAGCCAGGACATTAATTAAAAATTTATCCGGCCGATGCATATATAATTTGAATTTTGAATTTATTCAAGAACATACTCCCCAGCCGCAAACCGGACAAGCGTGGCATTTTTCCTGATTCACCAATTCCGTATGACAATTGGGGCAAAACTTTTTATCATTAGCGAGATTTTTCGCCTCCATAGGCAAGGCCTCAATCACATTGGGTTGGTAATAAATGGAAAATCCTTCGGCTTTAATGTCTTTTTTCGCCACAAATTCCGACTGTTTGCCTCTAAGTTTTTTCTTGGCTACTTTCTGGCGACCGGCTACCAGCACTTGGTTTTTAATAGATTTGTCACGGAAAACAGTTACATCTTTGCATCCCAGCTTATAAGCCAAAAGGTAAATATTTTTAACATCCTCGGGTTTGGCATCAGTCGGCAAATTATTAGTTTTAGAAATGGAAGAGTCTATCCATTTTTGCATGGCGGCCAAAGCTCGGATATGATCTTCGGGTTTGATGTCCATTGCCGTCACCAACACTTTCTTTAATTGCAGAGGAATGGTGCTGATTTTTTGAAGACGGCCGCCGCCATTAATGACCCTCCGTAGAAGATAGTCATTGAATAAACCGAAACGCAACAGCAAACGCTCAAAGACCGGATTAACATAATAGAAACTGCCGACTGCCACATTTTTTTCAAAAACTAAACTGTAATTCGGTTCCACTCCCGAAGAACAACCGGCAATCATAGAGATAGAGCCGGTCGGCGCCAAAACAGTGGTAAAAGTATTGCGCAAGCCGTGGTTTTTTATTTTCCGAACTAAAGTCCGCCAATCAAAATGCCAAGATTTTTTATCTTTGAATCCGGCAAAAGGCATTTTGCCATCCGGATAAAAAGATTTGTCAAACAAAGCGAAACGTCCTCGTTCCTGACTCAATTTAACAGAAGCTTTTTTGGAATTATAATTTAACGTCTCGGTTAGGCGTTCCATAAATTTCAAACCCTCATCACTGTTATATGGAATCAGCAATTCAAAAAGCGTGTCTGCCAAACCCATTATCCCCAATCCTATTTTTCTCGTTTTCAAACTCACCTCTTCAATTTGAGGCAGAGGGTATTTATTAATGTCAATGACATTATCCAAAAACCGAGTAGCCAGCTCCGCAGTTTTAGAAAAATCTTGCCAATCAAAAAACATTTTATCATGTTTGTGATTTGGCTTAATGAATGCCCAGAGATTAATGCTGCCGAGATTGCAAGATTCATAAGGATAGAGCAAAACCTCGCCGCAAGGATTAGTGGCGGTCACCGGCCCGAGAGCTTTCATCAAAGGGTTAAATTCGTTGATGCGGTCATAAAAAATCACTCCTGGCTCGGCTGATTCCCATGCCTGATAGGCAACCAGATCCAAAAGCTTTCTTGGATCCGCATATTTTACCACTTGATTATTCCGGGGATTAATCATTGGGTATGGCTTGTTTTCTCTGTAATATTCCCAGAATTCCGGCAATACCAACACCGAGAGATTGAAATTCTGCATTGCCTGATTGGCGCTTTTACAACGAATAAATGCTTCAACATCCGGATGATTAATGTTTAAAATGCCCATATTTGCTCCCCTTCTGATTCCTCCCTGTTTAATCACTTCGGTCATCCGGTCATAAAGACTCATAAAACTGATGGGGCCGGAGGCAAAACCGCCAGTGGAGCGGACAAAATCGCCTTCTGGTCGCAATTTAGAAAAATTATAACCGACGCCGCCGCCTGATTTAAAAATAACGGAAGCGGATTTCAAAGTATCCATAATGCTGTCAATGGAATCCTCGATGTCTAAAACAAAACAGGCCGAACCCATTCCGAAAACGCTTCCAAAATTTGCCAGGGCCGGCGTATTGGGCATAAATTTTCTGGAAACCATTAAGTTATAAAAATTTTCTGTTTCCGAAGCGTATTTATCAAAATATCCATTTTTAAGTTTTTCTAAAAATTTTGACCAAGAAATTTTCAGTTTTTGTTCGCGGTTAAACCGATCGTACAATCTTTTTAATCCTTCTAGATGAAAACGATTCAAAATATAATTACCGATTTTAAATTTTCCTTCAAGTTTTTCTGGGGTGAATTCTTCAAATCGATGTTCAACGGTGCGGCCGCGTTTTTTTAAAACCGCTTTATCACAAAAAAGAGACGGCAAAGTGGTGTGAACCGCCACGCGCGTAAATAATTCTTTGGGCGATTCCACCACATTACCGTGCGTATCTTTTCGCAGATAGCGCGAAGTCAAAACCCGAAGGGCGTTAATGTCAAATTTTTTATCAACTTCGTCAATGGCTTCTTTGTTAAGAATTTGAGCTTTCTCTTTTCGAATTTCCGACCGCTTCTGACGATAAAGAATGTAGGCCTTGGCAATCTTTGCTTGACCCCGGTCTATTAAAACTTGCTCAACGGTGTCTTGAATTTCTTCAATTGAAGGAACATAGGAATGCTGAATCCTAAGTTTTTTAGCCAATCGTCGCACTACTTCCTCCATTAAAGATTTGGCTAGAGGATAATCGGGCCTACCCACCCCTTCTGCGGCCTTAAAAATAGCGTCAGTGATTTTGGAACTATCAAAAGCTAAAATCCGACCGTCTCTTTTTCTTATCTTTCGAAACGGATTATGAAATTTGCCATTTGACATAAATTTAAAAAATCGAAGTTGTCCCGCTTCAATTATATCCGCTTCGCGGATTTAATCTCGTTCGGTCGAAAAGTAAAAATAATATTTCCACTTTCCTCCCTCACTTCGATTATATCTGCTTCGCAGATGTAATATCGCTCAGTCGAAAAACAATAATTTTATTATTGTTTTTCTCCTTCGCTTCTATTATATCAAAAAATAATTTTAAAAAAATTGTGGATAACTTTAAGAAGAAACTAAATTCCACAAAACTCTTGCTAATTTATAAAAATCGTGTCTCAATAGGCCTCGTGGCCGTAAAATTTTGGCTTTGATAATTTTATAGGGAAACTTTTTCAGGTTTTCTACGTCAAATTCCACAAATTCCGCCTTTTCTTCCCGATATTTCTTCAACCTTTTGGCATCGGGTCGCTCGATATTCACTAAGACATGGCTTAAAGCGCCCCTCCCAAGATATTTTTCGATTTCCGTAACGAAATTCGAGGCCTGAAAATGATTAGTTTCGCCATATTTAGTCATAATGTTGACGATATAAAGCTTCTTGGCCCGGCTTTTTTGGATGGCCGTCTTCAAACCTTTAACCAGAAGGTTGGGTATAACACTGGTATACAAATCGCCCGGACCAATAACAATTAAATCCGCTGTCTCGATGGCTTTTTTAGCGTCGGGATTAACTTTGGCTGCTGGTTGAAGCCAAAGTTTTTTAATTCTTAATCTTGGATTGTGTTTAGGAATATCTATGTGGGTTTCGCCATAAATAATTGCACCATTCTCAAGTTCGGCCACCAAGTGGGTGTGATTTAAGGTTACGGGGACCACCCGGCCTTTAATGTTTAAAATTTTCCCGGCTTCTTCAACGGCTTTTTTAAAACTACCGGCGATTTGCTCAAGAGCAGTTAAAAAGAGATTGCCTAAGTTATGACCGTCCAGTCCCATTCCCATTTGGAAGCGCTCGCCCGGAAAACGATAGTTAAAGAGTTCCGACAAAATTCGGTTATCGGAACGAGATAGAGCAACCAGAGCTTTTCTGACGTCGCCCGGCGGTAAAATGCCAAACTCTTCCCTTAAGCGACCACTGGAACCGCCGGAATCAGCCATAGTAATAATCGCTGAAAGATGGCAGGGATAATTTCTCAAACTGCTCAAAACCACAAAAACACCGGTGCCTCCGCCGATAACAACAATATTCTTTTTAGATAATTTTTTCCCCATAAATTTTTAATACCATTTATATTATATCATCAGATAAAAAATTAAAAAACTGCCTAAGCAGTTCTAAACCTTTTGACTTTTTTTCGCTGGTGCCCAGGGAGGGACTCGAACCCTCAAGGATTGCTCCATACGCCCCTCAAACGTACGCGTATACCAATTCCGCCACCTGGGCAAAATAATGTAAAACTAAAAATGAAAATGCAGAATTTTAATATCTGACTATTCCGGCGATGTTGAAGCGGTTTGTTCAGTCTCTATTTGTTCTTCGGATTTGGATGGAAGCACAATTGTTTTGAAAACTGAAAGTTTCTTGCGAGTTTTCTTAGGCGAAAGATTGCGCAAAAAATAAAGTTTGGCTCGGCGCACTAAAGGCGCTTTTAAAATTTCAATCTTAGCAATTTTTGGAGAATGGATTGGCCAAATTTTTTCCACGCCCACACCCGAAATAATGGCCCGAACTGTCATGGTAGCGCTTAAACCTTTACCGTGCTTTCTGGCAATCACAATACCCTCAAAGGCCTGAAGTCGCTCTCTATCGCCTTCTTTGATTTTTTCGTAAACGCGAATTTGCATTCCCGGCTTAATTTCCGGCAAATCCGCGCGCAATTGCTGTTTATTAAATTCTATCAGTTTAGTAGTCATATTGAATAGTATCTTACCTTAAAAAAGGTTTTTTATCAAGGACTTAAAAATTGAAATAGCGCCCTCTTTATTCTATACTATTTATATGTTATTAAGCAATTCCGCCAGAAAATCCCGGCATTTGGCGAAGCTCAATCCCAAAATTTTTCAGGCCTATGATATCCGGGGTAAATATCCCCGAGAAATCAATAAGGACTCGGCTTTCAGGTTGGGTTATTTCTTGCCGAGAATTTTAGGAAGGGACAAAAAGAAAATGAAAATCGTGGTGGCCGCTGATTCGCGTCCATCCAGCTCCGTTTTAAAATGCCAACTGATTGACGGCTTGCGCCAAAATAAAGTTTTGGTAATTGATGCTGGCGAAATTGCGACTCCAATTTTATATTTTGCTGTTAAAAAGACGCTTGCTAATCTTGGGATAATGATTACGAGTTCGCATTTAGCACAAAATCGTAACGGCTTTAAACTCTGCCGGTCGAATTTGCAAATCATATCCGGAAAGGAGTTGAAAAAATACTTACCCCTTTTTAATCAGCCAATCGTTTTTTCCAAAACAACAAGTCAGTGCCAGAAAAAAGATTTTATTGATGACTATACGAATTTCATTTTAAGTAAGGCAATTTTTTCTCCGAAAGACATTGCTTATCTCAGAAGTATTAAAATAAAAATGGCCATCCCTTCAAAAGCCGTAATGCCATCTTTGAAAACAATCATCAGAAAAACTGCATTGCCTGTAAAATTCGGCACCCCAACATCAAAAACAGCCAGCGACGTAACTATTGGCTTTGATTCGGATGCGGATCGCTTTCTTGTTTTTGACAGTTCTGGCCAACCAATCTTGGGAGACACCATTGGCGCACTGTTGGTGGATTATACGTTAAAAAATAAGCCAGCTGAGAATATCATTGTTGATGAGCGTTCTACTTCGTTAATTTCAGAAATTGTCAAAAAACATCGCGGCAAAATTTTTTATTCGCGGGTCGGCCACAGTTTTTTTAAAAAAGCAATGCACCAACATCGAGCCAGATTTGGTATAGAAAAATTGGGGCATTATTACTGGAAAGAATTGTCTTGTGTGGATGACGGGATATTTACCTTTTTAAAATTTTTAAAATGTTTGGCCTATAGTCGGCAAAAATTTGCGGATTTGATTACAAATTACCAAAAATACGCCAGCTTGCTGGAACAAAATTTTAAAAATAATAACTGGAAAAAGAAGGCGGACCGAATTAAAAAAACTTTTAAGAAATCTTGCCGTCGGCTTTCGCGCCTTGACGGTTTGACAATGGAATTTGACAACTGGCGATTCAATCTTAGGCCATCGCAAACTGAACCACTCTTGCGCTTAAACATAGAAGCGGCCTCCAAAGAAATTTTAAAGGAGAAATCTGATGCGCTGAAAAGATTTTTAAAAAATTAATGACCTCTTTCAGGATTAAACAAGTTAATAAGGTTATTTTAGAGGTGATGAATAAAATTTTTCAAGACGAATGCCAATTCCCAGATGAAGCATTGGTAACAATTTTGGGGGTTGAAACTTCGCCGGATCTTTTGTATAGTAAAATAGCGGTGAGCGTTTTCCCATCGGAGAAAAGCCGGGAGGTTTTAGAATATCTCAATAAAAAAACCTACCCCCTTCAACAATTTTTGAACAAAAAATTGGATATGCGGCCTGTGCCAAAAATAAAATTCATCTTAGACGCCACTGAGGAACGAGCTGAGAGAATTGAAGAGATACTTGAAAAAATAAAAAAAGAGGAATAAAAGAATAATTAAGTGGGGCCTGGTAGCCAAGTGGTAAGGCAAGGGTCTGCAAAACCCTTACACGCGGGTTCGATTCCCGCCCAGGCCTCCAAAACATTGCTTGCCCGGGTGGCGGAATGGCAGACGCGCACGACTCAAAATCGTGTGAGATTTATCTCATGAGAGTTCGACTCTCTCCCCGGGCACCAATATTGGGCGCGCTTAGCTCAGTTGGTTAGAGCGATCGCCTTACACGCGATAGGTCCGGGGTTCGAGCCCTCGAGCGCGCACTAACTTGAAATAGCTAAATTTTTACCTTAAAATAATAAATTAATTGCCGGAGTAGCTCAGTGGTAGAGCGCATGCCTGAAGAGCATGGCGTCGCCAGTCCGATTCTGGCCTCCGGCACAAGGAATAAAATAACAGAGTAATAAAAAGCAGTTAAGCTGCTTCTTAAAAATTAAATTAGCGGGAGGATAAGATGCCTAACCAATTGGTTCTGATTATTGAAGACAGTAAAACAGTGGCCTTACTCCAAAAAGAATGTCTGGAAGACGAAGGAATAAAAGTGTTGGTGGCTGAAACCATTGAACAAGCCAAAAATATTTTAAAAGAACGAGCTAAGGAAATATCTCTGATTATTCTCGATGCCTGCCTTAATAGCAGTAAACCAAACTCCATGATTTTAATTCGAGAAGCCAGAAACAATGGCTTCAAAGGACTTATCATCGCTTCCTCGGGCAATAATGACTGTGGCCAAATCTTGCTGAAGGCTGGCGCCAACTACAAAAGTGACAAAGCCGATGCTGTGAAAATAGCTCTGCTTGCCCTGAAACAAATCGAATAAAAAACCCTGCGGCCTTCTGCCCGGGGTTTTCTCGTCTGGATTTTTAGATTATTTTATATATAATGAAATGGGTGCGGGAGTAGTTCAGCAGCAGAACGTCTCCTTGCCAAGGAGAAGGTCGCGGGTGCGAATCCCGTCTCCCGCTCATAAAGCAATGCGAGGAAAAATCGTTGGATTGATATTAGTAATAGCGGCCGTATCGTTAGCTGCTATTTTGATTTCCCCCATTGTCATAAAAAATAAAACTGCAATAGCGCCAACTTTAACAAATGGCATTTCGCCTTCAGCCCAACCACCAATTTCCATCCTGTTTCTAGGCGATGTAATGCTTTCTCGCGGCGTCGCTTATCAAATAACGAAAAACAACGACCTATACTATTCTTTCCGCAATATCCAATTATTGCTTCAACAAAACGATTTTGTTTTTGCCAATTTTGAATCCCCCCTTATTAATGGCCCGGAGATTCATAGCGGCGAAACAAATTTTCGCGTTGATGAAAATATGGTGCCAATTTTAAAAGAATTGAATTTCTCCATCCTCTCTCTAGCTAATAATCATATGTTGGATTTCGGCCAGAAAGGATTATTAAATACGTTAAAAATTCTTGATGAAAACAAAATCCAATATGTCGGCGCCGGACAAAATTATCAGGAAGCGCACCAATACAAAATATTGGAGAAAAACGGGATTAAATTCGCTTTTTTAGCGTATAATGACAGTGATGTTGTGCCGAAAACCGACGAGGCCGCCGAAAGCCGACCGGACACTGCTTTGATGGACGTGGAGGCGCTAAAAAAAGATGTAGCAAGGGCTAGAGCCGCGGCGGATTTTATAATTGTTTCTATGCACAGCGGCACCGAATACCAGGAAAGGCCCAATAGCCGCCAAATTGAGTTTGGCCATGCTGCTATTGACGCTGGCGCCGATTTAGTAATTGGCCATCATCCCCATGTTGTTCAAAAAGTTGAAAAATACAAGAACGGCTATATCTTCTATAGTTTGGGTAATTTTATTTTTGACCAAATGTGGTCAGAAAAAACCAAAGAGGGCGCCGCCATTCAAATCAGCTTTTCCAAAAACGAAATAAAAAATATTAAAATTTTGCCTTTAATAATTGAAAATTTTAGCCAGCCAAAAATAATTTCTCAAAAAGATGGTCCGGAAATTTTTCAAAAAATAATCAACCGGCTGAATCTGCCGGTTGAAATAATTTTCACCTTTTAAAACCAATAATTTTTCCATCTTTGGATATTTTAACGCCCTCGGCTTGGAGGCGTTTTATTTTTTTCTTTGTTCCCCATTTATAACCGCCAACCCGACCGTCAGAACGAATTACCCGATGGCAAGGCAGACCCTTGATGTTGTGCCGGTTCATTATGTTCCCCTCTACCCGACATGCCTGAGCGTTGCCCCCTCGCCGCGCCACCTCTTTGTAGCTTAAAACCCTCCCCTTGGGGATTTTCGCCACTACTTGATAAATTTTTTCTTGAAAAGTTTTACCCACTTTCAAACTATCTTTGATAAATTTCCATGAATAATAATTGGCTGCATACTCTCAATTTCCTGTTTAATCAATTTTGTTCCAGGAATATCATTCATTAAAAAAATTTTCTTTCTCATAATATAGGCATAGCCCATTTCCAAAAAAGAGTTTCCGCCAATATAATTTTTGATGCGGCCCTTGTTATAATTCAAAACTAAAATGGCATCAGAAGCATTTATTAAAGCATAATGCTTGCGAATAAGATCAAGGGCTATTTTTCTCTTGGCGCCTTCTGAGCCCCCCATCTTCTTTAAGAGACCTTTGACGTGGGCCTCTGTATCATAAGGAACGAAACAAACATGGCCGGCGGCTTCCAGCTTATCTTTAACATCCAACATCTCTTTGGCAAAAGCCATGCTTCCGCAAATTGCGATTTTCATATTATTTTAAATGTTTTGGATAATACTTTAAGTAGTCAAATTTTAAATTTCTGAAAAACCTCCGCGTTTTCGGCCAAGTGAGCTTTTTCAGGGCTGTTTTTTTATCAACCCAAGCATATCCATTATGCTCTGTGATTCTTTGTTTTAGCAAGATTTTCTGCTTCATGTCCGCCCACGCGATATACAAGCAAACAATGGAAAAATTTTTAGCCATGGCCCGCCAATTTTCGTGGTAATGGAATTCTTTTACAATCCGAGGTTTTTTCAGATGCGTCTCCTCTTTAATTCCTCTTTTGGTTGCCTGAAGCGTTGTTTCACCCGGCTTAATCGTCTCTTTCAAAAATTCCCAGCCCCGCCAGTTTAAAACGCGGCGCAAAATCAAAAAATACGGCTTGCCATTTTTGACATCGTAAATAATGACGCGAACTTTTTTAATAACTTTTTGCTTCATTTCCTGTTTTTGTGCCAAAACTGGCATAAAACCAAATAACTCGCCTAAAACTAGAAGGCAGGTTATTTGATGTAATTTTTATAAATTTAATTATTGTTTAACGCCAGTGACAGTTCCGCTGCAGGTCGAAGAATATTTTTGGCCGTTTTGAGTGGCGCTGATATTCACCGTGCCATTGGCAGTAAATTTATAGGCGTTGCCCTCCTTATAAAACTGATAATCGGCTTTGGCGTCGCTAGTCACTCCGTTACTAGTGGTTGGCCCCACAATCTCCGTCGCCTTACCATACTTATCAATATCAAAACTCTTTCCAAGTGATGGCTCTTCTATTTTATTGTCCTTGACATTAAAGGTTGAGTTCATCGGTATACTAGTAAGATTGGGGAAATTGCCCGTACAGGGCAGATTTCCGGTCATCTGGTAAGAACCGTCCCAAACAATGGGTTTGGCAACTTTTTTGATTATGAAATAGTAACCTGCTGCAGCCAACACGACTACTACAATTACTATTATAAGAATCAATAAGCCCTTTTTATTAGTTGGCATATTATTACTTATATAAATGTAAAATTCTAATAGTTCAAAGCTATTTCGACCATTTATTTTATTATACCACTAACAGACTCTTTTACCAACTGGCGGGGTGTCTCGGTCTAGAACCGAGATTTTAAGGGGAATTTGGGCTATTTTATCGTTTTTCCCAACGATGCGTCTCGGTCAAAAATATCAAGAATCGGGTTTACTATTTATTATTTCAGTCCATTCTTCGACTAAATACTTTAAATATAAAAAATATAGCGTAGAAATATTAATTAAATTATTATTTTCAATCTTTTTCCCTCGGTGTTTCGTGGGAGCATTTTCTATGAATATAGTTGTCGCTATATCTCCTTTTGTTACGACGGGGAGAAGATCTTCTTGGGCGGTTCCTTTATTCACTAAATAATATATGCCCTTATTATTTATAACTACGCTTGAATTTGTTGGTTTTTCAACTAAATCTGTACTTGTATTAAAACGCTTAATTGTGGTATTACAATTTATTTTATTAATTCCTTCTTTTGCTATAAAAGTACGCAAACTGTTAAAAAATTTACACAATTCATCATTTTTCATTTCATACGCTTTCGTTCCTTCGATAGGATTTTTGGGATCCCCGTACCATTTTAAAAATTTTTCTTTATAAAGACTATTTCCAATAAATTCGTTTTGCAGAACCCATGTTATACTTCTAGCAGAATTTACAAAAGCAGCAAAATTTATTTCTAACTCCTCCACATGGCGCGAAGATAGCATTTTATTCAGATGATATTCACATTCATGTAGGTTTTTCTTTGCCCTAGGAATCATTTTTATTATTAATTAATAATTCTCCAACTACGAAAGAAAATAGTCTCTCGGTCCTCGATAAAAAATGTTGACTACGGGGGGATTAGACAAAGTTCGAACCTGGCTCAAGGAAAATTGCGATCATTTTGAGATCTCCGCCTTGGCAGATCTCCCGCTTCACGAGGTATGTTCTTAATGATTTTTTTATTATAGCAAATATTAACTCTTGCGATCACGATTATTTTTTAACTCTTCATAATATTTATTATATTTTTCTGCTATTTCACCATCTATAATTTTCTTTTCAAAAAGGCCAATTAATGACGCGAAATAATATAGATGTGTTTGCGTTACAATAACAGAAATATCCTTTGATTTCCCTAGTATAAATTTTATCCTCCCATTGGTGCCACTATCCACAAACATCTCTAGCCCATATGAATTTAAGTGCGCATACGGCGATAAATATCTATAAACTAAATGATAATAAAGCTCATTATTCCCCACCTCTTCCGAATCTAATGCGTTTCTGTCGATTTCTCTCGATCTTTCGTAAATATCCAGGTATTTTTCATCTCTATTCAGTTTATTAGCGCCATCTATTCCTTTAATGTGGTCCTCGGAAAATTGTTTCATCTTATTTATAATCTTCTCTTCTAAAATAGAAAGAGATTTTTTCCTTTTGGGATATTTATTAATAAATTGGTCAAAGCCATTTGCAATTTTTTTTCTCTCAATAAAACCCTTCTTTGCGAATAATGCTAACTTTCTTTCAGAATCTCCACATTTTATATATTCAAGATTCGTAGACGCCTCGAAAATACTTCGAAGAAGGACATATGCGGCGTGTGGTCTCGCATCTTTGCACAATAAATAAATCGCCTCCGAATAGTTATGAATCGCAATATGATTAAATAAGAGAAAACTTGGAAGATGGCCGAATTGAAATTTAGTTCCATTCAATTTCTTTAATCGTAAAACTCCATAATCTAATAATTCCGCTAAATATTTTAAATATTTATTTTCTAATTTTGTCAATAAATTCATTTATTTAGTACCTCTCCAAGCTGACTGCTGCGGGACTTGGATTTGCGCTCTCTTCTTCTCGACCAAAATCCCTTAAGGAGGGAGAATTTACCTATTTAGGTTAATTTAGCGGTGTTTTTTGATTGATGTTCGAACTTTTTTTGACGAAAATCCGAATTCCGAATTTTAAAATCCAATTGCTCGGGCGGGCAAAAAGGAAGGGGGTTGGGGGGAAGGAATTTTTGCCCGCCCTCGCTTTCCGATTCCAATTTTTTTCCGCCGCCGCCGAATTTCGTGCCAGTGAAACTGGCGCGCCGCCTATTTTAATTTGTTAATTTCGTTAGGCAATTCCTCCAAAAGTTTTTTGATATGCCTTACAAGATAAATCCTTTTATCTCCATAATAAAAAGCTACATCGTCTTGATATTCATTGCCTAACGAAATATTTTGTCCGATTTGAACAGCGTTTGGACATTTTCCAACAAAAGTATTAAAGACAAATTTTATACTTGAATTGCTTATGTAATTTCTTGGACTATCGCTATGACATGCGGCATTTCGCAAATTATTTACCAAATCGGTAATATCTTTGATGTTTTGATCGGTTTGCACATCGTCCGCCCAAATTATTCTGTTGTTCTTTTTACTCAATTCTTGAAGGATATAATTTAGTCGGACTAAAATTTCAATAAAAGCGGACTGCGTAAAAATTTGATGTTTGGTAAAAATTTGGGAATTAAAAAGTTCCATGCATCTTTGCGTTTCCATTAGCAAATCCCGTTTTTGTAATTCCAAATCTGTCATATATTATTCTTTGTGATAAATATTTTAACCAAGAGAATTCATAAAATCTTCTGCCGCCTTGTGTCTATCTTCGCTCATTTCCGTAATCGCTTTTTTGATATTTTGAGCTTCTTCCTCTGTCAAAGTATTTTCATCACTCATACTAAAAACTTTTTGATCTTCTTGTATTGTCGTCATAACCAACTCAATAACAAAATCGTGTAATTCACCGCCCAATCTTCCTTCTGTGCAATCGAACGCAATATGAGGAATCTTATCTGCCAGTTTGTCTGAAAAGTTTTTCCTAAAATCTTTTAGGTTATTAAAATTTAATTCTCCTTCAGCAAATTCGGACAATCCATTTTTAAGCCAAGGCAAGTAGTCCAACTTATTGTTTTCTTTTAGAACACTTTTGAGTGCGCTATTGATAACCAAAAGCTCATCAGAAAGTTCCGTTTTATTTTTTGGTGGTTTAAGATCAAAAAACCATATATGCAAACAGACATATCGCAAGACCCACAATTCTTTAAATAATTGGTCTTCCTTTAGATTTTGCCGTGTCTTGGTCTGAATTTCTTTTACCTTCTGCTCAATTTCTTTTTCGCTACCCAATACAGATTTAAAGAAATGTAAAAAGAGGGCAAAATATGGCTTTAGTTCCTCGTATGTCTTAGAAATATCTAAAACTTGTTTGGCGGTAATTTTACTGCTGTTTGAAGTTTGCCGGTCTTTTTTATTTGAAAGCCAATTAAAAATCTTCATATAAATCCTTTAAATAATTTATTCCTTATTCTGATTACCGTATTTTTTATTAAACATTTTATCAATCCTATTATTCGTTTGTTTTTCCAATTCTCCTGGTTTTCCGCCCAACGCTTCATCAATAATACCCATATCGGCTGTTTCCAAGTAATTCGAGTTATCTTTTCTGTAAAAATCCAACCATTTTAAATAATTATCCGAGTAACGGGAAAATAACCAGACCATTTTCCATAGAGATATCAAAAGCGCCAAACAAGCCCCAATAAATAGGCTTATTGAAAAACCAAACGAATATTTAATAAAAAAATAGTAGGCAAGTGCCAATATTATAGATGCGATTATACTACACGTTAATGCGGTTATAATATATTTTTTTAATACGGGCTTATGTTTGATAATATTTTTTCGTCCAAGTTTTATTGTTGCTGGAATATCAAATAGTAACGGAACAAAAATATTAGCGAACAGGTAAAAAAATACAACGAAAGAAATTGCTATAACAAATGTTGCTATTATTATTGTCATAATTTTTTATTTTTCTTTCCCATGTTAAATAGACCAACCAGAAACCTACCAATAGTTTGAGGTAGAGAGATAAATGCAGAGGCGTAGTAAATAACAACCCCCAATAAGGCTATTTTCCAATTTATAAATAAAATAGCTATCCAAGATACTATGCAAACCAAATAGATAAGACCTACCCATTTAAAAGATTCTAACTCGTCCTTCGATTTGCCTTCAATCTTTTTTGCTTTTCTAAAATCCAAGTCAAAAAGCATTATTGAGAAGGTCGAGAAAAAAATTAATGATAAAATAAGAATGTTCATATTCACTTTATTAACTCCTCGATAGAAACGCCAAGAGCTTTGGCAATTTTTGCCATAGTTTGAACGCTCGGTTTATTAACTACACCGCTTTCGACTTTGGTAAGCGTTGTATATTTAATATCTGCTTTCCTTGCCAAATCATCTTGAGTAAAGCCAAGCTTAGCCCGTGCCTTCTTTATATTTTCGCTGATTGTTTTTCCACTTGTCATAATAGTAAAGTTTTGGTAGTATTGTAGTAAGTATGATTATTACCCTTATTGTTAAACTACCAAATAAAATGAATTTAATCAAACAAATTTCTTGGCGGCGCATTTCGCAAAGCGAAATACGAAATTCGGCGGCGGCGGAAAAAAATTGGAATCGGAAAGCGAGGGCGGGCAAAAATTCCTTCCCCCCAACCCCCTTCCTTTTTGCCCGCCCGAGCAATTGGATTTTAAAATTCGGAATTCGGATTTTCGTCAAAAAAAGTTCGAACATCAATCAAAAAACACCGCCAATTTTCACTTTTTGTGAAATCGTAAGAAACAGCCTCGGCGCAAAGCGCCTCGGCATGGTATTTTTCCGCAATTTTGAAGGCATTTTTGAAATCCAAAACCAAAGTGCGGTCGGTAATGCGGAAGTTCGCAGAGCGAAGCTCTGGCAAAATGAAATTTTGCAAACCAATCTTTTTTCTTTCGCTTTTAGCGAAAGGTTGAGCGTATTTTTCTTTGATTGCCCAAAAACTAATTTCAAAACAATATGGACAACATAAATTTACAAACCAAAAAGATTTTTCTCTATGCTCGTAAATCCACGGACGAACCCGAAAGGCAGGTTTTGAGTATTGAGGCGCAAATGTTTGAATTGCGAGAATATGCCAAAAAAGAAAACCTAAATATCGTCCGTGAATTTGTGGAAAGCAAAACCGCCAAAGAACCGGGGCGTGAGATTTTTAACGAAATGATAGCGAGCATAGAGAAAAATGAAGCCGAGGGAATTTTAGCGTGGCACCCTGACCGCTTGGCTCGTAATTCCATAGACGGCGGAAGAATAATTTACTTAGTTGATACTGGAAAAATTACCACGCTAAAATTTCCTACTTTTTGGTTTGATCCGACACCGCAAGGAAAGTTTATGTTGTCTATCGCTTTTGGGCAATCAAAATATTATGTGGATAATCTTTCGGAAAACATAAAGAGGGGCATTCGCCAGAAATTGCGAAATGGAATATGGCCCGCTTGGGCGCCACTTGGCTATGTGAACGACAAAAACGCTCGCTGTATCGCCGTGGACAAAGAAAAGGCAAAGTATATCAAGCGGGCTTTTGAAATGTACTCAACTGGCGAATACCCCCTCGCTCAAATCCGAAAGATTATCAATTCCTTGGGCTTGGTTGGCAAGAAAGGCAAAATGCTTTCCGTCTCAAATTATCAGTATATGCTGAAAAACAAAATCTATTACGGAATGATTGAATATAACGGAGAAATTTATGACGGAAAGCATGAACCGATTATCACAAAGAAACTTTTTGATTCCGTTCAAGAAGTGATGGCGAACAAGAGCAAACCGAAATCGCCAAAATTAAAACCGTATGTGTATAGAGGATTTTTCCGTTGCGGAGAATGTGGCTGTTTTATTACCACTGAAACGCAAAAAGGACACAATTATTTACGATGTACCAAACGGAAAAATCCTTGCTCGCAAAGATACGCGAGAGAGGACGCCATCACTTCTCAAATAAAAAAAGAAATCAAAAAAGTTTCTTTGTCTTCCGTTTGGGCAAATGCTTCAATCAATTATTTTGAAAATGAAAAAATGAAACTTGCCCAAGCGGAAAGCTCTTTCGCCCAAAAAGCGAGAAATGAGCTTGTAGAGATAGAAACAAAACTTGATCGCTTGCTTGATTTGCAACTGGACGGCAATTTATCGCAAGCGGAATACACCGCTAAAAAATACAAGCTCATTCTCGCTAAAAAGGATTTGGAAGAAAAAATATCCGCTTTTGGGCGAAAGAGCAATAATCGGTTCGAACTTGCCATTGCCTTTCTAAAAGACGCCAACCAAGCCGAAAAATACGCTCAACAAGAAAATCCCGAAAGGATTCGGGATTTTCTCAAAAAGATTGGTTCGAACTTCCGCATTGCCGACCGCACGCTGGCGTGCGATTTCAAAAATGCCTTCAAAATTGCGGAAAAATACCATGCCGAGGCGCTTTGCGCCGAGGCTGTTTCTTACGATTTCACAAAAAGTGAAAATTGGCGGAGGGGGCGAGATTCGAACCTGTGACGCCTTTCGACGTATCCGCTCTCTCCCGCACATGGCGGTGAGGGTGGGATTTGAACCCACGGTACGGTTTCCCGTACACTTGCTCTCCAAGCAAGCGCTTTAAGCCGCTCAGCCACCTCACCGCCATAAGCGGGATTGCGATTTGTTCCTAAAAATTCTATACCAGCTTGAATTTTTAGACAAATCGGGAACAAACGGATGCATTAGGCCCCTGCCTGCCGGCAGGCAGGACTATGCGACCCCTCCAATTCCCCTATTTTAAGTTAAAGCTCATTTCGCGCAATATCTTAATTCTTTCTTCAATCGGCGGATGTGTGCTAAATAACTTTACCAGCCAAGAATTTTGTTGTTTTCCTTTAAATGGATTGGAGATGTAGAGATGAGCTGTGGCATTGGAAGTATAACGCATCGGCGTCTGGTCGCTGGCAATTTTTTCTAAAGCCCGGGCCAATCCCTCGGGATAACGAGTCAAAAGCGCGCCGGAAGCGTCAGCCAGGTATTCGCGCTTTCTGGAAATCGCCAGTTGCATCAATTGGGCAATAATTGGCGAAAGAATAATAAATATCAAGCCGACAATCATAATAATTGCTCCCAGCTGTCCGCCATCACGGTCGTCATCTCGCCTGCCAGCCATTCCCAAAAATCTGGCGCGCAAAAATAAATCAGAAACAATCGCCACTAATCCGACTAAAACCACGACGATGGTCTGAATCAAAATATCGCGGTTGCCAATATGCGACAATTCGTGACTAATCACTCCTTCCAATTCTGTTTTATCCAACTTTTGAAGCAATCCTTGGGTGACGGCCAAAGCGGCATGACTGGCGTTTCTGCCGGTGGCAAAAGCGTTTGGCGCCATTTCCGGCAAAATATAGATTTTAGGCATCAGCAAACCAGCTGTAATGCAGAGATTTTCCACAATATGGTAAAGTTCCGGATTCTCATCGTGTTCCAAGGGCTGAGCATGGCTTAGCCCCAAAACGATTTTGTCCGAAGTCCAGTAGCTGATAAAATTCATCCCCAAACTGAAAATCACAGCAACATACAAAATGTTCGGCGATTGGTAGTAATAGCTCAAAAACCAGCCCAGAGCTATAATCACCACTAAAAACAAGCTCATCAAAATCCAAGTTTTTCTGATGTTTTTTGTTTGCTGTGTATATAAATTCATTTTTTAGAATTTTACTTTTACCGGCTCTCTTTCCGCCATCTCTTTGGTCTCAAAAAATTCCGCTTTCTGGAATTTAAAAATTCCGGCGACGATATTTGAGGGAAAAACTTCAATTTTAGTGTTTAACGCCAAAACATTACTATTATAAAACCGGCGGCTGGCCTGAATTTTGTCTTCGGTATCAGTCAATTCTCTTTGTAATTCCAAAAAATTGGTATTGGCCTTCAAGTCCGGATAATTCTCCGAAACTGCAAATAAGGTTTTTAGAGTATTGGACAAAGCGTCTTCGGCTTTGGCTTTTTCACTAAATCCTTTGGCGGAAATCGCCTGTGCCCGCGCCGCCGTCACATTTTCAAAAACGCCTTTTTCATGAGCCGCGTATCCTTTAACGGTCTCAACCAAATTCGGAATCAAATCGTAGCGACGCTTGAGTTGAACTTCAATATCTGACCAGGCCTCTTTGGCGCGGTTGCGCAAACGGATTAAACCGTTATAAACTCCGATCGGCCAAACGACGATGATTAAAATTACAACTAAAATAATCCACCACATAATAAATTAGCTGATTAAACAAGTCGACTTAATTATAATAACACGCTGAGGAAAAAAATCAAAACTTAAGCTACTTAAGATTTTTCCTGCGCCACTCTTCTATTTTCTTGTGATTTCCAGAAAGCAAAACTTTTGGCGTTGACCAACGTATTTTTTTGTTTCTCGGATTGGGATAAAAAATCTCGGGTCGCGTATAAACCGGACAGCTGGGTAATTCCTCGGCTTTTTGCACTTTAAACCTTTTGGTTTCAATAGATTCTTTATTCCCCAAAAAACCCGGAATTAAGCGGGATACAGTGTCAATTAAGACCATCGCCGGAATTTCTCCGCCGGAAAGAACAAAACTGCCAATGGATATTTCCTCATCGGCCAAATATTTTGCCACCCGTTCATCCACTCCTTCATAATGCCCGCAAATTAATATCAAATCTTTATATTTAGCCAATTTTTGCGCCATTTTCTGTTCAAACCTCTTTCCTTTGACGGAAAATAAGATAACTTCTGATTTTTGACTTTTAACTTTTACCTTTGAAAATTGAACCGCCTTATATATTGGTTCAATTTTCATTACCATTCCCGGGCCGCCGCCAAACGGCTTTTCATCAACGCTTCTGCGTTTGCCTGTGACAAAATCGCGGGGATTAATAAAATCAATCTTAATTAAACCCTTGTCCTGGGCTTTCTTAATAAGTGAGGAGTTAAAATAAGATTGGAACGCCTCTGGAAAAATCGTAATAATGTGAAATTTAATCATAGCTTAATTGTCTTACCCCGCCGCCCGCCTCTGGCGCGGGCGGGGTCCTCGATTTTATAGCTCTGTTTTCAACAGAGATAAAATCGGGAAAAATTAGACCCCTCCTATAAAAAAGAGGGGTCTAATTTAAATACTAAATTAATGATTAGAGCTTCAGGTCTTCAACAACCTGATCAACCGAAGGGCTAGAATTTCCTCTGGTAGAACCTTCCGGCTCTATAATCTTGAGATTAACTCGAGCATTGTGCCTTAAACCAACTAAACGGGTTAAAGCCCTGATGGATCGAGCAGTGGAACCCTCTCGGCCAATGATTCGGCCCATGTCTTTGGGATTAACTTTCAAGGTTAGAAGAACTCCCATTTCATCAACGGAACGAGTTACTTTCACCTCGTCTGGATAATCCACCAGAGCCTGAATCAAGAACTCAAGAAATTCCTGATCTGTAGCTACTTTTGCCATAATAACAGTGAAACATTCTTGCAAGTAGTGCGACCTTTCAGCCAAAAGCTCATATCCACTACTATTTGGTATTTTAATTAATTTTAAAAGAAAGTCAATCCCGTTAGAGATTCCTGGAGAAATTGGTGCGCATAGAATTTTAAGCTTTTTCAATCAAAAATTGTTTGCCGTCAAAGCGCAAAACCACTTGTTCGCCCCGATTGAACTCCTGACGCAATATTTTATCCGCCAAAATGCTTTTAATTTTTTCACCAATAGCATTGCGCAGCGGCCTGGCGCCGTAAACCGGACTGTAGCCGATTCTAACCAGCTCATCAATGGCCGAATCTTCAAATTTCACTTCAACGCCCTGATTTTCTTCTAAAACATCCGTAATTTCTTTTAAAAGAATTACGCAAATCTTCCGCAAATCTTCCGGCGCTAATGTTTTGAAAATAATAATATCCGAAAAACGGTTTAAAAGTTCGGGCCGGAAATAGTCGGCCAAACGCTTTTTTATGTCTTTATTTATATCTTCCATATTTATCCCCTGCTCCAAATCCTCTTTAATCACATCCGAATGGGCATTGGAAGTGGCGATAATAATGGTGTTGGTGAAATCAACCACTCGCCCCAAATTATCAGTTAAGCGGCCGTCTTCAAAAACCGCCAAGAATATATTCAAAATATCCGGATAAGCTTTTTCAAATTCATCCAGAAGAATCAAAGAATATGGCCTTTGCCGAACTGCATCGGTTAAGCTGCCGCCCACCTCTCCTTCGGGAGTGCCAATGAAACGAAAGATGCTTTTCCGATCTTGATATTCGGACATATCAAAACGAATCATATTCGCCTCAGAGCCGAACTGCAAACGGGCTAAAATTTTAGCCAATTCTGTTTTTCCGACGCCAGTCGGCCCCACAAAAAGAAAAGTGGCAATCGGTCCGCCCTTGCGCGAAAGGCCGGCGCGATATTCTCTTAAGGCTTGGCTAACCGCTCTGACTGCTTCTTCTTGGTCCATCAAACGCTGATGGATTCTATCCTCCAACCCCAAAAGGGACGCCGCTTCCTCGGTGGTGGCTTCTTTTAAGGGAATGTCTATCTTAGTTTGACTTACTGCAATCACATCGTCCTCAGTCAAATTTTTCTCGCCGCGGCTCCGGACATTGGCCACGGTTTCTTTCAGAAGCTCCTCGGCGCTGGCCGGCAAAAGTTTTTCCCGGAAATAGCGGCGACTAATTTTTACCGCCTGCTTAATGGCGCGAAAGGTAATATTGATTTTATATTCCTTTTCCAAAATCAACGATTCGTAGCTCAAAAGCTGAATGGCTTCTTCTTCGGAAATTTCTTGCACTTGAATAGTTTCAAAAGTTGAGACAAAATCGCTCTTTGATTCAATGTCTCTCTTGAAATCTTGCGGCGAACAGGAACCAATCACCTGAAAATCGCTGCGATTCAAAACCGGAATTAAAGCATCGGCAATGCTTAAATAATGCTCGCCGGAAGTGCGGACTAAATTATGAATGTCGGGGATATAAAGAATAACGTTGCCGGCTGTCAAAATTTCATTGATGATACGGTGAGTACGATTGATTATTTCGGCTGGTTCGGCCCCCGATACAATAGAGCTAATGGAAAGCATCACCAACCTCTTGTCAAAAAGTTCCGACGGCACGTCGTCTTTAATTATTTTATACGCCAAATGCTCCACGATGGTGTCTCTGCCGCTTCCCGCCTCTCCCACCAAAAGCACATTGTTCTTGCTGGAGCGCGAAAGAATGTCCATTAATCTTTTAAACTCCTGCTCATGACCAATCAAAAAACCGATTTTCTCTTCGCGCGCCGAATCGGTTAAATCAGCGCTGACTGAATCCAAATAACTCGTTGGCCGTGCGGTCCAAGCCCGATTCATAATCCGGTGCCGCCGGCTTGGCAATGTTTTAATGAATGAACCCAGGGTGGCAGGAATGGCTGGCGGCCCAAATAATTTCTTACGAAAATCACTGAAAATCACCGCCACCTTGATGTCGTCCGGATTCAAATTGAAATAAGTCAAAAGCCGGCCCACTTCCGGGTCATTGATGAAAAATAAAGACAAAAACAAATCCCTGGGCCTAAGATAGGGGTCGCGGCAATAAGAAAAAGCAAGAATCGCCAAACTTTCGGCCATTTCCAAAAGCTCTTTTCTATTTTTCTTTTCCGCTTCTCTCTTTTGCAGAGCTGCGCGGAGATGATAACGAAAATCGTCTGATTTGGCATCCAGTTTTGCAAAAACATTTTGAAATTCCCTCAAAGACAAAAATTCATCCAAAAGCCGCAAATGGAAATTACCGCCGCCAATAGCCGCCTTCTCCACCCCCACTTCCAAAAATCTCTTAAAAGAATCTTGAGCGTAATCGGCTAAATTAATTTTTTGGCCGCTCTCCAATCGCTTCTTAAATTTTTTATCAAATTTTTTAGCCGGTTCGTTGAAATGAACGAGCCGATCCACCAAAAAAATAGCCAGCAAAAACCCAAGATAGCGAATATTTGATTCCTTCATTAAAATCAAAAGCGCGGCAACAACCGCCAAGGCAATATAAAAAATGAAAATAAGAACTCTCGTTAAAAGGCGTTCAATAAAACTCATTTTTAGCCTGGGGTCTTGAAAATAGATATTTTTAATAGAGGTCTCTTCTGCCATAATTTAAGAAATTGCCTTAAAAACTAAGGCGGCCGGAGCGAGCGCCCAGGCCAAATAAATTCCTACGCCTATCAAAAAAATCAGCGCATAAATGAAACTGCCGAAAAAAATGCGACTGGTTCGAAAAATAAAACCCAGAGTATAACCTACCGCTGTCCGATCTTGATAAAGCGGCTGAAGCCAGTGTCTTATAGTAATGCGTACGGCAAACGCCCGATCTAACCCTTCCAAAATTTCCAGTAATTTGCGCCAAAAATAAAGGAAACCCCCGATATACCAATGCTGTAAAAATCGAAGAATCCTGAGGGCGGCTTGTTTTAATAAATAAAAAATGAAAAGGCGCTCCATTGCTATTATTACATTCGCCATTGGCGAATGTAATCTCGTTCGGAGAAAATGAGAAAACATCAGTTTTATCATTTTCTCCTCACTTCAATTATATTATTTTTTAAACAATTTTACAATTTGGCAAATATGCAGTAAAATCATAAAGAAGGCTTTATGAAATTAATTGTTGGTTTGGGCAATCCAGGCATTAAATTTAAAAACACTCGGCACAATGCCGGAGTTCGGGTCATTGAAAACTGGCAAAAGAACCAGCAGTTGAATGATTTTGTTTTGAATAAAAAGCTGGGCGCTAAAATTTCTGAAAATCACGATTTCATCATTGCCACCCCCGAAGTATTTATGAATGAATCTGGCCGCGTAGTAAAAAAGATGATGAAGAGATTCGGGATTGCCCGTAAAAATCTCCTGGTTGTGCACGATGATTCAGATTTAGTGGTTGGCAGTTATAAGCTTCAATTTAATCGCGGCACTGCCGGCCACAAAGGTATCAGTTCAATCATTAACCATATCGGCAGCCAAGAATTCTGGCGGTTAAGAATCGGCATTAGGCCACCCAATATTGACTCGCGACCCAAGGCAGGAAGTTTCGTTTTAAAAAACTTCAGCCCCGCCGAAAAGGAAATGCTGAAGTTGATGCTACCGGCAATAGAAAAATCCGGCAAAGAATGGTTATCGCAATGATGGCGTGGATAAAATGTTGATGGCTTGTTCATTCCCTTTGGGAAAAATTTTTACTACAATAAAATAGCTATCCAATACTTTTAGTATGTTGAGGTTAAAATTTTATAACAGTCTCACTTCTCAAAAAGAAATCTTCAAACCTTTAAAAGATAAAAGGGTTGGTTTGTACACTTGCGGTCCAACAGTTTATGGTTATGCTCACATTGGCAATTTTCGCACTTATATTTTTGAGGATTTACTTAAAAGGACACTCTTGAAATTCGGCTATCAGGTAAAACACGTAATGAACATTACCGACGTCGGTCACTTAACGTCAGATGCTGACGAGGGCGAAGACAAAATAGAAAAAGCCAGCCAAAAAGAGAAAAAATCAGCCTGGGAAATCGCCAATTTTTATACCCAAGCCTTTAAAGAAGACCTGAAAAAATTAAACATTTTGGAGCCAACCATCTGGTGCAAGGCGACCGATTACATCCAAGAACAAATTGATTTAATAAAAATCTTGGAAAGGAAGGGATTTGCCTATAAAACCACTGACGGCATTTATTTTGACACCTCCAAACTCAAAACCTATGGCCGATTAATCCCATTATTATCAAAAAGAGAGGAAAAATCCCGCTTAGAGGTTCGGCACGACAAAAGAAATCCGCGGGATTTTGCGTTGTGGAAATTTTCGCCGAAAAATAAAAAACGCCAAATGGAATGGCAATCGCCTTGGGGCATTGGTTTCCCCGGCTGGCATTTGGAATGTTCGGCGATGTCTCAAAAAAACCTCGGGAAAGTTTTTGACATCCACTGCGGCGGCATTGACCATCTCCCCGTCCATCATCCCAACGAGATTGCCCAATCCGAAGCTGCTTTCGGAAAAATTCCCGCCCGTTTCTGGCTGCACGGCGAATTTTTAACAATTAACAAAGAAAAAATGGCCAAATCCCGCGGTCGGCTTTTCACTTTAAATGATTTGAGCAAAAAGGGTTTTGAGCCGCTAAGCTTTCGTTATTTTGTCTTGGGCGCCCATTATCGGCAAAAACTTAACTTTGGTCTTGATAACTTAAAATCTGGCCGAAAGAGTTTAAACAATCTCCGCCAATTCCTCAATCGCCTAAGCCAAGAAAGACCCCGGCCCACCAAACAAAATTTAAAAAAGCAAATTAGCGATTTTCGCCAAAAATTCTGGTCAAGCGTCGCCGATGATTTAAATATCGCCAGAGGTTTGGGCGTATTGTGGCAATTGATAGAATTCTATAATCGCCAGCCCGCCTTAATTAACCCTCAAGAAATGGAAAAAATGATTTTGGAATTTGACGAAATCATGGGCCTGGATTTAAAATCAGCGCTGGAAGAAACCAAAATTCCGGAAAAAATCAGAAAAATGGCGGAGGCCAGAGAAGCGGCTCGCCAAAAAAAAGAATGGCTAGCAGCTGACCGAATCAGAAAAGAGGTTGAAAATTTAGGATATTTAGTTGAAGATACTGTAAACGGCCCAAAAATTTTAAAAAAATAGATTTATGGCATCAGAACCACAAGAGAAAAAAATTCAAGACAAATTGCCGCCGCAAAACGTGGAGGCCGAACAGTCGGTCTTAGGCTCTTTATTAATTGACAAAGAAGCCATCATTAAAGTGGCCGATTTTTTGGAGCCCTTGGATTTTTACCGGCCCATCCACCAAAAAATTTATACCGCCATACTGGAACTTTATCAGCGCCACGAACCGATTGATATTTTAAGTTTAACGAACCGACTGAAGGAAAAAAACCTACTTCAGGAAATAGGCGGTACAAGTTATCTCGCCTCTTTGGCCAACTCGGTGCCAACGGCCAGCCATATTGTTTCTTACGCAAAAATCACCCAACAAAAAAGAATTCTGCGCGACTTAATCAGCGCCTCCTATAATATCGCCGAATTGGGCTATCAAGAAGAAAGAGAGATTGAGGATGTATTGGATGAGGTGGAGCAAAAAATTTTCCAAGTTACCCAGCGCTCAGTCGGAGAGCAATTTAAAGCCATTAAGCCCGATCTCGTTGAAGCTTTTACTCGCATTGAAAAATTACACCGCGGCGAAAAACCGCTGCGGGGACTGTCCACCGGATTTGCGGCGTTAGATGCCAAGCTTTCGGGATTACAGCGCTCGGACTTGATTGTTTTGGCTGCCCGACCTTCTTTGGGTAAAACGACTTTGGCGCTTGACATCGCCAGAAATGTTGCCTTAAAAGAACAAGTGCCTGTCGGAATTTTCAGTTTTGAAATGTCTCGCGACCAATTGGTTGACCGACTAATCAGCGCCGAGTCCGGAGTTGATTTGTGGCGAATCAGAACTGGCCGTCTTAATGAAGAAACGGATTTTGACTTGTTGCATCGGGGCATTGACCACCTTTCCAACGCGCCAATTTATATTGAAGACAGCCCTAGCTCCAACATTATGAGAATCCGAACCATGGCTCGCCGACTCCAAGCCGAACGCGGGCTTGGCCTCGTTGTCGTAGACTATCTTCAATTAATTATGCCTCGCGACAATCGCAACAACAGCATGGTCCAGCAAATTACAGAAATTTCCCGAGGACTAAAAGCCTTATCCCGAGAGTTAAATGTTCCGATTCTGGCGGTTTCCCAGCTATCCCGAGCCGTTGAGCAACGCGACCACAAACTGCCGCGACTTTCGGATTTGCGCGAGTCCGGTTCTATTGAACAAGATGCGGATATAGTAATGTTTATCTATCGCAAAGACAGGGAAAAACCCGAGGATGAACTTTCTGAAGAAGAAAAAAATACTGCCGAAATCATCATCGCCAAACACCGCAACGGTCCATTGGGAAGAATACGGCTTAAATTCGTTCCGGAATTGGTTACTTTTCGACCAATTGATGAAACTCTTCGAGGAGAAGATGGGTCTGACATCAGCTCTGTTTTTGAATAAAGGGCTTTCTCAAAATTTTCAAGCCGTCAGGCGCAGAAAATTTTCTTAGAAAACCTTTACCAAGCACTCAGCATTGTTTTTCAGAGTAATGTAAAAAATAATGCGATAATACCAAACATATTTTAAACGCCGTAAAATAATACTGAGTGCTCGGTGCTCAATTTTATAGTTGTTCGCTCCGCTCACAAATAAAATTAGCATGTTCCCCAAACCTATTCAAAAATTCATTGAGATTTTTTCAAAATTGCCGTCCATTGGCCAGCGCCAAGCGACACGACTGGCTTTTTATTTGACCCGGCGTCCTGAATTAAACAGAAATTTGGACGAAGGACTAAAAACTTTACTTCAAGAATTGAAAATCTGCCGCCAATGTTATTTGCCGTTTGAAAAAAACGGCTCAGACCTCTGTCCTATTTGCGGCAATCCCCAGCGCAAAAATAATATTATTTGTTTGGTAGAAAAAGAAATTGACGCTTTCTCCATTGAAAAAATGCGACAATTCAAAGGAGCTTATCACATTTTGGGCAACTTGATTGACCCGGCTGACCCGAAAAGCTATGAATCTTTAAAAATAGAATTGTTGGAGGGACGCATAAAAAAACTGGCCAATAAAATAGCCGAAGAAATTATCATCGCCCTAAATCCAACAACTGACGGCGATTTGACTGCTATGTATTTAGAGCGCCGCTTGAAACATTTAACCAAAAAAATCACTCGCCTGGGCCGCGGCCTGCCCACTGGCGGCGAATTGGAATTTGCCGATGACGAAACCATCAGAGGCGCTTTTGAAGGAAGACATTAATTAGTATTTTAAAAATTTCACCCTGTTAAATAATTCACTTCGCGAATTAAAAATCAAAGATTTTTATTTAACAGGGTAAATAAGGAGGTTATTGATGCACGTTATTAAAACCGACGTCATTAAAAAAATTTCCAAAGAAACTGTGGTAAAAATGCCTGGCTCCACTCATCTACTAATCGAGTCGCCGATCTTCTTTGAATTCAAAGAAAAATCTTTGCGAGAATGCCTGACAAAACTTCGGCAAGCCGTACCCAAAATCAAAAACCGCTGGAATCGAAAAAGTTGGCAAAGAGTCATCAAAACCGGCGAGCTACTGCTCCAAGACAAAGAACCGAAAGAAATCGCTGTTGTTTTGGGCTTGGCGCCATCCACTATCAAGCGCTATCTCAAGCATCTGGATTACGAAATCAACAAAAATATGACCGGCTGACCGGTCATATTTGATTTTCGAACAATAATTGCATTATAAATTGATTTTCTGGACTTCCACTTCAGTAAAGTGCTGGCGATGACCCTTTTTCTTCCGGTAACGGGTTTTGGAATGATAACGAAAAACAATCACCTTTCGAGAGCGGCCGGTTTTTAAAATTTTGGTCTCAACATTAGCGCCTTTGACATAAGGCCTGCCGACAAAGGTTTTTTTGCCGTCAAAAACTAAAAGCACCTGGTCAAATTTTATCTTTTTCTCCGAATCGCCAGTTAATTTTTCAATTTTTATTTTATCTCCCTCTTTTACCAGATATTGTTTGCCTCCTGTCTCTATTACTGCTAACATGTTTGTTATTTTATCAAAGATTTTTTTGTTTGGCAAATATCAAGCGCCTGTTTTGCCATCAGAATTTTTGGCGACAGCCCCCTCGCTGACTGGCGATGCACTCTCGACCGCAGGCGCCGATGATTGAGCGGTGCCGCCATTTTCTTTTGCCGCTTCAATCTTTTCAATTTTCTTGGTGATTTTTTCAAATTGAGTAATCAAATCAATAAGCTCATCAGCCGCTTCGTTCAATAAAATCTTTCCGATCTCCTTGGTGGCTTTAGACGGTTCTCCGTAAACGCCGGATTGCGACTCGTATTCCCAGGGCAAAAATAATTTCAGGGCGCCCTCATCAAAGGGTTTATAGTCGCGAGTGCTTAATGGCCCAACCTCATCAACAATTTTATCTTTTTTGACTGCTTTTTCATCAATGACCAGCATCAAAGAAGTTTCAATTTCGTCGGCATGGCGGATCCAATATTTAAAACCGACTTTTTTCAGGGCTTGAGTCCCTCTTTTGCCAGAAAGATAAAGAGGAATGGTGGCGGCGTAGGGAAAATCAACATTTAGGTCGCTGACGATTTCCTCAAAATAATTCTGATTGCCGCCATGACCATTCAAAAAGAAAATCTTCTTGAAACCCTGCTCCAAGGCGGATTTGGAAATGCCCAAAATCGCCTGCTCAAAAAGCCGGTAGTCCATATCCAAAGAGCCGGGCCGAGTTCCCACCACGCCAAAAGAAAAAGTCGGCAAAACAACAATTTTTTCGGGCAATTTTTCTTCAACTTTCTTGGCAATCGCCTCAACGATTCTTACGTCTGTATCAACTGGCAAATGGGGTCCGTGCTGCTCAATGGCACCAACCGGAAAAAGAACAACCAAATGTTCTTTATTTAAATTTTTTATTTCTTCTGAAGTAAGATTGGCGTAAATCATTAAATAATCCGAATAAAAATAACCTCTATAAATATTCTGGCATAAAAATATTTATAATACAAGAGGTAAATTAACTTAGGAAAAATCCGAGAGCGGGATACGGGAGTCGAACCCGTCTTTTCACCTTGGAAGGGTGACGTTGAACCGCTCAACTAATCCCGCAACTCATTTTTATTTTAATGATTTATTTATTTTTGGCAACTTGCCCTGTTAAGTAAAAATTTAAAAAATAATTCTATTAAATTTTAATCATATTTGCTATTTACTTTGCAAATAGCAAATATGATTACTTAACAGGGTAAAACTTCAAAAAACTTCGGCGATGAAGGCGGGAAAGACCATTCTTTCTGATATTTTGATAATGCTTCTTCGTACCATAACCTTTATGGTCTTTGAAACCATAAGGATATTTGCCGTCCAGTTTCACCATCAATCTGTCCCGCCTGACCTTGGCATAAATAGAAGCGGCGCTAATGAGGGGAATTTTATCATCGCCCTTAATGATGGTCTTTTGCTTATATTGTTTCGGCGCCTTAAGACCGCCGTCCAACAAAACCAAATCCGGTTTCTTTTTGATTTTTTTAAAAATTCTCGCCGCCCCAATTTTTAATGTCCAACTAATACCCTTTTTATCAATTAATTTGTTAGAGATAGAGACCGTGGCCAAGGCCAAATTTCCCATTTTTAATTTCCGAAACCATTCTTCTCTTTGTTTTGGTGTTAATTTTTTAGAATCCCGGATGCCCTTTAATAATTTTTTGTTTTCTCTATTCCAAAAGCCAGCCGCGGCGCCAATCACTATTGGTCCGGCTAAGGCCCCCCGCCCGACTTCATCTATACCAACAAGAAATTTATGGCGAGCCATGGATTAAAACAATTTATTTGCTTCTTTATCAAGAATATTGTTCACTAACCTGTCTGCCAATCGGTTTTCCTCTCGAGGAATTTCTTTGAAAATAATTTTGGGGAAATCAAAACGCAAATTCCAAATTTCCATAAAAAGCGGCTGCAGGTTTTTTTCTTCCACCTTGTACTCTCCTCGCAATTGTCGAGCTATCAGTTCTGAATCAATCCGAATTTCCACCTCCGTTTTCGCCAAATTTTCCCGGCCAGCCAGCTGTCGCGCTTTTTTCAGGGCAAAAATTACGGCTTGGTACTCGGCCTCATTGTTGGTGGTCTCGCCAATAAATTCCGAGTATTCCTTAATGCCCTTGGATATGCCCTCAATGACCACGCCGATGGCTGCCGGACCCGGATTGCCCCGGCTCCCGCCATCAGTGAAAATAATTATCTTGTCAGCAACTTTTTTAGTCATAAAAAATAATTGGAAATTCAACTTAGAAGCGCTTAGGCGACCGGACGAACATCCATTAGTTCAAAATCAAGATATGTCCTGCCCTGCCATTCATTTTCCCGCAAAACAAAAACCAAATCAACCATCATTCCCTCGGTTAAATATTTTAGCTTCTCCGCGCTATTAAAGCTAATCACATTAAAACTCCGGCCGTTTTTAACAATTGCCAACTTTAAATGGTTGCCATTTTTCCCAACGGAACGCATTTTGTCCAAACGAACACTCCTCATTAAAAAAATGGGATTAGGATTGGTATTGCCAAATGGTTCAAATTGTCGAATCAAATCCCAAAAATTCGTAGTAATGTCCTCCGGTTCTAAACTTGCCTCAATTTCCAACGTCGGAATTAGGTCCTCTTCTTTTAAGAGAATCTGAGCTTGCTCCTCCAAAAATTGATGACATCTTTCCAAATCTTCATTTTTTATCATAAAACCAGCTGCTTCGTTGTGACCGCCGCACTCAACAAAACAATCACGCGCCCTATCCATTATCTCCACCAAATTAAAACCGGGGATTGAACGGGCCGAACCCAAACTTATGCCTTCTTCGGTCTGCGAATAAATAAATACTGGCCGATGCCACTTGTCTTTGAGTTTTCCGGCCACCACTCCAACCACACCCTTGGACCATTTGGGATTGCCAAAAAATATCACCCCTTCCGGACCGCCTTGTTTTTGAATAATTTCGCTCACTTCATTATAAATTTCTTCAACTTGTCGCTGGCGTTCAACATTAAAATTATCAATTTTTTCCGCCCAGACCTGGGCCTCATTATCATTTTCCGTCATCAGCAGTTCAAAACTATAATCCGTATCTTCAATCCGGCCGGCTGGCGTCGCATGCTCCACTCGGCCGACAGCATTAAGTCGCGGCGCAATCACAAAACCAATATGATAGGGGTTATATGTCTTGTATTTATCAAGGCCCGAAACAACCAATAATGATTTGAGTCCCAAATTTTGAGTATTTTTCAATTGCTCAAGGCCAAATTTAACAAAAATCCGATTTTCGCCAAAAATCGGCGCCACATCAGCTACCGTGGCAATAGCAATTAAATCCGAGAATTCTTTTTCCAAACTTTGTTTAAAAGGAAAGTTGAGCTGCTCGGCCAGCATCTGAACCAATTTGTAGACAATGGCAGTGGCAGTTAGATATTTAAATGGATAATTATCGCCTGGCTGGTGCGGGTCAACAATCAAAGTTTGAGGCAAATCCGTATGAGGCAAATGATGGTCAAAAATTAAAACCTCCACACCCAAGCTTTTGGCCAACTCCACCTCTTCTATGTCAGTGATGCCGCAATCCACCGTAATAATAATTTTCACGCCGTCTTGGGCAATTTGCCGAACTTTATCCGTAATCAAACCGTAGCCGCCTTTAAAACGATTAGGAATAAAAACGTCAAAATTTTCAAAACCAATTCTTTTAAAAAATTTCGTTAAAATCACTGATGAACAAATGCCATCAGTATCATAATCGCCAAATATTGCCATTCGCTCATTGTTTTTAATCCCCGAGATAATCCGTTCGACGCCCTTAGCCATATTCAACATCAAATTCGGCGAAAACAAATCAGCCAAAGAGGGGTTCAAAAACTTCTCAATGGATTCACTGTCTTTTAATCCCCTATTCCAAAAAAGTTGAAGAACGATTCTGGAATAATTTTTATTTTGAATAACAAATTCTTCTGGCGCCGATGGCTTAATTTCCCAAATATTGTCCATACTGTTTAATTTAATGATTCAATACCAGGCATTTTCTCCCCAGCCAAATAAGACAGCATTGCGCCGCCGCCGGTAGAAACAAAACTTATTTTATCAAAGAAGTTCCATTCCTCCAAGGCAGTCAAAGTTTCGCCGCCGCCCACAACGCTAAAAGCCGAGGAAGCGGCAACGGCCTCAATTACTTTTTTCGTGCCTTCGCTAAAAACCGGGTTTTCAAAATAGCCCATCGGCCCATTCCAAACAATTGTTTTGGCTTTTCTAATAATATCGGAAAGCATCACTTGAGAAGCTGGGCCGATATCCAAAATCCAATCCTTATCTTGCACTTCGCCTAAACGCTTGATTTCGGCTGCTTTGGCTTCCATTGATGACCCGACCAAAAAATCTCCGGGCAATATCAGCTCGGCTTTACCAGAACTAATTTGAGAGGCCTCAGAAATCATTTCATCTTCAACCAACGACTGGCCAACGGAAAAATTCCGGGCCTTTAAAACAGTGTTGACTAAGGCGCCGCCCAATAAAATAAAATCAGCCATCGCGGAAAAACTTTTAATTAAAGGCAATTTAGTGGAGATTTTTGCCCCGCCCAGAATCAAAACCAGCGGCCTCTCAAACCCGGCCATCACCTTATTTAGATTTTCAATTTCTTTCTTCAGCAGCAATCCGGCGAAACTCGGTAAAAATTTAGTGACGGCCGCCACCGAAGCATTCAGGCGATGACAAACACCGAAAGCGTCATTAACGTAAATGTCGGCCAAACTGGCTAATTCTTTGGCAAAATTATTATCATTATTTTCTTCTTCCGGATAAAAACGCAAATTTTCTAAAAGAATGGTGCTGCTGTTGGCCGCTTCACCAATCGCCTTCTTGATTTTTTCTCCCCGGCAATCATCCAAAAAAACAACGGGCTTCCCCAATAATTGTTGAAGTTTTTCTCCAACTGGCTTTAAAGTCAATTTTTCATCTCTGGCTTTCGGTTTCCCCAAATGGCTGATGATAATGATTTTGGAAGCCCCATTTTGGAAAAGATAATCAATTGTCGGAAAAACAGCGCGAATCCGAAAATCGCTTAAAATTTTGCCGTTTTCGTCCAAATCAACATTAAAATCAGCTCTGAGTAAAACTTTTTTGTTTTTTACCTCTGTCTCGCCAATAAATTGCATTCGTTTATTTATCGCACCTCTTTTATTTAATTTCGTACGTAATGCTCACATCCACTGTTATATCTTGCGAACCGCTTTGAATTGGCGAAGACTCAGAAACAGTAACGCCGCCTATCCCCATTGCCTTTTCAGCATAAGGATACGGCGTATAAACTCCGTTTTCAGCAATATTAATAATACGCCCAAGTTTGATTCCTGAAACCTTAGCTATTAATGTAGCTTGAGTCATTGCCTTCTCAATCGCCTGCTGCCTCGCCTCTATCTTTGGCACCTCATCATTATCAACCGTAAAATTAATTGAGGAAATTTCATTAACGCCCTGCTCCGGCAAATTGCCGATTACTTCTCCAACTTTTGCCAAATCCCGCAATTTAACTTGCACTTGTTGCGTTAAGGTGTAGCTGACGAGTTTTGGCGGGCAATAAATATCAGAATCGCCGGTGTTGCACCAGTTATAATTATACTGGGGAGCTAAATTATAAGAGGTGGTTTTAATGTCTTTTTCATCAATGCCCGCGGCCTTCAAATAATTAATGGCTTTGGCCATTTTCTCATCATTGGTCTTCTGGACATCCTTCGGAGCAACTCCTTGGGTAACAACAGAAAAATTAATAACGGCCAAATCCGGCTTCACCGTTATTTTGCCTTCGGCTGACACAGTAATTGTGGAGGCGCCGGTTGGATAATTAGCTTGTTTATAAACGGACCAAGCCCAAACTAAACCGACGATAGCTGCAACAATTAAAAAAACCGCTAAACTGACAAAAACGAATTTTTTTGAACAATTTTCTTTGTCCATATTCTTACCTGCCCTGTGGAATAAAAAATTTATTTAAATTTTTTAATTTTATCTTCGGATAAAATTATTCCACAGGGTGAAAATCCGCGATTTCTAAAACCCTCGCGAATTCTTCTTTTTTTAAGCTGGCACCCCCGACTAGGGCGCCGCCGATGATTGGTTTCTTCAAGAAACCAGAAATATTAGTGGCATCGACCGAACCGCCATAAATTATGGTAATTTCTGCTTTGCTAATTATTTTTTTAATCTCACTTGAAATAAAATTCATAGTTGCTGAGGCGCTGTCCGGATTTTCAGCCAAGCCCCTGCCAATCGCCCAAACCGGCTCATAGGCAACAATTAAATTTTTAATTTTAAATTTACAATTTTCAAGAGCATTTGTTATTTGCCTTTCGATAATTTCCTTGGTCTTTCCCTCCTCTTTTTCTTCTTTGGTTTCGCCGACACATAAAATCGGAACGAGAGCATTTCGTAAAACTGCCTGCAATTTTTTGCTGATTAACTCGTCGGTTTCGCCTAATTGCCTTCTTTCCGAATGACCAACAATTATATATTTGACTCCCATGTTTTTCAACATTAGAGGAGAAATTTCGCCGGTGTAGGCGCCACTATCTTCATAAAAACAATCTTGGGCGGCGACCATGCCTTTCTCTTTTAAAATAGCCGGCAGAAAAACAAAGGGCGGCGCCATCACAAATTCCACATTTTTTAATTTCTTGGCAGTGTTCTGATAATGTCTAAACAAATCCAGACACTCTTTTTCGGTGGCTGGACTCATTTTAAAATTGGCGATTATTAGTTTCTTAAACATAGAATATATTATAGCATAAATAGTGGAAATTTTTTTAAATAAATTCCTTAAGTTTTATGCCTCTTAATTCTGCGTAAATATCCAATAAAGCCCTAATTCCATCAGCCACCGCCACGCTTATTTGTTTATAAGGCAAATTGGTGATGTCGCCCGCTGCCCAAATTCCCGGAGCAGAAGTCCGACCGGTTAGTGGCTCGGCGATAATTTCTTGGGCCTCATTTATCTGAATTAAATCTTTAACTGGTTCAATATTCGGCGTCATGCCGATTTGGACGAACACGCCATTCACCACTAATCTTTTTATTTCGCCGGTCTTAGCATCCTGGTATTTTAAGGCCTCCACCATCACATCTCCTTCAATCTCAGTAATTATGGCATTCAAAATTATTTCGACCTTGGGAATGTTTTTAACTTTATCTTGCAAAACCTCATCCGCCTTAAGATTCTCGTTTTTGGCTAAAAGGTAAATTTTGGAAGCATACGGAGATAAATCAATAACACTGAGGAGACCGGCGTTACCAGCGCCCACCACTGCCACTGGCTTGTCTTTGAAAAGCGGCGCATCGCAAGTAGAACAATAAACAACACCTCGGCCTTTAAATTTTTCTTCGCCGGGCACCTCTAAATTTTTGTATTTCCTTCCCAGAGCAATAAGAATGTTTTTGGCTTTAAAAAATCCGTTATTAGCAGTCGCCACCTGGAAAATATCAGCTTCTTTTTTAATACTGGTAATTGTATCCAAGACCATTTCTACCCGATTAGCTCGCAATTGCTTCTCAAACGCCCGAGCCATTTGAACGCCGCTTAAATCCGTATGGCCGATGATGTTCTCTATTTTAGCCGCAACCGTGGCCTGGCCGCCGAAACTTTCGGTAATCAACAGGGTTTTTATTTTTTTCCGGCTGGCATAAACGCCAGCCGCCGTGCCGGCTGGGCCGGCACCTAAAATGATAAGTTCATAAATTGTGTCCATTTGTATTTATTTTACCATTTTTGTTTCAAAAACGGAAGAAAAATTGATTTTTTTGAAAATAAAAAGCCGTTGTTCACGCTTTCGCGACGAACAACGGCTGGCGGATTCAAAGGACCCAAGGATCAAAGCTCTGATGAGCTAAAAACCAGAGGTCCCAAGAACCATGTTACTTGCGAACAGCGAGGAAACGGAAGCCGCCGTGCCAAAAGCCGCCCCAGACGAACAGGAACAGCACGCGCCGGGAGCCAGCGCCGCAGAGGCACGCGACACAGCGAATGCCACCCCAAGGCCGCCAGACCGAACCCAGCGCGACTATAGGAAACTCGCGCTGTTTGTCAGGATAAGTGGCGCCGAAAGCCAGAAGTTCCGGTAGCGTGGCGGGGCGAAGGCCGCGATTATCCATGTCTCGGACGATGTCGTCCGAATCCATGAATTTTCCGTAGTGGATGAGCTCGGGATTGAGCTCGACCTTACCCTGACCACGAACCAGGAAATGATCCTCGGAGATGTCAGAGTTAACCCAGTCGTAGTCGCCGGCCGCAATCATATGGACCAAACTCTTGCTATAGTCCACGACAATTCGGAAGCCGTCGCGGACCACCTTGGCCATCTTCATCGCCAAGTCCGCGACTTTGGCAATAAATTCTTCCGACTGCTTCCCAACAAGCAGCTGATGAAGCTGGTCATCCGTGCCGCCGACCTTCTTGAAGGCGGCAACGAGCTTGTCGATGAACCCACCGATCACGCCCGCCGCACTCACCAAAACCGAAGCATTCTTTTTGGACATCGTCCAACTCCTTTTCGAGCCCCTCACTCCGATCTTGCGTCGGAGCCCCAGACCCGAATTTCCCAGCTCTTATTGACGTGGTCACACTTAAAGTGGATTCGCCAATTGAGCTTATGTCAATAGCCAAAAAGGCCACTTTCGCAAGTATAATTGTAAGTTTAATACTTTGTTTAATTATTAAAGAACATCCTTATTATATCAAATCTATGGAAAAAGTCAAGTTTTTGTTTGCATTCAAGCAACTATTTATATATAGTAAAATCAGCAATATGTGCTTCGCGACACCGGGAAAAGTTATTAAAATTAAAGGAAAAATCGCCTTCATTGAGATGCCAAAGCATCGGCATCAAGTTGATATTTCTTTACTTAAAAACGTCAAAATCGGCGATTATCTTTTAGTTCATCAAAAGATGGCCATCAATAAAATCCCCAAAAACGAAGCGCAAAAGATTTTAAAATTTCACCCTGTGAAATAACTCCGTTTCGCGGAGTTAGCCCGAGGGGCTATTTCACAGGATAAAGGGGGAAATAATATGAAAAGTGGTTTGCTATTTTTTGCCAAACATGCCTATCCGGCAGCTCTGAAAAGCGCTTGCGGTCCAGCCAATCCGGAAATCTTAAGAAAATTCATCCAAACCAGCCAGGCACCGAAAAACATCCGCCAAATCCTGATGAATTTCCCAGATGCCGTAAAAAACCTCCGGCGAATCGCCAAGACCAATGGCATCAAAGACATTTTTGATTATCGCGTTGTTGAGGCCTATTGGATTGGCAATAACTTGCTGAATAAATTTCCGATTCAGACAGCGCCCTTCCACCTGTCGCAGGTATTAAAATCAATCCGTTCCAGCCAGTGGTCTTCTGGCGCTGCCAAATTTATAGAAGATTGCCGCATTGCCTATGGCCGGGTTCTTAGCGTCAAACAGCCAATCACCAACCGCTGCATCGTCGGCGCTGCCAAAGTTCTGGAATACTGGCCGCTTGCCATTAAAAACGCCTCTCTCGGTTTTGACTGCCACCGCATCAAAAAAGTGAAGTTCATTGACCCGCATATCCGAAAAAACAACCTGATTTCTCTCCATCATAATTATATCTGCAGTTCGCTTACTGAAAAACAATTTGCTCATCTTGGTAGCCAAACCCTTCTTCGAATTATTCACCAATAATATCTATTGAGAACAAAAAGCCCGCCCCGCGGCGGGACTTTTTTATCCAATTAATACCTTTTATCTGCTAAATTTCTCCCTAATTGCCGCTTCAATTTCCAGGCGATTTCCGCCATATTTGGACCGCGACAATTCCCGGATAAGATTCGCCATTTCCGCACTGCCCGATTGCCGCTCGGGAATTCTAATGTTAAACGGCCGGCTGGTGTAGTTTTTAATTAAGAGTTTAATAAGGGCGCTGAAATTATCAACGTTAATTAAATCGTTCTGGTCAAAAACCGGCTCAAAATACTTCACCAAAAACTCGGCGTCTTTAGCGCCAACGCGAAAAACAAGCATTGTTCCAATGTTGCCGAAAACTGCTTCCCGGATTTTATCTTCCAGTTGAGCAATAAATTGATGGCCAATGGTTAAATTCAGGCGATATTTTCTGGCTTCCGCCAAAATAGTGGCAATGCTGGGAGTAGTAAAGCTCTGAAATTCGTCAATATAAAGATAAAAATCCTGGCGCTCTGATTCCGGGGCATCCACCCGCGACAAAGCCGCCATCAACAGCCGGCCGACCAGAATCAAACCCAAAAGCGAAGAATTCAACTCGCCGATGCGACCCTTGGAAAGATTGACCAATAGAATTTTTTTATTGTCCATCACCTCCCGGAAATTGAAAGCGGATTTCGGCTGGCTGATAATCGGCCGCATATAGTCATTGGAAATGAAAGTATTGAACTTGCTGGTAATATAAGGAGTAATATTGCTTAAAGAGATGTCGCTGCTCGTGACGCGGCTCGCTTCTTTTTCCCAAAACTCAATTGTGGTCGGGTCAGAACATTTAGCCAGCTTCCGGCTGCGGAATTCTTCATTGGTGAAAATCCTCGGTACATCCAATAAAGTGGCCACTTCGCTGGTGTCTGACATCAACAATCCCATCGCATTCCGCAAATAATATTCAAACATTGGTCCGCCAGTAAGCTTCAAATCATAAAGTTTATCAAAAATGTTGATAAATTCATTGGTAATAAAAGTTTTTTGTTCAGGGCGGCTAAAATCGTATTCCAACATATTCAAACCCAAGGGCCGCTCCAAGTCCGATGGGTCAAAAACAATGACATCTTCGGCTCTTTCTTTGGGAATATAAGAAAGAATTTGTTCTATCAAATCGCCATGCGGGTCAATTACGCCGACACCAGCGCCGTTTTGAATGTCCTGAATAATCATATTGGCCATGGCATAGCTCTTGCCGGTGCCGGTCTGACCGACAATATAAATATGGCGGCGCCGATCATCGGGCATAATCCGCACTGTTTTTTCTCCGCCGCGAAAAACACTTTTGCCCAAGGTAAGACCCTCATCAGGCAACTCCATGGGCGGCGGGGCCTCTTTTGATTTCACCCAACGCGCATAAGGAGCTGATTCTATGAGAGTCGGAAAGTGCCAGAAGCTGGCGATTTCTTCAGTGTTTAAAATAATGCTTTCTTTGGGATTAAAAGTGCGGAAAGAATAATTAAAAATAAAATGCTGCGGCCGGCTGGGTCGAAATGCGACAAAATCGTTTTTGGTGGGGCTGCCAAATTGGTGGAAGCTTCCTACAACGTTGCCAAGAATCTCTTCGGCCCGAGTTTTAGTGGCAGCTGACGCCAAAAACCTTAAATTCACCGAAAAGAGGTTCTTGCTGATTTTGCTCTCCAAAATTTTAATCGCTCCATCATCAATGGTTTTCGGCTTTTCTTTGGCTGGCTCGGTTTGAGGGCTTAAAACCCCTCCCAAGGCCTGACCAATCGCCTTCAAGTTTCCTCCATCCAAAGCTTCTTTTAATGAGGAGCCCTGCCTCAATTTTTTGATTGCTTCCTCAACCGTTTTTTTAGTTCCTTTCGGCGCTGACTTCAAAACAATTTGGAAAGCCAGCCCCTCGCCTTCTTTCTCCAGCTTAGAAAAAGCGTTTAAAATCGGAGCAATCGGGTCAGCCTCCAATTCCTGATAAGTGCGAATCGGCACGAGCCACGGCTCTTTGAATTTCAAAAAGGCCAAGGCCGTCTCTCCGGTAGGATTAAAAATATTATAGTCCTCGGTCAAATCAATAAAGGCGCTGGGATAAAATCCCTGAATTTGTTTTTGAACAAAACTCACCGAATCTTTGGGAACGGCCAGATAAAAATAAATTTCTTCGCCGATGTGCGGCAAGGCGATTTCTAGAACCGCCGGCTTTTTTAAACTGGTGAGGATGGTCAAAAATTGTTCAGCCACAGCAATTCGTTCCTTGAGGGACTTTTTTTCATCTGGCTTAACAACTTCTGGCGGCAATTTAACTAAGAGCAAAGACATCTTCAAGGAGCCGCGCACTAATTGGCCGAAATTCCGCTTTTTCGTCCAATAAGCAACTATGCCCAGAAAAACAATAATGACAATGAAAAATAAAATGGAAAAAATATTCATATGCGAATGTGTAATCGATTTAAATTTTTCCCCGCCTCACCAATTCTTCATAAAACTTATCCACCAATGCATCGTGCATGGCGTCCAAAAGATAGGGGCTGTTTAATTTTTCCGCTAAAACCACTGCTTCGGGGATAGAGTCTTTGAAGGCCACGCCTAATAAAATTTGCAATTGTTTTTCTCGAGGAGTCTTTTTTAAAACCGAAAGGGAGATTTTTGCTGGCGGAACCAAAGGAGACGGGGTCTTAGCTGAAGATTTTTTAACGACTGGCAAAACAGCTGGCGCTGCCAGATGCTCGGCCACTCTTTCCCTAATAACCTCTCTGGCCACTTCTTTTTCCAAAAATGGCTCTTTTCTCTCAGAAAGTTGGGCCTTCTTCTCGGCCAGACGCCTTTCCAAAACCTCAATTTCTTTTTCAATATTGGGACTGCTTTGGATGAATTCTGCCATAAAATAAGTTATAATAATATTAAATAATAGTAGATGAGTATGGCTTCTAAAACAAAAATATTTATTGCTCTTGTTCTTATTTTAATTATAGCTATTTTTTTTCGTTTTTGGAAGATTAGCCAAACCCCACCGGGTCTTTACCCTGATGAAGCGATGAATGGCAATAATGCCCTGGAAGCCATTAAAACCGGCCAATTCAAACTGTTTTATCCGGAGAACAACGGCCGCGAAGGACTGTTTATTAATATCCAAGCAATTAGTTTGATGATTTTCGGCAACCAGCCATGGGTATTGAGGATTGTTTCGGCTATTTTTGGAGTTTTAACTGTTTTGGGATTGTTTTTTCTGGCCAAAGAGTTATTCCCGCAAAAACCAAATATTGCTTTATTTAGCGCTTTCTTATTGGCCGTGGGTTTTTGGCATGTTAATTTTTCCCGCATCGGTTTCCGGGCCATTATGGTCCCTTTCTGCTTGGTTTGGTCTTTCGCTTTTTTGTTTAGGGCCTTAAGAACAAAAAAAATCCTTCCCGCCATTTTTGCCGGAATCTTTTTTGGCGCAGGTTTCCATACTTATATTGCCTTTCGTTTTGCTCCGCTTTTGGCGTTAATTCCTATATTTCGTGGCCGCTATTTCAGCCGAACTCAAGAAAATGAATCAAATAAAAAACATTGGAAAATTTTAATTATTTGGTTGGCCGTTGCTTTTGTCGTCGCTCTGCCAATCGGTTTATATTTCTTAAATAATCCGGCTGACTTCTTCGGCCGCAGCGGAGAGATATCTGTTTTTCAACAATCCAGTCCTATACTGTCTTTCTTAAAAAGCGTCGCTAAAACTTTGCTGATGTTTAATGTTAGTGGCGACTGCAATTGGCGGCACAACGTAGCGTGCTGGCCGGAATTGAACCCTTTAAGTGGCCTGGCCTTTCTTTTGGGTTGCTACTGGTTAATAAGAAATTTGATTAAAAAAACAGAGGAAAAATCAACTTATCAATTTATGGCTGGTTGGTTTTTAGTAATGGCCTTGCCCGCGCTTTTAACTAATGAGGGTCTGCCTCATGCTTTGCGCTCCATCGGCCTTATCCCAATTATCTTTATTCTGGCTGGCTCAGGATTAAATCTAGCTTGGGAATGGTTAAAAACCAAATTAGCCAATCGCCGATTTTTATATGTAATCCTGTTCGGCCTTTTGACTATAATTATGATTTTTGAGGGCTGGCTTTATTTCGGCTTTTGGGCCAAAAACAAAAATGTTCAGGGAGCTTTTGGCCAACCGCTTGCGCAAATCGCTCATTATCTCAACGGCCTGCCAAACAGCATCAACAAGTACATATTGGTTAATATGAACGGGGTCCTGGTTAATGGCATCCCGATACCGGCTCAAACAATAATGTTTTTGACCAATACTTATCTACCCCAAGAACAACAAGTCAAAAACTTATTCTATCTTTTACCAAAGGATTTTGATAAAATAGAAATAAAGGGGCCGGCCATAATCACCCCGCTTGAAAATAATGCCGGGGCTAAAAAATTAATTGAGCAAAAATTTCCCGACGCGTCAGTTAAAAATTTTGATAATTTTGAAGTTTGGGAATTGCCATAACATATGGTTGCTAAAAAAATATCTTATTTGGCGGTAGCTCTTATTTTGGGAATAAGTTTTATTTTGATGTTAGATAGTTCCTTGGGCGATTCCGCCACCATGGATGAATTAGCTCACATTCCTGCTGCTTATTCATATCTCAAACTTGGCGACAATCGCCTTAACCCGGAACATCCGCCCCTTTTAAAAGATTTGGCCGGCATTCCTCTTTTATTTACAACCCTGAACTTTCCCAGCGATTCCCCGTATTGGCAAACCAATGTCAACGGCCAATGGGATGTGGGAAGGGTATTTTTATACGAAAGCGGGAATAACGCAGATAAAATTATTAACCTCGCTCGGTTGAGCCCAATCTTTCTTACCCTCTTGACGGGATTTCTTTTGTACACAATCAGCAAAAAACGCCTCGGCGCTGCTTGGGCGCTTCTTCCACTCCTCTTTTTTAGCTTATCGCCGCTAGTTTTGGCTCATGGCCATTATGTCACTACGGATGTTACTGCCAGCTTCGGAGCGCTTTTGTCGTTGTGGCTCTTTATAAATTATCTTAAAAACCCCACGAAAAAGAATTTGATTTTGGCAGGTTTGGGATTTGGCGTCAGCCAGCTCTCTAAATTTTCTTTGGTTATTCTCGTGCCGGTATTTATTTTGTTGGGGATTATTTTTTGCTTGGTAAAACTGTGTCAGAATTGGCCGGAAATGTCCTCTGGTCATAAAACTCGCGAAACCATCAAACGATTTCTAAAAGCTATCGGAGCGATTATTTTAATATTCATTATCGGCTATGCCTTGGTTTATTTAGTGTATCTGCCGCAAAACATTAATTATCCCAAAGAAAAACAAGCTTTAGATACTGCTTATTTATTGGGTTCTTTTGCCGGCGGCCCAGATCCCCAGTGGCTTACTTGTAAAACTTGGAGTGGTTCGTTATTAAGACAAACGCGCTGCCTGGCGAATATTGATATCTGGATGGCCACCAAGCCGGTTTTAAAACCTCTGGGACATTATTTTTTGGGGCTTTTAATGATATTCCAAAGGTCTACTGCCGGCAACACCGGCTATTTCCTGGGTCAGGTTTCCGCTGGCGGCTGGTCCGATTATTTCCCGGTTGTTTTCTTAATTAAAGAACCTCTGCCTTCGCTGATTTTAATTCTCTTGGCGCTGATTTTGGGCTGTTGGCGACTGATAAAATCATTACGAGGGAAATCTATCGTTAGCCGATTCTTCGGCTGGATTTGGCAGCATTTTTCAGAATTCTCCATGCTGATTTTTGTTGCGGTTTATTGGCTTGTCTCTATTCGCAGTCCCCTAAACATCGGCTTTCGCCATTTATTACCCGTTCTTTCCTTCACGTATCTGCTTACAGCTTACGAAATTAAAAAATGGTGGGTTGGCGAAAAAAAATATTTCTTTTTAAACTGGCGGGATAATTTAAAAACTCATTTAAAAAGCTTCGGCAAAATTGTCTTAAAAACTTCTTTTATCGCTCTTCTCATTATTTGGTATCTGACTGAAGTAATATTTATTGCTCCTTATTTTATTTCTTATTTTAACGAATCGGTTGGCGGCGCCAAAAATGGTTATAAGTATGTGGTGGATTCCAATCTGGATTGGGGCCAGGATTTAAAACGGCTGGCGAATTTCGTTGAAAAAAACAATATTGAAAAAATCAAGCTGGATTATTTTGGCGGCGGCTCTCCGCCATATTATCTGGGAGAAAAATTTGAACCCTGGCAGTCGGCCAAAGGCCGACCTGGAGCCGGCTCCTGGCTCGCAGTTTCTTTAACTTTTCTCCAGAACAGCCAAGGTCAACCAGTCCCGGGCTTTGAAAGAAAATTCGAGGATAGTTATTATTGGTTGAGGGACGAGAAACCATATGCCAGAATCGGTTATTCAATTTTTATTTATAAATTTTGACCTTGTTAAACAAAATTTGGGGTGGTGGCGTTTCTAATTTTAATGGAGTGGGGTTTTTTATTTTTGAACATCTTTCTTATCAAAAATCACCAAAATTATTTAACTTTAACGGGGTGAACTAAAAATCCCCCGCCTAAGGCGGGGGATTTTTTAGTGGCTTTGCTTTTTAAGATATATACCTGCTGATAACAAAGTGGGTGGTCTCAATCATATCTCCTAGAAGACTGACGCTGTTGACCTCCCTGGTAAAAATTACTTGACCAGGTATCTTAGAAAAGCGAAGCCACTTTAATTATAGCAAATTGATTAAAAAAGCAATCCACAAAAAACTAAACAAAGATAAAAATTGACTAAATTGTCTATAGTGTTTAAAAAAGAGTGGCTGAAATCCACTCTTTTTTCTTACAAACACGGGTTATTCCAGAATGCCGTCCAGATTTACATCGTACAATATTGCGTCAAAGGCGTTTTTGTAGTTTATAATTTCATCGTCATTAAACCAAATTTTGATTTCATAATCAGCTTCAGCGGGATTTGATGAGGCGTGTACCAAATTCCTTACGGCCCTGCCGATTTCTCCGACGTCGGCCAAAGAATATGAGTCAACAGTATAATCTCCCCTAATAGTCCCGACATCAGATTGCAATGGCTCGGTAGAGCCAACTAATTTGCGGGTGATGGCTACCGCCCCATTCCCCTCTAAAACCAAAACGACAACGGGCCCAGCCGACAGAAAAGAAACCAATCTCTTAACGATTTTTTGACCAAGCTCTTTTGGCGTTTCGTTAATTTCAATTCCCGATTTTTTCTTGCCATCAATTGAACGAAGACCCAATGCTTCAATTTCAGCCTCATTTTTAACGTAATGCTTATAGGCCTGCTCTTTGGTGGGCAATAAAAATTTCATAGCAATGATCTTAAGACCCACCCTCTCGAAACGGCTTATTATTTCCCCTGCCAACGCCCTCTGTATGCCATCGGGCTTGATTAAAACCAATGTTTTTTCTTTTTTGGGATGCCTCATAGACTTGAATTTATTATGGTAATTTTTTTATTTTAAAATTTAAATTAAATTCAACTCCGTTTTTGCCAAGAATGATGGAGGCGAGCGGAATATCTACGGAGGAAAAATAATTGGCCTCCTCAGACAATTTATTTTTAAAATCGAGCATCTTGCTTTGAGTGTTCACCCAGCCGTTAAAAGTTACGGGCGTATCTGTGGAACTGATGAGCATTTTTTGAATTTTTATCTCCGGCCCGAGAGTCTGCCAAAGCTTAAAAAACCCCGACCAATCTTTGGCGCTGTTTTGAGCGGCAATCGCTTGAGCGACAATCTGATTAAATTCTTGGACGTTTTTTTGCAGCGCATTTAATTTTTGTTCGTCAATTTTTAAAGTCAGGTTGCCCAAGCTGTCCTGGAGAGATTTTTCGGTCACATTAAAAAATGTTTTTGCGCCAAAAGAGACGGCCACTAATAAAATTATGGTGGTAAAAACAATTTTTGTCCAAAGATTTACAAAACTTGTGGTTCGACGACGGCGATATTCCTCCTCTGTCCCGACGGCCATTAAACTGACACCCACATCATCTGCTCGGGGAATGAGCCCCCGCAAGGCCGCGCCGGCAGCTGCATAAAAGCTGGGTGAGTATTCCGGGGCCGGAAAGCTTTTAATAATTTCCAGGCGAAACTGCTCTTCAATGGTTTTTGCCAAATCTTCCTGATAGCCAGGTGAAAAGAGAAAAACGCCGCTTATCCCTTCCTGGAAGCGATTTAGGTAGAAATTTAGCACTTTTCTTAGCTCTTCGCTGAAAATTCGCAAAAGATTTTCCCGATCCAACGTCAGTTGAGGCCCTCCCGCCAATCCAGAAGCCGTCAGGGTCTGCATCGCCTCTCGCCAAGTTTGGAAATAATCAAACTGGAGGCCCGATTTTTTCATGACGGCGAAATCCAAACCATCGGCTGATAAGAATATTGTTAAGTAGCTCTTTTTCTCATCGGCCAATAAATTATTTGCGCCGAACAACCGCCAAAGACTTAAAGCATTGAACTCTACAGCTAAGGGAATAAATCCTGCTGCCTTGAGAACGCCGAGATAGGGGTCGGCAATATCCTTTTTGGCGAAAACCGAATTGATTCTATATTTAAAAGAGTCTTGTTTCAAAATATCTCCCATCAATTCCCAATCTGAATAAGCGTCTTCAAATTTTATCGGCGAAAGCATTTTGAGATTTAAATCTACGGCGACCTCCAACTCTGCCGGCTCTACTTGAGGCAAATCAAAAACTTTATGATAAACCGTTCCGCTTTCCAAAGAAACGATTAAATAAAGATGTTTTATTTTTTTCAGTTGATCTGAGTGCCGCAAACCCTCCAAAATCGGTTTTAAAACTTCGGGCTGCTTCAGGACGCCCTCCACAACCGTTCCTTCGGCTAATTCCGCCTCAAAAGTAGCTAAAATTTTCTTGGGATTATCCGGAGAAAAAAGCAAAAAATTCAAAGAAGTGTCCCGTAAGGACAGACCGCCAATATATTCTTTGCTAACAAAATGTTTAGAAAAGCTTTTTAAATTCATGGATTTTTATAGCGGTTATTTTATATTCTCTTGCATTCATCCCCGAGCTGAAGCTCGGGGATGAATGCAAGCCCGGAGCGAAGCGGAGGAGAATATATATATATTATAAATGCTTTTCAATATTTAGAACTATGGGCTTTGGCCCAGAGATATCTATTTTATATCTCGGTTAAAGAAACCAGGGAGACAAGCAGCATTTCGGGGTCAACGCTCACAATCGCCTGATATTGCTTTTGCCTTATTAAAACCGTGCCAGTGCTGGTGATGCGATCTTGATTGGTTGCTGGCTGACCTTGTTCCACGACCACCCACACATTAACTCGGCCTACTGTCAACGAGTAACCGACACTAGAAAAATCTTTATCGCGAATAATTCTCAAAATAGCGTCATCAATGCCAGAACGGGCGCCAAACAAAGCTTCTTGCGCCAATCTCGTGCCGTAACTGGACAGGTTTGACAAATAAACAACAAAGGCCATAGCCACGCCCAACTCCACAATAACCAAACCTATCATAATAACTAAAGGTAAAAGGGTGACTCCTAGATTGTTAACTCTTCTGTCTTTCATAAATGTTAATTAAGGCGAATAACCAATAATTACATCGGTTACGGTTGGACCCTGAGTGTTGTCGCTCGTCGGATACAGGTAAATTTTGTAGCGAAAATAGCGATGGTTATTATGATAAAAGGTTGTTATGGGAATAGCAACATTGGAAACCGAAGCTTCATAATAAGTGGCGTCGGTTCCGTTGGGACCGATAAAAGTCCAGGTGCTGGTGGAATTTGAAGAAGCGAATTGGAAACGAACATAGCTGTCTGAGGGCTTCTCGCCTTTCCACATAATGTTGTTAAAAGCGGCACCAGCCGCCACGCCGGTATCAAAAGTGGAAGATATGAGATAACCACTAGAGGTATAATTTTGTAGTTCAATAGAACTGCTTGAAATAGCAATATTGCTACTTGTGGAATAGGTGCCTTGACTATAAGTGTAGGGGCCCTCGCCAAAATTATTAAATGACCAATTAAAATCTCTAAAAGATGCTGAGGTTACTCGCATTATATATTCGGATATAGTAAAATTAGTTTCGCCGGACCAGGTAACCACTACGGCCGCTTTTTGAGTGGAAGGATCTTCGGTGCCGCTTTCTGCAATATCGCCGCCCTCATCGCGATTGACGTTATCCAAATAAAAATAATGGGTGTAGACCACTCCGTCAACGGTGGAAGTGGCCACGCCGCTTTGAACTTGCCAGGTGCCATCAGATAAAACAATTTTGTAGTGATTGCTTGAGCCCTTATTCCCCGGACAGCTGCCAGCAGGCGGACAATAAACAGTCAGCCAGTTGCTTGAAGCAATGGTTTTAATAGCTTCTGTGTCTTCTTGGGCCAAACCGGTTGCCGCGGTAACTTGTCTTGTTTTTTTGCCGGTAATTAAACTGGTACCGATGGTGCTAACAATGCCGCCAATCATAATGCCGGCAATCACCACGGCGATCAAAACTTCCGCTAGAGCTTGGCCTTTTTGGATGGAAGTTCCTCTAATGGACATATCCACTTTATTATATAAAAAAAGGAGCCAAAACTCAATTCGCCACTTGGCAAATTAAAAGCTCTTTTGCAAAAAGAGCTGATTTTCTTTATGAATTGGCAATTTGACTAATAGTTGATTTGGCCAGCGGAATTAATTGAAATGGTACGATTTAAATTAGAATTAACAACTGATTGAATAGTCACGCTCGTGGTAGCAACTGGCCAACCGCTGATTCTCTGAAAAACAATGTCTTTGGTGCTGCTAGAGGCGGGGTAAGAGAATTGTATTTGCTTAGACAGATAAATTGTCTCCACCGAAGACGTGGCGTTATAGACGTCTCCTTGAAAAAGCGCGTAATAATCATCGCTGCTGGAAGGATTATCAAAATGAACGCCCCAATCCACCCCACTCTCGCCGCTCGTCGCCCGATTCTGAGCTTGCCGCAAATAAGCTACTATTTTTTCCGCTTCTGCATTAATACTAACTGAACGGCGATAACTGCCCAAATAAATCACGCTGATTGTTCCAAATAAAGCCAAAACCGCCACAGAAATAATAATTTCCATTAAAGTAAACCCTCGGCTTGTAATAAATTTTGCATTTTGCATTTTGAATTCTCCGACGCTTCGGTCGGAGCCCCGACCCCTTTGGGCGTCGGGGTTGAATTTAATCTTATACTCCTCCTATTTGACTGACAAATTGGTAAACCGGCAGGATAACCGCTAGGGCAATGCCGCCGACCACGACTCCGATAAACAAAAGCATCATCGGTTCAAAAATGGCAACCAGCGATTTAATAGAGTTATCAATCTCGGACTGGTAAAAATCCGCCAAACTTCGCAAAACTTCTTCGGTGTGGCCGGCCTTTTCACCAATGGCAATCAGCGTTCGGATGGTTTGGGGAAAAACTTCTTCTTGGTGAAAGGCCTCGCCGATGGTCACGCCCCGAATGATTTTTTCGCGAGCAATGCGCAATAAGGCCTGCTTCATTTCTTCGTTTCCAATGGTCGTGGCCGTAATTTCCAAGTTTTCTAAAATTGGCAATCCCGCCCCCATCAACGCCCCAAAAGTATTGCCAAAACGCTGATAAGCAATTTTTTTTAAAACATCGCTCACAAAAGGAATTTTATAGATTAATCGGCTAAAAATCAGGCGGCCGGCGAGCGTTAGGCGCAAAAATAAGACAGCGGCAACAATGAGGCCGGCGATTAATCCAAAAATCCACAAGCCATTGCTTTGCAAAAAGAACGAAAAGTTGAAAATTATTTTGGTAATAAACGGGATTTTCATCTCGCCGGTCATAAACATTGAGGCGATTCTCGGAATAGCAAAGGTTACCAACATAATCAATATGGCAACTGAAAGACTGACCAGAAGAATCGGATAAATCAAGGCGGAACGGACGCGCGATTTCAACTCGCGCTCTTTCTCCAACGAAACGCTTAATTCCTGAAAAATATTTTCCAAATTACCGGAGGCCTCTCCGGCTTTAATCAAATTGGTAAAAACTGGAGAGAAAATTTTGGGATATGCCTGGAAGGTGGTGTAAAATGGTTTGCCGCTTTCCAGGTTCTTACGAATTTCCATCAAAAGCGCCCGAACCGCCGGCTTTTCAAAATCGACAAGCAAAATATCAATGGCCTTAAAAATGTCAGTGCCCACTTTCAGCATCAAAGATAAATATTTGGTCAAAAATAGTTTATCCACCAGAGAAATAGGCGAACCAAAACTTCTTTTCAATTTGGATTTGAATGTTTTGATGGCCTTCAATTTAATGGGGGCCAATCCCTGGTTTTTTAAAAATTCCAAAACCGCTTCGGTGTCTTTAAAGTCGCCGTCGCCTTCAATGATTTTCCCTTCTTTATTTGATGCGGAGTAATGAAATAACATACTTCTAATTATTCTAATTTATTCGCGGATTACCCTCATCACCTCTTCCACGGTGGTCATACCTAATTCTGCTTTCTTTAAGCCGTCTTCAAACATGGAGACCATTCCTTTTTCTTTGGCTAAAGCCCGAAGTTTGTCCAAAGAAAAATCCGGCTGATTAACGAGCCGCCGCATATCTTCGTCAAAATCCAAAACCTCAAAAATGGCCAATTGACCCCGATAACCGGTAAAACCGCAGGTCTGACAACCCAAACCCTTATAAAGAATTTTAGGCAGCGCCGGATTTTCGGAGGCGGAAAATTCTTTCAATTGACGTTTAAGAGCTTCGGCGATTTCCGGCATTATCTCATAGGATTGGATGCAGTCGCGGCAAATTCTGCGTAATAATCTTTGCGCCACCACTGTGTTCAAAACCGCGGCAACCAAAAATGCCGGAATTTTCATATCAATCAAACGCGGCACAGCGGTTGGCGCGTCATTGGTGTGGAGAGAGGACAGAACCAGATGGCCGGTTAGGGCGGAGTGGACGGAAATTTCCGCAGTTTCCTCATCGCGAATTTCGCCAACCATAATAATGTTCGGGTCCTGACGCAAAATTGAACGCAATCCGGTGGCAAAAGTGATGCCTGCTTGAGGATTAATCTGAGTTTGGTTGACATAGCGAATATCATACTCAATCGGGTCTTCGGTGGTAACAATATTCACGTCTGGTTTATTAAGCAAATTGATAATGGAGTAAAGAGTCGTGGTTTTACCGGAACCAGTCGGACCAGTGACCAAAAGCATGCCGTAAGTTTTCTTGATGCTTTCCTCCACAATTTTGGCGGTATCAGGCAACATCCCCAGCTCCGCTAAGCTCATTGGCTTGGCTGTGGCGCGAAGCAAGCGCATCTCCACTTTTTCGCCGTAAAAAGTCGGCATTAGAGCAACGCGAATATCCATTGCTTCGCCCAAGGCCTCGTGCCTAAAGCGACCATCCTGGGGCTTTCTGTGTTCGTCAATTTTTAAGCCCGACAAGAGCTTAATGCGCGCCACGATGGCCGGCTGAATTTCTTTGGCAATTCTGATAATTTCGTGCAAGACGCCGTCAATCCGAAAACGAATTAAAACCGTGTCTTGCAAAACTTCAATATGAATATCCGAAGCAGTGAGAGAAATGGCATAAGCTAAAATCGTATCAACAATTTTAATGACAGGCAATTCTTTAGCGATTTCCTGCTCGCCCAGCATTTTTAGACGGCTGGAGGCCAAGACGTTTTCTTCAATCTCTTTCCTGAAATCCTCCACTATCTCTTGGCCATAAAGCGAATAAATATAATTTAGGTCCTTGGGGGAAGTTAAAAAGACTTTGACTGGCGCATTGGTGTATTTTTCCACAAAGCCAATGGCTTCCAAATCGCTCGGGTCCTCCATGGCGAGCGAAACCGGGCCCGCCTCGTCTTTGTCAAAAACTGCGATACGCCGGGAACGCGCCACCTCTTCCGGCAATAAAATCAGAATGGCTTTTTTAATGGGCCGACCCCGCAATTTTACCAGGGGCGTTTTGAAAAAATCGGTGTAAAGCTGATAAAGATAATCTTCGGAAATTAAACCGCGCGAAAGCAAAATATTCGCCACATCCTGACCGGTTCTTTGGGCATCGGCCAAAACCAAATTAAAAACATCTTCTGAAACTAGATGGCTTTCCACTAGCAGCTCTTTTATTTTTTCAACTGGTAAACGAACCGCCATGCGAATTTTGTTAAAATTTTACGAGTCGAGGACGAAGTTAAATTTTACTATAAATTTGAGCACCGAGCACTCAGTATGATATATCAAAAAATTCCTTAAGAGTAGTTCTAACTGGATATTGTTAATGAATTTGACAAACCATACTGAGTGCTCGGTAAAGGTTTGGCAACTCCGACGCAAGGTCGGAGGCCAAGCCCTCTAAAATTTCAAAGAGTGAAGCAGGGGCAGCCGCAAAATAATTTGACCGAAAAACAAAGTTAGGAAAGAAACGGCCAGCCACAAGTAACGCAAAGAAAAAAGTTCTCCGAATTTCCATTTTTTAAAAACGAGGCCAATAAGATAAAACAAAATCGCCAGAGCCAGAATGGCAAAAAGGTAAAAAACCCATAGAGGGTAACCCGTAATTATTATACCATAAAAAATAAATCCTGGCTCGTCGCTATAAAACAATCTTTCCTGAAAGATCCGATTGATGAATTTAACAGCGAAAAAAACCAAGAGGGCCGCCAGAAAAGTGAAAACAAAGGGCAGAATAAAACGATAGCTGACATAACTGATAAAATAGCTGAGTGAGCGATGGGGCGGCAATAAAAATTTGGAAATATTATTGTGGCTCCAAAGATAATAAGTGCCGAAAATAAGCAAACCCGCTTTAATAAGTTCTAAGCCAATAACGACAATAACGGCGGGTCTTGTGAAATTCTTGGATTTTAATAATCCCAAGATAAGACCCGCCGTTATTAGTAAATAAATAAAGGGTAGATATTTAACAAACCAGTCAACCCAAACCATGCTTAAACTTATATATAGAAACCAGTTGATGGCGTGCCAAGAAGATCAAGGCCCGGGTCAGAACCAATCTCATAAAGTGTGCCTGCATTGCCGCCGTCGTTGCCAACTACATCGCCATCCCCACCAGCCTTGAAATAGGTGCTTTCCATATTGGCATCCAGTTCAAAAGTGACATTAGTGCTATCGCAAACGTATGTATAATATAAGAAGGAGGCGAGAGTGTTAGTCGGGTCAACCGGCAAGCCAGAAAGGGGCGAGCCAGAAGAAATGCTAGTCAAATCTACCGGAAGCCAACCAGTGCCACTAACCAAGCGGGTAGAAGTGGCTACTACGCAAGTGGGGATAATCCGAGGCGCTTGGGAAATTGAAGCTGTCGGACAAGGACTAGCCACCGAATAAAAAGTCATAGTTCCGCAGTCAGTGGCGCTATAATCCAAATTAGGAGAGGCCTTATCAGTTACGTATAAGTTTAAAGCGGTGCGCAAAGAATTTAAATCCGAAACCCTCTTAGTATCTCGGGTTTTTCTCAAAATTTCCGCCGGGTTAAGAGTAACGATGACGATGCTCATCAGTAGCGCCAAAATGGCGATAACCACCAATAGTTCCACTAAAGTAAATCCTTTTTTCATAAAATTATTTTGGTTTGTATTTGGAGTAATACAATCTTTTAGTTCGACCTTTGTTATTTCATTTTTGTCAGAAACTCTTTGATTTTCAAAATCAAATCATCAATGGAAATTTTGGCTTTGACAAAATATTCCACAGCCCCCAACTCTTTGCCTCGTTGGATATCGCTCGTCTGGCCTAAATTGGAAATAATGATTACAGGCATGTCTTTTAATTGAGGGTCGGTGGAAATTTTCTCCAAAACTTCAAACCCGCTTTTTTTCGGTAAAATTAAATCCAGTAAAATTAAAGCCGGCCGAGAATCAGCCAGGCGTTTAAGCGCCTCTTCGCCATCCCGAGCTAAAATAACTTCAATATTCTCCCGCTGGAGTCGGACCTTCAAAAGATTGGATAGAAATTGGTCATCTTCAACTAAAAGAATTTTGAAAGCAGTTATACCCATAAATGATAGCCTTTGATACAATTATAATACAATTGAAGCTTTTATTGAATAAGCAATTGTGGATAACAAACCAGCCAAAACTAATAGATTTTGTCTGATTTAAATCTTTAACATCAACACTTTTTTCATTGTTTCGTGCTCGCCCTGTGGTGTCCCGAAGCTTCGGGACTACTATCAGGGCTTTAATCCTTCGCTTTAATAACAAAGCAAAGGAATCAACCTAGGAATCCTCCGACCTTTGCGTCGGAGAAAGAAAAATTCCTTTAAGAATGATCCACCGACAGCTTCCGCTACCGGTGCCTTGTTACGACTTAGTCCCTGTTACCGAGCCGACCCTAACTTCGACGTAACGTCGGAGCTTTAGGTCTTCCCGGCTCCCTTGACTTGACGGGCGGTGAGTACAGGACTCGAGAACGTATTCACCGCGGCATAGCTGATCCGCGATTACTAGCGATTCCGACTTCATGGGGTCGAGTTTCAGACCCCAATCTGAACTGAGGCCATTTTTTTGGGATTAGCTCCACCTTTCGGCTTGGCTACCCTTTGTTCTGGCCATTGTATCATGAGTGTGGCCCAGGGCATCAAAGGGCCATGCTGATTTGACGTCATCCCCACCTTCCTCCCCCCTCAAAACGCACTTTGTTTCACTCCGTGCTAAATCCAAAAATCAAATTTCAAATTTCAAAACTTTCGGTAGTTAAAAATTTTATTTTAAAATTTTTAACTTCAATAATTTTGGATTTTGCATTTTGAATTTTAAATTTGAGCATTTACGGAGTAAATGCGCTTTGAGGGGGGCGGTCTCGTGTGACATATTTAACACACGACAGGGGTTGCGCTCGTTACCCCACTTAAGGGAACAACTCAAGCCACGAGCTGACGACAACCATGCAGCACCTGTCCTGACGTCCTTGAGAGAAATCCAACGTTTCCGTCGGATGTCGTCAGGATTTCTAGCCCTGGTAAGGTTCCTCGTTTACCGTCGAATTAAACCTCATGATCCACCGCTTGTGCGAGTCCCCGTCTATTCCTTTGAGTTTTAAGCTTGCGCTCGTACTTCCCAGGCGGCCTGCTTAATGCGTTAGCTGCGCCACTCCGAGGGTCGATACTCGAAATAGCTAGCAGGCATCGTTTAGGGCGTGGACTACAAGGGTATCTAATCCTTTTTGCTCCCCACGCTTTCGTGTCTCAGAGTCAGATGTGCCCCAGTTGATCGTCTTCACCTCTGGTGTTCCAGCCGATATCAACGGATTTCACCCCTACACCGGCTGTTCCATCAACCTCTGGCACTCTCTAGTCTATCCATCTCTTCAGCAATTCCAAGGTTAGGCCCTAGGATTTAACAGAAGATGCGATAGACCTCCTACACACTCTTTACGCCCAATAAATCCGGATAACGCTAGGGGCCTACGTATTACCGCGGCTGCTGGCACGTAGTTAGCAGCCCCTTATTCATTAGGTACGGTCATCCGCCTTGCGGCGGATTCATCCCTAATAAAAGCAGTTTACAATCCGAAGACCTTCTTCCTGCACGCGGCGTCGCTCGGTCAGGCTTGCGCCCATTGCCGAATATTCTCGACTGCTGCCTCCCGTAGGAGTGGGACCCGTGTCTCAGTGTCCCTGTTGGGGAACAGCCTCTCAGCTCCCCTACCCGTCGTTGGCTTGGTGAGCCATTACCCCACCAACTACCTGATAGGACCTAGGCCAATCATAGAGTGCCTTGCGGCTTTACTCCGACGCCTTTCGGGTCGGAGACCATTTGGTATTACCCCACCTTTCGATGGGCTATCCCAAGCTCTACGGTATGTACCAAGGTATTACTAACCCGTTCGCCGCTATCGAGCACATAACTTGCGTTATGTGCTCGACCGCACGACTTGCATGCCTTATCCACGCCGCCAGCGTTCATCCTGGACCAGGATCAAATCCTCAATAAAAAAATAAACTAAGAAAAATCGCACGAAACAATGAAAAAAGAGTTGATTATAGTGTGTATTTAATTTTCAAAGAACTGGCCATGCTGATAGTCCCCGATAAGAAGCCAGCGACTCGTAACGAATTATTTACGTTAGTAAACAAATTCATTACTAATCACTGGCTTCCTAAATCAAAATTTTAAGAAGATTTTTATGATTATTAATGTTTCATAGCTCTATCTAAAGATTTTAGCCATTAAAAATTATTTGTCAACCCCGCACCTTTTCAGGATTAAATTTTATATAGTCGGTTAAAACGCCGAATAAGGCGCGGCCTTGAATCCTGAAAAGGTGCGGGGTCAAGCCTCCTATTTTCAATAATCAACTACATCTATTTTACTTGGTTTAATCCCGCGCTGTCAAGTCAAAATCCAAACCAAGTCCAGCATTAACATTTTAACAAGAGTATGATAAAATAGCAAATAAGTAGATGAAATCATACAAAGTTATCCGATGGAGCGCCATTATCTTGCCGTTGATAATTCTAATTATCGGCGGCTGGGTTGTTGTCAAAAAAACTAACGGCAATTACCGAGGCAGTTTTTATGCCGCCCAAACAAAAATCCAAAGTTTAATTAGCAAAATTAATCTTCTCGCCTCTCAGAGCAGCGACCAGCTTCAACTCATTCAAGACAAGCAAAAAAACGGCGACATTAAAACTGCCCTGAATTTGGTCATTGATGAAAAAGAACGCAATCGCCAAATCAACGAATCGGCCATCCAATTAACCGAAGAATTAAAACAACTGGCAAAACTCTTGGTAAAATTTTCCAACCCAAGCGATCGCCAAAAAATTGAAACCGCCATTCAATACCAGATCAATGCCATTAACCATCTTCTAAATTATGGCAGCGGCGTTGACGCTCTGCTAAAAGAATTAGCGTTAAAATATGAATCAACCCTGGACAATAAACCATTTGAAATAAGAAAAGATGTGGATAATCTTTATCTTCTAATCAAGCAGGAAATTGAAGCGGCTGATGCCAACAGTCAAAAATTTATCCAATCTCTGACTGAGATTAAATAAAAATATTTATGAAAAAGATCTACGTTCTTATCGTTCTTGATGGCTGGGGCGTCGGTCCCCATGACGATTCCAACCCGATTTATCGGGCCCAAACGCCAACCGTCGATTATTTTAAAAAGAACTATCCGATGATGAGCTTGCAGGCCGCTGGTATTGCAGTCGGCTTGCCATGGGGTGAACCGGGAAACAGCGAGGTCGGCCACTTAACCTTGGGCACCGGCCGAATTATCTATCAGCATTATCCGCGGATTAGTTTGGCGGTGCGGAACGGCGAATTTTTTAAAAATTTGGCGCTCAATGACGCTTTTGATTACACTCAAAAAACTGGCGGGGCAGTTCATATTCTCGGACTTCTTTCCAGTGGCAATGTTCATTCTTCTTATGAACACCTGCAAGCTCTGATTCAAATAGCGTCTTTGAAAAAACCGACCAATCTTTATTTCCATCTTTTTACCGATGGCCGCGACAGCCCGCCGCAATCCGGCCGCGGCTTGGTCCAAAAATTTTTAACTGATTTAAAAAAAGCCGGCGTCGGACAATTGGCCAGTTTAAGCGGCCGTTATTACGCCTTGGACCGAAGCAAAAATTGGCAAAACACCAAACAAATTTACGATTTAATAACCAAAGGAACGGCACGGACCGAAAACGATGTCAACAAAATTTTTGATATCTATTATAGTCGAAAGCTCTCTGACGCCTACATTGAACCGACCATCGTTGGCGACCCTCAAAAACCCCAGGAGTTGCCCATCATCAAAGATGGCGACAGTTTAATATTTTTTGACTTCCGCGAAGACAGCATCCGCCAAATTGTTGCACCTTTTGTTTTAGATAATTTTTCAGAGTTTGAACGTCTGCCTTTTAAAAACTTAAAAGTGACAACGATGACCGAATATGACCCGAATTTTAAGGTGGCCGTAGCTTTCCGACCGGAAAAAATCACCCAAAGTCTAACCGCGGTTCTAAACGAAAAAAATTTAAAACAATTAAAAATTGCTGAAACGGAAAAATATTATCACCTCACCTTTTTCTTTAACGGCTTGACCGATAAAGTTTTCTCTAACGAATTCCGAATCATCATTCCCTCCAAAGAAACCCCGCGCTTTGAGGAGGCGCCAGAAATGCGCGCGCCGGAAATTACCGAAAGGTTAATTGCGGCCTTGCAAGAAGGCACTTACGATTTTATTGCCGTTAATTACGCCAATCCCGATACCCTGGCCCATACTGGTAATTACAATGCGGTTTTAAAGGGGATAGAAATTGTTGACCGCGAGCTGGGTCAGGTTTATGGGGCTGCTGAAAATGCTGGCGCGACACTGATTGTAACCGCCGACCATGGCAATGCCGAAAAGCTTTATGACACCACGAGCGGCGAACGCGAAACCAGCCACAATATTTATCCAGTTCCCTTTTATTTGATTGACGAAAAATTCAAATTAAAAAAGGAAAGAAATGAAGAAGAAATTTACCGATTGGAACAAACGACCGATGGAGTAATTTGCGACGTGGCTCCGACTATTTTAGAATTAATGAATATTCCCATTCCTGAAGAAATGACCGGGAAAAGTTTAATTAAATATCTTCATTTATAAAAATTATGAAATATAACCCAAAAAAAATAGAAAATAAATGGCTGAAAAAATGGAGTCGCAACAATTATACTGACTGGAAAGCCGATGATTCTTCTAAAAACAAAAAAATGTATGTTTTGGATATGTTCCCTTATCCATCGGGCACTGGCCTCCATGTCGGCCATGTGGAAAACTATGTTGCCACTGACATTTGCAGCCGCTATCTACGGATGAAAGGATATAATGTTTTACATCCAATGGGTTGGGATGCTTTTGGTTTGCCGGCGGAAAATTATGCCATTCAAACCAAGCAACACCCAGCCACGGTAGTCGCCAAAAACATCAAAGTATTTAAAAAGCAAATCCAGCGCCTTGGCCTTTCTTACGATTGGAGCCGGGGAATCAATACCACTGACCCAAAATATTATAAATGGACGCAGTGGATATTTTTAAAACTTTATGAAAAGGGATTGGCCTATGAAAAGGAGGCTCTAATTAACTGGTGCCCGTCTTGTAAAACTGGGCTAGCCAATGAAGAAGTGGCCGAAGGCAAATGCGACCGCTGTGAAACGCCGGTAGAAAGAAAAAAACTAAAACAATGGTGGCTAAAAATAACAGACTACGCCGAAGAATTGCTACAAGGATTAGAAAAACTAGATTGGCCGGAAAACATTAAAGAAATGCAGAGGAATTGGATTGGCAAATCAAAGGGCAGTTTAATCAAGTTTAATATTCAAAACGCATCAAACACAAATAAAATTGGGGAAATTGAAGTTTTTACGACCAGAGCCGATACTTTGTTCGGCGCCACATATTTAGTGCTGTCTCCAGAGTATCCGATGGTGCCTCAATTAAAAAATTACGCTGCCAATCCCGAAGAAATAGAAAAATATGTCAGCAAGGCTCAGCAAAAATCCGACATGGAAAGGACCGACCCAACCAAAACAAAAACCGGCGTAAAAATTCAAAATGTCCAAGCCATTAATCCCGCTAACAATAAATTAATTCCCGTCTGGATTTCCGATTATGTTATGGTCCATTACGGCACTGGCGCTATAATGGCGGTTCCGGCTCATGACGACCGCGATTTTGAATTTGCCAAAAAATTCAACCTTGAAATTATTGAGATTATCAGTCCGGACAGACACCAGCATCAATTAAACTCCGCCTACACCGGTCCGGGTTTTATGATTAATTCCGGGTCGTTTAACGGTTTAGACAGCGAGATTGCCCAGGAAAAAATCAGTATGTTTGTCGGAGCGAAAAAAGCTTTGTTTTATAAAATGCGGGATTGGATTTTTTCCAGACAGCGTTACTGGGGCGAACCGATTCCGATTATCAAATGCAAAAAATGCGGCAATGTGCCTCTCTTGGAAAAAGATTTGCCCCTGACTCTTCCAAATATAAAATCTTATCAGCCATCCGGCACTGGTGAATCGCCTTTGGCCACTATGAAAAAATGGGTTAAAACCATTTGTCCACGCTGCGGCGGACCAGCCGAACGGGAAACCAACACTATGCCCCAGTGGGCTGGCTCTTGCTGGTATTATTTGAGGTACCTTGACCCAAAAAATAACAAGCAATTGGTTGGCCCCAAAAAAGAGAAAAAATGGATGCCCGTTGATTTGTATATGGGCGGCGCCGAGCATGCGGTACTCCATTTGCTTTATGCTCGCTTTTGGCATAAATTTCTTCATAACATCGGCGTCGTCTCAGAGGATGAGCCGTTCCAAAGATTGATTAACCAGGGCCTTATCTTGGGCGCTGATAATGAAAAAATGTCAAAATCCCGCGGCAATGTTGCCAATCCAGATGAAGTTGTTAATCAATATGGCGCCGATACCCTGCGCCTTTATGAAATGTTTATGGGCCCGCTCCAAGCTGTCAAGCCCTGGAACACAGAAAATATTAACGGCATCTATCGCTTCCTCCACCGGGCCTGGAATTTTGTTCACGGACAAATGGAAACAAATGGTAAAGAGGCAGATAATATAGAAGTAAAGAAAACGACTCATCAAACCATCAAAAAAGTTACCGCGGATATTGAAAATTTAGATTATAATACCGCCATCAGCGCCTTAATGGAGTGCCTGAATAAATTTCAAGAAAAAAATACCAAAATTAAGAAAACTTATATGGAAACTTTTCTCAAACTTTTGGCGCCTTTTGCCCCATTTATTAGCGAGGAACTCTGGCATCAACTCGGCCATAAGACATCCGTTCATTTGGAAAAATGGCCCCGCTACGATGAAAAAATCCTAATAGAAAAACAATTCGAGTTGGTCATCCAAATCAACGGCAAGCTCCGAGATAAAATCAAAGCGCCGATTAATATCGGCCAGGCTGAAGCCGAAAAATTATCGCTAAAGCGAGTGAAAATAAAACGAATCCTGAGCGGCAAAAGGCCCAAAAAAATCATTTATGTTCCCAATCGTTTAATCAATGTCGTGATTTAAGAAAAAGAGGGAGAAAGCGGTCGCCGAAGGCGACCGCTTTTCAATTCATTTTTTGCTCCATCAAATCTTTTAAATTCTGAAATAACATTGCCATCAAGATGGGACCGGTGCCGCCCGGCGTTGGCGTAATTAAACTGGCTCTTTTTTTAATGCTGTCAAAATCGATATCACCTTTGATTTTTCCGCCTTCTTGGCTATAGCCGAAGTCAATCACTGCCGCTCCTTTTTTAATCATTTTTTTCGTAACGAGATCGGGTTGGCCGACTCCGCTAACAACAATATCTGCTTTCTTCGAAATTTTTTCCGGGTTCTTACTAAATTCGTTCACAACAGAAACAGCGGCCTTTTCTTGCATCAGCCAATTGGCCACGGCCAAACCAATCAGCCGGCCGCTGCCAAAAACCACGCAATTCTTTGAGCGTGGCTCAATCCCATATTTTTCCAAAATAAACTTTAAAGTCCTGGCGGCTGGCGGAATAATTTTTAAACGGCCGGCCAAAAAAGCCCCTAAGTTCTTTTCATTGAGCAAATCCGGATCTTTTCCCGGAGGAATGGCATTTAAAATATATTGGGTATTAAGCTTTTTGGGCAGCGGTAACTGGACGACAACGCCTTTGATAAATCCCTTTTTAGCGATCTCCCCGATTTTGACTCTTAAAAATTTATTGGAAACATCGGCCGTAAAACTAAAATGCATAAACTCAATGCCTAAAATTCCGGCGATCCGCGATTTTTCTTTAATAAAACTTAAAACAGCGGGGTCTTCCCCCACCGAAATAACAGCTAAGGCAATTTTTTTCTCTTCAAAAAACGGCTTCAAATCATCGAGAATTTCTCTCGCTAAATTTTTGCCATCAATGATTTCCATAACCTTAGCGATAAGTCAAAGTCGCCGCTGTTCCAGAAGTAAAAATTACTCGACGAGCATCAAATTCATCCAATCGCTTTTTCCAGTTCACATCCGGAAGGCTAATCTCCCAATAATGACCGCTGGAATTGCCATAATTATCAATGGAATCAACCACCACTTTATCATTAACCTCTTTGAACCCCACTTTGAAATTTCCCGCCTCTGATACCAGAAACAAGACATCCATCAAGCTCAGGCCGCTCGGCGTGACCTCGCCTTCAAAAACGCGTCTATGACCGTTGCCATAATCCAAAAAAACATGGGCGAGCTGCATATTTTGACTGATAATCTTAGCATGCTCATTCAACCTTTTATTCAACATCATCAGATAAGCATCAAAAACCAGCGTGGTAATAAAAATTAAAATTGCCAGTATTAATACGGTGCGGAATAAATTGTGCGAAGCCTCCGTGTCTTGAAACATAAGGTTTTATTTCAGGTGTTAAAAAGAGAGCAATAAAAATTAAGCAGTGTTTCACCTAAAAAAATAACAGATAATACACCCACGGTCAAGAATGGTCCGAAAGGGACGGCGTCTTTAAGCTTTTTTTTGCGGACTAAAACGATGGCGAGCGAAACAACGGCACCAATAATAAAAGCGATGATTAACGCCGCGATGCCGGAAGCCAAACCCACCATTAGGCCGATTAGAGCCGCGAGTTTCACATCACCCAATCCCATGGCCCGGCCTCGACTAAGAATATAAATTAAAAACAAAAAAGCCGATAAAACCAGGGCGCCTAAAATGGCAGAGGTCAAAATGTTAAAATGGCCATTAATCAAATCGGCGTAGGGCCCCAGAAAATTAAGACCGGCCTTGGGGAAAGAATCGCTAGAAATGCTCAAACCATAAAATCCTAAATTAGCCAAAAGAGAGATTCCCATTGCCGGAAATATGATTTTGTCGGGCAAAAGATATTGCCGCAAGTCAATCACCGATAAAGCAATCAGAACGGCGGCATAAAAAAACCAAATGAGAATGGTTGCCACCACCCAAAAATTGGTTCGAGGGTCGGAAAAAAGCTGATAGGCAAAAAAGTTAAATTTCAGAATGCGCCACATTAGCCCAATAAAAACCGCGCCGGTTAGACCTTCAACCAAAGGATATTGCCAAGAAAGCTTAATGCGACAATAACGACACCGGCCCCGCAAAAAAACAAAACTCAAAAGCGGAATTACTTCAAACCACTTCAGAGCTTGGCCGCAATGCAAACAATGAGAACGGCCTTGAATAATTTTCAACAACCTATTCTCTTCGGCCGGCTTCCAGCGCAGAGTCAAAACATTAATAAAGCTGCCGACAGCCAAACCCAAAAGCCCAGCCAAAATAAGAAGAAAATAAAACATAAAAATTATAATAACCGACCACTAAATCTTTCCGGAGTTAAAATTGAACGCAATAAATCGGATCATTGCAATTAATACCCCCGAAGTCGCAGGTGCCGGAACTTGTGCCATCAATATCGCTGTTCAATACGGTATTGCCTGTGTCTTCCAAACTTACAGCAATAACATAATTTTGACTGCTGTTACAATCCTTATAATCATAAGAGTGACTACTACCCAAGGGATCTTGGGGTATTTGACTAAGCCCGAGACCCGCTCCGGTCAGGGTGGTGGTTAATGCGCCCCAACGTTGCGAGGCGCTGCCGCCGGTCACAGTGGGATAAGCCAAATTCCGAGTGTAATAAATTTCCGAAGCATTCTGAACTTGTTTAACATCGGCAATTCTTCTGGCGTCGCGGCCGCGCATACGAAATTGGCTTAAGCCCACCAAAATAAGAGCGGATAAAATACCGATAATCGCGACAACAATTAGCATTTCAATTAAAGTAAAACCTTTTTGTTTTCTCATGGAGATAAATTTAAAAAACGACCTTTTTGTATAGTTTAATTCTTAAAATACTTGGGCTAAATTGTAAATCGGCAACAGCACTGCTGCAATAAAAACCCCGATAAAAATTCCCAAAATCACAATAATGGCAGGCTGCACCAGCTCAACCAAACTATTAATGGCGTTTTGAACTTCTTCGTTGTAAAAGGAAGCAATCTTGTCCAATAAATTATCCAGTTGGCCCGAAGTCTCGCCAATCGCCACCATTTGAGTCACCAGCGGCGGAAAATAATCCGGATAGCGGCGCAAACTGCCGGAAATAGTCCCACCTTCTCTAATTTGTTCGGCAGTTTCATTTAAAAGGCGGCGATAAACTTGATTGCCGACAACTCGAGAAGCAATCTCTAAAGAATTGGCCACTGGTATTCCTCCTTTCATTAAAACACTGGTTGAGGCGGCAAAACGGGTAATGGAAATTCTCCGGATCAATCCCCCGACAATCGGCAAACTCACCATCAATTCATCCCAAAACGGCTTTCCCTCCGCGCTCCTGAAATAGCGAACCGCAAAAACCACCAGAACAGCAATAACAATAAGAAGCGCCCATCCCCAAGCAGAAAGAAACGACCCCAAACCCATCAAAATACGGGTTAAAAATGGCAACTCCACATTCACTTCGCTAAAAATGGAGCGCATTTGCGGCATCACCACAGTCAGAATCAAAACCATCACGCCAATAAAAACCGCGATGACAAAAATTGGATAAATCATGGCGCTCCGGACACGGCTCATCAAGCGCATTTCCTTCTCCAGATAATCTGCCAAAAAAAGGAGTGTTTCTTCCAGCCGACCAGAAACTTCCGCCGAGCGCACCATATTAACATAAAAATCGGAAAATGCCTTGGGATGTTTGGAAAGCGCTTGGGAAAAATAAAGGCCGCCGTCAACATCGGTATAGACATCAAAAATGACGTCTTTCAAAACTGGATTAGTAAGTTGGGCGTGAAGGGTTTTTAAAGAATCGGCTAGCGCCACCTTGGCGGAAAGCAAAGTACTCAACTGCCTCGTAAAAAGCATCAGGTCTTTCAAGCGAACTTTTTGAAAAATACCGGAAATGCGCTGCCAAAACCCCTTTTTTTCTAAAGATTCCAAGGAAAGAAGATAAAGCTTGTTCTCCTGCAAAATTTTAATAGCCAAATCGCGGCTGGCGGCTTCAACCATGCCAGCTTGAATTTCTCCTAATTCATTTCTCGCGCTATAACGAAACTTTGCCATATGTAAAATTTATTTCACGGGGTGAATTTATCTCGTCAATAAACTTCCCAATTCTGACGGATTCAATGAATACATCTGCGCGCTTTCCAGAGAAATTTCTCCCTGTCTTACTAAATTCGCCAAAGAACGATTCAAAGAAATCATTTTTTCCTGGATGCCGGTTTCTATCACTAAATCAATCTGATAAATTTTATCCTCGCGAATCAAGTTGCGGATGGCGGAATTGGTAATCATCACCTCGCAGGCCGGAATACGGCCGCCGGAAAGTCGCGGAATCAATCTTTGAGAAATGATACCCACTAAAGTAGAAGCTAGCTGCGACTTAATCTGGTTTTGTTGGACTGCGGGGAAACTGTCAATAATACGATCTAATGTCTGGGAGGCGGAATTGGTGTGCAGGGTGGAAAATACCAAATGGCCTGTTTCTGCCGCGGTGATAGCGGTTTGCATAGTTTCCGCATCCCGCATTTCGCCGATCATAATAACATCGGGATCTTGACGCAAAACCGAACGCAAGGCCCGATGGAAACTCGGCGTATCATTGGTCACTTCTCTTTGGTCAATGATACAGCGATCCTGGCTAAAAACATACTCAATCGGATCTTCAATAGTAATAATGTGATTGGTTCGCTTGTGGTTAATCTCATCAATCATCGCCGCCAAGGTTGTAGATTTACCATGACCAGCCGGTCCCACCACAAGCACAAATCCTTGGGAAGGCTTAGTAAAATCATGAAGCACTGGCGGCATATTTAATTCCTCCAAAGTTCGGATTTTAAAAGGGATCAAACGCAAGGCCGCGGCCATATTGCCCCTTTGAAAATAAACATTAACCCGAAAGCGGGCTTGATCCGTATAAGAATAGGAGAAATCCAGTTCTCGGTCTTTCAAGAATTGTTCGCGGCGAGGTTCCGGCACCAAAGTATAAACCATACCCTCAACCAGCTCTTTGGTAAAAACCTCTTCCTTGGTCAAGGTGGTTAATCGTCCGTCTAACCTCAAAGTGGGCCGCCGGCCAACGGCAAAATGCAAATCAGAAGCGCTCTCTTTGGCGGCCAAACTCAATAATCCGTCTAATTTTTCTTTGAAAAATGTATTGTCCATGCCAAAATTATTAAAATTTTTGAGCGACTTAGCGATAAAATTTTACCATTAATGACTCGCTCTCAATGGGCGAAGTCATTTACACTGTTTCCTTTAATATTTCGTCAATAGAAACCAATCCCTCCAAGGCCTTGATAACGCCGTCTTGCCGCAATGTCATCATTCCCTGTTTGTGCGCCGCTATTAATAAATCTGCCTCCGCGGGATTTTTTAAAATGGTTTGCTCCAATTCCGACGTCATCTTCAACATTTCAAAAATGCCAATCCGTCCCCTTACTCCTTTATAATTGCAGACATCGCAACCTTGGGGCGTATAAATTTCCAGAGGTTCTTTAATGGATAATTTTTCCCGCTCCGAAGCCGGCAAATCCGCCAAAGTTTTCTTAATCGCTTCCAACAAACTGCCGGCGGCCGGAATCTTTTTTTTGCATTTATCGCAAAGTCGGCCGACCAATCGCTGAGCCATTATCAAAATCAAAGAGGTCGGCAAAAGAAACGGCTCCACTTTCATATCAATCAAACGTGGGATAACGCCAATAGCGTTGTTGGTGTGGAGGGTGGAAAGAACCAAATGACCGGTTAGAGCGGCGTGAACTGCCAAGGCGGCCGTTTCATTGTCGCGAATTTCGCCCACCATAATAATATCCGGATCTTGACGGACAATTTGCCTTAAGCCCGAAGCAAAATCATAACCTATCTCCGGCTTAACCTGCGATTGGTTAATGCCCTCCATAAAATACTCCACCGGGTCTTCCAGGCTCACGATATTAACATCTTCCTTGTTTAAATTTTGAAGAATGGCATAAAGAGTGGTGGTTTTACCCGAACCAGTGGGACCGGTGGATAAAATCATGCCAAATGGCTTATCCATCGCTTCTTGCAAAATTTTCACATGGTAAGCTTTGATTCCCAAATCAGGGATGGTCTTCAAGCCGACTGAAGGGTCAAGCAATCGAATGGCCACTTTTTCGCCAACCGCCGTCGGGAAGGTTGATACGCGGAAATCAATTTCTTTATTGTCAATCAAGGTTCTAAACCGACCGTCTTGGGGAACGCGGGTTTCATCAATTTTTAATTCCGAAAGGATTTTGATACGTGAAATTACGGGAGGATGCAATTCCAAGGGAAGTATTAAAACGTTTTTTAAGTCGCCGTCAATGCGGAAACGAACGCGTAACTTTGAAAGCTGGGGTTCGATGTGAATATCTGATGCCCGCTCAGCCGCTGCCTGATGCAAAATGGTGGAAACTAATTTAATAACCGGCGCCTCTTCGGCGATAACGCCCGATGCCTCCTCAATTCTAACAATTCGCTGTTGTGGCAGAAGATAAGATTTGCTCTGTTTTTTAAACATGTCCAGTGCCTCAGTCACTTCTTTAACCCGCGTATCAAATGTGCGATAGCCTCGCCATAAATCATACAAAGCCGAGGGAGTCACCAAATAAACAGCGATGTTGATTTTTCTTTGCTTGGCGATAAATCTTAAAACCTCCTGAGCCCGCACATCATCCGGCTGGAGCATAGCCACCGAAACCACGTCTTTATCCCTGACAAAAGCCACCAAGCGGTGAGCTTTGGCAACTTCTTCCGGAATAAAATTGAGAACTTCCGGAGCAACGCCCTCGTCTTTTTTAAAAATTTTAAGAGGCACTTTAAAAAATTCACTTTTGGCCTCGCCCACCTCCTCTTCGGAAACGATTTTTTTTTCACCAATAATATCTTCGGCGGGACGATTTAAACTGGCCGATTCTTTTAAAATATTATCGGCTATCGCCGATGTAATTTTTCCGTTTTTCAATAAAATATCTACAAGAGTTTTGTTGGGAATCATGCCAATGTTATTTAAATTTACGAGCGTAGCCCAATGAGTAGCGAAGTAATTTAACTACAACATTGAGCGCCCCGCACCTTTGCGGCCATTGCTTAAAAAGGAATAAAGGGGTTGGGGCGACCTAATATTTTGAGCTCAACGGCGTTGGCATAGGAGTGCAGTGATTTATAAATTGGGTTTTCTAAAATCGTTGACGGATCAAATTTCAAATTGATGATGCCGCCAGTCACATCCTTCTTTAAATCCTCGGGCACTAAAGAAAAATCTTTCGTTTGACCGAAAATAAAACCTGCGATTTTCCCCAAGAAACTGCCCGAGGAACTTGCGGGCGCAAAAAAGACAAAATAAACCGCCGCAATGGCTATCACCAAAATAACGATTAATACATAAATCCATGTTCGCTTTTTTGGTTTTTCTTCGGTTATTTCCATAGTCGTTTATACTATTAATTAATCGCTACTCATTGATAATAAACATTAAGGGTGACTTTGAAATTAAATAGGCCGATGTTTTTGGAAGCTTCGGTGCTTAAACCGGCAAAGGAGATTTTCACCACATCCATCAGTCGAATGTTGGTCTCAATCGCGTTCAGCCAAGTTTTCAAGGAGTCGTAATTGCCCGAGAGACCCAATGTTAAAGTTATAGTGCGATAACTTTGGACAATACTTTTGCTTTGCTGGACTTGTTGGGCGCTTGAAACGACAGCGGCCGCTGTTTCAAAATTGATGTTATCTAAGGTTAAACCGCTTTGAGTTGTAATATTAGCAACCTGAGCCAGCAAATTTTGAATCTCCGGATCGCGGGGAATGCTCAAAGAAACCGTCTGGCTAACATTAATTAAGCTCTTATACTGATCAATTATGGACTTGGCGATTTGAACAGCTTGGTATTGATTGTTGTATTGAGTTTGCTCCTGATTGATTTTTTTATTTAACTCGCCGACTTCCTTAAAAGATGACCAATCCCAACCAAAAAACACAATCAGCGCTAAGACCAAAAAAATCACGGATAAGCTCAAACTCAAATTTCTTTTAGCGGTGTATTTCATAATTGTTGGGGGGTTGGGAGTTTAAAAATTTTTCAAAACCAGCGACGATTTAAAGAATATTTCCATCGTGAAACTAAGACGGTTGGCGCTTTGCCGCACGTCCGACAAATTTATTTTTTGAAAATCGGAAGTTCTCTGAAAAGCCAAAAGTTGTTCTGCCAGCGCTTCCAAATTTTGGGCATAACCGTCCACTTGGATTCTATTTTCTCCGAAATCATAATTAAAATTGGTGAAGGTCACCTGAGGATGGGTGGTTAATTCCAATCTTTCAAAAATTTGAGAGGGGTAAATATGTTTTTCCAACAAAGTTCTCAAATTCACCAGCTGCGAGTAAAAAGCCGCTACTTCTTCTCTGTCTTGGGTGGGGATTTCTTGTTCCAGGCCTTTAATTTTATTCTCCAAATCGCCGATGCGGCGATCCAAAACCCCCAAATAGACATAGTGAATGACCAAATACACAACCAGAGTGATTAAAAATAAAATCACGGCAAAACGCAAAAACCGGCCAAGCCAACCGCTCGGCATTTTTTCTGGGCCGAATGATTCCATTAATTGAAATTCGGGCATTTTAACAACTTACATTTATATTATACATCTTTTTAGCAGTCAACCCAAGCGGTTATCCACACTACCAATGCTTATTTTAACCAGTAATTTTGCTTGTTCGTTGGAACTCAAAGAGAGCAGCCTCTACTTCGGCACCACCTCTTCCCAATGAGGAGAAATGGTTTTCATTTGTCAAGCCCCTACCTATATCAGTAACTTTGTAGTTTAATTAATGAATGGGTGCGCTGGAAGCCCTATTAGCGCATCTCTCTGAGCGCCAAACCGGTAGCCACAGACAAAGACGGTCCGATTTCTTTCAAAAGCGGCTCCAAAAACTGCTGGTATGAAATGTGATTAAACGGCCAAGCTCTTTGAACGTCTAAATTAAGTGCCTGGCTCAAATAACCATCCAGACCCGGCAAGTTAGCCGTGCCGCCAGCCAGCATTACTTTTTTAATATCGCGGCTTGTTCTCTCTTTGTAGACATTCATTGCCCGGCTTATTTCACTCCCGAAGTAATCAATGATGGGCAGCATCAAATTTACCACTTCTGTTTCCTGGGGCGCCACATTAAAACCCTTCACTCTTTTGAATTCTTCGGCCCGCTCTTTGGAAATGCCCAACCCTTGAGCTAAAACATGGGTAATCTCGGCGCCGGCCGTGGTCAAGCTTTCATTGCTCACCAAATAGCCATTATCAATGACTGCCAAATTGGTGGATTGACTACCGATATCCAAAATTAATACCGGCGATTTCTCCTGACCCACCAATGAACGGCCGAGAGCCACACTCTCCAACTCAAAAGCCACCACATCAAGACCGCTATCCTTGGCAATTTTTTGATAGCGCTGAATCAACTCTTTGGGGATAGCAATTAAAAGAATTTTGGTGCCGACATTCTTGGCCACTGCTTCCGGTTCGCCGATAATGGCCCAGTCAATAGTCAGTTCTCCCAAGGGCAAGGGAATGTATTTTTTCGCCTCAAAAGGAATGGCCCGGCTGATTTCCTTTTCCTCATGAAAAGGAACTTCAAAAACCGTAACAAAACTGGAAAAAATCGGCAAAGAAATGACTGACCGCCTGGTCTTCGGCTTGAGAGTTGCTAATAATTTTTTCACCAGATCGCCGGTGATTTCTTCCACAATCTTAAAATAGCTGCTCTGAATGGCGGCATTTGGCCTTTCTAAATAGCTGTAGGTTTCCAAAACGCCGTAGTTTTCCAAACTAATTTCATTGCCAGAGCTGGAAAGCTCCACTATTTTAATATTGGTAGTTCCGATATCAAGGCCTAAAGATCTCATAAGTTCATCTCTCTTCCTACTTAATTATTATATATTATAATTATAATTGAAACGAAGGAGAAAAACAATAATAAAATTATTGTTTTTCTCCTGAGCGATATTACATCTGCGAAGCAGATATAATTGAAGTGAGGGAGAAAAGCAAAAATAGCAATTTTTACTTTTCGACCGAGCCTGCCTGCCGGCAGGCAGGCGAAATTAAATCGCGCAGCGATATACGATACTTTCCGCCTCAAAACAATATTCCATCCGCCGATGTTTTCCCAAAAAATAAAAAACTGGTTCCTGGATTGCGTTTTCCCCAAATATTGCCTCGGCTGTGGCTGTTTTTTGGAAAGCGCGACCAAAACCTATCTCTGTCAAAGTTGCCAAAACAAAATAACTATCAATTCGGAATTCTTTTGCCCGATCTGTTTAAAAAGATTGGCTGATTCAACTTTTAAAAAATGCCAGCACTCTAATAAAAAATCATCCTTGGATTTTCTTGGTTTCGCGACGAGTTACGAAAGTCCTGTCATTAAAGATTTGATTCATAAATATAAATATGCTTTTGTCAAAGAAATCCGCTGGACCTTGGCGCAAACTTTAATTTTTTACCTGAACAAAGCATTTGAAGATGACTTCTCCCGATACGCTCTCGTGGCCATCCCTCTTCACCGTCGCCGCTTTAATTGGCGCGGTTTCAACCAATCGGAGGAAGTCGCCAAAATTTTAAGCGGGCATTTCCGGATGCCGATTTTAAATAATTGCCTTTTTAGGGCCAAACAAACCGACAGCCAAGCGGGGTTGAAAGATTTCCAAAAGAGAAAATTAAATTTGGAAAACGCCTTCACTTTAAAAAATCAGGGGCTGCTCAAAAATAAAAACATCATCTTATTGGATGATGTCTACACCTCCGGCGCCACTCTGGAAGAAGCCGCAAAAGCTCTAAAATCAGCCGGCGCCAAAAGAATTATTGGGTTAGTAATAGCGAAATAGATATCAGGAAATGCTTTTCCAGTAAATATTCGGCAAATAGCGTAAATCTAGATACTCCAAAGAATTAAAATCGAAGTTGTTCTGAATGAGATTTTGAAGAGCCATAAAAGTTCTGGCCAAATCCTCCGGATTAAGATAAATTTCCCAACCTGCCGAACTTTTGATTGTTAAATCAGCGGCGTTAATTTGAATTAAATCCAAACGAAAATAATTAGCCAATAAATTTCTGATGGCGATTAAGTCGCCAAAGTTTTCAGCGCTTAAAATTCCATCACCCAGATTATAAATCCGACCGGAGTTGTCCCGAATGAGAAAAATCAAGCTGCCTTCAGTTTGCGGGGCGCCAGCAAAAACTACCCCTCCGCTGTCAAAGTAAAAACAGGCCCCTCCTTCGCCTCCAAAACATAAGACGCCATTAATCTGGCGTTCCTGAATGTTAAAAATCAAAGTTCGGTTTTTAAAGTTTTTTGATAATTTAAAATCTTTTATGGCCGGCACTTGGGATAAAAGCGTTCGGAAATCTCCAGCAGCCAGAAAAAGCAAATTATTCTTAAAATTAATGAGCCCCAGAAACTTTTTAGATGATAAATAATCGGCGATGTTTTGTTTTAATTGCTCGGCATTGCTAAAACGGTTGTCTATTACTTGGATATCTTTTACTTTAAACCAGCCGGATAAAAAAAGAGTATAAAAAATCGCAATAACGACTATTATCAGCGTCGTCATAAATAAAAAAATGCGTCGCCGCTTCCTGCGATTTTTAAACGCTCTCGTCTGACGCGATGGCCAAGTCGTCATTGATTTTACGAAATTGGAAATTTTTTACAGATATTTCTTCAAAACCTTTGGGATTTCAATTGAGCCGTCTTTCTGCTGATAATTTTCAATAATTGCGATAATCGTTCTTCCAATTGCAAATGCAGTGCCATTTAAAGCATGGGTAAACTTTAGACCATTTTTAGATTTATATCGAATATTTAACCTCCTGGTCTGAAAATCGGTATCGTTAAAGGTTGTATGGGTTTCTCGATAACGATTTTCACTTGGTATCCATGCTTCGATATCATAAGCATTGGCTGCAGGAAAGGCTAAATCACCAGTACAAATATGGACAACTCGATAAGGAATTTTGAGTAATTTCATTAATTTTTCCTGCATTGACAAGAAGAATTTATGTTCTTTTATTGAATCCTCAACCCCGCAAAAACTGAACATCTCTACTTTATCAAATTGATGAACTCTAAAAATACCCTTTGTGTCTTTTCCGTAAGAACCAGCCTCTCTCCTAAAACAAGATGAAAAACCCAAATATCTCTTTGGTAAATCTTTTTCATTAAAAATCTCATTCGCATGCATAGCAACAATCGGCTGTTCAGCGCTTCCGGCTAAATATAGTTCGTCCTTTTCAATAAAATATTTTTCATTTTTATCCGCTCCAGTCAAATGCCCTGTTCCTTCCATCATTTCTGGTTTAAGCATTACTGGGGGCACAATTAAAGTAAATCCCTCTTTTAGTAAAGTTTCAAAAGCCAATTTAATTAAGGCAAATTCAATTAATACAGCTTCACCCTTCAAATAACCAAATCGTGTGCCAGAAACCTTCGCTGCGCGCTCGGTATCAATAATATCTAATTTTTCACCAATTTCTAAATAATCTTTTGGTTTAAAACTAAATTTTGGTTTTTTACCAACTTCTCGCAAAGCTTTATTTCCTGTTTCATCCAAGCCAACGGGCACATCCGGAAGCGGCACGTTCGGCACCAAATAAAGCAGTTGTTCCAATTCTTTTTCCAGCGGCCCCAGCTCTTTCTCCAATTCTTTAATCCTTTCTTTTATGGACTTGGCTTTTTCCAACTCATCTTGGCTGAATTTTTTGTTTTTGGAAATCCGATTTTGTTCGGCGCGCAAAAATTCCGCCTCCGAGGTCAGCGAACGCCATTCTTTGTCCAACGCCAAAATTTTATCAACATCAACCGTGGCTTGCCTATTTTTTATCGCTTGCCGAAAAACTTCTGGCTTTTCTCTTATTTGTTTTAATAAATCTATAAGCATATATTTATTTTTCTTTTTTCCTCATTAAAGGAAAGAAAATTATTTCCTTAACGCTTGGAGCGTTAGTCAAAAGCATGACCAATCGGTCCATGCCAATTCCCACTCCGGCAGTCGGCGGCATTCCGTATTCCAGGGCTTCGACAAAATCCTTGTCAAAACGCGAGGCTTCTAAATTTATTTGACTTCAAATTCTTCTTCTTTCTTTTTCTCTCCGTCTATTCTCTTTATCTTTACCTTGCCATCTGGAGTAACTTCTGGTGCGAATACTCTAAAATACCGTTCGCTAGACCAGGCGTGATCTTCAAAAATTATTTTTGGCTTTTTCCATCCCCTTTTCCAGACATAAACATTATCACGATTTTGAGTCCCAGTAATTGTGTCTCTATCGATAACCTCGCTTACTGTCCAGGCCACAATCTCACCATTAGTCGCTTTTTCACTAAAATTTGCACCAACTAGAATATCAATAAATTCTCCATCAAAATATATCTTTGTACCCGAACTATATTTGGCCTGTTCCAATTTTAATCCTGGCCCCAGGTCCTTGCGCTTTTCCCCTTTTAATTTACGGATTTCTTCATCGGTCTTTTCTATGTCCGCTAAAGAATGATAGGCCCATTTACGGCCGACAACTGGATCATTTATACGGTTGGTATCTTTTATAAGTTCCTTGATCTTTTCCCCATAATTCGGTATCGGAAAACCTCGCTCAGCAGCAACCTTGAGAAGGGCAAGTCTTTTATTTATTCCCAGCTCAGAGGGTATGAGATAATCTCCTTTCTTTTTTCTGCCCTCTCTCGAGGCCTCTTCATATAACCGTAAGATGAGAGCGCTCTTTGCCCCTTTTGGCACGTCTAAATCCAGCATTTTTTCCAAACATTCTATCGAGATATCAGGTACATTGGTTTCAATTTTTTTTAGGTATGAAAATTTTTGCTTATCCGAAATGTCGTTTCTCTGTATAATGGCTTCCTTTAAAATATTCCCAGCATCTTCATTTGTAAGGATTTCTCTCACGATTTTTTGATTTTCTGTCAATATTCTATCTATAATATCTTTTTTAATTTTTTCATCTTTAATTTTCTCCAATTTTATGATGAGTGTATCGAAAATTTTCCTCCTCAGCATATCGGGTGAACCCTCTTCGTCATCATGCGTCTCAAATTTTGCCTTAGAAATTTTGTCAACCAAATCTAAATTTTTTTCTATTGCTTTGGGTAGGTCTGACTCTTCTATCTCATTTAAAAAACCAACTAATCGGCTAGCATCATAACAAAAACAACCGCGGCATCCCAATTGTTCTCCTTTTGATAATTTATTATCGACTTTAGTTGATTCCATTTCAAAATACCGATACACTAGATCATTGCGTCCTGCTTTTCTTAGGGCTTTTATCTCATCCCCTATTGTAAAATATCTTTCTACATAATAAGGTGTCTTTTTATTAAATTTTTCTCTATCTGGCTCAATAATAGAATCGAGCTCTTTTTCTAGTTCTACCATTCTTGCAGCCTCTCTATAGTCTTCCGCCTGTCCGTATTCGACAAGTTTTCCCATTTCCCCGGCCTCCTTTTTTACTTCTTCTAGATATTCTTTTCTCTCTTCTGCGCCCATTTCGGTTTTTTTCTCCCCTTTTTCTTTTTGGATAGGGGTTACCCATTTTTTCTCCATTGATTCTTTTGGCATAATTTTACCTCCTTAATTATTATCGACTTAGTGTAGGTATTATATTACATCTACATAATAGACCAAAATTTATTATAAGCCAAGGTTTTTAATTATTATTTTCTCTTTGGTCTCATTGTCGGGAAGAAAATTATTTCTTTAAGGCTTGGAGCGTTAGTCAAAAGCATGACCAATCGGTCCATGCCAATTCCCACTCCGGCAGTCGGCGGCAGGCCGTATTCCAAAGCCTCAACAAAATCTTTGTCAAAACGGGAGACTTCTTGAATCCCGGCCCGGCGCCGCTCTTCTTGTTTTTTAAAGCGCTGGGCTTGCTCAAGGGGGTTGTTTAATTCGGAATAACCATTGGCAAACTCCAGGCCAGCCGAGACAGCCTGAAATCTTTGAACCTCTCTCGGATTCTCTTCTCTTAATTTTGCCAAGGGCGATAAATTCAGAGGGTGATGAATAACAAACGTCGGCTGGATAATTTTCGGCAAACAAATTTTTTTGTAAACTTCGTCCAAAAGCTCCCATTTATTCTGTTTTTTAGTTTCTTCGGTAATTTCCAGATTGCTCGCCTTCATTTTCTCTAAAATTTCTTTTTCCTCAGCCTTGTTCATATCCAAACCGCTGTATTCTTTAATCAATTCTTTGAAGTCTTTTCGAAACCAGGGCTTCTTGAAATTAATCAGCTGACCGCCGTAATTAATTAAAAGCGGATTTTTTGTTTCCGGAAAAGCATTTTTTAAAATATAAATAACCAAATCCTCAATAAAACTCATCAATCCTTCATAATCCTGATAAGCCCAATAAAGCTCCATAATTGTAAATTCCGGATTATGAGCGCGGTCCATTCCCTCGTTGCGAAAACTTTTCCCAATCTCATAAATCTTCTCAAAACCAGCAACAATCAATCTTTTCAGATACAATTCCGGAGCAATCCGCAAATATAAATCCATTTTCAGGGCGTTGAGTTTGGTTTTAAAGGGCCGGGCCAGGGCGCCGCCGGCCAGATTCTGTAAAATCGGCGTTTCCACTTCTAAAAATCCATAGGAATTAAAAAATTCCCGCATTGCCTGAATGATTTGCGAACGTTCCATAAATCTTTTTTTAACGTCATCATTCATCAACAAATCCAGATAGCGCCTGCGAAATCTCTCTTCGGCGTCTTTTAGGCCATACCATTCCGAAGGGAGGGGCCGCAAAGTTTTTGCCAATAATTTCCAATTCTCCACCAAAAGCGAATTTTCGCCTCGCTGAGTTTTAAAAAGATAACCTCGAGCTTCAATAAAATCGCCGATGTCCAGATACTTTTCAATTAAATCGAAATCCTTGAGGCTGTCTTTCTTAAAAACAAGCTGTAAAAAACCACTGGCATCTTTTAAATCAACAAAAATAATTCCGCCCTGAACCCTTAATCTCATAATTCGGCCGGCAATGGTTATAATCTTTTTTGACTGGCTCCAATCGGAAAAATTCCGCTGGGCCAAAGCAATATCTGTGTCGCGACTAGAATGAGCCGGATAAGCTTCAAGACCGGCTTTTATTAAGGCCTTTAATTTTTTAATTCTTAAATTTTTGATTTTGTCTTGGGTGGCCATACAAGTTATTCAATAGAAATAATCTTATATTTAATTAAACCGGCTGGGGTGCTCACTTCCACCTCTTCGCCCACTTTTCGGCCAAGGAATGCCCTCCCCATCGGAGATTCGTTGGAAATCAAATTTTGCTTGGGGTCAGAATCATGGGAGCCGAGGATGGTAAACTCTTTGACTCCCCTGGCATTTGTAATTTTTATCTTGCAACCCACCTCCACCGTTTCCGGACTATTTTTCGCCTCATTATTAATAATCTCTGCTTCCCCTAAGATTGATTCCAATTCTAAAATCCGACGCTCGTTGGCCGCTCTGGCTTCTTTGGCTCCGGCATAATCGGCATTCTCCGACAAGTCTCCATGTTCCTTGGCTCTTTTTAGCCGCTCGCTGATTTCCAGACGCCAATCAGATTTCCTCTTCTGGAGTTCTTTTTTTAATTCCTCGCATTTTTCTTTGGTTAGATAAACTTTGGGCATGACAATTTTATTTGCGAACAAAATTTAAACAAAGCCCTTTATAACCCTCTATTTTGATAATACCACAGTAATGCGTCTTTTGCCACTGGAATGGCATTAAGAGAGCCCTCGCGGGCATTCTCAATTAAAATCAAAAGTGAAATTTTGGGGTGCTCGGTCGGCGCAAAGGCAAAAAACAAGGCATTGACTTTGGTGTTGGCCGACACCTGGGCCGTGCCGCTTTTGCCGCCAACATTAAACGGCAAATTGTTTAAACTGTAGCCGGTGCCTTGCGGGCTTTTAACGGTTTCTATCATTGCTTCTTTAATTATCTTCACGTTCTCCGGTTTTAAAAAATTTTCCGCCAAGGCCTCTGGTTTATTTTCCTGAATCACCTTTCCTTCGGCGTCGGAAATTGTTTCTAACAGGTGTGGTTTCATAATTCTGCCGCCATTCACCAAAGAATTAAGATTGATTAACAGCCGAATAGGAGTAGTCAGCAAATCACCTTGCCCGATACTGACGTTATAAGTGTCGCCGATGCGCCATATATTCCCTTTCTTTTGGTCTGGTTCGGGAATAAGTCCGGTATTCTCGCCGATCAAGTCAATGCCGCTCAACTGGTCAAAACCAAATTTCTTCAAATACTCATCAATTCGATTAATGCCCAACCCTTCTATATTGCCATATCCGCCGCCAACGGTATAAAAATAAACGTTGCTGGAACGAGCGATGGCATCGTATAAATTAACATAACCCTGATTTTTCCAATCAACAAAAACTGAAGGATGCTCCGGCTCATAAGGATTCGGGATGCTAATAAAACCGTGGGTTTCAATTTTTTTATTTGGGTCAATCAATTTTTCCTCCAATGCCGCCGCAGCCATAATCGGCTTAATGGCGGAGCCGGGATTGTACAATCCAGCGATGGCCCGATTGAAAAGGGGCTTGTTTTTGGAATTAACCAGGGCATCAAACTCTTCTTGGGAAAGGCCTAAGCTAAAATTATTGCTGTCAAAGCCGGGATAGCTTACTAGAGCCAAAACTCCGCCGCTATCAGAATCAATGGCCAAAGCCAAACCGCCCCTGTTGCCGCCCAAGCTGTTTATCTGGTTTTCCAGGCGCCAATACAAATACTCCTGAAATTCCTTATCAATGGTCAAATGTAAATTGTTGCCGCTTTGCGGTTCTTCGCCGTAGCTTTGGCCCAAAATATCCATAGCGGCATTCCTGAGAATGGTAATTTGTCCCGGTTTCCCGCGCAATTCGTTTTCATAAAAAGCCTCAAGCCCGCTTTTGCCAATCCGCACAAAATCCAAAAGCTGCGGGTCTTTTATTAAATCCTCTGCCGAAACGCGGCCTAAATAGCCCAGCAAATGGCTGAAAACCATTGGCTCTTCATATTGGCGGATGTTTTGTCGGATGACCTGCACCGCCGGGAAACCGCCAAAATAACCCTCCAAAGAAATCGCCTCCTCGTTGGTTAAATTGGGCTTCACAATCAAACTATGAAGAAAAAACTCCGGCTTGCTGATTTCATTTTCTAATTCCGACGGAGAAATTTTTAATACTTCTTCAATTTTTGTAAAAATCTCCTGTCTTTCATTTTTGTCGGCGGGCAAATAGTTGGGGAAAAAAACCAGGTCAAAAACCGGCTTGTTGTACAACAACGTTTTCCCGCTTCTATCATAAATTAAACCTCTCTCGGCCGGGATAGAAATGTATTTCAAAGAATTTTTTTCCGCCGAAGCCCTAAAATAATCTCCTTTTATTACTCCAAAATAAAGAACCAAGCCGACGCTCAACGCTAAAAACAGGGCAACAAAATAAGACAAGAAGCGAATGCCCCACCCGCCGACCTCTATCTCCAGGCGCTGAATATCCTCTTCCGGCCCAAGGCGAGAAAGCGACTCTTTATTAAAAAGAATCTCCTCCGGCTCCAAAAAGTCGTTTTTTCTCTTGAGTTTTTTGTGCTTTTTAAAATTCAATTTCATGCTTTTTTAAATTTAGTGATGGCCAAAAAAAGACCGCCAAAGACTAAAGCCATTGCGCCATTTAGCCCCATTTCCAATAACTGTCTGAAGCTTAAAAAATAATCAAAGAAATTATAATGGAAAATTAAATAGCTGAGGCTGATATAAATGAGATTAAAAACGGCGGTACCGAAAATGCTAAAAATCAAAAGCGGCAAAAAATGACGACTGACAATGTATTTTTTCCCCAAAAACCAGAATATTAAAAAAGTTAAAATCAAAACAGCGGTGTTGAACCCGAAAAAATAATCATTCCAGTCATAAATTAACCCTCCAATAACGGCTGCCAAAATGATGTCGAAAAAATTCTTGGTGAATATCAAAAGAACGAACAGCCCCGCTAAAACAAAATTGGGTTTCACTCCAAAAACAGTTAGTTTGGACGCCAACGTAATTTGCAGGATGGCTAAGATTAAAATAAAAACAATCGGGAGGGCTATTTTCATAATTAAAATTTTGGAGGAAGCTCTTTATTTAATAATTAAAATCTCCTCCAACTCATCCCAACGCAAAGGCGGCTCTACTACTATTTTTTGAAACAGTTTACCTTCTAAAATTTTAGCGTCTTTCACTTCTCCCAAATAAAGGCCGCGGGGAAATTTTTTATCCAAACCCGAACTGACAATGCGATCGCCAACAACCACCCTTGCCTGAGAGGGCACCAAGTCCAGCTGCGCCGGCTCAAGCCCATAGCCCTTAAAAATCGCTTCGGTTCTGTCTTCGCCGACAAAAACTGCCGCTCGGAATTCGCTGTCGCTAGTCGTCCTAATCTCACTGGTATTTTTGTTGACGTCTCTTACTTCTCCAACCAAAACTTGACCCGCCCAAATAGCCGCCTGTCCCATTTTAATGCCGGCATCAGTCCCTTGATTAATAGTAAAGCTTTGGGAAAAATTCAACGGCGAACGAGAAATGACGTCCGCCAAAATAAAGTCGAAATTTTTCTGCTCCTTTATTTTTAAAGCTTCTTTCAAAGCCGTATTTTCCGCCTTCATCTCCAGATAGTTATTTAAAATTGATTTAAGAGTTCTGTTTTGGAAAATTAATTTTTCATTTTCTTCCTTTAAATTCTTGGAATTTAAAAGGCCGCTAAAAATATCCGCGATGCTGTCCGCGGCTTTCAAAAAATAGGCCCTGACCGGGCTGAAAATCTGACCGACAAAGCTTTGATTGGCAGCCGAACTTTTTCGGATACCAATGGAAAAAAATAAAAATCCGCAAATAGCAATCATCAAAAAAAGAGCCGCCCTCTTAACTTGTTGATTTTTCTTCATAAATCAAAATTTTTTTGAATTTATCCAAATCCTCCAAAATCATTCCCGTACCTCGCACAACCGCGGTGAGGGGGTCATCCACTAATTGAACGGGAATCTCACAATAATCCTCAATCAGTCTCTCCAAACCCCTTAGTAAACTGCCGCCGCCCGAAAGCCAGATATTTTTCAAATAAATATCGGCAACAAGCTCCGGCGGAGTTTCCTCAATCGTGGAATGAATTGCTTCAATTAAAGTTTTAAGAGATTTATCCAGTGCTTTTGCAATTTCCTGGCTGCTAATAATAATTTCTTTGGGCAAGCCGGTGGAAAGGTCGCGCCCCCTCACGGCCGTCTCCAACTTCTCAACCAAAGGTTTGGCTGAGCCGATGTTGATTTTTGTCTGCTCCGCTGTCGGTTCGCCAATCAAAAGCCGATATTCATCGCGCACATATTTAATAATGTCATCGTTAAATTTCTGGCCGGCAACCTTTAAACTTCGGGACCTCACAATCCCGCCCAAAGAAATCACCGCCACTTCGCTGGTGCCGCCGCCGATATCCACAATGATGTTGCCGGTTGGTTCAAAAATCGGCAAACGCGAGCCGATGGCCGCTGCCATTGGTTCCTCAATTAAATAAACCTGGCCGGCGCCGGCATTATAAGCCGCATCTTCCACGGCCTTTCTTTCCACTTCAGTCACGCCGCAGGGAACGCCCACCACCACTGTCGGCCGATGGGGCAAAATTCCCAGAGACGATTTGCGAAATTGACGGAAAAAGTATTTCAACATTTCCTCGGTCAATTCAAAATCAGAAATCACGCCGTTAATTAACGGTTGCACCGCCGCGATATGAGGCGGCGTTTTACCGATCATTTGTTGGGCCTCCCGACCTATCGCCAAAATTTCGCCGGTTTTTTGATTAATCGCCACCACCGACGGCTCATTAACCATAATTCCCTTGCCCTTAAGATAAACCAGAGTGCTGGAAGTTCCTAAATCAATGCCTAAAGATGGGGATAAGGATGAAAATATTTTCTTAAACATATTGTTTATTTAATTATTTTTTAACAAATTTAACCACATCCTTTATTTTGACGAATTGTAAATTGGCCGCATTTCTCTTCTTAATCTCCACTTCGTTGCACAACAAAGTTTTTTCGCTGATAACCATCCGTAAAGGAATGCCAATTAAATCGCTATCTGCGAATTTTTCGCCGGCCGAACACTCAAAACGGTCATCATAAAGAACTTCAATTTTGTTCTTTAATAGGTTCTGATAAACTTTGTTGGCTGCGGCTGTTAGACGACGGTTAGTTTTTGTGTTGGAGCTGTCAATCCGAATCAAATGGATTTTAAAAGGGGCAACTGAATCCGGCCAAATAATCCCCTTCTCGTCATGGGAAACCTCCACTATGGTTGCCATTACCCGACCCAGGCCAATGCCGTAGCACCCCATAACGACGGGCTTTTTCTGACCGTCGCAGTCAACAAAATAAGCGCCCAACGACTCACTGAATTTGGTGCCTAACTTAAAAATGTTCCCCACTTCCACGGTTTTTTCTTCCTTTAAAATTCCGCCGCAATTCGGACAGGGTTTTTTTGCTGACGTTTTGGCGATTTCTTTATTTTGAGCAAAGCCGCAAAGCTCGCAAACAACAGTAATATCCTCGCCAGCCGATGTTTTGACCATAAATTCATGGGAATAGTCTTTGGTAAAGGTTCCGCCCGAAGCTTCAACAACAAAAGTCTTGAGTTTAGAACGGCTAAAAATCCGCATATACGCTTTTTTGGCCTCCTCATAATAAGCATTCAGACTCCGTTCATCCGCGTGAAAACTGTATAAATCCTTCATTACAAACTCCTTGCCGCGCAAAAGGCCCGCCTTAGCCCTTGGCTCGTCGCGAAATTTGTCCTGAATCTGAAACACGGCCATTGGCAAATCTTTGTAAGTATGGATGTTTTTCCTCACCAATTCTGCGATGATTTCCTCATGGGTTGGACCCAAAAGAAAATCGCGCTTCGTCCGGTCTTTTAATCGAAACAGGGTCTCGCCAAAATCTGTCCAGCGGCCGGTTTTTTCCCATAAGTCCCTGGGCATCAAAACCGGCAAGAAAATTTCCTGGCCACCGATCGCTTCCATTTCTTCCCGGATAATCTGTTCTATTTTTTTAAAAACGCGCCAACCCAACGGCAAATAAGAATAAACTCCAGCAGTCAGCTTATCCACAAAACCAGCCCGAATGAGCAATCGGGCGTTAATGAAAGTTTCGTCTTTGGGATCTTCGCGCTGGGTTCTGCCAAAAAGTTTTGATTGTAGCATATTATTTTCTATTCTATCATTCGCTGAAGCAATATGACAAATTTTTCGTTTGCCGCGATGATGAATTGTATAAATCCATTTTAACGCTTAATTTGAAAAATTTCAAATTTTCGCCGACGGGGCCATTAAAATAATGAAAATCCAAAGGATAGCGCCTTTGGATTATAACATATCGGGGTGGCCGGACCTTAAAACAATCGGCTGATATCCTTTGTGGTAATAATAATCGTTAACAAAATTAAACAAGCAAAACCTAAAGAATGCACCATATTTTCTGTACGGCTGGAAACTGGCTTGCCTTTTATTTTTTCGATCAAAACAAAAAGAATGCGGCTGCCGTCTAGGGCCGGAAAGGGCACTAAATTTAAGGCAGCTAAATTAACAGAGAGAGCGGCCACAAACTGAAGAACATAACGAATTCCCAATTTTACGGTTTGGCTGCCCAAGGCGGTAATCCCCACTACGCCGACCACGTCATTTACTGACTGCGTGCCAACAAATAGCCCTTTGATAAAATAAAATAGGGCCAGAAAAATATTAAGGAATAAACGAAGGCCATCGCGGATGCCGTTGATGATGCTCTGCCACCAGGAATAGCGCAGGATTCCGACTTCACCAATTACAACGCCCAAAGGACCTTCGCCTGACGGCGGATTTAATCTGCTGGCTACCGGCTTTTCAATAATGCTGTTTTGGCGCTGAATAACTAAGACAATGGTTTCGCCTTGGTGTTTTTTTACGAATTTTTGAAAATCCTCGCTGATTAATTGGGAAGATTGGTCGCCATTGGCCTTAACGGCCAAGATCACATCGCCAGCTTTTATTCCGGCAGCTGCAGCCGGAGTTTTGGCGCTGACGTTCAAAATAGACAGATTGATGTCCTTCACCTGGCCGATATTTTCTTCAGTAACCGCCACTGGCAAACCGATAAAATAACCAAATCCTAAAAGCGCCATTCCAACCGCCAAGTTTAGCGCGATGCCGGCAGCTAAAATTCCCATTCTTGTTCCCGGCTTGCGCGAGGCAAAACTTCTCCGATTGTGTCTCTCTTTGCCGTCTTCGCCGAAAATTTTAACAAAGCCGCCGAATGGCAAAGCATTGATGGAATAAAGAGTTCCTCTTTTTTTAAATCCCCAAATCCGCGGCGGATAGCCGAAGCCGAACTCTTCCACTTTAATGCCGGCCTTTTTGGCAGCCAAAAAATGACCAAACTCGTGGATAAAAATTAAAGCGCTTAAACAAAGAATAAAAATAAGAATAGCCATGCCAAATTTATTAAAATTTTACGAGCGACAGCGAAGTTAAATTTTACTATAAATTTGAGCACCGAGCACTCAAATCAGTTTTTTTATTTGAGTGCTCGGTTAAGGTTTAGTAATAAAATTTTCTACGCCTACAGGCTTGAAAATCTTAACTAAACCATCAGCTCGTCTTCTTTGTTTTTAATCAAATCGCCGATTGTCTTATTAAGGTCGTCAACAATTTTCTGAATTTCTTCCTTGCGGCGGAATTTATCGTCTTCGCCGATTTTTTTATCATCAAATAACTTCTGAATTTGTTTAACTGCCTCGTCGCGAATGTGACGCAAATTAACCTTGGCTTCCTCGGCACGGCGGTGGACCAAATCAACAATCTCCTGACGCCGTTCTTGAGAAAGGGGCGGCAAAACCACTCTAATCTGCGCGCCCTCAATGCTAACGCTAACGCCCAAATTAGCCGCCTGAATCGCCTTTTCGCAAGGCCCCAAAGCGTTTTTGTCCCATGGTTGAACAATTAAGGAATTGGGTAAATTCACCTGAATCATCGCCAGCTGTTTTATGGGCAAAAGCGAATTATAATAAGCAACCTTCACGTTCTCCAAAAGACCGGGGTGTGGCCGACTAGAACGAATGGAGGCCAATTCTTTTCTAAAAAAATCTGTGCTTGAGTCAGCATCCTTTTTAAATTTTTTAATAATTTCTTCCATAACATTGTTTTTATAAACTCTGAAAAATCATATTTTCAATCTGCAACCGCGGATTAACATTGTAGTCATTAAGGCGACGCAGTGTCTCTAAGGCGAGTCGGAGATTTCTCCAATCACCATCCCCCGAAAGCGAGGTGATTTTTAAATCTTGAAGTCCTAAAGAATTAAAATTTTGGTCTCGCCACAAAATGACCAAAGCCTCCAAAAACTTCTTTTCTTCTTCGGCACCTTGACCAAAAATCTTTTTGACCAAATGAAAATTCCTCTTCGGGTCGCGGCAAAAATTGATTGCCTCATCGGAAATCTGTTTTTGAAAATAAATCTTGGGTTGGGGCAAAGGAATGTTTATCGCCTTAAGCCGCGAATAAAGCGTGGGTAAAATCCTCCTCTCGTTGCGGACTAAAAAGAATAAAACCGCATTTGGCGGCGGCTCTTCCGTCACTTTTAAAAGGGCGTTCTGCGCTTCAAATTCCAAATCCTCCAGATGGTCAACAAGTAGAAATTTCTTGTTGCTGCTAGTTAAATAAAGAAAATGAATGGCTTGGCGGACGCTCGCAATTGATGGCTCTAAAACAGAAAAATTGTCACAAATCTTAGAATCTAAATGCTTGTCTGAGGCAATAATTAAAATATCGCGTAAATCAGAAACTCGCTGGACAATTTGGAAAACCGAATGAAATTTATCCTCCTCGTCTAATCCCAAGAAAAGCCAGCTTCCTTCCAGCAAGTTTTTATCAATAATTTTTTTAAAATAATTATCTAAAGAGAACATTTTTGTTTTTTTGTTAATTTTCATTCATTGTTTCTCTCAAAAAATAATTCATCTTATTTCTTGCTCATTACCGCCCTCTTGTAAACATCCAGATGTTCCAAAATGATACCTGTGCCTTTGGCTACGCAAAACATGGGGTCTTCGGCGGCATAAGCATTGACGCCGGTGACTTTAGTGATAAATTCGTCAATATTTCTAAGCAGCGCTCCACCCCCAGCAATTACAATTCCTTTTTCAATGATGTCTGCCGCTAATTCCGGCGGCGTATTCAAAAAAACCGAACGGATGGTCTCGCTGATTTCTTCCAAATAGCCGGAAATCGCCTCTGCCACTTCGTTGGAATTCATAATAACAGAACGCGGCAAACCAGTGTCCAAATCCCGGCCGCGCACCTCGCATTCCAGCTTATTTTTCTGACTCACTGCCGAGCCAATGTCAATTTTGACTTTTTCCGCGGTTTGCTCGCCAATGGCTAAATTGTATTTTTTCTTTACATATTCAGCGATGGCTTCGTCAAATTTATTACCGGCAATCCGAAGGGATGCCCAAGCCACAATCCCGCCCAAAGAAATCACCGCCACTTCGCTGGTGCCGCCGCCGATATTAACAATCATATGACCGGAAGCGGAATTAATGGGGATGCTCGCGCCCAAAGCCGCCAAAATCGGCTCCCTGACCAAATAGGCCTCTCGGGCGCCAGCTTCCAAAGTGGCGTTAATCACTGCCCGACGTTCCGTTGAAGTGATTCCGGCAGGGCCGGAAACAATCACAATCGGTTTAAAAATATTAAAACTGCCCAAAGTTTTGGAAATAAAATATTTGAGCATCGCCTTGGTGATTTTGTAGTCGGCAATCACTCCGTCTTTTAAGGGTCGGTAAGCGCCAATGTCGCTGGGCGTGCGGCCAATCATTTCTTTTGCTTCATGACCCACTGCTAAAACTTTGTTGTCATTCAAATCATAAGCGACAATTGTCGGCTCAAAAATCACCACGCCCTTGATGGGAATAAAAACCAGAGTGTTGGTTGTTCCTAAATCAATGCCGATTTTTTTGATAAACATGCCAAATTTATTAAAATTTTACGAGCGACAGCGAAGTTAAATTTTACTATAAATTTGAGCACCAAGCACTCAGCAAAACCATTATGATTATCCGATATAAACGCTGACTCTCAAGAAATTTTTTAATATATTCTTATAAAACGATGCTGAGTGCTTGGTAGAGGCTTATTTTTGATTAAGCCTCTACTCTTTTTATCTCCGCCCCTATTTTTTGCAGCCTCTTTTCTATCTTTTCATATCCTCTGTCAACTTCGTTCGCGCCAGCCAGAACGCTTTTACCTTGAGCGGCCAAGGCAGCGATAATCAAGGTAGCGCCAGCCCGTAGATCAAAAGATTTAATATTTGCGCCATACAAAGGCGTTGGCCCAATAATTAAAATCCGATGCGGGTCGCAAACCGTGATTTTTGCACCCATCTGGTTCAATTCTTCCACGTAGCGGAATCGGCCCTCAAACAAAGTGTCAAAAATCAGAGTTTGGCCTTCGGCTTGTGTGCCCAAAACAGAAAATGGCGCTTGCAAATCGGTCGGAAACCCGGGATAAGGAAGGGTCTGAATTTTTGCTCCGACTAATTTTGAATGTTCTCCTTCAATCCAGACTGCCTGTTCTTCTATTTTATAGGAAATTCCCATTTTTTTCAAATTTCTAAAAACCATTTCCAGATGTCCTACTGGAACATTTTTAATATGCAAATTGCTTCTGGTGGCCGCTGCCAAAGAAAAGAAGGTGCCAGCTTCAATATAATCAGGCCAAATCGTATGCTCAGCGCCTTTTAAGCTTTTCTTTCCTTGAATTTTAATGGTGTGAGTGCCCAATCCTTCAATTTCCGCGCCCATAGCTTTCAAAAATTGGCCCAACTCCTGAATGTGCGGTTCGGCCGCTGCCAAATGAATCTCGCTTTTGCCCTCTAAGCCCGAAAGCAGCATCATCAAATTTTCCGTCGCCGTAACGCTGAATTCTTTCAAAGTGACAATAGTTGGCTCAAATTTTTTCGGCGTTTTCAAATAATAAACTTCTTTCAAATCTTCTTCGCCCTTCTCCGCGACAATTCCCAAATCGCCAAAACCCTCAAAATGAGCATCTAGGCCTCTGACGCCAATGTGGCAACCGCCGGGCTTTCCGATTTTAAGCTCTTTTTTCCGCGCCAAAACCGGGCCGGCAATCAAAATTGAGGCCCGAATTTTTCTGGTTAATTTCATATCTTTTGGCTCGGTTTTTAAATCTTTGGCCTGAATCTTAACTATCCGCTCACCCAACCATTCTACTTCTGCCCCCAAACTTTTTAAAATTTCAATCATCACCAAAACATCAGCCACCAACGGTAAGTTCTTAATAATGCAGGGCTCATCAGTTAAAAGAGTGGCAGCCAAAATCGCCAAGGTGCCATTTTTCGTGCCTCGCACTTCAATTTCGCCTTTTAATTTTTTACCGCCTTCAATTTCAAAAATTTCGGCCATCATTAACATTTAAACCGAAAAATAATAAAAAATCAAACAAAAAATTATCTTATTGCAAAATTGAAGAAATGCGCACAGAATAGTATTGTCGGCTACTGTATTTTGGATTACGGTCAAAAACCGCCGAAATCTGAAATCAAAAGGATTTAGATGCTGCTTGCTCATTTTTAAGCCGGGTGTTTAAACTGCCGGCGGATAAAATACAGAAGAAAGAGTAGATAAACAAAAGCAGTAAAACTCGATCTTCAGTGGCAAAAGATGAAAATTGGCAATCAAAAGCGGCTCCCGCTACAAGTCGGACAACGTGCCGAACCTTTACCTCAACGACGACAAACCCAAGCTCGACTGGAACAACCTCGACAACAGCAACAACAAGTGGGGCTCCGCTTCCTGCAGAAGCCTCTAAATCCAAAACTAAAAACGCTCTTTCGGGGCGTTTTTAGTTTAAAGATTTTATCCAACCGCCGAGCATTTTCCCTATTATTTGCATCTTCTCTTGTAGCAACAAATATTTCTTATTATCTAAAACCTTTAATTCCCGGGCCATTCGCAGTAAAAATTTTAAAGCGTCGAGTTTTACGCTCGCCTTTTCTAAAACCAGTAGTTTCTTTTCTTTCGCCGCGCCAACTCCAAATAAAATCAATTCCATAAAATCTAAAATCCGCTCCTCACATCTTTTGCCAAGCATATATTGGTCTCTTTTAGGAAAAGTTTTAAGGCACTGGTAAAAATCTTGGTAAAAATCCGCAGTATTCTTTATAATTGGAGCGGCGTCTTTTAATTTTTCGGAATTGACCATATGAAAATATACAAAGATTTATTTAAGAAAATGGTTTTAGTGGAAAATATTTTTAGCGCTTGGGGCGAATTCAAGAAAGGAAAGCGCCATAGACTGGATGTTCAAATTTTTGAGTATGAGTTAGAGGATAATCTATTTCAACTTCAACACGATTTAATTTCTAAAACCTACCAGCCCAATCCTTATTCCAAATTTTATATCCGCGACCCAAAACCCCGCACCATTCACAAGACCCAAGTCCGCGACCGGATTATTCATCACTTGCTTTTTAAAACCTTGACTCCAATTTTGGAGCCAACATTTATTTGCGACTCTTATTCCTGCATCAAAAAGCGAGGAACGCATAAAGCGGTAAAACGATTGGAAATATTCTCTCGAAAAATTTTTCAAACCTACGGCCAATGTTTTACCCTGAAATGCGATATTAAAAAATTTTTTCCGACAATAGACCACAAAATTTTATTAAATATCATCTCTAAAAGAATCAAAGATGCTGATGTCCTTTGGCTAATTAAATTAATTATAAGTAGCTTTTCCTCTGAATCCGGGGATAAAACTTCGCCGATTGGTGTACCCATTGGCAACCTCACCTCCCAACTTTTTGCCAATGTTTACTTAAATGAACTGGATCAATACATTAAAAAAATTTTGAAAGTTAAATATTATTTACGCTATACCGATGATTTTATAATTGTCCACTATGACAAAAATTATCTCCTATATTTAAAAAATTTAATCAGCGATTTTCTGGAAAAACACTTGCGCTTATCCTTCCATCCAGACAAAATCCACATCCGAAAATATAAACAAGGTTTTGATTTTCTTGGCTATGTTGTTTTACCCAAGGCCAGGGTTTTACGCACCAAAACTAAGAGTAGAATTTTCAAAAAATTGAAAAGGAGGGTTAAACTGTTCAATTTTGGAAAAATCAGCGAAGAATCTCTATTTCAATCGCTCAATTCCTACTTGGGCGTATTAAGCCACGCTAATAGTTACAAACTCCAAAAGAAATTATTAAAAGATTTTTCCTTATGGCTTGCTAAAAACAGTAAGGGGACGGACCGTTTTAGAAAGTCCGTCCCCTTTTGAAACGTTGGCGAGCAACCAAGATTCCAAGGACCGAAGTCCCAGGATCCTAATTTTTGCTGCTGCAGGAAGCGGAGCCCCACTCGGGGCTGCTGTTGCCGAGGCGGTACCAGTCGAGCTTGGGAATGTCGCCGAAGGGGTAAAGGCCCGGCACGTCGTCCGACTCGTAGCGGGAAGCGGAAGCATCCACATAGTGTCTGGAAAGCACATCCGTATGGATGCCGAGGCTGATGACCTCAACGTCAATCAGGCATCTGCGGTTGTCCTGCGCCTTGATGAGTTTCTCGGCGTCTCTGGGAGACTTGGCCAACATTTCCGTTCCGTCTTCCACATCGAAGACGAAATACGGCTTGTTGGAGGTGTCGGCCACGTCGGAAAGCTGAGTCACATCCAGATAGGTGTAGCCGGACTTGCTCCCGTACTTGACCATAGCCATCTGGGTATAGATGGAGAGGTAAAGCTTGGGAATGACCGGCAGGAAGGGAACTCTCCCTTCTTTAAAGGTCACCTTCTTGGCCTTCTCGACGACCGAACCTCTCTGCTCTTGAAGCATGTTGAGGATGGTTTCGGGACAGCCACGGTCCTTGAGCGTCTGGATCTGGTTGTTGAACAACGAAACCAGTTCGCTCTCCTTGACCTGGTTGCCAATCTCGATAATCTTGTCTTTGGCGGCTTTCACCACCTCTTCGATCTCCGTGTTGGCGATACCCTTGAAAAGCTCCACCAACTTGGAAATCAAACCTTCTTTTTGCGATTTGCAAAGCATTTTAAACCTCCTGAAAGAATCTTATTCTATTGGAAAGCATAGGATGTGGTCTTGCTAAAGCAGGATTCATCCTAATTGCTGTTTATATTATATACCCGAAATTTGACTTTGTCAAGCCTCAATTTCATTTTTACAAGCGATAGCATCTAAAACGGAAATTGAGAATTTGAGTAGGAAAAAATCCTCGCCAATGATATAATAATAAAAATGCTTACTCATTCTCCCAAACAAACCCAGAAAATAGCCGAACTTCTCATAAAAACCGTTCTGGAAAACCCTATGGCGGCACCAAAAATTTTCTGCCTCCATGGCAATCTGGGCAGCGGCAAAACCACTTTTATTCAAGGCGCAACTCGAGCCCTTAAAATCAAGAATAAAATTTTAAGCCCGACTTTTGTGATTATGAAGGACTTTCCCCTATCGGCCCCTTTTAAAAAGTTTTACCACATTGATTGCTACCGGATTGAAAAACCGAAAGAAATTTTAAATTTGGGTTTTAAAGAAATTATCAAAAATCCTGGAAATTTGGTTTTTATTGAATGGCCGGAAAGAATCAAAAAAATTATCCCAAAAAACGCTGTTTGGTTGAAGTTTGAAATCAAAGGAAAAAACAAAAGAGGAATTATAATAAAATCAAAAATCAAATCTCAAAAATCAAAATGACAAATCAAAATTCAAAAATTTTCTTTTTGCATTTTACATTACATTTTGCATTTTGATATTTGCATTTTGCATTTACTACCATGAAAACTCTCGTCTTAATTGATGCCCACGCCTTAATCCACCGCTGTTTTCACGCCTTGCCGCCTCTAAGTACGCCTCAAGGCGAACCCATCGGCGCGGTCTATGGCACCACTAGCATTATTTTGAAAATGCTTCGGGAAATTAAGCCGGACTATATGGCGGCTTGCTTTGATTTGGCTGAGCCGACTTTCCGCCACGAAGAATACAAAGAATATAAAGCGAAGCGACCCAAAACGCCCGAGAATTTAAGCCCGCAATTTGCGGCTGCCAAAAAACTTTTTGATTCTTTTGGAATAAAATATTTTGAAAAACCCGGTTTTGAAGCCGATGATTTAATCGGTTCTTTAGCGGAAAAATTCAAAAACGAGGAATTAAAAATCATCATTGCTACCGGCGATTTGGACACCCTCCAATTGGTGGATGAAGACCGAGTTGTGGTTTACACCATGAAAAGAGGCGTTCAAGAAACTATGATTTATAACGAAAAAGCCGTCCAAGATCGCTTTGGTTTATCGCCCAAACAAATGATTGATTTTAAGGGTTTAAAAGGCGACCCTTCTGATAATATTCCCGGAGTTTATGGCATCGGCGAAAAAGGCGCCATTAAAATTCTGCAAAAATTCCCCAATTTAGATAATCTTTATAAGGAAATTGAACGGCCTGGTTTTAAAAAATCTGCGGACTTAAATGAGAAATTAGTGACAAAGTTATTGGAGCAAAAAGAGCAGGCCTTTTTCAGCAAATATTTGGCTTCCATTCGCACTGATATTGAACTAAGCGCCCAGCTGGAAGATTTGAAATTTGAGGGTTTAAACAAAGAAAAAATCATTCCGCTTTTCAAAGAATGGCGCTTTGACAGCTTAATCTCCCGCTTGAACAATAATCAAGTGCCCATTCCCATCACCCCTAGCGCTGTCGCCCTCTCCTCCCCAACCCCAACCAGCGACCTCCAATTTTTAACCAAAAGCATAAAAGATGGCGACGAAATAACCCTTTATAAAGACGGCACCACTTTGGCTCTTTTCTGGCAAAACCAAATTTTTCTTGTTTCCCTCAACAAAAATGACCTGAGTGTCTTAAAACCAATTTTCGCTTCGGAAAAAATCGCCAAAATCGGCTATGACCTTAAAGAAATTTATAAAATTTTGGCTGGTTTTAATTTAACCATTTATGGCCTAAAGCATGACATTAAAATCGCTGCCTGGCTTTTAAATTCCAGTGTCAAAGATTATTCCTTAGAAAAAATCTGGCAGCGCAGCTTTCGCCAGCCCCTGCCGCCGCAGCCCCCGGTTGTTTCTGTTTTAAAAATTAAAGAATTTCAGGAAGGAAAAATCCGAGAGTGGGAATTGGCCAATGTTTTTCAGAATATTGAAATGCCGCTTATTCCTATTTTGGCAGAAATGGAAATTAAAGGCATTGAAATAGACAAAGATTATTTTCAAAAACTCAACAAAAAAATTACGCTGGAAATAGAAAATTTGGAAAAAGAAATATATCAAACCAGCAATTCATCCTTTAACATTGGCTCGCCCAAGCAGCTTTCCGAAATTCTTTTTGAAAAACTGAAAATTCCAACCAAAGGATTGCGAAAAACTCCGGCTGGCGTCATTTCCACCCAAGAAAGCGAATTGCTGAAAATCAAAGACCAACATCCGGTTATTCCCTTAATTATTAAACATAGGGAATTGATGAAATTAAAAACCACTTATATTGACCCTCTGCCAAAGTTGGCAGATAAAAACAGCCGAATTCACACCAATTACAACCAAACCGGCACCTCAACCGGCCGACTTTCCTCGGATAATCCGAATCTACAAAATATCCCCAATCAAGGCGAGTGGGCCGAGGAAATCCGAAAAGGATTCGTGGCGGGAAAAAATCATAAATTGCTGTCTTTGGATTATTCCCAGATTGAACTACGCATTGCCGCATCCCTGTCACAAGATGAAAAAATGACCAAAGCTTTTGAAGAAGGAAAAGATATCCACGTCTTGACCGCCGCCGAAGTCAATAATGTGGACTTTAATGAAGTCACGGCTGGCATGCGTCGCCAAGCCAAAACTTTGAATTTCGGCGTTTTATACGGTATGGGTCCAAAAGCATTTAGTGAAACAACTGGTATGCCCAAGGCTCAAGCCCAAAAATTCATTGAGGAGTATTATCATGATTTTCAAGGCGTCCGCAATTGGCAGGAAAAAATAAAAGCCGAGGGTAAAACTTTCGGCCATATCAAGACTCTAACTGGCCGCCGACGCTGGGTTTTAGACTTGGCTTCTGACAACCAAAAATACCGAGCAATGGCCGAACGCGCCAGCGCTAATTTTCCTATTCAGGGCTTGGCCGCCGACATCATTAAATTGGCGATGATTGAAATAAACAAGGCAATCCAAACTGAAGAAATCGGCGATAAAGTAAAAATGCTTTTGCAAATCCATGATGAATTGGTTTTTGAAGTGGCAGAAGATTTTATCAGTAAGGCGGAAAAATTAATCAAAGAAAAAATGGAAAAAGCTTTCCCTTTAGCCGTTGCTTTGAAGGTAGAAAGTAGTTTCGGCCACAATTTGGAGGAAGCAAAATAAAAATTCAAAGAGTTAGGGAATAAATTTTTTAATAAAAACCAAAGTGGCTAAGCCGAAAATCAGGCCAACGCCAAGCGCGATAAAAATAACCTTGCGAAGCGGAAGAAGCATATTTATCAAATCATCTTTGCTGGCGACGTTAGCAGCGGAATTAGCATTTGAATTATTGGCACTGGGGCTCGGCATTATTGTCGGCGATTCGTCTCCTGAATGCTGATTGGCCTTCCCCGGTGTTAAAATTTTTGTCCAACGCCAATCATTAAGACCGAAACGAGCAAAAGAATAGCCCTCTTTTGACCCGCCAGAAAAAGAAATCTTGAACGCTTCAGTTCCGTCTGGCGCGATTAAACCCAAGGTTTCAGCATCATTATTGATGCTGATTTTTGTTCTGGGCCGGGCCAAAACCACATAATCTTTGGCCAGGATTTTCTCCTCTTTAAAAGTATAACTTTTTCCGGAAGCGTCTTGAATTTTCCAACCATTCAAATCAATATCATTATTGCCGACGTTATAAATTTCAATCCATTCATTTTCTTCATCGGAGCCATCAGGATTGGGAACAAATTCGTTAATAACCAATTCGGCAATTATATCTTCCGGGGCAACTGAGGCGCCCTGAACAAGCCCTTGAGAAGACGGACTGGCTAAAATGTTTTGACTGGACTCCGGCGTCAAAGAAGGGCTTGGCGAAGAAGTCAGCGTGGCTAATGGTGTCGCTGTCGGTTCTGGCTCTGAATAACAATTGGGATTATTAACAGAACCGGGCGAACCGCCTAAATTCTGCGATGGACAAAATTGCACCGCGAAATCACCTATTCGTTCCAAGCTATAGCCGTCGCCGTTGGCGCCCAAACTCTTGTCATAATTCGCCTCGTCAACAACTTGACCACTCTCATTGATTATTTTTAAATTTTCTGAAGTATTGTTTAAACTCAACACTGTATCAATAACAATTCCAGAAAATCCGGGGTGGTCAGCCAGAAAAACATCGGCCTTGTCCGCCAAAATCGCGTATTCTCCGGCTGGAACGACCAGTGATCCTTGACCTCCATTTTTCGGCGGCTCATTTAATAAATGATTGGCGCCGTCATTGAAACGCCAATTATTTAAATTGACTGCCTCCGAGGATACATTTTTTATTTCCACCCATTCGTGGTCATCGTCGCTGCCCGGCAAATCATACATTATTTCGTTAATGACAATCGGCCCAGCCGCCAAGGTTGTGCCGCCGGCTACTAAGACAATTGCTATTGAAAGAAAAATAATTTTTTTCATTGAGATAATAAAAGTGATTCACCTTCACCCTGTGAAATAATTCGCTCTGCGAATTAAAAACCGAGGGTTTTTATTTCACAGGGTAAACGAAATAATGGAGTTAAGGTTAAGCAATCAATTTTTGCCGAATAGTGAAGTTTTTTATAGTTTGCAGGAAATGATTTTTTCGCAGCATCCGCAGGCAAAATTGCCTCCTTTTTTTGATAATGCAATCCGCCTGAACGATATAGCGGAGTTTTAGTTAGAAATTAGAGCAATTTTATAGCAAAATCGCATTGTTTGACCCCGACGGAACCGTCGGGGGAGTTTGCTATTTTGCGTGAAATAAAATTGCCTAATTTCTCTAAAACGGAGTGTTAAGTGAAGGCGGATTGCCTTATCCAAAAACTTTGTCAAAAAACGCAGCGTTGAGTAAGGATGAATTATCCTTCAATTTATTCCAGCAATTTCGTTTGCTTATCCTTTCCTAAACGATAAAGATTCAAATGTTTATAGGCGGCGTCAGTTACCACCCTGCCCTTTGAAGTCCTCTCAATAAAACCCAGTCGCATCAAATACGGCTCATAAACCTCTTCCACCGTGCCCTTTTCCTCGCTGGTGGCAGCAGCTAAAGCGGCCACACCCACTGGCCCGCCGCTGAATTTATCAATAATGGTCTCCAAAATTCTTCGGTCAGTCGCCTCCAAACCAACATCGTCAATCTCAAACATAGCCAGAGATTTTCTGCTTATTTCTTGAGTAATCGCGCCGCTCCCTTCCACCACCGCCAAATCGCGGCTCCGTTTTAAAAGCCGGTTAGCAACGCGCGGCGTCGCCCGGCTCGCTGAAGCTAAAACTTCAATCGCTCCCTGCTCAATTTCTATTTCCAAAACTTTGGCGTTATGCCTGAGGATTTTTTCGATGTCCTCCTTTTCATAAAAATCCAGTTTGAAAATCGCTCCAAACCGTGAACGCAAAGGGCTGGACAATAATCCGATTCTGGTGGTGGCGGCGATCAATGTAAATGGCGGAAGTTCCAATTGTACGGTCCGGGCCGAAGGCCCTTTGCCCAAAATCAAATTCAAAACCCGCGATTCCATCGCCGAATAAAGAAGTTCCTCAATCATTTTGTTCAGACGATGAGCTTCATCAATAAATAAAATGTCGCCGTCATTAAGATTGGTCAAAATTGAGGCGATATCTCCGGCTTTTTCAATTGCCGGGCCAGAAGTAATTTTAATATTCGTATCCATCTCCCAAGAAATCAAATGAGCCAGAGTGGTTTTCCCCAAACCCGCTGGTCCATAAAAAAGGAGGTGGTCGGGCGATTCTTTCCTTTTTCTGGCGGATTCCAAAATAATCTTGAGGTTCTTTTTAATTTTTTCTTGACCCACGAAGTCCTGCCAGGATTTCGGCCTTAAAGCCGAATCCAGAAGCGGATCGGGTTTGAAAATGTTTTTTGACATAAGCTATTGACACGCCTAAAATTTTATGCTATAATGGAAATGTTAAAAATCAGCCTCTTTGACCTGGGGGCAATTGGCACTAGATTACCAATTTTTAATGCCTTCTAGGGAGTCTCTTTGAGGGTATTCTGGTTTCGACTGGGTTATTCCTTGGGGTGATTCTTGACCTCATGGTTTTCCATGAGAAATTGCCTCCGGGTTAAAGAGACCGATTTATCTCCTCCCCCCTGTTTCGGGAGGAGATTTTTATCAAAGAATCTTCCCTAAGACCGATTCTGCTTCGCTGACGCTGGTTAAGCCGGCTAAAATTTTCAAAATTGCATCGCTCTCCATTGTCACCATTCCCTTTTTCACTGCCGCTTCTTTAAGTTGAATAATGGTCGGCAGCCGTGACTGATTAATTATCTCTTGGATTTCAGGGTCAACCAATAATAATTCCAAAACTGCTATCCGGCCCTTATAGCCGGTGTCATTGCATTTTTCGCATCCTTGGCCCGCCTCAAAAATTTCTATTTCTTTGCCTAATTGGGGTTTTTTCACCCGAGTTGGCAATTGGCTGACAATACTCTTCACGCGCTCCGCCTCCTCAGCAGTCAATTTTACTTTCTTTCTGCAATTTGGGCAAAGTTTGCGCACCAAACGTTGAGCAATGGCTAAATTTAAAGCTGGGGCTAAAATCGCCGGCTGAACACCCATATCCAAAAGGCGCGGAATTGTGCCGGCTGCCTCGTTGGTGTGTAAAGTGGAAAAAACCAGATGCCCGGTTAAAGCCGCGTGCATGGCAATTCCAGCAGTTTCATTATCGCGGATTTCGCCAACCAAAATCACATCTGGGTCCTGTCTGACAATTGCCCGCAGGCCATTGGCAAAAGTATAATTTCTCTCCGGATTAACCTGGGTTTGGGTAATACCTTCCAAATGATACTCAATCGGGTCTTCTATGGTAATAATCTTCATCTCCGGATCGTAGATTTTTCTAAGAAAGGCATAAAGCGTCGTGGTTTTACCTGAGCCAGTAGGACCGGTGTTCAAAATAATTCCATTGGGCCGTTTAATCTGCTCATCAATAATCGCCAAATCGTCTTCGCGAAAGCCCAAATCCTCCAAATTCAATTGAATGGTTTTCGGGTTTAAAATTCTCATTACCACTGTTTCGCCATAGGCGCTCGGTATAATGGAAACGCGGATTTCAATTGCCACATCCGAGGTTTTAATAGTGAATCGGCCGTCCTGCGCCGCGGAATGAATGTTAATCTTCATCCCGCCCAATAATTTTATCCGCGACAAAATTGAACGGTAATAATTCAAAGACAGGTCGGCGATGTCTTGCAAGGCGCCGTCAATGCGGTAGCGCAAACGGGCCGCTACCTCTTCGGCTTCAACGTGGACATCGGAAGCGTCCAGAGCCAACGCGCCAGCTAAAATAATTTCCAATATTTGAGAAGCATACGGCTTACTGAACTCCTCAATTTCTTTTTTGACATGGCCAATGCTCGTAACATTTTTTTGTAAGTTTTCCAACTGCTCTGATTCCACGTCAATCTTTCCGGTAATCTCCTTTTTGTGGCTGGCGGCAATCAGAGCATAGCCCAGCCAAGCGGACTTCAAAGACGGCACAGAAACAATGTAAATTTTTAATTTATATCCCTGCCCTTCCAGTTTTTGAATAACTCTTCCTGTAGCGTCCAGCTCAGGATTTTTACAAGCAAAGCTCACGACTTTTTGCACCAACACAAAAGGAGCACAAAAAGCGCTCCGTGCTTCTTCTTCGCTGATAAGTTCTAAGGCCTGGGTTTGGGGGGAAATAATGGAAAGATTTAAATATTCATACCCCAATTTGTCGGCTAAAAATTTTGCCTCTCTTTCTTCGGCTTGAATGACACCTTCGGCTAATTTTTCCTTTAATTCCTTCCCTGTATCATCGCTTTTTTGCAATGGCATACCAGCTAGTAGAAATTCGACTTACTATAATAAGCCAATCTAATTTAAAAATAACCTAAAATAAAAAAATTTCAATACCTCGCGGTCACTATTCGCTAATGGCAAGGTTGATTTTTTCTAAAAAAGAACTGGTGGCGCGGAAAATAATGCCATCGCCTTCGAGAAAATAATGACCGGGCCCGAACTGGTATTTAAACACATTCAATCTGTCACGGTCATCAATCTCGCTGAAAACAATTTCCTCGCCGCTTTTAACAATAAGATGGCAGGAATCTTTATGCCAAATCAGTTGCGAAACCGAACTGTCGCTGGCATCTGCCAAAACAACTTCATCGCCGGATTTTTTAGTAATATCCTGCGTTAAATCTTCCAGGAAATAAATTTTAACCTGCCCGCTGGCATCGCTGTAGGCCAGTTTTTTGTTGTCTAAAGAAAAGATAAAATTCTGGGCTGCGTTAGATAAGGTTTTTGGCGGCTGACCGGCCTGAACCAGGATTAATTTCCCGACCGCCAACAAAACAGCAACGTTATCGGAATTGGTGGAAACCACCCAATCCTTTAGTTGTAATTTTTCATCCTCAATAATCGCCCAGGGAGAGGTGCTTTTCAGAATGAAATTATAAGAATAAACGCCGCCGTCTTTATCTATCCAGAAGAGATTGCCGCCGCTCACCGCAAAATCCCAAGGATTTTCGGCAGAAAGATAGAAGACCTCGTTTCTATTCAAATCCAAAATAGCGATTTTTTTGGCGGTCTGAACGATGAATTTATTATCTTCAAAGGGATGAAAGATTATTTTTTGAACCTTGGTCAAATTGTATTTAGCGACAATTTGGGTGAAATTAATGGGCTCTTCCGGCGCCAATCGGCTCCAAAGATAAAAAACTGTTTGGCTAGAAGCGCGGTCGTAATTGGAAAAAATAATTTGATTGGCATCGGGACCGTCCGCAACCAAACCTTTAAGCAAATCGGGTTTTTCATCGCGGTTTATTTTTTTGCGGAAAATTTCTGTCGTCGTCGCATTTTCTTTGTTAAAAATTTCCAAAACCCCAAACCAGCCCAGTTTGTTTTTCTCACGAAGCTCTAAAATAGTTTCCTTTTGGCTTCCCAGAGGCAGAAAATCAGTAATTTCTTCGGTGGAAGTTGCGGAATAAACGGTTTCTTTGAGCGGGGAGCGCGGCAAAAGAATGATGTGGGTAAAACTATCAACCAAAGTCGGCGCAATTTTCACTTGCTTCGTCCAAGGAAAATACCCATCTTTAGAAATTTCCAATTGGTAGCTACGGGGAAACAAATTCTGGACAAAAATTCCGCTGGAAAGCAAGTTGCTTTTTTGCTCGCTTTTTTTGGAGTTCAAAAAAATATCCGTCATTTTCGGCGAAGTTTTCAAATAAAGTCCGCCGGTTTGGCGGATTTCCAAGGTTTGCCAATTAATCCGATAACCAAAAGAGTAAACCAATAAAAAACCGCCGGCAATTATAAACAATCCGACTACCGTCCAAAATAATATCCGACGAGTTTTCCTACTCATAGAAATAAGCTAAAAACTAAAAGCGTAAAACGCAAAACAATAGTGCAAAATTCAAAATATTTTAAGTTTTAAGTTGTTGTTTTACGCTTTGAGCTTTGCGCTTTACGCTTAAATTGTGACCACCTTGTTTTTCCCCTCTTTCTTCGCCTGATACATTGCCTTGTCCGCCTTGAAAACCAAATTTTCCAGATTGCCCGCTTTTGTCTCGACTACGCCGAAACTGGCGCTTAATTTTATTTTCCTGCCTCTGAATTTAAATCTCGCTCCCTCAATTTTTTTGCGCAAATCTTCGGCGATTTTCATAGCATCATCGAAGGCAGCTCCCACCAATAGTATCACCATTTCCTCGCCGCCCCAGCGACAAATTAAATCGCTGCTGCGTAAAGAATTCTCTAAAATCTGACTGCAATTTTTTAAAACCGCGTCTCCTGCCTGATGGCCAAAAACATCGTTGATTTTCTTAAAATCATCCAAATCAACGAAAACCAAGCTCAAATCTTTGATTAAAAAATTCCGGCGCCGGCCCTCAAATTTTTTCGCTTGCAAGGTGGTTTGAAATATTTTCTCGCCCTCTTCTAAAAATCCCCTGCGGTTGTAAAGTCCGGTCAGGGGGTCTTTATAAACAAGTTTCCGCAACAAAGCCACCTCCTTCTTCAGTTTTTGAATTCGGCTAAGCACAGTTTTGTTTAACCAATCTATGGCATCAATGGCGTCAAAGCCTAATTTTAACAGCTGTAACCTCTTGGGTTTTGGCAATGTCAATCGTCTCTGCCAAATCCACGGTTATATATTTTCCTTCTTTTAAATCAGCCAGCGCCATTTTTTCTTCTTGGGGCATTTTCCCGGCCATCATCTCTTCGGGTTTGGGCGGAAGAGTTTGGACAATTTGAGTATCCTTATCAACCCCCACCTTTATTTCGTAAAAACTCGGCTGATTCAAAACATAATCAGCAAAATTGCCCCCCTTATAACTGTTAAGTATTTTTAGGGTCAGGGAATTGGAATCAACTTTAACGATTTTTCCCCACAAAGAATTGGTGGTTGGTATTAAGCCCATTGCCATCGGCGGCAAAGCGCCGCTGTCCGCTTTTTCCTGAAATTTTTTCTGGAAATCATCTAAAAACGACTGACTGGACAGGCAGAGCAACTTGCTTGGCGACCACTTTACCGCGACTAAACCGATAACCGCAGCCACGACCAAAACAACAACCAAGACCAGAATGATTTTTAACCAACTGCTTTTATTCAGCATTTTATTCAATAAATTTTACGCTTCTCGCGACCTTTCACATAATAATTCAAAATGCAAATCTCAAAAATCAAAATGTAATCTAAAATGCAAAATTATTTCTTGTCCTTTAGTGTTAATATACTCGACCCTATAACCTTGGAGATTTCATCGGCTTCATTATAAAGTTTAATTGTGGCTTCGCTAAATTCTATGGCGCTTTCTTTAATCACGATAAGCCAATACTTGGTTTCATTAGCAGATTTTAAAGCTATTTCAAAGAAATGAATGTAATCTCTCCGAGAACTCGATGATTTCGCCTCAACCACATTAGCACCAATAGAACTAGCGCTTCTGATAAGTTGGTCGGCAATCGGCCATAAAATTCGGCGCGACTTTATACTCTCAGAAAAATTCAATATATCCACCGAGAATTTTATCAATCTTTTTATAAAATTCTCTTTGAATTTTTCTTTTTCACTTTGCATTTTGCTGTCGCCTTTGGCGACTCCCCGGAGGGTCATATTTGATTTTTGATTTTATTTGGCGTTCTTATACGCTTGAATTATCGGCGAATCGGCCGAAAGTTCCTGGATGAAAACAATGTTCTGTTTATAGATTGTCATCTCTGGTTTTGGCTTGAAAAACTCGTCTTTCAGCTGGTTGAAAGAAATCTGGGGCTGCCCGTCTTTCTCTTTTGCTGGCTGGACATTGATGTAACCAGGATTCTTCAAAACAATTGTTTCTTTGTCCTCTTTTATAATCTGGCCGTAATAGGTGGCGCTCCCGTTGCCGGTCTGGGTATAAACCGCATAATAAGAAACTCCTCCGCTTGTCTTGTTTTTGTAAAACAACCCAAAAGCAGCCACGGCCAAAAGAATAACTATCAGAATAACGAGTAAAATCAATAAAATCTTGTTTAATTTTGTATTCATTTTTTTATTATATTAATTCTTCGACCTTAATAAAAATAAATTCCAAATCCAAATTTCAAAAAATGTTTTGGATTTTGTGCTTTGAATTTTTACTCACAATCTCCTTTCTCTTTCATCCATTCTCCTTTCTCAATCCAGGTGCAGTAAATTTCGCCGGTAGATTTATCCACCATTTCCAATTGTTCCACTTGGACTGTTTTGGCGAAAATCTTCTCGGCAATCAGCTCTTTGACCTTCGCCACCTTATTTTCAATCCACAAACCCAAGGAAGCCAATGCCTGTTTCACTTTCTGAATAAAAGTGGTAATGATGCTCTGGTGGTTTTCCTCGCTGCCGCCGAACCAGGAAAGATTCGCTAAGACCGTTATTTTGCCGCAAACTATTCCTTCGGCTGTGCCCTCAGGACAGGGTACCGCTTGCCCTGAGCCTAGCGAAGGATCAAAATCCTCCATTGCCTTGCCGACAATCTGGCCGGCTTTGGTCGCTTTCATCCCGACGCCCGGAATGGAAGAAGTAGTTATTGAATCCCCGATTTTAATCGGACCGTTCAACAAAGAAACTTTTGCCGGAACGCGGCCAGACAAAGCCAGTTGAATCTTAGCGCTTGATTCAGAGCCAACAGTCCAGCCCGGCTCAGTAGAAACAATGCCAGCCAGCATCTCATCATAAGGTTTCTCGCTGATTTTCACCCCTTCTTTAACCTGAGGATCCAAACTTACCAAGGTTCCTGGCTCGTATTTTTCTCGGCTGGCAGTCCATTCAGCTAAGTCAGCCCCAGCATTTTTTTTGCAGAAAACCATAGTAAGATAAGGAGGAATGTTATAGGCACTGTCAGTAGCATAAGAGCCAGCGTAATGGCTATGCCAAGACCAGTATTGCCCGTTTCCGCCGGTCACTGGCACCTCTTTTACCCCAGGTTCAATAACTCCACCGCTCTGTCCAGTAACAGCATGGGTATGAGTCCAGGTGCCGCCGTAGGTTCCATAAGTTGCCCCACCCATTGGGAAGTAGCTATCTAAAGCCGAAAACCTAGTCCAGCCAGTCGGGCAAGCAGTGTCAAAAAGAGCAATTTGACCAACCGGCACCACATTTGAACCGTTGATAGAGCCGGCCACCGTCAGACTGCCGCCAAACCAAGCACTGCCAGCCATGCCCAATGCAATACCTATTGTACCGGCCTGGGTAATATCAATCTGGTGTCCATAACCCGCTTTACAATTAGCATTATTTGTGTGGCAGTAAGCCATTCCATATAAAGTGCCAAAAGTCGAGCCATCATCAGGGATTGCAAACGATGTTCCCATTGACCATATATGACCTATTTTAGTACTGTCATAGATACCATACATTCCTGCGCTTCTTTCTGATGTTGAACCAACAGATAGTTTACCTGTAAATGTATCATCAGCATCGCTTCTTAAAAATGAAGCAGCGTGTAAGGTATCAACAGTATCCGCGTCAGGCACAGTGCCGGTCACCCGGGCACCAGGAACAGTTCCAGCAGTTAGCACGCCATTGAGCCAGTACCAATCCCAGCCAGTGTCGGCGTCATCAAGGAATCCTTGGATACTTGCAGTAACCATCAGGGTCCCCAAGTTTGTCGCGCCGCTTCTAAAATTAATTCCTCCATAACCGCCCTTGGTCCCGTCCACGGTCAGAGCGCTGTAGGTAGACTCAGCGCCGCCTGCGGTTATCTGGCTGGTTCCACTAAGAGTTATATCCCCGCCGCTCACTGTCAGATCGCCAACTACCTCCCCATTTAATGTTCCAGCAGGTATCCTGTAAGCCCAGTTTCCGCCATTGTTCAACAGACCAAAATAGTCTGCTGTTCCATAAACATAACCTAATAAAGTGTCATCTTGCCTGTAGAACCTCATACCTCCAACGGTGGCATGGTCAGAATGCCAATCAACGTAAGCACCAGAACCATGAAGATATGGTCTAGTAGCCCCAAATAATATATCCCCTCCGCTCACTGTCAGGTCGCCAGCCACCGCCAGACTGCCGGTTCCATAAATTGGGCCCTGAAAGTAACCCGCATAAGCTGATCCGGTAGCCAACAAACCATATCCTCCTGTACCATTAGCATGAATTGTCCAGTCTGCAGCGGACTGGGTAACCTGCAATTTATATCCCGGAGTCGTCGTCCCGATGCCGACGTTGCCGCCGGTAAAATAACTATTACCAGAGCCAGCGCTTTCAATTGGACCAACCGAACTTAAAATCTTGTTCGCAAAATACCATCTGTCATTATTTTCAAAAGAGATAACACCTGTTTTCGTGCCGTCGGTTGAAGGAAAATTAATATCTCCTCCATTACCTAGTTGAATAGACACTCCAGAACTACCCGCGGTTATGGTATCAGTGAATCTTCCTGTTCCGCTAACATCTAATTTATACCCCGGCCCCGTCGTCCCGATGCCGACGTTGCCGTTTTCTAAGATCGTCATCGCTGTTGCACCTGAAGCACCTGTGCCAATATATAATTTACCGGTCGCAGAACCATACGCCGCTAAATAGGCATTTCCGCCAACCGATTGCAATAAAGTTTTTCCAGAATTGCTTCCCCAAATTTCAATAAGTGCGTTATTTGTTGTGTCTGATACAATTAGAGCTTTTCGGGTAGGGTCGTGCGGCGTTGGGTTAGTCGTCCCGATGCCGACGTTGCCTGTAGTTGTATTTATAAACACGCCCCTAGTGCCCGTATTCCAATCTGCCAAAGCAAAGGTATTGGTTCCCCGTAGCCATATACCTAAATCATTCGCACCTTCCGTCCCTGCTGTCTCTAAAACCCTAATCGCACCACTAGGATTATCAAAATATGCCGCGCCACCTTTTACATGTAATTTACCCAACGGTCCCGTCGTCCCGATGCCGACGTTGCCGGAAAAATATGTATAGCCGCTTGTGCCGCCGGCAATAGTTAAGTAAGCGGCAATATCATTAGCAATACCTCCTCTGAACTGGGCCACATTAGTTGCATAAAGAGTTCCGCCGCTAACATAAAGCCCACCTGGCATCGTGATATAGGAAGATGCCTTGATGTAGGGATTAGCGGCTGAGAACCGGAGGTTGCCGTTGCTATCTGAAACGCCGGTAATTGAAACATAGCCGCCCACTGTCAGATCAGTGCCAACGCCTAAGCTGCCTGACATTGTATCGCTTGTGTTGAATACATAAATATCCTCTACTTCTGTAGCATTGACACAATCGGTACAAACAAGATTCCCAGTTAAGGTTGAGGCAGAAACGTCGCCAATCCCGGAAATGTTCGGGCTACCGCTTCCAGTAATAGCGCCTGTTAAGGTAAAAGCAGCCACGTTAGTAGGATCAATTGTTCCAGCAAAGGAGTGAGTTCCTGTCCCACTCACCGTCAGATTGCCGGCTGTAGTTATAGCGTCATAGAAATAAAAACCACTGGTGGCGTCTGTATCAAAATGGGCATAAGTAGAATTTAGGGCTCCAATTCTGATATATTTACTTGAGGAGGTGAGTTCTAAAGGATAAGCAGCTGTTGCGCCAATATCAACATCTAGTTTATAATCTGGAGTAGTATCCCCGATGCCGACGCTGGTGCCGTCGTCGTAAATTACGGAATCGCCAATAGCGCTGGAACTGGTCCATCTGGTGACATAATTGGTTGTTCCTGAACCAGTAACGCCGCTAACCGCTGACCAAGAAGTCTTGCAGTCCGAGCCGATACACAATCCTGTGCTTCCTTTAACATAGCCCGTGGCATTGACATCGCCGCCAGCAGTCACCGTGCCGGAAAAATAGCCATATTTCCAACTCTGACCACTGGCGCCCACTGAAAGAAGGGGGCTGCCAGGTAGTATATCAGAATCAAAAGTAATGGCGCTCACCCGGTTTACCGTTGAAAGCAAATTTTTGGTGAAAGCCAATTCCGGATTGTTCGGCGCTTTATAAGAAAGCGTGATGTCCACCTTGACCCCGCCCTTGGCTCCGGCCATAGAAATTTTTTCAAAACTTAAAGCGTCAACATTAACCCTGTCGGAAGTAATTGCCACTGCCTCACCGCTTCCTTCCTGAATATACAAAACTCCGTCTGCGACACTGAAAGTCGTTTGGGTGTCACCCCGCATTGTCAAAACCAAGGTACTGCCGGTGGCTGAATCAATCAAGCTTGCCTCCCGCACTTTTCCATTAATGAGGTTCATCACGTAACGAAGATTGCTATCCACCTCATTGCTCGCCAATTGCGTGGAATGAATTCTGGTGACATTCCAAACAATAGCCATCAAAGATGTAGCTATCGCGCCGAAAATGGCGACATAAATAAGAATTTCTACTAAACCTTGACCTTTTTGCCGAAATTCTTTTTTTTGTTTGTTCATATTTTTTGCCCCCACCTCTGCCTTCGGCAGATAGTGGCGGGCGAATTTAAAATTTGGCCTTTATACTCCTATTATAGTTTATATCAGTAACGCAAGCAAGCGTCTAGCCGTCCCATCCCCCCGTTCTCACTTTACATGCTATAGCATGTAAAGTGAGAATTTATAAATAACGAAACTATTTTGCTATTTATAATTAACTGCCCATCTCCATTAGCGGCTTTATTATCGCCCTGTAATATTTTATACTATAAATATCACTTTAGATGCGATAGCTTGTAAAATGATATTTTACTAATTATAATATAAAATATAGTGAAATCGGGCATAGTATGCAAAAAACCATCCACCCACGAATTGGTCGCGCCATGCAAAAAGCTCTTTTGCTTATGCAAACGGGTGTAATGCTGTCCGTCACGCGCCGACCAGATAAATATTTTAGAATTATTAAAAATGCCGGTAAAGAATGGCAGAAAATAAATGAAAAATACTGGCATCGAATTATTAAAAATCTCTATGCATCAAAATTAATCACCTGCCAAGAAGATAAAGATGGAAATGTGATGTTAACGCTGAATGACAATGGGAAGAAAAGGGCTCTCCAATACAACCTCGACACCATAAAAATTAAAAAACCCAAAGAGTGGGATGGATTCTGGCGATTAGTAATTTTTGACATTCCGGAAAACAAAAAACAAGCGCGCAATGCTTTGTCCTTCAAACTAAAACAAATGGGGTTCTATCCCTTTCAAAAAAGCGTTTTTATCCACCCTTATGATTGCCGCGATGAAGTGGATTTTTTAATAGAAGTATTTGATGTTCGACCTTATGTACGATTTATCATTGCTAAAGAAACGGATGTTGATTTGAAATTAAAACAACATTTTAATCTATAATAATTTTTGTTAAAAAAGTTTTTTAACTCCCAAAACATATTCTCACTATACATACTATAGCATGTATAGTGAGAATATGTTTTAACGATTAAATTTAAATAAAAATATAAAGGATTGATAAAGCCCTCTGTCTCGAAAGACAGAGGGCTTTTCTTTAGTTCCTACGTTCTACTTGGAGCCGCCCGTTCTCATCTTCACGGGCGGTGAATACATACGACAACTTATAATATGAACTGAAATAGATAACCTCTGACCAGGACCGATTGTTTTTCCGGTCCAGAATTGTAATGCTCACTTGAATGCTCCAGCTCCCGTATGGTCCGCCCCCAACCCAGTAGCTGAAAGATTGGGTTTGGGCTGGTGAAACAATAACTTTTTCCACGCCGTCAATAAAAAATGACAGCATAGAATCGGTATTGTTAATGAACATCACTCGCGTGCTATCCAAGGGGAGATTGGTATTGAGTTGGATGAAACTGCAGCTGCAGAGTGTAAGAAGAATTGCAAGCACGACAAGAACGAAGAGAATGAGTAGGCCGATTCTGCACCGACGATTCAATTCGTTTTCCATGCGTCGCCTCCTTAATATTCCAGAATTTCATTGATATCGAATTCCCTTCGGCGGGATTGATGATTCCAACGCCAATAGGGAACTTGAATATCAATCTTTGGCCCCACCTTGCCGCTTCGCAAGGCCAAAGCCATACGCTTCAAGTCTCTGTCTCTGGTTAGAAGCTTAACCTTATCCTGCTGGTTCTGCTCTTTGAGATTAACACAGGTTGCCAGAATCCGGAGATCATTGATCTCGTTCGAAGTCAGATCCTTCGGCTGGCACCCAAAGAGCTTCGTCAATTTGTAGAACCAGCCAGTTTGGTAAGAACCGGCAATCATCCAGCCATCGCCGCTCTGCTCTTTAATGGCATCGCGGACCAGCGGCCAGAATTTCAGGGCCAGGCGCCATTTACCCATTTTGTCTCCGCGAAAGCGGTTCCCTCGTTTGATGCGGAACATAGCTTTGCTACTGGCGCCCTCCAGTTCTTCATAAACTGCCCGCGGGACAACCACGGTGACGCCGCTCTGGCTGAGCTTTACCAGCAATCCCCAGCATTGAAAAATAATGTTCAAGTCCACGACTACAAACACGTTCATTGTAATCCTCCTTGATTGGATTTTTCTATGTTTAGTTTTTAAATGGCTTAAATATTGTTAAGCCAGTGCTAACTATTCTAACTACCCCTATTATATCAGATATGATGTTCGGTGTCAAGAGGCGAAGGGGCGTCAAAATTAGTCAATGCTTTCTTTAAATCTTCAGGTAAATCAGCTTCCAGACGCATAACTCCCCCTTCGCGGAGGGGCAACTCCAACAGATAGGCGTGTAAAAACATTCTGTCCGAGTCAAAGGGGGGACTCATTTTTTTTGAACCATAAACTTTATCGCCCGCCACCGGGTGACCGATGCTTGCCAAGTGCACTCTAATCTGATTGGTGCGGCCGGTTTTAGGATATACTTCTAAAAGCGCAAAACCCGGACCGCCATTATGCCAATTCCAAATAACACGATAGTCAGTGCGCGCCTCTTTTAAATTTTTCATTTTTTGAGCGGCAGTAGAACGCCTGACGCTTGAGGCGACGCGGCCAATCGGCTTTTCGATGCTGCCGGTTTTATTTTGAAAATTACCTGAGACCAATACTAAATAGCCTTTCTTGATTTTTTTCTCTTGGAACAATTTTTTCAGGTAAAAAAATGTTTCGTTGTTTTTAGCCACAATCATAATGCCGGAAGTTTCGCGGTCTAGGCGGTGGATAATGCCCGGCCGAAGCGGATCTTCGCCGACACTTTTACTTGCTGGGTATTTTTCTTTCAGCCAATCAACTAAAGTGGTTTCTTTATCTCCCCCTCGAATCGGATGCACTAATAACCCTGCTGGCTTGTTGATGACTAGAAAATCATCATTTTCAAAAATAATTTTTATTTCTTTTAATTTATCGGAATCCATGCTTTAGATATTAACATCGATGTAACTATTTTTCAAACAAAAATCTCCGAGTTACCCCAGAGATTTGTTTTAAAATGGCGGCTGGTGCGCCCTGGAGGGATTGAACCTCCGACCTTTTCGATGTCAACGAAACGCTCTACCACTGAGCTAAGGGCGCAACGAATAGTTAATGAGTAGTTTCGGACGACGCTTCCAACGCCTCTTTGATTTCTTTTTTGGCTGCTTCTCTGTCTCCATTATGTTTCAAGATAATATCGACGGCAATATCTCTGAATATCGCCGAATTCTTTTCAATCCAGTCTGCCGGTTCAAGTTGCGATTCCTGGATTAATTCCCTTTCCATTGTAATCAAATCAGCTCCGGTTGGATAATTTTCTTCAATTATTTCTAAAGACATATCTGTTTATTCTTTGGTGGGCACACCAGGGATCGAGCCTGGGACCTGTTGTTTATAAGACAACCGCTCTACCACTGAGCTATGTGCCCACCAAAAAATATTCAATAAAAATTACTGATGCAAGGCGTGTGCCCACCGAATTTAGGCGGACATCAATTTTTCAAACTCCTCTTTCTCAATAATCTCTTTTTTCATTAAAGTGTCGGCTAACAAATCTAATTTCTGACGATGCGTTTTAATTATTTTTTCCGCCGTTTTTTCGGCGTTTGTAATTGTCTTTTTTACCTCGGCGTCAATTTCCGCTGCCATTTTTTCCGAATAATTCTTTTCGGTTGTGATTTCCCGACCCAAAAACACCATTTCTTCGGTCTTGCCGTAAGTAATCGGTCCTAATTTATCGGACATTCCGAATTGAGTTACTAATTTTCTCGTCAAAGCCGATGCCTCTTTCAAATCATTAGTGGCGCCGGTGCTGATATCGCCCAAAACTAATCTTTCTGAAACATAGCCAGCCAAAAACACTGCCAATTCCGCCAAAAATTGTTTGCGGCTTCTGAGCCGCCTATCTTCCAACGGTACTTTTAAGGTGTAGCCGCCAGCTTGACCGCGAGAAATCACGGAAATTTTTTGGACCGGGTCGGCTTCAGGCGAATAATGAGTAACGAGGGCGTGGCCGGCTTCATGATAAGCAATGATTTTCTTTTCAGATTCGGAAATCATCCGACTTCTCCGCTCCGGCCCCAAAATCACTTTTTCAATTGATTCAAAAAGCTCATCTTGGGTCACTTCGTGCTTGTTTCGGCGCGCCGCCAAAATCGCCGCCTCATTAACTAAGTTGGCCAAATCCGCCCCGGAAAATCCGGGAGTGCGTTCGGCAATGCGGCGCAAATTAACTTCTTTGGCCAATGGCTTTTGCCGCGAATGAATTTTCAAAATTTCTTCGCGCCCGCGAATATCGGGTAAATCCAAAATAATCCGGCGGTCAAAACGACCTGGCCTTAAGAGGGCGATATCCAAAATATCCGGCCGGTTAGTCGCTGCCATCACAATCACATTGCTATCCCGTTCAAAACCGTCCATCTCCACCAAAATCTGATTTAAAGTTTGTTCGCGCTCATCGTGGCCGCCGCCCAATCCCGCTCCCCGCTCCCGACCAACAGCGTCAATTTCATCAATAAACAAAATGGAGGGCGCTGCTTTTTTGGCAGTCATAAAAACGTCTCTGACCCGGGCAGCTCCAACACCCACAAACATTTCCACGAATTCTGCACCAGACATATGGAAAAACGGCACATTGGCTTCGCCGGAGACCGCCCGCGCCAAAAGCGTCTTTCCGCTTCCTGGCGGCCCCATTAAAAGCACGCCCCGCGGGATTCGCGCGCCCATGTTCAGGAATTTTTTCGGATTTTTCAAAAACTCCACAATTTCTTTTAATTCTTCTTTGGCTTCATCCAGTCCGGCTACATCTTGAAAAGTCACTTTTTCTTTATTGGGGATAGAAAGCTTCAAGCGCACCTTGCCGAAAGAAAAGGCCTGATTGACACCTTTTTGCGATTGCCGCATTATCAGCCAGAAGAAGAGAACGATCAGAATGAAAGGCAAAAGTGTTTGCGCTAAAATCCCCAACCAAAAACTCCAGCTGGATTGACCTTTTACATCAATTTGCAAATTGCTTAATTGCTCTGGCGTGACGCCGTAATTTTTTAGAGTTTCCGTTAAGCTGGCATCCGACTCTTTGGACGATTTGAAAATTTTATTGTCTTTAGTCAAAAGCGTTAAATCGCTGCCGCTGACGGTAATTTTGGTTGCTTCATTATTTTTAATTTTCGCCACAATTTCGTTCAGGCCAACGCTCTCTGATTTCTCTGCTGGGCCGCTCCAGAAATAAGAAAAGATAACGCTGATGATTAAAAGCAGCAGTAAGGCCCAGGAAATATTTTTAATAAAGTTTCTCATATTTTGAATCTACTCAATAACAAATGTTTTTTTATTTTAACAATTAAAAAAGAAAAAAGCAAACCCTGCATCTGTTCGGAATAAAAAAGAGGGGAGTTACAATTAACGCTCCCCTCTACCACTTTTTTACGCGGTGGATTTCCCGCAACCCATTTCACCGGGGTTTCAGGTTTAGTCCTCGTCCTGAAGATCCGCAACATCCGCGGAGCTCATGCCGGTTTTGATAACCGACCCGGAACGCCTCTCAGGACGTTGCTGCCCCCATCCTCTCCTGTCGCGGCGGGGCGGCTTCTCGTCTTTGAACGACTGAAGGCCATTAACCCAATCCGGGTTAGCGACCTTGCCCACTTTCTTTAAGAGCTCGCACGCGAGCTCTATAAGATCGGTGGGCGCCTTGCCATCCAAAAAAGCAGGCAGGTCAGCATCCTGGACATAGCTGGGAACAGATATGTCCAGTCTCTGGTCAATGACCAGAAACCATTCCTGGCCCTGCTTCCTGATCCCGACGTAGTCCGCGAGCAATCGCCGATTGGCGAAAGCCCGGACCACGCTGCCGTTCCGGAACGAAACCACGGACCGGTAGTCGTCGATGGATGTGGGAAACAGTTTCCCGACCTCGCTGACCACTCCGATCCTGGGGCATTTCTCCGATTTGGTTTCGGAGATGCTGAGTTTGAACCAATTCACATGGTCCATCTGGTAAACCGGCTTAATCTCGCCTTTCTCCAAAATCTCGCAATTGACCCTCACCCGCGACCTCTCTTGATCCACCGAAACGCCCTCAATTGCCCTGTCTTTCGACATGGCAATCAGGCGCTTCTGTTCGTCCTCGGCGACATGATCCGTCACCGCGACGATGCGAAGAAAGTTTTTTAAATCAGACATGAAAACCTCCTGACCTAAATTGTCAACGTCAGAATGTGGTCCGCCTATAAAAATAGACAGGATTCATTCTGGACTGTCTCTATTATAGCTGAATAAAATATTTTTGTCAATATTAAAATTCTCACTTTACGTGCTATAGCATGTAAAGTGAGAATTGGAATTAGTAGAAAATTTGGAGGATGCGGACTAAAAACGGCTTAAAAAATTGACCAAAAATTAAACTGAAATCCGCGTGCGTTGAGGAATCAGTTTCTCATCCAAGGGTAAAGTGAAATGAAAGGTAGTCCCCCTATTCTCAATGGATTCCACCCAAATTTTTCCGCCGTGACCATCCACGATATTTTTGGTAATATAAAGGCCGAGGCCCGTTCCTTCGGTTTCGTATTTCAAAACATTGGAGGCGCGGAAAAACTTAATGAACATTTTCTGCAATTCTTCTTTGGGAATGCCAATGCCAGTATCTTGAACGCTCACTTCCAAATATGGCGGTTTTTTTTCCAATTTAATCGCCACTTCGCCGTTTTCCACATTGTAGCGAATGGCATTTTCAATCAAATTTTGAAAAACAATTTTAATTCTCAAAGGGTCAAATTTGAACGGTTCCAATCCATCCGGAGGCGGCTCAAGATAAATTTTAATATTGTGCTTTTCGGCCATCGACAAATAACCCTCAATCATTTTGGAAACTAAAGAAATTAAATCCGATTGAACAAAATCATAGCCGAATTTTCCGGACTCAATGTTGGCAGTATCCAATAAATCATTGGCTAATTTCAAAACTCTGTCGGTGGATATTAAGCCGTTATTCAAAGCTTCTTTTTGACTGTCAGTCACCGCTCCAAAATCGCCGTTTATCACTGATTCAAAGGTCCATTTAATGGTTGAAAGCGGGGTCCGCATTTGGTGAGCGGCCACCGTCAAAAATTCGGATTTCGCTGATAATATCTCCTCTCCGCGAGTCCGGTCTTTAATGATTTTAAAAAAGCCCATAATCTGGCCGGTTGAATCCAAAATCCGGACAGTGGTTACGGTCAGTTCTAGGCGCGGCTCAACAAGCGAAATGTCTGCTACCCGCGGGTGGACATCGTCATTAGTCCGCCAAGAAACATTCGGCGCCAAACTCGGAAACAAAACCTGGGCCAAAACTTGGGTCCGGCTTGATTTCACCCATTCCGGTGAAACAATCTTCCCTAAAACTTCTTCCGGCTTTAAACCAAACAATTCTTCAGCCGCTCGGTTAAAAGCTGTGATTTTGAAGTCGCTTTCATAAGCCACTATCGCGTCGGTGAAACTGGCGATGATGGCGCGAATTTGGTTACGTTCATTAAGTAAGTTAAAACGGGCCTTTGCCGAACGAAGGCTCACAAAAAAAATTACGGCCAAAACTAAAATGCTGATAATTAAGGAAAGCAGGCCCCAGGAATAAGACAAAAAGTAAAAATTAACAAAAATCAAAGCTAAAAGCGGCACTAAAATTATCCAAAAAGGCCGCATCTCCGGTAATCCTAAATAAAGCAAAAGTTTGTTTTTAGACATCTTAAAAAATATTATCTATGGTAATTATATCATTTTCACGTTTTAAAAACAAAACCGCCCCGCCAAAGGCGGGACGGAGCGGCATTAGCAAGCTTATTTACCAATCATCCTTTCCAATTCCGAACGATTAAAACCAGTTACTATCTGACCATCAATTTCAATGATTGGCACGCGCATCTGGCCGGATTTGGCAATCATTTCCCGTAATGCTGCCTCATCCTCTGCCACATTAACCTCGCTAAATTCCAGGTTCTTTTCCCGAAAAAAGTCTTTGGCCAGCTGGCAATAAGGACAGGTTGGGGTGGAATAAATTTTGATGGTCATAAAAAATAAAGCGAGATTTGCATTTCGCATTTACTTTAATAGCTTGTCAATTTCCGTTTGATAAACAGAGGCGGGTTGAGCGCCAATAATCATTGTGCCGCCATCAAACGGAATGATGTAATTCCCTTTCTGAACTTCAGAGGCCACAAGATTGGGGTCAATCTTAAGAGGCAGTTTTTTGGCAATCACTACAGTCGGCGTGCCGCTGATGCCAATATCCTGAGCAGATTGAGCATTTTTCAAAACCCGGCTCTGGTATTTATTAGAATCCAAACACGATGCAAAGGTTGCGGCATTTAATCCCAAGTCACTGGCATATTTTTTAATATTATCAACAGAAAGGGCGTCGCTCTGACCCGATTCCTGTTTAGCAAAAAGTGCGTCGTGCATTTCCCAATATTTGCCTTGTTCTCCCGCGCACCAAACTGCTTCAGAGGATTTTTGAGCATATTGATGGAATGACAAAGGGAAATCACGAAAAGTGATTTTCGCCTGGCCGGCCTTCACATATTTCTCTACGATGGTTGGCCGAGAAAGCTGCTCATAACGAGCGCAATAAGGACATTGGTAATCGCTGAATTCGAAAATCGTTAGAGGTGCCTTGGCATCGCCCAAGAACTTTTCATCAGAAAAAACATTCAGGTCTTTGGTCACGCCAGTGGTCGGCGTATTCGCCAAGCTGCCGGCTTTTGGAACGGTCTTTAAGCCATTGCTATAAATAATAGCAGCACCAATGATTAGTCCCGCGATTAAAATTGCCACTGGTAAGAAATAATCTTTTTTGTTCATCTTTTTATCTGTTTTTTATTCGACAATTGCCTTGTATTCTACTCCTCTTTAAAACAAAAGTCAACCCCTAATAAATTTTCCCCCACTCTTCATTTTGGACGACGCGGATAAAAGCTTGAGCGTCTTGACCATAACGAGAAGGGTCAATCGCCATTGCCTCTTGGGCCGCGAAAATGGCTTTTTCTTTATTGCGGAGCTTGGCATAAGCCACTGCCAGCTTCACCCAATAATCAGCGTTATTTGGCTGATATTTTAAGCTTTCCTCCAAATAAGAAACAAGTTGATTATAATCTAATGGCTGTTCGGTTGAGATGCTATTAATTTTTAATTGAATTAGAAGATTTAAAACGTTCTGGATTTTTCCTAAGCGTTTTGCCATTTCAGCGTCTTTGTTTATCATTGCCAAATTAAGACCGGGACTCTCCTTGTCCACAAAAGATTCCAAAAATTTAATCATTTGGGAATAATTTTCTGAAGAAAGCAGGGGCGCAATTGATAACAAAATATCCGATGGTCCTGAAACATAATCAGCGTCAATCGCCTCTTCCATCGCTAGAAAAGCCGTGTCAATGTTGGTGTTTCCAGCTAAACTAATCGCTGCCTTAAGCCAAATCGCCCGGCCGAAATCCGGCGTCTCTTTCAAAATATCATTATCAATTATTTCTGCTTCATCATAATCTTTTTTAAAAAAGAGGTCTTCGGCGTAAATAACATAGAGGTCCGTGCGTTTGGGCCATTTTTTGGCGATTTCTGAAAACCAATAATCTTCTTGGGAAACAAAGTGTTCTTGGTCGCTCTCGCTAAAACCAGAGCTGCCGCTCAATTGCAAGTAAATATTGGCGGCATAAACATAAAAATCAACCATCGCTTCTTTTTGGTATCCTTTTTTCATTTGTTCAACAACCTCGTCGCTATAATTCTTTAACGAGTCGCCATCAATAAAAGGTTTTTGAAAACGGTTATAAATCAGAATTCGCATCCAATAATCTGCCAGCATCTTTCGCGCTTCGGTGCTGATAAAAGAGTTTTCTTTAATGGCCTCGCGGTAATAGTTGAAAATTTGACTGATATTCTGCGGCGGTACCGTGGCTGCAGCATAAACCAAACGGCTAACCCGAAACAGTTTATAATTGCTGTAGTAAAAAGCCGGACCAACAATAGCAATGGCCAAAACAGCGGCGATAATCAGCCGCCAATAATTAAATTTTGGTTTTTTAACAACATCCTCGTCCTTTTTGGGAATAAAAGAAAAAACCATCAGCCCCGCCAGCAAAAAATAAAATATTAAAGAATTGGCTGGCGTGTCAAAAACAAAGAAATTGTGAACGAGATAGGCGACAAAAAGACCAATCATTGCCAGCCAGGCAATTTTTAAAACGGTGATTTCGGCTTTTTTAATTTGCCGGCCAATCAGCCAAAAAATCACCCCCAGAAGAAATAAATAACTGATTAGCCCCAAGGCGCCATTCATCACCAAAATATCAATGTATTTATTGTGGGCCCGGTCAAAACGCTCGGACATCAAACTAAAATTATTGGCGCTGTAGTTGTCGTCAAAAATCTTATAAAACATATCCTGACCAGCGCCGAAAATCGGCCTTTTTTGCCACCAATTCAAGCTCCATTGCCAAGCCAAGAGCCGGCCCCGCGTGCTGGAATCATTAAGAGAGACACTGGCTAGGCGGCCGATAATCGGAAAATCTTTAGCTACTGCGCTATCCCTGATAGCAGAACGAAAGGCTATAAATAAACCAAAAATAACCAGCCCAAAAATTAAAATGCCGGCCACTAAAATTTTCTTTTTTTTCGGCAAAACAAAAAGCGAAACAATCATCGCCGCTAAAATCCCCAAAAACAAGCCCACAAAAGAACCGCGCGTCTGCGCCCAGATAAAAATCAAAAAATCAACCAGAAGAATGAAAATCACAAACAAATTAATAAGGGGAGTGAGTTTTTTGTCGCGGCTTAAATTATTAAATAAAAACCACAAACCCAAAAAAAGATGCGCCAATAAGTACCCGGCGAAAAAAACAGGATTGCCCAAAGAACCGCTGGGCCGGCTGAGATCCTCGCCGGGAGAAGAAACAATAAAACCGGCTCTTTGGAAAAGGGGGAAAGTTGCGACTAATAAACTGACGACTAAAGTCAAAAAAATCAGCTTCCAAAAAATATCCGGCTTTTCTTTCAGGACGGAAAAAAGCGCGACGCTGAAAACATAAAAATATAGAATATTTATGAATCCTTCAGTCCGCTCGGCATTGCCCCAAAAACTGCGGTAAAAGTTCAAGCTGAAAATCGTGCTTAAAAAAACCACCAAAATAAAAAGGCTCAAAGCAATCAGCAACCAATTAAACCTGGGCCGATATTTCTTGAAATCAATTGCCATTAAAAAAATCCAAATTGCCAAAATCGCCAAAACCAAAATTTGAAAAGGAATGGTTTTAGAAAGAATGTAGGGCCTAAGAATATTATTGATTACCAAAAGCGGGATAAAAAGAATGGCTCCTAGCGCAGCAATAAAAGCTCGAAGCAAATACTTCTCCAATTTAAAAATATTAAGCATATAAGCTAATTATACGGCATTTGAAGCGTCTTGGGAACATACAGAAACAAAAAAGCCCTTGACGGACAAGGGCAAGGCACAACAAAAACTTTTCAGCTTAAGGAATTAAGGAGTGGACAAATCCTTATTGATTTCGTCAATAACAACTAAAGCGTCAACGCAGTGGCCGGCTTTCAAATAATTATTCGCCTCCAAAATCTGGCTGGCAATATCTTTCTGGCTGCTTTCGGCAATCTGGGCCGAATTAATATAATTGGTTAAATCAGAAACCTGCTTAGAAATATGAGCCGGGCAATTACTGATTTTGTCTTCTGCCTCCTTCATTACTGCAACAACTTCTGAATTGATTTGATCAACCGTCGCATTAATCTGTTTTAAAGAGTCGGAAAGCTGGGCGTTATTTTGAGAAAAATCATTTAAATTAGTTTTGATTTGAGAAGTTTCCTCCTGGATTTTTTTAGACAAAGCCACGACTTTTTCCGGATGAGAAACTTTTTTCAAATCAGAGGTGATGTCATTAAGATTTTGGCTGATATCTTGCGCCGCCGCCACCACTTTGCCATCTTTTGTCACCTTCTCTAAATCACCAATCATCTGATAGGCGAAAGCAATTTTTAAATCCAGGCGATATTGAGAGGGCATCAAAGTTATCAGCGCTTTCTGGCTAAAAGTTTTTACGGCATAAAGCGGGCTGTTGATGCCGGCGGTTTGAGCAGACACAAATAATCCCCCAAAAACCAAGCCCAATGAAGCAAGGCCAACGGTTAATTTTGAAGCCAAAGAAAAATAAAAACCCCGCCTGATTAAGGGGGCTGGGACAAACGAGGCTGCATAAGCCAATAAAGTAGTCCTAACAGAAGAAGCCCAACTCGGGTCGGGTTTAATGTTTTTCAGCGTTTTTATTTTGCTGATGGTCTCTTTTTTGTCCATAACCGAAAAAATGGAGATAGCTCCTCTAACACTATATATAACGATAAAACAGCCAAAATATTACGCTTTTTCAGCTATTCAGCTATTGGCTGAGCTGATTATTGACTAAACTTCTGGTTAATGGCCCAAAATAGCCGGTTTGAGGCAAACTATTTTTCGCCTGGTATTTTATGACTGCGGCTTTCGTGAGTCCAAAATAATTGCCGCTAATGAGGCCTTCGGGATAAATATCGCTAGCTTGACTTAAAAGAAATCTCTGTAAACAGCTCACTTCACTGTTGTTTTCTAAACCGAAGTAAAGGTCGTTATAAAATTTTCCGCAACTTAGATTTCCGGGATTGCTTGGTTTGCCCTGGAGGGTGGCAAGCTGCGAAAGTAAAGCCGCCAGTTGCGCTTTTAATTGTTTAATGCGGCTCATCAAAAAAATGCTCATTTTTTGCTCGGCAGCTTTTTCCGCTTGCGGTCTCTCGGCCTCAGTAATAGTTGAGGCCTGCCATTTAAAAACATAACTGCTAGAACCGGCTGCAGGATTTTCTATTATTATTGGCATGAGGAAAAGCGCGACATTGGTTGTATTAAAAGACGGGACAATAATTGTTCCGCTGTAGCCGGCGCTATCGCTCCAGAATTTCACTGTTTTGTTCCCGACCTGATCCGCAGTCACATAGGGCAGGGAAAATTTGATGTTGGCTGGAAAATTAAAGTCTAATTTCAAAACATCTTTGCCGCCAACGATTTTCAGCCAATTGCCGGCCCAACTCGTTAGATTATTGGAAACCGCTAAATTACTGCTGCCGGTATCAGGCAGATAATAACCGTAAGGAAAAATCCGCAAATTCGCTAGCTGGCTGTTTTTATAACAATATTTTACTCCGACATTGCAATCATTAAGCAAAACCGCCAAAGCCCAATTCTGGAAAACTTGGCTGAAATCCTCACTAAATCCGTTGTTTTTTAATGCTTCATTTATAGAGTCAATGCCCGATAATTTAGAATGCAAGGAATCCACCAAAATTTTCACTCCGTATTGGTCAGCCAGATACTGGGCGAAAAGGTCGGTGACTGCGTAATGATAGCGGTCGTTCTGCCAATCAAGTAAAGAAACCGAGGGGTTTTGCCAGAAGTCATTAACGCGCTGTTCTAAATTGCTGCCAGAATAGCTGGCGTCATAACCCAAGAGCGTAGAAATATATTCTGCCCTGGCTTCATTGAGCCAAACGTCGTCGGTGGCAGCGCCAGCCGCATCTTTCTGATTAAGAGTGATGAGGTGCATAAATTCGTGCGCCAGATAATAACCGATCTGGCTGGCAGATGCCGTAAGTATTTTTTCACTATTCAAATAAACCATCTCCCTCTGGTTGGAATTGGATTTTTTGGCCTGCTCGTATAAATCCACGGAGCGGACATAGCCGCTGATGTTGGCAGTCATAGAATGGATTAAAACCGTAATATGCTCGTCATTATCAATGCCGGGCTTGGCTTCGGAACCGAAAGTTTTGACCAAAACCGAATAATCCTCATCTTCAAAGCGATGAAACAAATAATAAAGGTTGCGGTTCGCCGTGTCTCTGTCGGCGTAAGTCAAGCTTGCCCACCAAGAAGCATCAACATAAAAATAAAGTTTTGAGGTGGTTAGAATCAGAGTGGCGTTTAGCTGGCTGCGATTGGATAAATCGTAACTCGGCTCAACAAAAAAACTATTCTGCTGACCGGTGTAATCGGCTTTGACTAATGGAGCCAGTAAAAGCAAACAAAAGGAAAAAATGATTATTTTAATAAAATGCTTCCGAGAGAACATAAGAAATACAAATTTAGTCATTAGAAAAGGCGCCTAATAAAAGTATAGCTATAAAAATAAAAATTGGCAAAATATCAATTTCAATTTAATATGCGATAGCATAGTAAACGTGAAATTGAAAAAAGTCTTATAACTATTTATATTAAGTGAAAGTAGTGTTTTAATTTTAAATCAACATCCGTCTCCTTCACAATTAAAAACCGTACATATGGCCTAACGTCAAACAACTCCACCAAAAAATCTATCTCGTCGCGACAATTATATGGGTGAAGAAAAACGCTTTTCTGAAGCGGATAGAACCCCAATTGCTTAAGCTTTAGCGATAGGGCATTGCGCGCCTGTTTTTTTCTTTCTGGAATATCAAAAATTACCAACCGCCAAAGATTGTCCCATTCTTTCGGTTTTTTAATTTTTATAACTCCTGGATTATATTGAAGAGCTTTCTTTTTTCCGTTATTATTTAATACCAAAAGCACATTGCCATCAGCATCCTCTTTGTAATCAATCAATTTGGTTTGATAAAGATTTTTTATGGCTTGATGCAGCGACCTCTCGTTTATCTTCTGCCATTCTTCGCCAATTTTTTTAATAATTTGAAAATACTTGTCGGGTCGATTAGTTAAACCGAGGACCAAACCTCCTTGAAGAAGAAGCAATACTTTTTGCATGGCCTTTCCCGTTCTAATATTTTTGTATTGTTTTAATTTCATTATTTTCTATTTATTACAACGTTACAGCTTACGTTACAGCTTATTATAATTATAAATCTTCGCTGTTAAATTTCAAGTTTAACGGCGATAGCATAATAGACGTGAAATTGGAGAATAACAACTAATAATAAAGGCCGAGGTGGAAAGGGGCTGGGAATAAAAATTGATGTTTGCGAATTTCACGTTTAAAAGCGATAGCATAGTAAACGTGAAATTGGGAAATTAAAAAGCTCCGAATTGCTTCGGAGCTTTTCGTATCTGTATTTATAGTCCTTGCAAGGCGTTGATTTTCGCTCTGGTCTTGGGACCGACATAGCCGTAGCCAGGATCGCCTGGTCCGGCAATTCCATATTTCACTTGGAATCTTTCAACGGCTTTCTGAGTAAGCGGGCCGAAATAACCGGTAATCAATCCTTCGGGATAAATAGAGGTGCCTTGAGCTTTTAAGAAAATCTGGAGTTGGCGGACATCTTCGCCAGTATCGCCGAATGCCAAACCATGAGTAAATTTATAACCGGCGCCAGGAGTGGGAGTTGGAGTAGGAGTCCCCTGTTGAGCTGTTAATTGCGCTTGCAAATAAGCTAATTGTTGAATCAAGGCATTAAGCAAATTCTGGTAATCAGCCTGGGTTGGATTGGGCGGAAGCGTAGGAATTGTCACTGGTCCAAGAGTTGGGGTTGGGGTCGGAGAAGCGCTGGGAGTCGGAGTGGGAGTTGGTGTGGGATAATAGCCGCCGCCACCGCCACCTCCGCCGCCGCCAGAAGTATAATTGTAGGTAACCACAGCTGTTGGCACGCTACTATCCGGAGCGTAGCAAGCAATGGCTTTTAAGGTGTGAGGGATGGTAACAGAAAAAGCGGTAGTATTATACAAAGTGCCGGTATTGGGACAAGCAGGATTAGTGCCATCTAATGTGTAGCGAATGGTGGTGTTGCCAGTGGCTGATAAAGTAACGCTCTGGGTGTGAGTGTAAGTGCCGCTACCGGGATTGGCCACAGGATTTTGCATCAGATAGCCGTAGGGACCGGTATAAAGGCCTGTATCAAGAGTGCCGGAAATTACACTGGCAAAAGCGAAAAACGGCAAAAGCATTGCCGATAATGAAAGAATGAAAATCTTTTTGCGCATAAAAATTTAAATTATTTTTTAATCTCGCGACTTGGCCTAAAGATATTAAATAATAATAGGCTTATCCTGCGGCAGGATGGACAAAGCCATCCTGCCGCCCTCATAAACCCATTATCTTTCAAAACTTAGGGCAAACTCTGAATGCTATACTGCGTTGAATACCCGCCAGCAGTGCTGGTAGTCGGAACTTTGGTCTCAATATGAATGTCAATCTGAATGCCGTCCATATTCGGATTCAAATCCGTGGCCGGATTAACGACCATCGCAGTTCCATAGAGATTGGCTGCAGTAATAGTTCTTTTAGTCGTGGGATCACCTGAACCTACTACGGCTTCATCGCTGTAGTAACGGATGTAGGTCGCCGCAGGAATTGAGGCGCCACCCACACCAGTCCAGTTATCAAATTTCATAGACACATTCAATTGAGTAGTCGGAACAGTGATATGCATTGTCCATGCCCAACCGCCGGTTCCAGCGCCGTTTTCATTAGGCCAATATCCATCGTTGAGAGCGTAATATTTATTTGGGGTGGTTGTGGCCCACATTCCCAAGGCGCCAACCGGCTGAGGAATTGCACTAAAGTTAGCGCTGGTGTAATCAGCAGCCAACAAATCGCCATGGAGATCTTGAACTGGATTAATACCGCCACTAATCACTTTAATGTAGTAATCAGCGCCGTAAGTTAAGTTGGCGTTTGGAATCAAGTTGGCTATTGTCTTATCGGCGCCAGTTAGTATTCCTATTCCAAAAAGGGTCACTTGGGTATCGGGCGTACCAACTTCCCAAAGCTGAACGTTGTTAGTTGTCAAAGACTCCCACTCCATCAAAGTGTCAAAGGTAACGGCAATGATGTTACCAAACGAACCGATATTAATGCCAACCTCTTGTCCAGCACCCGGCTCAAACGATTCTACTGTCGGCGGAGTAGCGACATAAGCCGACGTGGTGAAATCATGGTCGTCTTTATTAACCGGGTAATCAGCAGCTATTGGAATGCCAACTGCGCTTTTGACACTAGAAACTGAGATATAGTAATGTCCGCTATAATACATTGACCAAGGATCAATTATAAATGTGTTCGCAGGTGCACCTGGGGCTGTATCCTGAGTGATGAAGGTCCCGGTTAGTGGAATATCAGTATCATAATCACGAATTTGGATAGTGGTTGAGTTGATTGTAGCCAAATCCATAGCTTCGCTGAAGGTAATAGCGATAGTATCCCATGGATCAATCTCATCTCCATCATCTGGATCTTGAGCAATAACAGTCGGAGCAGTGCCTAAGGTAATAAAGTCAAAAGTATAAGTTGCGTTTCCAGCAACATCTGTCGCTCTGATATAAACGGTCTTCAAACCAGTGCCACCTACGCAACCTTCGCCCGTGGTCAAGTCAAAGGCGGCAGTGTCAGGGCCAACATAAGGAACTTCAGCGCTCCAGGTAGCAGCATCACAGCTGAATGCCACTGTATCAGCTCCGATTGCAGTAAAGGTGAGTGTAGCGGCCGGATCGCCGGTATAAAGCGCGTCAGAATTAATGGTAAGAGAAACCGGAGCCGGGCCCGTCACATCAACATCAGCGGCAGCGCTATCAGGAGAAGCTCCTGAAGTAAGGCCGGCCTTGTCAGTGGCAGTAATGGCATAAGTATAACTGCCATCATTGTATACTGCGTCTTCAAATTCTTTAGCGGTTAAACCAGAAGCAATAACTGCTGCGGCTCCGCCGTCAACTGCGCTATAGAGGGTGTAAGTCGCCACGCCAGAACCAGTTTCCACTGGATCGTCCCAAGAAACCGCTATCCGGCCGTGATAAGTGGCGTCAGCAACGGCTGTAACTGTAACACCTGAAGCATCAGGCGCAGCAGTATCAAGAATTACTTCATCTGAAGCAGTTGCCGAATTGCCCGCGGCGTCAAGCATTTTTACATAAACTGTCTTGGCGCCATCAGCATCAGTGCAACCAGCGCCACCTTCTGTCCGCAAATCAAATGCCCTACTCGTATCATAATCTTCAGCAACGGTCCAGTTGTCGCCGTCACAGCTAAACTGCATTTGAGTTGCGCCGTTAGCGGCAACTGTGATAGTAGTGGCTGCGGCAGTGGTGTATTGTTTGCCGCCATCAATCGTTATGAACAAGTCCGTTGGCACGGTGGTATCAACTAAAATTCCAGTAGAATTGTACTGAGTACCGGCATTACCAACATAGTCAACAGCAGTGACGCAGGCGTAATAAGTGGCGCCAGTCGGCAATATCGCATAAGGGAGATACAACGTGTCCATATTCGCTTCAAAGAATACACCTCCGGAACAATCATCATCATTAGCAGCAATTTTTACATTGTAAAAACGTAAACCAGAACCACCTGCATTATCAGTAGCTGCGTTCCAGCTCCATTCAACAGAGCCGTCAGTGTCAGGAGTACCTGAACCATTAACAGTAAGCGCAGTTGCAGGCGCATCCTTATCAACTGTAACGCGTATGCCTTGCGTTGTTTGATTAACTCCATCGCTGGCAGTAACAGTAATTGTTTTTTCGCCAGTTGTTGCGCCAGCTGCAATGGTTGTAGTAGTAATATAACTTCCGCTAGTGGGAGGGTCCTCGGTAAATGGCGTAACGCCACCGCCTCCTATCAAAGCCGAAACATCGGCGCCAACAGTCAAGCCAGTTTCGCCGCAATCCATTCTGAAGATTATGTCCTGACCAAGAGCGGCATAAACCATTCCGCTTCTCTCATAAGTTCCTGCTTGGCCTTGAGCAGTCAGAGTGCAACTCGGAGTATGGTTATAAAGATTAACGGTCTGAGTTATAGCTGTGGTGTTGCTGGTTACAAAAGCATTCACTGTTTCCGATGCATCCGGTGAATAAACTGCTTCAAATATCGGAGGAACTGATGGGTCAGTCACTCTTATCTGAATATAAGTACCGCTCGCAATACCAGCGAAATCATAGTAGCCGTTTGCGCCGTTGCCGTTAGAATTATCGCCGGTTCTGGTGCAGTCCGTTGTGGGAGTATTAACGCAGGTAGTTGCTAAAGCTGTGCAAGCAGCCGGGTCAGGGCTTCCATCGCAGCTGTAAATTTCAACTGTGGCATAAGTTATCGGGTTCCCTCCACCGTCTTGAACAGTCACTTCAATGCCTGAAGCCATATCCCAGTTCCACGCCACATCCAACGCACCAAAATCGGTCTTCACATTAGTGATATAACCAGCTTTGGAGGCCTGGGCATCATAAGTGCCGGCAGGTCCATACATTCTATAATTGCCAGCAGGAGACGCTTGCTCGCCAGCAGCGCCATAAGAATAAGCTCTGGCAACTTCATTTGCCGGCCAAGCGAGGGTATCGGTATACATACCAACCAATGCCAGCGGTATTCCCAAAGTTGAATCATACTCTTCTCTAACTCTGCCAGAAAGTTTACCGCCTAAATCAACAGTGATATAAGAACCTGCTGTACCGCTAGTAGTAAATGGATCCCAAGCATAATAATCAACTCCAGTGTCAGTGTCTAATGTTTCCAGATAATAATCACCAGCTCCGCCTTGCTCTTCAAAGAAAATTTCATAAGCTGCACCAGCTCCAGCTGCAGAAACAGTGGAATATTTATTGGCGCAACTGGTATTTAAGGTTCTATAAGTTTCACAAACAGCATTAATCGTATCAAGGTTAAGATGGGTAGCACCATTAGCAGCAGAAACATCGATAGTTCTATCGGCTGTGTCATCCTTTGTTACAGTCAATAGCGTTGTTCCAATGCCGCCACCTGTATCTGTAAAAGCTGCGGCAGTTGAGATGCTACCGTCAATATAGGCAACATAATTAGTAGGTCCTACGCCAACCGTATCTGACCAATAGGTATAAGTGCCAGTATCAATTGCTACTGAGTTCACGTCTGTGTTGGTGACACCCGTGGCAGGCACCTGACCATCAACTGTTTGGTCAAAGTCGGCGTCAGGCGCAGCCACCTGGTCTGTTAATGCCAGAGCTGTTGTGCGGCAAGTGGAATAAACGCCATCGCCAACTTTTACATAATAACTACCACCAGCTGCTTCAAAATATCGGTCATAAGCAGCGCCAGGAGCAGCATCAAGGCTATTTAAAGCTCCGCCAGTAGCACAGTCAGCATTGCCATAAACGCCAATTGACGTTGCCGCTAAGGCAACATCGCCGGAAACTTTGGCAACATTGAAAGTCTCATCTGCAAGCGGGGCGACAGCTCCTACATCAGAATCTCTTAAGAGAACCTGTGTCGCTGCTGGTTCTTGAACTTCAAATTCAAAAGTTCCTACTGCTGCAGCAAGTTTGGTAGCGTCAATATAAATTGCGTAGACGCCTGAAACAGCATCTGGAATACCGGTAGCATAATAAGTGCCGGGTGCATTGCTGTCGTCAATGTAAATGACATCAGTCCCCACCGGCGTATCACCAGTAATTTTTTCCGTTAAATCATAATCAGTGTCAGAGCCAGAAGTAATGGCTGCAGCTGCAGCTGTCGGGAAAATGTCATCAAATATATAGCTCGCATAATTATTTTGGTCAATTATTTTAAGGTCCAGAGTGTTAGCGCCAATGTTGGCGTCATTATCCTGAATAATAAACAAATAATAACTGTCAGCTCCGTCAGTCACAACAGAAGTGGAATTGAGGCGGTTAGTAACGGCAGCGGGAACGGCATAAGTGTCATAAACTTCAATTGCCTCACTCCCTGCGCCAGCTGCTCGGAAACTAGCATCAGCGGCGCCGCTGATTCTGCTAGCGCCCATTACTTCATCACCGCTTAAATCAACGAAAGTATTGGCAACATAAGTGCCGCTCAAATCCTTAGTGTCCAAAAGTTCTGTCCAGGAAGCCGGATTAGTTCCGGTATAAAAGACGATGGAATCTTCAGTAGCAGCAGCAGCGGCATCAGCAACATATACTTTATAATCCTTGTCAGTAGCACAATGGTTAACTTCTTTGGTGTAGTAATCCCAGCCTCCGGCATTATCAATGTCCACGGCTACTGAAGCAATATCAGATGCTCCGCCGTCATCTGTACCATAGACCAGGCCTTCTACTTTATTTGTAACATCAAGTATATCTGATTGACCTCCGCCACCAGCAAAAACAGCTATTGTTTCATAAGTTTCGGCAGCGCAACCTCCACCTGCATCCGGGTCAAAATTAGCCTGACCCCAGAAATAATAATTTGTGTCACCGCCGGTTGCTTCATAATATTGGGTGAAATCATCATTGGCTCCAACACCGGCTACGGGCTGAACTGGTTCACTGCTGACTATGGTAGAAGCCGCAGCATCGCTATAAACCTGAACATCATCAGCTCCGCCAGCCGCTGTCTGAAAATCAGCGTGGGTATCACCAATAACTCTACCAGCATCAACTTGCTTATCAGTTGTTAAATTCTTTCCAGTCTTTAATAACTCGGTGCTCAAAGCTCCGGTAGCTACAAAGAAAACATTGGAAGTAGCATCAACATAATCAGCTTCTCCGTTAGTAGAAGCAAAAAGATAATAAAGGTTTGCAGCAACATTAGTAAAGGCCTCGCAAACATCAGCGTCGCTAGCATCGCTCTCACCAGCATCTTTATCAACGGCTGCTACGTCTATACCGGCAGCAACCGTGCCATTGACCATAATGTTTAGGTCAACTGTTGCTGTTTGGTCTGCTCCAAAATCACCGGTTAGTACTTTCATTCCGCAGGTTTTATATGTTCCGTCTTTATCTGCCTGAATATAAACGTCTTCAGTTAGGTCTTCAAAATAAACTTCGTAATCAGCGCCTGCCACACCAACTGGTTGGACCAAAACAGCATCAGTGTCCCTTTGATTGGCGCTGCAGGCATTACCGGCCCAAATTTCAATATTATCAGCTGTGCCAGCATTTTCTAATTGGTCATGGGCTTCGCCGGTAATTTTTCTGACATCTATGGCTGCCGAAGCTGTTAAATCAACTCCTGCTTTGCTGAAAACTGTGGAGCTGGCCTTTTTAAAGTAAACTGTTTCACTATTGGAACAATCCGGCATATAAATATCGTAAAGATAGGTATTGTGCAAGGCCAGTGTCTTAAATATTGCTGCATCATTCGGTGCACCAGCATCATTAACATTACAAGTATCAATGGTCTGGATGCTATTGATGTCGCTTGGCACGCCAACGCCAGCATCGTTTAAGTCAACTGAAATGTCGTAGGCACCAGCCCCCGCTGGAGCAGTATCATTAAAAAGCGTTTCATCAATGCCTAACCAATGAGAGATTCCATTGCTGGTTGTCGCAATCTGGACATGAATATCATTGGTTATTTTGCCAATATCATAATAAACAATGAAATCATCATTGCCGGCGCCGCCATCAGGATCCCCGGCATTTATTTCAAATCCCATTCCAGCAGAAGTGTCATCGCTTACATCTTCGGTAGCGGCATCATCATAAATCGTAAAGACAGCGTTATTTAAAGCAGCGACAGCTAGCATATCGCCGGTAACCTTGGTGTCCGGGTTATAAGCTACTACTATTCCGTAATTATCACCGGCATAACCAACATTAATTACATATCCTGTTCTTTTGGTGGTGTCATTAGTGCAATCATCGCTGTCGCTATCAAATAAGGCAGTAATGGTAGCGGGCGGAGTAGTAGCGCCTCCCGTGTCTGCGGCCTGCTGGAAGGCATAGTATTGGGAATATTGATTGGTTGCCGCATTAATTTGTTTGGTTACATTATTATACTGAGTTCCCCCAACCGCAGTACAAATTGCTATCCGATAGTCGTCTAAATCAATATGGGCAGAGCTTATGCCATTAGAAATTTTACCCAAAGAAGCATTTCTGATCTGGTCAGCAGCAAAATCCCCAACATTGTAAATGTCAATTATATTATTAGAATTATTGCAGAAATAGACATAAAGGTTGGCCCCGATAACGCCCTCAGCCACCGTAATTGAGTAATCTGTGTCAGTATTGGCATAAGTTGCATCTAAGACAATAGTGGCCCATAATGCACTGCCATAAGCAACGCCGGCGTCTCCCACACCTACAATACCGTCACAAGGCGTAGCTTGAACAGCACTATAAGCATAGACATTAACCCCGTCTTCAAAGGTGTTTGGTAAGTTCCCTCTAACGATGGAGTCGGCTGCCTGGGCGTTGGAAACGCCGAAAACAAACATAGCAGCCAATGCGACAACGCCGATACCGATAAACGAAAATATTTTTTTGTTGTTCATAGTTTTTTATTTTTTGAATTACATTAAATTAAATTTATTAAATTATCTGATTTCTGTTTTTCCCAAGTTTATTTTTATTTTTTGACGACCTTTTTAAAATAAACGGGAAGCGATTCGGATAATTTAAACTGATTCTTTATTTTCCGCCGGTTGGCGGATTTGCCAAAAATCCCCTCTTTTTTAAGAGACGACTTTTAAATTTCTTAAGAGAAAATTTTTGGCGACAAATTCGCTTTTTATGTGTTTTTATAACTGGTGTTCGGCCAACACCGTTTTTTTGTTATACACCTATATTATAGCAGAAAATATGTCAATTACTACAAGTCGGGGTTGTGGATATCCAACACCTTAGTTGGACGGGCCGCTTTTGCGGCAAAATACAGTAAAAACACGAATTTATGCGGATATTAAATGACACGGATTAAATTCTATATCAATTTCTTTTGGGGGTTCTGTTTTTGAATAAATTCCGATATCTTTTCTACGAATTCTCGCGCGCTTTCTAAGGCATTCTGCGTTTCCGTTTCGGTTACCAAAAGGTCAGGCTCGTCATAGTTAAATTGATTGCGTTTTTTACGCATCCTATCAAATTTTCTAACTAAATCGGCAAATTCATGGCCCAAAACATCCTCACAAAACAAAACTACGGTTTTGTGCTGCTCGCCGTCGCAGGAACGATAACCGCGCGAAAACATTAGTCCTCTTCCAGCCCTTAACATCGCCTGATAGGCCAACGCGTAAGCAACTTCGCTGTCAATTTGCAAATTGGCGCTCGCCGCTTCCAAATCTTTTTTGGCGCGGTTCAAATGCTTAACAACTTGATCAAAGCCAACCTTCTCCGACTTAATTCAACCCCTTTTGTTGATAATCCTTTAAAAAATCGTTCATAATAATTTAATTGTTTGCCTGCTTAAAACATTTTTTACAAATGAGTTTTTTTCTTCTATTTTCTTATGAAATTCTTCTTCAGTCAATAATGTATAATTAATTTCGCGGTCAATCTGCTTCTCTAATTGAGAAATAACATCTATAAGTTTATCGTCATTAACTTTGCCGACAACAAACATATCTATATCGCTTAGCACGCCCTCTGTGTTTTGAGCATAAGAACCATAAATAAAAGCGCTGCTAACGCCTTTTACTTTGCTTAACGCCCTTTTGAGCATTGCCTCAATGCCAACGGTTTTGGAAAAAATACTTCTCAATTCTGCGTAAAGGGGGTGGTTTTTATTTAACGCAAAAAAACGGCTCCTCGCCTGAAAATGGCTTTTTAAAAATCCTTCATTTTCTAATTTATTAATGTCGCGCTGGAAAACACCTGGCTCTTTGCCAAGAATGCGCGCCAATTCACGCAAATAGTATGATTTGTGGGGATTATTAAAAAAAGTTTTAAGAATTAATATTTGATTTTTAGTAAATTGAAGTGGCATATTTGTTTGTATGCTGTCTGCATACAATTGTATGCTGTGTGCATACGGTTGTCAACCCCTTATCAATTTCACGTTTAGCGGCGATAGCATAGTAAACATGAAATTGGGGAATAAAACAAAACCGCGGCCGCCTCTGGCGGCCGCGGGCATATCAACAAACGTCTTTATCTTTGCTGTAAAAGTTGAATTAATTGCTGCAATAATTGAATAAGCTGCATCTGCAAAGTTGCGATTTGGGCTTTGATGGCATCAGCGCCAGTTAAGACGGTGCCGCTAATTGCGCCGGGAGTTGGAGTCGGGGTGGCAATCGGAGTTGGAGTTGGGGTCGGAGTGGCCGAAACTGCCACTACATTTATTGGAATGCCAAGGCCCGGGGTTTCAACATTCCCCACCCAATCAGTGGCTCGGGCTTTAATGGTGAAAGAGCCCACTGACGGATTTTGCCAAATAAATTGCCAGATTAAATTCCCTTCTTCATTGGAAACCGGGTCGGCAAAATTCCAAGCTTGGCCATTGTCCAAGCTTACTTCTACCTGCTTTACAGAGGAGCCGCCGCTATCTTTAGAAATGCCGCGAATAGTCAAAGCTCCTTGACCAACTGCAATAGAAGCGTTGTAAACCGGATAATTGATGGTGGTGGTGGGCGGGATAGAATCAACATTGTTCCCAGCGGGGGCGACGCAAGTGGTTGAATTAGAAATATCGGACCAATTATCCGAACCGTCCTGCGCTTCCATCACAAAGGTAAATTGCGTGCCGATATTAAAACCGGTAGCTAACTCGTGTTTGGCAATGCCAGCAGTACCCGCTGCCCAGCTTTGCGCGTAAGTCAAAGCGGAGCCAAGCTCTATGGTGTTGCCCTGGCTATATTTAACCAGATAGGCTGACTCGCCTTCCGAAGCAGAAACTCCGACTGGCGGCGTCCATTGCAACCAAATGGAACCGGCGTTAATGTCTCTGGTGCAAATTAAATCGCTGATTGCCGACGGCGCCACAGCTCTGGCGTTATTGAAAAATAAAGCCGAGCCGAACAAAACTAAAATAAACGAAAGATAAAATAACTTTTTATTCATAATTTATTAATTTGATTCATTCTCGACTAATACATTATAACAACAATTAATTCAAAATTCAAACGAAAAGCTAATTTTCGTTTTCCAACCGAAGCTTCAGCAGAAAAATAATATCTTTTTTAAGATTAGCCTTTGCCCAAGCTTTTTGCTTCGCGCCTAACAATTCGCCCGCACCGGCCAAAACATTGCGTTCGTTTAAATTTGCCTCCAAAGAAACGATGCATTTTCCCAAAAATTCCTTAAAAGCCATTTTTGTCCTGTTCTCAACAATTGTTTTATTAATTGGCCAATTACTTTTAAGAAAGAACCAAATATCAAAAACGTCGCGGCTAGTTTTTCCTATTCTTTCAAACATCGCGACTAATTTGTTCGCAAACATATCTTCTTGAACCATTACTTTCATCGCTATACCCAAGTATGATTTTATTTCGTATTTAGAACCAAAGTTTCGGAGATTAATATCGACATTAACATTTTGCGCCCCGATATCTTTATCAGCATAAAAGAGCGTAAATAAAAGATTATTCCGTCCTTTTTCTGCTTCTTTAACATTGCCGTAATTTTCCAATATCTTTTTTATTTTTTCAAAAACAAAGCCTCCTTTGTTGACGTCGAGTAAATCAAAATCCAAATCTACGGAAAAACGGCTTAGATTATAGAACAAATAAGCGGCAGTCCCACCCTTAAACCCCAAGGTTGGACCGAGCGCGCTGTCGACATAAACATCCTTTAAAATCCTAAGGAGAATATTTTTGTGTTTATCAATATTTAACATAAATTTTTTAGTTTAACCCTCTTCCCGCGGCTTCTTGATATTTCTTAACTTTTTGCTCCATCCGTTTGTTGCCTCCGTAAATTAGCAAAATTTCATAAACTTTATCCCAATTCAACGGCGACAAATTATCAAAATGATAATCCTTGTTCAAATAAACTACGTCCAGGAAGGCACGTTCCGGCGAAGCAATGCTGTAGTTTTCTTTCATTTCCACGCCCAAAGAATTGGTTAGAATTTCATCTTTAATTTTTCTAAAAGAATATGTTTTACCATCAACAACAATTTCACGCGTTTGATATGAAGCCACAAAAACCTGGTCATAAAACTGAAAGATGACTCCGGCCTTAGCGAGCACAGTTTCAAAGCTTATATATGCCGGGGTATAAATTTTTGTCGCCAGTTCAAATTTGTCATAATTTTTGTCTTTAGAATAAAGACCGCGGCGAAGCGGATAAAGACCACCTGTTTTTATATAATATTTGATCCGAATTCGAGCGGCGTTTGTGCCCGAATCGCCCCACAACAAAGCAATGTCTTTGGATGAAAAGACGGTTTTGTTAGAACGCAAAATTGTTGAAATGTAATCGCCTTTTTTCATATGTGTGAGCTAGAAGTGAGTTTAATCCTCACTTCCAGCTTATATTATAAAAATTTGAAAGTCAACTGACAATATTATATTACAATATCCGTATCAATCTGCAACATCCGCATTAATCCATGAAACCAAAAAGGCCCCTTCTGGGGCCTTTTTGGTTTTCTATCCTGCTCAACCTTCCTCAAGAAAAGGCAGCAGGCCAAATTCGGAAAGTTTACGGCAAGGTGATGATGTTGGCAGTCGCTGGAATGGAATATGTAGTTCCACCGTAACCAACGTAACCAACCGTCGCACCAGCCGCGCCGCCAAGAACAGTCGCATCTCCAACGGTATTAAGAGTCCATTGCATCTGCGTGCCACTTGGATAGTTAGTGGTGTTTGTAGTGTTCATCTCTAAGACAAATTGCTTAGGCGTTCCTTGCGGAATCGTAAGCAAAGGAGTAACACCGCCAAGAGTGAAGTTAACGGTGCCATCCGCAACAACAACAGTCACAACACAAGTCCCTGTGCCATTTATGCAGAGTGGATTGCTATCGCCATCGAAGAGCTTGAAGTCGGCAGCAGCCGCTGCAGCCGGCAAACCGGTCTTAGAAGTGAGTTTAAGGACCGTAATGTTCGCATCAAAGGTGTCGCTGCTCACATTGGTAAGATCCCAAACAGCATAGGTCTGGGAGCTACCGCGGCTAACAGAACCTGAAGGCGAAGTGGAAGCTTTCTTCATTTCAACCAAGGTTTGGCTGAAAGAGAATGTTCCGCCAGCATAAGGCGTGGGACCGAAGGCGAAATTCCAACCAGCCCCAGGCAGGTCACTGTCGTAATCGTACGGCACAGCGCTGTCCATACCTTCAAAGGTTAAGTTGGCAGCAGCATTGGCAATGGTGAAGTGGAAGTCAGCAACAGCGGCAAGACCAATATTAGCATTGGCTTTCACCAAAATTGTCTTATAAACACCCTTTGTGAAGACAATGTCAGAAATCAAATCAGTGGCAGAAGTAATGGTGAAGACGCCAGCAGCTTCGGCAACCGGATTGGACAAGACAGTCACGCCATCATCAGCGTACAAAGTAACGCTGGAGATGTCGTTGGCAGTATAACCAGTACCAACAGGAGTTAAGATCAACTTGATTAACTTAAGATCTTCCCTTTGGGCATAGACCTTCAAGGCACCAACAATAACATTGTTAATCGGCGCCAAGACACCCTGGCTGTAAGGAGTTTTTACGCTATCAGACGCAAGAGTGGCTTTACCGCTGGCACTAATAGTGACGGCAGTGGTGCCGTAATCAGTGCCGCTAGTGATAGTTTCTCCAGAAGACAAACCATAGCCGAGAGAATAACTCCAGGTAGTTGTAAGCTGGTCATTAGCAACACCAGTCATAGTGTTAGTAACGGCTTTGACCAAGAGTTCTTTGGTAGTATTGGCTGGAATGGTGAAGTTCAAAGAGAAGCTATCCTCGTTGTTGAAGGCGCTGATGGGCTTTAGGTCGGAAATCAAAGAATCGCCATCGTAGACACCGACAGCCGACAAGAAGTTAGTCGCATCCAAGTTCTGAGTGCCATCAAAGAAGTTGAAACGAATCTCATTCAAGATGATGTCCTCGCCATTGGCGCGAACACTGAAGGCAGCAATGGTCTTCTTATTGGTCGTGGTAATCAACAAGGCATTAGCGCCTTGAGGATGATTGGCAGACATTGAAACAGTCAATGTGCCGATGCCAATAAGAATGCCGGCGCCACGGATACTATTGCCGGTGCTAACGATATTGGTGCCGGAAGTTGCGCCGCGGGCAACAACGCCGCCAGTGGCAATTTGCAGCCAAATGGTGCGTCCACCAGCAAGGGTGGCGCCACTGGCAATATCAGCCACTGCTTCCAAATTAACTGAAGCTCCCTTAGTCAAACTAATAGGAGTGGTTAAATTGAAAGTGGCTTTCTTGTTGCTTAAGGTCAGGGGACCGGCAACGATGGAACCGTCAGAAACCTTGCGGATTCGGATATTGGAAATATCAGAATCAGCAATGGTTGAATTGGCATGGCTGGAAAGAACAATCTGGCTTACCAAAATGTCCTCATTGGAGCCGGCAGCCACATTGAATCTTTCAACAACAATGTCTTTTTCGCCGATTTTCACATTGGTCTTAGGAAGTGAACCAAACGAGGAAACGGAAACTGCACCTAATTGGCCAGCAGGAACAATCATAAAGCTGTTGCCAACCACCGGGTAAGTGCCAGAGAATGTGGCGCCAGTGATGGCAGTAGCTGCTTCAAGGCCGTAACGGATAGTCGCCATTACCTGAGATGTGGCATTAGTAGCAATATTGGCGGCAAGTGAAACTGTTCGAGAGCTGTTGGCAGAAATTGCCAAGGCCGGAACAATCACAAAATTCACCTGATTGCCAGCTTGTATTCTATCAGTACCCAATTGAATGCCATTCTCATCAAAGAGTTTGAGAGCAGTGATGTCAGCAACTCCAGTCGCGGCCACAGTGCCGTATGACTTAAAGACTATGCCAGTCACGTTCACAGCAGTAGAACCAGCGGTGAAGGTGAATTTGGCAACGGCATTGTTGGCTGAACCTTGCTGAACATTAGCAGCAGGCGGATTATCAGACGCCAAAGTAACAGTCAAAGGACCGGCAACCGGAGTAGCGGTTGGAGTGGCGGTCGGAGTTGGGGTAGCGGTTGGAGTCACACAGAACAAAGTGTTTAATTTCGCTCGAGTGATTGGACCAACCTGACCAACTGCTTCGATGCCGTACTTGGTCTGGAAAGCTTTGACGGCTTTTTCAGTCAAAGAACCAAAATAGCCGGTAACTAAACCTTCCGGATAAATTAAAGCATCACCTTTCAAGGCGGTCTGAAGAGCAGTAACTTCGCTGCCAGTTGAACCAAATTTAAGTTGCAACGTGAAGCAGGCAGAAGTCGTGCTCGGAGTTTGCAACTGAGCTTGCAAAGTAGCAATCTGTTGCAACAATACGTTGATTTGGGCTTGTAAGTCTTCGGTTGTGGTAGCACCCGTCATCATAGGAGCTGCCCAAACCAAAGTAGTAATCGCCAAACCTAACGCAATAATTTTATTTTTCATAGGTATAAATTAAAAGGACCTTTTAATTTTCGATTAGAAGGAATTCCGAAGAATTACTTAAAATCGATTTTGTGAACCAAGAGATTTTTCCAATCGACCTTTGGGCCGCCCAAGGCGTCCCCTTGGAGAAAAACAATTGGCTATTATTTAAGTAGGGATTAACCCTACGCCGAATCCCCATATATTCAATGAATGCCTATATGGAAATTGGGTGTGGGGTTAACTTAATCAAAATCAAGTTCTTGATTGTGAACAAAAAAGCCCAAAAACAAGGTTTTACGTGAATTTTTCATTAAATGATGACTTACATTAAATATAACGAAAAAATGGCTGAAATGTTGCATTAAAAGCGCAAAACTAAAAGCGTAAAGCGTAAAACAACAGCTTAAAATTCAAAATCTTTTCTTGCCCTTAAGGGTTAAGATGCTCGAGCCCAGAATATTAGCTAATTCAGCAGTTTCTTGTAATAATTTATTCACTTGATTTTTATCTGCTTTATCAGAATCTCTTAATAACCCCAGCCAGAATTTGCTTTCATTAGCAGATTTTAATGCATAACTAAAGAAATTGGTGAAATCCCTTTTCGTGCTGCCTGCTTGGGCTTCAATAATATTTGCACCGATGCTAGTGGCGCTCCTTAAAAGCTGCTTAACAATTACTTGCGCGCTAAAATCCTTTTTATCTAAATCGTTGATAAATTTAATCACATCGAGAGCATATAGATAGGCCCGCTGTTTCAAATTTATTTTAGGTTTTGTGTTGTTGCTTTGCATTTTTCGTTTTTCATTTTGAGCTTTAAATTATCTTCCATCCGCTGGTGAACATTATCATCGCTACTATTATAAGGGCCAAGGCCAATTGGGGCAGAAATTGCCGCCAATTGAAGAGCCGGCGGAAAAACAAAAACACGAATTCCCGCCAAAGATAGAGCAATATCAGCCAGATGCCGGCCAAGCTTAAGAAATTAATGGGCAGAAAATTAAAAAGCCAGGCCAATTCCAAAAAAATCACGGCAGGAATAACGCTCCATAAAAAATTATTGGAATTGTCTTCGGCCTTTTTTAAATTTAGAATGACTCGACGGTCGGATTCTAAAATTATAAACGTTCCGAAAAGCAGCAAAACCTCTTTCCAGAAAAAATCAGCGAAAAGATTGGAGCGGAAAAAAAGAAAGCCGACCAAACCGGCGCCGAAGAGGGGGAAAATTTGAAAAAAAACCGGAAAACGCTCGGGCTGGGAATGGCAATAAAGAATCAAATAAAAAAACCCCGCGAGCAGAACAATATGGAGCTGCCAGCCCCACCAGCTGAAATCATACAATCGGTGAAGGACTAAATTTAAAATTAAAAAAAGGGCGGGCGCCATTAAAACCGATATTTTTTTGAAATCAGCGGAGGCAGAACGCCGCCAAATAAAAAAAGCAAAAACAATTAAGATAAAACACCAGAAACCGGAAAGTTTGGTCAGGAAAATGATTTCGGATAAAAGGAAAAAAATTAAAGAAGATAATAACATAGCTAAAAACTAAAAGCGCAAAGCGTAAAACAACAGCTTAAAACTCAAAATTATTTTTCGCTTTGCACTTTGACTTTTGTCTTTGAGCTTTTTTTACTAACCACCATCTCATCAGCTTTGGCAGCCAAAACCACCGTGTCCCCTGATTTTACTTCTCCAGCTATCACTTTTTGCGCCAACGGGTCAAGAATGGCGCGCTGAATAACGCGCTTTAATTCGCGGGCTCCGTATTCCGGGCTGTAGCCGTTTTTCACTAAATATTCGCGGCCGGAATCATCCAATTCAATTTTGATGTTTTTCTCAGCCAGCCGTCCCCCAACCAACTTCATCTGCAAATCAACGATTCGGCTGATGTCTTCTTTGGTCAAAGTGTCAAAAATGATAATTTCATCAATCCGATTCAAAAACTCCGGCTTGAAATTCTCCTTAAGCGCTTCGCGCAATTTGTCTTTCGTGGTTTCGGCTTCAGCTTTCTTTTTCTCTTCTCCTTCATAGATTTGGAAGCCGAGTTCGGACATTTCTTTGACATACTGACCGCCGACGTTGGAAGTCATAATCAAAATGGTGTTTTTGAAATTGACAATCCGGCCTTTGGCATCAGTCAAACGGCCGTTGTCCAAAATTTGAAGCAGAATATTGAAAACCTCCGGATGGGCTTTTTCAATTTCGTCAAAAAGAATCAAACTGTAAGGCCGGTGCCGGACGATTTCGGTCAACTGCCCCCCTTCTTCGTAGCCGACGTATCCTGGCGGCGCGCCAATCATTCTGGAAACTGTATGCCGCTCCATGTATTCGGACATATCAATGCGAATGATGGCTTTTTCATCATTGAACATAAACTCCGCCAAAACTTTTGCCAACTCGGTCTTGCCGACGCCGGTCGGCCCCAAAAACATAAAAGAGCCGATTGGCCGGTTTTCCTCGGTGATGCCGGCTCGCGCCCGGCGAATGGCATTGGAAACGGCTTTAATGGCCTGTTTTTGACCGACAACGCGCTGGCTCAAAATTTCTTCCATTGTTTTTAATTTCTCCACTTCGCTTTCCAGCATCCGATTCACTGGAATGCCGGTCCAGCGCGAAACAACGCGGCCGATATCCTCTTCGGTAATTTCTTCCTTTAGGGCGCCTTTCTTTTTCTGCTGTAACTTTTTCTCCATTTCTTTCAATTTTTTTTCTGCCTCCGGGACGTCGCTGTAAATTATCCGCCCCACCTTCTCCAAATCGCCTTGGTATTCGGCTTTTTGAGATTCCTGGCGGAGCTCATCAATCTTTTTTCTTAAGTCATGGAGGTTTTGGACTTCTTTTTTGGCTTTCTGCCAGTTTTTCATCGCCTCCTCGTTTTTGCTTTTAATTTTTTTCAGTTCCTCTTCTATTTTTTTGAACCGGGCTTTGTTATTTTTTCCTCCTTCTTTTTTCATGGCTTCTTTTTCAATTTCCAAATTCAAAATTTTTCGGCGCTCGCCCTCAAGCTCCGGCGGCAAACTGTCCAACTCCAGTCGCAAAGCCGAGGCGGCCTCGTCAATCAAATCAACGGCTTTGTCCGGCAAAAAGCGGTCGGTAATGTAGCGGGCCGAGAGATTGACAGCTGCCACAATGGCGGCATCGCTGATTCTAACGCTATGATGCATCTCATAACGTTCTTTGAGACCTCTTAAAATCGCAATGCTGTCCTCTATGGATGGTTCTTCCACCAAAACCGGCTGGAACCGGCGCTCCAAAGCCGCATCTTTTTCAATGTAGCGCTGGAATTCTTTTAAAGTGGTAGCGCCGATAGCCCGAAGTTCGCCTCTGGCCAGAGACGGCTTCAAAATATTGGAAGCGTCAATCGCTCCCTCGGCTGCGCCGGCGCCGACAATCGTATGAATTTCATCAATAAAAAGAATGTATTTGCCCTGACTGTTTTGTACTTCTTTAATGAAGGCCTTTAGGCGGTCTTCAAATTCGCCGCGAAATTTTGTGCCGGCCACCATCCCCGCCAAATCCAAAGAAATAATTTCTTTGTCCTTCAAGCTTTCGGGAATGTCACCGGCAACAATCCTCTGAGCCAAACCTTCAACGATCGCGGTCTTGCCCACGCCCGGCTCGCCGATTAAAATCGGGTTGTTTTTTGTGCGGCGGGAAATAATCTGAATAACGCGGTGGAGTTCATCCTCGCGGCCGATAACCGGGTCTAATTTTTTCTCAGCCGCCAGATGGGTTAAATTAATGGCGTATTTTTCCAAGACCTGAAATTTGCTTTCCGGCATTTCGTCGGTAATGGGCTGGCTACCCCGCACTTCTTTCAAGACCCTTGAAACGGCGTCCCGTCTGATATTATATTTTTCAAAAACCGGCCTCAATTCGCCGGCCACTTCCAAAATTGCCAAAAGCAAATGTTCGCAGGAAATAAATTCATCTTTTAATAAGCTTGCCTCTTTGGCGGCCCGCTCCAAAATCCTCACCAAATCCTGCGATAAGTAGAGCTGGCCGACATTGGCGTTGATGACAAAAAGTTTTGGCAGACGATTGATTTCCATCTCCAAAAAAGAAACAAGCCCGCCGAGGTTAACGCCCAAACGGCCAAAAATCATCCCGACCACTCCGCCCTCTTGGATAACCAAACTAAAAAACAGGTGAATCGGTTTTAATTCGCCTTGATTTCTGGAAGCGGCCAAATCCTGAGCGTTCTGGAGCGCTTCCTGCGCTTTAATTGTGAAACGATTAAAAGGCATGATAAAATAATTTCTAATTACTAATTTCTAATGCTAAAAATTAGCTGGTCTCTCTTCTAATGTTACTTCAATATTTATTTCTTTGCCATCGCGCAAAATTTTAAGAGTGATTTTATCGCCCACTTTGTAATTTTGGAGTTGCGAAGCCAGGGAATGGTCGGTGTCAATTTTTTGGCCGTTGATTGCCAAAACAATATCATTTTCTTTGAGTCCGGCTTTGGCTGCCGGAGAATTTTGAACAACGGCATCTTCGCCGTTGGGTCCTTTTTTAATCAAAGCACCATAATCAACGCTTAATTTATTCTGTTCTTGAATTGAAGCATTAATCGGAATATAACGGATGCCCAAATATGGCGCAATGATTCTACCATGAGTTTTATAAGAATCAATGGCTGTCTTGGCACGGTTAATAGGAAGGGCAAAACCGATGTTTTCCGCGCCGGTCGCAATGGCTATATTAATGCCGATTACCTCGCCTTTTAAGTTTAAAAGCGGGCCGCCGGAATTGCCGGGATTAATCGCAGCGTCGGTCTGAATAACATTGTCAATTTTTTCGGAAAAACCCGAGGTGTCGCCGGCGGTGATGGAACGCGCCAGGCCCGAAATGACGCCAACGGAAACGGTGTTTCTGAATTCGCCAAGAGCATTGCCAATCGCAATAACAGTTTGGCCGATTTGTATTTTATCTGAATCTGCCAAAATCAAAGTGCTAAGACCCGTAGCATTAATTTTAATTAAAGCCAAATCATTATTTGGATCGCGAGCCAGAACTTGAGCGTCAAATTTGCGGCCGTCATTCATTAAAACCGTGTAGCTTGCTTCGGTATCAGCGACAACATGTTTGTTGGTTAAAATCATTCCGTCAGAAGAAATGACGAATCCGCTGCCGCCGCCCACTTCCTTTTTTTCCGTGCCTTTCTGACGATACTGAGGAATTTGGAAATTAAAGGGGCCGAAGAACTGCTGGACATCCGGCGGCAAATTACCGAAAGGATTGGTATAATATTGTTCAATGACCGGCACCTCTTTGGTAATGATAATGCTCACCACTGCCGGCGAAGCAGTTTTCACGGCATTGATGACCATTTGTTCGTGATCGTTAAAGCCGGCTGGCGAAGAACTATCCAGCCCTGATTTTTCTCCGGCTTTATAGCCCATCACAAAACCAGCGCCGCCGCCGACGAGCGCCGCGACAATTATAACGACGGCAAAAAGAGAAATAATTTTTTTATTCATATCATGAGTTTAATACTTTTTTCAAAATTTTTAAAACCTCATCAATTTCTTTTTCAGTCGTAAAGCGGCCCAGCGAAAACCGCAAGCTGGAACGAACCTCCTCATCAGTTAAGCCCATGGCTCTTAGAACGTGCGAGGGATTTAAGGCGCGGCTGGAGCAAGCTGAACCGGCGGAAATAGATACGCCAGCCAAATCCAATTGCACCAAAAGCTCATCGGATTTTTGGTTGGGAAAACGGAAATTAATGATGTGGAGGGAGGTCTTATTGGCGCCGGAATTCAAAACAGCTTTTGGCCAGTTTTCCGTTATGCCTTCAATAAATTTTTTCCTCAATTTCTCCAAGCGATTGCTTTCTTCTTTTTTATTTTCTTTGACTAAGCAAATGGCTTGGGCCAAAGCCGCAATCGCCGCTGTATTTTCCGTGCCGGATCTCTTACCGTCTTCTTGGCCGCCGCCGGTAATAATCGGCTCTAAAGGCGTCCCTCTTTTTAATACGAGTCCGGCAATGCCTTTTGGTGCATAAATTTTGTGGCCGGAAAAAGTGAGCATGTCAACGCCTAAATGATCAAGTTGGCAATCTAAATACGGAATGGCACAAACTGCATCTGTGTGAAAAAGCGGGAAAACAGAATTATTAATGCGGCGGTAATTCCGGACAACTCGGCCGATATCTTCCATCGGCTGAATAACGCCGGTTTCATTATTCACGGTCATAATGGAAACCAGCACCGTTTCTCTTTTTAAAAATGAAGAAACATCCTGAACCCGCAGACGGCCGTCGCGGCTCGGCGGCAAATAAGTTACTGCCACGCCTTCCTTCTCCAAATCCTTTAAAGTATTTAAAATTGAATCGTGCTCAATTTGGGAGGAAATGATGTGGAGATTTTCTATATTGCTCTTCTGCCGACAGAATTTGACGATGCCCCGCAAAGCCAGATTATTGGATTCAGTGGCTGATGCGGTGAAAATTATTTCTTCGGGTTTTGTCCCAAAAAAACCGGCGATTTTAAGTCGCGCCTCGTCAATGACAGCCGTCGCCTCTTGGCCGAAAGAATGCAAAGAATTGGGATTGCCGAAAATTTCCAACGTTTTGATAAAAACGGATTTCACTTGCGGGTCAAGCGGGGTGGAAGCGGCATAATCTAAATAAATCTTCTTAGCCATTTTTATTATTGAGAATGAATGCCGACAATTATTAATCCCGGCAACTTATAAGAACGAAATCAAATGTCAAAATTCCAAATCCAAAACTGTTTTAGTCATTTGAATTTAAAATTAAAATTTTGATATTATTTTGGATTTTGTGCTTTGGATTTTGGATTTAAAGAAAATACTTAGGGGGTGTAGGGTAAAAAACCCATAAATCGGGCTTGCTTGATAGCTTGGGAAAGACGGCGTTGATGCTTCCGGCAAACGCCGGATTTTTTTGCCGGCACTATTTTTGCCTGAAAAGTTAAAAAGCGCCTGAGCAAGTCCGCGTCTTTGTAATCAACATCTCTGGCGTCTTGGCTGCAAAAAAAACATTGTTTCATACGAATTTAGTTTTAATTTACGAACGAAGCGCAGCTGAGTGAAGTAAATTTAATTACTAAGCTCAGCACCGAGCACTCAGTATTATTTTGCATGATTTTACTGAAAAAATAGATTAAGGCAGAATTTGTTATAGACATTGCACAATAATACTGAGTGCTCGGTTAAGGTTTTGCAACTCCGACGTTGCCGTCGGAGGCAAAGCCTTTTAAAAAGGTATATCTTCCGGCGTAATTTCTTCTTCGCCTTCCTGAATGGTCGGAATTTCTTCGGTTGACGCTTGGTCGGTGCCTACCTCCGGGCTGGCTAAATCAGTTCCTTCAGCTGGGCTGGGTGCAGCGCCTTTGGGACCCAGCTGCAACCGCTCAGCAATAATTTCGGTCTTATATTTTTTCTGGCCGGACTGGTCCTCCCAGGAACGAGTTTTAAGGCGACCCTCAATAAAAACCAACTTGCCTTTGGAAAGATAGCGGGAAACGATTTCCGCCAGTTTCCCCCAGGCAACGACATTGTGAAATTCCACATCTGTCTGCTTCTGGCGATTTTTATCAAACCAAACGCGATTAGTGGCAACGCCAAAACTCGCCACGCTCTGACCAGTGGGCGTTGTTCGAAGCTCGGGATCGCGAGTCAAATTTCCCAAAATGAATACTTTGTTGAAATTCATACCATAGTTGTTGAGATTTTCGAGCCCATCTTATAGTGAAGAAAATCTCACCACAACTATGAGCACCGAGCACTCAACTTATTATTTTAACAGACCATATTCAATAAGATTTTTACTATTTTTTAACCTGGAGCACTAAACTTATATATTGAGTGCTCGGTTAAGGTTTTATCACTAAATTTTCTGCGCCTTTGGCTGGAAAATTTAGATAAAGCCCTTAGGCCAAGTCTTTAATCTCTTCCAGCTTCTGGTCCAAACCCTCCAAATCAATTTTTTCTTTTTTATCCTGAGCCGCGCCGAGGGATTTATCTTGAGCCGCGCCGAAAGATTCTTCCTTAATTTCCGCGGCTCCTTCAACCTCTTTTTTCTCTTTGGCTTCTTTGGCCTTTTGTTTGCCTCCGACATTGGTCATTTTACCAAAATTAGGCGGAGGCGTCAAACAAAGCGAGCGCAAAATATCGCTTTCATAACGGAATTTTTCTTTGATTTCCAAAAGTTTTTCCGGGTCCAACTCCATATGCAAATAGCAAAAATAAGCTTCTTTTTGTTTCTTCATCGGGTAAGTCAAAATTTTTCTTTCCAAGGCGGACTTTTTAATGGTTTGACCGCCGAAATCATTAAATACCTTTTCAATTTTATCAAACAAAGCCAAAGACTCGGCTTCATTGAGCTGGCCGCTTAAAAGAAAACTTAATTCATAAACTCTCGTGTCCATGATTATAACCACATTAATTTATTTTTAATATAGTGTCAACCCTACATTTTAATGGGGGCCGACCATCTTCCGCGTCAATGCCAACCAACATCACGCTCAATTTTGTTTTGTGGGGCCTTGACAAAAAAAATAAATATTTTTAATATTTAAAATAGAAACCTTAAAAAAATCATAAGGAGAACACGATGAAAAAAATCCTGTCTTTTTTGACTGCGTTCTTAATTATTATCGGAACTTCTTTCTTGGCGCATGCCGACAATATAATCACCCTGGCCTACGAAGGTGCTAAACCGACTTACGCGCCGACCTCAAAAAACCTTTGGGGAGGAAGCTTAAAATTTTTTTCGGCTGGCCGTTCATACTATGTTGATGTTCAGGCCGCCATTATGAAAAAAAGTTTTTTGGCGGGAATTGAAAAATTCCAAAAGAACTACCTGACGGCAAAAGCCGAATACAATTGTTGGGGGCCTATCGTTATTCAATTCTCTCATGTCTCAACGGCCGAATTTTATGACTTGTTCTGTTGGGATGAAAGGAACAACCCAATTATGTCCGAAAACTGGAGGAAAAAAGAATTAAAATGCGGCTTAGGCTTAATGCTGGGCAGCTACAACAAATCTTTTATCCGCTTTCTGGTTGATGTCGGACTGCTATGGCGTACAAACCAGCTTCGCTTGCCTTTTCTTGATGTCAACTGCCAAAACGACAAATTTCAAAGCATGATTGCCGGCGGAAATTTGAGAATAAGAATCAAGCCGCGCTTCAATATTGGCAGCGTCAAAATTCCTTTTTGGTCAGACCTGGAAAACGATTGTTATTGGATAAAAACCGGCGGTTATTACAATAAAACTTGCTTAAGTCTGGGTGTCCAAATCTTCAAATATTTTGGACTACAAAGCGGGATAGAAATTGTGAAGCTGACTAACAACAGGAATTACAGGTTAACCAATAATTATCTTGGCGCGATAATCTTGTTTTAAGGAGGTTGCGATGAAATTCGGATCTTTTATTTGTGTGTTTTTTCTTGCGTTAATGGTTGCCTTGACGGGACCATCAAAAACTATGGCACAAAACGTCCAAAAGCCCGTAGAGATACTAGCGCATTACTGCGCCTGGTATCAGATCCCGTGGTCGCCGAAAGCATACACAACGCCAGTGCGAGGGTTTTATAACTCCAACAATCCCGTTATCGCCGCCGCCCAAAATGAAGAAAAAAATCTTTATGGAATAGGGGTGGACATGATCTCCTGGCCTGGGCCAATTGAAGCCCATCAACAGGAGAATATGCTTTCCGGTTATTTTAGAGCGTATAACCTTTATACCAGAAAGTTCGCCATCTTATACGAAATCCTTCCATTGCTCGGCGAAAAAAACTGCTATGATTTCGACGATCCCCTCATCGCCCAGAAATTTATTGCCGACATAGACTACTTGGTAAATACGCTGTTTAGCTGGTATTCGGATTATTGCTATAAAATTGATGGGAGGCCAGTTCTTTTCATCTGGACCGGAAAGTTTAAAAATTTTAAACGGGTGAGTGATAGTGTGAAAAGAAAGGTTTATTTAGTTGGGCCGGAATTTGTACTATTCCCTCCAGATAAAGACGACAAAGAGCGCATCGAAAACTTAAAATGTTTCGATGCCATCACATCCTACGGGATTGACCCGGTTTTTCTTGCCCAAAAATACGGCGGATTGAATTTGAGGGCTGTCCAAGATTATATCAAAGCGGTAATAAAATGGGATGCGACCCTTAAATCATGCGCGCCGCAAACCGATTTTATTCTGCCCATTCAATTCGGCTACCACGACAACCGAGGAGATTACGACCCCCAAACAGGGAAAACGCGCATCCTCACCAGCACCAAGGAGCAATCAGAGTTTTTTGCCCAAACAGTCCGCTTTCTGATTAACGTTACAGGACGCCAAAAAATATTTCTTGTTAGTTACAACGAGCACTACGAAGGCACTGGCTGCGAAACTAGTCTGGAACAAGGAGATTGGTGGTTATCGCTGATAAAGAAGTATTTTCGCTAGAATCGGAAACCGATGATCCTGAATTTCCCCTTAAACCGCGTGAACCACGTTAGAAAAATATTAACAACGATGTCTTAGCCCCAGAAAGCAAGCTTTCTGGGGCTAAATTTGTATTTAAGCCATCAATTTTAATCTATATTGACAAAAATAAATAAGGTGACAAAATATCAATAGTGATTCTTAAAAATAAAATAAGGAGTTTGCGATGAAAAAAATCGCTATTTTGGCTCTTCTGCTATTTTTTTTAACAGCCAATGGCCTCCTTGCCGAGGACCAAAAAATCGAGAAGAACTACTGGAAAGCTTCGTTGGAACTAACTGGCCTGAATTATGCCGTCTGGCTCTATGATTGGAAAATCATGGGCTTTGACTGGGCAAACATTTCTCTCCAATCAATGAAACGCAATCTCAAAAAAGGCTACTGGTGGTCAAACGACGGTTTCCGCTGCGACAACTTTGAACACCCTTTTCATGGCGCCATGTATTTTACAAGCGCCCGAACCAATGGCTTTAATTTTTGGGAAAGCGCGGTTTTCCCCTTTTTGGGCAGCGCGATGTGGGAACTGATGCTGGAAAATAACCGTCCGTCAACAATTGATGGCATCTTAACCAGCGCAGGCGGCGTGCTTTTAGGCGAACCGCTCTTTCGCATCGCCAATGATCTGATTATCCGCGATAACGCCAAAGGCGTGGAAAAAGTGGCAAGGGAAATTTTAGGGTTCGTCGTTAATCCGATGCTTATAAGCGATCGACTGCTTACTGGCGGCAGCTTCAAAAGAACTAAGCAAAGCGCGACACATAATTATGACGCGATGCTTCCTCTGGGCGTCAGCAACGGGAAACCGTTTTTCGCAATTCAGCTGCGCTACGCCGACCTCTGGAACAAAAAAGACACAGCGCCGTATGATTGGTTCGAATTAAATCTTTCGGCCAGTAGCGGCCCAAAAAATTTCCAAAACCAAAGCCTCAGCATCACAGGAAACTTGCTGGGGAAAAAGCTGACCATGGGGAAAAGCCGGGCCTGGTTGGGAATTTTCGGCCATTACGGATATTTTGACTTCAAAAAAAATCCGGCAGTGGCGAAAAATTCCGCTTTCGGCTTTGGTCCGGGCGCCATCTGGGAAAAACGAAACGACAAATCGTCCCTGGCCTTCACGGCAATGGTATTTGGAACCGTATCCAGCGCCACTTCTTCTTTCACGTTGCGATACGGCGACAAATTCTTTGATCAATTCGCAGAAAAATACGAGTTTGACCGTAACAGCGCGTCCTGGCATTTCGGCCCAGGGCTGGCAACGCAAATCGGCTTGTCCTATAAAAACAGCTGGCTGATTGGCAATGCCCGCTGGAACGAATACGCGATGCGCTCGCGCTTCATTAAGACCAGCGAAAGATTATCTGCCGCGTCTTTTGACTTGAGCTTGCGGCTCTACCATCAGCTTTGGCTAAACGCGGGAACAAGCGCTTATACCAAAAGAGGCAAATACAAAGAACTCAATCTTTTTCATTCACAAACGTTTTGGAAAGCAGGCATCGCCTTCCAATTCTAAACCAATTGAACAAAAAGCTCCGACCCTTTGGGCCGGAGCTTTGCTATAATCATTAAAAAGGAAATTCCTCTTTACAAATTTTTTTCAAAATCTCGTTAAATTCTTCCTCGGAGAAAAAGTTAATGGTAATTTTTCCGCGCGCCCCCTTCTTTTTCACCTCCACTTTCGTTCCTAATATTTCTTCTAATTTATTTTTCGCCTCTGCTTCTATCGGATCGCCCAATTCATCTAGAGACATTCTTCGCGATTCTTCCATGGGCAAAACTCCCAAAACGCGGCGACCTAAAATTTCTGTTTCCCGGACTGTCAAATGATGACTTAAAATTTCGCCCAGAAGCGCCCGCTGTTTTTCCGGATTCTGGATGCTTAAAATAATCCGGGCGTGCGATTCCGTAATTTTTCCCTCTTGCAAGGCGCGCTGAGCTTCTGACGGAAGCTGAAGAAGACGCAGGGTGTTTGATACTAGCTCGCGGCTCTTGCCAATGCGCTGGGCGATTTCACGTTGGGGCAAACCGAACTCATCTGCCAACTTGGCAAAAGCCCGGGCAGTTTCCAAGGGATTCAAATCCTGGCGCTGGATGTTTTCAATAATAGCCGCTTCAAGCTTCTGCCTTTCTTCCAAAGGTTGTCTGACAATTACCGGCACCCTTTCTAATCCCAATAATTGTGCAGCGCGCAATCGCCGCTCCCCGGCAATCAATTGGTATTCCACGCTCGTGCCGGTCTCTACTTCTTTTTCAATTTTAGTGACAATGAGCGGCTGAAGAATGCCGTACTCACGGATAGAATCAGCCAACTCTTTTAGGCCGACTTCATCAAAATCGCGGCGCGGCTGATGGGGATTGGGCTTTATTTTATCCACCTCAATCAAATAAACCGCTTCTTTGATGGGACCCAAATCCGAATCAGGTGCCAATGGTTCGGCTAGCACTGAATCAAACTGAGGGATTGGCTCAATTTTTGTTTCTTCTGCGATTTCTGTTTTTTCTTGCGGCGCTGGCGATATTATCGGCGCCGAATCCGAAACCAGCGCTGGCTCATCGGCCGGCGCTGATGCTGATTCATTGTTATGATTAATCATAAAAGGGTTGAAGTCGCTATCAGACATCTTACCATCCATTAAAGCAAAAAAAATGATAATTGACAATAAACTTACTAAAATATAAAATAGTTTTAGATTTTGAGCCCCACTTATTTTGCCGCCGTGGTGGAATTGGCAGACACGACAGACTTAAGATCTGTTGCCCTCAAAGGCGTGTCGGTTCGACTCCGACCGGCGGCACATGCATTACGTTTATATTTTATTATTAAACAATGGGTGTTTATATGATGGGGTGTTTATATGCGGGTTCGCCCCGAGATGAACTCGGGGCGGCACGGGTTCATCCCGTGCCGACTCCCGCCCTGAGCACAGACACAAAATCCAGCCAATGGCTGGATTTTGTGTCCCTCTTGACTTTTTATTAATTTTGGTTTAAACTTGAAATCAGCAGGTTTTAAAAATATATTATCTTACCTAGTATTATCTTACCTAGTAAGAAGGAGGTATTAATGGAAAAAACCGAAGGTACTTACAGCATCATCTACACCTTTCCCCAATCTGCCACAACTGAAGCGGCTGATTGGTCTTGGTTATGGCCCGAAGAATGGACTCATTCCACTAAAGAACATTGCGACGTCCAGTGGTTTGCCAACCGGCAATTCAATGATCGGGATTACCAGGCTGTTCTTCAACATTTTGGTCTGGAAAAATGGCCGGAAGAATTCCCTAAAGAAAAAGTAAGAAAAATGAGTCCGGCGAAATTGGCTGCTGCTCGAAGATGCAAGGAAAAACAGCTCGGCCTGCCAAAAAAAGAAATGATAAGCGATACTCTCGGCAGCCACTATCGGGCAGAGGAGTACGACTGATGAAAAAAGGGACAGACCCCAACAAACAGATGTTTATCAAATCCCTTGACGGTAAAAAGCTGACTGATTTTTTCACTGAATTAGAAAAAGCCGCTAAAAAGCGCCAGCAACAAATCGCCATTACCGTAAATAAAAAACGCTTGCGGCATCACGTCAAAAAAGTCTGCTGGCTCAATCTGAAAAAGAACTCAACAATCTGTTCAAAATGTCCGTTTCGCTCCATCGCCATCAAAACCCTGAAAGAGACGGGTTGGCTCCTTCCTCCCAAAACGAGATAGCAACAAACAAAAAAGATTTGCTCTGGCTTCGGCTGGAGCAAATTTTTTATCCGGCTCTGAATTAAGGGGTTTACAAAGCCCTTCTAAAAAGATAGGATGTACAAGAATGGTGGCTATGGTGTAATGGTTAGCACTAGAGTTTGTGGAACTCTCAGTACGGGTTCGAATCCCGTTAGCCACCCAAACGTTGTTCACGATGCGGAGCAAATTCTCGCCGCCTTTCAAAAGGGGCGGTTTTTTGGTAGAATGAATTAAAATACTTATGAATTGGTTACTTTTTGCTTTTCTTTCGGCAATAACGGCAGCCTTGGTGGCGATTTTTGCAAAGATGGGGTTGAAAGGCATTGATTCTACTTTAGCCACTACTATTCGTTCGATTATTATGGCCGTCTTTTTGACCTTGGTCAGTTTTTTTCTGAAAAAATTTCAGGGTTTTTCTTTAAAATCATTTGGTTCTAAAGATTGGCTACTGATTGTTTTAGCTGGTATCGCCGGAGCTCTTTCCTGGCTTTTTTATTTCTTAGCATTGAAAACTGGTTTAGCAACAAAAGTAGTAGTTATAGACCGTCTTAGTTTGGTCTTTGTTGTAATTCTTGCGGCTCTTTTTCTCGGCGAACATTTTGGTTGGAGAACGGCTACTGGTGCTCTTTTTATGGTTATCGGTGCCATTATCATAACTTTGAAATAATCAGATAGCTAAGAATTTAAGCAGAAGTATTTATTAAATAGGTTCTAACGTCGTTCACCATGCGGAGCAAATTAGAACATCTATTTGCTTCAAGCGCCCCAATACTTTAAATAGCTTTAGCTAAGAAATAGTCTAATTGTTTTGTATCCGCTCCCCAATCATTCAAGATTTCCTGCCAATCCATAGTTCTGAAGTCGTCCCTTAATCCACCCTGGTAAAAATTGAATCTAAATTTCGTCACCCAATTTTAATGGTTAGAACCTTTATCGCCTAAAAGGCGATTTTTTGATAGAATGAATTTATGAGAAAAAATTGGCACGCAATCCCAATAGAAAAAGTTTTTGATGAGGTGGCGGGCAAAAAAGATGGCCTTACCAGCTCGGAAGCGATAAAGAAACTCAAGGAATTTGGGCGAAATAGTCTTCCCCAAGAAAAACCGTATTCAAAAATACGGTTGTTTTTAAGCCAGTTCAACAGTCCGTTGATATATATTCTACTCACGGCTGTACTTATCTCTTTTTTGTTAAAACACTACTCGGACACTATCCTTGTCATCGTCGTATTGCTCATTGATATCACGGTCGGCTTTTATCAAGAAAATAAAGCTAACCAATCGCTTCTCGCCATAAAAAAAATGGTAAAAATCAGGACGAGGGTTCTGCGAGACGGCTACGAAAAAGAGATTGACAGCGAAGAGTTGGTAACGGGTGATATGGTGTTTTTGAGAGCAGGAGATAAGGTGCCGGCAGACGGACGCATTATTGAGTCAAAAGGATTAAAAATAAATGAGGCAAGTCTCACTGGAGAATCGCAAGCGGTTGAGAAGAAGGCTGATGCCCTTCCTGAATCTGTTCCGCTTTCAGAAAGATCGAATATGACTTTTATGGGCACGATTGTGGAAGAAGGACGAGCAACGATAATAGTTGTCGCAACTGGCATTAATACGCAAATCGGGGAGATTGTGTCGCTTCTCAAAAAAACCAAAGAGCGTAAAACCCCGCTTCAGCAAAAAATTACTTCACTTTCAAAAATTACTGGAGCGCTTATTCTTTCTATCATTTGTGCCATTGTTATTACCGGTTACTTTACGGAAAAATCTTTTGCCGATATTTTTGTCGCTTCGTTAGCTCTTGCGGTTTCAGCAATACCCGAGGGATTGCTTCCTGCCATTACCGTCATACTTGTTTTTGGGATGCGGCGTATTTTCAAACAGAACGGTCTGGTGAGAAAACTTGCCGCAACAGAAACCTTGGGAAGCGTAACTGTCATCTGTACAGATAAAACAGGAACTCTTACAGAAGGAAAAATGCGGGTGAGCCACATTTTAACGAGCACAAGGGAGCTCTTGAGCAATCATATCAACGGACTTGCCAAAGGCGAAAATGTCAACGGCGTTGAATCACACATTTCGGCATTGAAAATCGCTACCTTGGCAAATGACGCTTTTGTGGAAAATCCAGAAGCGGAATTGCAAGAATGGGTGGTGCGAGGTAGACCAACCGAACAAGCATTGCTTTTAGCAGGGATGCAGTCGGGTTTGAATAAAAAAGAGTTGGAAAAGCAATATCCGGTGCTGGACAGAATTACTTTTGAATCGGATTACAAATTTGCTGCAACGCTTCATCGTAAAGACGAGAATCAAAACATGCTCTATATCATTGGAGCGCCAGAAGAAATCATCGCCCGCTCCATTGATTTGGATGTTGACAGCAAAAAAGAAAAATTAGACACAGTTCAAGCAAATAAATTGATAGAGAAACTGGAAGTGCTTACGCAAAAAGGATTGCGAGTTCTTGCTTGCGCTCATAAGGATTGTAATTCCAAAATAAAATATCAAAATCTTATCGAATTAGCAAAAGAACTTTCGCTCGTCGGCTTTATTGCTCTTAAAGACCCGCTCCGCCAAGACGCAAAAGAATCAATTACGCTTACCAAAAAAGCGGGCATTCGTACCGTTATTGTTACGGGAGACCATAAATTCACTACCAGAGCTATTGCTGAAGAAATTGGTCTTGATGCAAGAGATGAAAATATAATTGAGGGCAAAGATTTGGAAACCATGAGCGACGCCGAGCTAAAAGAAAAAGCAAAACATATTTCTATATATGCCCGTGTGTCTCCGCGCCACAAATTAAGAATTGTTAACGCGCTTCAAGCGAATGGAGAAGTGGTTGCAATGCTCGGCGACGGAGTAAATGACGCTCCCGCCCTTAAATCGGCTGATATTGGAGTTGCAGTCGGTTCAGGCACGGATGTCGCGAAAGAGGTGGCTGACTTGGTGCTGTTAGATGACAATTTTAAAACAATAGTAAAAGCAGTTGAGCAAGGAAGGGTTGTTTTTGGGAATATCCGCAAGGTTTTTGTTTATCTTGTAGCAGATGACCTTTCTGAACTCTTTTTGTTTTTGGCGAGTATGGCGATGGGATTCCCGCTCCCATTGTTGCCCGCCCAGATTCTTTGGATAAATCTTGTTGAGGATGGGTTCCCAGATATTGCCCTCACTGCTGAACAGGAGACAAAAGGAGTAATGGATGAAAAACCAAGAAACCCCAAAGAGCCGATATTAAATAAACCTCTTAAACTTTGGATGACCGCCATTTTCTTTATTACTGGTTTAACAGCTTTCTTATCGTTTTTCTTCCTTTGGAAATTAACTGGAGATTTAAACAAAACAAGAACAATAGTTTTTGCTCTTATGTGCATTGATTCTTTGATTTTTGCCTTCAGCGTTCGTTCGTTCAAGAGGACAATTTTCAGAAAAGATATATTCTCCAATCTTTATTTAGTTGGTGGCGCAACCATTGGTTTAATTCTACTTATCGGGGCTATTTATTTTCCATCTCTGCAAAAACTTTTAGCCACTCAACCCTTGGGCATAGCTGAATGGTTTATTATTTTTAGCGTAAGTTTAGTAGAGATCGTATTGATTGAACTTTTTAAGAAAAGAATTTTTCGCACTAAGCTATTAGACAGAGAAAGAATAGTGAGTAACGGGGTAGGGTAAATTTTATGCTAAACTACCCATCAACCAGGTTCTCCGCCCAAGGCCATGCCTATCGGCAGGCAGACGGATCTCAGCCCAAGGCGGGCAAGCCCATCCTACATTAAAATTTCGGAGGACAAACATTCTCCGAGCCCCATAAACCTTGACCCAGTCAGGGTTTTTTGATAGAGTGACGATGGCCATTTCAAAAGGAGGCGCATATGCTTTATGACAAAAAGGGAACATGTTAGTTTGCCCGCAATACGGAGGAAAGGTTTACAAACTTTAACAGGAGGGTGGACAAAGGGACATACGAAAACCTTCTGGAAAGATACGAAACACCCACCAGCATTCGTATGTTGCTTAAGGTGGGCCAGGCAAAAGAGCTCAAAGGGAAATACCTAGCGGGGGAAGGAGGAACCGAGATTTGACACTCCTTTTTGAAGAGTTATAATTCAACTATATGAACCAAGATTATTCGGAATTAGTTCAATATTTAGATGAGAAGTTTATTCGAATTGACCAAAGATTTGATGAAGCGAAAAAGGATTTTGTAGACCTTCAAACCTCGGTTGATGCTTATGCTAAGAAAGCTGATATATATTTTCAGGAAATGATAATGCTTGTTCACGAAGTTGATCGCCATGAGAAGTGGATCAAGCAGATTGCCGAGAAATTGGGAATAAAATTGGAATATTAATCCTATTTATTTTTAGTTTGTTTTGCTTAATTTAAAAACCCGAGGGCCCACCCCTGGAGAGCCGGGTATTTGACGTTTTTAAGAACAATTTGAACTAAAGGTGACGTTTATTGGTACCTTTAGTTCAATTTTAAGCCTTTCGGGTTTGGCGAGGCACATGATTGGATCGGACAATTCTTTATTATTCTCTACGCCCGGTAAGAAATCGAACTGGCACTCTGCATTTCCTTGATTGTCGCCAACCTCTCTTTCAAATCCATTAGATATTTAAAGTCTTTAAAGAGAGTTATTATATCTGCCGAGCTGGGATCCAAAAAATTTGCTATCCGCAGTCAAAGGACTTGATAAAATTATAAAGATGTTTAGTATCTGAGACAGATTGTTTAAAATTTCGCCTTGTTAAACCGAGATTTAACAGGGTAAATAAAGGAGGTGCCGAATGCGGCGTTTTTTCAAAGTTTTTTTGGTGCTGGGCTTAATTTTGAGCCTGGCGAGTATCAATGCTTTGGCCACCCAAAAACTGGGAGCCAACAAAAAGCAAGAGAACTTCCGGCTGAAAATCATCGGACAGATAACTGAGGTCATCAGCCAAGAAAATTTTTCGCCCAAAAGTTTCTCCTTCTGGAGAAACTGGACGATGAGCGATTATTTCGGTGAGTGGTGGTGGTATGCCTACGGCGGTCAAGAAGTCTGGTTGGGCACTTTCAGCCGACTGGATTACCAGCCCGGTGACACCGTGCCCCTGCAGCAAATGCGGCGGATGAACAGCGATACAATCAAGCAACATTTAGGATTTGAAACAGAAGTGCGACTCTGGAAAAATTTTTGGCTGGGTGGCGTTTATCTTCAACAACCGACTTTCACCATCAACACCACCGAAGAGCAAATCAGTCTGCGCTTTGAGGATTTCCAGAAAATCTCCGAAGGTCCGTATTATAGCTACTACTACTACGAATACTATATGAAATTAGGGCGGCCCGTCGTCGTCCAGCAAACCAATGAAAAATTTTCAAGCACAAATACCCAAATTTATGCTAAATTCGAAACCGGACCCGATTTGTTCGATGCGCTTAAAATATTCTGGGGGGTCGGCTTGGACATCTGGCAGCTCAAAAGAAAACTGGAACAAGACCAGACCACTTACTTTTATAGGCCTTGGGATGGGACGAAAATCGCCAATGACGCAACCGAATACAAAACCAAAACCGACGAAAATTACTATATCCGGCCATTTGTGATGGCTGGTTTGGAACTTCGACTCGTCAAAGGACTAGGGCTAGGTGCTGAAGTAAAGGCATTCAAGAACAAAAATTTCCTTTATCCCAGAAATTTTTTACTGCCAAATCCTCAAATAGAGCCGCCCAACCATTGGAAATTGATGCTGTCGAACGGCTCGCTTTACCTCTATCTCAGTTGCGCTTTTTAACTTAATTGAAACCAAAAAAAGCCGCGGGAGAGCAGAGAACTTGCTCTCCGGCGGCTTTTTTATTTTTCTCAGCCGAGTTTCAACCTCCACTCTTATTTTTGACAAGGTTCCGCTTAATTGATGACTAAGACATCAACAGGATTCTGTAATATCCTTATTAAACGATTTATAATAATCTTTAAATTAGGACCCAAAAATTTGACGGGATAACAATAATATGCTATCCTCTTATTAAATCTAAGGATAAGGAGGTTTTTTAACAAATGAAAAAAATCAAAAGAGGCGTAGCTATACCTGTTGCGAGGTTAATAATTACCGAGGAGGATTTCAGAAAGGCACTCAGTCAAAGATTAGGAGCATCATTCGACAGAGCTTTAGTTATTTTCAGAAACTACGGAGAATATCGCTCAGCAGACGTTACAAACTCTCTAATCATAGCAGCTAAAAAGGGGAAGGTTGGAGAGGTCGTCGGGGTTCTTGAAGAACATTGGGACAAGGATTTGCAATACGAAGATCCAGAAATTCGTGGGAAATTTTTAAATACCGAGGTGATGTTCATCGAGCGGATTTATAAAGGGATCCTAAGCCTCGAACCCCGAAAACAAGCAGGATGAAATAAAAAGAAATAAGTTCTGTCGCAATGCAATGTTCCTAAATTCTAAGTGACAGGAGGATGGCAATGAAAAAAATAGTTGTTTTTATTCTGATTGTCCTCGTAGCAGTCGCTGGATTCTTTGTTTGGCGTTCGCTCAAAGGAAAGGCAACTGCCAAGGCAGCCGTCATAGCAGCTCAAAAACAATTGGTTGTCGGCCAAGTGCTGAAACTCAAGGACGACCTGAAAAAACAAGGACTCTATCTGATTTGGATAGCCGAAGAAAAAACAAAGACCATTCGGCCGGTCCTCATCAGGATCGGAATAACCGATAACGAATACACAGAAGTCAAAGAAATCGTCTACGGAGAACTGAAAGAAGGTCAATTTGTTATTACCGGCATCTCAACGACAAAGGAAGAAGCCCAGCAATTTAGCGGCCGCGTTCCCGGACTCATTCGATAATGCAAGAGAGAACACCACAACAAAAAAGAAGGAGTTGAAATTCGCTTTTCAACTCCTTTATTTTATTTGACAAAATGGATGCAAAGCTTCCGCACCTATGTGTATGGCATGGGAGCAAGCTATTAAACCATTGGGAGCACAAGCTCTTGACTTTTTAGTTTGTTTCTTGTTATAATATGATTAGCGTTAATTTCAGGATTTTCCTGAAAATTAAAAATCAAATATGGCTATGGAGGTATTAATGACACATGAACATCTGTGGCAATTGTCATCCCCGGTTCTGCCCCTGAAAAATGGCGGCTCCTGCCGCTGCTTTCAGTGCCAGTGTGGGGCGACAAAAATTGAGACGCTTCGAATTTCAGAAGGCGTCGCAAAATTACAAGAAGGCCAGCGCTTTTTTGTAAACTTTCCTTTGTTTTTTGGTAGCACTTCATTTCTGATGTACAATTGAGAGGAGGTATTTAATGAATTTATCTCAAATCACTGTTTCGGCTACGGCCATGAATGCCTTTCGGGCAAAATGGCTGGACATCCAAAAATCCACTCCCAAAAACTGGGAACGGACCATCCAGGCCTTTCTTAAAAACGTCAAAGAAATCCAGCGGCAGCCAGCGATGCCCGATTCCATCATTTTGGATGGGGCCCGCTATTTTGACAACAGTGGCTGGCTGTTCGTCACCAATGAGGCAGTCAACCGACTGCTCGATGTAAGGCGCACGAAAGACATAATTTGGATGAAGCCCGACAACCTTTATACGACTTCGACCGGTGATCTGATTCACGGCTTCCCCTATCCTCGTCGATAACCTCCTGTAACATTAACAGCGAACCGCTCCAACCTTGGTTGGAGCGGTGCTTTATTTATTTACACCTTGTACACACCTTGCCCCCATACCTAATCGGCTTTGGTTATTTAATAGGTGTAGGGGTTGACAACGCAAAAATGTCTTTTTATTATTTTAATAGCTGTTTAAAAGCTAATTCATTTTAGGAGTCCTAAAATGCCAAAAAAAATCCCTGATATTTTCAAAGATTCATTTTTTAAGCCTGAAAAAGCCAAGGTAAGAAAAGTCATTGCCTTCCCCCTTGCCATCTTGATTCACTTACTAATTGTCGTCTGCCTTGTTATCCTCCCTCTTCTTAAACCTGCGGCATTGCCGAAAGTGGAAGTTTATAACGCTTTCTTGGCGCCGCCACCACCGCCACCACCACCACCGCCACCGCCAGCCAAAAAACGGCCAAGCGCGAGCCAAACTCGAATCAAACCTGTCCATACCCAAGCGACTATGCAGCCAGGTAAATTAGTCGCCCCAGTGGAAATCCCAACTGAAATCGCCGAAGAGCAACTTTCAGACATTGGAGTTGAAGGCGGAGTTGAGGGCGGAGTTGAAGGCGGAGTTGTCGGCGGAGTACTCGGCGGAGTTGTCGGCGGAGTGCTTGGCGGAGTTGTCGGCGAAGTAGAAGTACCGGTCAGAGCGATTGGAGAAATCAAACCTCCGAAACTGGTTAAGGCGGTGCCGCCCATCTATCCGGAAATTGCTCGCCAAGCTCGCGTTGAAGGAGTGGTCCAGATTGAAGCGACCACCGATGTCTATGGCCGAGTGATAAGTGTAAAGGTTCTCCGTTCGATTCCTCTTTTGGATCAGTCAGCAATTGACGCTGTCCGGCAATGGGTGTATGAACCGATGGTTATCAACGGCAGACCCCGACCCGTGATTTTTACAGTCAAAGTGACTTTCCAGCTGAAATGATGTTCTAACTTAATTAAAACGAAATGGACGAAGCCCGCGCTTCGTCCATTTTTTGTTTCTGGGCCCGCCCCCACACTTATGCATAAATGTGGGGGCTTGCTTTTTCTAAAAATCGGGTGTATAATTTAAAAGTAAATTTTAATTAGTCCTTACTCGCTTCGCCTTTCCAATTAGAATTAACTGGAGTGGGTGAAGCGCTTAAACCTTAATTCGCTTGAAAAACTTTGTGAAATTTCATCTTAAAAATCTCACCATCTTGAAAAGCGAATTCTCCATCAATGAATGCGTCTATTTTAGTTTCTTTAGTAGGAATTTTATTGGGAATCGGGATTGGCTACTGGATTAGACAAGTCACTAGTCAACGTCGAGCCGACTCTGTTGAAGTAAAAATTAAAAACCAGTTAGAAGAGGCCCGCAACAAGGCGCGGGAGGTTGTTTTGGCAGCCAAAGACAAGGCGGTCGCCATTTTAGACGAGGCGAAAAACGAGGAAAAAGACCGGAAGAAAGAATTGATTCTCCTTGAACAAAAACTTACGCACCGCGAAGATATCCTCAACCAGCGGCTGACGGAAAGCGAAAAAAAGAGCCGAGATTTGGACCAAAATCTCAATAAGCTCAGAGTGGTTAAGACCCGAATTGAAGAACTTAGGCAAGAAGCGGAAAAAGAGCTGGAAAGAATCGCCAATTTATCCCTTCAGGAAGCGCGGCAAGAATTGTTCAAAAAAATCGAAGAAGGGAGCAAACAGGAAACCATTGACCTTTTGAAAAAACTGGAGCGGGAAAAAAGGGATGAAATTGAAAAACAGGCCCTGGAAATAATGCGGGTGGCGATTCAACGCTTCAGTCGCTCTAACGTCGGCGAAATCACCACCAGTTTCGTAACAATTCCCGACGAAGAAATGAAGGGAAAAATCATCGGCCGCGAAGGCAGAAACATCCGCACTTTGGAAAAATTAACTGGCGTTGATATTATCATTGACGAAACGCCTGACACCATCACCCTTTCTTCTTTTGACCCGATTCGGCGCGAAACCGCAAAAGTGGCTTTGGAGAAATTGATTAAAGACGGCCGCATCCAGCCAGCCCGCATTGAAGAAAAAGTTGAAGAAGCAAAAAAAGAAATCAATGAGAAAATTAAGGAGGCCGGCGAAAATGCTGTTTATGAAGTCGGGGTGCTGGACCTGCCCAAAGAAATAATCTATCTTTTGGGCCGCCTGAACTACCGGCAAAGCTACGGCCAAAATGTCTTGCGACATTCCATTGAAGCGGCGCAGCTGGCCGGAATGATTGCGGCTGAATTGAAAGTTAATATTGAAACCGCCAAAAGAGCCGCTCTGCTCCACGACATCGGCAAGGCCATTGACCATGAAGTTGAGGGCACTCACATTGAATTGGGTCGCAGAATTTTGCAGAAATACGGCCTCTCCGAGGCAATAATCAAAGCAATTGAGCCGCACCACGAGGATTATCCTTTTGAAACGCCGGAGTCCTATATTGTGGCTGCAGCTGAAGCAATTTCTGCCAGCAGACCAGGCGCCAGACGCGACACTTTGGAAAATTACCTCAAACGCCTGGAAGAACTGGAAAAATTGGCCCTATCTTTTGAAGGCGTGGAAAAGGCCTATGCCATCCAAGCTGGCCGCGAACTGCGAGTGTTTGTCGTCCCGGAAAAAATTGACGATCTGGGTGCTTTGAATTTAGCCAAAGAAATATCCGCTAAAATTGAGGCGGAACTGAACTATCCAGGCGAAATCAAAGTAAATGTCATCCGCGAAACCAGAGCAGTGGAATACGCCAGGTAAAATGCGGCTAAATACGCTATCCCCCTTTTATCCACAAAAACCCTTTAAAATAGCGGAAAATATGATATACTAAAACCAGATAAATCCTAGGTTTTTAGGGTATAGAAAAAGGTCGATTTTATTTAATAAATTTTTTTACAAAAATGACAAAAGAAGGATTAGTCGAAGCAGTTTTAAAAGCGGTTGAATTTAAAACCAAGAAAGACGCTCACACAGCGGTTGAAACTGTTTTTGAAACCATCACCAAAACCTTGGCTCGCGGCGAGGAAGTCGCAGTCAGCGGCTTTGGCAGTTTTCGCGTGGTGCGCCGAGCTGCCCGAGCCGGCATTAATCCCAGAACCGGTGAAAAAATCCAGATTGCCGCTTCAGTAAAGCCGAAATTCCGAGCTGGTAAGGCCTTAAAAGAGGCTGTAAAATAGACCTGAAAACCGTTTTTTTAAGCAAAAACCCGACATTATGTCGGGTTTTTGCTTAGGACCAATAATCATTCTGATTTGATATTTTTGCGCAGTTTGTTTAAGGCGCGATGCTGAAGAATCCGCAAGGCCGCGGGGTTTTTCTTGGTGATTTTGGCGATTTCTTTGTAAGATAAATCGTTGACAAACCGCAAAATAATAATATCCTTTTGCTCATCAGTAAGCTGATTGAGGATTTTTTGAATTTCTTGCTGGCTTTGGGCCCTTTCCATTTTTTCTTCCAAATCGTCTGAATGGACGATGCCGATTCCCTCCTCCAAAGTCAGATTAATTTTTTGCGTTCGGTAAAAATCAATAACCAAATTGCGGGCAATCCGGTAAAGCCAGCTGGAAAACGGCAGACCTTCATCCTCAAAGCGGTTAATCGCCTCCCAGGCCTTCATAAATACCTGCTGAACCAAATCTTCAGCCTCTTCCCGATTGGTCACTTTCAAATAAACAAAGCGGAAGATTCTATCCAAATAGAGGTCATAAATCAAGCCAAAGGCCTCAGCTTCTCCGTTTTTGGCTTTTTTGACGAGTTCCCGTATTTCTTTTTCGGGTTTTTCCGGTCTCATCATCTGATTTTTTCGGTAATTTAATTATATCAGAGCCGTCAATTATTGCCAATTTTTCAATTAAATGATAGAATGGGAACAATTATGTCCGTTACTTATCAGCCGAAAAAAAGAAAAAGGAAAAAAACTCACGGTTTTTTAAAAAGAATGAGGAAAACCGGAGGCCGCCGCGTTTTAAAAAAGCGGAGGCAGAAAGGTCGCTGGAGGCTCACGGTTTAATGAAAAAACAATTCCGTCTTGGTTTACAGCGGGATTTTGACAATATTTTCAAAAACGGCCGCAGCGCGGCTTCGGCTGGCCTAGTTCTCAAATATCTTCCCAACGGCCGGCCATTTAGCCGCCTAGCAGTGATTGTCAGCCAAAAAGTCGCAAAAAAATCCGCGAAGCGCAATCTTCTGCGGCGCCGCCTGAAAGAAATTGTCAAAAAACACCTACCCGATTTGAAGGGCTGGGACATTGTCTTAATCACCAGAGCAGAGCTAATCCAAAAAGATTTTAATCAGCTGACTGAAGCCGTAGAAAAGATTTTTAAAAAAGCAGGATTTTCCCGATGAAGCATTTTCTTTTGGCGCTAATTCGCCTTTATCAATTTTTTTTCTCTCCTGGCCGTGGATTATTCCGCCAGTTTTATTTTTTCCCGGCCAATTGCAGATTTGAAGAATCCTGCTCTGATTTCGCCTATCGCGTCATCAAAGAAAACGGCATTTTTTCAGGTTTAAAAATGGCTATTCGTCGACTCAGTCGCTGCCACCCCTAAGGCAACATTCGCATGAGTAATTTCTTTCATCTTTATCTCGTCGTCCCTTTTTTCAACGCTTTAATTTTAATCTATAACTTTCTGCCGTGGCCCGACATTGGAATCGCGACCATTATTTTGACTTTTTTGATTCGGCTGATTTTCTTCCCGATTTTTTACAAAAGCACAAAGCAACAGATTTTGATGAGTCGCCTGCAGCCTGAGCTCCAGCAAATTCAAAAAGAATACAAAGGCGATAAGGAAAAGCAGGTCAAGGCCCAAATGGCCCTTTATAAAAAACATAAAGTTAACCCCTTGGGCGGCTGCCTTTTGACTTTGATTCAGCTGCCGATTATCTTTGCTGTTTATCGGGTGTTTTTAAATGGTTTTGCCAGCGAAAGAATGGTTGATTTATACAGGTTTGTGAGCCATCCTGGAACGATCAACTCCATATTTTTGGGGTTCATTAACCTTTCTAAGCCCAACATCGGTTTGGCCGTGATTGCCGCTATTCTGCAGTTCATTTCTACCAAAATGATTCTTCCCTCCTCAAAAACTCAAAATGCCGGCGGACAGGCCGGCCAAAAAATGGCATTAATAATGCAAAAACAAATGGTTTATATGGGGCCGATTATGACACTCATCATTTTGACTCCGCTGCCCTCCATCATTGCCCTTTACTGGTCGGCCACCACTATTTTTTCTATCTTCCAACAATGGTTGATTCAAAGAACCATCAAAGTCGGAACTTTAGAATTAAACGATAAAAATGGCTGAGGAAATTAAAAAATTTCTGGAAAAAATTTTGAGTTTTTTGGAAATTGTCAATTTTAACATTGATGTGGCGGAGGAGGAAGAAATTATAAAAGTCAATCTGCGATTGGATGGCGCCGGACTTTTAATCGGCGCGGCTGGCGAGCATCTTCGCGATTTGGAGTATGTTTTAAGGGCCGTTCTCCAGCGCCAAAACTGCGCTAAAAGGGTGATTTTGGACATCAACAACTATCGCCACAACCGCGAAGAGTTCTTAAAAGAGGTGGCCAAAGAAACAGCCCACAAAGTTATTCTCACCAAAAAACCGATAAAACTGCCGGCGATGAACGCTTATGAGCGCCGCATTATTCATATGGAGCTGGCCACTCATCCGGATGTGGCCACTGAAAGCGAGGGTGAGGAACCGGAGCGATATTTGGTGGTTAAGCCATATCCGTAAATATAATGCAAAAATCAAAAGTTATGAAACCAACTAAAAACTCCCTACCCAAGGGAGTTTTTAGTTGGTAATAATTATCTATTTATAACCCCAGTCCGTAAAGTTTACCAGAAATTTTGTCGTAGAAAATCAGAAGTGATTCATCCTGGTTTAAATCAATGCCAGAAACCTCAAAAATAGCGTCGGAAATCAGCGGCTGAGCCTCCAAACTTTCCGGATTAATCTGATAAATTGCTTCTTCTTCGTTAAAAGCATTTTGGTAATAATCATCAGGCCAGACCGCAGTGGAGCTAAATTCCGAAGGAATGGAGCAGTAAAGAATTACGGTTTTATGGGAAAAGACGCATTTTTCCGGCAAGGTCAGCTGCGGAAAACTGCCCAGAACCAAGGCGTCTTTATTGATTAATTTTAAAGTCGGCGCAATGCCTCCGTTGCTTGTAGTAAAAAGCAAACCATAAGTGCCGGAATTATTCCATTTTAAAATTAAGCCATTGCCATCAACAAAAGGCTGGAAAATTTTGCTGGTGGGATTAAAAAGCAAGGCGGTTTGGCTGACATAACCAGATGGTTTTTGAGTGATGAAAACCGCGGTGCTAGTTGGCCAGCTCAACTGAATGTCGCTGGCGGCCCGAAAATTAATCAATGTTTTCTTTTTCGCCAAATTTTTGTCAATCTGGCCCAAATATTGGTGCTCAGTGATGTTCTCTTGATAGTAAATCGGGCTGTCCGAATAGTAAAAAATAATATTCTGGCCGTCCGGCGACCAAGTGGCGCTTTTAATGTTCAAGTCCAAATTTTTTAATTCTTTGGTCTGAATGTCCAAAACGCTATAAGCCGGCTGAGTGGCGCCGCTAGCCAGATATTTAATGAGGGCTTTGTTGCTTTTGGCGTGTTCAACGCCGAGAATGTTGGTGAAACTAATGCCCAAATCTTTTTTCTGCGCTTGAATCGGCTGTTTCGAATAATCCACTTCCCAAAAACCGTCATTGGTAAAATATTGCAAAGTGGAAGTGCTGGCCGGCCAAAAAGCCAAAATAGCGCCGCTGGCTAAGATAGTGAGTTTGGAGGGACTACTGATAGCGCTTTGGCTCGGGGTTGGCGATGCTGAAGTTAAACTCGGACTCGCTCCCAAACCGGTTGGCAAAACAGCAGTTGGGGTAGGCGTTGCTGTCTCGTTGGTTTTTTGACCTTTAAAAATCAAATAACCACCGACCCCTAAAGCAGCTACGGCAACCAAGATTATTAGGATTAAAATAATTTTTTTATTCGCCATATATTTTAAACGCGTTTCATTCTTTAATTATTGGGGCGTGGGAGTGGCGTTACAGCCCGACACCTCCCGACAATTTTTGTAACCATCATTGCATTTTTGTAAAAGGTATTGATATCTTTTTTCTTGCGCTCCAACCATTATTCGCACACCTTTCAGACACTCATGATAATCTTTCTCGCATTTTACACAGGCCGGGGGAAGTGGTGCTGGAGTGGGCGGCGGAGAAATATTAATTTCTGCTTTTCCTTGAATTCGACTTTGAAGCGCTCCCAAATTAACTAAATCGGGGTTAATGGTATTTAAAATTAAATATGAAGCTAAAAGCAAAACCAAACCGAAAATCGCCTGGGTGATGTGGCTCTTGGCCTCTTTTTGTCTGGAAGCATTGCCGCCGGAAGTACTCCAGAGAATTCCGCCATAAACAATCATAATTGCCGCCAAAGCCACGGCAATACCAACAGCCAGTTTATAAAGGCCGCTTAAATAGTCAGCTGGTCCGCAAACCGAACCGGGTATGCCCGGCAATTTTATCTCCAAATTATAAAAAGCTTTGTCGGGACAGGTAGCGGCCTGAGCCGAAGCACTAAAAACTGTTAGCCCAAGAAACAGCAAAGTTAAAGCGATAATAGAAAGTTTGATTGCTTTTTTCATATGCCGAGGAATTTGATTTGAAGCTGACCTTCTCCTCTGACGAAAACATTATCCAGCCGTTCTACAAGCGCCTTAATCAAACTGCTGCCAGCGGCTGGTTTGGGGACGGTTAAAACATAGTTATTGGAATTTGGTGTTTGTTTTTGGCCGTCTATCCACCAGGAAATTTTCATTTGATTGGAATCAGCCGGCGTAAAAAAGTAGGGTGTCGCCTTAATTTGAATTTCGCTCAAATTATTTAATTCCAAAACTCCGCTTTTAATTAACAGAGAGTTGTCCGAGGGCCGCAAAACAACTTTGGGGTCAACTGCCGGAATTTCTAAAGTTTTTTCGCCCAGAGCGGTCAAACCGCGCAAAACTTCCACTTTGACACTTTGAGTTGCTCCCTCTAAAACCGTCGGAATCAAAAAACGAAAAGTTGTCAGTCCTGTCCCCTCTTTTTTAATTTTATCATTAACAGACCAGCGGTAATTCAAATTATTGGCGTTCAAATAAGAACCGGCGCTATAAATAAACGGCTGAATGCTAAATTTAAGAACGCTGTCTTTAACAGCCGGAGTTTTGCCGCTATAAGCCACTGGAGCTGTCGCGTCGCTTTCCCAAGTTAAATAAAGAAAACTTGGCGGGGTTTGAGTTTTGGCAAAAGCCGCTCCGCTTGAAAGCGTTATTGTGAAAAACATGGCAATAATGGACAAAATTTTCTTCATAACTATTTTGTTTTATTTCCCCATCATTTATAGCGCTGCTGTTGCCGCTGTTTTGGCGGCTGTTTTTGCCGCTGTTTTAACGGCGGCCCCGACCTCTTTGCTTGCCACTTTCTGCGCCCCTGCTTTCTGAACCATACTTTCCGCTTTCTGAATTTTCTGCTTGGCGCTTTCAGGCAATCGTTCCTTTATGACAATAATCAAAAAAGCTATGGTTTTAATTGGGAGAAGGTTGACTCCTGGTATTAGAGTGTCAATCGCCGAAGCAATTAAATTCATTTCTATTCGGCGATGCTTCCATATCAACCAGAGAGTAGTGGTAGCAGTACAAATAAAACCAACTATTGCCGCAATAATATAACCGACTCCTGTTAAAGTAAGCAGGTCTACTAAATCGCTTATTATTACAAGCGGTAAAATAAGCAGCACTTCTGCCAGATAAATCGGGGACCTTGTGTCGCTGCTTTCCTCCGGTTGAGAGGAATTTCCCAAATCGTCATTCTCATTGACATCTCCAGAATCATTGCGTCCTTTCCCGGCCGTCTCCCTCATATTGGTTTGTGGAATGTTTTGCTCTGCCATTTTTATTATAATACTTTTTTATATTTTAAACACTGGCGTCAAAAATCTCTTTTGCTTTAGCAATTTCCAATAGTTGAGCGGGGCTGGTAGTAATAATTTGGTCTTCGGTATAAGAAGCAACGACTTTGATGGCGGCGTGCTTCAGTCCAGCAAAAAATATACCCTCGCCGACATCCGCCTCCAGAAGCACTTGCTTTTCGGTTTCAGTCAAATTGAAGGTGCTGGCCACGGTTTCAATGGAAGCCGGCGATTGTTTAAGAAGCATCTGCAAAGCCGAGTTGGTAATGATGGGTTTGCCTTGGGGTGAACGAAGGAAATCGTCAACATCCTGGGTAATGGTCGTCACACCCAAGAAATACTTGCGGCAGCGCTTGACCAAACCAAACAAGAAATTGGCGCCAGCTTCAAATTTCATCATCCACCACGCCTCATCAATAATCAAAATTCTTCTTTTCATTTGGGAGCGAATTAGATTCCAGATAAAACTCAAAACTATAAACATCGCTACTGGCCGCAATTCATCTTCCAAATCCCTGATGCCGAAAACTACCAAACGGTTATTAATGTCAACATTGGTCGGCTGGTTAATAAAGCTGGCGAAGGTGCCGCGGGTGAATTTATACAAGCGGTCAGCCAAGCCGGCGCCGCCTTCCATATTTTCCAAGACCGTTTGCAAGTCCTCCATCAGAGGCGGAGTGATTTTTGAAAAGTCGCTCTCCGCCGTAATGTCGCGGGAAGCGTAGGTTTCGGCGATGGCCCGATCTAAAATTCCTATTTGTTCGGCAGTCAAATCGCCCAGCATAATGCGCAGTAAACTGGTAATGTTTAAAATGTTGGATTTTAAGGCCTCGGCTGGAGATTCGTCCGGCAGAAGCGGCGGTAAATCAAAAGGATTGATATGCTGTTCCGAGGTTAAAGAAATATTAATGTAAGAGCCGCCCACGGTTTCGCATAAAAATTTATATTCCCTTTCAGGATCAATCACCAAAACATCGGTGCCTGTCATCAGGGAACGCAAAACTTCAAGTTTAGTGAAATACGATTTACCGCTGCCAGCTTTGGCGAAAATCACCATATTGCCGTTTTCCAGAGAAAAGCGGTCAAAAACTATCAAGCTGTTGTTGTGGCGGTTGATGCCGTAGAGAATGCCGCTGTCCGAAGTCAGGTCCACTGAAACAAAAGGAAAAATACTGGAAAGTGGCGAGGAATTCAAAACGGTGTGAATGCCGAGCTTGTCCAAATTCAAAGGAAAGCTGGATTCCAGCCCTTGGGCCTGCTGGAAAAGCGCGGGCTTGGTGTAAACCATCCGGCCCTCCAGAAAACTGGTGACCTTTTGCTCCACGGTTTCCAGCTCCTGGGGATTTGAAGCGTAAACGGTGATGTAGACGCCTACTTCAAAAAGCTTTTCCGTCGCTTGTTGCAAAGAGTCGCGAAGATTTTCCAAATTTTCATAAGCGGTTTCCAAAATCGGGTCGCGGACCAAGCCCTTTTCCATCCTTTCTGCAACCTGGGCTTCTACTTGGGCGGTTTTTTTCCGGAGCCGCCTTAAGGCCACGGCAGTGTCAACCGGATGGATAAAAATGGAGATGTCAACGGTCTGGTCAATGTTAATGATGGGACTGAACCAGCCGGTCACTAAATAGCGGGGGTAGGCGATGATAAACAAAGTTTTAACATAAAGGTCGCCGAGGTGCACAAAATTAGAATCCACTTCAAAAGCCGGTGGAATTAAAAGCTCGCGGATTGTTTGCGCTCCGAATTTATAAACTTCCGGCACAGTCGGAGTTTCTTCCTTTTTTTTAAAAAATGGTATAAATTTGGATAAATCAGGCATAATATAAAAATTCAAAAATCAAAATTCAAAATTAACCTTGCTCCACTTCTTCCATTATTTTCAAGGATTTCTTTTCGACTTTTTCAGGATTGTAAAGATTGTAATAAAGTTCTAATAAATCTTCGGTTTGAAGACGAATGGTCCTGGTGCCGGTGGGGCGCAAACCGGAAATCACCGCATCCACCCGATGTTTCAGCTGCAGTTTTTTTGATTCAAAATCCATTTCCTTTTTTTGCTCAGGAGTACCGGTTGATTTTTTTAAAGGAATGGGTAGAAACTTGATTATTTTACCAAAAACCTTTTCCGCTTCTTCCGCTCCGGCCGCATAAGAAACGACAATATAAAATCTTTTGGACATCACATTGGTTACGCTCACTAAAGTTTTAATAAATTCGACATATTCCTTGATTTGAATTTTCAAAAGAGCGTTGTCCTCCTCGTCTTCTCTGATTTTTAATTTCCCCAAATAACTGTCAATGTTTAATTTTCGCGAATGGACAACAAATTGCACGGGAAAATCCAAACGATTAAGCAATCCCTGGTAAGCGACCATAATCTGATTTTGCTCTTCTTCCGATTTTAAATCAAAATTAACGCCGGAGACCATCAAAACCGCCCGGAGCGAGCCGTCTTTCAAAATCACGCAATCATCTTTGATTGTTTCAATGCTGACAAATTGTTCGGTAGATGTTGATTGGGGCATAAAAGTAAATTCAAAAATCAAAAATCAAAATGCAAAATTATTGTTCTTTGTTGAGTTTTTTGGCTAATTCGGATAACTCCTCCGGTGAGAGCCGCCTTTTTTCTTTAACTGCTTCTTTTTTTGGCGCTACTAGTTGTTGAGCAATCGGCTTTTTAGCTACCCCTCTCTGCCAGACATAGAGTCGCGGCCGTAATAGATATCTAAATCCATTCAAAACCACCCGCGACAAATTCTGACCATTAACTTTAACGAAGGCGAATCCTATGCCTACCGCAGCAATAATAATGCTCACCATTATCCAAAGCCAAAATTGCAAAATAGAATAGAGAAGAAAAATTAAAAGACCGGCACCGGCCAAAAATAGAAATTGTTTTAAAGTTAGAGGGCCGATGATTTTGTCTTCAATGTCAATAAATTGGGGGACTTGGAAGATGGCCATGCCATAGTTGTTGAAATTTTCGAGCTCATTTTGTAGCGAGAAAAATTTCACTACAACTATGAGCACCGAGCACTCAACTTATTAATTTATTAGACTGTGCTTGATGCGACTTTTTAACCATCTTATGCTCTGACCTCTTTGTTTTAATTTTCTTTCTCTGTTTTGAGCATCCAACTTATTTTTATATGCTTCATAGTATATCATTTCCGGATATTTATCATTGTGCTCTTTGAATCTTCTTTTTAAATCTTGAGTGTATCCTATATATATTTCACTAGTTCTTTTATTTCTGATGAAATATACATAATACATCATAAGTTGAGTGCTCGGTTAAGGTTTTGCATCCAATCCCGCTAAGCGGGATTGGGCAAAGCCCTTTAAAATTTGAACTTCCGGAGATCGACAACATTTTCCGGTGGAACTTCTGGTATTTTTGTCGGAGATGACGCAGATGGTTTTTCTGCTAATGGAACTGGCTTAGCCTGAGTCGCATCTAAGGGTTTTTCTTCGGGTTTAATTGGTGCTGAAAATGGTTTGGGTTGAGGAGCGATTGGTGGTTGCTGCGGCTGGATTGGAAGAATTTTAAAAACTGGGGGCTCTTCTTTTTTTTGTTCGGGAATCGGCGCAGCCGGAGTTTTCGTTGGCGCCGGAACAGAAATAATAGGGGTTGACTCTTTGGTTTTCGCTGGTTCAACGGGGAAAGCAGTATAATTAACGATTTTGACTGGGCCGGGAACTGGTTTCGCTTGGGGCGCAGCTGTAACGGCTGGCTCTGCTTTTTTAACTTCCACTTTGGGCTGAGTTGAAATGGCTGGAGTTTCTTTCGCCACTTCAATGCTGGAAACCACTTTTTCTTTTTGCGGCTTAACCTCTTCAAAGGAAATAACAAATGGTGTGGGCGTTCCCAAAGTCGGCTTAATTTCTTCTTCGTGGCCGATAATAACAGGCGGACTGGCCGGTGACGGGCTGGCCTCTCCAGTTTTTTTGAATCGAAAAAACGGCAAGAACGACCGGCGTTTAGGCGCCTCAGTTGGGGCTGCTTCAGACGGCGCTGGAGGAATTTTTGCCTCTTCTTTTATTTCTAACGGTTTTATTGGAACAGTAGCAGGTTTTACCTCCGGGACAAAAGTTGGAATTTCTTCTGCGGCTCCTTTTTCCTCTTCGGTTTCTAAAATCATCACTTCTTCTTTGGGAATCGGACGATAAACCTCCCGTAAAAATTTTCTGATAGGCAAGAAAATGTCCCGGTCCGCATCCTTGGCAATGGATTGTGCCACCATAGTATTTCCGCCTAACACCTCGGCTAATTTTTTTGGAAAATCATTGTAATGCAAAAAACCCATCAGAACATCGCCAACAAGTAAAGTAAGAATGCCTGATTTTTCATCGGATAAATGATAAAAATCGCAAATATGCCCAATAACGTCGCTGGTACCAACAGAAAATAGGGCCTCTTGAATTTCCTTGGGCAGCGAATTGAATCTTTCAATAAATTGTGGAGATAATTTTTTGGGCATTGTGCTGGATTAAATATGGATTAATCTCCGCCAGCTTTTTCATCTTGCGGATAATCAAATTGGGTTGAGGGCATGCGTCGGCTCCCTTCTTCGCGTCTTTTTCGAAGATAAGTGGGTACATCAGTTTCGTCACGGCGAGGAGGGGATGAAGCAGGCGGCACCCATCCCGGACTACGAGGTGGTGGTGGCGAAGGCGGCGTCCATTCAGGCGGCTTGCGCGGCGGTGGTGGAGATGGTGGTTGCCAGCCGCCAGGAGTTGGTGGCGGCGGTGGCGATGGAGGAGGAACTGGTGATGGTGGTGGAGATGGAGGTGAGGGAGGAGGAGGCGTCCAACTGGGGCCAGCACCTCCGGCTGTGGGGCCGCCAGGGATTGGACCACCCCCTGTAGGACCAGTAGCACTCGGGCCACCAGTTGTAGAACCACCTGTTGTAGGACCACCCGTTGTCGGACCAGCAGCGCTGGCCGCCTTTATTTCGTCATAAAAATTATTAAAAGTAGCATCTAACTGCTTCAAGCCGGAATTTCCATTTAATCTTTTAATAAGTGTTGGATCGCTATTTTTTAGAGCGTCTAATTTCTCCACATCAGTTAAATTAGCGGCATTTTTTACTCTATTCATTCTGGCTCTTAACAGAGTTTCAACAAAAGAAGCTTTTTCGGCAATCGGCTTCTGACCCACAATACCCATCACCACCGAAGAATTATATTTAGCTGGGTCGTCAGCCATATTGTTGATAATTGCATCTTTCAGGGCGACTGGAATTTTATTGATATCTATTGAGGCAATGGTCTTGCTGATTTCCGTCGGAGAGCTTTTTTCAAAAGTTTTCGCCACATTCGATTCAAGTTGCTTGGTGTAAAATGCTGTCTGATCGTGATTTTTTTTCAGGGCTTCTGCCGAACCGTCCGATATTTTAGCGAGGGGTTCCACGATTTTGTTGATTTCCGCCGGAGAACTTTTTTCAGAACTTTTCGCCACGGTCGATTCAAGTTGGCTAGTTTGAGATGCTATCTGATTGTAATTCTTTTCCAGAGCTTCTTTCTTGCTGCTCGCTATTTCAACAAAATACGGATCTTTTTCATTTTTAGCTTCCAATTCTTCGCGTTCTTTATTTAACGCACTAATTTTTTTCAAAGACTCTTGCCATTCGGGAGACAAAGTTGCCTCAATTTTCAGCAATTCCCTCTTATCAATTTCGCCTTGAAGCGCTAATCTCATTGCTACATCTTTCATATTATCCGGCATTTTACCTGCTTTCATTATGCCATTAATAATAGCGGTAATCGGCTTATTGGTAGTAAAAGATTGTCTGCGCTTTTCATTTAACTCACTAATTTTTTTCGAAGGCTCTTGCCATTCGGGACGCAAAGTTGCATCAATCTTCAGCAATTCCATCTTATTAATTTCGCCTTTAGCTGCCAATTTCATTGCTACATCTTTCATATTATCCGGCATCTTGCCTACTTTCATGGCCTTGTTAATAGCAGCAATCTGCTCATTGCCGGTAAGTGTCGGAAACGTATTGGATAACTCATCCAGAGATTTTATATGAGCAATTCTCTTTTTGGCTTTCTCTCTCTCGCTCTCTTTAATAATCTCTCCCCGCGCCTGAAGGTTTCTGCCAGCCACGCTAATCGGTTGACTCAAAAGCCCTCCCACAAAAGGAATTTTGCTGGCTGCTTTAGAAATTCCTGCCAAAGCTCCGCCTCCAACCGCGCCAGCGCCCTTTGTCCCCTGACGCTGCATCCAGCCCTTTATTGCCTTGCCTCTTTTTTCAATCATTCCTCGCGCCGCTCCAGCGGTTTTTGCGCCAAAAGCCTCAGCCGCAATCAAACCAGCTATCATAAGGCCAATAATAGCGACGAATTGAAAAATATTTACTGGATTAAAATTGTCCCGGAAAAGATCATTGGGCATACCGCCGGGGCTTGTTGTCTCAAAACCGCCCGTGAGTTGGGCGCGGCCCTGAGCAGCAAGCAACGCCAAAAAAATGAAAAAACCTAACACCGGCGCCACTGTCGCCCATTTGATAAACTGGTCCCACCATTTTCCAGCATTAGCTCTGATTTGTTTCAATGGCACAATGCCGCAAATCCAGGCAATTGGCGCTAAAATCAAAAGGGTCCAGAGATAAATATTTCTGATGAACAAAATAGCGATCATAGCACCAAAAACTATTACTGTTATAAAAGTAAAAATCACTGTCAAAATTATTTGGGCAAGGGCCTTTAACATCGTCTCGCTTAAAGTAAAATCATAGGCTTCAAATTGAGTAGCCGAGCCACCGGGCGCCCAAAAATTTTGAAGCGACAAGGCATTGGCCAATTGTGGACTCAATTCAAACTCACCCTTAATTGGCGCAAAAATAAAGAATTTGAAAAGCGCTTGGGAAAAATCAATAATAATGCCGCTGATAGTCAAGCTGAAGTTAATTAAAATCGCGAAGAGAACCAGATTAAAAAGGAGTTTTGAAGTATTAAATTTTTCCAATCTTAAAATAGTGCCAAAGGCAATGTAAATTAAAATGCCGATAAAGAATAAGTTGGCAACGTCCCGGGCAATGCCCCAACCCGTCTGGACCACAAATAATTTGGTAAATTGGCTATGATTGACCAACCAATCAATGATGGTTCCCTCTAAAATAACTACCTGACTACCTAACCAGCCAAGAATATAAGATAGTATTGCAGCTATTTTGTTGACAACGGACGAAGCAATGGTTTCAAAGATCGTAGCTGAAGCAATTTTTGGTACAATCATCGCCAATCCGCCAAAAACAGAAAAAACAAAACCCAGCCAAATATTTTTTGGTTTTTTTATTTTTTTAAAAATGGAATTTAATTTTTGGGGCATTGCTTTGATGGGAAGAAGTTAAAATTTAATTTTAGATTGGCGGAGGTGTTAATGTTTATGGTGGGAGTGGAGTAAAGGTTGGCTTGGGAGTGGTGGTTGGAGAAGTACTCGGCGTTGGGGTTGGGCTGCCTGCGCAATTTTGGTCACACCAATCTACCTTTTTACAGGCAGAGAAATATTGTCCTTCATAGGAGATGGGAAGAGCTACGCATTGGCGACAAGAACCATCACTATAGCCCATTCCATAATCGGAATTATTTGGCAACATAGAACTACTACAAGTACAACTCTTCGGAACCGACCAACCAAACTGGTCAAATAAAGCTTTGTATTCTTGCAAAGTATGCGGAGTAGTGGAACTGAAGGTTTGGGGTGTGCCGACACTCGGCCAGATATTGTCTTTGGCATTAAGACAAAATGCTCCGCAGGGAGTCGGTGGGTTCATCCCGGTACAGGTCAGACAAACATCGCCGCCACAAGACAAAGTCGCCCCGCCCTTAGGAGAATATCTACCTCTCACATAAACACCTTTGCAATTGTCGCAAGTCGGAGGCGGCACTGGTTCTTCGGTTTTACATTCGTCTTTACAATCCGCTTCGCTGGCGTACTGGCCATTAGGATCTATCGCGCACATTTTGGCATCGTAGACATCAAGGCAACTATATTTGGCTGCCGTACAACTACTCTTGCACTGCGCCTTGGTCATCGTGCCATTAAGATCAGCTACACAAGTGGGATTAGCGCCAGAGCGGTCGCAGCGATAACTTTCGGGTTGGCAAGCGGCATCGCACTCTGCTTTGGTCATTGTGCCATCGGGATCCTCCACACACATCGCCACCGTGCCGGCTCGCTCGCAACTGTATCTTCCTAAATTCGTGTCGCTTAGCTCAGAAACATTCAATAGTCCTTCGCCGTAATATTGACCGCCGATGAAGTCTTCTTTGGCTGACTTCACCAAGCGGCTGATTAAAGCTTCGGCAATCATTTTTGCGTAATTCAATAAGTCGGCCTCAGTAATCATATACTGCTCAGCTTTTTGCATTTGAGAGGACAATGCCTGCGAAGTGAGATCGGACTTGGCTTGGCCCGGAATGCTGATTTGAGTATCCAAACAAATTTCATTGCCAGTGGGCCGGCCATTAATGATTTCCTGCACTTTTAGTGTGCACTTCTCGGTCGGAATATAGCCGCTCTGAGCTTTTAGTGTTTGCTGCTCTTGGATTCTGGCTTGTTCAAATTCCAAATTTTCCATTTCCATCAGCCAGGCGCCATAAGGATTGTTCTGGGGTTTAACCACTTCATTGAAAGCCAACCAGCCGCCACTTCGGAAATCATTATAAAAATCTTTGATGTTCGTCATAATCGTATCCAAAGTACAGACCGGCAAAGGCGGCCTTTGCGGCACCGGCAAAGTTAAAACAACTTGCGCTCGAAACGGCGCGCAGAGGAAACTTAAAGTTCCGGTTCTTTGGATGACATCGCCGATTGCTTCCTTGGCTGTGCCCCAGATAAAGTCCTGCCAGTTGGTGACAAACTGGGGCGCTCCCGTGGTCTTGCCGCCGATCCAATCAATGATGTCAAAAGCCATTTTGTCAACCAGTTTGCGGACATAAGTGGCAATCAGAAGTTTTTTGAGTTGCGCCAAATATTTTTTTAGTTCTGCTTGTTTTCGCTGCACCCATTCGCGGCACATCTGCTGCGTGTCGGTGCCACCAGCGCTCACAGAACATTTAGTCCCGAGATCTCCGCCAACACCAAGAACTGAAACTGTAGCAAAGACAAGGCATTTCAAAGAGCTACCAATTTTTGCTATAAGATCCGTGAGAAAATCGTATAATCCAGACGAGCAAATAAGCACTTCGGCTGCGCTTGTAGAAACATCAAAACTCTCCGGCGCTGCCTCAATAATTCCGCTCATGTCGCGGGGCGTAGGCACTGGCTCGTCGGCTTTGGCCACTGGTTGCCAGCCCATTAAAACATTGGTGGCAAGGAAGCAGCTCAATATTAAAAATAAAGAAATTTTCTTCATAAATTAATGGCTAAAGTCAAAAATAATGTTGTCTTTCTGCAGTTTTTGGGCCACATAATTGTTCCAGGTAGTGGACCTCGTGTTAATTTCATCCATTAATTCCGCGGCAATTAATGCCTTTAGGGGGTCATTTTGGGATGAATAAAAAGAGGATAAAATTTCTTTTTTGGCTAAATTCAAATTAATCAAATCTCGGTGAAGATAGGCCCAGGAAGTCGGCACTGGTAATCGCTCAAATTCTAAAATGGCCTTGTCCAAGGATTGGATTGGCCCGGCCAAATAATCTTCTTTTTGGGTGTCGCTAAAACCGGCGATGGCTTCCATCACCAAATCATCAGTGATTTTATTGTCGTGAATAATCTGGAAAATATTTTTTAAATAATCCAGGGAGCTTTGCGGAATGTTGTCCGGAATAATTTTTAAATCCCCAATGCCGACCGACTGAAAACTGCTCCAAACTTCATTTTTATATTTATCTATTAATTCCTGGCTCAATAAATCTTCGTTGGGCACGGTCAAGAGGCCAGCGCTCAAATCATTATTCTGATTAAGGTCAAGAATTTTCTGGCTGATATCGCTGGTAATCTTATCCGTTAAGTTGTCTTCGGGTTTTAATGCCAGAAGCTCCAGATTGGTCCCTATTTTCTGGCTGTCTTTCTCTAATTTGAAGGATTCGGCCTTGGCTGCCGTTTTATTTCCTTGGCTGTTTTTTGTCGCCGGCTTACTATAAGGATAAAACACCAATATACCCGCCACAACTAATGCGCTGGCAAGAATAATTATTCCGAGTTTCTTTCGGAAATTCATATACAATATTATTATATACCGAAAATTAAAAACAAGGGAGGATTTTAGCCAATTTTATCCACAACTCATGCTCCAATTCCTGCGGCCTTGTCTTTTCGTTGAAATTAAGCTGTTTAAACGCCTTCTGGACAATATTTTTCGGGAATTTCCTTGACAAATTATTTAGCAATGTTTTACGCGGTTGCTGAAAAGCGGTTTTTATTAAGGAGATAACTGATTCCTCGTTTTTGAGGCGCTGCCCTTCCGGCAAGATCTCCAATTTAATGACGCTGGAGTGAACTTTCGGCGGGGGATAAAAATCTTTTGGTTTTAAATGAAATAAAATTTTTGGTTTAGCCCACAAATTAACGATTGCCGCCAACTGATTTGCCTTGGCTGGCCGGGCCGTAATTCTCTGAGCCACTTCTTTTTGAATGGTTAAGACAATTAATTTCGGCGGATTTTTCAATTGCTGGAAAATTCTTAAAAGTTGACCGGTTAAATAATAAGGGATATTGCCGACAACCTTGTAATTTTTTAATTTTTTAGCAATTTCCGGTAAAACTTCTCTCACGTCGCCTTCAATAATTTTGACTTTTGATTTTTGATTTTTGATTTTTGACTCAAGTTGCCTTATCCACGCTGGATCTTTTTCAATCGCAATAACTTTATCAGCAATCTTTAAAATTTCTAAAGTTAGAGTTCCGTTGCCTGCTCCGATTTCTATGACCGTCTCCCCTTTTTTTATTTCCAAAGCTTTGGCGATTTTTTTCAGCGCCGCCCTATTCACCAAAAAATTTTGCCCTAATTTTTTTACGAATTTCATAATTCTCGAGGTTAAACGTCGTCATCAACGGTTGGTTCTTCAATCTCCGGATAATCCGGATCAATTTTGTCTTCTTGCGTTTCATCATTAGGTTCTAACTCAATTGCTTGAAGAAAAGCATTAGGAATTTCACTCAAAAATCGGGAGGGCGGGTTAACGCTCAGGGCACCGAAAAGCCGGCGCTTGAAACTGAAAACCAGATAAACTTCTTTTTTTGCTCTCGTCATCCCGACATAAGCCAATCGCCGCTCTTCTTCCAGTTCTTCCTCGGAAAATTGTGCCTGATTATGCGGCAAAATTCCTTCTTCGCAGCCCACAATAAAAACAATGTTAAATTCCAGTCCCTTGGCGCTGTGCAGAGTCATCAGTTGTACGGCATTAGCCCGAGTTTTCTTCTCGTCGCCTTCCTGAAATAAAGCTACTTGCTCCAAAAATTGCCCTAAATTTCCTTGGCCCAAAGCGTCAAAATCCTCTGCCACCCGAATAAATTCCAAGACGTTTTGCCAGCGTTCTTTTTCTTTTTCCGTCCCAGCGCCTAAATATTTTTTGTAGTTTGTCGCGTCAATGATAAATCTTAAAATCGCGGCAACCGGCTGATTTTTAACCAATTTCTTCCCCTCCTCCAGAATTTCCAAAAAATTTTTCGCCTCATCAATCTCTTTTAGGTTTTTCCAAACCTCCTCTGCCTTATCGCTATTTAAAATTTTTTCCATTTTCTTTTCACCAATTCCCCGACTCGGTACATTTATCACCCTTTCCAAACTTATTAGGTCATCGGGGTTCATCAACAAGCGAAGATAGGCGATTAAATCTTTAATCTCTTTTCTTTCGTAAAATTTTACACCGGCAAAAATCTGATAGGGTAATCGCGCCTTGATTAACGCCTCTTCCAAAACTCGCGATTGAGCGTTAATCCGATAAAGCACGGCAAAGTCTTTCGGCTGGTAGTGGTATCCTTCAATTAATTTCAAAATCATTCCTACCACAAACTCCGCTTCTTCAATTTCGTCTTGGGTATGGATGAGAAAAACCGGCGAGCCCTCGGGATTGTTGGTGATCAAAACTTTTTCCCGGCGCCACTTGTTGTTTTTAATCATCTCTTGGGCTGCGGCTAAAATATTTCTGGTCAGACGATAGCTTTCTTCCAAAACAATAATTTTGGCATCCTGCCAATCTTTATCAAAATTTAAAAAATTGCGAAAATCCGCCTGCCGCCAGGCATAAATTGACTGGTCATCGTCGCCGACAACGCAGAGATTGCGGTGTTTTTCCGCCAACAATTTAATCAAAATATACTGGCTGGTGTTGGTATCCTGATATTCATCAACTAAAATATGAGACCAGCGATTTTGATAAGCGCTTAAAAGCTCGGTGTTTTTCCTCATCGCCTCCACGGGGATTTTAATCAAATCATCAAAATCAAAGGCATTAGCTTGCAATAATTTTTCCTCATATAAAATATAAACTTTCGCCACTTTTTCCTGGAAAAAACTCGCGGTTTTTTCGGTGTAATCTTTGGCGTTGATCAATTCGCTTTTGGCCCGGGAAATTTCTTCCATCACCGCCGATGGACTAAATTGCTCTTTGGCTAAATCCAGCTCTTCCAAGCATTTTTTAATTAAATTCCGCGAATCATCTTCGTCAAAAATTACGAAGTTTTTCGTCCGGCCTGTTACTTTAAAAATTTCCCGTAAAATTTTTGCGCCTAATTTATGGAAGGTTCCGATAAACGGCCGGTCCCATTCCAATCTTTCTTTATTCAAAATTTTTTTGACCCGCTCTCGCATTTCTTCCGCAGCTTTATTCGTAAATGTCAGAGCTAGAATTTTTTCCGGCTTAACGCCGGTGGCCATTAAATAAGCAACGCGGTGAGTCAAAGTTCTGGTTTTACCCGAACCAGCGCCAGCAACAATCAAAACCGGGCCTTCGGTTTGAAGAACAGCCTCTTTTTGTTTTTCGTTTAATCCTTTAAGAATTTCGGATTTATCCATGAGTTTATATTAGCATATTTTCCCTCTGGAAAACAAAAAAGGGTCCCACAACATTGTTGTGAGCCCTCTTTCTTTGTTGTTTGGGCTTAAAACCACGACCGATGGATTTTCCGTAAGCGACGCTTGGTAGAGATACAACCTATCAATGCCGTCAGAAAGAAATAGCCGACAATCCACAAGAAAGGATTAATGTGCGGCCGAAAAGCAAAAAACAAAACAATATAAACAATGACCGCCGGAATAACCCAAATGACGAAAAAAATCGGAACAGCGCACATCGCCACAAAAATGGCGATAGCGCTCATCAGAAACCCGATAATTTCCCGGCCACTTTTTTTGAGAATCGCGGCGAGGCATTTCTTTGCCTTGCCAATCAAAACCTTAAACATTTTAAACCTCCGTATTTATTTTTTAAGCGCAGAATGTGGGCTTTTCAGTTTCATTCTGGTCGCTTCTATTATACCACAACAAAATTGGAAAGTCAAATTTCTACCTCATTCAAAAGTCCGCTGACAGCCACACTCAATTTTGGCTAATCAGCCACGGCAGGCTAAGACACTGGCCTAGATATCGCACTTGGGGATATCTGACTTGACTTGGCCCGGCCGAGGAGTATAATAATAACTGATCCCTTTTAAATCGCTTTTTGCGGCTTGAAAGGGAGATAATTTAATTTAATCCAATTCGTACACTGCTTAGACATTACTATTGGCTCAGCCAGAAAGTAATCCAACAGCTCCGAACAAAAAACACATATTTTAAGCGGCTCTTAGACAAGGAGCCTCTTTGTGTTTTTAGGGGCCAAAAAATGATTTTTAGCTTTATTTTCATCTTTTTGGTGGGTTTGGGACTAATGGCTGCCAATTTAACTGCGGAGAATTCCATTTTAAAATTAGAAAACCGGGCTTTGGGAGTTATCGGCGGCCCACTTAGTGAGGAACCAACCAAGGAATTCAATTCTCACAAGACCGTCGTCACTAACCAGCCCAAACTTCTGGCTTTGGCTGAAAATACCAGCTTAACTACCACTAATTCCGCCCTGCCATTAGATTCCAGCGACGAAAACCAGAATGATTTTTTCGGATACTACATCGCCGACCAAGACAGTTTAGTCAATCAAAACCTTCCCTTAACCAGCATCCGAGCTGACCGAGCTGGCGTTTTAATCTATAAAATCCAAAAGGGAGACACTCTTTTGAGCATCGCCTCTGATTTCGGCATCAGTTTGAATTCCATTGTCTGGGCCAATAACATCAAAAGTGAAAATATTATTCCCGGCCAAGAACTGGTAATTTTGCCTATCTCCGGAGTTCTTCATGAAGTTAAAACCGGACAAACCATTGAAGAAATTGCCGCTTTATACTCCGCCGACAGCCAAGAAATCATTGATTTCAATCATCTGACAAATAACGTCGTAAAACCCGGCGATCTCTTAATTGTTCCGGACGGAAAAATGCCGGCTACTCAACTAAAAACCAATCGTGCCATTGCTTATGCCACATCTTTACCTTCTTATCCGAATTATTACATTATTCCGACAACCGGCATTAACTGGGGCATTCTTCATTCCGTTAATGCCGTTGATATTGCCAATCGCTGCGACACGCCGGTTATTGCGGCAGCCGAAGGTCTGATTATCAATGCCGAATGGGATAACGGCTATGGCACTTACATTAAAATCCAGCACCCTAATAGCACAGAAACTTTGTATGGCCATTTAAGCAAGGTGTTTGTAAAAACCGGCGATTACGTTTTGGCCGGCCAATTAATTGGCTTGATTGGAAATACTGGCAAGGTTTTGGGCGTAACTGGCTGCCACTTGCATTTTGAAGTTAGAAACGCCAAAAATCCGTTTGCCAGATAAACCCCCACACCCATTTAGAATGAAACATTTTATAGCGCATATGCCTTATGCGCTTTTTTAATAAAAATTGATTAATTTTTCTAAAAAATTATTGCTCGGACTTAATCCGGTATCTTAAAGCTTCGGCCAAATGGCTGGAGTTAATTTTTTCTTCGCCAGCCAGATCCGCAATGGTCCGGGAAACTTTTAAAATTTTATAATAAGCCCGGGCGGACAAATACCATTCTTCAATGGCTTTTTTCAAAAGCGACTCTGCCTGTGATTCCAGTAAGCAAAGTTTTTCCACCTCAGAAGAAGTCAATTCGCTGTTGGTAAAAATCATCCGGCCCAATTTTTTAAAGCGGCTTTCTTGAACCAGACGAGCCTGATTTAACCTTTCCCGAATTTCTTTTGAGTTTTCTCCTTTTTTATTGTTTTTCAGCTCCTCGTATTTCACCCGCGGCAGTTCAATTTGAATGTCTAATCTATCCAGCAGCGGCCCTGAGAGTTTTTTCTGGTATTTTAAAATTTCTGATGGCGAACATTTGCACTCTTTTTCCGGGTCGCCGTAATAACCGCAAGGACAGGGATTCATCGCCGCCACTAAAATAAATTTCGCCGGAAAAGTAACGCTGCCTTGGGCCCGGCTAACGGTAATTCTCCCGTCATCCAGTGGCTGGCGCAAACTTTCCAAAACTGTCCGGGGGAATTCCGCAATTTCATCCAAAAATAAAACGCCGCGATGGGCCAAACTGATTTCTCCGGGTCTTGGCCAAGAGCCGCCGCCCACTAAAGCAATTTTGGAAGCGGTATGATGAGGAGCTCTCAGTGGCCTTAAACAAATTAACGGCTGATTCTCGGGAATCAATCCGCAAACGCTGTAAATCTGGCTTACTTCCAAGGCCTCTTCCAATGACATTTCTCCCAAAATTGACGGCAGGGCTTTGGCGAGCATTGTTTTGCCCGAACCGGGAGAACCAATCATTAAAATATTATGGCCGCCAGCAGCTGCTATTTCCAAGGCTCTCTTTGCCTGTTCCTGACCTTTGACTTCGGCAAAATCCAATGGATAATCAGCTTCTTTGAATTCTTTTAAAGAAAGTTCTGGCGCCGATGGAATTTCTTTTTTAGCTTCTAAATACTCAATTAAATCTCCTAAGCGTTCTACCCCGATTACTTTCAAACCTTTGACAACGCTGGCTTCTTTTAAATTGGCTTTGGCTACAATCAAATATTGGAATTTTTTCTCCTTGGCCATTAATGCCGCAGGCAAAACGCCCGGCACTGGCCGGATGAAGCCGTCCAAAGCCAGCTCACCAAGAAAAATTTTGTCATTGGAGACAAAACTTCTGATTTGTTTTGAAGCTAAAAGATAACCAATGGCAATGGCCAGGTCATAAACCGAGCCCTCTTTTTTTAAATCCGCCGGCGCCAGATTAACCGTAATGCGGCGATTTTGTTTTTGGGGCGGCGAAGCGCCGCTGTTTTTAATCGCAGAAGAAACCCGGTCTTTGGCTTCGGTTATTGCCTTGTCGGCCAACCCGACAATATTAAAAGAATGGAGGCCGGAACCCAAATCAACCTCAACCTCAATTGGTCGAGCCTTAATGCCGATGATGGCAGCTGAATAAACTTTGGAGGTCATCGCAGAGATTTCTATTTCTTTTTTTCGTCCAACTTTTCAATTTTTTTAACGCACTTGCTGCACAAAGTGGCAGTCGGTTCAATTCTTAAACGCCTAATCTCAATTTCTTTTTGGCAGCGCTGACAGACGCCGTAGGTGTCGTTTTTAATTCGTTCCGATGCCTCGTCTACGTCTTTTAAATTATTTTCTAAAACTTGCCTTAAGGCCAAAATATTGCCAATCTCTTCAATTTGGTCCGCTTCAATGCTAAAATCCAGGACTTCGCTGCCAAAATCCGGCATTTTGCTGAACATCTCTTCGTCTGGAGCAGTTAATTGTTTGAGGTGCTCTTCCAGCTTCTGTTTTTCCTTCTCTAACTGGCCTTGAAATTCTTTCAGGATTTTTTTTCTTCGCAATTTATTGATAATCATTGTTTTTGCACTTCCTCGACGATGGTTTGAAATACTTCCGGTTGGTTTTCGGCCAAATCAGCTAAAATTTTTCTGTTTAAATTTATTTGTTTTTCCTTCAAACCAAAGATAAACCGATTGTATTTCAAACCAAAAAATTCCACCGCTGCTTTGATTTTAGTTTGCCACAGGCGCCGAAAGTCGCGCTTTTTGAGTTTGCGACCTCTAAAAGCATGCGACCAAGCATGAAGCAAAGCTTCTTTGGCCAAACGCTCTTTTGATTTGCGGCCCCAATGAAAACCTTTGGTGTAACGCAGGATTTTTTCTCTTTTTTTATGGGCAATTATTCCTCTTTTAACCCTTACCATAGAATGTAGAAATTAAAAATTGGGCATTAGAAATTTTTATATGTACGGAATATGTTTTTTTATTTTCTTTTCGTCAACTTTGACAAAATCAAGAAGCCGCCGTTTTTTTTGGTTTTGGCGGCCGCTTAATTTGGCTTTAAAATGGTTCTGGCTTAAGGGCCGACGTTGAATTTTTCCTTTTTTGGAAATTTTTATTCTTTTAATAACTGCTTTGTTAGTTTTTAACATAATTGAAATCACGTCCCGATAATGACAATCAATCCGCGAGGGGATCTTTTTGCTTCTTGAACGACTTTGAACGGTTTGGTAATCATCTTTAAAAATTCTCCCATTTTTTGTCTGGCGAAATCCTGGCGGCTTTTTTCCCGGCCGCGCAAAACCATTTCTATCTGAATTTTAGTATAATCCTCCAGAAATTGTTCCGCCTGTTTAGCTTTAAACTCCAGGTCGTGCTTGCCGATGCCGAAAGTCAGCCGTATGCTTTTCATTTCGTCGGTCCGCTGTTTGGCTCGCTGCTTCTTCTCCTCTTTCTCTTTTTGATACAGGAACTTACCGAAATCGTAAATCTTGGCGATCGGCGGTTGAAGATTAGAAACAATTTCTATTAAATCCAGATTTCTCTCTTTGGCCATAACTAAGGCCTGCTCAATCGGCAAGATGCCCAAATTCTTTCCTGTTTCATCAATCACTCGAACTTCTCTGGCTCTTATGTAATTGTTGACGTTGTATCGCTTGAAAATGAATTCTTAAATAATAAAAACGACTTCGGATTAAATTCAGAAAAGGTGCGGGTGGAGATGGCGGGAGTTGAACCCGCGTCAGTAAAGCATTTCCTTTGGAATCTACAGATATAGCCGATTTGTTCTAAGCTGACATAAGAAATCGGCAAAGCTGCCAGCTCTTGGTCTTATTTTAGTCGCTCTTTCAAACAAGACCTGTTTTAAAGAGTCTACCTCGATGATATAACACCCTTAACAGCTTATCGAGAATCAACCGTCAGGATGCCGGCTTAAGCAAATGCGAAAGCCGGGGTTCTGCTGAAATTGGCAGTTGTTTTTTGCTCTGGTGATTTGCGAGGTAACAAAGCTTCCTCGATCTGCTCTTAGTGGTTCTACTTTACTTCAAGGCCCAGCATCCCCGAATTCTATATTTTTAAGAATCTTATCACGATTTCAAATGGCGGTCAATTTCTCTTTCTACTTCCCTTTTTCTTATTAACTCTCTTTTGTCTATTTTCCGACGGCTCTTGCCAAGCCCCAATTCTACCTTAATTTTATTATTTTTCAAGAGAAAAGATAGAGGAATAAGCGCCAATCTTGCTTCTCTTATTTTCCCTAGCAGATATTTCAATTCTTTTTTGTGAAGCAGCAACTTGCGGGAGCGAGTCGGGTCAAAGTCTTTTGGCGCGTTTTTCGGCTGCCAGGCAGGAATGTTAGCATTTAGCAAATATAAATCACCGCCATAAAAGTTGGCGAAAGCATTGTCTAAAGATACTCGACTAGCTTTAATTGACTTAACCTCAAAACCAAGCAGGCTGATTCCTGCCTCAAATGTTTCAAGAATTTCATAATCAAAATAGGCGCGTTTATTTTTGGCTAAAATTTTCATATTATTCGCCTTTAATGACCGCCAAAGGCGTTAATTTTGCCACTTTTTTAGACAAACCGGCTTGATGGACAACTTCTACCACTTCATCAATATTTTTATATGCTTGGGGCGCCTCTTCGGCAATTCCTCTTAAGCTATAACATTTGATTGTGATTCCTTTTTTTTCTAACTCCCTGACAATTTCCTGACCAGAAAGCGTCCTCGTGGCGGCATGCCTGGACATCATCCGACCGGCGCCGTGGCAAGTGGAATGCCAGGCCTCCTTACTTTTTTCCGTCCCCACCAAAACATAGGAAGCTGTTCCCATAGAACCAGGAATTAAAACTGGTTGGCCAACTTGGCGGTATCTTTCCGGAATTTCCGGGTGATTCGGCGGAAAGGCCCGGGTAGCGCCTTTGCGATGAACGACCACTTCAATCACTTTACCATTAATTAAATATTTCTCTATTTTGGCAATATTATGGGCCACATCATAAATTGATTCAAGCTTAGAAGCTCTCTCGCCCAAGATAGTTTTCCAGCTTTTTTTTACACAATGGCTAATCATCTGGCGATTGGCCCAGGCGAAATTGGCGGCTGCTGCCATTGCTGAAAAATATCTTTGACCCTCACTAGAACGAAAAGGCACGCAGGCCAATTCCCGGTCCGGCAATAAAATTTTATATTTCGGCATAGCTTGCATCATTTGACGAATATAATCAGTGGCAACTTGATGACCAAGACCTCGGGAACCGGTATGAATCATAACAACAATCTGGTCTTTAAAAAGGCCAAAGGTTTTTGCCGCTGTCTCATCAAAAATCTCAGCCACTTTTTGAATTTCCAAAAAATGATTGCCCGAACCAAGAGTACCCACCTGATCCCGACCCCGACTTTTGGCTCGCTCCGAGACCGCCTTGGGCTCGGCTCCTTCTAAATAACCGCCGGCCTCGCAGTTTTCGCTGTCTTCTTTTTCGCCATAACCTTGTTCCACCAATCTTTTCGCTCCTCCTTCTAAAATTTTATCTAAAGTGGCGATGCCCAATTTAACTTGCCGGCCCCGACCCAGACCCGAAGGCACCTCTTTTTGGATTTCGGTTGCCAGTTTATCAAGATAAGATTTAAGGTCTTTTTCCAGATAATCGGATTTTAATAATTTCATGCCGCAGTTAATGTCATAACCGACTCCACCCGGTGAAATAATGCCTTCGGCCGAATCAATCGCTGCCACGCCGCCAATGGGAAAACCATAACCCTCGTGAATATCCGGCATTGCCAGACTGTAATTTAAGATTCCCGGCAAAGTAGCGACATTCAATAATTGTTCCAGAGAATGATCGCGGAAGGCTTCCTCCAACAATCTTTGTGAAACATAAATCCGGGCTGGAACCCGCATCTCGCCTTTTTGGGGGATTTCCCACAAATAATCGCTGATTTTTCGCATTTCCTTCTTCTCCATATAAACTTCATCTTCATTATATCCGCTTCAAAGCAAAAACTCAAAAACAAAGACCCACTTTTTAGGCGGGTTTTCTCCCGTCGCTATTCAATTATCTACTTTAAATTCTGAAATTACTGAATCGGGCATTCGGTGGGAGAAGCCGAAACTCCTGGTTGAGAGATAAAGCAATTTTGCGGATGCTGGGGGTCGCAGGTTTTATAACGGATTAAATTATAGACGCCGCGCGCCGTATAAAGAGTTGAAATAATAAACAAGCCCACAAAAATCCAGGAGAAAACTTCAAAGTATTTCCAGAAAAACTGACCTAATTTTTCCGAGCGTTTCATTAAAGAAGTGGCGATTTGCGTTTTTACTTTTAAATCAAACCGCGACTCGCAGGGCCGAAAACTCATTCTCCTTAAAACGCAGGCGAACGCCTCTTTGGCGAGCTTCCGGTAAGCAACGCTGAAAATTCCCAAAATCGCAAAAATAATTAAAGCAGCTAAACAAATCATAAGAAAAATTCAAAAATCAAAAGCCAAAATTTAACGTTTTAACTTTAAAACTTGCTCCAAAGTTTCGACAAATATTTTGGCCTCTTCCAAAGTATTATAGAAATACAGGGAAACGCGAGCTGAACCCGAAAGATGATGATGGTTAAACCAAGAATGAACGCAGTGCTGGCCGGAGCGAATCGCGATATTGGCCAATTGGTCAACCATCAAAGCAATCTCCCGCGAATCAAATCCGTCCGCATAAAAAGAAATTATCCCAGACCTCAAACTCGGATCTTTGGGTCCGATTATTTTTATTCGCGGCAGATTCGAAATGGCATCAGTAATAAATTTATTCAATTCTAATTCTTGTTTTTTAATGTTGTCAAACCCCAGCTCTTCCAAATAAATAATCGCTTCGCCCAAACCATAAATGCCGGCGTAATTTTGAAGGCCTGCTTCAAAACGTTGCGGCGGTGGAAGAAATTGGTATTTGTTATAAAAGCTGTTTTCCATCGCCCCGCCGCCGGTGATCAGCGGCTGCAATTGGTCTAATAAATCTTTTTTAACATAAAGAACGCCTGTGGCGGCTGGTCCCAACATTTTGTGGCCCGAAAACGCCAGAAAATCAACATCCAATTCCGAAACGTCAATTTTCTGGTGAGGAACTGTTTGGGCCGCGTCAAACATCACATAAGCGCCGTTTTGGTGGCTGATTTTAATAACTTCTTTGGCCGGAATAGTAACCCCATCCAGATTTGAAGTCAGTCCCAAAGAAACCAAACGCGGTTTCTCTTGCTCAACCAATTCTTTAAATGTTTCTAAGTCGAAGAGGTTGTGTTCTTTGGAAGGAATAACTTTATGAATAATTCTTTTTTCTTTAGCCAAAACCAACCAGGGAATCAAATTGGAGTTATGTTCTTTATCGGTGGTAAAAATTCTATCGCCTTCGTTAAATGGCCAGCCGCGAGCCACTAAATTTAAACCTTCGGTTGTGTTTTTGGTGAAAATAATTTCTTTTTCCGAGCGGGCACCGATAAAACGGGCAATTAGTTTGCGAACCTGCTCAATCCGATGATTCACCTCCTCGCTTAATTTATGAATACTTCTACCGGCACAAGAAGATTGCTGTTCATAATAATCTTTTTCCGCGTTTAAAACAGAGTGCGGCCGCAATGTCATGCAGGCGTTATCAAAATAAATGTAAGGCCGGCCCCTCAAGAATTTGCGGAGCAACGGAAAATCTTGGCGAATTTTTTCTACGTCAAAATTCATAATAAAAAATAAATGCCCACTATAACCCTAACTCGGCACTAATATTTTGCATCGCTTTCAGGCAAATTTCCGTAAACTGCTCTAAGGTTAGTCCCAACTCGTTGCACCTTTTAATAATTTCTCGGTTGGCGCCGGCAGCAAATCTTTTTTCCTCAAAACGATTTAAGATTGATTCAGCCGTCAAATCGCTGATTTTTTTGCTGGGTAAAATCAGGGTGGCGGCAACAATCAAACCAGTCATCGGATCAACGCAATGAATGGCTTTATCCAATTTTGACACTCGCGGCGTTCCGGTTTTTTCATTATGAGCCCGGATGGCCTGACCAATTTCTTTATCCAGTCCCAATTTTTCCAATTCTTCCGCTCCCACAAGGCCGTGTTTTTCCGGAAAATCCAACATCTCCAAATAATCATAATCATGAAGCAGGCCGGCTATCCCCCATTTTTCTTCATCTTCTTTAAAACAACGGGCTAAATCCTTTAAACACTCTTCTACCGCCAAAGAGTGTTTAATCATATTCTTGTTTTGAATTTTGGTTTTTAGTAAGTTATAAGCTTCGGCCCTGGTCATTAATTTTAATAATTATTTTTAATCGGCATAAGAATATAAAAATAATTTTCGTCTTTTGGCGAACGCATCACCACCGGTTTTGTATCGCCGTTTAAGCCTAAAAGAGTGCTATCTGATTCAATGCTTTTTAGGCCGTCCAAAAAATAGTGCCAGTTTAAAACCAATTCCTGATTTTCGCCATCCACTTCCGCGTCTAAGGTGGATCTATTTTCGCCGATGGTTGATTCTTGGGCAAAAATTTCCAATTTATTGGGAGAGATGGTTTTAATTCTTACGTCGTTAACCTTGCCAACGAACACCGCCGCCAATTTTACGGCGTTAAACAAATCTTCCCGTTCAACCAATACTGCGCTTTGGGTGTTTTTGGGAATGATTGCTTCATATTCCGGGAACGCTCCCTCCACCAACCGGGAAATTAACTCAATGTTTTCAAAATCAAAAAGAATTTGATGAGGGTCAACAAAAATTTTTACCCCTTTGTCCTCCTCAAAGATTCTGGCCACCTCCTGAACGGTTTTTAACGGGATAATAACTTTCAATTCCTCCATCTCGGTTTTAAAATCGTCTCCTTTGATGGTTTTTTCCGCCAGACGGAAGGTGTCTGTCGCCACTAATTTTATTTTTTTATCTTTTAACCAGAAGAGGATGCCGCTGATTTCCGGCCTTCTTTCTGTAAGGGAGGCGGCGCTAATTACCTGGTTTAAAGATTTTTTGAAATCGGATGTTTTCATTTCAATAAAATTTTCGGTTTTAATTTTGGGAATAATTGGAAAGTCGCTTTCTTTGATGCCCTGGATAATGTTTTCTGATTTTTCTGTTTTAATTTTCAACTTTGAATCCACAACCTCCAACTCCAATTTACTGGCATTAATGTTGTTTAAAATCGCCCCTAAAATACCGGCGGGCACGGTAATCCCTCCCTCTTGGGTGATTTTTCCGTTAATCCAGCTGGTAATGCCGATTTCTAAGTCAGTGGCGGCGATTTTAATTCTCCCCTTTTCTGTTTTTATCAAAACATTTTTTAAAATGGGAAGAATTGTGCCAGTACCAATCGCTCTTTCCACGTTTAGAAAGGCCTGTTTAAAATTTTCCCTAAGGACTATAACTTTCATTTTATTAAATAGTAGTAGTTGTAGTAGTTAATATAATATCTCGACTTTTTAATGATTATTTTTTGTTTTTTGTTTTATTATCTTGATTTTTTAAATTGGATAAGTAGTGGAGAAAATTTGGAATTCCCTTGGACATTTATTTAATAATCAGTGGCTATTGTAAATTTTTTCCTTAATTAAATTAATTTCCTGAGCCAAAACACGGTTTTTAATTAAATCTTTGGAAATTTTTTTGTAAGCATGAAGAATAGTGGTATGGTCCCGATTGCCCACTTTTCTGGCAATAGCGGGAAAGGAATTTTTTAAATCCTCCCGCAGAATATACATTAATATTTGACGAGGCTTCACTAATTCTTTTCTTCTGGAATGACTGATCAATTCTTTTTCGGAAATACTATAAAAATCAACGATTATTTTGATGATGTTTTCCGGGGAAATCATTCGGATTTTTTGCGCTCCGATTTCCTCCAGGACATTTTCCGTGTTTTCCAAATTCGGCGAAAGCTTCCGAATTCTTAAAACGCCGATTAAACGGGCCAAGGCACCTTCCAACTCCCTAATATTGTGGGGGAATTTTTTGGCGATTAAATTAATAATTTCATCCGACAGAGAGAAATCATAATTTTGGTTTTGAATTTTCATTTTTAAAATTGCCACCCTTGTTTCAAAATCGGGATAAGTAATATCCGCCACCATTCCGCCTTCAAATCGCGAGCGGAGCCGTTCCTCCAGGGTGGACAAAAGATAAGGAGAGCGGTCTGAGGAGATAATTATCTGTTTGTTGGCTTCGTATAAAGCATTGAAGGTGTGGAAAAATTCTTCCTGAGTTTTTTCTTTTCCGCTGATGAATTGGATATCATCAATAATCAACACATCAACCCTCCGATATTTATTTTTTATATCCTCCATTCTTTTTGTTCTGATTCCGTTAATCACTTCATTGGTAAAAGTTTCGCTGCTGACATATTTTACTTTCGCTTTGTCTTTGTAAATTTTTTTAATCTCATTGCCTGCTCCTTGGAGTAAATGAGTTTTTCCCAAGCCCACCCCGCCGTAAATGAACAAGGGATTATATTTTCGTCCAAGCTCTTCAACTGCCGCGGCGGTTGCTGAATAAGCCAACTCATTATTGGCGCCGACAACAAAATTTTGGAGAGTGTATTTTGAGTTGAGTCCGGTTTGGGCATCAATCGTGTATTCGGGGAATTCCAACGGCTTCGGCAAATGAAGACTTTCAATTTTTTTGTGAATCACAATATTTTTAGTTTTCTCCTCCGTCGGTTGGATTTGATAACAAACCTCTTTTATGTCCGGGTCAAAACTGCGCAAAATTTTTAAAATAGTTTTATGGTATTTATTCTCCACCCATTCTTTGGCAAAGGTACTTTCCAGCGCCAAAATAACACCCTCATCCTTTTTTTCCAAAAGGCGGCTGTTTTTTAGCCAAGTTTGAAAATTGGGTTTGGAAATTTGAAGTTCCAATTCTCCCAAAACCGATTGCCAAAGTTCTTTAGTGTCCATATTCACAAGTTCGATTGATTGTGTTGGAATTTAACCAACATTAAAGCCACTTTTAATATACATATTCTATACTAAAAATCAATCCAAATGACAAATTGGCGAAAGTGGATGGGTTGTGGATATCCTCCTAAATTTTTTAATTTTTTGTTTTTCTCAAATAATAACCGGCGATGGCACAAGCCAAAGCATCAGTGGTGTCGTCCAGTTTGGGAATTTTCGATAATTTCAGGATATTTTTTACCATTGAAGCCACCTGATTTTTTTCAGCTCGGCCATAACCAGTCAGACACACCTTGATTTCCAAAGGCGTCGGGTGAAAAATGGGAATTTTTTGAGTTCGGCCGGCTAAAATTATTACTCCCCTGGCTTGACTGACTTGAAAGGCCGTTTTTTGATTCTTAAAAAAGAAAATTTTTTCCAAGGCGATTAAATCGGGCTTATGTTTTTTAAGGAGAGATGAAATTTTTTGAAAAATTTCTTCCAAAATTTCGGCCTCGTCTTCAAGTTTGGTTTCTAAACAACCGAAATCCAAAACCCGAAACCGGCTTTTTTGATTCGTCTCGATTAATCCATAGCCGACTCGTTTTGTGCCCGGATCAATTCCTAAAATTTTCATTTACCCTGTGAAATAAGATTCGGGAATTTTTGATTTCACCCTTCATCTTATTTTTAAATCAATTCACTCAAGAGATAAAATTTTGATTTTTTACCCCGAATCTATTCTGTTTTTCGCCGAAGGCGGAACAGAATATTTCACAGGGTGAATTTAAAATTCGTGTTTCGATAAACTCACCATAAAATATTGGAATAAACTTCTTCAACGTCTTGTTGCTCGTCCAATGCCTCAAAAAGTTTTTCGTAGGTTTCTTGTTCTGATGGAGAAATTTTTTCTATATTTTTGGGAACAAAATCCAATAAGGATTCGGCGATGACCAACCCGGCTTCTAAAATTTTTTGTTTTGTTAATTCCAAATTTTCCGGCTTAGTGAAGATAATTGTTTTTTCATCTTCTACTTGAATATCTTCGGCGCCGGCTTCAATCACTTTCAATTCCAAATCATCTGTCAATTTCTGTTTTTCTAAAACAATTTTTCCCTTCTCTTCAAATAGCCACTTGACGCTGCCGGCACTCGCCATTTTTCCGCCGTATTCGTTTAAGATATGTTTTATTTCCGCGATGGTCCGGTTTTTGTTGTCCGTAATAATTTGAATTAGTAGTGCCTTGCCAGCCGGTCCGTAAGCTTCCAAAAACATTTCTTCTAATCCCCCGCCTTCAATTTCGCCGGTGCCGCGCCTGATGGCCCGTTCAATATTTTCCGTCGGCATATTCATGGACCGCGCCCTATCAATGGCCAATCGCAATTTAGGATTCATATCCGGGTTTCCGCCCTTCTCGCGGCTGGCAATGGTAATTACCGCTGCCAACTTGGAAAAAACCTTGCTTCTTTTGGCATCGGTGACCGCCTTTTTATGTTTGATTTGCGCCCATTTAGAATGTCCGGACATAATAACAGTTAAAAATTAAAAGCTAAAAATTAAAAATCACAATAGATAGACAAACCCAATTTCATTATAGATTTCTTTTGCAGAAAATCAATTGACGGTGTTGGAATTAGTCATCGGATGGTGTATAATAAAAAAGTCGCCATAATTTAAGAACAAATTTTTATGGATGAATATCAAAAAACAGAAAATAAAAAAGAAGAAACTTTAGTTTTTGATTCCAAAGACGTCCAAGAAAACAAAGGCGTTGCCGCTCTCTCCTATCTCTTTATTCTTTTTTTGGTGCCGCTCCTGACAAAACGAAATAGCAAGTTCGCTCAAATGCACGCCAAACAGGGATTGATTCTCTGCATTATTGAGATTATTGCCAGCTTCTTTTATTGGATTCCGTTTTTGGGATGGTTCTTGAGTTTGGTAATCGCTGTGGTTGCCATTTATGGCATCATCCAGGCTTTAAGCGGTAAGTACTGGCCCATTCCTTTAATTGGAACTTACGCCGAAAAAATTAAAATCTAGTTATTATGAAAAATTACGCTTCCAAAAGAGCAAAGCATGGAAAATTAGCTTATCGCACTCCTTCAAGCTTTCGTTTTCAGAGTTGTAAAGAAATAAGCAAAAAGAAAAGCGAAAATTTTTCCCGAACTAAAAACCGCCCCTGAATAAGGGGCGGTTTTATTTCAGGCGACCTGTTTTAAATGCCGGAGCCGGTATTTATTTTTTTCCTTGTCAATTTCAACGGTGATCAAATCCAATTGCCAATCATTCTCAATGCGGTGATGGTTAATGTATCCCAAAATTGTGCGGTTTAATTTTTTTATTTTCGCTTTGGTCATTTGGTCTTCGGGAGTTAAATTTTCTTCTGAGCCATCGCTCCTTAGCATTGTTTTAACTTCCACAAAAACCCAGAGTTTGCCTTTTTTGGCAATCAAATCAATTTCGCCCCAAGTTTTTCGGTAATTTTGGTCAATAACCTCATAACCTTTTCTAATAAGATAGTTTTTGGCAATTTTTTCTCCCAATTGGCCGACAGCCTGTTTTCTAGTTTCCATAATATTGAGTATAACCTAATTAAAATGTTTCACAAGATTTGTGAAACAAAATTGTGCGACACAATACTAACAGAAGAGCCGGAATCTGGCACAAAATGTTTCACGTGAAACAAAGTTGGATTTTTGAGTTTTAACTTCTAACCTTTGATTTTGTTTTAAAATGTTTCACGTGAAACACCGAAATTGGCTAAAAAGTGAAAAATGGCTTAAAATCTGGGTTTTTTGAAAAATCAGTTTTTAAAAAGGCAAAAATGTTTCACAGGTTTTGTGAAACATTATTTTGCGACGCAACCGTGCTGGAAGGAACCGGCACGAAAATCAGGAAAGAATTGGAAAAATTTTTATAGCCTTAAATTTGCGTCTGCTCGCAAACCTTTCCAATTGATTTTACTTTTTGATTTTTCGGAATTAGCAATTTTAAATCCGGCGGTTAAGGCGATCATAGCTGCGTTATCGGTACTGAATTTTCTTTCCGGATAGATAAATTTAGCGTTTGGTGACTCCTTTTTAATAGTTCCGGAGAAGCGATTAATGAGCGATTGATTGGCAGCCACGCCGCCGCCTAAAATTACGGATTTAACTTTGTATTTTTTTGCCGCCTTGATGGTTTTGGCAATTAAAACTTCATTGATGCTGTTCTGGATTTCATTGGCCAAGGCCGGGATTAAATTTTTGATATTTCTTTTTTCTTTTTTGAGTTTTTCGACAAGATACAAAACAGCGGTTTTTAACCCGGAAAAGGAAAAGTCAAAATCTTTGGAATTAAGCATGGGTCTGGGAAGGTTAATTTTCAATTTACAATTTTCAATTTTCATTTTTTCCGCGGCTGCGGCTATAGCCGGACCGCCTGGGTAGCCGAGTCCTAATAGCCTCGCGGTTTTGTCAAAACATTCGCCAGCAGCGTCGTCGCGGGTTTCACCAATTAATTTATATTTTCCGAAAGTTTTCATTAAAATCAGTTGCGTATGGCCGCCGGAAACAATTAAAGCAACGGCCGGAAATATCAGTTTTGAGTTTTGAATTTTGAGATTTGAGCTTGCGCTAATTGGCGAAAGCCAATTAGCGTAGATATGGCCCTCCAAGTGATTTGTGGGCGAAAGAGGAATTTGCCAATAATAACTTAATGCTCGGACCAAATTAACGCCTGGCCACAAAGCTGGCGCTAGGCCGGGGCCATAAGTAACGGCAATAAGGTCAATTCCGGGTTTTTGGTATTTTTTGAAAAAATTCAGGGTTTTCCTCACTAAAACATCCTCTCTTTCTAAAATTTGTTTAATGGTTTTTATTTTAGAATTTTGAATTTTTGATTTGTTTTGAAATTTGGATTTGGGATTTTGGATTTTACGAAGCAATCTTGCTTCTTTCAAAGCCATTTTCAGTACCGGAACCAGGTTTTTCTGGTGTTCTCTTTTCGCCAAAGATGGCACTACGCCGCCGAATGGCGCGTGGATTTTCACTTGCGAAGAAACAATATTGGCTAAAATTTTAAAACAGCCCTTTTTAAATTCCAGGATACTGACCGCGGTTTCATCGCAGCTGGTTTCAATGCCTAAAATTAAAAAATTTTTCCGGGATTTCTTCATTAAATATAGAAAGCAGCCCCGACCGGAGTTGAACCGGTGTTTACGCCGTGAAGGGGCGTTGTCCTAACCACTAGACGACAGGGCCAAATCTTAATTAGAATAATAAAAAAATAGGAAAAACACAAGTTTTGGCGCTGCTTGCTTAATTCTTCATTTATAGTAATATAGTAAAATGTAAAGGAAATTTCTGCCCTCGTAGTTCAATGGACAGAACTCCGGACTTCTAAGCCGGATATGGGGGTTCGATTCCCTCCGAGGGCGCCGGCACTTCGGGCTGTAGTGTAATGGCTAGCACGAGTCCTTTGGGAGGATTTAGTCCGGGTTCAAATCCCGGCAGCCCGACTAAGAGCCACCCCAATGCCTAAAATTAAAAAAATGGAAATAATTTCTATTGTTTTATTGGTTGTCATTGTTGCCGTGGGCGCAATTTTTTTCAGCAGCAAGAATAAAAAATCTTTCGTGGAATTTCCTAGCCACAATTTAAAAATAGAAGTGGAATTGGCGGAAAATATTGTGGCGCAAGCCAAAGGTTTAATGTTCCGTAAATCTTTGGCGCCGAACAGCGGCATGCTGTTTGTTTTTTCAGATGAATTGCAGCGAACTTTCTGGATGAAAAACACAAAAATTCCCCTGGATTTACTTTTTATTTCAGCCGATAAAAAAACCGTGGAAATCAAGGAAAATTTTGAGCCGTGCCAGGAGAATAACTGTCCGACTTATCATTCCCAAGTAGCAGCCAAATATGTTTTGGAAGTAAATGCCGGATTTGTGAAAAGTAACAATATTCAATTAGGCGAAACAGTGGCATTTTAGAAAGCAAAAAGAGACGGCAATGATATCCGTCCCTTTTTATTTTCATTTTTTTTCAATACTGATTGCTTGGACCGGGCAGGAATCAGCAGCCAATTTGATGGTTTCTTCATCAGTGCCAGCCGGGTTTTTCACCCGCGCTTTGTTATTTTCATCCAATTCAAAAACCTCCGGCGCGAGCGCCGCGCAGGTTCCGCAGCCGATGCATTTATTTTTGTCTATTTTTATTTTTTTCATTTTTTTGACGCTCATAATCTTTAATTGCCGCTTGTAAGGCCTCATCACCCAAAACCGAGCAGTGTATTTTAATAATTGGCAAGCCGCCCAAGCGTTTCATAATGTCTTGTGGTTTAATTTTTCGGGCTTTGTCCAAAGGCATCCCTCCTTTTTCAGTAATCATTACCGAGAGCATTGAAGTGGAAGCGATGGCTGAACCGCAACCGAAAGTTCGCCACCTGGCTTTTTTAATTTTTTTGGTTTCTGGGTCAATCCAAAGCCAAAATTTCATTAAATCGCCGCAAACCGTTGAGCCCGCTTTGCCGTAGGCGTTGTATTTGAAGTTTTTTTCTTCCGACGGTTTCATAAAATTTTTTGGATTGAAAAAATGCTCGCGCACTATGTCGCTGTAAATCCACGGCACTTTGTTTTTTCCGACAATATCAAAGCTCTTTTCGCGCTTTGTTTTTTTAATTTTTGTCATAGTTTTATAATTTATTATTGCAATTTTTGCCCCCCGTTTTTTAGTCATTTAATTATTTTTTCCCTTAATTTATACTGTGGCGATATGAATTAAGTTATAAAATGTGGATTTGTCGGAGTGCTTTGTTGCGATTTTGATTGGGGTGAAACAATTATAGTGAAACGGCGGAAAGTTTTCTTAATTTTTCAACCACTTCTTTGAAAATTTTTATTAAATAATCAACATTTTTTTTTGTAGTGGTCTGGCCGAGCGTTAAGCGCAAGCTGCCGTGAATAACCTCAGGTTTTAAGCCAATGGCTCTTAAAACATGCGATGGTTTCAGGATTTTGGAATGGCAGGCCGAACCAGTGGAGGCGCTGACGCCGTATTTATCCAATTGCAAAACCATTGCCTCGCCCTCGACATCCAAGATAGTGACATTGACATTGTTTGGCAGGCGATTTTTGGGATGGCCATTTAGAAAGGTTTTGGGGATTTTTAATATATTTTTAATTAAATAATCGCGCAAGGGAGTCAATCTTTTAGTTTCAGACCCCTTTTCTTTTTGAGCTAATTCTAGGGTCTTGGCCAAGCCGATCCAGGAGGCGACATTTTCAGTGCCGGAACGCAAATTCTTTTCCTGGCCGCCGCCGAAAATCAGAGGCTCTAATTGAATTCCATTTTTTACATAAAGCAGGCCGCTGGCTTTGGGTCCGTAAATTTTGCTTCCATTCAAACTCATTAAGTCCACGCCTAATTTTTCTGGCTGAATTTCCAAAAATCCAGCTGCTTGGCAGGCATCAACATGGAAAAACGGCGGAGCCGTTTTTCCATCAAATCCCAAATCCAAATTTTTCTTACGGAATTCACGAATTATTTCTCCGATTTTTTGAATTGGTTCAATCGTCCCGATTTCGTTGTTGGCGTACATTATGGAAACTAAAATGGTTTGGGGGTTTAGGGACTTTTTTAATTTGTCGGTTTTTACCACGCCAAATTTATCAACCGGCAAGTAAATGATTTCAAATCCTTCTTTGGCCAATTGTTTTGCCGCCTCTAATACCGCCGGATGTTCAATTTGGGAGGTGATTAGGCGGGGTTTTTTAAATAGTTTTTTGTATTGCCGGCTAATGCCAAAAATCGCCAGATTAATTGATTCAGTTCCGCCATTGGTAAAAACAATTTCTTGTGGTTTGGCGCCGAGGGTTTTGGCAATGGAATTTCGGCCGTTTTCCAAAGCGGTTTTTGCCTGCCTGCCTTCAAAATAAATCGCTGACGGATTGCCGAAATATTTGGATTGGAATTCATCCATTATTTTTTTAACCTCTGGTCTTACTGGCGTGGTAGCCGCATTGTCCAAATAGATTCTTTTCATAAGACGTCGCTTAATTTTACCTGACCGAAAGTTTTTTCTATTTTTCTATTCAAATTTGCCCAAAGTTTTTTTGAGGCGCAGTCAGCACTGGCGCAGCATTTGTAATCGGTGCAATCAATCAAGGAAATGGGTCCTTCTATCGCTTCGCAGATTTCTTTTAATGAAATTTTTGAGGCGGCTTTGGTTAGTTTATATCCGCCTCGGCTGCCTCTGGTTGCGGCGATGAGTTTGTTTTTCGTCAAAAGCCGGCTGATTTTTTGCAGGAAATAAAAAGAGACGCCTTCTTCAATGGCAATCTCGCCCAAACTCTTCGGTTTTTTGGTTTTCTCATCGGCGAGACGATTCAGTAATCTAACGGCAATATGGGTTTTTTCGGAAATTTTTATATTGTTTGGCATATATTATTTAATGCAGATCATTGAGCGCACACTCTTAATCTTAACTACGCGCCATCATTATGCTCTTTTTTCTTTCAATTCATACCACCACGGTATGAATTGATTATATAAAAGCCAAAAATAAAAGCAAGGGATAACAATTTTAAATTATGAAAATACAAAAACAGCCCTGACGCAAGGTCGAGACTGTTGCCGCGTTGCTATTTTTTAGAATTTAGAATAAAGAAACTTGTTCCGGAGTTTGCTTTTGGATTTTTTCTAATGCTTCCAAATATTCATCCAAGTCCGGCCAAACGATGTTAATTTTTACCGGCGTGGAATAATGCGAAGGAATGATGAGATGTCCCTGCTTTTTCGCCAGCTCATAAAGGTCTTTGGTGATTTTGACGTCGTTTAAACAATAGTTTTTCAATTCTTCGATTTTTCCTTCGCGATATAACTCAATGCTTTCGAGTCCCGAACCGGTTTTGCCGACTCCTATATTGGCTTGGGCCAATTGGCCCAAGCCAATTTTGTGGCCGCGCTGGTGTTCCACTTCTTCCAAAATATCAATCACTTTTAATCGCGAGAAATTATGGGGGAAATGGCCTTTTAAAACCGGGATGTCAAAATAATTCAGGGAAAAGCCGATAAGAGCGCCACTTTCTTTTAATAATTTTTCAAAAAGAGGGAATTCTTTTTCTTCAAAAGCGAAAAAATCGGCGCGATTATAAGAATAGACGCCTATCATTGAAATGTGCAAGCGGTGGAGGTTTTGTTTCCCGCCTACCTCATCAATAGTATCGCTGGTTTCAATATCAAGAACTAATTTATCCAACATGCCAAATTTATTAAAATTTATGAATTTTTGGTGAAATAAATTTTATCATAAACTTGAGCACCCCGCACCTTTTCTAATGAATATATATTTTCCCGAGATTAAAGAATTTTATCAGCATAGACAGATTAATTTGATAACGAGTCCTCATTGGAAAAGGTGCGGGGTAAAGGTTTGGCATCTGAAATTTCGGCGCCCAAAAGGCTTGAAATTTCAGGCCAAGCCCTTTAAAGATGGCGGTCGGCCACTGATGAGGCGCCGAAGCTTTCGGGTTTGGTTTTGGCAATAAAACCCGAGCCGCGAATGACGCCGACTACTTCATTAATCAAGGTTTTGGTTTCGCCGCCGGTGCCGACGTCAACATGAATTTCCAAATCAAAATGCGGCAATTTCTTTTCCTGAAGAATTTTTAAAAGCTGCTGGCCAATTTCTAAAGACAAGTACATTTCTTCATAAATTCGTTCTTGCAGGGTTTTGAAGCGGTTTTGTTTGATGTGCCGCCAGAAATAACGGCCGCCATTGCCGACGCGCAAAACCACGATAGCGGTGACAAAATCCGAATCATCAGAATTGTTTGTGGAATCAGTGCCGATCACCACTCTATAACGATGAGTGGGCGCTATTTTGATAAAATCAAAAATTTCCTTTACCACGCCGGTTAAGTTCAATTTCAAGCCAAAAGAGCTGTTAAACAATTTTTCCGCCATATTTGTAATTTATATTATTCCCGAAATAATCGCCTGTCAAATATTTATGGAATCTTTGGTAATTAAGAAAGAAAGTCCCTGTCTACGGAGACAGGGACTGGATTTCTTGTTCCAGCAGTTTTTTTAAGGCAGCTGCCCCCTCCAAATTTTCATAAGCGAGAGCGTATTTCAACAAATCAACGGGCATCAGGTTATTAATTTTTTCATTGGGCGAAGTCAGCCAATCATAAGAGGAATCGGGAGTGCCCATCTTAGCTGATTTGACCCTCGTGTCATACACACAGAGGTTTTCGGTAATTTCTTTAATGAGCTGAGGCTCGGTGGGTTTTTTGGTAGTAGCCCAAACGCCTTTTTGCAGCGAAAAGGAGCGGTTCGGTTTAACAACAAAATTTCGGCCTGAGCCAACTACTAAAGAGTGAGGAGGAATGATAATATTGGCCGGCAGGGTGATTCTGGCGGCGATGTAGGATTCATCGCCGATTTGGCAGGGGCTGATGAGATAGGTGCCTGCGCCAATAAAGCAATTTTTGCCGATAGCCGCAGAATGTTTGAAAACTCCATCAAAATTGCAAGTGCAAACTCCAAAGGCAATGTTAGTGCCGTCTCGGATGGTGCAGTCAGCCAAGTGGCAGGAATGGGGGATTTTTACACCAGATTCAATGACGGCTCTCCTGATTTCAGCTCCGGGCCCGATTAAAACATCGTCTTTGATTTTGGAGCGCTCGATATAGGCGCCTTTTATAGTGACGCATTCACCGATTTTGCTTTCAACAACCTCTGAATTGCGGATGTTACAGTTATCTCCGATTTGGCTTTCTTCCAGGCGCGTTCCTTGGATGACGGTGTCGGAACCAATATGGTTACAATCCTCTAAAGTAGTGATAGGTAAAAGCCAGGTTTTCGCCTCAACGATAGTGTCGCAGGGATCTAACCGTTCACGATCATTAGTGTACTTCGGTTCGATAATACATAAAGAAGTCATGGTTTTCCTCCTTATCCAATCAAATTTTTAAGCTACCTATCCGATTTTAAAAAATAAATTAAAAAAAGTAAAGTTTTGATTTTTGCAAAATTTTTTTAAAAACCGTATGATGATAACATCGGGCCCATAGTTAAGTGGTATAACGGCGCATTCGCATTGCGCAGGCGGGAGTTCAATTCTCCCTGGGTCCACTCAAGCGTCATTCCAATGTCAACCCCCAATAATTAAGCAATATTAAAAATAAGTAGGTCTGGCTGGGGTTCGATGGTTATTTAACAATTAAAAATTGGATTTGCAATAATTTCAAAAATGGCTATGATAGGAGGCATATATGAGAATCATTAGGCCGAAAAAACTTAAAAATGGAGATGCAGTAATGGTTGTTTCGCCGTCGCAGCCCATCGCCAGTTTGAACAATTTCGACCGCGGAGTAAAAACCTTAAATAACTTGGGTTTTGAAGTGAAATTGTCCAGGTATGTTACTGCGGCTTTTGGCATGTATGAGGCCGGGACAGCAGAGCAGCGCAACGCCGATTTAATGGAAGCTTTCAGCAATAAAGAGGTCAAAGGAATTTTTATGTCCGGCGGCGGGTTTTTAGCCAACAAAGTTTTGCCGCTTTTGGATTACAATTTGATTAGAAAAAATCCCAAAGTTATCCTCGGCTTTTCGGACGGCACCACTCTTTTAAACGCTATTTTTGCCAAAACCGGTCTCGTCAGTTTCCATGGTTTTTCCATCGAGCACTTCTTTAAACGTTCCACGCCGTATACTGTTGATTCTTTTTCGCGGATTGTTCAAAACAGCGGCATCCATTTTTATCCGCGCACTAATTGGAGGATTTTAAAACCTGGCCGGACAACGGGCCGACTCTTGGGCGGAAATTTACTCAGTTTTGTTAACTTACTTGGCACTTCTTATTGTCCTGACCTTACCCAAAGCATTTTATTTTTTGAAGAGCACGGTGATTATTCCGAAGACGTAGAAAATTCCCTAGTCCGCTTGCTTAATGCCGATATTTTAGGCGGCCGCTTGGTTCAAGGCATTATTTTCGGCAAATTTGTAGATATCATCATCGGCTCCAGTGATAAGGATACCAAAAAATGGAAGAGGCCCAAGGGCTTTACTTTTTATCAGATTTTGAAGCGGCTTTTTGCAGATTACTCCATTCCGGTTTTAGCCAATGTTGATTTCGGTCAGACTAGCACGCCCTTGACGATGCCCATCGGTGTTAAAGCGGTGATGGATTTGACCGGCCATAAAGAAAGACCGTATTTTAAATTACTAGAACCAGCTGTCCGTTAGGCGCTGGTTCTTTGTTTTTGAAATCTCCATTTGAATTTATTAGGCAAAAATGATAAATTAAATAAAATTTTTAGCCCTCGTAGTCCAATGGATAAGATGCAGGCCTCCGAAGCTTGAGATAGAGGTTCGATTCCTCTCGAGGGCACCGATCAATGTTAAGCCAAGAACAATATTATCTTAAAATTGGCAAGGCGAGCGATTTAAAGAAAATTAGCGAGCGCCGGCTTTTCCGTTTTCTTGAGATTATGCCGGGAGTTTTAAGTTGGCTAACGATTTTGTTGGTCATATTTTTTTCTTGGGGAAAACCGGTTTGGATAGCTTTTTTCATCATCGTTTTTGACCTTTATTGGCTGCTAAAAACCATATTTTTATCCTTTCACCAACAAGTGACATTTGGGAAAATGAAGCGCAATTTAAAAATTGATTGGATAGAAAAATTAGAGCAGCTTCCTAATGAAAATGATAAATTGAAAATTGCCAGCTGGCGAGATATCTATCATTTGATAATTCTCCCGGTTTACAAAGAAAAAATGAGGGTGGTTCGACCGACATTTCAAGCTTTGGCCAAATCCCACTATCCTTTAGATAAATTTATTGTTGTTTTGGCTCCCGAAGAAAGAGCCGGAGAAAGCGGTCAAGAAATTGCTCAAAAAATTAAGGAAGAATTCGGCGATAAGTTCTTCCGCTTTTTGATTATCATTCACCCGGCGAATATTGTCGGCGAGATTGCCGGAAAGGGGTCAAATGAAACTTGGGCGGCCAAAAAAGCCAAAGATGTGATTGATGAACTTCAAATTCCTTATGAAAACATCATTGTTTCCTCTTTTGATATTGATACTCAGGTTTATCCCTATTATTTTGCCTGCCTCACTTATCACTATCTAACCTGTCCCGAGCCGTTTCATTCCAGTTTTCAACCGATTCCGATTTACAATAATAATATTTGGGACGCTCCAGCGATTTCTCGAGTAATCGCGATGGGCGCAACTTTTTGGCATTCAATTCAGCAGGCCAGGCCGGAAAGAATGTCAACTTTTTCATCGCATTCAATGAGTTTTAAGGCAATTTCAGAAATGGATTTTTGGCCGGAAAAAAATGTTTCCGAAGATTCCCGGATTTTTTGGAAATCGCTATTATTTTATGACGGCCGTTATCAAAACATCCCTTTGTATTATCCGGTTTCGATGGACGCTAATCTGGCCGAAAGTTTTTGGCAGACAATAGTCAATGTTTTTAAGCAGCAGGTGCGTTGGAGTTGGGGAGTGGAAAATGTTCCTTATTTTACTTTCGGCTGCCTTAAAAACAAATCCATGGCTTTAAGAAAAAAAATTTACCATTGCTTTAATATTTGGGAATCGTTTTGGTCGTGGGCAACTAATGCCTTATTGATTTTTCTGCTGGGCTGGCTTCCGGTCTGGCTGGGGGGCGGAAGTTTTAATCGAACCATTCTCTCGTATAATCTGCCTTATCTGACCAGGTCAATTATGACACTGGCTATGGTGGGCTTGGTTGGTTCGGCATTTTATACTCTCAAGCTTCTTCCGCCGCGGCCGCCAAAGTATAAATCGCGCAAATACATCTGGATGATTTTGCAGTGGATTTTAGTTCCCTTGGCCACCATTATTTTTGGCGCCATTCCGGCTTTAATCTCTCAAACGCGTTTGATGCTGGGGAAATATATGGGTTTTTGGGTAACGCCAAAACACCGCAGCGAAACCGGAGAAAATTAATTCAAAATTTTAGTTGTTTGGCCAAATTCAACCAGACGATTTTTAATCAAGGAGTGATTATTCAAATTTGGATCTTTTTCCAATATTTTTTTGGCTTCATCGCGGGCCAATTGCACTAATTCCAAATTTTTTAAAGCATTCATTAAATAATCGGGGATGCCCGACTGCCGTGTCCCAAGGAATTCCCCGGGTCCCCGGATTTGAAGGTCGCGTTCTGCCAGCTCAAAAGAATTTTTTGCCTTCACTATTGCTCCCAATCTTTCTTGGACGCTCTTTGTTGCGGATTCGGTGAAAAGCAGGCAGTAAGATTGGTGCTGGCCGCGTCCCACCCTGCCTCTAAACTGATAAATTTGGGCCAAACCAAAGCGGTCGGCGCCCTCAATCAGCATAATTGTGGCATTGGGGATATCAATCCCGACTTCAATTACGGAAGTGGAAACCAAAACGTCAATTTTGCCATCATTGAAATTTCTCATAATTTCTTCTTTTTCTTTGGCCTTCATTTTTCCGTGAAGCATTTGAATTTTCAAATCCGGGAAAACCCGTTTTTTTAATTTTTCATATTCTTGGGTAACGCTTTTAACCTCCAATTTCGGCGAATCCTCGATGAGGGGGCAGATGACAAAAGCTTGCCTGCCGAGTTTGATTTGTTGACGAACAAAATCATAAGCTTTTTGCCGATTGATTGGCGCCACCAATTTGGTGATAATGGATTTTCTATTTTTTGGCATTTCATTGATTAAAGAAATGTCCAAATCGCCCCAGATTGTTAAAGCTAAAGTGCGGGGAATCGGCGTAGCTGTCATTGAAAGAAGGTGAGGGATTAGCTCCTGATTTTTGTTGTTTTCTAAAAGTTGGCGGCGCTGTTCAACGCCGAAGCGGTGTTGCTCATCAATAATTATCAGGCCCAATTTTTGGAATTTAACGTTTTTCTGTCCGCCCGAGGCGGATCCGCCTCGGGCGGAAATTAAAGCATGGGTGCCGATTATTAAATTCAGTTCGCCGCTTTCGCATTTTTTGAGAAATTCCTTCTTGGGATTTTTTCCCTCAAGGGCTCCGTAGGCAATTTTCGTTTCACTGGAAGTAATCAATCCGATATTAATTTCCCAATCTTTAAAGAGCTTGGCGCAAGTTTGAAAATGCTGTCGGGAAAGAATTTCGGTTGGCGCCATCAACACCACCTGGAATTTATTTTTGATGACCGCCAAGCCGGCGATGGCAGCCACAATGGTTTTGCCCGAGCCAACGTCGCCTTCAAGCAGGCGATTCATCGGCTGGTTTTTTTGCAAATCCCTTAGGATTTCAAAGATTGACCGGCGCTGGCTCCCGGTCAAGGAAAAACTTAAAGAATCAACGAATTTTTTTAAAATTTCCAAACTCGGCCTAATCGAAAATGATTTTTTGAGCGCTAATTTTTGGCGTTCCCGGAAAATCAAAAGCTCCAAAAGAAATAAATCTTCAAAAGAAAAACGCTTTTTGGCCGCTTCCGCTTCCTCGAACATCGCGGGAAAATGAATGTTTTGCAAGGCGGTTTTTAAATCAGGAAATTCAAAGCGTTGTTTTAACTCAATTGGCAAGGGGTCAGCGGGGAAACGGATTTGTTCCAGAAGTTTTTTAATGAAAAATCTTAAGGCGCGGGAAGTGAGTCCCTTGGTTTCGGGATAAATCGGAATCAGACGGCCGGTTTCGCGGCGGTCCTCGTCAATTTGAGAAATCTTTTCGTAAGCCGGAGCAGAAAGATAAATTCCCTTTTCGTTTTCCGCCACCTTGCCCGCCAAACTTACTAAATCCCCCGGTTTCAGGTTTTGGCTTAAAAACGGCTGGTTGAACCAGATGACCCTTATGGAATCAGTTTCGTCTTGGACCAGGGCTTCAGTGATAAAAATTTTCCGCTGCCAGCTCCGGCGGGTTTTAATATCTGAAATTTGGCCGCTGATTGTGGCGGTTTCGCCGACTTCCAGTTCTTCAATGTTTTTGAAGTTGGAAAAATCCTCGTAGCGAGCGGGAAAATGATAAAACAGGTCCCGGACAGTTTTGATGCCGAGCTTTTCCAATTTTTTCTGATAATATTGGCCAATGCCGGAAATCAATCCGACAGGCGTTTTAAAATCCACCATAGGTCAGAAATCGCCCCTATTATAGCACATTTTTTAAGATAAAAAAATCGCCTGCGGCGACTTGGAAAGTTGTGCACTCGAGTAGAGGATGTTACTTGTGGTGAGTAAAACCGAACCAGAACTTTTTATGAGAATCCCCCTAAATCTGAAAACTCATTATTGTCATTCTAACTCTCAATAATATTTAAACAAGGCGGGAGAATTTGACGGTTTAAGTTAATTTTACCCGTATTTTATCTCCCAAGTCATATTCATTTCAATAAATCATCCAGCTCGCAAGAAAGAAGGGCCGATTTATTAAGCACAATCTGCTCTTTCTGATTTAAATTATTTGTCGTCATTCTGATAACCTTTGTAATTATGTTATCGCCCAGCATTATTCTGTTTGTTTTTCTAAAATACGCCTCCGTTTTTTCATAAAATAGTGTTACATACTGTTTTAACTTGTCGCTCAACTGATCTTTCATATCACCCTCAAGGGACTGAATTATTTCATCATTTATTTTTGTGGGTAAATCTCCTTCGCGAAAATCAATCCAGTAGTCGCTGATAGTGTAGACAACCCGCGCTGCCCCTCCTTCTTCCGTTCTATACCGATACATAAAAGAATAATTGTCAGTATTAAAATCCTGATGTACCCGTATGCTTTCCAACGTTTTTATGGTATTGATTTCGTATTTCTCAAGAAGTCGTAAATAGCTTTCTCGCCAGTTTTTCAGCCAGTTCTCAATGTAGACTTGATCTACAAAAAGCGGCGTTAGGTCCTGTTTAAGATTTTTATTGATTACTTTATTCATCTGAAGCGTTAGCTTGTCGAAAAGCGCTCGCGGATCTCTGATGTCGACGCCTTTTGCGATAAGGTAATCCAGATCGGGCACCACCTTTTTATTCATATACCAAAGAAGATCATAGATATCGCGCCCTTTTTCTTCGTACGCTGCCTTACCCACTCCGCGAGTCCCGCGCAGAAATATTGCGGCAATCTTGCTCGCCATAAGCGCAGACATATTATATGTGGTAATAACAAATGAAAGCTGGCCGCGATTTATCGGCCTGCGCTCAGTTACTGTCTTGGGAGCGACAAAATGATTAATGTCAATTTTTACATGCACCTGCTTTGAGGGATGGCCAATGTTTATCTCTTCTCCGAGGTTAAACTTAAGAAGCAATCCTCTGCCTGCGGTTGTTTTTATCGTGAGATATTCGGGCTCGGTGCCATAAGTGCTTGCAAAATATTTTTCGATTCCTTTTTTCAGTTCTTCTAAAAACGTTCCTGTTACCGCGTGGGATATCTCAAAATCCAAGTCAACCGACATGCGGTCTAGATCGTGAATAATACGAAGCGCAGAGCCGCCATACATAATCCATTTGCTATATTCCGGGTGGTGATAGATAAAATTAAGAACATAAAACTGCAACTCTTCTTTTAGAGCATTACGCTTCGTTTCCGCGCCAATCTCGCCATGTGCGGAAAGGTCTTCAAGCTTTCTTTTTAATGTAGCAAGAATTTGTTCGCTCATGGTTTAATTATTTCTTTTATCATTGCGTAAAAAGCGGATCGATCTTTTCTATTCATTTCCTCAATCTCAATGCGCAATTCTTCAATCAATATGTTTATATCGTTAAGCCGCACACCACGAAACTGGTGCGTTTTAAAATAGAGCAAATCAAAAAGTGCCTTTTGAGGCGACGCAATAAAAAAATCAAACTTGCCTGTCGGTGAGGTGGGCGTTCCTTCGGCCAGAGAGAAATCAGAAAACAACTCTTTTTTTACCGACTGGTAGGTAAAAGTTCCTGCTTTTGTTTTGTAAGTCCGGGTGACCTTTGGTGTAATCGAGGTTATAGTGTAAACCGATTCAGTAGTTAAATTATAATATTGGAGTGCTGTCCACGAACTTACATATGATGGCGCCCGCAAAATGTTTGCAAGATAAAATGAATAGGAAATATCACCCCTATTTTTGTTGAAAAAATCGGCGGCCACATAAAGACCTTTTTTAAGCTGGATAATTTCTTTACGCCTCAAAAAGCGGCTGATATAAGTATCAACCGAGACATTTCTAAGCTCAAGCTGTCTGCCAAGCTGGTGCACGGTCTTTTTACTGAAGTGTGGCAAGGACTTCAGCTGTTCAATTAGATTTTTACTGCTTTTCATAATTATGACAATAGTGTATCAATTATGAAATATGCTGTCAAGCATACCCGCACACTGTTTATAATTGCAGTTTTGCTTAAATTCATGCGTTTTGAGACCGGTAATAATGAGGGGAGAATTAACCTAATTCGGCAAATTTGGGTGCTGTGTTCTAAGAATAGTTCGAACGCATTTCGCCGCCTGTGGTGGCGAGGAAAACCCCCCGCTAAAATTTGGAAAGGCGGCGGAGCCGCACCGCTGACAATTTCAAGTTTTTCTTTAACGACAATAATCTTAACATTAAAATGCTTGTCCAGCGATAACAGCATGGATATACTTTAATCTCTCTTGTTCTCCATAATCTCTGCCCACTATTTCTCCAATTACATATCTTACATACAATCCTTTTTCTTCGGGATTCCTTAAGGCAGCGTTGATTTTCTCCATTACCTCTTTAAGTTTATTTAAGTCGATAGGGGGATTGTTTTTTCTGAATATTGTTTCCAATACTTCTCTATCAGTAAAATTAGCCATTTTTTGTTCTGCTGCGTTAATCAATAAGTTAACCTCGTTATCTTCCCAGTAAGGATAAGCGCTTTTGACCAAAGAACGTAAAACGTCCTTCATATCAAACTCTTTGTCCGTAGTTTTGGTTGCCCCCATTTGATGGCCCACCAGAGCAGAATAGCGCATCATTAGAGGAAAATGAAGTTTACACCAGGGAGACTTTAAGCGAGGATAATACCTTGTCATGATTTCAAATAGAGTAATAATTCCCAATAAAACCCAGAAGATTATTGATAGAATGCTTGATGTTAATAAAGCTAAGCCAAAAAAAATTAATTGAAGAATAAAAATAAATAATAAATCAAACATACCTTCAAATGGATCAACTTCTGCGCGCCCACCGTAAAGATTTCTTTTGATATTTCTTGCCCCAAACCATACCGAGGTCCAAGTTATAGCACCACAAAGTAATATTAAAATAGCCCCCACCCAATAATTTATAATTAAGAAATAAATAAATAAACCAATAACTCCGATTGGAAATAAATTACCAAATGGAGTAAAGCTTAATATACTTAAAATGAGTAAAATCCCAAAGGGTAGGTATTGTTGATTTTTTAGGAGATGGATTAAAAAATAAACAAGAATAAACAAACTGATACCAGATAGTATTCGGCTAATAGGGCCGGTTCCCCTTCCGCGACTTACTTGATTATAGGTCATTTCGTTTTCTATTCTCTTTAGAAAAGCATCCATGTTAAATATTTTAGATAATTGAAATGTGCCCTCGAGAGGAATCGAACCCCTATTTCAAGCTCCGCAAGCTCGCGTCCTATCCGTTGAACGACGAGGGCAGCAATAAATTCAAAGTTTAAAATCCCAAAAAATTCCTTAAGGCGTCAGAAAATGATTCTTCGTATTGTTTTTCCACAAGATGCTGGCGCAAAAACGCCACCATTTTTTCTCCGTCTTTTTTAAAAGGAATTATTAAGTACTTTTGGCCGAGGCGATTGACTTCAAAAACAAGGTAATTTTGTTCAAATTTTTTGTGCGTACTAAAACCGGTTATTTCCTCAAAATTGTATTGCTTGTCATCAATAGTCAGCCCTTTGGCGCCAATCCTAAAAAGTCGTTTAGCTGGCTTGCGTGTAATAACAAGATAATAAGCAGTGATTGCCAAAATAATAAAAATGAGGAAGAGCCAGTTTTTTTGGACAATCGCAAAAACAATAACCGCAATTGAAACAGCGGCAGTGGCTAGATACCATAAAGGGCCGTGCTGGATTTTTTGGCCTTCAGCCATCGTCCACCAAAAAACAGTTTTATCAGCTGCCTCCGGCACAGGCATTGGTTCGGGGATGGCCGTTTCTTTTTTTTGACTGGCTATTTTTTTTAAATCAATAATTTTTTCTTTTCGGAAATCAGGCCCGCTCCCTCTTTTTACATCGCTGATTTTATTCATTATTTTTTACCCTGTGGGATAATTCGCTTCGCGAACTAAAAACCGAAAGTTTTTATTCCACGGGGTGAATTTTAAGATTTATCCTTCTTTCTTTGGTTTTAATCGCCTCCAGAATAAATTCATAGGATTTTTTAATTTCCAGGCGCTTTTCCATTTCTTCCAAGCCGCCAAATTCTGAGGAATGAATAAAGCCAAAAATATCCGGTTCCAATTTAACCAAAGCGCCAAAGGGCATAAATTTATAAACTTCTCCCTGAACGCTCTGGCCTTCGTGGTATTTTTCTATTTTTTCCAGCCAGGGGTCTTTTTTCAAGGCCCTCAGAGAGAGGCGCAATTCTCCGTCCCTGGTGCTGATTATTTGCGCCTCATATTTATTCCCAATTTTTATGGCCTCTTCGATTTTTTCTACCGGCTGCCAGTCAATATCAGAAATTGAGATAAAGCCTTTAATCTGGGGATCGTCGTCCAATGTTAAAAGTGCGCCAAAATTGTTTATTTTACTCACTGTGCCCGAAACTTTCTCGCCGATTTTGTATTTCTCCAAGAGGGCTTTCATTTTTTCCTCATCAATTTTCTTTTCGGAAAAAATAATCTTATTTTCACGGGCATTGAACTCCAGAATTTTCACCTTAATTTCCTGGCCCACCAATTTTTCCAGGCTTTCCAGAATTTTTTCTTTATCGCCGTCATCAACTCGCGGGAAATGTTCTTCATTCATTTGGGAAGTGGGCAAAAATCCCTGGAAACTGTTGACTTGGATAATCAAACCGCCGCGGTTGGCGCTAAGCACCCTGCCGGAAATGGTCTCGTTTTTGGTATAAGCGTCCTTAATCCATTTCCAGCCGATTTCTTTATCCGCCTCTCTTAATGAAAGGTCGACAAATCCTAAATCATTTTCCACCAACAGAACTTTCGCTTGGATGACGTCGTCAGGCTTCAAATTATCAATTAGAGCGCTGGAAGCATTGAACTCCGAGCCCCAAATAATGCCGCTGCCGCATTTACCCAAATCAACGTAAAGCGCCTTGGCTGTTTTTGCCACCACTCTTCCTTCGACAAGGGCGCCAATGTTTAAAATCGGCAAATCCAAAGCGTGCCACCAAAGAGGTTTTGTTTTTTGGTTAAAGTTAAAAGCTGTTGCATTCATTTGCTATCCAGATTAGCAAATTTATTCATAAAATGCAAACTCCCGCGTTTAGTTATATCAGCCGATGGTGAATCGCAGTTGAAATTTTTGGCTTTTTCTGCTAAAATGTATTTGTATGACTATTGAATGGCGAGGAGAGGGTTGCTTTGAAATAACAAGCATTGGCAATCATTTTTCCATTTTAACCGAGTTGCCGAGCAGAGATTCTGGTTTAAATGCTCCGCGTTCCAAAACCGATGTTTTGTTGAGTATCTGGGCCGATTTGGAAGATACTCTTTTTTCTAAAGAGAGTGAGGGCCGTTTTGTAATTTCCGGGCCGGGCGAATACGAAATTAAAGGCACCTCCATCAAAGGCGTAAAAGTTAGCAGTCAGGGCAATTTGATAAAAACCGCCTATTTAATAAATATGGAGGAAATTCAAATCGGCTATTTGGGTGAGCTGACTAAAAAAGAAACAAAGCCAGAACTGATTGGATATTTTGAAGACGTAGATATTTTGATGCTGCCGGTTGGCGGCGGCGAGATGTTGGATGCCGAATCGGCCACGGAGCTAATTAATCAAATAGAGCCAAAAATCGCCATTCCGATGTATTATAAAATCCCGGGATTAAAGCGCCGGGCCGATTCGCTGGAGGCCTTTTTGAAAGAGGCAGGAGTTAATAATGTTAAGGCCGAAGAAAAACTTCTGATTAAAAAGAAAGATTTAAATTTTGAAGAAACCAAAATTATTCCCTTATCGGCCATATGATAATTTTTAAAAAAATCAGCGATTTTTTCAAAAATTTGCAAGGGAAGCCCGAGGAAATAAGACGGCGCTGGCTCTGGATTTTTATTGCGGTGCCGATGGCTCTTTTAGTGTGTTTTTGGTTGTTGTTTTCCGTGGGCAACATTCGCGCCAATCTTTCTCCGACTCCTTCGCCCGAAGCGACGCCCCAGCAAAATACAGCCAATAATTTCTGGTCGGTTTTCCAATCCGGCCTGAAAAACACTTTTTCCAACATCATCAAATTTCTTCGGCCATTCGCCGAGGCGTCAGCTCGATTTTTTGTCAGTATTTTTTCTGGTGCTCTTAAGGCCGGCCAATGGTTTATTCAGGAATTGGCTAAATTCGGCAATTTAATAAAACAGCAGTTTTAATGGAAAATTCTAAAATACAAAAAAAAGAAATAACCGAAGAATTGCAAGAATCGTATTTGGATTATGCGATGAGCGTGATTGTTTCGCGCGCCCTGCCTGATGTGCGAGACGGATTGAAGCCGGTTCACCGTCGGATTCTTTACTCTATGCACGAATCGGGCTTTGGCCACAGTTCCAGATTCCGCAAATCCGCCAATGTGGTGGGAGAGGTTTTGGGCAAATACCATCCTCACGGCGACGCGGCAGTTTATGATGCCTTAGCTCGGATGGCTCAGGATTTTTCTTTGCGCTATCCCTTGATTGAAGGTCAGGGAAACTGGGGCTCCATTGACGGCGACGCGCCAGCGGCAATGCGCTACACCGAAGCGCGACTCTCTTTGGTGGCTGAAGAATTGCTCAAAGATCTGGAAAAAGAAACCGTGGATTTTCAAGACAATTACGACGCCACGAAGAAAGAGCCAAAAGTGTTGCCCGCCAAAATTCCCCAACTTTTGATTAACGGCACTTCAGGTATTGCCGTGGGTATGGCAACTAACACCCCGCCCCACAATTTGACCGAGGTGGCTGATGCCACTATTTATTTAATTGATAATCCTCATGCCGCAACCAACGAACTTCTGGAGTTTGTTAAAGGTCCGGATTTCCCCACTGGCGGAGTGATTTATAACAAAAAAGCCATTAGCGAGGCCTATTCCACCGGCTGCGGCTCCATCACAGTTCGGGCCGTGGCAGAAATTCAAGAGAGAAAACACGGCCAATACGATATTGTGGTTTCGGAAATTCCTTATCTGGTGAATAAATCCGAACTTTTGGCTAAAATCGCCGATTTGATTCAAGAGAAAAAAATAGAAGGCATTAAAGACATCCGCGACGAATCAGACAAAGAAGGTCTCTCGATTGTTATTCAATTGAAAGGCGACGGGCATCCCCAAAAAGTTTTAAACAATTTGTTTAAACACACCGACCTTCAAAAAGATTTCTATTTGAACATGCTGGCTTTGGTTGATGGATTGCAGCCGCAGATTCTTTCCTTGAAGGCAGTTTTGGAAAATTTCATTAAACACCGCCAGGTTGTAGTCCGCCGGCGCTCGGAGTTTGATTTAAAGAAAGCCGAAAGCCGTTTGCACATTTTGGAGGGTCTGGCCAAGGCCTTAAAAAACATTGACGCCATCGTTAAAACCATCAAGGCCTCCAAAGATCGCGATGAGGCGCATCAGAAATTAGTTAAAAACTTTAAATTAACGCCGATTCAGGCGGATGCGATTTTGGAAATGAAGCTGCAAACGTTGGTCGGTTTAGAGCGCCAAAAAATAGAGGATGAGTTGAAGGTCAAAGAAAAAGAAATCGCAGAATTAAAATTGATTCTGAAGGACCCGAAAAGAATTTTGAAAATCATTAAAGATGAAACCGAAGATATTAAAAAGCGCTTTGGCGACGAACGCCGGACCAAGGTAGTGACATCGGCTGTCGGCGAATTTAAAGAAGAAGACTTAGTGCCGTTAGAAGAAAACATCATTATGATGAGCCAGGACGGCTTTATTAAGCGTTTCCAGCCGACCATTGTCCGAAGCCAAAAACGGGGCGGACGAGGAGTAATGAGTTTTGAAACCAAAGAAGAGGATAAAATTCAGCATATTTTGCGTGCCAACACCCATGATAATTTGCTGTTTTTTACCGCCAAGGGCCGCGTTTTCCAATTGAAGGCCTATGAAATTCCTCAAGCTTCGCGCACTTCCCGCGGCAAAAGCATTTATAATTTTATTGAATTGCCCCAAAATGAACCGCTTGCCGCTGTTTTGTCTTACAGCGGTCAGCCGAAAGAGATGAGGGAAACACACTTAATTATGTTGACAAAAAATGGTATAATTAAAAAAATCAGCCTAGAGGAATTCAGTTCAGTTCGTCGTTCCGGACTGATTGCCATGAAATTAAAAGCCGGCGATGAATTGCATTGGGCCAAGTTTTCAAGCAGCAAAGACGAGGTGATAATTTTGACTGCCAATGGTCAGGCCTTGCGGTTTAAGGAGTCAGATTTGCGGCCAATGGGTAGAAATGCCAGTGGCGTTACGGGTTTGCGCCTCAAAAAAGGGGATGAAGTTTGTGGTTTTGATATTTTGAAATCCGGCCCAGATAAAACAGCCACCTTGCTTGTGGTAATGGCGCATGGATTTGGCAAACAGACGTTGATTAAAGAATATCGCTTGCAGCATAGAGCCGGCCAGGGGACTAAAACTGCCAAGGTAACGGAAAAAACCGGCCGGGTGGTGGCCGCTCAAATAATTCCGCCGGAAACCAAAGAAGTTATTGTTATTTCCAAAAAGGGAATTCTTATCAAAACCACTTTAGAGAACATTTCCCAACAGTCCCGCGTTACCCAAGGCGTCAGAATTATAAAACTGGAAGCTGGGGACGCGGTAGCTGGCATCGTCTCGTTTTAAAATTCCATTAAATATATGCCATCAATTTTAAACCCTTCGGAAGTGATGGAGCAAATCGAAATTAAACCGTCAAGCACGGCGGCTGATTTTGGTAGCGGTTCCGGTTACTTTGTTTTGGAGTTGGCAAAGAGGGTCGGCGAGAAAGGAAAGGTTTATGCCGTTGATGTGTTGCCAACCGCCTTGGAATCAGTCCGTTCCTTGGCGAAGATGCGCGGATTTTTGAATGTGGAAACGCGCTGGGCCAACTTGGAAAAAACCAGTACGCTGGATAACGAAAGTTGCGATTTTATTTTGATTTCCAACCTCTTTTTTCAAGTGTCTCCTCCGCATTGGCCGGCCATTATTCGGGAAGCGGTCCGGGTTTTGAAGCCGGAGAGCCAGGTTCTCATTATTGATTGGAAAAAAGAGAGCCCTCTTGGTCCGCCCAAGGACCAACGAGTTTCCGAGGAGAAAATTAAATCCATTGCCAGCGGCCCTTTAAAACTGGTTAAAAAATTAGATATCAGCGAAAGTCACTGGGGTCTATTATTTAAAAAATTCACCCTGTGAAATAATTTTAAATTTTTTGTATAAAATCAAAAATATGTGGCACTTCGTTTATATTTTACAAAGTTTAAAAGATAATAAACTTTATACAGGTTATACAAAAAATTTAAAATTAAGATTTGAGCACCACCAAAAAGGTTTGGTAGAATCTACAAAAAATAGAAAACCCTTAAAATTAATCTACTTTGAAGGTTGTTTAAATCAAAAAGATGCCACTCACCGAGAAAAATATTTTAAAACTTATTATGGTAAGATGTTTATAAAAAGTCGCCTTAAATCTTATTTCACAGGGTAAATGCCCAACATCACTTTAACCAAAGGTCAAAAAATATTATTTTTTATCGCTGGTGCCATTATTTTAATAGTGATTTTAATGGCGCTGGGGATTTTGCCGGGATTTAAAAAAGGCGGACAAGGACCGGGAAAGCAAGCCGAAGTAACTTTAGAATTTTGGGGCATTGATAAAGAAAGCACCCTCAGGGATTTAATTGACAGCTACCAATCAGCCAACCAGACCATTAAAATCAATTATCGCCAAATTCTTCCCAAAAAATACGAAGAAACTTTAATTGACGCTTTAGCCAGCCGCCGCGGTCCGGATATTTTGATGATTAACCATAGTTGGGTGCCGAAGCACTACGAAAAATTATATCCGGTTCCGGCCACTCGCCTGAATATTAAACAACTTAAAGAAGCTTTTGTTGATGTGGTGGCCGATGATATGATTTGGCAGGATAAAATTTACGGTTTGCCTCTTTGGGTGGATACTCTGGCACTTTTTTACAATAAAGATTTATTTAACAGCGCAGGAATTGCCGTGGCGCCAGTCACTTGGCAAGAATTTCAAGAGACCAGCCGGACTCTGACAGAAAAAAGTTTAACCGGTGAAATTAAAAAATCCGGCTCGGCCATGGGAACAAGTTCTAACATTGATGATGCGGTTGATATTTTGGCTCTGTTGATGATTCAAGCCGGTTCCTCCATTACGAATGCTAATGGCCAAGCATTTTTTAACAACGAAGCCGGCCACGAATCCCTGTCCTTTTACACTTTTTTTTCCAATCCAGCCAGCGCTTATTATTGCTGGAACGATAATCTACCTGACAGTTTAGAAGCATTCAGCCAAGGCAGGGTGGCAATGATTATTGATTACGCCAGTAGCCGGGAAAAAATTGACGGCCTCAACCCCTATCTTAATTATACTGTCAGCGCCTTGCCACAAGCAGCAAAGAATCCTGATATTGTCAAAAATTACGCTGACTACTGGTCTTTGGGGGTTTCGGCCATTTCTCAGTATCCAACTAATGCCTGGGATTTTATTTTCTATTTGGTTAATGGCCAGCAAGCCAAGCAATATTTAACAAATACCGGAAAGCCGCCAGCCAGCCGCGTCATAATTAACGATTTCTTAAATGATGAAAAAATCGGGGTTTTTGCCAAGCAGGCGCTTTCAGCCAAATCCTGGCGTCAAGAGGACCCAGTAAAGAATAGGCAAATTTTTACAAATATGATAGAATCAGTAGTGAATGGCCGTTTAAGCATTGATACTGCCCTAAATCAAGCAGTTGAGGAAATCAATAAAACCATAAATTATTAAAATGTTTAAGAAGAATAAAATTTTGATTTTTACCGCGGCTGCTCTGCTTATTGGAGCTGGACTATTAATGCCTGTTTTTGCTAATGCTCAAGGCGGATTTTTAAGTGGCATATCCAAAAATTGCTATAATAACGGCGATTGCGGTTTTTGCGATATCGGCCAAGTAGCTACCAATATCTTTAAGTTTCTGCGCAACGATATTGCCTTTCCCTTGGCCATTTTAATGATAATTTATGGCGGCATTATGATGATTTTTTCCGCTGGTTCAGCCAAGCGCGTCGCCACCGGTCAAAAAATTTTAACAGCAGCAGTCATTGGTTTTGCCATTGTGGTGGCGGTGAGCTTGATTTTAAACACGGTTCTGATTATTACCACCAAATCCCAGTTTGATTTCGACACAATTTTTAACGGCAGCCTCCCATGCGTAGAACTACAATAAAAATGACAAAGTTGACTTTCGGTTTATTTGTTTCTATTATAATAATTGGCACCTTGTTAATGTCAGCCAGTCCGATTTTAGCTCAAACCATTCCGGATTATACCGGCGCCGGCACTTTTTCAAAGCTCATTTCAAGCGTTAGCAGTTATCTTTTGGGCTTGGTGGGGCCGATTGCGGTTTTCATCAGTTTGTGGGCGGCGTTTTTGCTGATGACCGCAGCTGGTGATCCGAAAAGAATTGCTGCTGGCCATCAAACTTTAATGTGGGCAGTGATTGGTTTGGCAGTGATTATACTTTCTAACGCGGCTTTGAGCATCACTCAAACTACTGTTAGCGCCGGTGGCCCTCAAGATATCATCAACAAACTAATCGGCTATTTGCTAACTATCGGCGGTCCCATTGCCATTGTGATGTTTTTGTACGGCGGGCTCCTTCTTTCAACCAGCCAGCCGGAAAAGATTAAGACCGCCTACAAAATTTTCCTTTGGACGAGCGTTGGCGTTGCCATTATCGTCATCTCTTCAAGCATTCAAACAATCGTTCTATTCTTTCTAAAGAAGTAAAATCAAGAGACAATTTTTATGAAAAAAATAATTTTTTGTATAATTTTATCAAGTTTCATCATGGCGCCGCTTTCTTTGATGGCAGCGGCCGTCGAACCGATTCAGCCCGTTAATATCAAGGCCGAAGAAGTGCCGACAATTATTATGAATATCGCCGCCTGGTTTTACCGGATAGTTTTAGCAGTAGCAGTATTCTTTGCTCTGGTGGCTGCTTATTACTATTTAACTGGCAATCCCAAAAATGTGGAAAAAGCTCACAAACAGCTTTTTTATGTGGTGATTGGCGTTGTTGTCGCCTTAATTTCTTTTGGTATTGAAAAATTGGTGAGCAGTTTAATTAAACCCTGACAATTTTTAAAATTAAGGTCGACCCCTCGACGCGCTCAGGGTCGATGTTGAGCAAAGTCGAAGCATCGAAAAATTTTATATTAAAAGGTCGGTTTAAACACCACCGTAAATGATTTATGAAAAAAATTGCATTATATGCTCTGCCGATAACACTCGGAATTTTTCTAACTGTCTTTTTCGCCGCCGCCATCGAGTCTCCGCTGCCAACTAGCGTTATCACCAATGTCAGCCAGGTCTTAAATGTTGTTCAATACATTGTGAAATTAGTTTATTGGCTCTTCTTCCTCATCGCCATTTTGTTCATTATTTTGGCCGCTTTCAACTATTTAACTGCTGGTGGCGATCCTAGTAAAGTCAAGAAAGCTACCAATATGTTGATTTATGCGGTTGTGGCAGTGGTTGTTGCTTTGATTGCTTGGGGCATTGAAAGTATTGTCCGAAATGCTTTGAGCACGGGAACCGGAGGTTAATAATTCAACCTTGAACTTAGCGTTGATAAAAGCCCCGCCTTTTCAGGCGGGGCTTTGTTTTTATTTTGTGCCGAAGGAGGGATTCTCCCGCTCGTTAGCGGGATCCCGCTTTTCATTATCAATATGATTAAATGTGAACAGCGGGAGAACCCACAAGTTTCGCAATTATTCACAAAAAATTTTATAAAGTGGGCGAGAGAGGATTTGAACCTCCAAGGGATTACTCCCGCTAGCTCCTAAAGCTAGTGCGTTTGCCAAATTTCGCCACTCGCCCAGTTGTGATTGATGTAAATATAGTCTGCGGCGCTAGCTCCTAAAGCTAGTGCGTTTGCCAAATTTCACCACATCGGCAATCGGATTTACTCTGTGAAATAATTTTTTATTCAATAAATAAAAAATTAAAATTTTGAACCAAAATTTTATTTCACAGGGTTAAATTTTCGGCAACAGATATTCTAAAATTTTCTGAAAAGCATCCTGACTTGTTCCAATAATCAGGTAATTTTGATAAAAGCCATAATAAAATTCTTTGCCAGTGGGAAATTTCAAATAGCGGCCGTTAACCGGGCCAATCGCCCTGCTTAAAAACGACTTTTGCGCCTCGCCGGCGTTTTCCAGATATTGGGGCGTCAATAAATCAAAATGTTCCTCAATAAATATTTCAAAGGCCGTGGCAAATTTTGACCTCAAATTAGACAGGGCGAAAGTCAAAAGCCCCGCTTCGTTGATTTTGAGAACGTAGCCAAGGGCATTTTGACCGGATTGGTCACTTAAAATTACAAAAGAAAAATCATTTTCAAAAGCAGGAATGTCCGTTAGGCTAACTCCAGGGAAACCCGAATAAATCACTTTCAAAAAATCATTGGCCGGATAAATATTTACATTGTCCTTCAAGAAGACAATTTCTTTGCTTTGGCTGATTTTCAGTTTTTTAAATTCTTGGCTTAAAGTTTTTTCAAAATCGTCAAGCTTGCCGCTAAAAGTGAGAAAAATCCGTTCGCCGCTGAAGTTTTTTAAGAGCGATACATATTGGGGAGTTGGTGAGGCGCTGGGAGTGGCTTTAGGAGTTTTTGATTTGGGTAAAACCACAAAAAATACCGCGGCTCCGCCCAAAAGAAAAACAATCAGCAAAATAATAATGGCTGGAATGATTTTATTTCTTTTCGTTGGCGCTTGCTCTAAAGGAATTTCTTTTTCTTCAAAAATCGCTTCTTCAGAAACGGCTTGTTCCCGTCCAATCTCCTCCATTTTTTTGCCCAAAATTTGGCCGGAAGTGATTTCGCCGCCGGATTGGCGCATTTGTTCTGCGTCGTTTTTGAGTGTTCGGATTCTAATATAAGAAGGTGGCTTTCTTGGTATTTCCGCCATAGTTAACTACATTATTAATCAATTAGAAAATTTTCGCAATTTCTAAGGCGACCCCCGATAAAAGCAACGCAATAAGAATTATCCTTCCGAGGTTCGGAATTTTTATTTGAAAAGATGGTATTAAACCGCCTTTTTCCTGGCTTTTTTTGTGAATGAGAATTGTCAGAACAATGATAGTGCCCAATAAAACCGCTCCGATAAAACCGATAATCCTAATGAAGTTTTGAACGCCCAAGAAGTAAAGCGCAAGAGGGATAATAGTCGTCACAAGCCAGGCCAACCATTTTCGTGTTTTTAAATCCATCTTGAGAATATTTCTTAAACTTAAGCCAATAATAAAATATGAAGTGATAATTAGAATTATTCCCAAAATGTCAGTTGCTACGCCAACGACAGGATTAAGCCGAATTAGATTAGGGACCAGATCAACGGGAATGATTTCTCCTCCCAAAAGACCAAAAGCTCCCAGGATAAAAAAAACATAAAGAATGGGAGGTAAAATTGTGCCCCAAATAATCGGTCGCTTCAAGTTAATATTTTCCTTGGAGATGTTTTTTTTGTGAAAATAGCCCAAAATTTCTGGCACGGCCGAGCCATCAGAAAGGGCAAACAGCAAAATACCGTACGGCAAAAACCACTGAGAAAAATTAATTTTTGTAAGCAGATTTAATTGCAGATGGGGCGCGCCCAGAATAAAAAAGACGATGATAAAAATAATAATTAAAACAACTCCGAGAATTTCGCTAATGCTAATAGAACCAATGCCAAAAGTTATGCCGATTGTTCCCAAAAGCCAAAAAATTATTGTGGCTAAATTATTATTGATGGGGTGATGGACGATCTGACCGAAGTTTTGTATAAATTGGCCGCCCAAAATCAGATAAGCCAACATAACGCCAAGTGCGCTGATAATAGTGCTAGCGGCCGTAATAGAAAATCCCCATTTGCCCAGATATATTTTAGCCGCTCCCGGCAGGCGATGTTCGCCCGGAGTTCTAAGAAATATTTCTCCACAGATTAAATGGTTGAGGAGAACCAAACAGCAACAAATAATAAGAAAAAATAAACTGGTTAGAAAACCAGAGGCAGAGAAAACGTAGGGCAAGCTAAAAATTCCTACGCCCAAAATTGTGCCAGCCAAAATAAATGAGGCAGTAAGATAAATTTTAAAATTAGTTGCCTTCATCCTTGGTTAAGATCTTCTTCGATCGGTTCTTTCTTCAAGAACTTTTTTTCAATGGAGTAAAAAACGACCAAAACCAGAAGGACCAGCAGGGTGGAGTAAATAGCTAAATTATAAAGTTGATAGCCGACAGCGGCACCAATTGCTGCGGTTGTCCATAAACTGGCGGCAGTGGTGAGGCCGCGCACTCGGGATTTTTGGAAAATAATCACGCCGGCGCCGATAAAGCCGATGCCGAGGACAACTTGTGAAAGAACTCGGGAAGGATCAAAAGCTCCCACTCCAGCTCTAAAGGCGAGCTGGGGGATGATACAAAAAAGGGCGGCGCCCATACTGACGAGGGCGTATGTCCGCATACCCGCTGATTTTCTGGCAAATTCCCTCTCAATGCCAATCAGCGTTCCCAATACAAGAGCTAAAGCTAATTGGCCTAAAATTTCTAATTCCTGCATTTTACTTTTCCACTAAATAGGCCTCATTGCCATCGTGGACTTTTTGACCGACTTTAATTCCCACCTCATCGCCTTTTTTGGCTTTAGCCACGCTTTCATGTTCAATTTGAATTGATTTTACCTCTTCTTTGAAAAGGTCTTCGCCGGCTTTGTTGCGAAAAACAATAGTGTCTCCGGGCTTAAGTGCTGATTTTAATTTCAAAGCCGCTACGCCGATTTTGTCAAAGTAATGGGTAACTTCGCCAATTAATTTGTCTTTAGTTGTTTTCGCCATATTTTTAAAATTAAATCGACCTTTATTCCGTTATTTCCCCTTCTTCTTTAATAAAAGCAAGAACATCTTCCACTAAATCTTTTGGGTTGCTGTTAAAAATTACTTTGCCCGGACCCCTGAAGCTTTTTTCAATAATTTCCCGAATCATATCCGCCATGCCGCCGCTGCCTTCTAAAACGCCGATTAATTTATTTTCTTCAAAAGCAATGGTGAATTCATTTAAAGTCCCCATGCGACCGCAGGACGTTATCACAGCATCAGCGCAACGGGTTAGTTGCAGATTGCGACCGGCATAGCCCGAGCCCGTGTAAATTATTAAATCGTGATAATCAATCGGCAAGCGATATTTATTTACATGCTCGCGTTGAGAAATTGCCGGCGACAATCCAATAACAATGCCGCCAGCTTCCTTGGCGCCTTTGGCTGCCCAATAAGGAATGCCAGTGGTGGCGCCAGTAACCAAGACGCAGTCATGCTTGGCAATTTGTCGGCCCAATTCCAAAGAAAGGTCCAGGGCCTTGGCCGAGCAGTGCCCTGTTTCCGCTGCGCCAGAAACGCAGATTTTTACTTTAGGCTTATAGATATCCATCTTAAGTATATTTTATAATTTTTTAAGTCAAAAAACAAATTGATTTTGGTAGTCCCTCCACTAAGGTTTTCACCCCGCGTCTTTTGTTCGTCCGCCCGGAGGGACTCGAACCCACGACCATCTGCTTAAGAGGCAGTTGCTCTACCAGCTGAGCTACGGGCGGATATTTTTCAAGAGTTATTTTAGCATTATTTAAAGCAGCCATCAATATTGGCAAAAAATTAATACCCTCTTTAAAACACTCAAAGAAGGTATTAATAATTGGATGGGTATTGTTTTTGGCTGACCTTGCCGATTTCTTTCATGATGTAGTCCGTCACAATTTTCAGCAGGGCCGGTTTCTGGTCAATCGTTTCCTGATTCGTTTGTGGGAAACTCAGGGCTGGGCCAAAGATAACTTTCTTCTGGCGGACAAAACCGGCGAGATGTTGTCGGAGGCCTCGGGTTGATGGCCCGAGACAGCCAACTGGAATTATTTTGGCACCGGAAAGCAGGGCCAAGACAGCCACCCCTCGTCTGCCCTTAAGAAGTGCGGGTTGGGGATTGCGATGGCCTTCGGGGAAAATGGTGACAATGTGTCCATTTTTTATCCGCTCGATTGCTTTTTGCAGCCCCTCCCGAGTGGCGGGCAAGTATCCCATTTTTTCTCCCAAAAGGTTAATAGCCAGGCTGATGAACGAATATTTCAGAACGCCCACCTTCAAGCGAACATTCCCCAAAAAATAAAGCTTTTTACCTTGCGGAATAAAGTTGCGCCAAAGGAAACTTTTTAAAGCCGAAACGAGCACCAGCGGATCGTAAGAATTCTGATGATTGGCGGCGAGAACAAAACCTTCGTTTTGGGGCAGATTTTCGAGGCCGCTAATTTCGGAAATTTGCGGTTTGAAAAAGAGACAGATAAACCAATATAGAAATTTGTAAATGAGCATTTTAAAACTCCTTCTTTTTAGTGCGCCCAGAAGGAATCGAACCCTCACCCCCGGTTCCGAAGACCGGTACTCTATCCGTTGAGCTATGGGCGCGTTCTATAACAGTTTACTGCCGGATTGCCAAAAGTCAATTTTTGGGGTAATCTTAAGAAGAATATGGAAAAAATCAAGCAAAATTTCGAGAAAAAATCTTCTATCGAACGGGTAATCGGGGCGACAAAGGAGCAGGAGGAAGAAATTAAGGAAATTCATGCCCAAGAGTTTGCCAAGCAAAATATCGAGGAATTAAAAGACATAGAATTTGAGAAAACACAAGAACAGATTAAGATTATTGATTCGGTTAATGAAGAGACCAACAAACTATTGGCAAAATATAATTTGCCAAAGTTTGATATTCCAGCTGATAATATCCATTTGATAGATAAAGAAGCTTACGAGAAATTAAAAAAACCAGAAGAAGGGGGAGCCACTCATTTTTCTCCGAGATATTAGGCCGTCTTTATTGGCGAGTCACAACCGAGATTTGTTTTTGCTGAAAGAATCTATCACGAATTTATCCATTTTAAATCTTATCAAGCCATGCAGAGAATTCTCCAAGATGAACGCGAATTTTACGAACTATACAGAGCCGGAATAATGATTTATTCTCGAGACGGAAAGAAAGAATATTTTAGAAATCTGAACGAAGCCATTACTGAAGAATTAACCAAAAGATTTTACTTTCAGCAATTAAAAAATAAACCATCGTTCAGTCAGGAAGTGGGAGAAGTGGAGAAAATAAGAGAGCGGTGGCTGGCCAAAGCGAAGACCGAAGAGGATAAAAAGACGGCTATGGACATATCCGAGGTGCGTTCAAGCGGCAAGAAGGGCGCCAAAGAAGTTTTTTCCTTCAGCTACTGGGAAGAAAGGGGCACCCTAAACAATTTAATTGACAAATTATATCAAAAAAATCAGCAAAAATTTCATGACCGAGGGGAAGTTTTTGATTTATTCGCCAAGGCGATGCTCAATGGCAATTTACTGCCAGTTAGCAAGATCATTGACCGAACTTTTGGCAAAGGGGTTTTTAGAAAAATTGGCGAATTGGACGCTAATGTTGAGGAGCAACAGGATTTTATTAACAGTTTATGAAAATTCCCAAGGAAATTCAGAGCATTATGCAAAAAATAAAAGAGGCGCATTTTGACGCCTATCTTGTTGGTGGCTGCGTCAGGGATTTGATTTTGGGGCGCGAAGTCCGAGATTGGGATATAACCACGAATGCCACACCGGAACAAATTCAGAAAGTTTTTCCAGGAAGTTTTTATGAGAATAAATTCGGCACCGTTTCAGTGATTACCGATTCAGTTGACGAACCACTAAAAGTCATAGAAATCACTCCTTTCCGCTTGGAGGGCAAATATTCTGACAAACGACACCCCGACGAAATTAAATTTGCGCAAAGATTGGAGGATGATCTGGCTCGACGTGATTTTACGATTAACGCCCTTGCCTTGAGCGTAGCCGAAGGGATGGCCCCAAAAACAATTGATCTCTTTGGCGGCCAGGAAGATTTAAAGAACAAAATCATCCGGACCGTTGGCGATTCAGAAGCAAGATTTAATGAAGACGCCCTCCGTTTAATGCGAGCCATTCGTTTTGCAACAGAATTAGAATTTGAAATTGAGGAAAACACTCAAAAAGCCATTAAAAAATTAGCCGCCGCTTTAGAATTTATTTCCAAAGAGCGAACCCGCGACGAATTTATAAAAATTTTAATGGCGGGAAAAGCCGCCTGGGGTGTGGAGCTTTTGGAAAAACTGGGACTCTTAAAATATGTTTTGCCTGAATTGATTGAAGGGGTTGGCGTGGTTGGAGTAACCAAAAAGAAAAAAGGCCATATTAAATATGATGAGCTGTCGGTGTTTGAGCATCATTTGAAAACTTTGGATTACGCAGCTCAGCAAAACTTTAATTTGGAAGTGCGCCTGGCCAGTTTACTTCATGATTTAGGCAAACCCCGAACCAAGAAGGGCGAGGGCCTGGAAGCGACTTTTAAGGCCCATGAACAAGTTGGTGCGCGAATGGCGATTCAGGCGCTGGAACGACTGCATTTTCCTAAAAAAATCATTGAAAAAACTGTTAGTTTAGTGCGCTGGCACTTCTTTTTCTACAATGTTGACGAGGTGACCGAGGCTGGGGTGCGGCGCTTGATCCGGAGGGTGGGGCCGGAAAACATTCAGGACTTATTGAGCTTGCGGGAAGCGGACAGAAGCGGCTCGGGTTTGCCGAAAATTTCTCCTTATCGCTTAAAGCATTTGCGCTATATGATTGAACGGGTCTCCCGGGACGCCATTCATCCGAAAATGCTTAAAATTCACGGCAATGATGTGATGGAAATTTTAAAAATTGCGCCCGGTCCCAAGGTCGGCTGGATGTTAAACGCTTTATTGGAAGAGGTTTTAGACGAACCCAAAAAAAATCAAGAAAAGTATTTAACTAGTCGGCTGAAAGAATTGGGGGGTCTGTCCGAGGAAGAGTTGAAAAAAATATCCCAAGAAGCCATAACCAAAAAAGAAGAGCTGGAAGAAGAAATTGACGAATCAATGAAAAGGAAGTACAATGTTTAAGAATAAACCCAAACATCAAAACGAGTCCTTTTTACCCCGCACCAAATTTACCGGGGCGTAGTATACCGGTAGTACGTGCGCTTCGGGTGCGTAAAGACCGGGTTCGATTCCCGGCGCCCCGACAATAAAATTTGGTGCGGGGCGGGAGCCCCAGTAGTAGAATATCACTACGGGGTAAAGATTTAGCCCGAGTTCTCCCGCCGCACATATTTAGAAATAAAAGAGAATGGAAAAGGCGGGATCCCGCTACGGCGGGAAAATCTCGGCGGCCCGACTCAAAATATGTCTAAAGCCGTTCCAATTTTTTTCTTAATAGTTATCTTGGGGTTTTTAATTTTCGTGGCGCAGAAAATGCCGTCGTTAATTTCTGGTCCGTCCGGGCAAAAACAATACTTGTCCACTAAAACCACTCCCGCCGCAACTTATACTGGCACGCCCTATAGTGGCGTGCGGCCGGAAACAGTAGTTCTTTCTGGACCGCAAAATGGTTCAGTTATTGATGATAATATTGAAGCTACGTTTTATTTTGCAGCTATTTGGTCCGGTGATTTAAATAATATTAGTTTTGAAACAAAAGTTAGCGGCGTTGATACGGATTGGCAGATAACTTATGGCAACAGTCGGACAATCCGCCTTCTTTCTGGCGACAAAAATTATCTTTTTCAAGTTCGCGCCAAAACTTCAGATGGCATTTACGATTTAACACCAGCTCAGCGCAGCTTTCAAGCCAAAATTTCTTCTTATTTAGACAAGGTTCAGATTGTTTCTGCCGCTCCAGGTCAATATCCTTACTCCATCATGAGGATTGGTTTAAGTAATAGTGGTTCAGCCGTTGACCTTAGCGGTTGGACATTACAATCCTATACTGTCAAATATTCAATTCCAACCGGCGCGAATTTATATGACCCGGCGTCTTCCGGAGCCAGCGCAGACATTGTTTTTAAAAGCGGCGATTATTTAACAATTATTGGCCAACTTGGCCCGATTAATAATAATTATCGCTTAAATAAATGTTTTGGTTATCTTAATTATTCGCCTTCGCCGACGCCCAGCCCTAATTTTGACAACAATTGTCCGACCCCAAACAGCTCTGAGATATCCAATTTGAGTATTAGTTGCCAGAATTATATTCGCGGCTTGTGGCAATGCGAAATCCCGGCAACTTCAGATTTCACCGATTACAACCTTGACAGCCAATGCCAAAACTTCATCATTAATCGCTTAAATTACTTCGGCTGCGTTAGTTATTATCGCTACGATTCGGATTTTTCCAGCCGAAATTGGTATGTTTATAGCGGCAATAATTTTTTGCTGCCGGACCATGATAAGCTGATTTTACGCGACAGCCAAGGATTTTTGGTTGATGTTTATTCGTATTAAATCCCAATATGAAAAAATTTACCGGCGATAATGGCCAAAGTAGTCTTTGCAACGGCAAAAAAATGGCCAAAGATAATTTTGTTTTTAAGACCTTGGGCGATTTGGACGAATTAACTTCTTTTTTGGGGCTTGCGAAGAATTATATTAAAGACCGGAAATTTAAAAATTGGGTTGGGGCGGCGCAAAAAGACATTTTCTGGCTGTCCGCTGAATTGGCTGGCGCAAAAAAAGAAGATCGGAAAAAGTTAATTGAAAATTTGGATGTTCAATTGGAATTCTGCCAGAAAAATACAGCAGACCTCAAACACTTTATTTTACCCGGCGCTTCTTTGGCTAGCTCCTGTTTGGATTACAGCCGCAGCTTGTGCCGCCGAGCTGAAAGGCGAGTTGTTGCTTTAAGCCGCCGGCAGAAAATCAATGCCGACATTATTGTTTATCTCAATCATCTCTCTAAGTTCTTGTTCTTTTTTGCTCGAATAATAAATAAGAAATCAGGCATTAAAGAATTGGAAATTAGGCATTAGGAATTAGATATTATCTTTTGCCCCTTGTAGCTCAACGGATAGAGCAAGCCCGTCCTAAGGGCGAGATGCGGGTTCAATTCCTGCCGAGGGGACCAATTTCAGTTTGAAATTTTAAAGATAATTTGCTAAATTAAATTTGACAAACGGGCCTGTAGTATAGTGGTAACACGCGACTATGGCATAGTCGAGTCGGGGGTTCAATTCCCCCCAGGTCCACCAAAGTTTATTTACAGCGGAATTTGTCTCGCTCGGGGCTTCGCCCCTCGCTTCGGCGGGCATTTCGGCAAGATAATTCCACGGATTTTTGAAATCAATCGCCAATTTTCCCGCCGCAAGGCGGCGGTTCGAGCCGATGGTTTTGAGAAAATTTTTCATCTCCGAAAAATTTTCAGACAAAACGAGATTTTTGGCTTGGTTGGCCTCTAAAATCCAGTTTCTTATGAGTTCGAGCCAATGATTTCCTTTTCGCTCAAAATCAGATAATTTTTCCTCAATATCTTTCTTTTTCGCCATTAATTTGTTTTTCTTTTCCTGAAATTCCGCCAGTTCAAAACCGCCTTCAAGATAGCCGTCCATTAAGCGGTCTATTTTTATTTTAATGGCGGAAAGTTCGGTTTTGAAATTTTGAGCGAAAAGGTTTGGCGATTGGCTGTTTTCTTTTTCCCATTCGCCAATTTTCCCAAGATATTTCTCCCGCCAATCGTCAGACAAAGAAACTTTTTGACAATTTTCTTTTACTTGCTCGGTTAAAACTTCTTCCCGCAAAAAGCGAGTTTGCGAACAATTTTGCGTTTTGCTTTTGTGGGTGCAACGATAATAGACAAATTTCAGTCCGCTTTTTTTGATGTGTCGTTCGGCAGTTATGGAGTATCCGCACTCGCCACAAACCGCAAAATTGAGAAATTGAAAATTTTTTGGTCCTCGCTTTTTGCGGGGCTTGCCGTTCAAAATCAATGCTTCCTGTATTTGGTCAAAAAGTTTCTTTGAAATCATTGGCTTATGGCTTCCTTGATGCACTTCGCCGCGATAGCGAAAATGTCCGTAGTAAAATGGATTGGTCAAAATTTTCTGAATTGTGGAAAGATGAGGCAGTTTTCCGTCTTTGCCAACCAAGCCAAGAGAAAACATTTTGCTTTGAATTTTTGTTAAAGTGTATTCGCCGGTGGCAAAAGCCCGCAAAATTTCTTTCACTTTGTTAAATGTCTTCTTGTTCGGTTCAATCGTTCTTAATCTCGGCTCGTTGAAATATCCAAGCGGGGCTTTTGCGGATAACTCGCCACGGCGTATCTTTTGGCGAATACCACGCAAAATGTTTTCTCTTAAATTGTCGGTGTAATATTTGGCCTGTCCGAAGGCGACGGACAACATAAACTTCCCCTGCGGTGTCGGCTCAAACCAAAAAGTAGGGAATTTTAGCGAGGTGATTTTTCCAGTATCAACGAGATAAATAACACGCCCGCCGTCTATTGAATTTCTGGCTAATCTGTCGGGATTCCACGCTAAAATTCCCGAAGCGTTGCCTTTTTCAATTTCCGACATCATAAAATTAAAAACTTCTCGGCCCGGCTCTTTGGCGGTTTTGCTTTCGTAAAATTCTTTGACAACGAAAAGATTGTTTTGTTTGGCAAACTCCCGCAATTCCGTGAGCTGGGCCTCAATGGACAAAATTTGTCTTTCCTCGTCCTCGCTTGATTTGCGACAATAGATAAAATATTTAATCATAAAATTATTTGTTTAATTGTAATTGAAAAAGGAAATGCCACACCGACAATTTAATAAAATCTCGCTTTGCCTTTCGCCAACGGCGAAAGAAAAAAATCGGCTCATTGCCCTTCGGGCAATATCCCGCAGTTGCGGGATGAACCGCCGCCTTGCGGCGGGAAAATTGGCGATTGATTTCAAAAATCCGTGGAATTATCTTGCCGAAATGCCCGCCGAAGCGAGGGGCGAAGCCCCGAGCGAGACAAATTCCGCTGTAAATAAACTTTGGTGGTGTTTGTTGGAAAAAGTCAGAACTCATTTTGAACAAAATCCCGACTGATTGCCGAGCGAAGCTCGGCAGAACCAAAACTGAACGCTCGGGCGGGCAAAAAGGAAGGGGGTTGGGGGGAAGGAATTTTTGCCCGCCCTCGCTTTCCGCCGCCGCCGAATTTCGTATTTCGCTTTGCGAAATGCGCCGCCAAGAAAAGTTTTTATTTTGATAAATCATTTTAATTATTTCAAAACAAAGTTAAAAAGGTATCCGGTAAAAATAATTCCTATCCCGACAATTCCAGCAAAAATCAAAATCAATTTTGTTTTCATAACTTTTTTCAAAATCATAAATTCGGGAAGTGAAAGACCTGTCACTGCCATCATAAAAGCCAATGTAGTGCCCATAGCGACGCCTTTTTCCGTTAAAGCACTGACAAGAGGAATAACACCTGCGGCGTTGGAATATAATGGTATACCGATTAATGTGGCTAATGGCACGGCATACCATTTATCCGCACTGGCATATTGCGCTAAAAAATCAGTCGGAACATAGCCGTGTATCCACGCACCCAAACCAATCCCGATTAAAATATAGAGCCAAACTTTTTTAATAATATCGTTGGTATATTTTTTCGCGTAGCTTATTCTGTCTTTCCATTCCATTTTTATGCTATTTTCCGAATTTATGATTTTGTTATTGAAAACAAAACTTTCAACTAAATCCTCAACTTTTAATTTGCCAATAACAATACCTGATAAAATCGCGATAATTAAACCGCTTACAATATACAGCGACGCAATTTTCCACCCAAACATCCCCAAAAGAAGAACAAGGGCGACCTCGTTGATCATTGGAGAAGCCACCAGAAAGGAAAAAGTGACACCAAGAGGAACGCCCGCCTCAACAAAACCTAAAAACAACGGAACGGCGCTACAAGAGCAAAAAGGAGTAATAATTCCCAGTGTTGCGGCAAGAAAATTGCCAAGATATTTATTTTTTCTTGATAAAATGTTGCGGATTTTTTCCGGCGGCAAAAATGATCTGATGATTGAAACAATAAAAATGATAACCGAAAGCAGAATGAAAATTTTTATTGTGTCATAAATAAAAAAGTTTATTGCCTCGGCAAGAATTGTTTTTGCCGCCAAATTAAAAACGCTATATGTGAGCCAATCAGCCAATAATTTTACGGGGTAAAAAATATCCATAAATGTTTAAATCATTACTTTTTATTCAATACAACAATCAATCGCTTTTTTGACCAATTCGCCAAGTTTTCCCATAAATCCTTTTTTCTCTTTGTCGTGTTTATTTATCGCTTTATCGTCAATCTTTTTAATATCGCCAACATTTAACAATTTCATATTAAGACCCCAAAACAAGGAATAGAGATTATAGGCCTTGCCAAAAAGATCGTATGCTTCGTCTTTTTTATTCATTCCTAATTGCTTTGTGCCAACCTCCATAAGTCGCATAGAAGCGGCGAGCAAATGCTTGGAAATGCACCAAACTTCGCCCTCATATTCTTTGATGATTTTTTTGAGCAGTTCTTTTCTCATTTCTCGGACATCTTTAATCATGTCGTAGTATTCGGTTTTGCCGAGCTTGGCTCCAGTGAAGAAAAAATGTTCCTCAATGCTTACCAGATTCATTATAGCAATGCTCAAATCTTGGTCGGACGACAAGTCCATTTTTTCCTGCTTTTTCATCTCGTCCACCTTTTGGATAAATTCGTTGAGATTTTTTATTAGATTTTGATCGTTGTTTGTGTTGTTCATATTGCTATTTGGTTAGAAAATAATAAATTACGCTTAAAATTATCAAGGGCAAAATCGGCATCACGACTTTTTGGAAAGGAAAATAAGCGTGGCCGTTGTTTTTTTCTTTCAGATAAAAGTACCAGCTCGCGCCAAACCAAAAAGCCAAACTGCCCGCGATTATTCCAAAAAGAAGTTTATCCAATCCGCAGGCGCATAAAGTATTGAGCGGATTGCCGATAATGCCGGAATAAAAAAGCGGAATGATAATTAAGGCGTAATATCCCAAAATATTTACAAGCATTCTGCCTTTGAAGCGGATATTTTTCTTTTCTAGCCAGCTTTCTGTCCATGTAATCATAGAAACAATAAGCCCGCCGACCCACAATCCGGTTATTGCGTCATCAATTCCCAGCCAGCGGGAAAGTCCGACTCCGGCGCCGACAGCGATTGTGCATATCGGGCAAACCGCCAAAGCTTTTTCGGCAAAAAGAAAGCTAATCGCGAAAATAAATAAAAAATAAATTGATATTTTTTTCATATTATTGCCCGTTAGTTTTTTGCTTAAAGAAATTGATAATGTCTTGGTCGCCGATTAAACAATCTTCGCCGTCCCAAAGGAAGGGCACGCCGATTGAATCGGTTGGTAATCCGCAAATTTTTGCTTTGGCTTCCAATTCTTTGGCGTTGTTTTGATTGTAATAAACTTCTTTTTGGGCGAAAGAAATTTTATCGCCAATACTATTTTCTTTGATATATTCCTCAACAATCGCGCAGTGCGGACAGCCGTCGCCGTAAAAAAGGATAATCTGGCTTGATTGTTGGTTTTCCTGACTTGTTGGTTCGTTTGTTTGCGGTTGACTTTTGTCTTTTTCTTGCGAAAGCGCAAAAAATGAAAAAATCAAAACAACAGCAAATAAAATTGTGGAAATTGTGGTTTTATTTTTCATTGTCACTATTTTTTATAATTTTAATCGCTTTGCCATTTATTAAAGCGTCGGCGATTTTTTTGTAAGCCGAATATAAAATCCTTTGATAAGTGCTTTGGGAAGTGCGCATTTTGTCCGCCGCTTCTTGCTGTTCCATGTCGTTAATATGGCGTAAGCGATACGCCTCTATTTCTTCAGCGGTAAGCTCTACAATTTCAAGTTCTCTCATCGGCACGCCTTGAGGTTTGAAATAAGTTATATTCGGATTAAATTCTATTTTTCTACAAAGTCTTGGTCTTGGCATAAGATTGATTATTCCTATATTTTATGATAAATTTTTATTGAAAGAAGGCCACCCGGCCCCTTTTTACAAAGAGGCCGGTTCCAGCGCCTTCTTTTATTTTTGCTGGGCTTTTAGGGCTGCTTTTTCTTCTTTGATCGCCGCCAATTCTTCCTCAAGCATTTTTTCTTCATCTTCCAAAGCGGCAAGCTCGTTTTTAGGAGAAATAAATCTCCTAAAACCGAAACCATAACCGCCACGGCAACCCCAGCCTCGTCTCATTCCGCCTCCGCAAGGGCCGAGACCTCGGCCGGTTCCTGCGCCTTGCCCCATTGGACCAGTTCCGTCTAATTTTGGCATAATTTTAATCTCTTAAAATTTAATAATATTGAGTGATTCGACCTTTGATTTGCATCACCTATTATGAGTATATACCCATAACTATCAAAGGTCAAGCGTTATAATTATTTGTTTATATTTAACTCGTCTTTTCTTTTTTCCAATTCTTCTTTAACTTTCGGAAGAAGTTGAAAATCTTTCACGATTTTTTGAGCTTTTTCTCTTGGCGTGTCGCCAGCTTTGACAAAGCTGATAGCTCCAACCGGACAGAGGTTGGCGCAGGTAATGCAGGCCACCATGCAGTTGTTGGGATTAGCCACTTTTGATTTTTTATTTTCGTAATCAAATTTATACACGCCTCGCCCGCAAGAGGTGGCGCACATTCCGCAACCGATGCATTTTGACTCATCAATTACCGGATTCCATTGAATTTGTTCCCGATCAACGCCGTGGAATTTGGCGAATTTTGGGTCTTGTTTTTGTTGTTCGTTCATGGTTTCGGTTTAATTAATATTAATTGATAATTTAGATAGCAATTCCAAAATAAATCAGAATATATTTGAGCGAGACATAAAGAAAGAGCAGACCGAAAAGAGCTTTGAGCGCGTTGGGTTTGAATTTGGCGACCAACTTAGCGCCGTAAATCGCGCCAATCAAAGCGCCAATTCCTAAGGTAATGGCTACGGGTATATTGACGACGCCCTGATATATCTTGAAGATAGCTCCAACTAAAGCAATCCAAACAAAAGATGCCATTGAAGTGCCAATCGCTAATTTAACCGGCGCGCTAAGAAAATAAATAAACGAAGGAACCAGAGCGTAGCCACCGCCTAAACCGATAATGCCAGTTAAGAAACCGACAGCAGAACCGAGAACGCCTTTTGTTGTTTTTGTTCCC